>OKEV01000003.1_pt1 | contig 628331 bp, 556 predicted proteins | sample 1611141 | NCBI WGS metagenome assembly OKEV01 (sample SAMN04436713, study PRJEB24849) | human gut metagenome | biome: human gut; feature: NICU; material: stool | host: Homo sapiens | place: USA: Saint Louis, MO | collected 2010-08-30
CCTGCACGTCGTTGGTGATGACGTTGCCATTGAGGACCAGGTTGTTCTCGCTCGCCGCCGTCAGGTTGACGTCGCTCACCGCCGTCGGCACGTCGTCCAGCACCACGACATCCAGCCCTGCACTGGTCGTGTCGCCATCAAGGTCCGTCAACACGACGTTGAAGCTCTCCGTCAGAGCCCCATCATTTGCAGGTTTGTTATGTGTTTCGTTATCGTTCAGGGTGTAGCTGTAGGTCACGCTGCCAACCCCTGTCACCGGGTTGTAGCTGACGCCGGTCACCAGCAGTTGATTTCCCAAAGGACTGGGGATCCCCTGGGGGAAGGTGGTCAAGACCTGGCCATTGCTGATCAGCGTCACACCTCCCAGCGTCAGGCTTTGCACTCCATCTGCCGCATTGAATGTAAAGGTACTGCTCTTGGTCAGGGCTGCGCCATCGGGGGCTGAGCCATCCGGCAATGCGGCTTCATCAAGGACAAGCTCACCACCCTCGACCTGCAATCCATTCAGCGAGACAGGCTCATCTACAGGGGTGATGGTGATGGTCATAGTGGAGTCGTTGGTATCATCCCCATCCGTTACGGTGTAATTGACCGCAGGTACGGGGCCTGTGTAGTTCAGCGCGGGGGTAAAGGTATAGGAGCCGTCGGCATTGATGATCAGCGTACCAATCCCATCCAGCGTGCTCTCAACGCCAGCAGCAATTCTCTCATTGTTGCCCCAGCTATAGGAAATGACAGACGAATCAAGGGGACCATCCGGATTGTTGCTGTTGTCGAGCACATTGCCACTGATGGCCTGATCTTCCTGGGTGACAACAGACTCATCCTGATCATCGAGCTGATTCTCGGGCAGAAGATCGTCTTCCTGCAGCACATTCTGATCGATCAACGTATCATAGCCGGTATCAAATCCGGCCTCGGCTATAGTCGCATCTCCGATGCGATCTATGACAACAAAACCACCATTGCCACTGGCCCCAGCGACCCCGCCGATACCGCCACCACCACCGGCGGCAGGTGCCCCACCGGCAGCAGAGGCTTCGAAGTTCTTGGTCGGGTCAACCCCTTGCAGGATGGATTGTTGCAACGCCGCAATTTCTGGCGACACTTCAGGCGAGCCTTGCTGATGATTGGCAACCGATGAGGAAGGTTGCCCCTCTGGAGGCATCTCTGCCCCTGCCGGGACATCATTGCCCTCTGCAGGTTTGTCATCGTAAGGAGCCAGCATCAATTTGGCATCATCAGCGATATTGAGTCTGGCGCCAGGCTGCAGGATCTCGCCAGGCTGGAGAGGACGACTGCTGCCATCGGCAAGCAGGATCTGAACGTTGCCTTCTACGGAAGAGACGACCACGGTTTTGTCGATGATTTGGGTGCGCATATCCATTGCTCCAGGGTGACAGATCTTGATGCCTACACTCTAGATACGCCCCCGTCCTGCTTCCGTTGCAAAAATGTACAGGGTTGAGTCTCTTTGACTTCATCCGATGCAGCGAATCGAACGAATATTTTTTACATATAAAAATCAATTAATTAACAGCGCTAGTTTTAGTGATATTACCTATATGTCGCGTAAAGATGATGTAGATATTCTAAACAGATATAAAAAAGGGCCCTTAATGGGCCCTTTTCTATCGAGTTGTACCGCTTATGCCAGCGGAAATGCAGGGTGAACGAACCCCTGATAACCATCGATATGCAAACTGGACAACAATTCAACCTGCCGTTGATCTTCCACCCGGGTGGCGATGGTCGTGACACCCGCGTTGTGGGCAGCCCGACAGACAGCCGCCAGGAAGGAGGTATCGGCGCCTGGTTCCATGACCTGGCTGGTATACCCGTGGTCCACCTTGACATAGGCGGGGGTCAGCTCTTCCAGATAGCCGAGGGACTGGAAGTGCCGGCCATAGTGATCGACCCCCCACAAGAAGCCGTGCTCTCGCAACAGCTCAACCAGATGAGTCACATACTCTTTGTGTTTCATGATGGCCGCTTCCGGGATCTCGAACAGCAGTCGCTCCTTCAGCTCCATGTTCAGCGACAGATAGCCTCTGAGCCATGTCAGGAACTCATCCGAACAGAGAGAACCCGCCGTGATATTGACTGCCAACACCAATTCCGGTTGCTGATTGAACAAGGGGACGCAGGCTTCCAGCACCGCCTTGTCAAACTCGGCCCCCATCTTGAACTGCTCGATCGCAGGCAAGAACTGCCCTGCGAAGTAATCCGTTCCATCTCGCGAGATGGCCGCGAACAACTCGGCATGCAGGCGGGTACCATCATCGAAGCGGCACGCAGGCTGTGCCTTGAAGCGCCAGAGATGTCTGGCAATGGCATCCTGCACCAGGTCTCGCCAGGCAAGGCGTCCCATCAGTCCCTGCTCATTGCCGCCTTCCATCACGACGGCACCGCGCCGCTCATTGCGCGCTTTGCCAAGGGCGTTATCCGCCTTCGTCAGCAGGGCCGAGAGATCGTCATTGCCATCACGGCCGGCGATGCCGACGACGGACAGCGCACCGCTTTCTCCCATGGGATTGACAACCAGATCGGCGATACGGCTGTTGATGAGCTCCGCCAGCTCCTTGAGCTGAGAGAGATCATCGGTGGGGCAGAGCAAGGCATACTCGGTCGCCGAGATCCGGGCCAGTGCCGCGCCATCCCAACCATCCAGCAGTTCCCTGAGCACCTGTGCAATGGACTTGACCATGTTGTCCCTTGCAGCAAAGCCCTCTTCCCGATAGAGATCGTCCAGCATGTCGACGGCCACCAGCATGACCCCGCCCTGCCCGGCCTCCGCAATCCAGGCATTGACCTGCCCGACGAAGTAAGAGCGGTTGCCAAGCCCGGAGACGGCATCCACATAGACGCGGGCTCGCAGATTCTCGGCTTCGTCAGCCTGCTCTTTGAACTGCACGGCAAGCTTGCTGGAAAGGGTATTGATGGCCTGTACCACTTGCCGCAGCTCGCGGGTCTTGGGCTCGGGAATGGCGTGGCCGAAATGGTGCAGCTCGATTTCAACCGCCTGATCGCAAATCAGCTTGAGCGGTTTGAGCAGATAATTGAGCGCCCGCATCAGCAAGAGAGTGGTGACGAGAAAGCCGACCAGGAACCAGGTGGCCAGTTCGCTCATTCCTTTCCAAAGCTCGTAGTAGGCTTGTCCAGGGTGGCCGACGACCTTCAGCTTGCCCAGTTGCAGCCAACCCGACGTCAAAATCGATTCATTGGCCACTTCAGGGAACAGACCCAGCCCAATGAACCACTGTGGGACCCCTTCGATATGGCTGCTGTTCTCCAGCTCGATGACATCCTTGGAGGCCAGCAGATCGAGACGGACCAGCTTGTAGTAACCCCCGTCGAACACCGCCTTGATCACGGATTCGGCACTGACCTTGTCGCCGTTCTCCAGATAGGGGGTCAGCGCCAGACCCAGTGCGGTGGACGTATTGATGACGGTGGTCTCCTGCTGCTGCGCCAGGTAGTTGCGGGTCGAATTGAATTGCACCCAATAGGTGGCGGCAAACAGCAATCCGAACAGCAGCAGCATGGTTGCCAATAGTTGTCTGTAGAGCGTCATAGGTTAATCATCCAAATTGACCGCAGGCCGAGCCAATCGCCCCGATGTCATGCGATTGCGTAAGTCTGTCCATAATCCCAAGCGGGATGATTGCCCGGCCAGTTCCCCTTGACCACGCGCCTTCATCAGCCACAAGTGACTACCGTTAAAACTGTAAATTGGCAACAAATCCGCCCGTTGGGTCGCCGGGCGAATTGATCCGACAAGATTGTCCAGAATCAGGGGTACTGCCGCAGGCGTCTCATAGTAGGCAACGACCATATGAAACTGGTTATAATCCAATGCCTTGACATATACCATTCGCATTTTTTCATCAGGGATGCCAAGTTCCAGCAAGGTAAAATACTTGGAAATGCTGAAGTCTTCACAATCTCCCCCCGCTGCGCCCAGAAATTCCAGCGGTGTCGCCCAATAATCCTTCTTGTGCCACAACTTGATGTCATCGATGAAACGCATCTGGTTGAAGAACTGGTTCACCTTCTCCAGCTTCTGCCGATCCGTCAGCCCCGCTGCCTTGTTCTGCATTGCCAAAGTGCGCCAGCTGGTGACCCGTTTGCCGGCCCTAGGGCCATAGGTCTCCTCCGCGCGCTTGACCAGTTTCATATCCTCCGGTGAGAGAGGCTGGCTGGCGCTGAGCAGCAGGGGGATCGCCAGCAGGGCCAGCCATAGCAGGCGAACCCGCCAGGGCGCACGTGCACCTGCGACAGCTCGATACCCATCACGTCGGCTCCAGCCTGTCGATGCCACTTCTTTCTGTGTCATGACGCCGCCATCATCCCCTGACCGCCGGACGCATAAAAGAATGACTGCAGCACGCTGCAGCCATTCCCCTTGCCTGATATGACATCAGTGGCAGGGCCATCAGTTGTTGTTGGCCTGCCATTCAGCCGGTTGCTGCACATTCAGGGCATTGAGCAGACCACCGGTGGCATTGAGGATACGATAATCCGCCAACAGGGAGTCGTACTCGGCCGTGATGTAGCTGCGGCGAGCCTCGAACAGTTCGTTCTCCGTGTTCAGCACGTCCAGCAAGGTCCGTTGGCCCAGGCCGAATTGCTTCTTGTACGCCTGTACGGTGTCATAGCTGGCGTCCACGTGCTCTTTGAGGAAGACTTTTTGCTTGGCCAGCGACTCTTTGGCGTTCCAGGCGAGGCGGGTCCCCTCTTCCACCTGACGGAAGGCATTCATGTGAATGTCTTTGGCCTGGGAATAGAGCGCTGAGGTTGCCTTGCTTTCTGCCAGATCGGACCCACCGCGGAACAGGTTGTAACGCATCCGGACCATGGCGGTGAGATCGTCGTTACGGCCTTTGACCGCATCGATGTCCTCGTTCCAGTTCTGATCCACTTCAAAGGCTACGTTCGGGTAGAACCCTGACTTGGAGCCTTCATGCTGGTACTTCGCCTCTTCGATGTCCTGCAGGGATGACAGCAGGGTCGGGTGAACCTCTGTTGCCGTCTTCAGCGCATCTTCCAGTGTTGCGGGCAGGAGCTGGGTGTTCGGTACTGGCTGAACGAGATCCTTGGGCACTTCATTGACGACACGGATGAACTCGCTCTCGGCATCCCGATAGTTGTTCTCCGCCGCCGCCTGATTGGAGTAAGCCCGAGCCACACGACCGTCGATCTGGGTCTGGTCAGCGGTCGACCCAAGACCGGAGTCGGTCCGTTTCTGGATGTCACTGCGGATCTGCTCGTGGGTTTCAAGGTTCTGCTTGGACAGCTCCAGGATCTCCTGCTGACGCAGCATGTTGAGATAGACCTCGGCCACGCGCAGGGCCGTGTTCTCCGCCTCGGAGATCATCGCCAGGCGCTGGGCCTGGGCGGCGGCATCGGTCCGTGCCACGTTGCTGCTGACATCAAAGCCGTCAAACAGCATCTGGCGAAGGCTGATCCCGGCCTCCTTGCGCGTCATGGAGTCATCGATCGTCTGTGAATTGGGACCTGCGGCACGGGTCGAGGGACTGTCAGTCTTCTCGTAACCGACGCCACCACGCAGATCAATGGTGGGGTAATAGCCGCCCTTGGCTCCATCATGCTGATACAGTCGTGCCTGATAGAGATCAAAAGCTTCCTTGATTTTCGGATGGGTAGCCAGTGACTGCGCCACTGACTGTTCCAGCGTCTGTGCCTGGCTCAGGCCCGGGAACAGTATGGTGCCACTAACCAGCATGGCAACAATCGTCTTCTTCATGGTATCTCCAGTCATGTTGTTTTTAGATTGTTGGCTTATCGTTCTCTCAGTGCCGACTGCTTAGCCCTCAAGATGGGTTTCAGCAAGTAGTCTAGGACACTTTTTTTACCAGTAATAATATCTGCACTGGCTAACATACCGGGGATGATGGGAAGTGCGTTAAGCTCATCGCCCAGATAACTCTTCTCGGTTCGTACTCGCACCAGATAGAAGGAATTGCCCTCCTCATCCTGGATTGAGTCGGCACTTATCTGTTCAACCTTGCCATGTAAACCTCCATAAATAGTGAAATCATAGGCAGTTATCTTGACCACGGCCTCCAGTCCGGGTCTGAGGAACGCGATGTCCTTGGGCGACACCTTGGCTTCAACCAGCAGGGTGTCTTCCAGCGGCACTATCTCCATCAGGTCCATGCCCGGCTGAACGACCCCACCCAGCGTATTAATCTTGAGCTTCTTGATGGTCCCCTTGAGAGGCGCGATCACACTGGTACGATCGACTCTGTCCCTGAGGCCGACCTGGCCCTCTGACAACTGGCTCAACTTGCCTTGACGTTCGTTCAACTCGGTCTGGGAGTCCGCCCGGAATTTCAGGGCGATATCATTTCGCTTCGAGATGGTCTCCCGCAGTACCGAGTTGAGCTTGGGTACCAGCAGGCGGTTCGCCTCCAGCTCCCCTTGCATTTCGTTGACCTGCCGCTCCAGTTTAATTAGCTCCACTTGAGGAACTATACCCTCTTTTGCGAGAGGACGGCTGATGTTCAGCTCCTGACGAGCCAGATCAACGCTGCGGCCTACGGTCCGGATCTTGGCATTGAGCTCTATGGTCTCCTGCTCTTTCTGCTCGATCTGCTGTCCCAGGATGTAGAGCTGGTTCTTGAGGTTGTTTAAACGCGCCTCCTGCACCGACCTTTCACGGGCGGCATATTCGGCAAATACATTCTCGTACCCTTCGGGGAACTCGATGGCCTGTTTGTCGATGGCTACCTGTTCACGCCACCCCAGATTGGGCTCGTTCTTGACCACCACGCTGCGAATTTCGGCGCGCAGGCGGGCGATATCCCCCTTGAGGGTGACCAGCTCCTGCTCCCGTTCGCGAAAATCCGACTTGAAGCGGGTATCGTCGATGCGCAGCAGTGGCTGTCCCTTCTCGACGATATCCCCCTCCTTGACGAAAATCTCCTTGACGATCCCCCCTTCCAGGTTCTGGATCACCTGCAACTGGCGCGACGGTATCACCTTGCCCTGGCCGACTGTCACTTCATCCAGCTCTGCCCAGGCGGCCCAGACGATGGCGCTGACAAAAAACAGGAAGCAGGCCCACAGCAGGACTCTGGCACGGGTGGGTGTCGTCAGCAGCACGGCGGCGGCGCCGTCATCCACGTACTCGAGATGCTCGGGTGCAGGCAAGACCGTATCTGAGGGCGTTTTCTTGAACCAGTGGTTAGCCATTCGCCGTCTCCTGCACCCGCACCTTGCCTTCCTTCAATTGCTGCAACACCACCTCTTTGGGACCGTCCGCCACTATCTTCCCCTGCTCCACGACGATGACCCGGGAAGCGACATCCAGCATGGAGGTCTTGTGGGTGATGAGGATAAGGGTGGTTTCGGGGCCGAGCCGCGCCAGCTCCTGCTTCACGTGCATCTCTGACTGGTTGTCCATGTTGGAGGTCGGCTCGTCCATCACCAGAATGGGGGGATCGTTGAGCAGGGCGCGAGCCAGCAGGATGGACTGACGCTGGCCACCGGAGAGCTGACGTCCCCCTTCGCCTATCTGTCTGTCGAGACCGTTGGGATCCCGGTTGGTAAAGTTGGTGACCCCGGCCCGCTTGGCGGCGCGCAAGACACGGGCATCGTCCACCAGGGGATTGCCCAGCATGATGTTGTCCCGCACGGAACCAAAGAAGAGGGTCACATCTTGCGGCACACAGCCGATGTTGCGGCGAATGATGGTCGGCGGCAGTTGGTCCAGCTCAAAGCCATCCAGACGCACCAGGCCGTCAGTCGGGCGATAGAGGCCCATCAACAATTTCTCCAGCGTGGTTTTACCCGCACCGATCCGCCCGATGATGGCCACCTTCTCACCCGGCTCGATGCGCAGGTTGATGTTGTGCAGGGTGCTGCTCTCCATGCCCGGATACTTGAAGGAGACATTTTCAAACTCGATGCGCCCCTGGATGACCGGATGGTGGATGTACTGCCTGCCCTCCTCCTGCTCACCCGGCGTCATCATGATCTTCTCCAGGATCTCGAGCGCCGACTTGGCCTGGTTGTAGCGAGTGGAGAGTACCGAGAGCTGCACCATGGGGGCGATGGCCCGGCTCGACAGCATCACGGCCGCTATCATGCCCCCCATGGTCACCAACCCTTCCGAGATCTGGTAAACACCGACGATCACCAGTCCCACTGTCACCACCTGCTGGATGTAGCTCGCCAGAGAAGACATGGAGTTGGTGATGCGCCGGGTTTGCACGCCCCAGGTCGAGATGTGGGACACCGCCTGCTCCCAGCGGTGCTGGAACATGCTCTCGGCCCCGAAAATCTTCACGGTCTCAAGGCCCGAGATGCTTTCGATCAGATTGGCGTTCTTCTGGGAGGCGAGCCGGGAGCCCTCCTCGATGGATTGCTTCAGCGGTGCCTGAATGTAGAAGCTGTAGGCCACCAGGATCAGGATGGCGATGATGGGCACCACCACCATGACACCGGCGAAAATCCAGATGATGAAGAGGAAGAAGATGGCAAACGGCAGATCGATCAGGGTGGAGACGGTGGCCGACGTGAAAAACTCGCGCACCGATTCAAACTCCTGCAAGTGCTTGGCAAAGGCACCGGTCGACGCAGGCCTGGACTCCATCTTCATGCCCATCACCTTGGCAAAGATTTTGGCCGACAACAGCACGTCGGATTTCTTGCCTGCAATATCGATGAAGTAGCTGCGCAGCTGGCGCATCACGAAGTCGAAGGTGAACACCACCATGGCTCCAACCGCCAGCACCCAGAGGGAGTCGAATGCCAGGTTGGGCACAATCTTGTCATAGACGTTCATGGTGAACAGGGGGCTGGCGATGGCAAACAGGTTGATGAGGATCGAGGCCACCAGCACATCCCGATAGATACCGCGGGACTCGAACAAGGTGCTCCAGAACCAGTGACCATCACGGGTCTCCAGCACTTTGGGCGAGCGCTCATCAAACTTGAACTGCCGCTTGACGTAGAACAGACGACCATTGTACTCGTCACCAAGCTGGGCAAGACTGACCCATTGGGCCGCGTCTCCGGCCTGGGGAAAGATGACCCTCGCCTGGGTCCGTTCTTCATTCCATTCAAGCAAGATGCAGGCGCCGCCATTGCGCGTCTGCAAGACGCAGGGCAGCAGCAGGGAGGAGATCTGTTCAAGGGGCTGGATCACTTCGCGGGCAGAGAGACCGCCCCGCTCGGCGGCACGACTGAAGAGCGCCGTGCTGAGACGCCCGGAGACCAGTGGCAAGCCGGTGGTGAGAGCATCCTGACTGTTGGGCACCCCGTAAAAGCGGGTCAAAAAGACCAGGCACTCCAACAGTTCATCTATATGGCTGGTTTCTGCTTGCATAGCATCCCATCAAACATGATTCAGAAGGTTGTCTCGGGGCCGAATATCCAAAGCCCGGCGGCGATCCGGAAAAACAGAACAGACCTCGCCACCCAGACCCACAACCCGATTAGCGCACAGAGCCGGGACACTGCATGTCTCGCCTCCCTCACAGATTTTCATGCCGGAAACGGAGGGGACATGCCGGGCACCTGATGTTGCCAAGAAATATGCCACCCGGTACGAAGAAAGCCCGCCCGGTATACAAACTGCAAAGAGTTATTGATAACTATATCTTTTTTCAAGCCGACCATCTTATCAAGGTGACTTGAACGAAACTATACTCCAAAGACTGAATTTCATCTAATAACCCACTGTTTTTTTGACGAAATTAGAGTTGGCACTCGCCTGTGGAAGGGAGAGAAAAAGGGCGTCCCAGGCAGTGTCCCTGAGGGCCTGAGCGTGCCAGCGCCGCGGCAATGGCGGTCATGGCGCTCCAGCGATTCTCGCACCAGGCGGGGGCCAGCAGGGTCGGGCGGCGCGCCGACGCCGAGACCCTGTGATAGACCACCTCGGGAGGCGTGTACTGGATCATGGCGACCGCCGCCGCCACATACTGCTCCATCGTCAACACATCCAGCCGTCCCGCCTGCCACGCCTTGCCAAGAGTGCTCCCCTCCACCACATGCAGTGGGTGAAGCTTGATCCCCTCAACGCCGGTCTCCACGACACGGTGGAGGGTTTCCAGGCTGTCCATCGGCACCTCGCCGGGCAGGCCCACGATGAGGTGGGCACACACCTTGATGCCTCGCTGATGGGCTCTGGTTACAGCGTCAACATAGGCGGCATAGCCGTGGCCCCGATTGATGCGTTGCAGCGTCTTGTCGTTGGCACTTTGCAGCCCCAGCTCCAGCCACACCTCGTAACCTCTGGCCTGATAGCCTGCCAGCAGATCCAGCACCGCATCGGGTACACAATCAGGGCGAGTTCCGACGCAGAGCCCCACCATGTCGCTCACCGACAAGGCTTCTTCATACATGCGCTGTAGGTACTCCACTTCGGCATAAGTACTGGTATAGGCCTGAAAGTAGGCCAGATAGCGCCTGGCCCGGGTCACCTCGTCCCGGCGTGCCAGCAGTTGCTGCACCACGGAGAGTTGCTGGGCCGACTCGTCGGCAAAGGAGGAGACATTGCAGAAAGTGCAGCCACCCCGGCCCAGGGTGCCGTCCCGGTTGGGGCAGGTAAAGGCCCCGTGAATGGAGAGTTTGTGGATCTTCTGGCCGTGGCGTTGCTTGAGATCCTGGCCAAATGTATTGATGAGTTCGTGTAACTGCATGACACCTCCGAAATGAGGTGTCATTCTAGCGACGCAGCCCGGCGGGCAGGCTGCGCTGGATCAATCCCGCTCTCTACCCAAAAATCATATAAATATTCACGTTAGATGCGATAAATACCCAACAGTCGGCATTCACGGTCACTTTTGACAACCTGTCACTCCTGCCACCTGGAGAAAAGTGTCATAACCTCTCGCCCATAACCGGCTGTAACTACTGAAAAAATCCTGTTTAGTCTGCTTATGGACAAATGCAAGACGCAGGATCCTGAAATGTGATCCCCGCCAAGCACACCAGAGATGACTTTGTAAAATTACTACAGTTTCCCGCCACCATGCAGTCAACCACTAAACCGCCCATAACCAGAACATAAATCCAACAAATAAATAAAAAGCAGTTATAAATACACAAAAATGCTGATTGAGTCTCAAAAACCCACATTTTGTTATGGCGATGTAACATTGCAAACAAGCGGGATGTCCAATTGACCTTGCCCGAAAATCCCATTAGTTTGGAGATTCGCCACCTCAGGCGGACGGAACCACAAGAGCCAATCGCAATTTATGCAGTCTGTTGATGACAGTGCGATGGAAGGCCGAGCAAGGGAGAAATGCAATGTCACTATATGATCCAAAGCTGGAGAGGGATAACTGTGGCTTCGGCCTGTTGGCCCACATGGAAGGGGAAGCCAGCCACAAGCTTGTCCGTCTCGCGATGTCAGCCTTGGCTCGCATGCAGCACCGCGGCGGTATCTCCGCCGATGGCAAGACCGGCGACGGCTGCGGCCTGTTGCTGCAAAAACCCGACAGCTTCTTTAGAGCGGTCGCCGAAGAGAAGGGATGGCACCTGGGCCGCAACTACGCGGTCGGCATGCTGTTCCTCAACCCCGATCCCATCCTGGCCCAGGCCACTCGCGACATCATCGACGAGGAGCTGGAAAGAGAGACCCTGAGTCTGGTCGGCTGGCGCAAGGTGCCCATCGATACCAACGTACTCGGTTCCATCGCCAAGGCGTCCCTGCCCAGCATTGAACAGGTCTTTGTCAACGCGCCCCCGGGCTGGGTCGACAAGGATCTCGAGCGCCGCCTCTATATCGTGCGCCGCCGCATCGAGAAGCGCATCAGCGACGACTACTTCTATGTGGTCAGCCTTTCCAACCTGGTCACCGTCTACAAGGGACTGTGCATGCCGGTGGATTTGCCGCGCTTCTATCTGGATCTGGCCGACATCCGCATGCAGGCCGCCATCTGCGTGTTCCACCAGCGTTTCTCCACCAACACCAGCCCGCGCTGGCCGCTGGCGCAGCCGTTCCGCTACCTCGCCCACAACGGCGAGATCAACACCATTGCCGGCAACCGCCAATGGGCCAAGGCGCGCAGCTACAAGTTCGCCACCCCGCTGATCCCGGATCTGCAAGAGGCCGCCCCTTTCGTCAACACCACGGGGTCGGACTCCTCCAGCCTCGACAACATGCTGGATCTCTTCCTGGCCGGCGGCATGGACCTGTTCCGTGCCATGCGCCTGCTGATCCCGCCTGCGTGGCAGAAGCACCCGAACATGGATGACGACCTGCGCGCCTTCTACGACTTCAACTCCATGCACATGGAGCCCTGGGACGGCCCGGCCGGCATCGTCATGACCGACGGTCGCTACGCTACCTGCGCACTCGACAGAAACGGTCTGCGTCCGGCACGTTACGTCATCACCAAGGACAAGTTCATCACGCTGGCCTCCGAAGTGGGCACCTGGGACTACACCCCGGACGAAGTGCTGGAGAAGGGCCGTGTCGGCCCGGGGGAGCTGTTCGTGGTCGATACCAGCAACGGCAAGATCTGGACCAGCTTCGAAATTGACGACGATCTCAAGAGCCGTCACACCTACAAGCAGTGGATGGACAAGCACTGCAAGCGCCTGGTGCCCTTCGAGCAGATGGACGATGCCAGCACGGGGTCGCGGGAATTCCCGGATGACCGGCTCAAGACTTACCAGAAGCTGTTCGGCTACTCCTTTGAAGAGCTGGATCAGGTGATCCGCGTGCTCGGCGAGAATGGCCAGGAGGCGGTGGGCTCCATGGGGGACGACACCCCGATGGCGGTGCTCTCCTCCAGCCAGCGAACCCTGTACGACTACTTCCGCCAGATGTTCGCCCAGGTGACCAACCCGCCCATCGATCCCCTGCGGGAAAATCACGTCATGTCCCTGGCCACCTGTATCGGCCGCGAACAGAACGTGTTCAACGAGACCTTCGGCCACGCCCACCGGGTGCTGTTCCAGTCGCCGATCCTGCTCTACTCCGACTTCCATCAATTGCTGGCCCTGGAGGGGGAGCACTACCGCCATGCGGTGCTGAGCCTCAACTACCTGCCCGAAGAGGGGCTGCAAGCCGCCCTCGAGCGCCTCTGCCACGAGGCAGCTGAAGCGGCCCGCAGCGGCGCCGTGCTGCTGGTACTGTCAGACCGGGACATCAGCCCGGATACCCTGCCCATCCCGGCCGCCATGGCGGTGGGTGCGGTGCAGCGTACCCTGGTGGACAACAACCTGCGCTGCGACGCCAATATCCTGGTGGAGACCGCGAGCGTGCGCGACCCGCACCACTTCGCCGTGCTGCTGGGCTTTGGCGCCACCGCCATCTACCCCTATCTCGCCTACGAGACCCTCGCCAAGCAGGTAGAAGAGGGCGTGCTCAAGATGAGCCTGCGCCAGGCCATGCTCAACTACCGCAACGGCATCAACAAGGGCCTCTACAAGGTGATGTCCAAGATGGGCATCAGCACGGTGGCAAGCTACCGCTGCTCCCAGCTGTTTGAGGCGGTGGGCCTCTCCAGGGCCGTGGTCGAACTCTGCTTCCGCGGCGTATCGAGCCGCATCCAGGGTGCCGACTTTGCCGACATCCAGCAGGATCAGATCAATCTGTCCCGTCTGGCCTGGCTCGGCCGCAAGCCGCTGACCCAGGGCGGCCTCCTGAAATTCGTCCACGGTGGCGAGTACCACACCTACAACCCGGACGTGGTGCAGACCCTGCAAGTGGCGGTGCGCTCCGGCAACTATGCCGATTACAAGGAGTATGCCCGTCTGGTGAACGAGCGCCCGGTCGCCACCCTGCGGGATCTGCTGTCGCTCAAACAGGGCACCACCCCGGTTGCGCTGGATCAGGTGGAGCCAGCCGCCAGGCTGTTCCCCCGCTTCGACTCCGCGGCCATGTCCATCGGCGCCCTGGGCCCCGAGGCCCACGAGGCCCTGGCCATCGCCATGAACCGCCTCGGCGGTCAGAGCAACTCCGGCGAAGGCGGTGAAGATCCCAAGCGTTTTGGTACCGAGAAGAACTCTCGCATCAAACAGGTGGCGTCCGGTCGCTTTGGCGTCACCCCGCACTACCTGATGAACGCGGACGTGGTGCAGATAAAAGTCGCCCAGGGCGCCAAGCCCGGCGAAGGGGGCCAGCTGCCCGGTGACAAGGTCACCGCGCAAATCGCCCAGCTGCGCTACTCCGTGCCCGGCGTGACCCTGATCTCCCCGCCGCCGCACCACGACATCTACTCCATCGAGGATCTGGCCCAGCTCATCTTCGACATCAAGCAGATCAACCCGAACTGCCTGGTGTCGGTGAAACTGGTGTCCGAACCTGGCGTCGGCACCATCGCCTGTGGCGTGGCCAAGGCCTATGCGGACTTCATCACCGTCTCCGGCTACGACGGCGGCACCGGCGCAAGCCCGCTCACCTCGGTCAAATACGCCGGCTCTCCCTGGGAGCTGGGCCTGGCCGAAACCCAGCAGGCGCTGGTGGCCAACGGCCTGCGCCACAAGGTGCGTCTGCAGGTGGATGGCGGTCTCAAGACCGGTCTCGACATCATCAAGGCGGCCATCCTCGGCGCCGAGAGCTTCGGTTTCGGTACCGGCCCCATGGTGGCACTCGGTTGCAAATACCTGCGTATCTGCCACCTGAACAACTGCGCCACCGGCGTCGCCACCCAGGATGAGAAGCTGCGCCGCGAACACTTCACCGGCCTGCCGGAAATGGTGATGAACTACTTCAAGTTCATCGCCGAGGAGACGCGCGAGCTGATGGCCGAGCTGGGCGTCACCCAGCTCACCGACCTCATCGGTCGTACCGACCTGCTGGAAGCCCTGCCCGGCCTCACCGCCCGTCAAGCCAAGCTGGACTTGTCCGGCATCCTGGCGGCCCCGGTTGCACCGGCAGGCTCCAGTCTGTTCAGCCAGCAGCACAACCCCACCTTCGACAAGGGGCCCTTGAACCTCAAGATGGTGGAAGACCTGCTGGACGCGGTGGAAAACATGAGTGGCGGCGAGTTCCGCTACGACATCCGCAACACCGACCGCTCCGTGGGTGCGCGTCTGTCCGGCGAAATCGTCAAGCGCCACGGCAACCAGGGCATGGCGGCCGATCCGGTCAAGGTGCACTTCAACGGCACCGCCGGCCAGAGCTTCGGCGTCTGGAACGCCGGTGGCCTTGAGATGATCCTCACCGGGGATGCCAACGACTACGTGGGCAAGGGGATGACCGGCGGCAAGCTGGTGATCAAACCCCACGTCGGTGTGGCGTTCAAATCCCACGAGGCGGCCATCATCGGCAACACCTGCCTCTATGGCGCCACCGGCGGCAAGCTCTATGCCGCAGGGACCGCCGGCGAGCGGTTCGCGGTGCGCAACTCAGGGGCCTTGGCGGTGGTCGAGGGGATTGGCGACAACGGCTGTGAATACATGACAGGCGGCATCGTCACCGTGCTCGGCAAGACCGGTGTCAACTTCGCGGCGGGCATGACAGGCGGTTTCGCCTACGTGCTCGACGAGTGCGGCAACTTTGCCAAGCGCACCAACCCCGAGCTGGTCGAACTGCTGGAGGTGGCGGATCTGGCCATCCATCAGGAGCACCTGCGCGGTATCATCACGGCGCACCTCAACGAGACAGGCAGCTCGCGTGCCGAGGAGATCCTGGCCAACTTCGACTCCTATGTGCCCAAGTTCAGGCTGATCAAACCCAAGTCCAGTGACGTCAAATCGCTGCTTGGCCACACCAGCCGTTCCAGTGCAGAACTCAGAATCCAGGCGCAATAAGGAGGGAACCCTATGAGCCAGAACGTATTCCAGTTTATCGATGTCCAGCGGGTCGACCCGCCCAAGAAGCCGCTCAAGATCCGCAAGATCCAGTTCGTGGAGATCTACGAGCCCTTCAACCAGGCCCAGGTCGGCATGCAGGCGGATCGCTGCCTCGACTGCGGCAACCCCTATTGCGAGTGGAAGTGCCCGGTACACAACTACATCCCCAACTGGCTGAAGCTGGCCAACGAGGGACGCATTCTGGAGGCGGTGGAGCTCTCCCACCAGACCAACAGCCTGCCGGAGGTATGTGGCCGCGTTTGCCCGCAAGACAGACTGTGTGAGGGTGCTTGCACCCTCAACGACAGATTCGGCGCCGTGACCATCGGCAACATCGAAAAATACATCACCGACAAGGCGTTCGAGATGGGCTGGCGCCCGGATCTCTCCAAGGTGGTCAAGACCGGCAAGCGGGTCGCCGTCATTGGCGCGGGCCCAGCTGGCCTTGCCTGTGCCGACGTGCTGGCACGCAATGGCGTCACCCCTGTGGTGTTCGACAAGTACCCGGAGATCGGCGGCCTGCTCACCTTCGGTATCCCCTCCTTCAAGCTGGAGAAAGAGGTGATGCAGCGCCGCCGCGAGATCTTCGAGGGGATGGGAGTGGAGTTTCGTCTCGAGACCGAAGTGGGCCGTGACGTCACCTTCGCCGATCTGCTCGGCGAGTTCGATGCGGTCTTCCTCGGGGTCGGCACCTACAAGTACATGAAGGGCGGCTTTGCCAACGAAGAGGCGCCGGGGGTCTACGACGCCCTGCCCTACCTCATCTCCAACGCCAATCGCTTGCTGGGCTTTGAGAAGGCGCAAGCCGATTACATCGACTTCGCCGGCAAGCAGGTAGTGGTGCTGGGGGGCGGCGACACCGCCATGGACTGCGTGCGCACCGCCATCCGCCAGGGGGCCGATCGGGTGATCTGTGCCTACCGCCGGGATGCCGAGAACATGCCGGGCTCCAAGCGGGAGGTGAAAAACGCCCAGGAGGAAGGGGTGGAATTTATGTTCAACCTGCAACCTGTCGGGGTCGAACTGGACGCTCACGGCCGCACCTGCGGCATCAAGGTAGTGAGCACCGAGCTCGGCGCCCCCGATGCCAATGGCCGCCGCAATCCGGTAGTCATTGAAGGCTCCGAGCAGGTGCTGCCTGCCGATGCGGTGGTGATGGCGTTCGGCTTCCAGCCCAACCCCCAGCCCTGGATGGCAGAGCACGGCGTCGAGCTCGACGGCCGGGATCGCATCAAGGCGCCCGAGAAGGCCGAGTACGCCTTCCAGACCAGCAACCCCAAGGTGTTCGCCGGTGGTGACGCGGTGCGCGGCTCTGATCTGGTGGTGACCGCCATCTATGAGGGTCGCAAGGCGGCCGAAGGGATCATGGACTACCTGGCCGTGTGATCTGCCGTCGCAACCACGCTGTCATGCAAACAGCCCCGCTCCTGCGGGGCTGTTTTTTTATCTCGCTCTCAATCCGCCAGAACCGGCTAGATACTCCAGCTCTCCGGCAGCCGTTCGGTGAGGGTGGAGATGTATTCGAAGGTACGCGCCCGCTTGGGGGTGGTGAACATCTGGCGCGCACTGCCCGCCTCCACCACCTCCCCGGCCTCCAGGAAGATCACCTGCTGCGCAATCTGGGCTGCAAGACGCAAGTCATGGGTGGCGATCAGCATGGTGGTCCCCTCACTGGCCAGCTGGCGCAGCACGGCCACCACCTCCTGGGCAAGCTCGGGATCCAGCGCCGAGGTGGGCTCGTCACAGAGCAACACCTTGGGGGATGGCGCCAGCGCCCGGGCAATGGCGACCCGCTGCTGCTGACCGCCGGAGAGGGTGGCAGGCACCGCCTCGGCCTTGTGCCTGAGCCCCACCTTGTCGAGCAGTTGTAGGGCGCGCGCCACTGCCCTCTCCCTGGGCCACTTCAACACGGTCACCAACCCTTCCATCACGTTCTCCAGCACCGTCATGTGCGGGAACAGCTGGAAATTCTGAAACACCATGCCGGTCTGCTGGCGCAGGGCCAGCACGCTTTGCCGTGACAGATGCCGGGTAAAGTCGAGCTCGCTGCCCCCCAGCACCAGCTGGCCTGCATCGGGTCGCTCCAGCAGGTTCACGCAGCGCAGCAGGGTACTCTTGCCGCTGCCGGAGGGACCGATCAGGGCGGTGACGCTGCCCGCGGCCATCGCCAGCCACACCCCTTTCAACACGCGCTGCCCCGCAAACTGTTTCTCGATGCCACTCAAGCGGATCATAGGGCGACCTCCCGGGTCTCTTTGTGAGCCAGTCGCTGCTCCAGCCTGTCTTGCAGGGTGGAAAGCACCGAGCTGAACATCAGGTAGATGAGGGCCGTCTCGATATAGAGGATGAGCGGCTCATAGGTGACGGAGGCGAGCCGCTGGGCCGCCTGAAACAGCTCGGGCACGGTCACCGCCGCCGCCAGCGACGTGTCTTTGACCAGGGAGATGAAGGTGTTGGAGAGCGGTGGCACCGCGATGCGCGCCGCCTGCGGCAGGATCACCCGCCACATCACCTGGGTCCAGTTCATGCCGATGGAGTAGGCCGCCTCCCACTGCCCCTTGGGGATGGCCGCCAGGGTGGCACGAATGATCTCCGAGCTGTAGGCACCGATGTTGAGGGTGAAACCGATGACGGCGGCGGTGAAGGCGTCCAGCACGATGCCGGCGCTCGGCAGACCGTAAAAGATCAGAAACAGCTGCACCAGCAGCGGCGTGCCCCGAATAAGCCAGACATAGAAGCGGACCAGCATCACCAGCGGAGCCGGACCATATAATCTGGCCAGCGCCACCGACAAGCCGAGCACGACTCCCAGCACGAAGGTAATCAGAGTGAGTGGCACGGTAAAAATAAGCCCCGCATTGAGCAGGGGCCAAAAAGAGTCGATCATTAACTGCAACCAGGCCGGCACGTTAATATCCTCAGTTGTTATTATGTTGCCACGATATTATTGCGAGACGTCGGTGCCGAAATATTTCTGCGATATTTTCTGATATGCGCCATCCTGCTTGGCATTGCGCAGCGCCTGATTGATGGCAGCCAGCAACTCGGGTTGCCCCTTGGCGAGCAGGGCGGCAGATTGATCCCCCTTGGCCTCGCTGGCCGCCACCTTCAATTTGGCGTCCGGCTTCTGTTTCTTGAAGTCGAGGAAGGAGAGGCTGTCGTTGATGGTGGCATCCACCCGCCCGGTCAGCACCAGTTCGAGTGACTGGTTGAATCCCTCGGTGGCCACCACCTCGGCGCCCGATGATTTCGCCAGCTGGGCGAAGTTGCTGGTCAGGGACTGGGAGGATTTCTTGCCCTTCAGATCGGCAAAACTCTTGATGCTTTGGTTGTCGCTGTGCACCACGATCACCGCCTTGGAGGTGATGTAGGGGTCTGAAAAATCATATTTTTTCAGCCGCTCAGGGGTGATGGCCACTTCGTTGAGCACCAGGTCGTAGCGCTTGGCGTCCACCCCGGCGATGAGCCCGTCCCACTTGCCCTCGACGAACTGCGGCTTCACGCCCAGACCGCTTGCAATCAGCTCGCCTATCTCCACGTCAAAGCCCACCAGCTTGCCGCTCTTGTCGTGGTAGGTGAAGGGGGGATAGGTCCCTTCGGTGCCGATCTTGATCACTCCGGCCCGCTGGATCTCGGCCAGGCTTGACTGTGCCTGTACCGATGTCATCAGTGCCAGCGGAAGTGCCGCCATTAAAAACAGGGAGTGCCGTTTTTTCATTATTCACCTCGTTATATTTATAAACATCCAGAGCGCTTGCCAACCACCACAAAATAAAACCAGCCGGTTATCATGTTTAATTTAAATTAATTATCGGCAGAGATAACCTTCATAGTGCTTGCTGGCGGTATGGATGAAACATAACGTGGCTCATGGCATGACCCAACCATGAAATACGGGGATATTTAGCGAAATAATGGATAACGAATAAATAATGGCCGGGCTGGCCGAGGAGTTGCCCCGCTGGCGGCGCTCCGTCAGCGGAAACCATATCAGGCGGGTTGCAGCTCCCGCGGGATGGCAGTGGCCCAATCACGACACAACGTATCAATCGGGCCAACATTCGGTCTGATGGCAAACGGGATTGCCACGCACCACGTGGAAGGTAAAGGCGCGATGGCGAGCGCCTTGACGTCACCGTCGATGATCACCCCTTCGGTCACCACCTCCCGCCCTGCTCCAGCAGGCGAACGATGTCGACATTCCAGGGCCCGGTCGCCGGGTAGCTCCGATGGATCTCGACGAAGTTGACCCGCCCCGCGCGCCGCTCCCCCGACGTTGGCCAGTCACAGAGGAAGTCATCGCTCAGCCACCTGGGGGTCTTGACGAAAGCGTTGCTTTGCATGGCCTGCCAGTAGGCCTCCACAACTGCTTTTGGTTCCATGGTCTTGTTTTCCATGCCTTTCCCCTACAACCGCACCACCAGCCACTCCCCCTTGCCCACCGGCACCAGGGAAGTCAGGAAATCGGGGTCACGCCGCACCTGTGCCATCCACTCCCTCATCTCGTCCTCATGGGAGATGGCATTGTCCACCACCAGCAGGCCACGAGGGGCAAGCAGGCGCTGGATCTCGGGCCACCAGGCCTGGTAGTGGCGGCGCTCGGAGTCGAGGAAGATGAGCTGATAGCCCGCCGTCGGCAGGCAGGGCAACAGGCTGCCGGCCTCCCCCGCCAACTGCTCAATCCAGTGAGTGAGCCCGGCCCGCTCAAAGTTGGTCGCCGCCATGGTCCGTTTGCCCTCGTCCAGCTCGATGGTGGTGACCCGGCCCCCCAGCCGTTTCACTGCCTCGGCCAGCCAGAGGGTGGAGTAACCGTTGGAGGTGCCGATCTCCAGCACAGCCTGCGCCCCCCTCGTCTGCACCAGCACCGCCAGCAGTTCGCCGGTGTCGCGGGTAATGTTGAGCATCTTGCTGCCACGGGAGTGTTGCGCGCCGTCATTCTGCTCGCCAAAGCGCTCCAGCTCCCGTTTCAGTTGTTCCAGTGCCATGTCTCCTCCTTGACGGTGTAAACGAGTCGGCCCGGTGCATGGCATGGCTGGACCGCCCCTCATGTTCATCATTTTGCTATCGACCCACTCGGTGGCCCATCCCCTGCGTCATCCGGATAAAGACAACACCCTGGCTCACCATGTGATCACGCTGGTGCACTGCTGCTGGCGGGAAAGCCAATCGTCACGCGGTCTGGCGGTGGCCCCCCGCGCCGTCGGGCTGCTGGATACCAAGGGCAAGCAGCAGATCGCCTAGGGGGCCACCCGGGTAAAGTCGATGGCGGGGCAGCTGGGCGCCACGCCCTTGGTCAGCGTCAGGGGCTGGGCACGATAGCTGAGCCGGTAGCGGCCCGGTTGGGACAGATCGTAGGCCTGCGCCAGGTCCGCATCGGCCTGGCTCTGCTCCCCCGCCCCCAGGTGCAGGAAGTCGCCGTCCCCGGGGGTACCTCGCTTGGCAAGCGGCCCTCGATAGTCCAGCGGCTGCCCATCGCGGGTCAGGTCGATGGCATCGGCAAACCACCCCTCGAAGGGGGTGAACCAGGTCAATACCTCGAGGGGCGTCTCCCCCCGGTTGGTCAGGGTCATCACCAGGGGCAGGGGTTCGTTCACCCCGCTCTCTGCGCTGACCGACAGCTCGCACTGCAAGGGCGCCAGTGCCAGGGTGGTAAGCAAGAGTGTCATCATGGTGCCTCCGTCAAAAAAGGGGCCATCCGGCCCCTGTTTGCAACTCAATTTTCGCTCGGGGTATTCTCGGCGAAATATTCATGGTTGTCGGCATTGTTCAGGGCCTTCTGGGGATCCGTGCTCGCCAGATTGCGCGCATTGGCCTGACCGTATCCCAGATCGTCGGTACCCGCCACCACGTTGAAGTGGCTCAGCTCGTGGACAATGGTGCCGGCGCGGGAATCGGTCCCGGTGACCGGCGCTGTCCAGAAGCTCTTGCACAGATAGACCTTGTAGGGCTGGTCCGGATAGACATAGGCAAAGTAACTCTGCTTGCAACCGCAGTCGAAGGTGAGCGGCTTGTTGTCGATGGCATCCTTGATCTTGCTGAAGTTGGTCTCGGCCTGGTTCCAGCGGGTGGCGTCATAGGCGCCAAACCAGCTGCGGTAGCGCTGCCCATTCGGCTTGTCCACCGCGAGGTAGCTGCTGGAGTTGTTGGCGATGCCACTCGCGGCATCGAGCGCCGCCAGGATGTCGCTCTTCTGGGTGTTGGTGCAACGGCCGCTGAAGCTGACCGAGGCGCTCACCGCCTGGGGCTCGGCTACCGCAGCCTTGGCCAGCACCCGATCGTCGCTCACCCCGTCCACCCAGAGGGTCACGGCATTGGACTCGCTCGCCTGGGCCTGTTTGGCCTTGGCCGCTTTCCCCTCCTGCGCCACGGTCGGCAGCAGGTAACGGATGCTGTACTGGCCCTGGGCGCTCATGTCGTAGAGACCGGAGACCTCCGCCTGCACTGTCAGGCTCTGGCCCGCCTTGAGCAGTTGGTAGTCCTTGTCACTCGGGGCGGCCCGCTTGATCAGGGCCCCTTCGTAATCCACCGGCTGGCCGTCACGCTCCACCTGGAACAGGGGAGCATCCTCGCTGCCCGGCAGTTGCCATTTGAGCAGACGAACCGGCTTCTCCCCGGTGTTGGTCAGGGTCAGGTTGACGCGCACGTCGTCTGTGCTGCCCTCCACCAGGGTGAGCCGGGCATCGAGTCCGGCGGCGCAGAGCGGGGACGCCAGCACGCCGGCCAGCAACAGGGCAATTGGAGTCGCTTTCATCATGTTTCCTCATTCATTGAGTGTCGCCTTGTCAGGCGGTCTGCTTCCTTTAAGGCCCTCTTTGGGGCCCATCCACCCTAGAGCAGAAGCACCACCCCACCATCCCTCCATATGGGGGACGCCCCCCATCAGAGGGGGAGCCCCTTGGCTGCGACAAAGATTGCCCGCCCGGCCCGAGAGTGCAGGTAACCCCGTGGGGTGCATTTGCCATAAAAAAACCCGGCGCAAGGCCGGGTGACGGGATAAGAAGGCGGGATCAGGAGGACAGCAGCGCCAGGGCCGGCTGCGCGTTGCCCGGCATCAGCCGATAGGCCTTGTGGTGCTTGACCAGGGTGGTTTTCTTGTTGCCCTGGCTCAGCAGCAGGCCCCGGGCAAATGCCGCCTCGGCCAGTACCTGCTCGTCCCCGCGCACATAGAGGGTGAGGGGCTTGACCAGCTCACCCCCCTCGATATGGCCCTGATACTCGCTGGCCGAGATGATCAGGCTGGATTGCCCCTGGCTCAGCAGCCGCTGCCGGGTGTTCAGTTCGCTGTCGGTGAACACCAGCCAGCCCGCCCCCTCCAGCGCCAAGAGCAGATCGGCCAGGCGCGCCCCCAGCTGTACCGGCTCATGCATGGCACGCTCATACTGGCGCTGCACCCGCTCAAGCAGCCCCTTGAGATCGGCCCCCGCCCCCAGCGTCCGCCCCAGTTGCACCCAGGTCTTGAGATCCTCCATCACCAGCCGGGAGAAGCGTTTCTCCTTGAGAGAATCCGCCATCCAGGTACAGAGAAAGTGGCTCTCCTGGGCGGGGGTGCGTTTGCCCGTCTTCTGGGCGGCGGTGCGCTCCAGCTCCGCCAGGCTCTGGCGGGCCATCTCGAGCAGGGCCTGATTGTAAGCAGGAAGGGTCATCTCGGATCCTCTGAAACGGGGCGGCCAGGGGCCGCGTCATCGACAGCACAAAGGCGCCAGTGGCGCCTTTGGAGAGTAAACGCCCCTCCCCGACCAGGAGGGTGCGACATTGCCTTATTTCGGCTGACGGGGCTTCTTGGCCGCCGCCAGACGCTTGAGGCGCTGACCTTGCAGTTTCGCCTCGGCCATGGCCTGGGCGGCGGCATTGTCTTCACGCTGCGGGCGTTTGCCGAAGCGGCGGCGCTCCTGCAACTGCTTGATGAGGTCGTCACGGCTGCTCACCTCGTAACCCGGCACCATGATGCGGCGGATCTTCTGGCCGATGAGGGCCTCGATTTCCAGCAGGGTGCGCTCCTCCTCGCGACTGACGAAGGAGATGGCCATGCCGCTCTTGCCAGCGCGACCGGTTCGGCCGATACGGTGCACGTAATCTTCCGCGAGGAACGGCAGATCATAGTTGACCACGTATTCCAGGCTCGGAATGTCCAGGCCGCGGGCGGCCACCTCGGTGGCCACCAGCACCCGCAGCTTGCCTTCGGTGAATTCACGCAAGGCGCGGCGACGGCTCCCCTGGGCCTTGTCACCGTGCACCACGGCAGACTTGATGCCGTCGAGGTTGAGCTCCTCCACCAGTTCATCGCAGCTCTCGCGGGTGCTGGCAAACACCAGCACCTGCTGCCAGTTCTGCTTGCCGATAAGCTCGGAGAGCAGCTCGCGCTTGCGCTTCTGTTCCACCGGATAGACGGTGTGGCTCACGGTGTCGGCAGTGGAGTTCTGCTTGTCGACGGCCACCACCTGGGGTTTGTCCAGCATGAGGTTGGCCAGCTTTTTCACCGCCTCGGAGAAGGTGGCGGAGAAGAGCAGGTTCTGGCGGGTCTTGTTGACCGCCTGCAGGATCTGCTGCACATCGGCGCTAAAGCCCATGTCGAGGATGCGATCCGCCTCGTCCAGCACCAGGGTCTCGACCCCGGAGAGGCTCAGGTTGCAGGCGGTGAGGTGCTCGAGCAGACGGCCAGGGGTGGCCACTATGATGTGTGCGCCCGCTTTGAGCTTCTTGGCCTGCACATCCTGTTTGCCACCACCCACGATGGTGAGGGTGGAGATCCCCAGATACTTGGCGAAATCGTTGATATTGCTCGCCACCTGGGCTGCCAGCTCGCGGGTCGGGGTCAGGATCAGCACGCGGGCATTGGAAGGCTGCACCGGCGCCGGGTTGTCTACCAGGCGTTGCAGGATGGGCAACGCAAAGGCGGCGGTCTTGCCGGTACCGGTCTGGGCACTGGCCAGCACATCGCGGCCACGGCGAATGGCCGGGATGGCCTGGCTCTGCACAGGGGTCATCTCCTGATAACCGCAATCTGAGATGGCGCGCAAAATCTCGGGGGCAAAATCGAACGATTCAAATCTCATGTTGGGTTCCTGTGTTCCAGCGGAGCTGTAGTTGGCGTGGGTGGCCTGGGCCGGCGTGTGGCCTGGCATCGTCGAGGCGTGGAGCCAAGGACGGCTGGGTCTGACATCAGATCAGAAGATGAGCCGGAAAATGGCGGGCGCGAAGTGTAACAGATAGGCGACAGGAATGCCGCCTCAAATGGCCTGTATTTTTCCGGCGGCTGCGCTCTCCAGATGCGGCAGCAGGCGCGGCCCGGGCAGTGAGATCAGCGCACCCGCTTGCTCGGACGCTTGAGCAGCCGCATACCGATGGCCGCCACCGCGATGACGAACAGCCCGAAAGAGGTGACGAGCAGGCACTTGGTCAGCAGCTCCTGATGATGGGCAAAGACCGGGGTCGCCATCACCATCTTGCCCACCATGCTCAGTACCAGGGACCAGAGGAAGGCGCTGGCAAAACTCGCCACGGCCACCCGCAGCAGGTGCAGGCGGGAGACTCCCATCAACATGGGGGTCAACACTCTCACAAAGGGGATGAAACGGGACACGAACATGGCCCAGAAGCCGTAACGATCCAGCAGTCGGGAGGCCCTGGGCAGGCTCCCTTCCGGGATCATTCGCTCCACATGGCCCATGAAACGGGTGCCATGCAGTGCCTGCCCCTGCCAGTAGGCGAGCACGCTCCCTATCCCGGCCGCGAGCGGCAGATAGAGCAAGGTCACCTCGGGCCCCAGCACCCCCATGCCCACCAGACCGCCCGCCAGCAGCACCAGGCTGTCACCGGGCAGGGGCAGAAAGACGAAGCTCGATTCAAGGAAGAGGATCACCACCAGACAGGTGACGAGCAGACCGATTGCCTGCATTTGTATAAGCTGATCAAAATCCTGATGCCATATGGCAAGCAGCATGTCCTGCATCTGGTGTGACTCCCATCAACGTAATGCGCATTCGTCATGATGACCCGAAGGCCCCGTCTGGTAATCCATCCCTGCTACCACCCCAATGTTCGTATGGGAGGCCTCTTATACACCCGGGGAACTGAACAATAAATTAATGTCTGTGATTTCTGCCCAGCGGCTCACCCTTCTCGCCCCCCCTGCCCCCGCCAAAGCAAGGGCAGCTTGGCCCATCAGGCCAATGCGCACGCCCCAAAACAGGACGGGTCGGCCCTTGCCAGGCTGCCAAGCCAGATGAAACCCGTTACAGTGTGAACATGCCCCGATGGACGGGGTACTCATGGAGCCAGGTATGGCAAGACAGCTCTCTTCTCACACACTTTCCTTGCTGGCGGTTATTGCCGGCGTCTCTGCCGGTCTTGTGACAAAGGCCCGTGCCAGCGACGAGAGCCTGGTTCAACAGCGCGCCAACGCCGTCGTCTCCCTGATGAGCTACGCCGTGGTGCCGGATATCACCGCCAGCAACCTGAATATCGGCAGCGGCACCAACGACACCTCTGCCCTCACCATCACCCAGCTCGGGGGTGGCGCCACCCTGAGCGAGGATGTTCCCCTCTATCTGGAGGGCACCCTGGGCTACAGCCGCTACGATCCCCAGTTCGTGTTCACCGATGGCAACGAGACCCGCACCATTCCCACCAAATGGAACAGCCTGAGCGCCACCGGCGGCATCGGCTGGGATGTCGGCGTCCACCGGGATCGCTTTGGTGGCAATCTGGTGCTGCGGCCCATCGCCAATGTCACCCTGGGCACGGTGGCCAGCGACCTTCGCATCGGGGCCGCCCTGCTCGAGCACAGGAGCGGCCAGAATCTGGACTTCCTCGACGGCGGCACCCTCAATGTCTACGGCCTCGGCGGCTCATTGATGCTGGACTATGAGCTCTTCTCCGCCGCCCAGGACATCGATGCCGAGCTGCGCTACTCCTACCAGCATCTGCAAAGCTTCACCGGCACCGCCGAGAGCGTCAGCGGTCAGGCCGATGCGGAAAACCTCGGGCTTTACCTGCGCCGCCGCGCTCCCCTCTGGGACTGGACCCTGCTGGACAGGCCTCTTCGCTACGTGCTGGAAGGAGCCAGAACCGAATACCTGGGGCAGCAACGGGGGCTGCTCGGTTTCAACAGCCTCAACTCCCTGGGACTTGGTCTCGAACTCGACAGCAGCAAGTACGACATCTTCATCACCCGCACCCGGCTGGTGGCCCGCTATATGTTCAGCAACAGTACCAGCGGCTACTCCATCGGACTGGCGATGAGTTTTTAGCCCTCTCACGCCATTGGCCTTCTCTGCCTGTACGCCATGGTGGATGCCCCTCTGGAGCCAAAATTGCGTGATGTACCGCCCAGTTGATAAAGATTGTTCTTCGTTCCTGCACACCACTCACTACAGTCATGCTTTGTCGCCCACTCAACTCCATCTGGCACCAGTGGGCCCCATGTTCATTGCCAGCCAACAGGACTGGCTAGTAGCGCCGGATATGGCTTCGACAGCCGAGGAGGAATGAGATGGATGTGACCAGTCTGCTGGCACCGTTGCTGACCAAACTCTGGTTTGTGTTCCCCTTGCTGTTGCTGGCCGCGATAGTCAAAAGCCCCTGGTTCAAAGGGATGGTCGGGGAGTGGTTTCTGAATCTCTGCCTCGGGCTCTTTCTCGACAAACGGGAATATCACCTGCTCAAGGATGTGACCCTGCCGATTTCTCAGGGCACTACCCAGATAGATCATGTGATTGTTTCGCGGTTTGGCCTGTTCGTGATCGAAACAAAAAACATGAAAGGATGGATATTCGGCAATCCGGCCCATAAAAGCTGGACTCAGCAGATATATCGCCGCAAGCATCGTTTTCAAAACCCGCTGCATCAAAATCATCTGCACGTCATGACCCTGAAGGCCCTGTTGGGCCTAGCGGATCAGCAACTGCACTCAGTGATTTACTTTATTGGCGACTGTACTTTCAAGACGCCAATGCCGGACAACGTCATGAACCGTGGATTGATCCGATATATCAAGGAGAAGACCACACAGGTATTGACCCCTGCCGACATCATCCAGGTGGTCAAGACCATCCAGCAAACACGATTGACTCCCAACTGGCAGACCCACAGACAACATGTTGCACAACTAAAGGCGCGCCACCTGGCGCCCTCACGAAAATCACCCTCTGCTACCCTTCTGGCTGACAACACGACTGCCTCCTCTCGCATCCTGCCTGCTCCCACGGAGCAGAGTCCTGCATGCCCCCGATGTGGCAACCTTATGGTATTGCGTACCGCCAGCCGAGGGGAGCATAAAGGCACCCAGTTTTGGGGATGCAGCGGATATCCAAAATGCAGGGGGATGACATCATTCAAAATTACACGCTAGAAAAATAACCGCGGTACAGACCTGGCAACCATGGGGCCATAATCACAAACCCAGATAACCTCTATTCAAAGGAATTGATGAATGAGCATAAAAAAAATATCGGTAACAATGGTGATCGCCAGCATGAGTATATTGCTGACATCCTGCGCATCTGACCCGCAGCCAACATGGAGAAAAGAGGGCGTGTCACACGATGACACTCTCACTGCATTGTCTCAATGCAAATATGAGATCCGTCTGAACAATATCTCTGATGAGGAAAAAAACGAAGTCATCACCGATTGTATGCAGGCCAAGGGGTATCGCTGGAGAGCCTATTAATGACTTCAGCCGGTTGTCATTAATCATGGCAACCGGCTGTTATATTTCTTACTGACCAAACGCCTCATCACTTAATTGTCGCCATCTTCCGTACGCAGGATTGCTCCCTGTCATCCACCCGCTTGGCAAACCAGGCGGTGGTGAGGTTGCGGGTGATCTTGGGGCTCTTTAGCTGGATACCGGGCAAGATGGCGCGGGGTTGCCGTGTCCCGGCCTGTTTGTCGGCCAAGGCGAAGACCCTGTGGTAGAGATCGCTTTTGGCAAAGTCGCTGGTGTCCCCGAGCTTCAGGCTCTGGTGAATGGCCTGCTTGCTCATTTTGACGCGGCTGGCGATGCTGTGCACTGCGAGCTCGGTCTTGCCGGGCAGATCCGAGTCGTAGCGGATGAGATCCCCGTCCAGGGCCAGGGGCTTGCCACTCACCCGGCTTACCGCCGCCTGGAAGGCCGCATTGCGGCTCGCGTACCAGCCCGCATTGAAGTCGGCGAAGCGATAGAGGGTATCCGGGTAGTCGGCGGGATAGCCGAAGATGTGTTTGGTGCCAAACCAGATGCCGCCGCGACGAGTGAACACCTCGTGGCGAATGGACTCCTTCACGGGATAGGGGTAGCCACGGGCGTTGGCTTCGGCAAAGGCGACGCTCACCTGCATGGGGCCGCCGGTGCGCACCGGATTGAGGTTGCCAAAGAGCTGCTTGCCCATGGGGACGCTGCCTATCATGTCTTCGAAGATCTCGCTCATCTCCCGCTCGGTGCGAAGTTTGTCGATGCGCTCGGCATAGCTCTTGCCGGTGGGGGATTGGATGGAGAGGGCCGTGCGCACCATGAACTCGGGGATGAGCAGCTTGCTGGCCCGGGCATTGATCTCCTTCCAGGCAATCTTGTTGAGGTTGGGCACCACGGGGTCCGCCTGATAGGTCGCCTCCTGCTCCGCCACCGCCAGCACGCTGCAGACGTTGTGATCGCTCACCGTCAGTCCCTGGGTGGTGAGCGCCGTCACCACGTCATTGGCCCAGCCTGGCTTGTCCACCACGTTGCGCGGCAGGAAACGCACGATGCGGCTCTTCATGTCGGCCGGTTTTTGCGGCTGCATCGCCTTAGGCGTGGGGCGCCCCGCCGGCGTCGCCGTGCTGGTCGGGGCGGGAGACTCGCTGGCACAACCCGACAGCAGGGCAAGGGTAAGCAGTGACAGCCAGCGCCAATGGGCATCAAACAAGGAGTGAGAGGAGATCATGAAGGCTTCCTGAAGAGCGGGACCTGCCCCTCATCGCGAATGAGAGGGCTCGAATGCATGGAGGCGGACATTGTAGGGAACAAGTCTGACAAGATGAAGGCGGATGAACCTGCTGGCCCGCTGGCTGCGGCATCCCCTGGCGCCATCACGCCAGCTCCACCCGGTTTCGTCCCAGATGCTTGGCCTGATAGAGGGCGAGATCGGTGCGCTGGAGCAGGGCATCCACCCCCTCCCCGCTCTGGCTGATACCCAGGGCAAGGCTCACGGTGAATCTTACCCCGTCACCTGAGACCAGCTCTTCGGTCGCGCACCTTATCTGCTCCGCCAGCGCACGGGCCTTGTCGCCCGTCATGCCGGGCAGCCAGATGGCAAACTCCTCTCCCCCAAGGCGTGCCACCACCCCATCCAATGGGCAGAGCTGGCGCAGCAGGGTGCTGAATTCACGCAGCACATTGTCGCCGATGGCGTGGCCATAGCGATCGTTGATCAGCTTGAAGTGATCGAGATCCAGCAGCAGGAGCGGCGTCCCCTCCTCTCCGTGCGCCTCCAGCACGGCGCGAAACGCGCGGCGATTGGAGAGCCCGGTCAGCTCGTCTGACATGGCGAGAGAGGAGAGCCTCATCTGGGTGCCATACATCTGCTGCACCATCAGCAGCACACCCCAGGCCGAGGCCAGCATGCCGATCGTGCGCAGGCTGTCTTCCACCGTGGAGAGCCACCAGGGCTGGAAATAGACCTCATCCATCAGATCGATGACGCCGGAAACGAGCCAGAGGGTCAGCCCGCCGGTGAGGGAGAGATAGGTTCTCAAGGTGATCTGGGCACACTGCACCACCCAGAACATGAACATCAGGGTCAGCACGTTGAGCGCTTCGGCCAGAGCCCCGACGGTATAGAGGTTGTGCTCTGCCAGGGGATCAAAGCTGACCCCGGCCAGGATCCCCGTCAGCAGCAGCAGACAGGGCAGGCTCACCAGCGCGAGACGACGGCAGGGAGGAAGCGAGAAGAACCGGGCGGGGTGAACGGATAACCTGAGGGGAGTCTTCATCATGTTTTGGGCTCCAAGCGCGCATGTCTTCTATCCCGAATGGCAGCCGTTGGCTGCCATCGCCAGCGAACCTCGACGGCATTCCTGGTGGCAAATCACTGATATTGTGGGCCGATTTTTCCATAAAAAACAATCCCCTCACCATATGGGTCAGGGGATTGTTGCAACGGGGACGGCGCGATCTGCCGTGACATCGGGGCGGGCGGCCCTTCCCTGCTCGTCCTCACGGCAAGCGGGCAGTGCCGCCTCAGGCGCTCTGGCGCAGGGCCTGATGCTGGGCGGCGCCGTTGATCACCGCCTGCAGGGAGGCGTTGACCACGTCGCGACCGACGGCGACGCCACACATCCGGATGCCCTCGACGCTCAGCAGCACATAAGCTGCGGCGCGGGATTCGGTGCCGGCGGTGAGCGCATGCTCGGAGTAATCCAGCACATCGATGTGCATGCCGGTCTGACGCTGCCAGCCGTTGACCAGGGCGGTGATGGCGCCCTCCCCTTCACCACACAATTGCAGGGTGCCGTGAGGGGTCTGCAACTCCAGGCGCAGGCTCTCCTGACTGTCATGACCGAGCTGGAAGCGCCCGATGCGATAGCCGTGGGCCGGCTCAAGATAGTGCTGCTCGAACAGGGTACGGATCTGCTCCGGGCTGATTTCGCTGCTGCTCGCCTCAGCCTCGGCCTGCACCCGGCGGCTGAAGTCGATTTGCAGCCAGCGCGGCAGTTGCAGACCGAGGTCACGCTCCAGCAGATAGGTCACCCCTCCCTTGCCGGACTGGCTGTTGATGCGGATCACCGCCTCGTAGCTGCGACCGAGATCGGCAGGATCGATGGGCAGGTAAGCCACGTCCCAGTAGTGATCCGGTTTTTCTGCCGCGAGAGACTTGCGGATGGCGTCCTGGTGGCTGCCGGAAAACGCCGTGTAGACCAGCTCGCCGGCATAAGGGTGGCGCGGGTGCAGGGCAATCTGGGTGCAGGCCCCCACGGTGGCGACGATGGCATCCATGTCGGACAGGTCCAGCTCGGGGTCAATCCCCTGGCTGTAGAGGTTCATGGCCATGGTGACGATGTCCATGTTGCCGGTGCGCTCCCCGTTGCCGAGCAGGGTGCCCTCAATGCGATCCGCCCCCGCCAGCACCGCCAGCTCGGCGGCGGCCACCCCGCAGCCTCTGTCGTTGTGGGTGTGGATGGAGATGCTCACCTCGGATCGCGCCTTCAAATTGCGGCAGAACCACTCCACCTGATCCGCAAACACGTTGGGGGTGCTCACCTCCACCGTGGCGGGGAGGTTCAGGATCATCGGGCGGGCAGCGGCGCGCCACTCGTCGATGACGGCGTCACACACCTCGACGGCGAACTCCACCTCGGTGCTGCTGAAACTCTCCGGGGAATACTGGAAACTCCACTCGGTGCCCGGATTGCGAGCCGCATACTCCCGCACCCAGCGCGCCCCCTGCACGGCGATGGCCTTGACCCCGTCCTTGCCTGAGTTGAACACATAGTTGCGCTGGGTCGGGTTGACCGAGTTGTAGACGTGAACGATGGCCCGCTTCGCCCCCTTGAGCGCCTCGAAAGTGCGGGCGATCAGATCTTCGCGCGCCTGCACCAGCACCTGGATGGTGACGTCATCGGGGATGAGGTTGCGCTCGATGAGTTCGCGCACAAAATCGAAGTCGGGCTGGGAGGCCGCCGGGAAGCCCACCTCGATGTGCTTGAAACCGATGTGGGTCATCAGCGCCCACATTTGCAGCTTCTGGGCCACCGTCATGGGCTCGACCAGCGCCTGGTTGCCATCGCGCAGGTCCACGGCGCACCAGAGCGGTGCCCGCTCCAGTACCCGGTTGGGCCACTGGCGATCCGCCAGGTTGATCACGGGGGCACGGCGGTATTTGCGATGATCGAAGCTCATATTCAGATTCCCTTGACGGATGGGCGAGGCGCCGGACGACCGGGCCGACAGGCGGGTGGGGCAAGGAGGGGAAGCGGGTTGGTGCGGTAACACCGTCCCTGACGAGTCGCGCGGCGGTAACCCCGCGACCGGTTTTCCTGAGGCCCCCGTCGGTCACCGGGGCCGGCCACGGCAGCCGGATCGGGCTGCGGGCGCTGATCCTCTCGCACGCCACCTTTCGGTGTGTCGGCGCAGACGACCGTGTTTGTATGAGCACCCAGTATAGGGAGGTCGTGGGGGCGAGAGATTGCGAAGATTGCACCATTTCATGTCAATTCAGCAATATGGATGCAGTGAATGCCCAATAACGGGGTGAGTATCACCACTCCTGATGGATTATTCGCCATCTCACCCATCTTCCTTGCTGGCGCCCCCACCGGGAGTGGCTGGGCGCAGGCAATAAAAAAACCCCGCCATTGCTGGCGGGGTTTGCGTGCATCGAGCGGGCAGCGTGCTGCCGGTGCTCTTAGCGGTTGTTCACCTTCTCGTGCAGCTCCTGCACCGAGTTCACATTGGCGGTGGCATCGACACTGATGGCCATGCAGGTGGCGAAGGCCGCGTGCAGCGTGGTGGTGTAAGCCACCTTGTGCTGCAGGGCGCCACGGCGCAGCTGCTTGGAGTCCTGGATGGCCTGACGACCCTCGGCGGTGTTGACGATGTAGGTGTACTCGCCATTCTTGATGCGATCCAGAATGTGCGGACGACCCTCGTGCACCTTGTTGACCAGACGCGGGTTGATGCTCGCCTCGCCCAAGGTCACGGCGGTGCCGTGGGTGGCGTCGAGGTCATAACCCAGCTCCAGCAGCTTGGCGGCCAGGTTGACCACCCGCTCCTTGTCGCCGTGGCGAACGGACAAGAGGGCGCGACCTTCGCTCGGAACCTGGTGACCGGCACCCAGCTGCGCCTTGGCATAGGCCTCGGCGAAGCTGCTGCCTACCCCCATGACTTCACCGGTGGAGCGCATTTCCGGACCCAGCAGCGGGTCCACACCCGGGAACTTGGCGAACGGCAGTACCACTTCCTTCACCGAGTAGTAGGGCGGGATGATCTCGGTAGTGAAGCCCTGTTCTTTCAGGCTCTGACCGGCCATGACGCGGGCGGCGATCTTCGCCAGCGGTGCGCCGGTGGCCTTGGAGACGAAGGGCACGGTACGGGCGGCACGGGGGTTCACCTCGATGAGGTAAATCTCGTTGTCTTTCACCGCGAACTGCACGTTCATCAGACCGACCACGCCGAGTTCCAGCGCCAGCTTGCGCACCTGCTCGCGCATCTCGTCCTGAATGGCCTTGGACAGGGTGTAGGGCGGCAGGGAGCAGGCGGAGTCACCGGAGTGGATACCGGCCTGCTCGATGTGCTCCATGATGCCGCCGATGACCACGTCAACGCCGTCGCAGATGGCGTCCACGTCCACCTCGGTGGCGTCGTCCAGGAAGCGGTCCAGCAGCACAGGCGACTCGTTGGAGACGCTCACTGCCTCGGCGAAGTAGCGGCGCAGGTCCTGCTCGTCATAGACGATTTCCATGGCGCGGCCACCCAGCACGTAGGAGGGGCGAACCACCAGCGGGTAGGTGATGCGCGTGGCCAGTTGCACGGCCTGCTCCAGGGCGGTGACGGTGCCGTTTTCCGGCTGCTTGAGCCCCAGACGCTCAACGGCGGACTGGAAGCGCTCGCGATCTTCCGCGCGGTCGATGGCATCCGGGCTGGTACCAATCACCGGCACGCCGTTCGCTTCCAATGCCCGCGCCAGTTTCAGCGGAGTCTGGCCGCCGTACTGGACGATGACGCCCTTGGGCTGCTCGACCCGCACGATTTCCAGCACGTCTTCCAGGGTCACCGGCTCGAAGTAGAGACGATCCGAGGTGTCGTAGTCGGTGGAGACGGTTTCCGGGTTGCAGTTGACCATGATGGTCTCGTAACCGTCTTCACGCAGGGCCAGGGCCGCATGCACACAGCAGTAGTCGAACTCGATGCCCTGACCGATACGGTTCGGGCCGCCACCGATGACCATGATCTTGTCGCGGTTGGTGGGGTTGGCCTCGCACTCCTCGTCGTAGCTGGAGTACATGTAGGCGGTGTTGGTGGCGAACTCGGCCGCGCAGGTATCGACCCGCTTGTAGACCGGGAAGATGTTGTGGCGGGCACGCAATTTACGCACTTCCCCTTCGGCCACGCCGAGGATTTTGGCCAGACGCGCGTCGGCAAAGCCTTTGCGCTTGAGGGCGCGCAGGAAGTCGGCGTCAAGACCGGCCATGCCGCGCTCTTTCACCTGCTCTTCCAGTTTCACCAGCTCTTCAATCTGCACCAGGAACCAGGGGTCAATCTTGGTCAGCTTGAACACGCCGTCCATGGAGAGGCCGGCGCGGAAGGCGTCGGCGATGTAGAAGATGCGCTCGGCACCGGCATCCTGCAGCTCGTGACGGATGCGGGTCAGGGAGTCGGGGGCGTTCAGGTCAACCATGGGGTCGAAGCCGGTCTTGCCGGTCTCGAGACCACGCAGGGCCTTGTGCAGGGACTCCTGGAAGTTGCGGCCGATGGCCATCACTTCACCCACGGACTTCATCTGGGTGGTCAGACGGTCGTTGGCGCCGGCAAACTTCTCGAAGTTGAAGCGCGGTACCTTGGTGACCACGTAGTCGATGGCCGGCTCGAAGGAGGCCGGAGTGCGACCACCGGTGATGTCGTTCATCAGCTCGTCCAGGGTGTAACCGATGGCGAGCTTGGCGGCGATCTTGGCGATGGGGAAGCCGGTCGCCTTGGAGGCCAGCGCAGAGGAGCGCGACACCCGCGGGTTCATCTCGATGATGACCATGCGGCCGTCTTTGGGGTTGATGCCGAACTGGACGTTGGAGCCACCGGTCTCGACACCGATCTCGCGCAGCACCGCCATGGAGGCGTTGCGCATGATCTGGTACTCCTTGTCGGTCAGCGTCTGGGCTGGCGCGACCGTGATTGAGTCACCGGTGTGGATGCCCATGGGGTCGAAGTTCTCGATGGCGCAGACGATGATGCAGTTGTCGTTGCGATCCCGCACCACTTCCATCTCGTACTCTTTCCAGCCAATGAGCGACTCGTCGATGAGCAGCTCCTTGGTCGGGGAGAGATCCAGACCGCGCTCGCAGATCTCCACGAACTCTTCGGTGTTGTAGGCGATGCCGCCGCCCGAGCCACCCATGGTAAAGGAGGGACGGATGATGCAGGGGAAGCCGACCATCTGCTGCACGCCCCAGGCCTCTTCCATGTTGTGGGCGATGCCGGCACGGGGGCACTCGAGACCGATGCTGCGCATCGCCTTGTCAAAGCGGGAGCGATCCTCGGCCTTGTCGATGGCGTCGGCGGTGGCGCCGATCATCTCGACACCGAACTCCTTGAGCACGCCATGCTGCTCCAGCGCCAGGGCGCAGTTCAGCGCAGTCTGACCACCCATGGTGGGCAGGATGGCGTCCGGGCGCTCTTTCTTGATGATCTCGCGCACCACTTCCCAGGTGATGGGCTCGATGTAGGTGGCGTCGGCCATCTCCGGGTCGGTCATGATGGTGGCCGGGTTGGAGTTCACCAGGATGACGCGGTAGCCCTCTTCTTTCAGGGCCTTGCACGCCTGGGCGCCGGAGTAGTCGAATTCGCAGGCCTGACCGATGACGATGGGGCCGGCGCCGAGGATCAGGATGCTCTGTAGGTCGTTACGTTTTGGCATGGCTCTCTTTATCCTCTTAGGCGCGATACTGCTTAATCAATTCAATAAAGTGGTCGAACAGACCGGCACAATCGTGCGGGCCCGGGCTCGCTTCGGGGTGACCCTGGAAGCTGAAGGCCGGACGGTCGGTGCGATGGATGCCCTGGAGCGACCCATCGAACAGGGAGACGTGGGTGGCACGCAGGCACTCGGGCAGGGTCTGCTCGTCCACCGCAAAGCCGTGGTTCTGGGCGGTGATCATCACGGTGTTGTCGTCCAGGCTCTTCACCGGGTGGTTGGCACCGTGGTGGCCGAACTTCATCTTGATGGTCTTGGCGCCGGAGGCCAGGCCCAGCAACTGGTGGCCCAGGCAGATACCGAACACCGGGGTGCTGGTATCAAGGAAAGCCTTGATAGCTTCGATGGCGTAGTCGCACGGCTCGGGGTCGCCGGGGCCGTTGGAGAGGAAGATGCCATCCGGGTTCATCGCCAGTACCTCGGCGGCCGGGGTCTTGGCCGGCACCACGGTCAGGCGGCAGCCACGGTCCACCAGCATGCGCAGGATGTTGCGCTTCACGCCGAAGTCGTAGGCCACCACATGGTATTTCAGCTCATCGGCCGCCGGGGTGACGTGACCCTTGCCGAGCTGCCAGCTGCCTTCAGTCCAGCTGTAGGATTCGCTCACGGTCACTTCCTTGGCCAGGTCCATCCCCTTCAAACCGGGGAAGGCGCGGGCCTGTTCGAGGGCATGGGCTTCATCGAGCTGCTTGCCGGCCAGGATGCAACCGGCCTGGGCGCCTTTTTCACGCAGGATGCGGGTCAGCTTGCGGGTGTCGATGTCGGCGATGCCAACGATGTTGTGGGACTTGAGGTAATCGGAGAGGGATTGCTGATTGCGGAAGTTGGAGGCCAGTATCGGAAGGTCCCGGATGATGAGGCCCTGAGCATGGACCTGACTGGACTCTTCATCTTCGCTGTTGGTGCCGGTGTTGCCTATATGGGGGTAAGTGAGGGTAACGATCTGACGGGAATAGGAGGGATCTGTGAGGATTTCCTGATAACCCGTCATCGACGTGTTGAAAACCACTTCACCAACGGAACATCCCTCGGCGCCTATCGACACGCCTTTGAACACAGTTCCATCTTCCAGCACTAGCAATGCAGTGTGATTCAAGACAACCTCCAGTTATTTAGCTTTAAATTCAGCAATTTACCTGGGTGTTGCGGGCTCGGTTCCGGTCTTTGACAGGACTCGAACCCGGCAGATTTCTGGCAAATTGGGCGCATTCTACTTAAAAACGATCTCATTTCAACGTCTTTTCTCGTTTGAAATGCATCTAAATTCAATAAACAAGCAACATTACCCATTATCTATGCACTCACTCGCTTTGCAACCCCCTCTTCAAAAAGAAAAGCCAAACACAGACAACAAAGCGGCGCCCGATGCCATGCAACGTACAAAAAACCAAATTTACCACTTAATAAACAGCAAGATAGAAAATTAAAAAATAAACAACACAACAGCAAAAACACCATTTGAAGCCAGAAAAGTGAACACCAAGAATAGAAAACGTTTTTCTTGGATTGCATTTTTAGTCTATTTCACATCAAGGCGAAATGCCCCCCGCAGGGGAATATTGAGACCCAAACCCGTTACCCCTTGATGACATTTTTGTCGCAAGAGGGTGGCAGGCTTGTAAGAATGGCAGGATTTAGCGAGGTTCACTCAAAAAGTGATGATTAAGGCTCATTTCTACAAAAAAGTGACAAAAAACCCCGGCGGACCGGGGTTTGGCAACCAGTACGGGAGTCTGCACTCCCCCTGAAGACGGTTTATTTCAGACCGAGCACATCCTGCATGTCATAGAGACCGGCCCCTTGCTGGCCGAGCCACTTGCCCGCCCGCACTGCACCGCTGGCGAAGGTCAGACGGCTGGAAGCCTTGTGGCTGATCTCGACCCGCTCGCCGATGTCGGCAAACATGACGGTGTGCTCCCCCACCAGATCTCCGGCGCGGATGGTGGCAAAGCCGATGGTGTTCCGATCCCGTTCACCGGTGATCCCCTCACGGCCATAGACGGCGCACTCTTTGAGATCCCGGCCCAGGGTTTTCGCCACCACTTCCCCCATGGAGAGCGCAGTGCCGGACGGAGCATCCACCTTGTGTCTGTGGTGCCCCTCGATGATCTCGATGTCGGTGTACTCCCCCATCACCCTGGCCGCCTGCTCCAGCAGCTTGAACACCAGGTTGACCCCGACCGAGTAGTTGGAGGCGAAGACGATGCTGATCTGCTTGCCCGCCTCGTGCAGGGCCGCCTTGCCCGCCTCGTCAAAGCCGGTGGTGCCGATCACCATCTGCTTGCCATGCGCCAGTGCAAAGGCGAGGTTCGCCAGGGTCACCTCGGGGCGGGTGAAGTCGATGATGAGATCGAATTCGTCCTTCACCTTCTCCAGACTGTCGCTGATGATGACGCCAAGGCGCCCCAGGCCGTTGAGTTCACCCGCATCCAGACCGATCACGGCAGAGCCCGGTCGTTCCAGCGCCGCTCCCACCACCACGCCCTCGGCGTTGGCGATAGCCTCCAGCAGCACCTTGCCCATACGACCATTACAGCCCATCACGGCCACACGGATCGGATTGTCCATCTCCACCCTCTCATCTCTTTATTATGGAAAGAGACCGTTTTACCAGCCCGCGCCCCCTTTGAAAAGCCCGATCTGGCCCGCCAAACCACCCCGACATTTAAACGATAAATCCATTAAAAACAGAATAAATAACGGAATAACCAGACAAGTCAGAATCACGAAGCAAAAAGCCCTATCCATCTGGACGGCTATCTTGACCCGGGCGGGCCGACTCACTACTGTTGGCCCCCCATGGTGGCAGGATGCCCGCCCTGTGCCCGCCCTGGAGGCGCCACAGGCAACGACAGGAGGTCATTGTTCAAGTTTCGAGGAACACATGATCCAGACCCAACCCCGTGCCAGAGCCCTGCTGCCCCTTCTGGTCTTTCTTGCCCTCTTCATCGGAACCGGTACCTGGCTGACCCTGCAGGGGGTCGAGTTTGCCTTCTACCAGCTCCCCGCCCCCGTTGCCGCCCTGCCTGCCGTCATGCTGGCCCTGCTGATGGGACGCGAGGGGTTCAACAAGAACCTCGAGACCTTCTTCAAGGGGGTGGGCGAGAGCAACATCATGGCTATGTGCCTCATCTATTTGCTGGCGGGCGCCTTCGCCACCGTGGCCAAGGCCACCGGTGGGGTGGATGCCACGGTCGCCCTCGGCCTCTCCCTCATTCCGGGCTGGTGCCTGCTGCCGGGGCTCTTCCTCATCTCTGCCTTCATTGCCACCGCCATGGGTACCTCCATGGGCACCATCGGCGCCGTGGCACCGGTGGCGCTGGGCGTCGCCCAGGCCGCCGGCATCGATCCGATGCTGATGGCGGGGACCATCCTCTCCGGCGCCATGTTCGGGGACAACCTCTCCATCATCTCAGACACCACCATCGCCGCCACCCGCAGCCAGGGCTGCGAGATGAAGGACAAGTTTCGCGAGAACATCAAGATTGCCGCCCCAGCCGCCGTGCTGGTGATCCTGCTCTATCTGGTGCTGGGCTCCACCGGTGAAGCGCCGGCCCCCACCGCCGAGGCGGACTTGCTCAAGGTCACCCCCTATCTGCTGATCCTGGTGCTGGCCCTCTCTGGCATGAACGTCTTCATGGTACTGGGGCTCGGCATCCTGGCGGCCGGTGGCGTGGGGCTGCTTGGCAGCTACTCCCTCGGCCAGTTCAGCAAGGACATCTATCAGGGCTTTACCAGCATGCAGGAGATCTTCCTGCTCTCCATGCTCATCGGCGGTCTGGGTGCCCTGATGGAACGCCAGGGGGGGCTCGCCTGGATAAGTGAGCGCATCGCCGCCCTGATTGCCCGCTTCACCCGCCACCACGATGGCGAGCAGAACGAGAAGGCGGCCGAGCTCGGCATCGCCGGCGTGGTGAGCCTCACCAACCTGTGCACCGCCAACAACACCGTGGCCATCATAGTCGCAAGCAAGGTGGCCAGGGATCTGGCGGACCATCACGGGGTCACCCCGCGCCGCGCCGCCTCCATGCTGGACATCTTCTCCTGCGTGGTACAGGGGCTCATCCCCTGGGGCGCCCAGGCGCTGCTGCTGGGTTCCATCTTCGCCCTCTCGCCGATCTTGGTCGTGAGCATGAGCTTCTACCCCATGGCGCTGGCACTGGCCGCCATCGTGGCCGTCTTCCTCAAGCACCAGATGGGCGCAGTGGCTCCCGCCCCCCACCGTTCCTGACGCCCGACCTCAGGGGCCGCCCGGCTGGCGGCCCCGCCATCGGCTTTTCATCCCGTCGGCCCCTTGCTAAGGTAGCGCCAGCCCACCTTTGCCCAGGAGTCCCCATGCCGGATACCCAACCCGAACGACAGAACCTGCGCCAGCTCATTCGCCAGCGCAGAAAAAGCCTGAGCCAGGCCGAGCAGCAGGCCGCGGCCCAGCAGCTGGTCGAGCGCTTCCAGGAACACCCCGGCATCCTCGCAGCCAGGCGCATCGCCCTCTATCTGGCCAACGACGGGGAGCTCGATCCCCTGCCCGCCATCCACTGGCTGTGGGCCCGGCAAAAGGAGGTCTACCTGCCGGTGCTGCACCCCTTCACCCCGGGTCACCTGCTCTTCTTGCGCTACACCGCCACCACCCCCATGACCCGCAACCGCTACGGCATCGCCGAGCCCGAGCTCGACGTGCAGCAGGTGCTGCCCCACAGCATGCTGGACATCATCTGCACCCCGCTGGTGGCCTTCGATGAGGCTGGCAACCGCCTCGGCATGGGGGGCGGCTACTACGATCGCACCCTCGCCTGCTGGCACGAGCACCAGCTCGGCCCAAGACCCCTGGGGCTCGCCCACGATTGCCAGCAGGTGGATGCCGTCCCCCGGGAGCAGTGGGACGTGCCGCTCCCCCAGATCATCACCCCCAGCCGCAGCTGGCACTTTGCCTGATCAGGCGGGGGCGCCCCCTTCGGTTCAATAAACAGGCAAACGATTTACATCTTGGGGATTTTTGCGCCGGAACGTGAGCACCATGGTCGCTCTGGGGGGGATGCTTGGATATAATGCGCCCGCTTTTTCCATAAGGATCCATCATGACTCAAGATGAAATGAAGAAGGCGGCCGGTTGGGCTGCGCTCAAATACGTGGTACCCGGCACCATCGTCGGGGTGGGCACCGGCTCTACCGTCAATCACTTCATCGACGCACTGGCGACCATGAAAGACCAGATCAAGGGCGCGGTGTCGAGCTCCATCGCCTCCACCGAACGCCTCAAGGGTCTCGGCATCCCGGTGTTTGACCTCAACGACATCGATGCCCTCTCCGTCTACGTGGATGGTGCCGACGAGATCAACGCCAGCCGCGACATGATCAAGGGGGGCGGCGCCGCCCTGACCCGCGAGAAGATCGTCGCCGCCGTGGCCGACCAGTTCATCTGCATCATCGACAACACCAAGACCGTCGACGTGCTGGGCACCTTCCCCCTGCCGGTGGAAGTGATCCCCATGGCCCGCGAATACGTGGCCCGCGAGATCCGCGCCCTTGGCGGCAACCCGGTGTGGCGTGAAGGGGTGGTGACCGACAACGGCAACATCATCCTGGACGTCAAGGGCATGGCCATCACCGATGCCAAGGCTCTGGAAACCCGCCTCAACAGCATCGTGGGCGTGGTCACCAACGGCCTGTTCGCCCACCGTGGCGCCGACGTTGTGCTGATCGGCACCCCCGAGGGTGTGATCACCAACTAAGGCCCGCTCCCCGGACCTCTCCCTCCGGGCAAGCCCCCGCCCCGGTCAGTCAATCTGACTGCCCCAAATGGACAACGGCGCCGCATGGCGCCGTTTCTGGTTATCCCTCAATGGCTTGTAGCAGCACATCTGCAACAATCGTTGATAACTTCAAAGAATTTGACTTTCGTCACAAATATTCCCTCTCCCAAACGTTTTTGCTACTTTACGGTTTTCTTCACACTGCAAGCCTGAACGCATTTTTCAAAACAATAGAGGGAACGTCATGACAGCCAAGTTTTCGCTGGACAAGGATAAGATCAAGGTACTGCTGCTGGAGGGAGTCCATCCCAACACGGTGGAGACCTTTCGGGCAGCCGGCTACACCAATGTGGAATATCTGAAGACGTCCCTGTCGGAAGAGGAGTTGATCGAGCGCATTCGTGACGTGCATTTCGTGGGCCTGCGTTCACGCACCCAGATCACCGAGAAGGTGCTGGATGCTGCAACCAAGCTGGTGGCCATCGGCTGCTTCTGCATCGGCACCAACCAGGTCTCCCTCGACGCCGCCCACGTGCGCGGCATCCCCGTCTTCAACGCCCCCTTCTCCAACACCCGCTCCGTGGCCGAACTGGTACTGGGGGAGATCCTGCTGCTGCTGCGCGGCATTCCCGAGAAGAATGCCAAGTGCCATCGCGGCGTCTGGGAGAAGCTGGCCAACCGCAGCGTCGAAGCCCGCGGCAAGAAGCTCGGCATCATCGGCTACGGCCACATCGGCACCCAGCTTGGCATCATCGCCGAGATGATCGGCATGAAGGTCTATTACTACGACATCGAGAACAAGCTCTCCCTTGGCAACGCCATCCAGGTGCCGAACCTGGTGGAGCTGCTCAACATGTCTGACGTCATCAGCCTGCACGTACCGGAAACCGCCTCCACCAAGGATCTCATCGGTGCAGAGCAACTGCGCATGATGAAACCGGGCGCCATCTTCATCAACGCCTCCCGCGGCACCGTGGTGGACATCGACGCCCTGGCCGACGTCATCAAGAGCGGCCACCTCTCCGGCGCCGCCATCGACGTCTTCCCGGTGGAGCCCAAGTCCAACGACGAGGAGTTCCTCACCCCCCTGCGCGGCCTGGACAACGTGATCCTGACCCCCCATATCGGCGGCTCCACCCAGGAAGCCCAGGAGAACATCGGTCTGGAAGTGGCCAACAAGCTGGTCAAATACTCCGACAACGGCTCCACCCTCTCCGCAGTCAACTTCCCGGAGGTCTCCCTGCCCGGCCACAAGGGCTCCAGCCGCCTGCTGCACATTCACCGCAACCAGCCCGGCGTGATGAACCAGATCAACCAGATCTTCGCCGACGAGGGGATCAACATCGCCGGTCAGTACCTGCAGACCAGCAGCGAGATCGGTTACGTGGTCATCGACGTCGAAACCGAGCACAGCGAGAAGGCCCTGGCCCGTCTCAAAGAGATCAATGGCACCATACGTGCCCGGATCCTGCACTGATAAGCCCTTATCTGCGCAGTAAAAAGCCCGTCGTGATGACGGGCTTTTTTATGTCAGAAGAGAGCTTGCTCTCGCAACCTACCACCAGCCCAGCAGGTTGCGGCCCACCAGGGCGCCCCACACCAGGGCGTTCAAGGTCAGGGCGATGAAGACGGCGGCGGAGCCCAGATCCTTGGCGCGGCCCGAGAGTTCGTGATGCTCGGAGCCGATGCGATCCACTACCGCCTCCACGGCGGAGTTGAGTACCTCGACGATCACCACCAGCCAGCTGATACAGACGAGCAGCAGGATCTCGTTGAGGGAGTCACCTATCCAGAATGCCAGCGGCATCAGCAGCAGGATGAGCAGCAGCTCCTGTCGGAAGGCGGCCTCGTTGATCCAGGCCGATTTGAGACCTTTCATGCTGTAACCGGTTGCGTTGATGATGCGGGTGATCCCGGTCGCGCCTGGCTTTGCCACGATAACTACCTCATTTGAAATGGCTTTTGGGTTCACATCCTATCAGAGCCGCCCAAGGTTTCCATCGGGTGACTTTTGCTTTATTTTATTCCCTTGCATTTTGGCATCCCGCCCACCTTATCCACTCGAGAATTGAGTCGTATGTCCATTCACACCGATGAATTGCGCACCCGTCGCCTGGAGGCCCTGATCACCCCCAGCGAGCTGGCGCACGCCTTCCCGTTAACCGACACCATCGCCCAGAACCTGCTGGATGCCCGCCGCCAAGTGGAAGCCATTCTGTCCGGTGAGGATCAGCGCCTGCTGGTCATCGTCGGCCCCTGCTCCATCCACGATCCCGCCGCCGCCCACGAATACGCTCTGCGTCTGAACACCCTGCGTGAAGAGTACAAAGATAGCCTGTGCATCGTGATGCGCACCTACTTCGAGAAGCCGCGTACCATCGTCGGCTGGAAGGGGCTCATCAATGATCCGCGCCTGGACGGCAGTTTCGACGTCAATGAAGGGCTGAAACTGGCCCGCAAACTGCTGGTGGACATCAACGAGACCGGCATGCCCACCGCCACCGAGTTCCTGGACATGGTGACCGGCCAGTACATCAGCGATCTCATCACCTGGGGCGCCATCGGGGCGCGCACCACCGAATCCCAGGTTCACCGGGAGATGGCCTCCGCCCTCTCCTGCCCGGTGGGGTTCAAGAACGGCACCGACGGCAACACCCGTATCGCCATCGATGCGGTGCGCGCCGCCCGTCACAGCCACATCTTCTACTCCCCGGACAAGGACGGCAAGATGACCATCTACCGCACCGCCGGCAACCCCTACGGCCACGTGATCCTGCGCGGCGGCCACCGTCCCAACTACGACACCGCCAGCATCGACGAGGCGTGCGAGGCTCTGGCCCAGGTGGGCCTGCCGGAGCGCCTGGTGGTGGACTTCAGCCACGGCAACAGCATGAAGGATCACCGCCGCCAACTGCTGGTGGCCCAGGATATCTGCGATCAGCTGCGCCGCGGCCGCACCGGCATCGCCGGCATCATGGCCGAGAGCTTCCTGGTGGAAGGGCGTCAGGACGTGGAGAACGGCTGTGCCGCCACCTTCGGCCAGAGCATCACCGATGCCTGTCTGTCGTGGAGTGACACCGAAACCCTGCTGGCCATGCTGGCAGAAGCCGCCCAGGTGCGGCTGAACAAGCAGAAAGCCTGAGCAACCGCTCAACGCTCTCTCTACCAAAAGAGCCAGGCATCACGGATGCCTGGCTCTTTTCATTTCCACAGTGATTCACTCGCCCCCTTGGCTTCACTCAGCCTAAGCAGGTTTTCAATGCTGTATCCGTGGTAGACGGAGCGGCTCCCTTCTCCCGCTTGTTTCAAAAGAATGGGAGAAGAGCTGGGGATGAGGGGGAAGCCCGCCTCACAAGCTCGGCATAAACCAGGTGCGGCCGGCTGCCTCGATACGATCGGTGCGGATCTGGAACACCCGCTCCAGCAGCGCCTCGTCGATGATCCCGACGTCCCCTTCCCCCACCACGCGGCCCTGTTGCAGGCAGAGCACGCGATCCGCCCAGTCGATGGCCAGATTGATGTCGTGGATCGCCACCACCACCAGCAATCCCTGCGCGGCCAGTTGCTTGAGCAGCCGCAGCAACGCCATCTGGTGATGCAGATCCAGCCCCGCCAGGGGTTCGTCCAGCAGCAGCACCCGCCCGGTCGGGTTGAGGCTTGGCCACAGTTGCAGCAGGGTGCGGGCGATCAGCACCCGCTGCTGCTCCCCCCCGGACAATCGGCTGAAGTCCCGAGCCAGCAGAGGCGCCAGTTCCAGGGCGTCGCACACATCCGCCACCGCCTGCGCCTGGGCATCGGGCCCCCCCTCCTCCAGCCCCAGGCTCAGCACCTGGAACACCGGGATGTGGAACAGCTGGGGCTGGCGCTGGGGCAGCATGGCGCGCCGCGTTGCAAGCTCGGGCCAGCTCAGGGTCGTGATGACCTCTCCTCCCAGCAAGACGGCGCCATCGGCGGGCAGCAGGCCCGCCAGGGCCCCGAGCAGGGAGGACTTGCCGCTGCCGTTGGGGCCGAGCAGGGCCACCAGCTGACCACCGGACCAGGCGAGATCCAGGGGGGCGAGGCGATGGGGGATGGCCAGGGCGCGGGCCTCCAGCCGCCAAGGGGCGGGATCAGCGGGACACATCGGCATCTTGCCTCAGCAGCAGATAGATAAAGAGCGGGGCGCCCACCGAGGCGGTGATGACCCCGATGGGCAGTTCACCGGCGTGCAGCGCCGAGCGGGCCACCAGATCGGCCCCGAGCAGCAGGGCGCCGCCCCCCAGCGCCGAGGCGGGCAGCAGGAAGCGCTGATCGCTGCCACCGCACAGGCGCAGCAGGTGAGGCACCACCAGGCCGACGAAGCCGATGACGCCGCACAGGGAGACCGCCACCCCGGTGAGCAGGCAGACCGCCAGCACCAGGCGTACCCGCATGCTGTCCACGTTCAACCCCATAAGGCGGGCCTGGGTCTCCCCCAGCAGCAGTTGTTGCAGTGCCCGCCCCTGCCAGCAGAGCCAGCCGAGGGTGAGGGGCAGCACCAGCCACCACCAGGCAAGCTGCTGGCTGCCGTAGGCGAGGCTGCCCATCATCCAGAACATGAATTCCCGCAAGGCGCCGTCGTCGGCGAAATACATCAGCCAGGTCATGGCCGCATTGGTAAGGATGCCGATGGCGACCCCGAACAGCAGCAGCCGCCCATGGCCGAGCCGTGCCCGGCGTGCGAGACGGATGAGCAGCATGGTCACCACCAGGGCGCCGCCAAAGGCCGCCAGCGACAACCCCCAACCTGGCAGATAGAGCCCGAGCCCCTTGGCCACCGCCATCGCCACCATGGCGGCGAGGCCAGCGCCGCTCGAGACGCCAAGCAGGCCGGGTTCCGCCACCGGGTTGTGCAGCATCACCTGGAGCACGGCACCACCGCAGGCAAGGGAGGCCCCCGCCAGCAGGGCCAGCAGGGCGCGCGGCAGGCGCAGCTCCAGCAGGATGCGCAGCTCCAGATCCCCCAGCGGCTGCCAGGGCAGCAGTACGAACTCCCCGAGGGCGAGGGAGAGCAGGAACAGGGCCAGGGTCAGCAGCGACAGCAGGAGCAGCCAGCGGCGCTGCCAGCGCTGCTGGCGACGGATGAGAGCGAGATACACGGGATCCCCAAGAAGCGAGGCCCACCGGGGGGCAGGCAGGAAAGCTGCATGATAACAGCGCGTTACCACCCAAGGTCAAGGCTGGTAGGGCTTGGCCAGCGCCGCTATCTCGCCGCTCTCCACCATGGCTAGCAACGCCTGCGCCAGCTTGGGGCCCAGCTCATGGTGGGGTGAGTGCTTGCTCATCCCGAGGTAGAGCACCACCGGGTTGGGGGGCTGGAAGGGCGCCTTGACGAGGCCGGCGTCGTTGCGCTGGCTCAGGGCGTAATCCACCTGGCAGTCGGTCCCTATCATCAGAGGCAGGTGGCCCCGCTCCACCATGCGCTGCAACTGGTCTTCGGTGGGGACCCCGTGCTTGTCGAGCTGGGTGTCGCCATCGAAGGGGGGGAAGTAGGCGGAGTTGAGCACATAGCCTATCTCGCGGCCTCGCAGATCCTCGTAGCGCCTGAGGCCGGCCACGGCGGCGGGCTTGCCATAGAAGGCTGGCCGGCACTGGTAATAGGACGGCTGCAGGTAGTCGATGAAGGCGGCCCGCTCCTCGGTGTTAGCCAGCCCTATCATCAGATCCGCCTGACCGGTCTGCATCTGTTTGAGTGCCCGTCCCCAGGGCACCCGTTTGAGGGTGAGCACAATGCCGCTGCGTGCCTGCAACTGGCGCAGAATGTCGATATCCAGCCCCTGGAAGTCGTCGTTCTCTGCCAGCATGCGAAACGGCGGCCAGACATCGGTGGCCACCGTCAGGGTCGGCGCACCTTGCGCCCAGCAGGCAAACAACAGACAAAGCGCACCCCAGCTTGTCTTGCCCATCCAGCTTTCGCCTTCTTTTGTTACATCCTTGTGAGCTAAAAATACCCTCAAGCACCACTTATGAAAACCCATGGAGTCGAGATAAAATGCATTGATTTAAAAGGAGAACCTAATGAACCCCATCATGACCAGTATCGGCCTGCTCATCTGCAGCAACGTCTTCATGACGTTTGCCTGGTACGCCCATCTCAAGAGCATGAATCACAAACCCTGGATCATCGCCGCCCTGGTGAGCTGGGGGATAGCCCTGTTCGAATACCTGTTGCAGGTGCCCGCCAACCGCATCGGCCACACAGTGCTCTCCGTCGGGCAACTCAAGATCCTGCAGGAGGTGATCACCCTCACCGTGTTCGTTCCCTTCTCCATCTTCTATCTGAAAGAAGACCTGAAGTGGGACTACCTCTGGGCGGGTCTGTGCATCCTGGGCGCGGTCTTTTTTGTGTTCCGCGAAAAACTGACCGGCGCCTGAGGCTGTACACTCAAGCCATTCATCATCCCCCAGCCCTTTGAGCGACGAGGCCCCTCATGGAATTGAGAGACATGCTGCAGATCCTGGCCAAACAGGACGGTTCCGATCTCTATCTCTCCACCGGCGCCCCCCCCTGTGCCAAGTTCAACGGCGCCCTGCGCCCCCTCACCCAGGAGCCCCTGGGGCCGGGCGAGGTGGCCCGCATCGCCTACGACATCATGGATCTCGAGCAGAAACAGCAGTTCGAGAAAGAGCTGGAGATGAACCTCGCCATCTCCCTGCCCCAGATAGGCCGTTTTCGGGTCAACATCTTCAAGCAGCGCAATGAAGTCTCCCTGGTGGCGCGCAACATCAAGACCGAGATCCCCCGCTTCGAGGATCTCAAACTCCCTCCGGTGCTCCTCGACACCATCATGGAGAAGCGGGGTCTGGTGCTCTTCGTCGGCGGCACGGGGTCCGGCAAGTCCACGTCGCTCGCGGCCCTCATCGATCATCGCAACCGCAACAGCGGCGGCCACATCATCACCATCGAGGATCCGGTGGAGTTCGTCCATCGCCACCAGAAGAGCATCATCAACCAGCGGGAGGTGGGGGTGGATACCCGCAGCTTCCACGCGGCCCTGAAGAACACTCTGCGCCAGGCGCCGGACGTCATCCTCATCGGCGAAATCCGCGATCGGGAGACCATGGAGCATGCCCTCGCCTTCTCGGAGACCGGGCATCTGGCCATCTCCACCCTGCACGCCAACAACGCCAACCAGGCGCTGGATCGCATCATCAACTTCTTCCCGGAAGAGCGCAGACCCCAGCTGCTCAACGACCTTGGCAACAACCTCAAGGCCTTTGTCTCCCAGCGGCTGGTGAAGACCACGGACGGCGGGCGCCGGGCGGCGGTGGAGGTGATGCTCGGAACCCACACGGTGCGCGATCTCATCAAGCGCGGCGAGTTTGGCGGCCTCAAGGAGATCATGGAAAAATCCAGGGCCCTTGGCATGGTGACCTTCGACAGTACCCTGTTCGATCTGGTGGTCGAGGGGGTGATCGACGAGGAGGAGGCGGTGAAGAACGCGGACTCCCAGAACAACCTGCGCCTCAAGATCAAGCTCTGGCGGGAGAAGGGCCAGATTGGCAACAGCGCGGCGGCGAGCGGCTGGAGCCTGGAGCCCACCAAGGACGAGGGCGACCTCTTCTGAGACGGGCCCGGCGGCCACGAAAAAGGGAACCCTCGGGTTCCCTTTTGCATGTGGGCAGGCATCACCCCTTCTGGATCAGCCCTATCTGGCCGGGCTCGCACCACTCGAACGTCACCTCTTCGTGCTTGCCGCAGCAGGAGCCGCCACACAGGCGGCTCTCCCGCTTGGCGACGCGCCCCTTGCGCATCCAGACCCCGAGCATGGCCTCTACCGCATCCTCGGAGGTGTGGAAGTGGCGGGCCAGCGCCCGTCGACTCACCTTCTTGTGCAGGGCCAGATAGTCCCCCAGTTCACGCAGGATCACAGAATACCCTCCCTCTCGGCGCACTCGCCCCTGACCATGAGCCCCTTCACAGGGTCACCATCTTGCGGGCGACGATGTCGCCGTGACGACGCCCCAGCCACCAGAGCAGCACCAGGGAGAGCAGATAGCTCAGGCTCCAGACCAGGCTCTGCGCCGGGTGGGCGGCGAAGGTCGCCAGTTGATAGAAGAGGGTGGCGCACAGGAAGGCGACGTAGTTGCACCAGGCGGCGGTGAACAGGGCCCACTGGCGACCGGTCTCTCGCACCAGAGCCCCCATGGCGGCGGCGCAGGGCATGTAGAGCAACACGAACAGCAGGTAGGCAAAGGCCCCGGCCACGCCGTCGAAGTGGGTCTGCATGTTGCCGTAGGTGGAGGTGTCCACCTCCTGGGCCTCGGCTGCCGCCTGCTTGTCCTCCAGATCCCCCACCTTGATCCCCATGGGATCGGCGGGGTCGATGTCCGCCAGGTTGGCGGGAATGGTGACCAGCGCCGCTTTCAGGCTGCCCAGCAGGGAGTATTCACTCTCCTCCTCATCACCGGCGCCGCCGGCGTAGAGGCTGTTGAGGGTAGCGACCACCGCCTCCTTGGCAAAGATGCCGGTGAGGATGCCCACCGTGGCCTGCCAGTTGTCGTCCCGCACGCCTATGGGATGCAGCACCGGGGTCACGGACTGGCTCAGCTTGCTCAGCACCGAGTTCTCCTGATCCTGGTTGCCGAAGCTGCCGTCGGTGCCCAGCGAATTGAGCACGCTCAGCACCGCCACCATCAGGACGATGGTCTTGCCCGCGCCGAAGATGAAGCCCTTGAGTTTCTGCCAGGTGCGCAGCCCCACGTCCACCGGACGGGGCCACTCGTAATCGGGCATCTCCATCACCATGGAGTCGCTCTTGCCCGGCAGCAGGGTGCTGCGCAGGAAGAGGCCGGTGAGCACCGCCACCAGGATGCCGAACAGATAGAGACCGAACACCAGGTTCTGCCCCGACTCGGGGAAGAAGGCCACCGCGAACAGGACGTAGACCGGCAGACGGGCACCACAGGACATGAAGGGCGCCATGGCCGAGGTCATCAGCCGCTCGCGCTCCGACCCCAGGGTGCGAGTCGCCATCACCGCGGGCACGGTGCAGCCAAAGCCCATCAGCATGGGGACGAAGGCCTTGCCGGGCAGGCCGAGGCGACGCATCAGGGCGTCCACCACGAAGGCGGCGCGGGCCAGATAGCCGGAGCTCTCCAGCACCGCGAGGAAGAGAAAGAGACAACCCACCACGGGGATGAAGGTCGCCACCGTCTGCAAACCGGCACCCACGCCGTCCGCGAGCACGGCTCCCAGCCAGTCGGGGGCATTCATCAGCCCCAGCAGGTGGTGCACCCCGTCCACGAAGAGGGCCCCCCCGAGGATGTCGAAGAAGTCGATGAAGGCGCTGCCCACCTTGATGGCGAACATGAACATCAGGTACATCACCAGCAGGAAGAAAGGGATGCCCACCCAGCGGTTGAGCAGCACCCTGTCCAGCCGTTCGCTCTGGGCGACGGTGAGCTTGTCCTGATGGCGGCACGCCTGCTGGCACCAGTGGTGGATATGGCCGTAGCGCAAATCAGCGAGTTGCAGGTCGATGTCCTGGGCGTGGTGGGCGCGACTCACCACGTTGTCGGCCGCCGCCTGCTGCCCCGCCGCCAGGGTCTCCTGCATGGCAATGTCTTCCTCCAGCAGGCGCAGGGCGCGGCCACGCCGATGCAGATGATGGGGGGCGAGCAGGGTCTCCAGCTCGGCGATGTCCCCCTCGAGGGGCTGACCGTAGTCGAGCATCAGGGCGGGCTGGGACTGGCCGATATACTGGTGGATCCCCTCTTTGAAGGCCGCCACCTGCTGGCGATTGTGGGCCGAGAGCGACACCACGGGGCACCCCAGCGCCTTGGCGAGCAAGGCCTCGTCGATGGTGATGCGCCGCTTTTGCAGCAGATCCATCTTGTTGAGCACCACCACCATGGGCAGCCCCAGCTCCCGCAGTTGCAGGGTGAGGTAGAGGGAGCGCTCCAGGTTGGCGGCATCGATGACGTTGAGCAGCAGATCCGGCTGCTGGCGCTGGACGAAGCGGCTGGCGATCTGCTCGTCCAGGCTCGCCTCCTGGTTGGCCAGGGCATAGATGCCGGGCAGGTCCACCAGGGTGTATTCCTGCCCGCGGGCAGCAAAGGCCCCCATCTTCTTGTCGACGGTGACCCCGCTCCAGTTCCCCACCTGCTGGCGGGAGCCGGTCAGGGCGTTGAACAGGGAGGTCTTGCCGCTGTTGGGATTGCCCACTGTGACCAGGTTGTAGCTCATACCGGCTCCACCTCGATTTGCTGGGCCAGACTCCGCTGCATGGAGAGGCAGATGCCCTGGCACTGGATCTGGAGCGGGTCCCCCAGGGGGGCGGCCCGCAGATAGAGGATCTCGGTCTGGGGCAGCAGCCCCATCACCATCAACTTGCGCCGCAAGGCGCGGCCAAGGTGGTTCATGTGCGTGATGCGAGCGCTCTGTCCCGGCGACAGCTCTGTGAGTACCATGACGGGCTCCTGAAGTTAAACAAGAATAATTCGCTTTTAATGGGGGGATTATAAGCTGTGCCCTCAACATTTATTTGCGTAAAATCAAACTCCGCTTAGCTAACCGACAAAGTATTGCCATGAGTCACGACAACAACAGCCGCCTGGTCTACAGCACGGACGGCGGCATGATCAAGGAATCCGCCCCTGCCCAGCACGCCTCCCCCTTCCCCGCCGACGGGGTCGTGCGCATCCGCCGCGAGACCAAGGGACGCAAGGGGGCCGGGGTCATCAGCATCCACGGCGTTCCCGCCGACCAGCAGAAGGCCCTCGCCACCCTGCTCAAGAAGAAGTGCGGTACCGGCGGCGGTCTCAAGGAGGGGGTCATCGAGATCCAGGGGGACAAACGGGACCTTATCAAGGCCGAACTGGAGAAGGCCGGCTTTCAGGTCAAACTGGTGGGGGGATAATTCCCCATCCCGCGCCTTGCCTCACCGGGGGTTTTTCCCTAGAATGCCCGCTCCCATCGAGGGGGAGTAGTCTCGCCACGGACCCGTTTCGTGCGCGATCCTGATCAACATACTTGGTGCCAACTCACCATGGTCAGGGTGATCCGGGCAATGCCGGATTTGACAAGACCTTTGACGGGCCAGTGCCAAAACCGGGGACGGATGGCGCAGGCTTGTCTTTGGTTTATAACAATTCCGTCCCCCGGTCATTTTTATGGAAGCCTTGTTAACCTCCACCATCAGCGTTGCCATCGCCGAGATCGGCGACAAGACACAGCTGCTGGCCCTGTTGCTCATCTGTCGTTTTCGCAAACCCTGGCCCATCATCGCCGGCATGCTGGCTGCCACCCTGCTCAACCACGCGGGTGCCGCCTGGATAGGGGAATTCATCAGTCGCTGGATGGATCCCAAGGTGATGACCTGGCTGGTCGCTGGCGCCTTCATCGCCATGGCCGCCTGGATCCTGGTGCCGGACAAGATGGATGATGAAGAGAGTTCCCTGGACAAGTACGGCCCCTTCATGGCCACCTTCGTGCTCTTCTTCATCGCCGAGATCGGTGACAAGACCCAGATAGCCACCGTGCTGCTGGCAGCCAAATACGACTCCCTGATCCAGGTGATCACCGGCACCACCCTCGGCATGATGCTGGCCAACGTGCCCGTGGTGCTGCTCGGCAAGCTCGGGGCCGACAAGCTCCCCCTCAAGGGGATCCGCGTTGCCTGCGCCATCCTCTTTGCGGGGCTTGGCATCTCCACCCTGATCTTCGCCTGACCTCCATAGAAGCCGGCGGGGGATCAGCGTGAGCACTGATCGCCACCGCCGCCCCGGACGTCCTTCAGGCCCCCTCCTCACGGCGGGGGCCTTTTTAGTGCAAAGACATGGCCCCGTGCCGCGACCTGTGTCGCAGCGCCGACGGCGCCCCTGCCCCGAGACGCGGCGCCGTGCCATAATGCCTTATCTTTCAGGCATCACGGCTTCAGGAGCCCCCATGCACCTCACCTCAAGACAGACCCTGCTCGACTGGGTCAGGCGCGGCCGCCTGCCACGGGCCTCGCTGCCTGCCGCCCTGGCCCTGTGCGATCTGCCCCCCGGCCCTGCCCGCTGGCAGTGGCTGTTCGACAGGCTGCTGCTCTGGCTCGGCTGCCTCTGCCTTGGCGCCGGCCTCGTCTTCTTCGTCGCCTTCAACTGGCAGGCCCTGGGGCGCCTCTCACGTCTCGCCCTGCTGGAGCTGCCGTTGCTCGCCATGCTCCTGGTGCTCTGGCGCAAACCCATGAGTGACACCCCGCGCCAGGCCCTGCTGCTGGCCCTGGCCCTCAACCTCGGCGCCCTGCTCGCCCTGGTGGGCCAGACTTACCAGACCGGCGCTGACCCCTGGCAGCTCTTCGCCACCTGGGCCCTGATGCTGCTGCCGCTGGCGGCCCTTGGCAGAAGCCCGCTGCTCTGGACCCTGGCCTGGCTGCTCGGTCAGCTCGCCCTGGTGCTCTACTGGCGGCTCGGCCTTCTCGATCTCTTCTTCTCCTTCAACGAGGAGGCCCTCGGCTGGTGCCTGACCCTGCTCAACGCCGCCCTCTGGGGTCTGCTCATCCTGGTGCCCGCCCGCTACGCCCTGATGCCCTCCTGGCTTGCGGGGCTGGCTGCGGGGCTCGGCATCACCCTGCTTACCCTGCTGGCCCTGTTCGATGCCGCCTCTCCCTGGGTCTGGCCTGCCTGGCTCGCCTGGCTCGGCGCCGCCTACCTGCGCTGGCACCACAGGTTCATCGCCGGGCTCGCCATGGGGTGCCTGAGCCTCATCGCCGTGATCCTCGCGGCCCTTGGCAAGTGGATGGAGCCGGACATGAACGGCTTCTTGCTGCTGGCCCTCATCGCCATCGGCCTGTCGGTGATGGCCAGCCGCTGGCTGCAACAACAACGGAGGCAGCATGTCTGATCTCACCCCCTGGGAGCGCCTGCGTGCTGCCCAACTTGTGGAAGGGGATGCTCCCCGGGATGAACAGCCCCACTGGTCGGGCCGTTTTCTGCTCGGCATGGTGGGCTGGATAGCCGCCCTCTTCCTGCTCTTCTTCCTCTTCATGGCCTTCGAGCAGCTGACCCGCGACCCCAACAACGCCCTCACCATGGGGATGGTGCTGATGGCCGCCGCCCTCGGTCTCAACCGCATGGCGACCCGCAGCGATCTCTGGGATCAGTTCGTGCTGGCGCTGGCGCTGGCGGCAGATGCCTGGCTGCTCTACGGCCTGCTGGACAGGCTGGATCTGAACGTCGCGTGGCTCTGGTTCGGTCTGACTGCCTTCTCCCTCGGGGTGGCCGCCCTGTTCGAGCACTGGCTGATCAGGCTGTTCCACAGCTTCGCCGCCGCCATCCTGCTCACCCTCGCCCTCGCCTGCCTCGGCCTGCACCTGCTGGCTCTGCCGCTGGTGATGGGCGCCGTCGCCCTGTGCTGGCTGCAGGCGGAGCGCGATCCCGCCCGCCATCTGCTCTATGAATCCCTCACCCTGGGGCTGGCACTCTCCCTGCTGGTGCTGGGGCGGCTGCACCACCCCCTGTGGGAGGGAGGCACCAGCGTGCTCAATGAGCTCGGCAGCTCCCGCCTGCCCCTCTGGCTCAATCCCCTGCTCTGCGCCGCCCTGCTGCTCGCTGTCATGGTTCGCCTCAGGCTGCCGCTGCGCTACGGGCTGCCGCTGGTGGTGATCAGCGCCATCATTCCCGGCATGGGGGCTGGCGCCCTGGTGCTGGTGCTCGGCTTCTACGCCGGCAGCCTGGCCCTGATGACCCTGGCAGGCCTCCTGCTGCTCGGCTTTGGCTCCCTCTATTACTACGATCTGGGGCTGACCCTGATGACCAAGTCCTGGCTGCTGCTCGCCTCGGGGGCCCTGCTGCTCGGTACCCGTCAGTGGCTCAAGCACCTTCACAACGGGAGCCCCTCATGAGACGCCTCACCTTTTTGCTGACCGGTCTTGCCCTGCTCGCCGGCATCAACGCCACCGTCTGGCGCTTCGAGCACGCCATGAGCCAGGGGGAGGTGGTGCTGATCGAGCTGGCACCGGTCGACCCCCGCTCCCTGATGCAGGGGGACTACATGCGCCTGAACTACGCCCTCGCCCGCCAGCTGGCGGGCCGCCAGGCCGCCGCCGGCCCCTACACCCTGGTCGTTCGCCTGGATGAACATCAGGTGGTGCACTGGGTGGAAGGGGGCAAGCCCGAGGCCCCGGGCCCGGAGGAGCGCCTGCTCAAGGTGCGCCAGCGCGACGGCCAGTGGTTTATCGGGCCTGACGCCTTCTTCTTCGAAGAGGGCACGGGAGATCAGTATGAGTCGGCCCGCTACGGCGAGTTTCGTCTCCAAGAGGATGGCAGCACCCTGCTGGTGGGACTGAGGGACGAGGCGTTCACCCCCCTGGGTCACACCCGCCCAGCCTGGTAAAAAGGGGGCGCCGACCCGGTTGTGAGTGGCAAGATGATGACGGCCCCCGGCGGATAACGTCTTCGCCGGGTGGCGAAACGCCGTGACTTGGCAACACTTGAAACTGGGCACTCGGCAGCAGGACGGTCAGGATGAACATAGACATTGCAGTCCCCCTTCGCAGACTGGTCGCCTGCGCCGCCCTCGCGGCCATGGTCTGGGGCACTCCCGCGACCCAGGCCAGCCCGGCGCTCGCCAGCCTGCACTACCTCACCGAAGAGTACAAACCCTACAACTTCACCGGGGAGGATGGCGCCCCGACCGGCTTTGCCATCGACCTGCTGCACCTGGTGTGGCAAAAGACCGGCACTCCTGTCCAGCCCGTCAGCATCCTCCCCTGGGCCAGGGGTTACTACCTGCTGACCCAGAAACCCAATGTGGTGCTCTTCTCCACCGCCCGCACCGAGGCGCGTAATCCCCTGTTCAAGTGGGCCTGCCCCATCGGCTATGCCGAGATAGTGCTGATGGGGCTCGCCAGTCGCCCCCTGACCCTGACCCGTCTGGAAGAGGCCCAGCGCTACACCATAGGCGCCGTGCGATCCGACGTGGGGGAGCAACTGCTGCTCAACGCAGGCTTCGACGAGCAGAAGATCATGACCGCCAACCGCCTCTCCCAGGCCCTGCGCATGCTCACCTCGGGCCGGGTCGATCTGGTCTCCAGCAACAAGTCCACCCTGCTGGATCTCATCAAGACCCAGCAGCTGGACCCCGCCCAGTTCGAGGTGCGCTGGATGTTGAGCTCCGAGCAGTACTGTTTCGCCTTCAGCCACCCGGTGGACGATGCCCTGGTCAGGGAGTTCCAGCTCGGCCTGACCCAGGTGCTGGCCAGCAGCGACTTCCAGCAGCTCCAGCACAAATACTTCCCCTCCCCCTGATCCCTTCCCCCGCCTGGGCCGCCAAGGCCCCGGCCCGCCTTTGAGCCAGCGCACGAAACCCGTTTAATGTTCGCCACTTGCAACGACAAGGGGTGACGCAGACCGCCTCTGGTCCGTAATATAGGGCGCAGGAGCCTGTTGGCCCCTTTTTCACGGCAAGGGGCAGGGCGCACGGTGGCAGCGACAGTCAGGGGCGGCAGCGTGCCCGCCGACCGCCTTCATCGGGCAGCGCCGCGCTCACACCCTTCCCCGCCATCTCTCCGATCTCTTGGGAACACACATGCACAACACAGCGAAATGGTTGATGAGTCTCTCGGTCTGCGCCCTTCTGATGGCCTGCGGCGGTGACAAGACCACCGGCAAGGCCTGCCTCGGGTCAAACAACGACACCCTGGTGGAGGGGATGCAGGACAAATGCAAGGCGGGGGACATTGTCGCCACCAAGCACCCGGCCTATTTCTGCGATTTCAACTACGCGGTCACCTTCAACAGCTACAACTCCGCGATTTGCGTCTACTCCGGCGGTCTGAAACCGGAGAGAACCACGGAAAAATCATAACTGGCGACCCATTTGCCCCGTCTGACACGAAGAGGGCGGCAAAATATGTGGTCAATGCCCGGGCGGCGGTGCCGCCCAGGCCATCCGGGGGCGGCTTCGCCCCTATTTCACCCGCATCAGACGGTGATGCTGCCCGGCGCACTCGAGCTGGAGCACCAGGGATCGGGCCATAGCCTCCACCCTGGCCAGCATCTCGGCGCTGTAGCCCTTGCGGCGCATCCATTGCAAGGGCTCCTCAAAGCCCCCTTCGTTGACCACGAAGGTATCTGTGTAGGACTCATTGACGATGCTGACCACCCAGATACGCTGCTGAAACTCGCAGAGTCCGGCCACCAGAGTGGCCGCCCGGCCAGGGCGCGCACACGGCGGGCAAGAAGATGAACCATGGTATGGGCTCCGAACTGATAAAAGAGAAAACAGACTGGCACCCGGGTGGACGCGCCACCCTGTGCCCTCTCAACCCGCCCCGCTCCTATCGCGGGCAGACACCTGACTGGAGGGGGGCGGGTTACCGCCCTCCCCTGCGGCCCGGCGCTGGCGCTTGACCGCATACATGCTCGCATCGGCCCGGTTCAGCGCCTCCTCGACGCTGACCTCGGCCGGCATCACGGCCACCGCCCCCACGCTGGCACCGGGATAATGGATCACCTTATCCCCCACCGGCAGTGACAGCACGCTGTGCTCGAACAGGCGCTGACGAAACGCCGACACTGCCCCGTCCAGCGTGTCGGAGGCCGGGAAAGGCCCCATGCCCACGGCCACGAACTCGTCTCCCCCAAAGCGGGCCAGCAGATCGCCGCCACGCAGGGTCTCCCCCAGTTGCCGCGCCATGGCGGTGAGCAGCCTGTCCCCCGCCTCGTGGCCATACTCGTCGTTGATGGCCTTGAAGCCATCGAGATCCACAAAGGCGATGAGCACTGGATGCCCCGCCCGCTCCGACAGGGAGAACAAGCGGGTGAGTTCGAGCATCAGGGCGCGGCGGTTGGGAAGCCCGGTGAGGGGATCGGAGAGGGCCAGGCGCGAGAGTTCGTCGTTGGCCTGCTGCAATTGCCGCAGCAGTTGCTCCCGCTCCACCTGTTCGGCAATCAGGTGCGCGAAGAAGGCGATGAGCTGCTGCGCACCCGCCACCGCGGGTTTTTGTTCGGTACTGGCGCCGCACAGGGTGCCATAGAGGGAGCCGGTCGAGGTGCGCACCGGGCTGCTCAGATAGGAGCGAATGCCGAGCTCGCTGGCCGCCTGGGAGTCCCCCCACAGAGCGGCGACGTCATCGGTGTAACCAATCTCTTCGTCGATGGCACGGCGACACAGGGTATCGCTCCACTCCACCGTCATCCCCTCGGGGATCTGCAGCCCGGCCACATTGCGGGCATAACGGACATGCTGGGTGCTTTGCCCGAGGTCAATCTCGGTGAGATAGGTCGACTCCAGCCCGGTCACCGACGCCAGCATCTCCAGCAAGGGGCGGGTCAGGCTCTCCAGATCCCGCGCGTTTATCATCTGCTCCGAGAGCGCCAGCAAAATTTTATCCATGCCTACCTCCACTACTGCGTGCATCTGATGGGCGACTACCTTAGCCAACTCGGGGCGGGCCCGACAAGCGGCAGACCGCGATTGACCGGGGGAAAGATCGATTTGTTCACATTTTGGCATAACCGGACCCCAAGCGTCGTCGCCATGCGAAACACAGGGGCACAACCCTGCCCTCGCCCCTGGGTGCCAGGTCGATTAGCGAAGCGTAATCGTCCGCGGTAATCATCCCCTCGCTCCTTGGGGGAGAGGGCTAGGGTGAGGGGTGGGTAACGTCATTGCCTGGCGAATGCCGCCCCACGCCTCAATGGCACGGCTTCGCCGTGCAGGACACGAGGACTCCGTCCTCGACGGGGTTTCGCCCGCCAGCCTCGGCGACTTCGGTTTGATCCCCTCTCCCCTTGGGGGAGAGGGTTAGGGTGAGGGGTCGGTAACGTCATTGCCTGGTGCAATGCCGTCCCACGTGTGAATGGCATGGCTTCGCCATTCAGGACGCGAGGACTCCGTCCTCGACGGGGTTTCGCCCGCGAGCCTCGGCGACTTCGGTTTGATCCCCTCCCCCCTTGCGGGAGAGGGTTAGGGTGAGGGGTCGGTAACATCATTGCCTGGCGAATCCCGCCCCACGCCTCAATAGCACGGCTTCGCCATTCAGGACGCGAGGACTCCGTCCTCGACGGGGTTTCGCCCACCAGCCGGTTTGATCCCCTCTCCCCTTGCGAGAGAGCTAGGGTGAGGGGTGGGTAACGGCATTGCTTGGCGAAATATCGCCGTCTAATTGGCATGGCTTCGCCATGCAGGACACGAGGACTCCGTCCTCGATGGGGTTTCGCCGCCGCTGCGCGGCTTGGCGAGTGACTTTTCTTTGCGTGGCCAAAGAAAAGTCACCAAAAGAAAGGCCACCCCCACTTGTTCGCCCTCCTGCGTCGGGTTCCCTCGGTTCAGGCAAAAGGTCTGGCGGAACGACGCAGACGGTACATCCCTGTACCGCCTGCGTCTGCGCCGTCGTCCATGACGGCGCTCCTGACCTTGTGCCCTCACCTCGGCGAACAACAGGGGGCAACCCCGCACCTTCAGCACCGCGGCAAGTTAAAAGTACCCTGTGCTATTCGGGGCAACGACCTGGAGAGTAGTTATCTCTGATCCGGCCCTTCACCCACCTCATGGCCAGACTAGATTGTCGCATCCACGCGATAGATATCATCGACATTGTTGCATAGTTGAAGAAATGAATATGAGTACCGCAGCAAGCGACTCATATACACATCAGGGAATGACGTTATATTTAAGGCCCGATAGTGAATGTTTCGTAGAGACAATTAACTTATTTGTCTAGCGTCAGATTACATTGTACCAATACAATCTAGTGACGTAATTTAATAGCACATTAATTATTTCGACTCAAAATGTAACTGAACAAGGTTTAAATATGACTAGAGAAATCCCACCTTTTGGTGGCTATGTAGATGAAGATGTACAGCGCGCTGTTAATTGGATAAAAGGGCATATCAGCCAAGATGAGTGGTCAATTCGGTACTCTAAAATAGAAAAATCAATAAATTCCATTATAGTTAATAGCTTTTCTAAAGGCTGGCTTATTGACTACCCTACCATATCTATTTATGACGATAGAATCGGATGGTATCTATATCTTCTTGAGTCAGCGCTAAACACCCCGATTAAATATGAGCCTAATGAAGGCGCGAGAATCACACCTGTATTTAAAAAACTGGGAGCTGAATTAGATGTGCTAAAGAAAGTCGGAAGAATAGAAGAAAAAATAATAAAAATGCTAACTATAGAACGTGATCAACCAGACTCTACTCTATTTGAAATTCTAGTTTCCCTCTTATGGCTTCGCAATGGCGCTACAAAATTGGATCTTATTGAGGAATCGCCACCAGAGAAACGACCTGACATTTCAGCATATTTGAATGGCAAGGAGTGGAACATAGAGTGTAAGAGATTATCAATGCGCGCTAGTTATAGCCACATTGAAAAATCAAAATGGTCAAATATGTGGTCTGATTTCAGCAGACATTTAAAAAACAAACATTCCCTAGTATTTAAAATCACTTTTCATGTGGAACTACCCAGCCTACCCGATGATTTTCTATCCAGTCAACTTTTAGAATTACTCTCAAACATAAAGGCACCATGTAGATTAATAAGCAATGACAAATTTACCGTAGATGTACGCGATACAAATTACAAATCGATTAAAGAACATTTGATTGACTATCGTGTTAAGTTCCCATCCGAACAGTTTATTGAGTTGATAGGAGGGAAAAGAGATCATAATTATGAATTCTCAGCTATTGTTCAGGGAACGTTTTTTAGACTAGATAATAGCATTGCGAACAATGTGTTCTTTGATGATGTTACATTTTCTTCTGCAGCATATTGGAAATGTGATAATCAACAATCAATCCGAATAAAGGCTCGCGATATAAAAAAACGACTTTCTTCAGCTGTGCAGCAACTACCCGATAACACTCCTAGTGTCGTACATATTTGCTTAGAAACACTAGATGGGACAAGTGTTGAAATTGCTAGAAATAAAAAGATATTTAATACAATGAGCACATTTACTGCTAATGAAAAAAAACTTATATACGTGTATTGCCATCTAATTCAGTCATACGCTCCCCCTGATCAATTATGGGTTGTGGATGAAACTGTACATTATTTTAGAAAGGAGCCTTCTTTACTATCAGAACCGCTTAAAACAAGGTCTGTGCTAATTCCAGAACATGAGGCAGATGAAAACCCAACAAATGCACCTGTGCACTGGCTTCGACCATCACCATAGACTTACCATTATTATTCAGCTACGTTACATAGTGCTTCCGTTGTATGGATTTGTTACTCATCACGTCGACTGCTTTTATATATTTAAAGCTTAATCGCATTCGACTTCCACCCAATAAAAAATACTAAAGCGAGAACTAAATAAAACATTCAAAATATCATCTATACAATGCAAAACGATCATTATCATGCCACAGCATTAAATTAATAAAAATAATTTTAATATTTTAACCAATAAGTGTGTATTTTTATGACAATTTCCCTTGCATGGTTAAGAAAAAATGGCTCGTTAGAAGAATTAGTAATTGCTAGTGATAGTCGCGTTCGCTTTGGTGGACATTGGGACTGTGCACCCAAAATATTACAGTTACGCCGAGGTGATGCTGTACTCTGCTTCGCTGGAGATACTCTTTATTCATATCCAATAATGCTTCAAGCTATTGCTGCAATGGAGCAACATCCAAAAATAAAGTCTCGAGCCTATGATCTTGAACAATTAAAAGGTTATTTCATCGATGTATTAAACAATATGATCTCAAAAGTAGAAGACCTCCCCAGAGGTATGGATCCAACACCGGAAACGGTGTTCATTTTAGCTGGTTGGTCATGGGCTAGAAATTGCTTTCGTGCTTGGCAAATATTTTATAACAAAAAAATAAAAAAATATTCATTTCACTCGGCAAACCCATGGGCTGGTGGCAATAAAGATAAATTTCTTGTTTTTGCTGGAGATTATGAAGATGAATTTAAATCACGATTAATGAGGCTACTTAAAAATAAAAACAAACACAATCGCGGAGGCTTTGATATGGAGCCTTTTGAAATACTTCGGGACATGATTAGAAACAACACTTTCAATGCCATTGGGGGAGCCCCCCAGTTAGTCAAAGTATATAAACATCAAAATACGCTTCCCTTCGGGATTTTATGGCCAAATGATGGTAGTTATCAAGTAAATTTACTAGGCAGACCATTACTTGAATATGAAATGACAAAGTATCTGATAGTAAACCCAGATACTTTGACAACATCAAAACATAATGAGTTACCTAAATCTGCAGAGAAAATAACAAAACGATACTTTTTGTCGAAAGTCGTAGATATATTACATGCGATAAAATACTTTAAAGAAAGTGACCATCATTATAAATAATAGTGGTTATAGTTTTAGCAAATCACCATCGATACTTAAACAAAATTTATAAATAAAAAACCGCAGCCCCAGGGCTGCGGTTTTTTTATTGGCTCAACCTGTTGGCATCAGGCACCAACAAGGACAATCGGCCTTAGGCACGGCGCCAGCTGGTCTTGCCAGCGCTGTCTTCCAGCACGATGCCCATCTCGGTGAGACGGTTACGGGCGGCATCCGCCGCGGCCCAGTTCTTGTCGGCGCGGGCCTGATTACGCTCGGCGATCAGGCGCTCGATTTCGGCGACCTCTTCGTCCGCCTCAATACCCTTCAAGAAAGCGTCCGGATCCTGTTGCAGGATGCCGAGCACGGCGCCCAGTTCGCGCAGGCGGGCACCGAGACCGGCGGCCACGGCGATGTCTTCGGCCTTCTGGCGGTTGATCTCGCGCACCAGGTCGAACAGGGCGGAGTAGGCTTCCGGGGTGTTGAAGTCATCGTCCATAGCATCAACGAAGCGGGCCACCTGCTCGTCACCACCGGCAGCTGCGGCCAGCGGCAGATCGCGCAGGGCTGTGTACATGCGCTCCAGGGCGGCGCGGGCTTGCTTCAAGTTATCTTCCGAGTAGTTGAGCTGGCTGCGGTAGTGACCGGACATCAGGAAGTAACGGACGGTTTCGGCGTCGTAGTGGGCCAGCACGTCACGGATGGTGAAGAAGTTGCCAAGGGATTTGGACATCTTCTCTTTATCCACCATCACCATGCCGCTGTGCATCCAGGTGTTGACGTAGTCGCCGCCGTGGGCGCAGCAGGACTGGGCAATCTCGTTCTCGTGGTGCGGGAACTGCAGATCGGAGCCGCCGCCGTGGATGTCGAAGTGGTTGCCAAGGTGCTTGGAGTTCATGGCGGAGCACTCGATGTGCCAGCCAGGGCGGCCCGGGCCCCAGGGGCTGTCCCAGGTCGGCTCGCCGGGCTTGGACATCTTCCACAGCACGAAGTCGAGCGGATTGCGCTTGGCATCCACCACGTCGACCCGGGCGCCGGCCTGCAACTGCTCCAGATCCTGGCCCGAGAGCTTGCCGTAGTCGGCGTAGGACTCGACGATGAACATCACATCGCCGTTGTCCGCCACGTAGGCGTGCCCTTTTTCCAGCAGGGTTTCAACCAGGGCGATGATCTCGCCGATGTGCTGGGTGGCGCGGGGTTCGATGTCCGGGCGCACCATGCCGAGGGCGTCGAAATCCTGGTGCATGTCGCCGATGAGGCGCTCGGTGAGATCGTCACAGGTCACGTGCGTTTCGGCGGCGCGCTTGATGATCTTGTCGTCCACGTCGGTGACGTTGCGCACATAGGTGAGGTCGTATCCTGCATAACGCAGGTAGCGAGCGACGACGTCGAAGGCGACGAAGGTACGGCCATGGCCGATATGACAGTGATCATAGATAGTGACGCCACACACATACATGCCCACCTTGCCCGGGTGGATAGGTTTGAATTCTTCTTTTTGACGAGTGAGTGTGTTGTATATCTTCAGCATCTTATGACCACTGCCTGTGAGTAAAATGGCCTGCCATTCTAACCGCATCCGGTATAGAAAACGAGGCAGAAAAAGCCCCCTCTCCCCCCTGCCATCTATGCCGCAGGGCCTTGATGGGCTAGAATTGCCACCACTTTATGCCATACACCTGCGGGCACCTTGCTGCCCGCGTCAAAATGAAAGGACAACTCATGGTTACTCTGCACACCAACCACGGCGACATCACCCTGACCCTGAACGCGGAAAAAGCCCCGGAGACCGTGGCCAACTTCCTGCAATACTGCCGTGACGGTCACTACGACAACACCATCTTCCACCGCGTCATCGACGGCTTCATGATCCAGGGCGGCGGCTATGCCCCGGGCTTCGAAGAGAAAGAGACCCGCGCTCCCATCAAGAACGAGGCGGCCAACGGTCTGTCCAACAAGATCGGCACCATCGCCATGGCCCGCACCATGGAGCCGCACTCCGCCAGCGCCCAGTTCTTCATCAACGTGAACAACAACGACTTCCTGGACTTCAAGTCCGCCACCACCCAGGGCTTCGGCTACTGCGTGTTCGGTGAAGTGACCGCCGGCATGGACGTGGTCAACAAGATCAAGGGCGTGAAGACCGGCAACTACGGCCGCATGCACCAGGACGTTCCGACCGAAGACGTCGTCATCACCAAGGTGACCCTTGCCGAGTAATCCCTGCCGGCCAGGCTCTGATACCACTGCGGCCCCGGCCGCAGTTTTTCCATCTGCCGCCCCCAACTGGCGCCGCCTCGACTATCTGGCCCAGGGCAACGAACGTCAGCGCTCGGCCCACGCCCTGCTGAGCGGCGGCCTGTGGGATGAGCTTGGCCCCCTGTGCAACGATCTGGCCCTGGTGAGCACGATCGCCATCGGGCTGGATAGGCCCGGCAGCGATCTCGACATCCTCTGCCAGCATCCGGATCCGGCCTTCCTTGCCGCGACACTGGCAGCACAAGGCTGGCAGGTGCGAAGCAAGGGCGAGCAGGTCTGGATCGCCGAGCAGCGACGCCACGGGCCAGATGGCCAGTGCTGGCCAGTCGAGCTCTACCTCACCCCTGATCCCCTCGAGATGTGTCATGGCTGGCGCCACCTCAGCCTGATGGCCGCCCTGCTTGGGCACTTTGGCGCCCCCTTCCACCGGGAAGTGCTGCGCCTGCGCGTTGATGAAGGGCTCAAGGGGGAAGCGGCCATGTGCCGCCTGCTGGGCCTGTCCGGCGACCCTTACGAGGCGTTGCTGACCCTGGAGGGCGTCAACCTTGCGGGGCTCTGCTGCCCTTCCCTCCCCCACCCGCTCGACGAGCAAGGTCACAGGCCTTGTCCGCCCCCAGGCGGGACTCTCTTACCATGATGCCCAGGAACTCATGAGCACCCTCTTTATCAGTGACATTCACCTCAGCCAAGGCAGGCCCGACATGACGGCGGCCCTGGTGCGCTTTCTGGCCGAAGACGCGCCCGGGGCCGACGCCCTCTATGTGCTGGGGGATCTGTTCGAATTCTGGATTGGGGACGACGACCCCAACCCGCTCCACCGCGAGGTGGCCGATGCCTTTCTCGCCCTGAGCCAGCAAGGGGTGCCCCTCTATTTCATTCACGGCAACCGCGACTTCCTCTTGGGGCACCAGTTTGCCAAACAGGCCGGCATGACCCTGCTCGGCGACCCCTGCGTCATCGAGCTGTACGGCGAGCGGGTGCTGCTGAGCCACGGGGATCTGCTCTGCACCCGGGATGAGGGCTACCAGAAGTTTCGCCGCATCACACAACTCAAATGGCTACGCTGGCTCTTCCTGCGCCTGCCGCTCTCGCGCCGCCAGGCCATCGCCCACAAGATGCGCGGCCAGAGCCAGATGGAGAATGCCCAGAAGAGCCAGATCATCATGGACGTGACCCCGGAGGCGGTGGACGACATGCTGCGCCAGCACGGCTGCCGCCTGATGATCCACGGCCACACCCACAGACCCGCCATCCACGACTTCACCCTGGATGGGCGTGCGGCGCGGCGCATCGTGCTGGGAGACTGGTTCGAGCAGGGGTCGGTGCTGGTCTGCTCCCCCGCCGGGCAGCGCCTCGACACCCGCGCGCTTGGCTGAGGCCCTCTGCCTGCCATGGTCATGAGCGAGTCTCATATGACCGTTTCTGACTCACGCCGTGCTGTGGCGGGATACAAGCAGGATCCCTGCATATACTCTGGTTCTCTGCACATAACGAGGAGATGACCATGGGATTTCTTACTTGGGTGGTACTGGGGCTGATCGTCGGCATCCTGGCTAAATGGATCATGCCGGGCAAGGATGGCGGCGGTTTCTTCATGACAGTGATCCTGGGGGTGGTCGGTGCCATGGTGGGGGGCTATGTCAGCACCCTGTTCGGAATGGGAACGGTCACCGGCTTCAACCTGCCGAGCATCATCATCGCCACCGTTGGCGCCCTGATCGTGCTGTTTGTCTACAACAAGCTGCGCAGTTGAGACGCAGCCACCCATCGATGCGAGGGCGCCAGTGGCGCCCTCGCTGTTTTCTGCCCCGCTGGCTCCATCTTGCCGCGACCACCCGCTCTCATCCCCCGAGCCTTAGCCCGGCCCGGGCTTGCATCATTTCTAGTTGAAGCGTCTAATAAGCCCCATGCAAGCCAATGACCCCCTGCCTCGCCGCCCTCGCGGCCGCCCTGCCCAGCACGGGCACACCTATGCCGATACCCGGGATCTGTTGATCCGCCGAGGCATGGAGCTGCTGACCGAGCAGGGAATCGCCGCCACCTCCATCGAGCGGGTGTTGCAGTCGACCGGGATCCCCAAGGGCTCCTTCTATCACTACTTCGCCACCAAGCACGACTTCACTCTGGCGGTCATGGATGCCTATCACCACTACTTCTGCCGCAAGCTGACGCGCTATCTGGAGGATGAGAGCCTGCCCCCCCTGGCCCGTCTTGTCGCCTTCGTCGACAGCGCCTGCCGGGGCATGACCCGGTTTGCGTTCCAGCGGGGCTGCCTCGTGGGCAACCTGGGTCAGGAGGTGGTGCAGCTCTCCCCCGAGCTGCGCCTGCGCCTCGAGCAGATCCTCCTCGACTGGGAGGCGCTGCTCACCCGCTGCCTGAGGGATGCGGTGACGGCGGGGGAGCTGCCCCCTGATTGTGACTGCCCTGCCCTCGCCCATCAGTTCTGGATCGGCTGGGAAGGGGCCGTACTGCGCGCACGCCTGGTGGGCGATACCGAGCCCATGCTCTCTTTTCTCAATTTTTTCATGAAGTTAGCAAAGTGATTTTTTTACGAAGATTAATAGTCAGTCAGTCCAATTAATGGGAGTAGACAAGATGTTCAACGGTATTCTGATCGAGAAAGACGAGGCGGGTTATCGCGCCAGCTACCAGAGCCTCTCCGAGGAGATATTGCCTGCCGGGGATGTGACCGTGGCGGTACAGTGGTCTTCCCTCAACTACAAGGATGGCCTGGCCCTCACCGGCGCCGCCCCCGTGGTACGCCGCTTCCCTCTGATCCCCGGCATCGACTTTGCCGGTACCGTGCTGGAGAGCCAGCATCCCGACTGGCACCCCGGCGACAAGGTGGTGCTCAACGGATGGGGCGTGGGCGAGACCCACAGTGGCGGGCTGGCAGAGCGGGCACGGGTCCGGGGCGACTGGCTGGTCGCCCTGCCTGAGCGCTTCCAGCCCCGGGACGCCATGGCCATCGGCACCGCAGGGTACACCGCCATGCTCTGCGTGATGGCGTTGGAGAAACACGGCATCACCCCCGGTGACGGTGACATTCTGGTGACGGGCGCCAACGGCGGTGTGGGCAGCGTGGCGATCACCCTCCTGGCCAAGCTGGGCTATCGGGTCGTGGCCGCCACCGGGCGGCTGCACGAGGCCGACTATCTGACGTCCCTCGGCGCCGCCGAGGTGATCGATCGCGCCGAACTGGCCACGCCGGGACGCCCGCTGGGCAAGGAACGCTGGGCCGGCGTCATCGACACCGTCGGCAGCCACACCCTGGCCAATGCCTGCGCCACTACCCGCTACGGCGGCGCCGTGGCTGCCTGCGGTCTCGCGGGAGGGATGGACTTCCCCTCCACCGTCATGCCCTTCATCCTGCGCGGCGTCACCCTCTATGGCATCGACAGCGTGATGGCACCGCGCCCGCTGCGCCAGCAGGCCTGGGCCCGACTGGCCGAGGATCTCGACCTGACCCGCCTCCATCTCCTCACCCGGGAAGTGCCCCTCTCCCAGGTCGTGACCCTGGGGGATGCCTTCCTGGCAGGCCAGGTGCGCGGCCGGATCCTGGTCAATGTCCAGGGGTGATGACTGACGCGATATGAGCCGGCTCGCCTGACCACGTCAGGCGAACCTCTCCAGGGCATTTCGCAGCCACACGGAACATCACCCCTCCTTCCCATCGTCCATGACAATGGGCAACAGATGCGTTCAAACACTCAAGTGCAGGTTTCCCGGACAGAGGGACCGAGACATCCCTATAGGCAGCACCTTCCCGCTGCACGCCCTCCCCCATCGATGCAGACAACCGTCACTCCTCACCGACAAGCCCCTGCCCTGGATACCCGTATTCGCTGACATGAGGCCCTGTTCGCCCACGACTGCGAACCATTGTCTTGCCCAGTGACAGACCCCCGTTAAACAATCGATGCATCGAACAAATAATTCAGAATAGGAATACGTTTTATTTATCACCGCATATAAAAAGGGCGCATCACCTTGTATTAAACCTGTTTTTTGTATGGAAAAGCCCGAATCAAATGACAGGGGTGCATTACACTCAAAACGACGCTTCATACCCAGAAAGTGTGAAGGGTTCGTCAACGAAGAGATGTCGGATGATTCTATTTTCTTGGCTGGGGTGTACTTATGTTCGACTCGAAACTTAAAAAAGAGCTGGCAGCAGAACGAGAGAGGGCCTTGAAAAGCGAGGCACTGGATCATGCCATGCACGATCATCTTCCCATGATTGAATTCACCACCGATGGTTATATTCTCGATGCCAGCCCGCTTTTTCTTCATTCCGTCGGCTACTCCCTCAATGAGATCGTGCAGCAGCATCACGCCATGTTCTGCATGAAAGAAGATACCGACTCTCCCTCCTATCGGGAATTCTGGCGAGATCTGGCAAATGGGCACAGCCAGCATGGCACCTTCCACCGGGTTGGCAAACAAGGCAAGGAAATATGGCTGGAGGCCACCTATTTCCCCGTCAGCCAGGGCGGAAAAATAATCAAGATCATCAAAATAGCGTCAGATGTGACGGTGCAACATGATCTGCTCATGACTCAAAAAGCAATATTTGAGGCGTTGGATCGCTCCCTCGCCGTCATCGAGTTTGAACCGACTGGTGTTGTTATTTCCGCCAACCGTAATTTCCTTGATACCATGGGCTATCGACTCGATGAAATTAAAGGCCATCAACATCGCATGTTTTGTGATGAGCTGTTTTACCGGGAACATCCCGATTTCTGGCAGGAGCTGGCTCAGGGTACGTTCAAATCGGGGCGCTTTCAGCGATTTGATAAAAAAGGCCATGAAGTCTGGTTGGAGGCAACCTACAACGCTGTGCGGGGCAGCCATGGCAAAGTGATCAAGGTCATCAAGTTTGCTTCCAATATCACCCCGCAGATCAGCAAAGATCAGGCCGTACAACATGTGGCCAAGGTGGCAAATGAAACATCTGTCACAACCAAATCCTCCGCCATCAAAGGAGAGGAGATGTTGACCACCGTCGTCTCCACTTCGGACAATATTGTCAGGCAGATGGAACATGCCAGCACCTTGATGAGCAAGCTCCACGCTCAATCCCAGAATATCACCGCCATCGTATCCACCATCAGCAGCATTGCAGACCAGACCAACCTGCTCGCGCTCAATGCCGCCATCGAAGCGGCGAGAGCCGGCGAACAAGGCAGAGGCTTTGCCGTCGTGGCCGATGAAGTTCGTCAACTGGCGGCAAGAACCTCCCTATCGACCAACGAAATAGCCAATGTCGTCAGCCAGAATCAGCAACTCACCAGGCAGGTCAGTGAGCAGATCCAGTCCGCGGCAGACGGCGCCATCCACGGGCAAAAGCAGATCGATGACGTTGCAAAAGTGATGGAGGAGATAAGACACGGAGCAGAAGAGGTATCGACCATCATCTCGGAACTCTAGATAAATCTGGGAAGCACTCAGGAGCCTGCCATCGAGCAGGCTCTTTGATGTTCACACCAGGGGTCGCAGCTTGGCACGTGCAGATTCAAGAGATGAACCGGCTCTTCAGGTCGCTGCCATTCTGGCAGTCAATTGACTAGAAACAAAAAGGCCACTATTGCTAGTGGCCTTAGTAAGTCTTTGATTTTAATGGTGCCTGAGGCCGGAATCGAACCGGCACGACGTGAACGTCGAGGGATTTTAAATCCCTTGTGTCTACCGATTTCACCACTCAGGCACCGTAATCGGTATCAAGCTCGCGCCGCGGGCTTGTCAATATGGAGGCACGTTCCGGAGTCGAACCGGACTAAACGGATTTGCAATCCGCTGCATAACCGCTTTGCTAACGCGCCATGCTGACAAGGCATTGCCTTGAGAGTGATGTCCATGGTTGGTGCCATGGAGTATTGGAGCGGGAAACGAGACTCGAACTCGCGACCCCGACCTTGGCAAGGTCGTGCTCTACCAACTGAGCTATTCCCGCATCGGTCTGGCTGACTGCCTGACTGTGAGAACGCATTCTAGCGATGTTCCCCGCCCAGTCAACCAAAAACATTTAATACGCTGATCGTTCGGGTGTTTTTTACCCTTGTCCCACACTTTTGGCGCTCATGGCCGTTTCTCGGCGCCAGTGGCAGAGAAACGGCCATCTTCCCGTCGGGACTAGAACCGGGAGTGGTAGCTCAGATCGCCCCAGGCTGCCTTCATGTACTGGAACATGGACCAGAAGGTGAGCACGGTGGCCACGTAGAGCAGCACATAGGCGAGCCACACCATCCAGATGTCGTATTGCCAGATGAGGCCGGTGAGCGACACCATCTGGATCATGGTCTTCCATTTGCCAATCCAGCTGACGGCCACCGAGGAGCGCTTGCCAAGCTCGGCCATCCATTCACGCAGGGCGGAGATGATGATCTCCCGGCCAATCATGGTCATGGCGGGGATGGTGACCCAGACGGTGTTGTAGTGCTCGACGATGACCACCAGGGCCGCCGCCACCATGATCTTGTCGGCCACCGGATCGAGGAAGGCGCCAAAGGCGGTGGACTGGTTCAGCTTGCGGGCAAGATAGCCGTCAAACCAGTCGGTTGCGGCCGCCAGGATGAAGACGATGGCCGCCGCCATGTAGGACCACTGATAGGGAAGGTAGAACAGGATGACGAAGACGGGGATGAGCAAAATCCGAAAGAACGTCAGCAGGTTAGGAATATTTGTCATTATTTTCAGCCACTTCTTGTATGCCGCTACATGGTAGCCCCAAGCCGATCGCGGATGCAACCGAACTGGCGCCCGCCTTGGTCCATTAATCCATCAATAACCTCAGGATGCCGGTCATTATGGCATTTGGGAGCCCCCTGCGTCACGGCTCTTGTGCGCAGGCGGCACGCCCTGATGCCCCCTGGCGTGACCTCCTTCACACCAAAGGCAGCGCTAGAGCGAGTGCAATGCGTCGTGGATGGACTGGGCCAGCTCCTGGCTGATGCCGGGCACCTTGGCGAGCTCGTCCACCCCGGCTTTTTTCACCTCCTGCAAACCCCCCAGGTATTTGAGCAGCGCCTGTCGCCGTTTCGGCCCCACCCCGGGAATCTCTTCCAGGGTACTGGTGGTGCGGGCCTTTGCCCGCCTGGCCCGGTGGCCCGTGATGGCAAAGCGGTGGGATTCGTCGCGAATGTGCTGGATGAGGTGCAAGGCGGGCATGTCCGCCGGCAAATGCAGCTCTTCGTGGCTGTCCCCCAGGATCAGGGTCTCCAGCCCCGCCTTGCGGGTCACCCCCTTGGCGATGCCCACCAGCAGCGGGTATTTGCCGCCGAGAAACTCCAGCTGGCGCGCCAGGATCTCCTCCGCGCGGCGCAACTGGCCGAGACCGCCGTCGATGAACAGCACATCCGGCACCTTGTCCGGCTCCTGCTGCTTCCCAAAGCGGCGCTCCAGCGCCTGCTCCATGGCGGCGTAGTCATCCCCGCCGGTGATGCCGTCGATGTTGAAGCGGCGGTATTCCGAGGAGAGCGGCCCCTCCCGGTTGAACACCACGCAGGAGGCCACGGTGCGCTCCCCCATGGTGTGGGAGATATCGAAGCACTCCATGCGGGCGATGGGGGTCTCGAGCTCCAGCAGCTCCTCCAGCTGATCGTAACGGGCGGTGATGGTGCTCTTGTGGGCGAGGCGCGAGCGCAGCGCGGTCTGGGCGTTGATGGAGGCGAGCTTGATGAAGCGGGCCCGTTCGCTGCGCGTCCGGCTCACCACCCGCACCTTGTAGCCGGCGGTCTGACTCAGGGTGTCGGCGATGACGCTCTCATCCTCCAGCGCCACGTCCAGCAGCACCTCGCTCGGGATCTGCCGTCCCCCCTGCCCCGACAGATAGAACTGCAGCAGGAAGGATTGCACCACCTCGTCAAGCGGGGTATCGGCCGGCACTTTCGGGAAGTAGCTGCGCGATCCCAGCACCTTGCCCTGGCGGATGAAGAGCACGTGGATGCAGGCGGTCCCCTGCTCGAAGGCCACCCCCACCACGTCGAGCTCGTCCAGCACGTTGCCGCTCACCGACTGCTGCTCGGTGACCCGGCGCAGGGCCTGGATCTGATCCCGGTAGCGGGCCGCCTCCTCGAAGCGCAGATCGCCGCTGGCGGACTCCATCTTGCCCACCAGTTCGCCGATCACCTGCTGGTTCTTGCCCGCGAGGAACAGCTTGGCCAGCGCCACCTGCTGGGCATACTCGGCCTCGCTCACCAGCCCCGCCACACAGGGGCCGGCGCAGCGCTTGAGCTGATAGAGCAGGCAGGGGCGGGTACGGTTGGCATAGACGGCATCCTCGCACTGGCGCACCGGAAAGATCTTCTGCATCAGGTGCAGGCTCTCGCGTACCGCGCCGCCGGAGGGGTAAGGGCCGAAATACTCCCCCTTCACCTTGCGGGCGCCGCGATGGACGCCGATGCGCGGGTGCCGATGGTCGGTGATGATGATCCAGGGGTAGGACTTGTCATCCCGCAGCAGCACGTTGTAGCGGGGCTGGTACTGCTTGATGAGGTTGTGCTCGAGGATCAGCGCCTCGGTCTCGGTGTGAGTGACCGTTACCTGCACATCGGCAATCTGGCGCACCAGGGTGCGGGTCTTGATGCTGTCGACATTGGCTCGAAAGTAGGAGGCGAGCCGTTTCTTGAGATCCTTGGCCTTGCCCACGTAGATGACGGTGCCGCCGCTGTCGTACATGCGGTAGACACCACTCTGGTGGGTGACGGCGCTCAGAAACGCCTTGCTGTCAAAATGGGGCTCGGGAGAGAGGGTCATGGGCAACTCGACTCAACGGATGAATGCAAAAAGACGGGGAGAGCATACTGCCCACAGCCAGAAAAAAGCAAAAGGCGGCCGGTGCCGCCTTTGGTGTCCACACGCCCCCGTTACAGGGTATCGGCATCCAGCATGCCATAACGAATGGCCAGATGGGTCAGCTCCACGTCACCGTTGATCCCCAGCTTGCTGAACAGGCGGTAGCGGTAGCTGTTGACCGTCTTCGGGCTCAGGTTGAGTTGCTCGGAGATGTCGGTCACCTTCTGCCCCTTGGTGATCATCATCATGATCTGCAGCTCCCGCTCGGAGAGGGACTTGAAGGGGTTCTCGTCGGCGGAGGCGAACTGGCTCAGGGCCATCTGCTGGGCGATCTCCGGGGAGATGTAGCGCTGACCGGAGTGAACCAGGCGAATGGCGTGGATCATCTCGTCCGGCGCGGCCCCCTTGGTGAGGTACCCGGCGGCGCCCGCCTGCATCACCTTGGTGGGGAACGGATTTTCTGAATGAATGGTCAGCACTATGATGCGTACATCGGGGCGGATCCGCAGGATCTTGCGGGTCGCTTCCAGACCGCCGATGCCCGGCATGTTCATGTCCATCAGGATCACATCGGGGTGATGTTGCCGACAGAAGGCCACCGCGGTTTCCCCGCTCTGCGCCTCGCCCACCACCTTGATCCCGCGGACGTCTTCCAAAATGCGTCTTATCCCTGTACGCACCAACTCATGATCATCGACCAGGAATACATTAATCACCCAAACACCCCGTTTTTTATCTCGTTATATGCCAGTTAGGGTTAACACGGCGTCTTGCATCATAACCAAACTCGATGATTTGGCAAACCATGGGCGGGAAAAGTTTGAAATTGCTCGTAAAATCCGTTTTAAATCAAATTATTATACAAAGAATCAATTAAAAAACGGCGCCCTGGGGCGCCGTATTGCATCAAAGCCGTTCCGCCAGCCTCAACCGGCCAGCAGCGCACGTACCTTGTCGAGATCGGCCTGAGTGTCCACCCCCACCGGCGGGGCTTGCAGCGCCTGGGCCACGTGGATCTTCTCCCCGTACCAGAGCACCCGCAGCTGCTCCAGGGCTTCGACCTGCTCGAGCACGCTCGGCGCCCAGTCCACGTAACGCTGGATGAAGCCGGCGCGATAGGCGTAGATGCCGATGTGGCGCTGGTAGTGATCGCCAATCTGCTCGCGGCTCCCCGCAACGCGATCGCTGGCCGCAAAGCGGTCCCGATCCCAGGGGATGCTGGCGCGACTGAAATAGAGGGCATACCCCTCCCGGTCGGTCACCACCTTGACGGCATTGGGATTGAACGCCTCTTCGGCATCCCTGATCGGCACCGACAGCGTCGCCATGGGCGCGCTGGCCGCGGCCAGGTTGTCCGCCACCTGGCGGATGATGACGGGGGGAATGAGGGGCTCGTCCCCCTGCACATTGACGATGATGGTGTCGGCGGCAAAGCCGTAGTGACGGCACACCTCGGCCAGACGCTCGGTGCCGGACTGGTGATCCGGTGAGGTCATGCACACCTCGAACCCGGCAGCGGCGGCAAAGGGAGCCAGAGCCTGCTGCACCCGCTCGTCATCGGTGGCGACGATCACCCGTTCGGCGCCCGATTGCAGGGCCTTCTCCACCACGTGCTGCACCATGGGCTTGCCGTGAATGTCGGCCAGCGGCTTGCCCGGCAGCCGGGTGGAGGCGTAACGGGCAGGAATGACGACGACAAAACTCATGGCTTCAGCTCTTCCAGCGCCAGGTGACGGGCCCGGTTCTCCAGCAGCACCGGGATCCCCTCCTCCAGGGGATAGGCCAGTCTGTCGAAACGGCAGATGAGCTCCTGAGGGCCCTCGGCGTGCGCTTGATAGTGCAGTTTCCCCTTGCAGACCGGGCAGGCGATGATGTCGAGCAGTTTAATATCCAGTGCCACAACGAAACTCCTTTAACGATTTCCCACAGGCGATCTTGCCTGGCATGTCAATGTGCAGGGCCAGCCCCCGAGTCCGGGCGCTGGCCGTCTGTTCCAATCCGGTGGCGCCCGTCAGGGCGCCTGGTGCCCGTCCCTTCTTCCGGGCTGCGGGCCCAGGGTGCGCAGCAGCGCCTCCCCCAGGGCATCGGGCAGCTCGGCGCTGACCGGCAGATACCACCAGTTGTCCGGGGCGAAGGGGCGGCACTTGACCGCATCCTTCTCGGTCATCAGCAAGGGGCGCTGGCCGAAGCGGGCCAGCAGCTCGGCGGCGTCGAACGCCTGGTGATCCCCGTAGCCGACGCTCTGCACCAGCTCGTAACCAAGGGCGGTCAGGGTGGCGAAGAAACGGGGGGGATGGCCGATGCCCGCCAGGGCATCCACCGGCCCCGAGAGGGGGGCCGTGAGAGGCGCATCGTCGCACACCCGGCGCAGGGTATCCGGCACCAGGCGCATGGCGTATTCGCCACGGGCGGGTTCGCCGCCGTTGCAGATGATGGCGTCCACCCGCTTGAGGCGGGTCGTGGGCTCGCGCAGCGGCCCCATGGGCAGCAGACAGCCATTGCCAAAGCGCCGCGCCCCGTCCACCACCACCAGTTCGATGTCACGGGCCAGGGCATAGTGCTGCAGGCCGTCGTCGGTGACGATGATGTCCACCTCACCGCTTTGCTCCAGCAACCGCACTGCATCGGCCCGTCTGGGGGCCACCGCCACGGGGCAACCGCAGCGCCTTGCGATGAGCACGGGCTCATCCCCGGCCTCGGCCGGGGTGCTGCTCTCATCCAGTCGATAGGGGTAATGGGGCGCCTTACCGCCATAGCCGCGGCTGACCACGCCGGGGCGCCAGCCCCGGGCCTGGAGTTGTTCCACCAGCCAGACCACCACCGGGGTCTTGCCGTTGCCCCCCACCGAGAGATTGCCCACCACCACCACCGGCAGGGTGGCCCGATAGGCGCTGAACCAGCCCCGGCGATACCCCAGACGGCGGACGCCGCTGATCAGGGCAAACAGCAGGGCGAAGGGGGCCAGCCCCCAGCGCCAGAGGCTGTTCCCGTACCAGAGTCTGGCCAGCATCAGCCCTTGTTACCCGTGGCTGTATTACCAAACTGAATGGCCCGCAGCTGGGCATAAGTACCATGCATGTCCATCAGGGTTTGGTGGTTGCCGCGCTCGACGATGTGCCCCTCGTCGATCACCAGGATCTCGTCCGCCTTCTCGATGGTGGAGAGGCGGTGGGCGATCACGAGGGAAGTGCGCGCCTTGCACAGCTCGTCGATGGCCGCCTGGATGTGACGCTCGGACTCGGTGTCCAGGGCCGAGGTGGCTTCGTCCAGCAGCAGCACCGGGGAGTCCCGCAACAGGGCGCGGGCGATGGCGATGCGCTGGCGCTGGCCGCCGGAGAGGGAGGCGCCGTTCTCGCCGATGACGGTGTCATAGCCTTCCGGCATCTTGCTGACAAAGTCGTCCGCATGGGCGATGCGGGCCGCCTGCTGGATCTCGTCGCGGCTGTACTTCTCTTCCGCCGCGTAGGCGATGTTGTTGGCCACCGAGTCGTTGAAGAGGTGCACGTGCTGGGAGACCAGGGCGTACTGCTTGCGCAGCTCGCTCAAGCGGTATTCGCGGATGTTGACGCCATCCAGCAGAATTTCCCCCTGCTCGATGTCATAGAAGCGGGTCAGGAGGCTCGCGATGGTGCTCTTGCCGGAGCCGGAACGACCCACCAGGGCCACCGATTTGCCCGCCTCCACCTTGAAGCTGATGTTGCGCAGCGCCGGTGTCTCCTTGGTCGGGTAGGTGAAGGTGACGTTGCGAAACTCGATTTCACCTCGGGCACGTTCCAGGGTGCGAGTGCCGGTGTCCTGCTCCGGGGTGGAGTCCAGCAGACCGAACAGGCTCTGGCAGGCGGTGATGCCGCGCTGGAACTGGTTGTTCACGTCGGTCAGGCTTTTCAGCGGCTTGAGCAGCATCATCATGGAAGTGACCATGACGGTGAAGGTGCCCGCGGTCAGGGTCGCCTTGACGCTGTCGATGGTGGCGACATAGAGGAAGACCGCAAGGGCCACGGAGGCCACCATCTGGACGATGGGGCTGCCGATGGCGTCGGCGGCGACCATCTTCATGGTCTGCTGGCGCATCCGGTTGCTCACCTGGTAGAAGCGCTTGTCCTCCACCTCCTGGCCCCCGAACATCAGCACCTCTTTGTGCCCCTTGAGCATCTGCTCGGTGGAGGTGGTGATGTCACCTACCGCCTGCTGGATGTGGCGGCTTATCTTGCGAAAACGTCGGCTGATGATGCTGATGAGGATCCCGACCAGGGGCCCCACCACCAGGAAGATCACCGACAACTGCCAGGAGTGCCAGAACATCAGGCCCAGCAGGCCGATGACGGTGGCCCCTTCCCGCACTAGGGAGACCAGGGTCGAGCTCGCGGCGGACGACACCTGACCGGCGTCATAGGTCACCTTGGAGAGCAGGTTGCCGGTGTTCTGGCGGTCGAAGAAGCTCATGGGCATGGCCATCAGGTGGCTGAACACCTGCTGCTGCAGGCGCATCACCACGTGGTTGCCGACCCAGGCCATGCAGTAGTTGGAGAGGAAGGCGGCGCAGCCGCGCAGAGCCACGATGCCGAGGACGAAGAAGGGCATCCACTTGAGCACGCTGCTGTCGTTGCCGTTGAGCCCCTGATCGATGAGCGGTTTGATGGAGTAGACGAAGGTGGTATCCACGGCCGCATAACCCAGCATGCCAATGATGCCGCCCACCAGACCCAGCTTGCGATCCCGGACATAACCGAGCAGGCGCTTGAAGACGGTCCAGCTCTCTTGTGAGGTTTCTTGTTGCATGAATAGCCGTTAATAAGGGAAATGACGGGCTATTCTAGCCAAACCTTGGAGCTACACCAAGCGCCGCTGGCGCGATGGCTACAACCCGGGTCACAAATGAAGGCCGCCCCTTGCCGGGCTGGCTCACCGGATCCTCACTCCCTTCCCCATACCTGCGGCTGCCACCAGGGGCCGCCACGCCTGTACCAGGGCCCCTGCTCCCGCTCGGCCCGGATCCTGAGCCCCGCGTCCCCCGGCTCGATCAGGATGGCGCCCGCCTCCCCCGTGACCCACTGCCGCGCCCCCTGGTATCGCGCCACCACCTCGGGGCGGGGAAAGCCCCACTGGTTCATGAAGCCTGCGCTGTGCACCACGAAGGCAGGTTTCACCGCCGCCACGAAGGGAGCCGTGGAGGAGGTGCGACTGCCATGATGCGGGCTCACCAGCAGGGTACTGGCCAGCCCCGCGCCCTCACCCTCCTCCAGCGCCAGTGCCAGCAGGCGGCGCTCCGCCTGCTGCTCGATGTCGCCGCTCAGCAGCAGCCGATGGCGCCCGTCGTCCAGCTGCACCACGCAACTGTCGTTGTTGCGCCCCGCCCCGGCTGCCAGGGGCCAGAGCACCCGCACATCCAGCCCCTGCCAGTGCCACTGCTGACCTCGGCGGCAGGCCTGGGTAGCCGGTGCAAAGGGGAAGGAGGAGAGCTCCCGGCGCACCGCCATGCTCTGCAGCAGAGCCTGCCGGTTGCCCGCGTGATCCCTGTCTCTGTGGCTGATGATCAGGGTGTCGATCACCCGGATGCCGAGCCGGTTGAGCAGGGGCAGGATGGCCGCATCCGCCATGTTGTAGCCCCCGGGGTAGCGATCCCCGGTATCAAACAGGATGGCCCGCTCCCCCCGGGTGACGAGCACCGAGAGCCCCTGCCCCACGTCCAGCACCCTCACCTGCCAGGAAGCGGGAGCAGGCCAGAGGGCGAGCAGCAGGGCCGCCGCCACCGGCCCCCCCAGGGCGCGCCCTCCCGGCAGGTGCCATCCCGTCCACAGCAGGATCAGCAGGGCGCTGGCGGGCATCAGCCAGCCGGGCACCGGCCACCAGAGCTGCAGGCGATCCGCCAGCTGCGTGAGCCCCCACAGCACCCACTCCAGGCCGAAGGCGGAGACCCAGAGCAGGCCGTGGGCCAGCAACGTGGAGAGGGGTGCCACCAGCACGCCGATGAGCGCCAGGGGAATGATGACAAGGCAGAACAGCGGCAGTGCCAGCAGATTGAGCAGAAACGCCAGGGGCGCCATCCCCTCGAACAGCAGCAGTTGCAGGGGCAGCAATCCGAGCAGCAGCAGAAGTTGCAGCCGCACCAGGCCGGGGCGATCGTGCAGCAGACTCGCCAGCAACAGCAGGGCCACCGCCAGAAAAGAGAGCCAGAACCCCGCCGAATAGAGGGCGAAAGGGTCCCACAATGTCAGCACCACAAAGGCCCACAGCCAGATCCGGTGGCTCGGCCAGTCCCGCTTTAGCCAGCGCAGCAGGCTCCACACCAGCACCATGATGAGGGCACGCTCGGTGGCCACCGCAAACCCCGCCAGCCAGCTGTAGGTGGCCGCGAACAGGAGTGACACGCAGATAGCCCCGCGCAGCCCGAACAGCCGCCCGAGCCACCAGCCGAGCACCGCTACCAGAGCAATATGCTGGCCCGAGATGGCGATGATGTGGGTCAGGCCGCTGCCGCGAAAGAGTTCCCACTGGGCATCCGTGATCCCTCCCTGTTCCCCGAAGGTGAGGGCCGCCAGCAGGGGGGCCTGCGCCATCCCCTCCCAGGCGCGACTCGCCGCCGCCAGCCAGCGATCGCGCACACCCGGGGGCACGGCATCCAGGGCGATGACCCGGCGCAGGTTGCCGGTGGCGGTGATTCCCTTGCCAAGGAGCAGGCGCCGCCCATCCATCCCCGCTTCGTTGGCCAGGCCATGGGCCGGCTTGAGAGAGGTCACCAGGGTGACGCGGCTGCCGGCAGGCAACGGCGGCAACACCTGATAGGCATTGACCCGCACCAGGGGTGGCACGATGAGGGGGCGATCGTCCAGGGTATCGAGGCGCAGCAGCAGGCGCGCAAATTTATCCCCCTCTTTCTCTCCCGAAGACTCCGTACTTTGCACGTGTGCGGTTATGATGTGGCTCGTTTTTTTGCCAAGCTGATCCAGCCAGGCAAGCCGGTAGTGCAAATTCACCTGCATCCAGAGGATGCCGAGCAGCAGAAACAGCAGCCGCCAGCAACGACCACCGGCGAGGGGGAGCGCGAGCAGCAGCATCAGGCCACCCCATTCCCATGAAGGCAGCCATGGCCAAAGCAGTGAGGAGCTTGCCCCCAGGGCAAACGACAACAGACGCAGATCCATGGAGCAAGTATTTAGCAAGGTTCAGAGCATGCCCAAACGAATCATACAGCGCTGGCTACCCGACCCGGCGACCCTCAAGGAACACAAGCACTTGCGACTCTTTGGCAAGCTGCTGCTGGATGCCAACCTCTGGCATCTCAACCGGCGCTCCGCCGCCGGTGCCTGTGCGGTCGGCCTCTTCATGGCCTGGGTTCCCCTCCCCTGCCAGATGCTGCTGGCCGCTGGCGGCGCCATCGCCTGCCGGGTCAACCTGCCCCTCTCGGTAGCCCTGGTCTGGCTCTCCAACCCCCTGACCATGCCACCGCTGTTTTATGGCGCCTATCTGGTGGGCTGCCAGTTGCTAGGGCAACCCTCCCAGCACATCGAGATCACCTTCACCTGGGCCTGGCTGGTGTCGGTGTTCGAGACGGTGGCCCCGCCGCTCTTGCTGGGCTCCCTGGTGCTTGCCCTGCTGAGCGCCCTCGTCGGCTATGTCCTGGTTCGCGCGGGCTGGCGCCTGAGCACGGTGCGCCAGTGGCAAAAACGCAAGGTGGCGCGCCCATGCTGAATCGCTGGTTGGCCCGCTTCAAGATTGACCCCGATACCCTGCGCCAACAGAAGTGGTTCGCCCTCTTTGGCGAGCGACTGCTGACCCCCGCCCTCTGGCAAGGGGGAACGCGGGCCCTCTGTGGCGCCGTGGCGGCCGGGCTGTTCGCCAGCTGGGTCCCCATGCCCATGCACTCCCTGGTGGCCGTCGCCCTGGTGCTGGCGTTCAGCTTCAACCTGCCGCTGGCCCTCTTGGCGGTCTGGTTCAACAACCCGCTGACGCTCCCCTTCATGTACCTCTACGCCTATCGTACCGGTTGCCTGGTGCTGAACGAGACGCCAGCCCCCTTCCATCTCACCTGGTCCCTGCACTGGCTGGAGCAGGAGGCAGCCACCCTGGTGCCCCCCTTCCTGCTCGGCAGCCTGCTGCTGGCGGTGCTGAGCGCCGCCGCCGGCGCCTTGCTCACCCTGCTGCTGTTACAACTGGGCAAGCTGACCCGCCCCCGCTAGGTTGCCAGCACGCCGTCCTTGTCTCGGGCGGCGTGCCTTGCCATCGTCTGCCTCTGCCACCACACTCCTTGTAACCCGTTGTTTTTCGACCCCCATTCGAAACAAGGAGCCCACCATGGCCGAACCGCTCACGCTGGCCCATGCCAATGGCAACCCCCTCTCCCTGCTCCCCGCCATGGCCAATCGCCACGGCCTTATCACCGGGGCCACCGGCACCGGCAAGACAGTCACCCTGCAGGTGCTGGCGGAGGGGTTTTCCCGCCTCGGCGTGCCGGTCTTTCTGGCCGACGTGAAGGGGGATCTGAGCGGCCTGGGCGCCGCCGGCACCCCCTCTGCCAAGCTGGATGCCCGTCTGGCCCAGCTCGGCCTTCAGGCACCCGACTTTGCCGCCAGCCCCACCCTGTTCTGGGATCTCTTCGCCGAAGAGGGCCACCCGGTGCGGGCCACCGTCTCCGACATGGGGCCCCTGCTGCTTGCACGCCTGCTCGGCCTCAACGACACCCAGAGCGGGGTGCTGGAGCTGGTGTTCAAGGTGGCGGACGACGAGGGGTTGCTGCTGCTCGATCTCAAAGACCTGCGGGCCATGGTGCAGTTTGCGGGGGAGCACGCCAAGACTCTCACCACCCGCTACGGCAATGTGTCGACCGCCTCCATCGGCGCCATCCTGCGCAACCTCCTCACCCTGGAGAGCGCGGGCGGCGATCACTTCTTCGGCGAGCCCATGCTGGACATCCAGGATCTGATGCAGACCGACGAGGCGGGCCACGGCCATATCAATGTGCTGGCCGCCGGCAAGCTCACCCAGTCCAGCCGCCTCTATGCCTGCTTCCTGCTCTGGCTGCTCTCCGAGCTGTTCGAACAGTTGCCCGAGATAGGGGATCCGGAAAAGCCCGTGCTGGTGTTCTTCTTCGACGAGGCCCACCTGCTGTTCAAGGATGCACCCAGGGCGCTGCTGGAGAAAATTGAGCTGGTGGTGCGCCTCATCCGCTCCAAGGGGGTGGGCGTCTATTTCGTGACCCAGAGCCCGGCCGACATCCCCGACAGCGTGCTGGGGCAGCTTGGCAACCGGGTGCAGCACGCCCTGCGCGCCTTCACCCCGAGCGATCAAAAGGCGGTGCGCATCGCCGCCAACACCCTGCGGGCCAACCCTGCCTTCGACGCCGCCGGAGCCATCACTGAACTGGGGGTCGGGGAGGCGCTCATCTCCCTGCTCGACGAGAAGGGGCGGCCCAGCGTGGTGGAGCGCGCCTTCATCGCGCCCCCGGCCAGCCGCATCGGCCCCCTGAGCGCGGCCGAGCGCCAGGCGCTTATTCAGGGCTCATTGCTCTACGGCAGATACGACACCCAGGAGGACAGGGAGTCCGCGTTCGAGCGGCTTCAGGAAGCATCGCCCGCCGCCGGCGACGAGACCGCTTCCCCACAGACCGACCAGGGTGGCGGTCTGCTGGATGCCTTGAATGGCATCCTGTTCGGTCGCACCGGCCCCCGTGGTGGCCAGCATGACGGGGTGGTGCAGACCGCCGCCAAGAGCGTGGCCCGCACCCTCGGCAACGAGGTGGGACGCCAGCTGATGCGCGGGGTGCTCGGCTCCCTGCTGGGGAGCAGCAAGCGGCGCCGCTGATGCCTGAAAATGAAAAAGCCCGCCGATACGGCGGGCTTTTTATGGCTGAAGCAAGGCGCTTGGCGCAGATGCTTCTCTCTTACAACACCTTGGCGATGGCATCGCAGAGGGGATCAATGTTGGCGCGGGTGATACCGGCCACGCTGATCCGGCCGGAACCGACGATGTAGATGGCGAATTCGCTCTTGAGGCGCTCCACCTGATCCTTGGAGAGACCGGAGAAGGAGAACATGCCGTTCTGTTCGCGGATGAAACTGAAATCCTGGTTCACCCCCCGCTCGGCCAGCTTCTCCACCAGCAGCTCGCGCATCTCGCGAATGCGCACCCGCATGGCGGCCACTTCTTCCACCCACTCCGCATAGAGGGCCGGGTCGCTCACCACGGTGGTGACAACGGCGGCGCCGTGTGACGGCGGGTTGGAGTAGTTGGCACGAATGACGGTCTTCACCTGGGTGAAGGCGACGTCGGCCACCGCCTTGGTCGCGCAGACCAGAGTGAAGGCGCCGACCCGCTCGTTGTAGAGGCCGAAGTTCTTGGAGAAGGAGCTCGCCACCAGCAGCTCGTCGTGGCACTCGGCGAAGATGCGAAGGCCTTCGGCATCCTCTTCGATACCGCGGGCAAAGCCCTGATAGGCGAAGTCAAAGAGCGGCAGCCAGCCGGCGGCAGCACTCTGACTGGCCAGGGCGCGCCACTGCTCGGTGGTGGGGTCGATACCGGTCGGGTTGTGGCAGCAGCCGTGCAGCAGCACCAGATCCCCCGCCTGCGCGTCAGACAGGGAGGCCTGCATGGCGGCGAAGTCGAGTCCCTTGGTGGCGGCGTCGTAGTACTTGTACCACTTGACGGTCAAACCGGCCGCCTGGAACACGCTGACGTGGTTCGCCCAGGTGGGATCGGAGATCCAGATGGTCTTGGCGAGATTGTTGCGTACCACGAACTCGGCGGCGATGCGCAGGGCACCGGTACCGCCCGGCGCCTGCGCCGTCTTGGCGCGGCCGCTGGTCACCAGGGCGGCATCACGGCCGAACAGCAGTTGCTGCACGATGCGGCCGTATTCGATATTGCCTTCGATACCGAGGTAGTTCTTGGTCTTCTCGTCGGTCAAGAGCTTCTGCTCGGCTTGCTTGACGCAGTGAAGGATAGGAGTGGCACCGGTCTCATCCTTGTAGATACCGACCCCCAGATTGATCTTGTGGCTGCGAGTGTCGGCACGGAAGGCTTCGGTCAGGCCCAGGATCGGATCCGCTGGGGCGGCAACAACCTTTTCAAACATGGTATTCCCTGTAGTCCGTTGAGTTCGTTGGCTGGCAAAGTAGGTTGGCAAACAAAAGCGCCCGTCCAGGGAGCGCTTCGTCAGCTCTTTATACCACTGCCTTCCATAGGGGAAAACCGCTTTCTCGGCGCCGCCTCAACCAATCCCGTGCCAATCCGGTGCCAGGGCACACACCTCGACCGACAGACCCCGATTCGACTCCACCAGATCATTGCACTGCGCCAGCAGCGCACGGGGGATACGGCTCGGCTCCCAGGGCCGGCCATCCCCCAGGGGAGCCCCGTAAGCCGCCTTGATGGGCACCAGATCCCGGGGCAGCCACCAGCTCGCCGGTCTCCCCAACCGCTGGGCCAATGCCAGTACTCTGTCGACCCCGGCCGGATCCAGGGCAGTGAGGTGGCTCCAGAGGGTCTGGGGCGGCAAGGCGGCGATCAGGGGCTCCAGCGTGCCGGGATCCTCGGCAGGATACCAGACCAGCAGGGCGTCGGCGGGCAGTGGCAACTCGGCGAAAGCGCCGACGGCATCGGTCGTGATCACCCGCTGTATCTCCCCCTCTCCCCAGAGGATCTTGCCAAGCTGCGCCAGAGTGCGGGCTGGCAGCGCCACCTCCCCCAGGGTCTGGAGCCAGGGGGCGGCATCCAGCAGGGTGCCGCCGCTGAGAAACAGGCTGAACGGCCGTGCGGCCCGCAGACGAAGGGGCAGATCACTGCAAAGCCGGATCCCCTTGTCTTCGAAGTCGATCTGCTCGATGGGGCTGAAATGACCCTCCCCCTTGCGATACAGGGCCGCCAGCACCCGCTCGTTGACCCTCTCCCCCAGTTGCCAGCCGTGGGATTGCAGCCACTCCTCGGGTTCCGGCGGGGCACTGGCCATCTTCGCCAGCATCAGCTCCCGGGTCAGATAGCGGTGCCCGGCAGGGGTGAGCTCATAGTGGTGATTGCTAAGGGCCAGCAGCAACTGGTTGTCCCGAAGCATGCCGATGAGCGGCTGCCATTGACGACCGCGAATAGCCTGGGGGCCGCCGCTCAGCAACTGCTGTGCCAGCGTGCGCCACTCGGGGTGGGTGAAATCGATCAAAGGCATCCTTCCCTGTCGGCCAATCTGCTTCAACAAATTGAATAATCTAGCGATTTACCAGAGGAGAACCAAGGGGGCAAGGAAGACAACGTGATATGGCGCAGGGCCAGAGGACGAAAAGTAGTGAAGGGGCCAAAAAACAGAACGGCCAAGCAAGCTTGGCCGTTCATCAACTAAATCAGCGCAGAGGCTAGATTAGAAGTTGTATTGCAGGGCAACAGTGAACTCGTCGTCCTTGTCGTTGATACCCTGGATTTTGTACTCGGTGTACGCCTTGAACTTGGAAGTGAAGTTGTACTGCACGCCCAGCAAGGTTTCGTCGACGATGTCTTCGTAAGAAGAACCGGCGGAGTTGGACAGTACCTTGCCTTCGGCGAAGTTGTAACCGGCCAGGAAGGTCCAGGCGTCAACGTTGTAGGAAGCAGCCAGCTCGTAGCCACGGCCCTTGTCCTTGTTGTTGCCTTGGGTGGTGTTGTCGTAGCTCAGGTCACCCTGGGTGTACATACCGGCGAAGTAGAAACCGTTGATGGCGTAGTGTGCGCCCAGGGCCCACTCTTTCTTGTCGCCAGAAGCGGTGCTGACGGTGCTTTCCAGGTCGGAGTAAGCGTAACCGGCGTTCAGGCCCAGACCGAAGTCGAAGTCGTAGCCAGCAGCAGCGGCGTAGCCGTAGTTGCGCTTGACGTTCGGACCGTAGACGTCGGTTTCCTTGATGCCTTGACCGATGTCAGTAACCTTGACAGCTACGTCATCGTTGGTCTGGTAGGACACTTTGCCCTTGAAGCCACCGAAGGTGTTGGAGTAGATGATCTGGCCTTCTTGACGACCGTCGTAGAAGTTACCTACGTCACCCCATTCGTTGAAGATATCGGTCGGCTCCAGCACGTCGTAGAACGCGGTGTCGGTCTGGCCGAAGATGATCTTGCCGTACTGGGTACCGTCCAGGCCGACATAGATGTGACGGGAGTTGAACTTGTTGTCAGAGTTTTCGGCGGATACTTGCCACTCGGTCTTGGCGATACCGGACCAGGTGTTGTTCAGGCCGACTTTGCCGGACCAGCCCAGACGGGAGGAACCAACCAGTTCAGCGTCGGTGTCGTCGTGGTCTGCGTACATGTTGGCTTGTACACGGCCGTAGATGTCAAAGGAGGTGCCGTCTTTGTCGTAAACGACAGCAGCGTTGGCTGCGGATGCGAACAGAGCCGGGATAGCAATAGCCAGAATTGTCTTTTTCATAGTTTCCAATGCCTACTGTAATTAAACACTAAGTCCTTGTTATTCCCTGTGTTAGCGATGTTCTTTGCATCACTATGGCGCCGAGACTATCACCGGGTTTTCGAATCCGCAATGAAAAAACTTGGAACTTTTTATGAAAACCATAGTCACAGGGAAAAATTTGTGAGCTGAATCTCACAATGTTTGCCCCATCAGGGAAAACGTTTACAGCGATACTCTCTGCCTGAATCCCTCTTTTTTGGTGGTTTATTGCAACCCCCTGTTCCCTCATAACATATGTGCAAAGCCGGGGCTGACCCGACTGCTTCTCCCCTGCCTCGACCCGGGCCGCCTGTTGCGGGTATCCTGTTGCCATCCACACCGACACGGCCACACCTTCTTTATGCTATCGACTCGCCTCAAAGCCACCATCCGCAATACCTATCGCCAGATTGCCGATGGTTTACCCGGTTTTGTGCCGCGCAAGGAGCAGAATTTCCTGGTTGCCGAAATCGCCAAGACCCTGACGGGAGAATATGACAGGAGTCGCCGCATCCTGGTGGCCGAGGCAGGCACCGGCATCGGCAAGTCCCTCTCCTATGCCCAGGGGGCCATACCAGTGGCACGGCTGACCCAGAAGAAGCTGGTGATCTCCACCGCCACCGTGGCCCTGCAGGAGCAGCTCATCCACAAGGATCTCCCCTTTTATCACCGTCACAGCGAGCTGCCGTTTCGTTTCATGCTGGTCAAGGGGCGCCAGCGCTACTGCTGCGAGCACCTGCTGGAGCAGGCGGCAAACGGCAGCGAGATGGCCAATTTCGAACTCGACTTCGGCGCATTGAGCAAACACAAGCCATCGGATGCTGACAAAGCGTGCTACCAGGGGCTGTGGCAGGCCTACACCGAAGGCAAGTGGGACGGGGATCGGGACAACTGGCCCAAACCCATTCCAGACCCTTGCTGGGATCGCATCGCAGCCGACCGCCACACCTGCAACAAGGCCCTGAGCCACCATCAGCACTGCCCCTTCCATCGGGCCCGCAACGACATGGACGCAGCAGACGTGCTGGTGGTCAACCACGCCCTGCTGCTCTCCGACCTCACCATGGGAGGCGGCATCATATTGCCGCCGCCGGACGAGTGCATCTATGTGCTGGACGAAGCCCATCACCTGCCCACCATCGCCCGGGATCACGGCGCCGCCAGCGCCAGCATCAAGGGATCCCGCCGCTGGCTGGAAAAGCTGGTGCAAAGCGCGGGCAAGCTGGCAAGGACGCTGAACAAGGAGAGCCTCCTCGACCCCCAGCTCAAACTGCAGGATGCCCTGGCCTCTCTCCAGCCGGATCTCAAGGCCCTCGAACAGTGGCTCGCCAGCAATGACCATCTCTTTGGCGGCGAGCCCCACCACAGATTCGCCGATGGGGTGCTGCCGGATCCCCTGCCCATGCTGGCGGAAAACCTCAAGGAGGCGAGCAAGAAGGCACTGAGGGCGCTGGACAGAATGCAGGGGGCCATCGGCGAGGCGCTCAAGGATGGCGACATCCGTCGCAAGGAGGCCGAGCCTCTGCTGGCGGAGAGTGGTTTTCACTTGCAACGGCTCGAGAGCTTCTGCGCCCTCTGGGAGATGCTGAGCCGCCATGTTCCCACCGGCAAGACCCCCCTCGCCCGCTGGATGGCCAGAAGCGAGGACGGGGACATCTGGCTGCACGCCTCCCCCATCGAGGTGGGGTATCTGCTGGAGGAGTGGCTCTGGTCCCGCTGTCTCGGGGCCGTGCTGGTGTCGGCGACCCTCACCGCCCTCTCCTCCTTCAGTTATTTTCGCCACCAGGTAGGGCTCAAGGAGCATGACGGCACCCGCTATCTGCGGCTGCGCTCCCCCTTCGACTACCACAAGGCCGAACTCTATCTGCCCAAGATGGCCCATGAGCCCAGTGCCCCCGCCTTCACCCAGGAGTTGATCGATACCCTGCCCCGCCTGCTGGCAGGCAAGGAGGCCAGCCTGGTGCTCTTCTCCTCCTATCGCCAGATGAACGAGGTGGCGGTGGGGCTGCGAGCCAAGGGGATGTCGCTCCTGGTACAGGGGGAAGCGTCCCGCAGCGCCCTGCTCCTCTTGCACAAACAGAAGTGCGACGGCGGCCAGGCCAGCATCCTCTTTGGCACCGGCAGCTTCTCGGAAGGGCTGGATCTGCCTGGCCACTACCTCACCAACCTGGTGATCACCAAGCTCCCCTTCGCGGTGCCCAACTCCCCCGTGGAAGAGGCAACCGCCGAGTGGATAGAGCAGCGCGGCGGCAACCCCTTCCTGCAACTGACGGTGCCGGAGGCGTCGCGCAAGCTCATCCAGGCCTGTGGCCGCCTCATCCGAAAAGAGGCGGATAGGGGGCGGGTCACCATCCTGGACCGGCGCCTGCTGACCAAGCGCTACGGCAAGGGCCTGCTGGACGCCCTCCCCCCCTTCACCCGACGCATCGAGTGACACGGCTGACGCCCGCCATGCGCTCCCCTGACCCTCATGTCAGGAGGTGGCAGGAAGATAGAAGAGCACGCTGCCCGCAGGACTCGGGGCAGCGGGATCCACACCCCGCACACCGGAAGGCGCCATAAACGGCTATTGCCGCTGTGGGGCAAACCTGTAAAAATGACCCCCTATTTTTCAGTGGGCAATTGCCTGACTGTTCAAGGAGATGAAATGAAACTGACTGTTCTGGTACCGGCCCTGGCTGGTCTGTTGTGGGCAGGTAGCGCCCTGGCCGCTAGCCAACTGGAAATTACGAATCCCTATGTCATCCAGCTGCTCGATGGCGAACCCGTCAACCCCCAGCTGCTCGACAAAGCCACCGTCTTCTCCCTGGAGCCCGGCAGGCACCAGGTCGTGGTCGCCTTCGAGGGCAACTACTCCAGCCGCAGTGAAACCAAGCTGGTCACCGCCGAGCCCCTGGTGATCAACTTCACCGCCGCCGACAACCAGCAACTCTTCCTCGACTTCAAGAAGCCCCGCAAGGAAGAAGAAGCCAAGCGTTTCGTCAAGGAACAGAACGTCGTTCTGAAAGACAAATCCACCGGCCAGGTCCTGAAATCCGAGCAGTTCGTCATGCCGACCGTGGGTGGCTTCCAGCTGACCCGTGACTATCAGCAGGAGCTGCTGAAGATGGGCAAGGCCTTCAACCAGCCCAAGACCGTTTCCGTCTCCACCGCCGCCGTGATGGCTGCCGCCAGCGCACCGGTGGAAGTGGCCCCGAGCAAGGCCATGAGCAACCCGGAAGCCCTGACCCAGCTGCAGAGCTGGTACAACAAGGCCGATGCGGAGACCCGCAAAGCCTTCCAGATCTGGGTGATCCAGCAGCAGTAAGGCGCATCGCACGCCTGCATCGAGGGGAGCCTGGCTCCCCTTTTTCATACCCGTTCATGGCCGATGCTTCATGTCACTGCGCATCTTCTATCACCCCCACTACTCCGCCCTGACACTGCCCGAGCGTCACCGCTTCCCCCTGGCCAAGTACCAGGCGCTGTTTGAACGCCTCGTCTCCCTCGACTATCCGCTGGCACAGGCCGCCCCTGCCAGCCGTGAGCAGATAGAGAAGGTGCACGATGCGGCCTATGTACAGGCCGCCCTCGCCGGTACCCTCGATGAAGGAGCCATTCGCCGGCTCGGCTTTCCCTGGTCTCCCCTGCTGATTGAACGTACTCTGCACTCGGTCGGTGCCACCCTGGCCGCCAGCCGCCACGCCCTTGCGCAGGGCTGCGGACTGCAGATCTCCGGCGGCTACCACCACGCACACCGGGGGTTTGGCAGCGGCTTCTGCCTCTTCAACGATCTGGTGATCGCGGCACGAACCTGCCTGGATGAGGGACTCTGCGAGCGGGTGCTGATCGTGGATCTCGATGTCCATCAGGGAGATGGCAGCGCCGCCCTGTGCACGGGCAGCCGCGACATCATCACCCTCTCCCTGCACGGGGAACACAACTTCCCCCGCCACAAGCCGGCCTCCCATCTGGACTTTCCCCTGCCAAGTGGCATGGAGGACGACGCCTATCTCGAGACCCTGGACCAGGCCCTCGCCCTGGCTCATCGCCTCTATGCCCCCGACTTCATCCTCTATCAGGCCGGGGTGGATGTGCACCGGGACGACGAGCTGGGCTACCTCTCCCTGAGCGACTCAGGCGTGCGCCAGCGCGATGCCATGGTCTTTGACTCTGCACTTCGCCACGGGCTGCCCATCACCGCCGTACCGGGAGGGGGTTACCGGCGAGACTGGCAGCAGTTGATCCCGCTGCACCTCTCGCTCTTTGAAGCAGCAAGGCACCGGTTTGGTTGAGCGGCACCACCCGGCCCATGATGAAAAAAGGCGCCCCTTGGGTCGCCTCTTCTATATCCGTGCACAGGGATGATGACGCCGTCTGCCCTCAGGCATGGGCCATCGGCGTCGGGTGCTCGCCCATCTTGCGCAGCAGCATCAGCAGATAGACCAGGGAGACCCCGGCAATCACCATGAACAGCAGATGATCCGAGTAGTGCTGCATCAGGAGCGCCGTCAGGGTCGGCCCGAGCAGGCTGCCGATGGTGTAGCTCAGCAGCAGCGCCTGGTTCATGGCCACCAGTTGATGCTGCTCCACCTTCTCGCAGGCCCAGGCCATGGCTACCGGATAGAGCGTGAAACCCGCGGCCCCCAGAATGAACAGCGTCGGTCCCATGGCCGCGTTGCCGAGCATCGCCATGGCCCCCAGGATCACCACCAGCACCTGTACCCGCAACACCGGCAGGCGCCCGAAACGATCAGCCAGACGCCCCACCGGCCATTGCCCCAGGATGCCTGCGCTCACCATCACCGCCATCCAGTAGCCGATGGCCCCGTCGCTCACCCCCTGGTGGTTCAGATAGAGCGGCATCAGACCATAAAGCACCCCCAGCACGATGCCGGAGAGGATGCAGCCGTTCACCCCCAGACGCGCCTGACGCATGCGCACCATCGGCCAGACCGGAGTCCTGGCCTGGTGGTTCCCTGACGGACTGGCGATGCGGGTGAACAAGAGCGGCAGCATGGCCGTCAACACCAGGGCGGTCACCCAGGGCAGCACCGCCATCAGCGACGTCGACACCTTGCTCACCAGCAGTTGCCCAAGCACAGTGCCCACGTAATAGACCATCATGTAGGCGGCCAGCAGGCGACCCCGATTGCGGGCGTTGCCGCTGCACATCAGCGCGCTCTCCACCACCACCCAGATCATGGCGCAGCCGACCCCGGCGATGAATCGCCAGGCGAGCCAGCTCCAGAACGCCACGGTAATGCCGAGCCCGACGCAGCCTGCGGCAAAGAGCGCACTGGCCAGGTAGTAACTGCGATTGAAGCCGCAGCGGGCGATGAGTCTGCCCGCCAGCAGGGTTCCCAGCAGGTTGCCGGTGAAATAGGAGGAGCCGACCATGCCGACCTGCCAGGTGGGCAGATGCTCATGGGCGAGCCAGAGCGGCACCAAGGTATTCAATACCGCGATGGCCAGGGTCAGCAACAGCAGGCCACAGAGCAGGAGCAGCACCGGGCGGGAGTATGTGGTCATGGATAGAACCGTGGGGAGAGGCAAAATGCGAGCGCATCATGCCACCGCCTGTGCCTTTGTCAATCGGCACTGAGGCCGGGTCGCAAGGTTTTTCTGCCCACCGTGATGGCAACGCGGCACGGCCCTCCCCTGACGGGAGCCTCATCCCCTTGATTGGCCGGCACGTTGGTCATGATGAGGGGAAGCGGGCCGTTGAACATCGACCCTCACGCCAGAGGCCGAGGCCATGACAAGAAGAGGCGGCCCAGGGCCGCCTCTTCTTTCTATCAAGCACAACCTATTGTGCACAACGCCGGTCAGCGCTGGCGCTTCTTGGCGTACTTGCGACGAGCCCGGGCCTGGCGCTCCTCTTCCCGCTCCGCCTTCTCCCTGGCTTTCTGCTCAGCCTCGGCCTCGGCCTCCACTATCTCGACGCTCACCATCTCTGGCGTCTCCAGGGAGATCCGCCCCAGCATGCCGGACCGGAATTCATTGACCAGAATTTCCGAGGCCTTGTGCAGATCCGCAAGCCCCCCCTTGCGCATGAAGCCGCGCTGACGGGCAATGAGATCCAGCAGCTCGATCTCGGTCTCCGGCAGCTCGCTCAGCTGGTAGCGTGCCTTGATGCGCTCCGGATAGGCCTTGATGAAGTAGTCGGCGGCAAACATGGCGATGTCGGCGTAATCGAAGACGGTATCCTTGATGGCCGCCGTGATCGCCAGTCGATAACCGCAGGAGGGCGGGTTGAGCTTGGGCCACAGGAAGCCAGGGGTGTCCGTCAGGATGACGTGGTTGTCGAGCTTGATCCGCTGCTGGGACTTGGTCACCCCCGCCTCGTTGCCGGTCTTGGCGATGATGCGCCCCGCCAGGGTGTTGATCAGGGTGGACTTGCCCACGTTGGGGATGCCCATGATCATGGCGCGCACCCCGCGCAGCTCGAAGTTGCGCTCCGGCAGCATCTCGTGGCACAGGGTCAGCAGTTGCTTGATCTTCTCCGGCTCCTGCTGGGTCAGGGGCAGTGCCTTGATCCCCTTCTCCTGCTCCATGTGGGCCACCCACAGCTCGGTGATCTCGGGGTCGGCAAGGTCTGCCTTGTTGAGCACCTTGATCACCGGCGTCTCCCCGCGCAGCTCCGGCACCAGGGGGTTCTCGCTGGAGAAGGGGATGCGGGCGTCGAGCATCTCGATGATGACATCGACCTGGGGCATGACCTCTGCAATCTCTTTGCGGGCCTTGTGCATGTGGCCGGGGAACCAGTTGATGGACATATCCGTTACTCTCTCATTGGCATGCGGTCCCCTCTCGGGGCTGCGGGCGCTCGGGGTTGCGGGTGCGTGGTGATGCGCCAGACCGCTGGCACTCATCGCAAGGGGGCGCATTTTACCTGCTGCGGCCCCGATTTGACAGGCTATTCTGGCCGGGTGTTGTCACCCAGGTGGCCGGATGCCCGCCACGCCACCGGGAGGTGAGTGGCAGAACCCAATCAACATAACCCATTGATATAAGATAACATTTACAAAGCGCTTTCACCGCATTGTCATCTCTCTTCACTAAAAGTGTCATCTGCCCCCTCTAGGCTGCGCTCAGGTTTCACAAGGAGCGAACCCCAATGAGAAAGATGGCAGGACTTGCAGTGATGATAGGCGCCGCCCTGGCCGCCGGCTGCAACTCCAACAACGACAGCAACACCCCGGAACCCAGCGCCAAGAACGTGATCTTCTTCCTCGGCGACGGCATGGGTCTCAACACCCTCACCGCCTCCCGGATCTATGGCGTCGGCGAAGAGGGCAGCCTCACCATCGACACCCTGCCGGAAACGGCCTTCATCAAGACCTTCTCCCACGATGCCCAGGTGACCGACTCGGCCCCCTCCATGGCGGCCTACATGACCGGGGTCAAGAGCAACAACGGCGTCATCAGCATGGACAGCGACGCCACCCAGGAGAGCGATTGCAGCCAGAGCGGCGGCAAAGCGGTGACCACCCTGCTGGAGCTGGCCAAGGCCGATGGCCGCGGCACCGGCGTGGTCACCACCACCCGGGTCACCCACGCCACCCCGGCCGCCACCTATGCCCATATCTGCAACCGGGATCTGGAGGCGGACATCGCCGCCCAGCTGGTGCCGGGCGGCGCCGGCTACAACAGCGCCCTGAAAGAGGGGCTGGACGTGGTGCTCGGGGGCGGCAGCGGCTTCTTCCTGCCCAGCGCCGACAAAGGCAAGCGGACCGATGGTCGCAACCTCATCGACGAGATGAAGGCGAAGGGCTATCAGTTTGCCGCCACCCTTGACGAGCTGAACCAGGCCGATGCGAGCAAGCCGCTGCTGGGCCTGTTTGGCTCAAGCCACATGAAATATGACCTGGACCGACCCGCCAGCGAGCCATCACTGGCCCAAATGACCCTGGCTGCCATCAAGCAGCTCAAGGGCAAAGAGAAGGGCTACTTCCTGATGGTGGAAGGGGGGCGCATCGACCACGCCCTGCACGACACCAACGCCAAGCGCGCCCTGCAGGATACCCTCGCCTTCGACAACGCCATCCAGGCCGCCATCAATGAAGTGAAGAAAACCGATCCCGAGCTGAAAAACACCCTGATCGTGGTCACCGCCGACCATGACCACACGCTTGTGCTCAACGGGTACGCCAAGCGCACCGGCAAGACCACGGCAGGCAATGCGGGCGTGCTCGGGCTGGTGAAGAACTACGAGACCGGCGAGCCGAGCAAGGATAGCGATGGCATGCCCTACACCATCATCGGCTTTGGCAACGGCTACAACCGGGTGGACGGCCCGCGCAGCAGCGTGGCGGCCCTCGATGACGCTACCGCCTCCGCCGACGACTATCACCAGGAGGTGGTGGTCAAGGTGGGCGAGATAGGCAACGAGACCCACGGCGGTACCGATGTCTTCCTCGGCGCCATCGGCCAGGGAGCGGAGCGCTTCCACGGCTCTCTCGACAACACCGCCGTGTTCGGCAAGATCAAGGCTGCGGCCAAGCTGTAAGGGATTATCAGGATGAACATCACCATGAAAAAGACGCTGGTCTGCACCGCCCTGCTCGGCACGCTTGGCGGCCTCTCCCAGGCGCACGCCGCCGATGCCAAGAACGTCATCCTCTTTATCGGTGACGGCATGGGCCCCACCGTGCTCACCGCCACCCGCCTGTTCAAGGTGGGGGAAGAGGGGGATCTCGAGATGATGAAACTGCCCCAGAGCGCGCGCATCAAGACCTTCTCCCACGATGCCCAGACCACGGACTCCGCCCCCTCCATGGCGGCCTACACCACCGGCGTCAAGATGAACAACGAGGTGATCGCCATGAGCAGCGACACCAGGGCCGTGGCACCGTCCAAGGATGCCAACGGCAACAAGGGCATCAACAACTGCACCAGCGACAACGGGAGCCCGGTGCCCACCATTCTCGAGCTGGCCAAGGCGGCGGGCAAGTCGGTGGGGGCCGTCACGACCACTGAGCTCACCCATGCCACCCCGGCGGCGACCTATTCCCATATCTGCCACCGGGATGCGGCTTACGCCATCGCCGAGCAGGCGGTACCGGGCGGAGCCGGCTTCAACCAGGCGCTGGGGGATGGGGTCGATGTGCTGATGGGGGGCGGCGCCAACCACTGGACGCCCTACAGCGCCAGCAACAAGGGCGGCCGGGCCGATGGCCGGGATCTCACCGCCGAGCTGACCGCCCGGGGCTACCGCTATGTCACCACCAAGGATGAGCTCTCTGCCGTCAACTCGGGCAAGGTGCTGGGGCTGTTCAGCACCAAGTCCCACCTCGACTACGAACTGGACCGCGTCGCCAAGGGGGCGGCCAGTACCCAGCCGTCCCTCTCCGAGATGACCGCCAAGGCGATCGATCTGCTCAGCCAGAACAGCCAGGGCTACTTCCTGATGGTGGAGGGGGGGCGTATCGACCACGCCCTGCATGCCACCAACGCCAAGCGATCGCTGACCGATGCGGTGGCGCTGGACGAGGCGGTCAAGACGGCCCTCGGCAAAGTGGATTTGAGCGATACCCTGATCGTGGTTACCGCCGACCACGACCACACCATGACCATCAACGGCTATTCCGCCAAGGGCAACAAGGTGCTGGATCTGGTCAAGAACGCCGATGGCTCGACCCAGAACGACGCGGACGGCAAGCCGTTCACTACTCTGGTATTCGGCAACGGCCCCAACCGCCAGGACCAGCGCCCCACCCTCACCAGCGATGAGGTGATGGCGGATGACTACCTGCAGGAGACCGGGGTCAAACTCGGCTCCGAGACTCACGGCGGCGGCGATGTGATGCTGTTCGCGGGCGGCGCCGGCAGCAGCCAGTTCAAGGGCACCCTCGACAACACCCGGGTGTTCGGCAAGCTCAGGGAGGCCCTCGGCCTGTGATAAAGGGGCCCGGCACCGCGCCGGGCCCGTTTTCCGTCGAGCGAGAGACGATGATGAAATATCTGCTTTCTTTATGGCTGCTGGGCAGCGCCCTCTCCTTCCCCCTCCTGGCCGACGAGGTGCCCGATCTGGCCGCCCGCATCCGCTACGTGGACAGGGTGACCGGCAGCGACGGCATCACCCGGGAGAGCCAGTGGCAGGAGAAGTGGCTGCGGGTCGGTGACCAGGTGTGGAGCCAGCGGCTCATTCCCGTTCCCCTGGCCCGTGCCTATCACGCCACCCACGATGCCCGCCCCGGCCACAAGCACTTCACTCACCAGATGGCGGCGCGCTGGGTCACCCGCAGCGAGGGAGACGCACTCCAGTTGCGCTACGCCGATGCCTGGCACAACCAGCTGGTGGAGGTGCCGCAGGAGGAGTACGGCCAGGTGGCCTTCAAGCCGGAGTGGGCGCGGATCCGCCACCTCATCAACCCTGCCCTGTTAGAGGGAATGACACCGCTGGATGAGGCCGCCCCCGACCAGGCGAACTGGTATGAGACCCGTGAAGGTCGCCAGCGTACCCGCATCCTCTGGTCGAGCCGCTGGCAGTTGCCCCTGGTGGTGGAGTCGGCAAGCCTCGACGGTTATCGCAGCTACCGGATGGAGGTGACGCTCAAGCCGCTGCCAAAGACCCTCCCCTGGCAGCAACTGGCAGGGTACCAGACCCTGGATCTCCGGGATTTCTTCGACTGATCCCCCCAGGCGGCAATCGCCTGGCTGACATGGCGTAACGGGATGTTACACTCTCTGTACTCATCCCGGACCCGAACATCCATGCGCCTTGTTATTCTGCTTCTGCTGCTCTCCCCTCTGATCGTCTGCGCCTTTTCGGCCCGTGCCGTGGTCGTCGTGGCCGCGGACATTCCCCCCTATGTGATCCGCGCCCAGCAGGGTGCGCCGAGCGGCATGGCCATCGAGGTACTGGAGGAGGCTGCCCGCCGCCTCGGGGAACCGCTCGAGATCGAGTTGATGCCGCTGGCTCGCGCCCTCAGCCAGGCCAGCCACCGCCCGGATGTCCTGTTGTTGCCCCCGGCCCGAAACCCCCAGCGCGAACCACTGTTTCTCTGGATTGCCCCCCTGCTGGAGGAAGCCTTCGTGCTGGTCAGCCATCGCCGTCACCATCCAGCGCCGCTCTCCATGAAGACACTGCCAGGCCTCACCGTTGGCGTGATGCGTGGCTCCCATAGCCAGAGCCTGATCCAGCCGCTGACAGGGGTTACCCGGGAGCTGGTCACCGAGGAGGTCAGCAACGCCAGCAAGCTGGCGCGCGGCCGCATCCAGGCATGGGCGGTGGCCTGGAACACCGCCCGTTACAACCAGCAGCGGGCGGGTCTGCCGCTCCCGGATCTGGTGCGGGGCGAGACCTTGCAGCAGAGCACCCTCTACCTGGCCGCCAGCCCCCGCTTCTCCCGCAGCGAGGCGCTGCGCTGGCGCCGGGTCATTCAGGAAATGAGGGAGGATGGCAGTCTCGCGCGCATCCTGCACCAGTACGATTACCAGGCTCCCTGATGAGAAAGTCAGCCCAATTGCCAAACCACCCCAGAATGGTTATGGTATCTCCATGAAAGCAATCATGATTTTTTCCAGTACGCTCACACCCCGCTGAGCCCCCGCCCTCGCCCCGCTGCGCGAGTCGCTCGGGGGCATCGCTTTTGCTGTCTGCTTTTTACCCTTGCACCGTTTTTTGTCGACCAGTCTGCCCGTCATCCTGGTCCCTTCAGTCATTGATAAGGAAATACCCTATGAAACAGCCTCATCTCGTCATCTCCAGCCTGGATCTGGATCGCATTGAACAGCTGCTTGGCAACCACCCCCAGCACCTGGCCCTGCAAGAGGAGCTGGATCGCGCCGAGATCCGCGAACCCGCCGACATGCCGCCGGACGTGGTGACCATGAACAGCACGGTGCGCTTCAAGATGCAAAACAGCGGCAACGACTTCTGCCTGACGCTGGTCTATCCGAAGGATGTGCAGGGGGACGAATCGAAGATCTCCGTGCTGGCGCCAGTGGGCAGCGCCCTGTTGGGGCTCAAGGTGGGTGACAGCATCGCCTGGCCGGGGCCTGCCGGTCGCACCATCCAGGTGGAGATCCTGGAAGTGGTCTATCAGCCGGAACGCGCGGGGGAGCTGCACCGCTGACAAGCTGACAGGCTGCCATTCTGGTCTGATGCGACCAGGTGGCTGACTCGGTATGCCTTTGTCCGGTCGGAGCCGACTGCCACCGGCCGGGCATGACCTGACGGGGGATCAGGCCCCCTGACAAATCCGGTTCTTGCCCTCCCGCTTGGCCTGATAGAGAGCGCGATCGGCCTGGCTGAACAGGGTGTCAAAGTGCCATTCGCGGGCGCTGGGCGCCCACCCCAGGCTGGCCGTCACCCGGACCCCCTTCAGCCCCAGCGTTTCTATCCCCTGGCGGATCTGCTCGCAGCGCGCCTGCTGGGCCAGGGGGTCCCGCTCGGGCAACAGCAGCACAAACTCCTCACCGCCGAAGCGGCTGGCCACCAGATCCCGCTGGCCGGCAAGATAGCGACCCACCGCCTCCAGCACCCTGTCCCCGGTCTCGTGACCGTGGCGATCGTTGATCTGCTTGAAGTCGTCGAGATCCAGCACCACCAGCGCCCCCTGCCTTGCCATCGTCACGCAGTGATCCATGAAGCCGCGCCGGTTCAGGAGGCCGGTCAGGGGATCCTGGCTGGCCTGTCGACGCAGGGCCAGGGCCCGGTACTGGGTACAGAGCAGCAGCACCCCGAAGGTCGACAGATAGTTGCCCATCAGCATGGAGAGGAAGGGGAGCACATTGACCGCATGCTGATCCATCAGGACCCGCACCTCGCCGCCTAGCAGGGCCCCCATGCGCACCAGATTGAAACCGTAGAGCAGGATGTTGACCACGGTGAACACCAGCACAGCGGGCAGATAGTCAGGGTAGCCATAGCGCCAGATGAGCCAAACAATCACCGCCCCCACCATCATGTAGCTCAGGCAGGCCAGCAGCACCCGGGGGGCCATCTTGTCGTTGAAGATGACGCTCCAGCAGAGGAGCAGCAGGTAGACCAGCATGAAGAGGGTGAATGCCCGCCAGTTTGGCGGCTCCCCGAAGAAGCGCTGGATGGCGAGTGGCATCAGGGCGAGGCAGAAGGTGATGAGCAGATTGGCCAGCCAGATCCCCGCGATATGAGGGGAAAATGCCTGCATGAAGAAGAGCGATTGCGCCGCCAGGGCACAGAGGCTGGACCACCACCAGAGCCCGAGACCGGGTATTTCCCTATGGGTCGACCAGATGATGGAGAGGGTGATGAATCCCAGGCTGTAGCCCCCGAGGGCCATCAACATCAGGGTAAATACGTCCAGATTGAGCAGAATTGAGGCGTCCATTCCCGAACCTTCCAATGGGGATGGCTGAGTATATGGGAAGCCCATGACAAGACACAGAGGGAGCCTATGGGCCGGGCAAAAATATTTGCCCGACTCGCACGCCCTACTCCCCGTGAAGCGTGCCGGACAACGCCCTGTCTGTGCCCGGATTTTCCACCGAGACGGCCGCCGGATATTTTGCACTTGAACCGGCGCCATTAGATAGATATGTTGTTTTCATGTGGTTTTATGAGTCACCACGAGGGATAAAAGTCTCCATAACTTATTGAGTCTTCTGGCACAAACAGGTTTTGGTACATTTTTCATCCAACGAACCATTCATAGAATCTCATATGGGGCTTTTGCCCCGACCAAGACAATAATCCTGTCTTGCCTGCTGCCGGATGCAGCAGTCTCTTGTGCCATGGAGTCGCACGGGAGCAGGTTCAAGGCCGACCACATTTACGACAGAGACGTCATTTATGATCAAAAAACTCATTCTCTCTACCCTGCTGCTGTGCGGGCTGGCCAACGCCGCGCCCACTTCCACCCTGGATGCCGTGCTGGAGCGCGGTGTGCTGCGGGTCGGCTTCGATGCCGGCTATCAACCCTTCGAGATGACCAACAAGCAGGGCCAGTACATCGGCTTTGACGTGGATCTCGCCAAGATGGTCGCCAAGGAGATGGGCGTGAAGGTGGAGTTCGTCAACACCGCCTGGGACGGCATCATCCCCGCGCTCTTGACCGACAAGTTCGACGTCATCATGGGCGGCATGACCGTCACTCCCCAGCGCAACCTGCGCGTGAACTTTGCCGATCCCTACATCGTCGTCGGCCAGACCATCGTGCTTCGCAAAGACAAGGCAGGCGAAATCAAATCCTTCCAGGACCTCAACGATCCCAAATACAAGATCGCGGTCAAACTCGGCACCACCGGCGAGCAAGCGGTCAAGCGCATGATCCCCAAGGCCACCCTGCTGCAGTTTGAAACCCAGGATGACGCCAAGCTGGAAGTGATCAACGGCAAGGTGGATGCCTTCGTCTACGACCTGCCCTACAACGCCATCTTCGCGTCCCAGAACCAGGGCGCCGTGGTACACCTCGACAAGCCGTTCACCTTCGAGCCGCTGGCCTGGGCCATCCGCAAGGGGGATCAGGACACCCTCAACTGGTTCAACAACTACCTGCGCCAGATCAAGGGCGACGGCAGCTACGACCGTCTCTACAAGAAGTGGTTTGAATCCACCGCCTGGCTGAACCAGCTCAAATAACCTCTCAAAGGGGCGGCATGCCGCCCCTTCACGCAGACTCCCCACACGATAACGACAAAAGAGGTTGTGACAGTGATCAACCCCAAACTCACAAGACAGATGGAAAAACAGCCCAATCAGCTGCTCTGGCACGGGATCTTCCTGCTGCTGGTGCTGGCCGCCATTTTCGGCATCTACAAGGCCGTGCAGGCAGTGGATTACACCTGGCGCTGGGAACGCATTCCCCAGTACATCGCCTATCAGGCAGAACAGAAACACTATGCCGAGTTTGACGGCACCGTGGTCGCGGACAAGGGACAGCTCTTCCTGCAAGACGATCTCGACCCCAGCCGCCGTCAGGCCATCGCTCCCAAGGGCTCCCAGCTGGCTGAAGGGGATACCGTCTTCCTCGGCGATACCCTGGATGTGCAACTGAGCTGGACCGCCGGCCCCATTGCCTGGGGAGTCTGGGTCACGGTCAAGCTCTCCCTGGTGGCGGGCATCTTCGCCATCCTGCTTGGCACCCTGGCCGGGCTCGCCCGCCTCTCCCCCAATCCGGCCCTGCGCAACCTGGCCGTGACCTATGTGGAGCTCATCCGTGGCACCCCGTTGCTGGTGCAGATCTTCATCGTCTATTTCTTTATCGGCACCGTGCTGAACCTCGACCGATTCACCGCTGGTGTGGCGGCGCTCGCGGTCTTCACCGGCGCCTACGTGGCGGAAATCGTGCGCGCCGGCATCAGCTCCATTCACAAGGGGCAGATGGAAGCGGGCAGAAGCCTTGGCATGACCTCGGCCCAGACCATGCGCTACGTCATCCTGCCCCAGGCCTTCAAACGGGTGCTGCCACCGCTCGCGGGTCAGTTCATCAACCTCATCAAGGACTCCTCTCTGGTCTCCGTCATCTCCATCACGGATCTCACCAAGGCGGGGCGCGAAGTGGTCAGCTCCACCTTCAGCCCGTTCGAGGTGTGGTTCACCGTGGCTCTGCTCTATCTGGTGCTGACCGGCACTCTCTCCTTCCTGGTGCGTCGTCTGGAGGTGAAATATGCGCGCAGCAACTGATCCCGTTATCAAGGCGCCATCGGTGTCGAAACGTTCTGCCATCACCGGCACTCCCTGCCCCTTCCCGGTGCGTCGTCTGGAGGTGAACTATGCGCGCTGCAACTGATCCCATCATCAAGGCGACCGGTGTAGAGAAGTTCTACGGCACCGAGGTGCACGCCCTGAAAAACGTCAGCACCCAGGTGGCCGAAGGGGAAGTGGTGGTGATCGTGGGGCCGAGCGGCTCGGGCAAGTCGACCTTCCTGCGCACCCTCAACCAGCTGGAAACCATCAACGATGGCAATATCGTGGTCGACGGCATCAGCCTCACCGAACCCGGGGATGTCAACAAGCTGCGGGAAGAGGTGGGCATGGTGTTCCAGTCATTCAACCTCTTCCCTCACCTGACGGTGCTGGACAACATCACTCTGGCCCCCCAGAAGGTGAGAGGGCTCTCTCGCCAGGAGGCAGAGGAGCGAGCCAAGGCCCTGCTGCTCAAGGTCGGTCTCTCCAACAAGGCCCAGAGCTACCCCTCCCAGCTCTCCGGCGGCCAGCAGCAGCGGGTGGCCATCGCCCGGGCGCTCGCCATGCAGCCGCGCATCATGCTGTTTGACGAGCCCACCAGCGCCCTCGACCCAGAAATGGTGGGAGAGGTGCTGGACGTCATGAAGGGGTTGGCCCGCGAAGGGATGACCATGGTGGTGGTGACTCACGAGATGGGCTTTGCCCGGGAAGTGGCGGACAGGGTGCTCTTCATGGAGAGCGGCGAGCTGCTGGTGGACGAGAAACCCGCCGACTTCTTCGACAATCCACCCTCCCCACGCCTGCGCCAGTTCCTGAGCCAGGTGCTATAACCCGCGATGCACCAACACGAAGAGGGAGCCCATGGCTCCCTCTTCTATGCTTGCCTTCCCCCCAGATCATCTCCCTGGCGCATTGCTTGCCGCAGCCTTTTGCCATCGGGTTGTCACCACGCCAACGAGCAAGGATGTTAATGAAATTTTAAATTCATCCGGTATGCTGACATCCAACTGGTCCAACCGGATGGCTCACATGGATGTGCAACTGCTCCTGCTCTACCTCTCGCCCCTCTTTCTGGTCTTCATCGGCTGGGAGATGCTCTACCTGCGAAAACACGGCGCCGCCTATCCCACAGCGGGATACCAGTGGAAGGATCTCTTCGCCAATGCCACCCTGGCACTGATGCATCAGGGGGGCGATGCCCTGGCAGCCATTGCCATCGCCTATCTCTATGACACCCTCTGGGGCTGGCGACTATTCGATATCGAACTGAACCTCTGGAGCCTCTTGCTGCTCTTTCTGTTGCAGGATCTCTGCTACTGGCTGTTCCACTTCGCGAGCCACCATGTGCGCTGGCTCTGGGCCTCCCACGTGGTGCACCACAGCTCGGAGCGGCTCAACCTCTCCACCGCCTTTCGCCAAAGCCTGATGTACCCGGTCTCCGGCATGTGGCTGTTCTGGATCCCCATGATCCTCATCGGCTTCCCCCCCGAGGCGGTGGTGGCCACCGTGCTCTTGAGCCTGGGTTTTCAGTTCTTCGTTCACACCCAGGTGGTGGGCAAGCTGGGCAAACTTGAATGGATTTTCAACACCCCCTCCCACCACAGGGTGCACCACGCCAGCAACGCCAGATACATAGATCGCAACTTCGCCGGCGTGCTCATCATCTGGGACCGGCTGTTTGGCACCTTCGTGGAAGAAGACTTGGGCGAGCCTTGCCGTTTCGGCATCACCAAGCCAATCCACAGCTTCAACCCGCTCACCCTCACCTTCCACGAGTGGCGCGACATGCTGCAAGAGGCCCGGGGCCTCCCCTGGCGGCAAAAGCTCGCCGTGCTGTTTGGCAAACCGGCGGGCCCCACCAGCGGTTGACCCACCGACCAGGATAAAAATAGAGCGCCCAGGGGCGCTCTTTTTGATGACAGGGACACCCCCCGGGTCAGACGTGAACGAAGGACCAGACGGCGGGGATCAGGCTCAGCAGCGTCACCCCGGCCAGCAGCCGTTCGCGCCCGCTGAGCCGCTGTTCGGCGCCGAGCTGGCGACGGCTGTAGAGAAACAGCAGCAGACCCGGCCCGTAGAGCAGAAGCGACAGCAGCAGGTACTCCACCCCGGCGGCGTAGAGCAGCCAGAAACCATAACCGCTCGACACCAGCGCCACCACCCGCATCAGGCCGCGGCCCTGCCCACCCTTGCCACTGAAGACCAGCTTGAGCAGGAAGAGGCCGATGAGCAGGTAGGGCACCAGGATCATGGAGGTGGAGATGAGCAGCAGGTTGGTGTACCCCTTGCCAAGCAGCCACACCAGCAGCAAGCAGCCCTGCACGGTCAGGCTGGTGAGCCAGAGCGAGGCGATGGGGGTGCCGTTGCGGTTCTCGCGCCGGAAGATGGCCGGGAAGGCCCCGTGACGCGCCGCGCTGAACGGCACCTCGGCCGAGAAGAGGGTCCAGCTCACGTAGGAGGCGAGCACCGACACGATGAGGCCGGCGCTGATGAGCAGCTTGCCCCAGGAACCCGTCATCTGGGCCATCAGTCCCGCCATGGAGGGGTTGGGCAGGGCCGCAAGCTCCGGGCGGCTCAATATTCCGAGCGCCAGCACCGAGATGAGCACATAGAGCAGCAGCGCCAGCACCACACCGAGCACGGTGGCGGTGCCCACGTCCCGCTTGTTTCTCGCCCGGGCCGAGAGCACCGCTGCCCCTTCGATGCCGGTGAAGACCCAGAGGGTGATGAGCATGGTGTTGCGCACCTGCTCGGAGACCGGTACCGCCAGGGTGCTGCCCTCCTGATCCGTCGCAAAGGTGACCGGATCGAACCAGTAGCAGGCGAACAGGATGAACAGCAGCAGCGGCAGGCTCTTGGCCAGGGTCGCCACCAGATTGAACAGGGCCGCCTGCTGCACGCCGCGGGCCACCAGCAGGTGCACCGCCCAGAGGATGCAGGACTCGCCGACAAAAGCTGCCAATGTGTTGCCCTCGCCAAACCAGACCCGCTCCGGCGTGTCGACGAAGCTGCCCAGCGCCGCGAAGGCGATCACCAGATAACCCACCACGCCGATGGTGGCACAGAGCCAGTATCCCCAGGCGGAGAAGAACCCCACCAGCTCGCCAAAGCCGGCTCGGGCATAGCTGTAGATGCCGCCGTCAAGCTCGGGTTTGAGCCGCGACAGGTAGAGGAAGCTCATGGCCAGCGCCAGTATGCCGACCCCGGTGACGGCCCAGCCGATCAGCACGGCGCGGGCGCCCGCCACATCGGCCATGTTCTGGGGCAGGCTGAAGATGCCGGCCCCCACCATGGAGCTGAACACCAGCGCAGTGAGGGACCAGAGCCCGATCTTGCTCTCTTTCATGGGCGCTCCTTAACGCAGCCGGCTGGCCAGCGCCTCGATGTGTTCCGGGCCGATGCCGCAGCAGCCGCCGATGAGGTTTGCCCCGGCTCTGCGCCAGCGCTCGGCCCAGCCGAGGTAATCCAGCGGCCCCAGATCGCCGCGGATCTCGTCCAGACCGTCATTGGCAGTCGCCTCCTTGGGCTGGGGCGGGAAGGCGTTGGCATAGGCGCCGAGGCGAACGTCGGTGCGCCCCTGAACCTGCAACGCGGCGACGGCCACCTTGAGCGCCCCTTCAATCACCTCGGGCTGGCAGCAGTTGAACAGGATGGCATCCACCCCGGCCGACGCCAACGCGGTCACGGCATCCGCCACCCGCTCGCCGGAGCGCAGGGTGGGCTCGCTGCCCGGCGCCTCGTCTTCCAGAGTAAAGGAGACCCAGAACGGCTTGCCGTCCTGTGGCAACAGGGCCTTGAGGGCCAGGGGCTCGGCGATGAGGCTCATGGTCTCCGCCAGCCAGAGATCCACATGGGGTGACAGGGCACGGATAAGCGGTGTCGCCAGCTCGCTCACCCGCTCGGCCTGATAGAGGTCCGCACGATAGGAGCCAAAGAGCGGCGGCAAGGAGCCGGCCACCTTGACGGCTCCCCCCTGCTCGTCGGCCACGTCTCGGGCCAGTTGCCCGGCCAGAGCCGCAAGTGCCTCCCCTTGGGCGGCAAAGCGCGCCTCGCCGATATGGAAGGGCACCAGGGCATAGCTGTTGGTGGTGATCACCCGGGCACCGCTCGTCGCATAGGCCTGGTGTACCTCGCGCACCGTCTCGGGCGCTTCCATCAACGCCAGCGCCGACCACTCCGGTTGACGGAACGGCGCACCACGCCGCGCCAGTTCACGGCCCATACCGCCATCGAGTACCCACAAATCCTGCTTGTCCATCTCTGTCTCTCTGCGTCTCCCCGCCATGACGGGTGTTTATTGTGTGAAACCACATTAAGCCATCAAAACATCTAGACGGCTATAAATCCCAAATATCATGACCCAAAGTAGAACAAGAGGCAATCGGGGGCTACGAACAAATCCGGGCAAGCTCAGGATGATGGCGGCAAAGGGAGATCTCCCCGGCACAGGCATCACCAGGCCAGGCACTGAAACGACAAGAGGCCACCCCGGGGGGTGACCTCTTGTGAAACAGGGGATCAAGGCGGGCACAGCCGCCGATAACCAGGGGACTCAGCGCCCGGCCAGCACCCGCTTGGTCTGCTTGACCCAGTCGGAGACCCGACCCTGCTGGGGATAGCCCTGCCAGATCTGCTCCCACTGGGCGGGGCTGAGCGGGCGGCCCAGCCGACGCTGCACCCCGGCATAGAGGTAGTCGTGGGCCGTGGTGCGTGCCTGGGCCGAGGTGAGGAACTTGGCAACAGGGTCAGTGAGACGCACGTCCCGCATGCCGAGCAGCGGATAGTCGCTGTGCACCGCCGCCAGCATGGTCTCGCGCATGGCGGATTCGATGTAACCCCGGGCAAACAGGGCGGTGACCGATTCAAGCGACCCTTGATCCGGGCCGTGATACTCCTCGTCGAACACCGGGCTGGGCTCTGCCACGGCGCTTTGCACCACCGCATCGGGATCCTGCTGCGGGACCACCACGGCAGGCTGGGGAGCGACGGGTTTGGCAGGCGTCACCGGCTTGCGCGGTGCGCTCTGGCTGCAGGCACCCAGTGCCAGGGCAAGCGCCACACAGGCCAGCGCACGGGAATGAGTCTTCATCTTCATGATTGCTAACGAACTCCTTTAGGATTCCTGAGCGGGCTTCTCATTGCTCGCAGGTTCTACCCGGGTGACCAGCAACTGGTCAATCTTGTAACTGTCGATGTCCACCACTTCGAACTTGTAACCGGCATATTTGACCGAGTCGGTGCGCTTGGGGATCTTGCGCAGCATGTACATGATGAAACCGGCGATGGTCTCGTAGTTCTGGTTTTCCGGGAACTCCTCGATGTCGAAGGCGCGCATCACATCGGAGATGGGGGTCACCCCGTCCACCAGCCAGGAGTTCTCGTCCCGCTGGACGATCTGCTCTTCCACCACGTGGGTGGCCCACTCCCCCATGACGGTACTCATCAGGTCATTCATGGTGACGATGCCCACCACCAGGGCGTATTCGTTCATCACCACCGCAAAATCGCCGCGATGGTTCTTGAAGTACTCCATCGCCTCGTAGAGGTTGAGGGTGTCGGGAATGATGATGACGTTCTGCACCAGGGAGCCGCTGTTGAGATCGATGCTCTGGCCGCCGATGACGCGGATCAGCAGCTCCTTGGCATCCACGAACCCCTTGATGCTGTCGAGGTTGTGGTCGCACACCAGGAACTTGTTGTGGGGGTGCTCGGCGATCTTCGCCTTGATGCTCTCTTCCCCCTCTTGCAGGGTGAAGTAGATGAGGCTCTCCCGCGCCGTCATGGCGGAAGTGACACCCAAGGACTGGAGCTCGAACACGTTCTCGATGAGCTGGTGCTCCTCGCGCTGGATGACACCGGCTTCGGCACCTGCATCCATCACCGCATAAATATCGTCGGAGGTGATCTCGTCGTTGCGCACCATGGAGATGCGCATCAGCCGGAACAGGCCATTGGCCATGCCGTTGAACAGCCACACCAGCGGCATCAGCAAGGTGACGCACAGCATCATGGGACGCACCACCACCACGGCGATCCGCTCGGGCATGGTCATGGCGAGGCGCTTGGGCATCAGGTCCGCTATCAGGATGAACATGCCGGTGACGAAGACGAACGAGGCCGCAGAGCTGATCTCGCCAAGCCAGGGCCCCTGATAGAACTCGGAGATAAACGCCTTGATGGCCGGGTTCAGGGCAGACTCGCCCAGGATACCGCCCAGGATGGCGACGGTGTTGAGGCCTATCTGCACCACGGTAAAGAAGTTGCCCGGCTGGGCCTGCAATGCCAGCACCTTCTCGGCGTGGCGGTTGCCCTCGTCGGCCATCACCTGCAACTTGATCTTGCGGGAGGCTGCAAGGGAGATCTCGGAGAGTGAGAAGAACACGCTGCCGGCGACCAGCAGCATCAGAAAGAACAAACTATCGGCAAAACTCATGATTAACCTATTGCGACAGCCGCCTTAGCACAAGACGGCAAACTGGGCCCGGGAAACCGGACCGTGACTCCATCCGGGACTCACACAGGGGCCATATTCTAGCAGAAAAGCGCCCGCCGGGTGGCGTTATCTTGAACTGCCATGCCATGCAATGAAAAAGGCGCTCAAAGCGCCTTTTTATTCAATCAGGGCTGGATTCCCGTCGTGCAGCCGCGACGGAGTCTCCACCAAAAGCGCCCGATCAGCCCTTGCCCAGCAGATCGCTCAGGTCATCGGCCTTGGTGTGACGCACATCCTTCCCCTTGACGTAGTAGACGATGTACTCGCAGATGTGCTGGCAGCGATCGCCGACCCGCTCGATGGCCCGCGCCGCCCAAAGCACGTTGAGCACCTGCGGTATAGTGCGCGGATCTTCCATCATGTAGGTCATCAGCTCGCGGATGATGGACTCGTACTCCCGATCCACCTTGTCATCTTCCTTGTAGACCGCCAGGGCAGCATCCAGATCCATGCGGGCGAAGGCGTCCAGCACGTCGTGGAGCATCTTGATGGTGCGACGCCCCATGTTCTCCAGCGACACCAGCGGTGGCTGGGGCTTGTTGGCGTTGTCGGTCAGCATGCGGGCAATCTTGTCCGCCACGTCGCCAATCCGCTCCAGATCCGTGATGGTCTTGATGATGGCCATCACCAGCCGCAGGTCGGACGCGGTGGGCTGACGCTTGGCGATGATGCGGGTGCACTCCTCGTCGATCGCCACTTCCATGGCGTTGACCTTGTGGTCGTTGGCCACGATCTTGCGCGCCGCATCCAGATCCTGGCCATGGATGGCGGCGATGGCGTCGGTGAGTTGCTTCTCCACCAGCCCCCCCATCACCAGTACCTGGTTGCGCACGCTCTCAAGCTCGGCATTGAACTGACCGGAGATGTGTTTGTTGAGGTTCATATTGTCCATACCAGTAATCCTTGTTGCTCCGATTATGCCTTAGCCGTTGAACTGACTGCCAATCTGTTTGTTGATGCTCATCTTGCTCATCTTGCTCATCTCAATCACCGGCATCCCTTAGCCGTAACGACCGGTAATGTAGTCTTCGGTCTTCTTCTTGGCCGGGGTGGTGAAGATGGTGTTGGTATTCGAGTACTCGATGAGTTCCCCCATGTACATGAACGCGGTCTGATCCGAGACCCGCGCCGCCTGCTGCATGTTGTGGGTCACGATCACCACGGTGAACTGGCTCTTGAGCTCGTTGATGAGCTCCTCGATGGTGAGGGTGGAGATGGGGTCCAGCGCCGAGGTCGGTTCATCGAGCAGCAGCACTTCCGGCTCGATGGCGATGGCACGGGCAATCACCAGACGCTGCTGCTGACCACCGGAGAGGCCGAAGGCGTTGTCGTGCAGACGATCCTTCACTTCCTCCCACAGGGCGGCACCGCGCAGGGAACGCTCGGCGGCCTCGTCCAGGGTACGGCGGTCATTGATGCCCTGCAGGCGCAGGCCGTAGACCACGTTCTCGTAGATGGACTTGGGGAAGGGGTTGGGGCGCTGGAACACCATGCCCACCTGGCGGCGCAGGGCGGAGACATCCACGCTCTTGTCGTAGATATTGTGGCCGTGCAGCTGGATCTCCCCCTCGATGCGGCAAATCTCCACCAGATCGTTCATCCGGTTGATGCAGCGCAGCAAAGTGGACTTGCCGCAACCGGACGGGCCGATGAAGGCGGTGACCTGACCCTTGGGGATCTTCATGTTGACGTTGAACAGCGCCTGCTTGTTGCCGTAGTACAGGTTGAGATCCTTCACCTCCAGCGCAGTCTGCTCCGGGGTCAGGTTGAGCAGGTCGGTGGCGGTGTGCGGGGCCGAACTCGGTGTTACGTTGATCATCTGTTTACCTCAAATTCTCTTGGTGGCAGCGGGCAAACGTCTTGCCCGCTGCCGGAATATCTGGTTGGCAGGGAAGGTCCCTGCCCGTCTCTGTAATGGCTGGATTAATGTTCCAGCGACCGGAATTTCTCGCGCAGGTGGTTACGAATACCGATCGCCGTCAGGTTGAGGCCGACGATCACCGTCACCAGCAGGAAGGAGGTGGCGTAGACCAGAGGACGCGCCGCCTCGACGTTCGGGCTCTGGAAGCCCACGTCATAGATGTGGAAGCCCAGGTGCATGAACTTGCGCTCCACGTGCAGGTACGGGAAGTTGCCGTCCATCGGCAACGTGGGAGCAAGCTTCACCACCCCCACCAGCATCAGCGGTGCCACCTCGCCCGCCGCACGGGCGATGGCCAGGATAAGGCCGGTCATGATGGCCGGGCTGGCCATGGGCAGCACGATGCGCCAGAGGGTCTCGGCCTGGGTGGCACCCAGCGCCAGCGAACCCTGGCGAATGGTGCTCGGGATCCGGGCCAGCCCCTCTTCGGTGGAGACGATCACCACCGGCAGGGTCAGAATGGCCAGGGTCAGAGCAGACCAGATGACACCGGGGGAGCCGAAGGTCGGGCTCGGCAGCGCTTCCGGGTAGAAGAGGCGGTCGATGCTGCCCCCCAGGGTGTAGACGAAGAAGCCCAGGCCAAACACGCCGTAGACGATGGAGGGCACCCCCGCCAGGTTGATCACCGCGATGCGGATGATCTTGGTCAGGCTGTTCTTGCCTGCGTACTCGTGCAGGTAGACCGCCGCCACCACCCCGAGCGGGGTCACGATGATGGCCATCAGGATCACCATGAAGACGGTGCCGAAGATGGCCGGGAAGACGCCCCCCTCGGTGTTCGCCTCCCGGGGGTCATCGGAGACGAACTTGCCAATCTGGTGGAACCAGTGACCCACCTTGGCCATCAGGCTCATGTCGTTGGGCCAGACCACATCCAGCACCCGGGACATGGGCATGGTCACCAGCTCGCCGCGCATGTCCTTGACAGTGATGCTGTCTCTGTCCGCCTGGGTACGCAGGGAGAAGAGCTCTTTCTCCAGCACCTGATAACGGTCGTTGAGCGCCTGACGCTCGCTCGCCAGCTCGGCTTTAAGCTGATCGGTCAGCTTGTCATCCAGCTCGGCCTTGCGCTCTTTTAGGCGCAGGCGCTCCAGCTGGTAGTTGATGCTGCCGATGGCCCCTTTTTGCAGGTCGTTGGCTTGGCTTGAGAGGCCGTTGGCACGGGCCAGCACCCGCTGCAAGGCGGGATGCAGATCCGTGGTCAGCTCCTGGCCATCTTCCTTCACCGAGGTGATGTAACCATAGAAGTTGCCGTTGGTGGCGCGTTCCACCATGGCGAGCTCCGCCGGCTGGGTGCGCGATTTGATATCGGTCTCCAGCACCCAGCGAAAATCGAGGTCCACGAACTCCCGGTTGCCGGTCTTGACCAGATAACGGGTAATCTCTTCGCGATCCTCCCCTTCCAGCGCCTGGCCTGCGGCGCGCAGGCGCTCCACCGGCACCAGCTCCCGGTCGTTGATCTCGCCAATCAGGACGCTCTTGTTGCCGCTTGCATCTTCAAGTTGCCACTCATAGATGGGATGGGGCCAGAAATAGACCAGACCACGCCAGCCAATCAGCAACAACAGACCCAGTACGGCCACCAGACTCAGGCTGACGGCGCCCCCCGTCATCCAGATCCAGGGGGCCCCCGATTTAAACCACTTACCCATTGTCGATTCCTTAGTCCTTACAGAGAGCTGTACTTTTCACGCAACCGCTGGCGGACGAATTCGGCCAGGGTATTGAACAAGAAGGTGAACACAAACAGCACGAAGGCGGCGAGGAAGAGCACCCGGTAGTGGGAGCTGCCCACTTCCGATTCCGGCATCTCCACCGCGATGTTCGCCGCCAGGGTCCGCAGCCCCTGGAACATGGAAAAGTCCATGATGGGGGTGTTGCCGGTGGCCATCAGCACGATCATGGTCTCGCCCACGGCGCGGCCAAGGCCCATCATCACCGCCGAGAAGATGCCTGGGCTCGCGGTGAGGATCACCACCCGGCTCAGGGTCTGCCACGGGGTCGCCCCCAGCGCAAGCGAGCCCTGGGTCAGGTGCTTGGGCACCGAGAAGACCGCGTCTTCGGCGATGGAGAAGATGGTGGGGATGACCGCAAAGCCCATGGCGATACCGACCACCAGGGAGTTGCGCTGGTCAAACTTGATGCCCATGTCGTGGGTCAGCCAGATGCGCGAATCACCGTGCATGAAGGCGTTCTCGATGATGGGACTCAAGGCGAAGGCGCCCCATCCGATGAACAGCAGCACAGGGATAAGCAGGATGGCGTGCCAGCCTTCCGGCAGCCAGGTGCGGCCGCGCTCCGGCAGATAGTTCCACACCAGGGCGGTGAGCAGCATGCCCATGGGCAGCAGGATCAGCAGCAGGATCACCCCGGGCAGGGCCCCTTCGATGATGGGTGCGAGCCACAGACCCGCCAGGAAGCCGAGGATGACGGTCGGCAGCGCCGCCATGATCTCCACCGTCGGCTTGACGTATTTGCGCAGCCCCGCCGACATGAAGTAGGCGGTATAGATGGCACCGGCGACACCCAGGGGCACCGCGAACACCATGGCATAGAAGGAGGCTTTCAAGGTACCGAACACCAGGGGCACCAGGCTCAGCTTGGCTTCGAAGTCGTTGCTGGCGGAGGTGGACTGCCACACGTACTGGGGCTCGGGATAGCCTTCATACCACACCTGTTGCCAGAGGGCAGACCAGGTTACCTCGGGGTGATCGTTCTCGACGTCAAAGACCTTGAAGTCATCCCCCTGCTGGGTCAACAGCAGGTTGTGGCGAGGAGAGATGGCAACGGCAGCCAGGTTGCCCCCGTCAATCTTCTCGCCAAGCAGCTTGGCTTCGCCGGTGGCATGGAAGAAGTTGATGGTGCCGTCGCTGCCTGCGCTGATGAAGCCCTTGCGAAAGTGCTCGGGGGTCAGCAGGGCGACCGGCGCGTCACTCTTGAAGTCACGGATCTGGGTGAACTGGCGCTTGCCATCCTTTGCCACCTCGAACCACTGGGAGATGACGCCGTTGTCGTTGCCCACCAGCAGGGAGGACGCACCGGAGAGCAGGGCCACCTGGGTCACGCTGGCATTGGGGGCGTTGATCTCCATGACATTGCGCAGGGAAATGTCGCTCAGGTTGTGGATGTCATAGACCGACAGGCGGTTGCCCTCGCGCACGAACAACAGGCGCAGGTTCGGGGTCAGCAGCATCTGGTCAACATGGCGTGGCAGGGACGGAATGGTGTAAGTCTGATTGCTCCACTCGATTTCGCCGGAGAGGAAATTCTCCTCGCCGCTCATCACCATCAGCACACCACGACCATCTTCGGTCACGGCCGCGGTCGCCATCTTGTCCTTGGTCGCCTCGAAGACCATGCGCGTCAGCGCCTTGCCCTGGGGATCGATTACCACGGGGGTCTCGCCGAAGGGATATTGCAGGCTGGGCTCGATGACGCGCACGTCATTGGGATAGGAGATCTTGAAATAGGGTTGCACCACCTGAGCCTTGCCGTCGGCAAACCCATAGGCGATGAGTTTCTGGCCCGGCGCAGGCGGCGCGACCGCCGTGATCTCGCCGTTCACCTGTGCCTCGCCAATCACCTGTCCGGTCTTGATCTTGCCATCCGGTTGCACGGCAAAGAATTTGACCTTCCCCAGGTCGCTGAAGCGGTAACCTATCTCGTTTTGCTCCTCGACCCCGAGCCAGGCGGTCTTGCCCTTGATGGGCAGGGTGAAGGAAGCGGTGCTCTCCATGCTGGCGCCATTGAAGATGGGCTTCACCACATAAAGCAGGTAGAAGAAGATAAGCAACAGCGCCACCAGCACCAGGGCTCCCCCTGTGGTGACGCCATATTTGGCCAATTTATCCTTGATCCGGCGTTTTCGACTGCCCGCCATGACCAGATTTAACGATTCCGATGACATGCAAGACCTCAATGTGAGCTAGGCTTGGCGGCATTATATGGCGGATGCATGACAGTTTTGTTACATCAACAGCGGCAAAGAGCGCGGGCTTCATCGCAGGGGTGGCAGTTGGTATTCGGTGGGAAGCAGGCCGCCGGTCTGGCAGTGAAATAAAAGCAAACGGGGCCATCAGGCCCCGGTGTCATCGTGAGGAAGCGCCTCTTTCGCGGCGAGTCTGGCCGCCTTCTTCTCGGCGCGGCGCCGTTTGAAGAAATCCGACAGCTGGGCCGAGCAGGCGTCGGCGAGCACCTCCCCCGTCAGTACCACCTGGTGGTTGTGGCGGGGATCCAGCAGGATGTCGAACACAGACCCTGCCGCCCCCGTCTTCAAATCCCGGGCACCATAGACCACCCGCTTGACCCGGCTGTGGATGAGGGCGCCGGCACACATGCAGCAGGGCTCCAGCGTCACATAGAGGGTGGTGTCGAGCAGGCGATAGTTTTCAAGCTGCTTGCCCGCTTCCCGAAGCGCCATCACCTCGGCATGGGCGCAGGCGTCGTGCTCGCTGATGGAGCGATTCCACCCCTCTGCCACTATCTTGTCCCCCAGCACCAGCACGGCGCCCACCGGGATCTCGCCTATCCCCTCTGCCCTGGCTGCCAGGGCCATGGCATGGCGCATCCAGCGTTCGTCCTGCTCGCGCTGGCTGATCTGTGCTGCAACTTCAGATGGTTTCACGCCCTGATCCTCTCGTCGATATGATGTCGGCTTGCCTGGCCCCTGCACGGCATCGGCCGCGCACTCCCGGATTGCTGCGTCCCGGCCCTGGGCACACCGGGCCCCTTCCCCCTCGCGCTGACCGGTAGCCGGTAGCCCACGGCAGAAGATGCTGTCAATGAAAGAGAGGCCAAAGGCCCCGGCGACATCGGAACGCCCCGAGTTGGGTGTTCGCCACCCTGTGCCCGCCTAAGGGGGCGGCGATTATGCCAAAACTCCGGCCAGGGCCCAAGTTGCATCTTGGCTGAACAATAAAGAAGCAGTCGGCATCTCCCTGATAAAAAAGGAGTTGCGCCCGCCAAATCATCCGATTAGACTTCTTCTCCGTCAGCCGAGCTGACTCCGTCGGTGTGTAGCGCAGCCAGGTAGCGCATCTGCATGGGGTGTAGAGGGTCGGAGGTTCGAATCCTCTCACACCGACCAAATTCCCCGAGAATAGCCCAGTCAAACGACTGGGCTATTTTTTTGCCTGCACGCCCGACGCTTGCCTCTTTTTCCTCTCGCCTCCCCCGTTCATCGGGTCGCCGCTTTTTATTGGCATGAATTTTATACAGAACCACTTGAAGCTTTCATAAAGTGCCGCTAGGATACGCAACTTTTCCGCCGGCCATAAAAACAGGGAGGTGGACACTAGGGTGATGGAATCACCGACCGGCTTGCAATCAATGAGGCAAGCATCCATGACCCAAGCTGTTGACTCCCAGCCCGTTCAGCCCCTGATCTCCCCCACCCCCTCCGAGCTCGATTCCGCAGAGCACGGGTTTGGCAGTTCAGTGCACCTCGATGTGATCGATCTCGCCGCCCCGGATGAAGATTACTGAGACGAGCCCGTGCCATAGTGCGGTTCAAGACGCCGGTTTTGCTGTCCGGCACCGCCCTTGACCCCGGCCAACAGACCGCCACCGCAAATAACGACAAAATGCTAGTTTTTCTTCAAAAATCAGTTTAATTGACCATCTTCTGCGCCCCAACCTCCCTCTCCTTCATGGACACGCCTTGATACAAACCTACGTTATTGCTCGTCATTTCCCTCTCTCCTGTTCGCCTTCGCCATTTTGACCCAATCTGACATTTTAGTTTTAAACACCAGTTCACTACCCGGTCACTTCATAGCCCTCATGCAGGCTGGATTGAACGAAGGCATTTCATACAGCTGTTTTTGCAAAGCTTGGAGTAATGTCGGGATTTGTTTTTGCATTTGTAATTTTATTACGTAATTAGTTACATTTTTAACCCATCCCCTCTACCGAAATCCTCCCCCCTGCCGCCCCGGCGACCCAAGAGCATAACCATCTGCAAAGAGCTTTTACACTAATCACATAAATCCATTTAAAACAGCATCTTAACTATCATCAAAAAACACCCGTTTAAAAAATCAAGTTGACGAATCCGCCATTCTTTTGCACCTTATGAATCGTGTTACCCCGCTGTTACGGGGAGTTTGAAAGAAAGGGATATAGACGTTAGTCGTAGTTAATAAATTCAAAATGTAACTTTTGGAGGAGTACCCACTATGTCGGCACCGGCCCAGACCATCAGCAGCACCCGCCTGCACATTCAAGGCGAGATGCTTCCCGATTACGCGCAGATCCTGACGCCGGATGCGGTGGCCCTGGTGTCCGAACTGGTGGAACGTTTCGCTCCCCAACGCAACGAGCTGCTGAAGCAGCGAGTCGCACGCCAGGCCCGTATCGATGGCGGCGAGTTGCCGGACTTCCTGCCAGAGACCGCCCATATTCGCGATGGTGACTGGACGGTGCGCGGCATCCCCGCCGATCTGCAGGACCGCCGTGTGGAGATCACTGGCCCGGTCGAGCGCAAAATGGTGATCAATGCCCTCAACGCCAACGTCAAGGTCTTCATGGCCGACTTCGAGGACTCACTGGCCCCAGCATGGAACAAGGTGATCGAGGGCCAGATCAACCTGCACGATGCGGTCAACGGCACCATTGCCTACCAGAGCCCGGAGGGGAAGGCCTATACCCTGAATCCCAACCCGGCCGTGCTTATCTGCCGGGTGCGCGGCCTGCACCTGCCGGAAAAACATGTCACCTTCGACGGTGCTCCCATCCCTGGCGGCCTGTTCGACTTCGCCCTCTACTTCCTGCACAACCACAAGGCGCTGCTGGCCAAGGGCTCCGGCCCCTACTTCTACGTGCCCAAGCTCCAGAGCCACCTGGAAGGGCGCTGGTGGAGCGAGGTGTTCGCCTGGACCGAGGACATGTTCGGCCTGCCCCGCGGTACCATCAAGGCCACCGTGCTCATCGAAACCCTGCCCGCGGTGTTCGAGATGGACGAGCTGCTCTATCAGATGAAGGATCACATCGTCGCGCTCAACTGCGGCCGCTGGGACTACATCTTCAGCTACATCAAGACCTTGAAGAACCACCCCGATCGTGTCCTGCCGGACCGCCAGGTGGTCACCATGGACAAGCCGTTCCTCAGCGCCTACTCGCGGCTGCTGATCAAGACCTGCCACAAGCGCGGCGCCCTGGCCATGGGCGGCATGGCCGCCTTTATCCCGGCCAAGGATCCGGCAGTGAACGCCGAAGTCTTCGCCAAGGTGAAGGCGGACAAGGAGCGTGAAGCGAACAACGGCCACGACGGCACCTGGGTCGCCCACCCCGGCCTCGCCGACACCGCCATGGCGGTGTTCAACGCGAGCATCCCCGCTGGCGCCAAGAACCAGGTCCATGTGCTGCGCGAGCAGGATGCCCCCATCACCGCCGCCGAGCTGCTGGCCCCCTGCGAGGGGGAGCGTACCGAGGCGGGCATGCGCACCAATATCCGGGTCGCCCTGCAATATCTGGAGGCCTGGATCAACGGCAACGGCTGCGTGCCCATCTACGGCCTGATGGAAGACGCGGCGACCGCCGAGATCTCCCGCACCTCCATCTGGCAGTGGATCCGCCACGGCAAGAGCCTGTCGAACGGCCAGGTGGTGACCAAGGCGCTGTTCCGCCAGATGCTGGCCGAGGAGCAGGAGGTGGTCAGAGGCGAAGTGGGCGAGGCCCGCTGGCAATCGGGCCGTTTCGCCGAGGCAAGCGCCCTGATGGACGAGATCACCTGCGCCGACACACTCATCGATTTTCTGACGCTGCCCGGCTACGAGCGGCTGTGAGACCCGGGCCGGTAACGGCCCCCATAACAAGTCAATGGAAACGTGAAATCAATGAAAGAGGGAACTGATATGGCACTGACCCGTGAGCAACAGATCCAGGCTATCGAGAAAGACTGGGCAGAAAACCCCCGCTGGAAAGGGATCAAGCGCGGCTACAGCGCCGAGGACGTGGTGAACCTGCGTGGCAGCCTGCAGCCGGCACACACTCTGGCCCAACGCGGCGCCGACAAACTGTGGGAGCTGATCCACGGCGGCGCCAAGAAAGGCTATGTAAACTGCCTCGGCGCCCTGACCGGCGGCCAGGCGGTGCAGCAGGCCAAGGCCGGCATCGAAGCCATCTATCTCTCCGGCTGGCAGGTGGCGGCGGACAACAACCTCTCCTCCACCATGTACCCGGATCAGTCCCTCTACCCGGCCAACTCCGTCCCCTCCGTGGTGGAGCGCATCAACAACTCCTTCGCCCGGGCCGACCAGATCCAGTGGGCCAACAAGGTTGGACCAGAGGACAAGGGCTTCATCGACTACTTCCTGCCCATAGTAGCGGATGCGGAAGCCGGTTTCGGCGGCGTGCTGAACGCCTTCGAGCTGATGAAGGGGATGATTGAAGCGGGCGCCGCCGGCGTGCACTTCGAAGATCAGCTCGCGTCCGTGAAAAAGTGCGGCCACATGGGCGGCAAGGTACTGGTCCCGAGCCAGGAAGCGGTGCAAAAGCTCATCGCAGCCCGTCTGGCAGCCGACGTCTGCGGCACCACCACCCTGGTGATCGCCCGTACCGACGCCAACGCGGCAGATCTGCTGACCACGGATGCCGACCCCTACGATGCCGGCTTCCTGACCGGTGAGCGCACCAGCGAGGGCTTCTACAAGGTGCAGGCCGGCATCGAGCAGGCCATCTCCCGCGGCCTGGCCTACGCCCCTTACGCCGACATGGTGTGGTGCGAGACCGCCAAGCCCGATCTGGACGAGGCGCGTAAATTTGCCGAGGCCATCAAGGCCCAGTACCCGGACAAGATCCTGGCCTACAACTGCTCCCCGAGCTTCAACTGGAAGAAGAACCTGGACGATGCCACCATCGCCCGCTTCCAGCAGGAGCTCTCCGACATGGGCTACAAGTACCAGTTCATCACCCTGGCGGGTATCCACAACATGTGGTTCCACATGTACGAGCTGGCCTACCAGTACGCCCGTGGCGAGGGAATGAAGCACTATGTCGAGATGGTGCAGCAGCCCGAGTTCGCCGCTGCCGAACGTGGCTACACCTTCGTGGCACACCAGCAGGAAGTGGGTACGGGTTACTTCGACAAGGTGACCACCGTCATTCAGGGCGGCCAGTCCTCGGTGACCGCACTGACCGGCTCCACCGAAGAAGATCAGTTCCACTGATAGCTGTGTAATGCTCGCAAACAAACCCCGGCCAAGTCCCGGGGTTTGTCGTTATGGGGCTTAGAACCTATCCCAGTAGGCGTAATCGTTGAAGGCAGTTTGAACACGGACAGCGCGCAGAAACCGGAGCGTACTGTAGTACGTGAGGATTTCGAGCACTGCCCAGGTTCAAAATGGCGAATAAGATAGCCTAATGGGATAGGTTTTCAGAGCTCGAGTATCTCTTTGACAAAGGGAATGGTCAGCTTGCGCTTGGCACGGAAGGAGGCGTTGTCGAGACGATTGAGGGTGGCAAGCAGGGTGCGCATGTCGCGGGAGAGGCGGTTGAGCAGGAAACGGCCCACGTCGATGGGCAGCTTGAAACCCCGCAGCTCGGCGCGCAGTTGCAGGGCGCTGAGTTTGCCCTCGTCGTCCAGCTCGTCGAGGTGGAAGCTCACACCCCAGTCGAGACGGGACGCGAGATCCGGCAGTTGCAGCCCCAGCTTGCGTGGCGCGCTGCAGCCGGTAACGATGAGCGTCCCCTCCCCCTTCTCCTTCCAGCGATTGTAGAAGTCGAACAGGGCCCGCTCCCACAGGGCGTTGCCGGCGATCGCCTCCAGGCTGTCGAGACAGACCAGGGGCAGGCTCTCCAGGGCATCGAGCATGCTGGGGTCAAGCTGTTCGAACTGATCGAGGGAGAGATAGGCCGCCGCCGCGTCGCGGGCGTTGACCTCGGCACAGGTGGCATGGAGCAGATGGGAGCGGCCCGACCCCTTGGCTCCCCAGAAATAGAGGAAGGGCGAGCCCTGACCGATGGCCGCATTCTTCAGGGCGGTGATCAGATGGGCGTTGTTGCCGGGATAAAAACTGACGAAGGTTTCATCATCCGGTAGTTGTACGGCTAAAGACAGTTGGGCCGGTTGCTTCACTCGTTGGGCTTTGACTGTGATATTTGCGGGCAAGTGTATCACCAGCGGGGCAGATAGAGAACCGCCCGGACCATGCCGGGCGGTCAGGATCCTTCCCCGGGATCAGGGCTGCGACCATTGATAGCGCAGGCCGCTCTCGTTGTCTTCCACCTGATGCAGGCGGCTCTCCAGTTGCAACCCCCTCACCAGCTCGGCCTTGTCCCCCTGCAGCGAGAGGTTGAAGGTCACCTTGTCCCCTTCCAGCTTGCCAATAGCCACCTTGGTGACACTGGCCATCCCCTGCAGCAGCTTCTGGATCTGGATCATGCCATCGATATCGGACAGCCCCTCCACCACCAGGGTCTGGCTGGAGGCGACACCGGAGAGACGGGTACCGTACTGCTGCACCAACCAACCGGCCAGGGCATCGGCAAAGCCCTTTGCCACCTCGGCCTGGGTACCTGAACCCGAGCCCTTGGTCAGCTCGGTCAGCTCTCCTGCCTGCGCCCCCGGCTTGGCCCCATAAAGACCCCAGTCGATGCTCCAGGCCTCCCCCTCCGGGGTGAGTTTGCCGAGCACCACCATTTCAGCGCCGTAACGCTGGCTCGCCTTGAGCACGAGATCGGCAAAACGGCCCCAGACATCGGTGGCATTGACCGCCATGTTGTCATCCAAGTCCATCAGCGGGAGACTGACCGGCAGCCCCATGGCCTGGGTCTGAGCACGCAGCGCCTCGGACCAGCCATCGCCGGACTGATCCGGCAGAATGCGCCGCTCCCCTTCGTCGACCACCAGCCAGATGGCGACCTGCGGCCGCACCGGGCCAAGCAGGGCAAACTTGCTCTGGCCGACCAGGGCGTTCACCTTGGCCACATTGAAATCCGCCTTGAGAAACTTGACCGAGCCGATGTCCTGATAGCTGTATTGCTGCACGTAATCCGCCGGCGCCGCCAAGGCCTTCACCACATCCGGCTGGGTGAGGATATCGCGCTTGCCCGTCACCTTGACGAGCACATCCCCCAGCGCCTGGGACTGGGCGGCCGTCATGTCGCCACTGGTGGGAGCCTTGCCCTGATAGAGGTCGGTTACCTGGGCGGCCGACACCACGAGAGGCAGACAGCAGCAGAGGAGAGTCGCTAAGCGTTTCAGCATAAAGAAGATTCTCGAAATGGGGGATGGTGCTTATGGTAGCGGCAAGGCGCGCATGGCAGCAAGCAAAGGGGGGAGAAACAGCGGAGCCGGCAGGGTGCCGGCTCCGTTTGCGCGCCTTGGGCGCGGCGATGGGGTGATGCTTACTTGGTGCCGAAGATCTTGTCGCCGGCATCACCCAAGCCCGGGACGATATAGCCCTTCTCGTTCAGCCCCTGGTCGATGGAGGCACAGAACAGCTCCACGTCCGGGTGAGCGGCTTCCAGCGCCTTGATGCCTTCCGGCGCGGCAACCAGCACCAGCACCTTGATGGACTGGCAACCTTTCTTCTTGAGCAGATCGATGGTGGCGATCATGGAGCCGCCGGTGGCCAGCATGGGGTCGATGACCAGGGCCAGACGCTCTTCGATGTTGCTGACGATCTTCTCGAAGTAGGGGACAGGCTGCAGGGTCTCTTCATCGCGATAGATACCGACCACGCTGACGCGGGCGCTCGGCATGTGCTCCAGCACGCCATCCATCATGCCAAGACCGGCGCGCAGGATGGGCACGACGGTGACCTTCTTGCCCTTGATCTGGTCGACTTCCACAGGGCCGTTCCAGCCATCGATGGTCACTTTTTCGGTTTCGAAGTCAGAGGTCGCTTCGTAGGTCAACAAACTGCCCACTTCCTTGGCCAGTTCACGGAAACGCTTGGTGCTGATGTCGCCTTCGCGCATCAGGCCGATCTTGTGCTTGACCAGGGGGTGTTTGACTTCAACGACTTTCATTATTATCTCCTCTAACCGGCGCCAAAAAAATCGCGGAATCATACAACAAAAGCCACGGCTTGTAGAGCTTTTCGATTCAAAAACGCGCAAACGATTTTCTTTCTGGTTTTTCGTGCCCGCTGGTAGAATACGCCCCGAATTTTACCCTCCACTTCTTTATATGACGGGGAATACGCGTGACTGACAAAACCTCACTGAGCTACAAGGATGCTGGCGTAGATATCGATGCCGGCAATGCACTGGTTGAACGTATCAAGGGCGTGTCAAAACGCACTCGTCGTCCTGAAGTCCTTGGTGGTCTTGGCGGCTTTGGGGCCCTGTGTCAAATCCCTGCTGGCTACAAGGAACCGGTACTGGTCTCCGGTACCGACGGGGTGGGCACCAAGCTGCGTCTGGCCATCGACCTGAAGAAGCACGACACCGTGGGGATCGACTTGGTCGCCATGTGCGTCAATGACCTCATCGTGCAGGGCGCCGAGCCCCTCTTCTTCCTCGACTACTATGCCACCGGCAAACTGGACGTGGACACTGCCGCTGCCGTGGTCACCGGCATCGGCGCCGGCTGCGAACAGTCCGGCTGTGCCCTGGTCGGCGGTGAAACTGCCGAAATGCCTGGCATGTATGAAGGGGAAGATTACGACATCGCCGGTTTCTGCGTCGGCGTGGTGGAAAAGAGCGAGATCATCGACGGCAGCAAGGTTGGCGAAGGGGATGCCCTGATCGCCCTGGCCGCCAGCGGTCCCCACTCCAACGGCTTCTCCCTCATTCGCAAGATCCTGGAAGTCTCCAAGGCCGACGTGCAGCAGCCGCTGGGTGACACCACCCTGGCCAACGCCCTGCTGGAGCCGACCCGCATCTATGTGAAGCCCGTGCTCAAGCTCATCAAGGAGTGCGAGATCCACGCCCTGTCCCACATCACCGGCGGCGGCTTCTGGGAGAACATCCCGCGCGTGCTGCCCGCCAACACCCAGGCGGTCATCGACGAGCAGAGCTGGCAGTGGCCGGCGGTGTTCAGCTGGCTGCAACAGGCAGGCAACGTCACCCGCCACGAGATGTATCGCACCTTCAACTGCGGCGTCGGCATGATCATCGCCCTGCCGGCGGATCAGCTGGACAAGGCACTGGCCCTGCTCAAGGCCGAAGGCGAGAACGCCTGGCACATCGGCCACATCGCCAAGGCGGCCGATGGTGAGGAGCAGGTCATCATTCAATGAATGATCGGATCAACGGCCAGATGACCTCCCCTATGAAACGCATCCTCGTCCTCATCTCAGGCAGCGGCAGCAACCTGCAGGCCATCCTCGACGGCTGTGCCGGCGGCAAGATTGCCGGTCAGGTGGTCGGCGTCATCAGCAACAAGGCTGATGCCTATGGCCTGGTGCGTGCCAGGGAAGCCGGGGTGGCAACCGCCATCCTGGCCCAGCAGCAGTTCGCCAGCCGGGAGGAGTATGATACCGCCCTGCTGGCCCTGATGGCGGATTATCAACCGGATCTGGTTGTGCTGGCCGGCTTTATGCGGATCCTGAGCGCCGACCTCGTGCGCCACTTCGCGGGGAGGATGATCAACATCCACCCCTCGTTGCTGCCGAAATACCAGGGTCTGCACACCCACCAGCGCGCCATCGAGGCCGGTGATGACGAGCACGGCGCCAGCGTCCACTTCGTCACCGAAGAGCTCGACGGCGGCCCGGTGATCCTCCAGGCACGGGTCCCCATCTTCGAAGGGGACAGTGCCGACGAGGTCGCCGCCCGGGTCCAGGTGCAGGAGCACAGCATCTACCCCCTGGTAGTGCAGTGGTTCTGTGAAGGGCGCTTGCAGATGCGAGAAGGGTCTGCCTGCCTCGATGGCAAGCAGCTTGGCCTGGCAGGCTATGCCAGCGAGTAACCGCGAGCAGCAGTAAGACACCACAAGGGAGGCTCAGGCCTCCCTTGTCATTTCTATCGACCAGCGCAATGGCTGTCATCACGTCCGATGACGCCGCTGCGCGGCTAATCGGCCCTACACCGGATTGTCGATATCGATAAAGGTCACCTCCAGCCCGTGCACGGTGGCGAGCCACTCTCCCAGCGCCTTGACGCCGTAGCGCTCGGTGGCGTGATGGCCTGCGGCGTAGAAGTGCATGCCCATCTCGCGGGCAGTGTGGATGGTCTGCTCGGAGGCTTCGCCGGAGATGAAGGCATCGATGCCCTGCTCCGCCGCCTGGCTGATGTAGCTCTGGCCACCGCCGGTGCACCAGGCCACGGAGCGGATGAGCTCGGGACCGCTGTCACCACAATGAAGCGGCTCGCGACCGAGACGCTCGGCAATCAGCTTGGCAAAATCGCTGCCGCTCATGGGCTCTTCCAGCTTGCCCACCATGGCGACGCTCTTGCTGTTCCAGGGTTCGAGCCCGCGACGCACCTTGATGCCGAGCAGCCTGGCAAGCTGAGCGTTGTTCCCCACCTCGGGGTGCACGTCCAGCGGCAGGTGGTAGGCAAACAGGTTGATGTCGTGGGTCAAGAGGGTCTTGAGACGGCGCTGCTTCATGCCGGTGATCTGGGCCGGCTCGCCGCTCCAGAAGTAGCCGTGATGGACCAGGATGGCGTCAGCATCAGCGGCCACGGCGGCATCGATGAGGGCCTGGCTGGCGGTGACGCCGGTCACCACCTTGCGAATGCGCTCGCGCCCCTCCACCTGCAGGCCGTTGGGGCAGTAATCCTTGATGGTATGGGGTTCGAGCAGGTGGTTGAGCAGGCTTTCCAGTTTACGATGAGAGATCATGGGGGTCTCCTAGCTGGGCTCCCCACGCACTGTGCGGGGAGCCGGATTCCGATCGTCAGGGCTCATGATAATCGAGCCGGACCGGCAAGGCCATGCGCCTGTCAGGCCTAGGCGGGCAGCTCGATGCCGGCGTCACGCATCTGGGCCAGCTTGTAGCGCAGGGTGCGCGGGCTGATGCCGAGCTTGTCGGCCACCGCTTTGCGACTGCCGTTGCACTCCTGCAGGGTGTCCAGAATGATCTGGTGCTCCTGCTGCTTGAGTTCGCCACCGAGCCCCTCCCCTGACAGCCGCTCGAGCGGGCGCACCAGGGTCTCGTCCGTCTCCTCCAGGATCAGGTGCTCACAGTCGATGAGGCCGTCTGGACAGAGGATCAGGGCGCGCTGCACCACGTTGTCGAGCTCGCGCACGTTGCCGGGCCAGGGGTGAGCCATCAGACGCTCTCGGGCGTCCTCTGCGAGCTGCGGCGTCGGCAGCCCCATCTGGCTGGCATGCAGCGCCAGCAGATGCTCCGCCAGGGGAAGAATGTCACCCGGGCGTTCCCAGAGCGCCGTCCAGCGCAGGGGGAAGACGTTGAGGCGGTAGTAGAGATCTTCGCGGAACAGCCCGTCCTGCACCGCTTTTTTCAGATCCCGGTTGCTGGTGGCAATGACCCGCACATCGAGGGGGATCATTTTGCGGCTGCCGAGCCGCTCCACCTCTTTCTCCTGCAAGACCCGCAGCAGCTTGGCCTGCAGCCCCAGATCCATCTCGGTGATCTCGTCGAGCAGCAGGGTTCCTCCCTGAGCCTGCTCGAACTTGCCAGGGCACCCCTGCACCGCACCGGTGAAGGCGCCCTTCTCGTAGCCAAACAGAGTCGCTTCCAGCATGTTCTCCGGAATGGCGGCGCAGTTGATGGCGACGAAGGCCTGCTCTGCCCGGCTGGAGTGGTCGTGAATGTAGCGAGCCAGCACTTCCTTGCCCGTCCCGCTCGGTCCGGTCACCATGACGGTGGCTTCGCTTCTGGCCACCCGGGTCGCCAGCTGGAACAGCTCCGCAGTCCTAGGGTCCCCGTACACCACGGCACGCTTCTCCACCTTCTGGGCCGGCACATAACGGCTGACCTGGTTGAGCAGCACCTCGGGGGAGAAGGGCTTGGCCAGATAGTCGATCGCCCCCTCGCGCATGGCGCGCACCGCCCCGTCGATGTTGGCGTAGGCAGTCATCAGGAGCACAGGCACCTGGGGATATTGCTGGCGGATGTTGGCGAGCAGGGTCAGACCATCCATGCCCCCCATCTGGATGTCGGAGATCACCATGTCAAAGCGCTGACGGGACAGGGCAAGCAGGGCCCGCTCGCCGCTGTCCACCTCGCGGCACTCATAGCCACCGAGCAGCAGGGTATCCACCAGCGCCTCGCGCAGGCCGTTGTCATCTTCCACCACCAGAATGCGAGCCTGGGTCATGCCACACCTCCTACAACCAACATGGCCTTGTCGAGAATCATCTTCACCGGCGCTCCGGCTTTTGCGCGCCTCATGCCACTCCCCCCAACTGAACCTGTTGCTGATGCAGGGGGAAGGACAGGGTAAAACAGGTGCCCTCGCCAGGGACCGAGGCCACGCTTACCTCCCCCTGATGAGCTCGTACCACCGACTGCACCACCGCAAGACCGAGGCCCGTGCCCTGGGATCGGGTGGTAAAGAAGGGTTCGAAGATCTGGTTGAGCAGGGAGGGGGCCATCCCCTTGCCGTTGTCGATGACCCGCATCTCCACCCGGTTGCCGCTGCGCACAGCGCTCACCAGGAGCGAATCGGCGCCGGCCTGCCGGGCATTGGCGATGAGGTTGTTGATGGCCCCCGCCAGGGCACTGCTGTTGGCAAGCAGACAGAGATCGGGCTCAGGGGCCTCCAGATGCAAGGCGCAGCCCTGCTGCTGGCAGAAGGCTTCGGCCCCCGCCTGCACTTCCGCCAGCAAGCCCTGCACCGAGAGGGGCGCCACCACCTGGTTGTCGCCATTGCGGGCAAACAGCAGGATGTCGTTGATCTGCTTCTCGAGATCCTGCAGGCGCGCCATCAATTTTTGCTGGAACTGGCTGCGGGATTCAGGCTTGAGGGTGCGGTTGGCCAGGTTGGCCGCATAGAGCATGGCCGCGGAGAGCGGGGTGCGGATCTGGTGCGCCAGGGAAGCCGCCATGTTGCCAAGGGCGGAGAGGCGCTTCATGTGGTTGACCCTGTCCTGCAACTGGCGGGTCTCGGTCAAGTCGGTAATGAACACCAGTTGGCCGGGCTGATCCGGCAGCGGCTGGGTCGACAGCTGGACCCGGCGGCCGTCGCGCAAGGAGATCTCGTGACCGTCATCCTCACGGGGTTCGAAGCAGCGGGCGATGATCTGGCGCCAGGAAAGGCCCTCCAGTGGTTCCCCCAGCAGCGCCAGGGCGGCAGGGTTTGCGCGGGTGATCAGCCCCTCGCCATCGAGCAGCAGCACGCCGGTCGGCAGCGCCGTGAAGATGGCGTAAAGCTGACTCACTTCATGTGACTGGAGGGGGGCATCCTGCTGCAAGATTGTCATAAAGCTGACCTCAAACTGGCGATTGAGTCAGCTTATTCAATTTCCATGCCAGCAAAATAGACGTTATTTATCAATGCATTGGGTCAATGCGTCAAAGCATTGACCTCAATTGTCCTTGCTCATGCCGTACTTCTTCATCTTCTCCACCAGGGTGGTGCGGCGCATGCTGAGCAGGTCGGCGGCGCGGGCCACCACCCCGTCCTGGGACTCCAGGGCCTGGCGGATCAGCTCCACCTCGAGGTCGGCCAGCATCTCCTTGAGGTTGACCCCTTCCTGGGGCAACTGCATGGGCAGGGGCATGGCGATGCCGGGATCCAGCTCTGGTGGGGACTGGAACACGGCAGCCAGGGCGTCCCGCTCGTCCATCTCGGTGAGCCGCTCATCTCGTGGCTCGCAGGGCAGCAGGCGATAGCGGCCGGGCAGATCCGCCACATCGACGATCTGGTTCGGATAGAGGATGAGCAGGCGCTCGATGAGGTTGGACAGCTCGCGCACGTTGCCGGGCCAGGCGTACTGCATCAGGGACTCCATGGCGCGCTGGGTCAGACGGATGATCCCCTTGTGCTGTTCGGCATGGCGATTGAGCAGCTCCTGCAGCAGCAGCGGGATGTCGTCGGCCCGATCCCGCAGGGGGGGCGTCTCGATGGGGAACACATTGAGGCGGTAGTAGAGATCTTCGCGAAATGCCTGGGTGCGGATCATGGCTTCCAGATCCCGGTGGGTCGCCGCGATCACCCTCACATCGGCCTGGACGGCCTTGCCGCCCCCGACCCGGTCGAACTGGCGCTCCTGCAGCACCCGCAGCAACTTGACCTGCATCGGCAGCGGCATGTCGCCGATTTCGTCGAGGAAGAGGGTGCCCCCCTGGGCCAGTTCGAAGCGGCCGCGCCGGGCGGCAATGGCACCGGTGAAGGCCCCCTTCTCGTGACCGAACAGCTCGCTCTCGAGCAGTTCAGCCGGAATGGCGCCGCAGTTGATGGGCACGAAGGGGCCCGCGCTTCGGGCGGACAGCTCGTGGATGGCGCGAGCCACCACCTCCTTGCCGGTCCCGGACTCACCGAGGATCAGTACGTTGGCGTCGGTCTCGGCCACCTGGCCGATGAGACGGCGCACCTCCTGGATGCCCCTCCCCTTGCCCACCAGCAGGCGCAGCAGGGTCTGACCCTTGTCGTGGGTCTGATGACGGGGATGCAGGGAGATGAAGGCCTGGCAGAAGTGCAGATGACGGGTGAGGGACTCATAGGTAAAGGGCGCCTCGGCCACCCCGATGAAGTTGCTGCAGCCATGGCTCGCCGGCATCAGGGAGAGGAAGGGCAGACGAGGATGAGCGGCAAGCAGCTCACTCAGGGCGCGCTCGCGCAGTTCCCCGGCCAGAATCCCCTGCAAGGGCCCGGCAGTCTCGATGGCCACATCGAGATCGCTCTCCACCACCTCCTGCCAGGGGATCCCCATGAAGGAGAGCACAGTCCCCAGTTGCTGGCGCCGCACATCATCGGCATCAACAAGCAGCACACCCATAGCCATCCTATCCATATTTTCACACCTGACGCCAAGTTATTGTTTTTTAAGTGCTTATTAAAACCAATTTCGCACTGTGTCATAAGGGGGACAAAGTGCCAAAATTCTGGCGGATTGTCAAAACTTGTCGCATCCTCCCGGACCCTGGCGGGACGGGGATCACGCTTCCAGCCAGATTGAGTATCGGATGAAAACCAGCGAAGGGGAAAGAATGACGCCGACAGGGTGCGGCGTCAGAGGAGGGATCAGTGTTTCACGCTCTCCTGGGGAGCGGCATAGCGGCACTCGGGAAACCGGCTGCAGGCGAGGAACAGGCGACCGGCATGGGGACCCTTTCGTGCTTCCCGTGCCACCAGGGGCGCGGCACAGCGGGGGCAATGAGGGGTCGTCTCCCGGGGCTCCTCCTCATCCGGATCGAGGAAGGGATTCTCCTCCATCAACACCGGCATTGCCTCTTCGGCCTGTGGGGACGGCACCTGGGGCTCCCTGGCAGCCCCCGGGTGTGACGTGCCCAGATCGACGCCATCGAGCAGCAGCGGGCTGAAGGTCGGTTCGCGGCGCTCGCCGGGCAGCAGGTCATCCACCGGCGCCGTCGTTCTCGCCAGCAGGGGCAGCAGTTGCTCCCGCAACTCGTCGACCTGGTAGTGGCTGCTGGCCGGGATCTGCAACAGCGGCAGGCCGGCGCCATCGCAGGCCGCCTTCAGGAAGAGATCCCGCGCCTTGCGCTTCTGGTGGCGGTGCCCCTCGTCATCCAGCTCCACGGCACACAGGAAAGAGAGATCCGCCGGGTGGCAGAGCAGAAAATCGAAGTGCTTCTCCCCTATCTTGCCGAGCGCCTGCTGGCGCTTGCCCTTGCCAAGGTGCGCCTCGGGCGTCAGCACATAGGAGGCTCGTACCTTGGCAAAGACACGGGCCTTGTCCCCCACCGCCTGGTCCAGCACCCCGAAGAAGGTGCGCTCGGCTGGGCTCATCAAGGTTTCCTGCAGATCATAGGGCTCGGCCTTGCCCCCTTTCTCCCTGCGCCAGACGATCACCAGCAGGAGCAACCCCAGCAACACGGCTCCCGATACGACAAGGCTATTCATACATGCACATCCCGTTTACAAGACAAATTCAGTTCACACCAGAGGAAGGGGCACACTCTACCACGGGGAAAGCGACTCAGGCAGCGCAGAAATCAAGCCCATCCCGGCATTCGCGTTTTTTCACTGAATTTGCGCAAGGCGGGCTTCATATGGCCTGTCACAGCAGGCACAATGCTAGAGCCCATGGACGTTCTGGCGCGCACCCCGTCGCCGCCAGGTGTCAACGGACCCCACGCAGCCCCATTCAAGGAGAGCAGGATGCAAAAGCAATTGGTCGTCACCGTGATCGGCGCAGACAAACCCGGGATCGTCGAGAGCCTGGCCGATACCATCACCCGGCAACAGGGCAACTGGCTGGCCAGCTCCATGAGCGAGCTGGCGGGGCAATTTGCCGGCATTTTGCACGTCGCCGTGCCTGACGAGCATTACCGCAGCCTATGCGAGGCCCTGGTGATGCTGCCTGGCCTCACCGTGAGCTTCGCCGAAGGGCAGCTGAGCCCGCAACCGGCCCATCAGGTGATGCTGAGCGTCACCGGCAACGACAGACCGGGCATCGTCCACGAAGTGGCCAGCATCCTGCGACAGCTCAACATCAACGTCGCCGACCTCACCACAGGTTGCGAACCTGCGCCCCACTCAGGCGCCCCCCTCTTCTATGCCCACGCCCTGGTGGCCCTGCCGCCGCAGCTCGAACTGGACGATCTCGTCACGGCTCTGGAGTCCCTCTCCGACGACCTCGTCGTCGACATCGATCAGGATCTGAGCGAATAGTGTCGCCTGTCATAAATTTGTCATGGTTTGACGCCATAACTTCCGCGCAGACGCAACCAGAGCAAAGAGGCACCAGATGAGCACCGACAAGCAGTATGAAGAGAAAGAGCTTAGCTGGCTCTCATTCAATGAACGGGTGTTGCAAGAGGCGATGGACAAGACGGTACCCCTCATCGAGCGGGTCCGCTTCCTCGGGATTTTCTCCTCCAATCAGGACGAGTTCTTCAAGGTACGGGTGTCGGACGTCAAGCGCCGCATCCTCATCAACGAAGTCCACGGCGGCGACGACGAGGCCAAGGTGCTGCTGCGCGCCATCCAGCAGAAGGTGATGGCGCTCGGCGAGGCGTTCGACAACACCTACAAGGAGCTGCTGATCGCGCTGGCCCGCCACAACATCTTCCTGGTGAACGAAAGCCAGCTCTCCGAGTCCATCCAGCAGTGGCTGCGGATCTTCTTTCGGGAAAAGGTGCTGCGCCACATCATCCCCATCCTCCTCAACAAGGAGGTCAACCCGGTCAAGTTCCTGAAAGACGAGCACACCTATCTCGCCATCGAGATGAAGAAGAACGGCCAGGTGATCCAGTACGCCCTGGTGGAAGTACCCACCGACGATCTGCCCCGCTTCTTCCAGCTACCGCCGGAGGGCACCCGTCGCAAGAAGCAGATCATCATCCTGGACAACGTTATCCGCTTCTGTCTGGACGAGATCTTCAAGGGCTTCTTCGACTACGACGAGATTGCCGCCTACGCGGTCAAGCTGACCCGGGATGCCGAATATGACCTCTCCGACCAGCTGGACCTCAGCCTGGTGGACAAGATGAGTGACGGCTTGAAACAGCGCCTCACCGCCATGCCGGTGCGCTTCGTCTACGAGCGGGAGATGCCGGCGGCCATGATAAGCTTCTTGAAGCTCAAGCTGCAGATCAGCTCCTACGACGCCATCATGCCCGGTGGGCGCTATCACAACTTCAAGGATTTCATCGGCTTCCCCAATGTGGGCCGGGATTATCTGGAAAACCCCAAGCTGCCGGCCCTGGACTGCCGCGACTTTGACGGCTTCGTCAACGCCTTCGACGCCATCGCCAAGCAGGACATCCTGCTCTACTACCCGTACCACAAGTTCCACCACTTCACCGAGCTGGTGCGCCAGGCGGCCTTCGACCCGGCGGTCAGCGCCATTCGCATCAACATCTACCGGGTGGCCAAGAAGTCGCGGATCATCCACTCCCTCATCGACGCCGCCAACAACGGCAAGAAGGTGACCGTGGTGGTGGAGCTGCGCGCCCGCTTCGACGAGGCGGCCAACATCGACTGGGCCAACATCCTGACCGACGCAGGCGTCAAGGTGGTGTTCGGGGTGCCCAGCCTCAAGATCCACTCCAAGCTCTGCCTCATCACCCGCCACGAGAACGGCGAGGCGGTGCGCTACGCCCATATCGGGACCGGCAACTTCAACGAGAAGACCGCCAAGATCTACACCGACTTCTCCCTGCTGACCCGCCATCCGGACATCACCGCCGAGGTGGAGAGCGTGTTCGAGTACATCGAGTACCCCTATCGGCGCTACAAGTTCAACCACCTGCTGGTCTCCCCCATCAACAGCCGCCGCCAGCTCTATCGCCTCATCGACAACGAGCTGGCCAACGCCAAGGCGGGGCAACCCAGCGGCATCACCCTCAAGATCAACAACCTGGTGGACAGAGACCTCATCAACCGGCTCTATGCCGCCGGCCAGGCCGGGGTGCCCATCCAGATGATCATCCGGGGCATGTGCGCCCTGCGCCCGGGGGTGCCGGGTCTGAGCGACAACATCCGGGTCATCAGCATCATCGACCGTTTCCTCGAACATCCGCGGGTGATGGTGTTCCACAACAAGGGCAATCCCCAGCTCTATATCTCCAGTGCCGACTGGATGAGCCGCAACATCGACGGTCGCATCGAGGTGGGCACCCCCATCTATGACGAGCGGCTCAAGCAGCGCATCCTCGACATTCTCGAGCTACAACTGAGTGATACCTGCAAGGCGCGGGTGATCGATGCCGACCAGAAGAACGAGTACGTGAAGCGGGGCAACCGCCGCAAGGTCCGTTCCCAGGTGGCGATTTACGACTACCTCAAACGCATAGAGTCAAACCATGGACAATAGTCTGTACGCCGCTGTCGATCTGGGCTCGAACAGCTTCCACATGGTCATTGCCCGCCTCACCGAGGGGCGGATGCAGATCATCGATCGCATCAAGGAGCGAGTGCGCCTCGCCGAAGGGATGGATGAGCAGCGCCGCATGTCCCCGGAGGCCATGGCGCGCGGGCTGGACTGCCTCGCCCTGTTCGCCGAGCGGCTCACCAACATCAAGCCGGATCAGATCCGCATCGCCGGCACCTACACATTGCGCCGCGCCAGCAACGCTCGCGACTTCGTGCGCGAGGCGGCCAAGGTGCTCAACCACCCCATCGAGATCATCAGCGGCCAGGAAGAGGCCCGCCTCATCTATCAGGGGGTCGCCCATACCCAGCACATCGAGGGCCAGGTGCTGGTGGTGGACATCGGCGGCGGCAGCACCGAGCTCATCATCGGCGAAGGGTTTGAGCACAAGGCGCTCACCAGCCGCAAGATGGGCTGCGTGAGCTTCACCCAGAGCTTCTTTGGCAACGGCAAGCTCGGCGAGAAGGCCTTCAACGCCGCCGTGCTGGAAGCCCAGCACCAGCTAGCCCCCATCATCAACCAGTACCGCAAGCTGGGCTGGCAGAGCTGCCTCGGCAGCTCGGGCTCCATCCGCACCGTGCGCGACGTGTTGCAGGGGGAAGAGTGGACCGATGGTGCCATCACCCTGGCGGGACTCGAGCGGCTGAAGGAAGAGATGCTCAAGCACAAGCGGGTCGACCAGCTCAAACTGGCGGGCCTCACCGAGGAGCGTCAGGGGGTCTTTGCCGCCGCGGTGGCCATCCTGCTCGGACTCTTCACCTCCCTGCCCATCGAGCGGATGGAGTACTCCGACGGCGCCCTGCGCGAAGGGCTGCTCTACGAGTTCGAGGAGCGCCTGCAGCATCACGACATTCGCGAACGTACCGCGCTTGCGCTCAGCACCCACTATCGCATCGACAAGCGCCAGGCCACCCGGGTAGAGAGCAGCGTCCTCTCCCTGTTCGACGCCCTGAGCGGCCCCTGGGAGATGCCGGAAGAGCCCTATCGCGCCATCCTCGGCTGGGCGGCGCGGCTGCACGAGATCGGCCTTGCCATCAACTACAGCGGCATCCACAAACACTCCGCCTACATCTTGCAAAACACCGACCTGCCCGGCTTCAACCAGGACGATCAGGCCCTGCTGGCGGCCCTGGTACGCTTTCACCGCAAGGGGCTCAAGCTCTCCGAGCTGCCGGCCCTGCCCAACCACGACGAGCAGACGGTGCTGCGCTGCATCCGCATCCTGCGCCTCGCGGTGGCGGCCCACCACAGGCGTCAGGACAACCTGCTGCCCGAGTGGAACGTGCAGGCCGCCGGGGATCAGCTGCTGGTCACCCTGCCCCTGGACTGGTGCGACGAGAACAAGTTGCTGATGCAGAACCTGGAAAAGGAGCACCGCTACTGCCACGAGCAGGGCTGGCCCTTGCTGTTCCAGCTCGGGTGATCCGCCCCTCTGTGCAAAAAGGCAGCCGATGGCTGCCTTTTTTGTCTCTTGTCCTTTCCTACTGCAGATCCGGCAGGATCAGCTTGGCTATCTCGAAGTAGATGATGAGGCCGGTACCGTCCACCAGGGTAGCGATGAAGGGGGCGGAGACCACCGCCGGGTCGATGCGAAAGCGACGCAGCACCATGGGGATCACCGAGGCGACGGTGGCGCTCCAGAGCACGATGGCGACGATGGTCAGGGTCACCACCATGCCGATCTCGGGCCCCACCCCCAGGCTCCAGGCCCGCACCCAGGCCGCCAGCGCGATGGCGGCCGAGATGAGCAGACCGGTGGAGATCTCCTTTTTCAGCACGGTGCCGAGGTTTTTCAGGCTCACCTCCCCCACCGCCATGGCGCGCACTATGGTGGTGGTGATCTGGGTACCGCTGTTGCCACCGGTGCCGATGAGGAGCGGGATGAAGAAGGCCAGGGCGATGGCTGCCTCCAGCTGCTCTTCAAAGGCCCGCAGCACGGTGCCTGTGTAGGCTTCCGCCACGAACAGGATCAGCAGCCAGCCCACCCGCTTGCGCCACAACTGCCAGGGGGTGGCCTGCAGATAGGGGGTATCCAGCGGCGAGGAGCCCCCTTGCAGCTCCGCATCCTCGGTGGACTCCAGCTCCAGGATGTCGGCGGCATCGTCCACGTGGAAGACCCCCACCAGACGACCCTGATCTTCCACCGGCAGGAGCGAGAGGTCGCGGTCAATGAGCAGGCGGGCCGCCAGCTCCTGATCCGCCCGGGCGTTGATGCGCACCGCCTCCCCCTCCATCAGCTCCCCTACCGGCAGCAGCGGATCGGCGATCAGCAACGACTTGAGGGAGACGCTGCCAAGCAGGCGCTGCTCGCCGTCAACCACATAGAGATGACCGAACAGCCTGGCCTGATCCCAGGCCCCGTGGATCAGCTGCTTGGCGCTTTCCACCGTCGCATTGGCCTCCACTGCCAGGTATTCGTGGCGCATGTTGGCCCCCACCGACTCGTTCGGCCAGGCCAGCAGGGACTGGAAGGCTTTGCGGGTGGGGTCTGGCAGCCGGGCGAGCAGAGTCTTGCGATCGTGCTCGTCGAGCCTGCGCAGGATGGCCAGCAGGTCCCGACGGGCCAGGGTGCCCTGCAGTATCCCCACGATGCTGCCATGCAGCCTGAGCAGCAGATGGCCGGCACACTCCGCCGGGAGGGAGGCGAGCAAGGACGCCCCTTCCGGCATGGAGAGGGTATCGAAGATGCAGTTGAGCTCTTCCGGGCGCAGGGTCAGAAGCTGATCGGCACGGGCCACCGGATCCAGGTTGTGCGCCAGCCAGTTGCGCAGGGCAACCGGGTCGAGCAGTTGATGACGATTGAGCAGGGTGTGTGTTTTCTTCATCACAGATGTCCTCATGTGATTTCAGGCGAACCTGAACGCCTCCGGCACCTGGCCGGATGCAACGGCAAGAAAACAGCAATTTGATTGACGAGTAACAGGCAGGAAATGACGCCGTCCGGCGTGTTTTCATCCCCACGTACCAGCTTTAGCACTGCATAACGTATCCGGCATGCCGGAAGCCACTTGGGTTGACACCTTAATCCGATGAAAACTGTCCTGATCTTGGGCGTCTCTGGACGTCGTGAGATCAGTGGCCTGTGTTTATGCAGGAGCCTCGCCTAACGAGATGCTGCGAACATTGATTGCACGGCGCTACCGTGCGGGCGGCATCATCTGCCCAGGCGCAGGTCGAGTCAAGGCAAACGGGCCCCTGGCAACGGGTTGTTACAAATTGGCCGGACGGTGGGCCCTTCATGAAACGAGGCTCTCCCGTGCGTGGCACGGGGGAGCCTGCGGTCAACGGACGAACGTCAGCGGATATAGTCGAAGAGGGTCAGCTTGCTTATCTTGCTGAAGGCGAGCTGGGAGGCGCTCATGGCTGCATCCTCCTTGGAGAGGGCCGCGATCACCTCGTACATGTCCGCCTCGGACACCTTGGCCCGCGCCTGCTGGTTCAGGGTGCTGAGTCCGTCGTTGGAGCTCATCACCTGCTCCAGGCTGTTCATCCTTCCCCCCAGCTCCCCCAGTCCCCGGTCTATCTTGGTTCTGGCGTTGCTCATGTGGGTGGTGGCATCGGAGACCGCCAGCTGGAAATCGCTCTCGGACAGGGTCGGATCGCGCATGGCGGAGATGAAATCGGACATGCCATTGAGGATGTTGTCGTTTTTCGGGGTATCCAGCACGAAGTTCTGGGTCGCCGACCCCGCTGGGAGGTCGAGGGTGAGCGCCAGGCCGTTGAAGGGGATCTTGTTGCCCGCCACATAGTCGCCGCTTTGCAGCAGGGTGCCACCGCTGTCACGGATCTCGTAGGTGTCCGGTGGCCCGGCCAGGGTGCTGACCGCATATTGGTTACTCGGCAGGGAAGCATCATAGTTGTTGCGATAGAAGCTCTCGAAGTTCCCCTGATCCGCCACCGACACCTGGATGTTGCCACTGGCGGCGCTGGCGGTGCGCCGGGTCGCCACCATCTCGAACAGATCGAAACCGGAGTCGTTGGCCGGGATCTGCACCGTGGGAGAGACCTGGATGTTGCGCTGCCCCGTGTCCCCCTGGAACACATAGTTGCCGCTGGCATCCTTGACGAAGGGCTGGGTCTTGCTCTGATTGCCGCCGAAGATGTACTCCCCCTGGGAGTTCTTGCTGTTCATCAGGTCGAACATCTGCTTTTGCAGCCCCTCGAGTTCGCTCGCGATGGCGTTGCGCTCCTCGGAGCCCATGGCGGAGTTGTTCGCCTTCTGGATCAGGGTCTGGGCACTCAGCATGGCGTTGTTGAGGGAGGTCAGCACCGTCTCCTCGTGGCCCAGGCTGTTCTCCAGCAGGCTGCCGTTGACGCCGTACTGCTTGAAGAGATCGATCTCCTTGGTCAGCGCCATCTTCTGGCTCATGCCGGCCGGGTCCTCCCCGGAACGGGAGAATTTATCCCCCGTCATCAACTGGTTGTAGGCGGTGTTCTGGCGCTCGCTCACCTTGCTCATGGAGGCAAGGTTGCGGTCATAGATCATGTTGGTGGTGATGCGCATGACTTACCTCACGGAGGAGAGCAGGGTGTCGAAGATGGTCTTGGCGGTGTTCACTATCTGGGCCGAGGCCGCATAGGACTGCTGGAAGCGGATGAGGTTGGCCGCCTCCTCCTCCAGATTGACGCCGGAGACACTCTCGAAGATGGCGGTACTCTGGGTCAGCTTCGCCTCATTGGCCTGCAGCAGGGTCTTGGCCTGGCTGGTCTTGTTGCCAATGCCGCTCACCAGACCCGAGTAGGCATCGTTGAAGGTCATCTTGTCGTTGCTGGTGGCGGCGTTGTTGTTCTTGCGCACCAGCTCCTTGTTCTGCAGCTCCGCCAGCGCCAGGCCGTTGGCGTTGTCCGCAAAGCCGTCCTTGTTGTAGCTGAGCGTGAAGCTGTCGCTGGCCTCCACCTTGCCGGTGATGCTGAACTCATAGCCCGGGCTCTGGGTCGGATCGGCGTAGACCTTGGGCCCCCCAAGGGGGCTCTCGAGGGCGGCCATCAGGTTCTTTCCCTTGCTGGAGGCGGGGGCCACACCGAGCAGGTTGTTGTTCTTGTCATAGACCTCGTAGTTGCCGCTGCCGTCGATCTTGATGACCTGGGGTGCACTCGGGTCCAAAGTGTTGGTGCCAAAACCCGAGCCCGTGCCGGTGTTGTAGACACCGCCCAGCGTTATCTCGCCCGAGCCCAGGTTCTGGGATCCCTTGTCCGCCTTCAGGGGGGATGCCAGCGCGATATCCTCGGGACGGGTGATCGCCTGCTCCAGGTTGGCAGCCGCATTCCGGGTGGGTTGCAACAAGATCTTGTCACCCGCGACCGGAGTGCCGGAGAGATCGATTTCGATGCCGTGCCCCGCCACCTCGAAGGTGGCTGGCGGCGTGGTCCCCGTGGCGAGCGAGGTACGCTGCCCGCTGCCATCGATGGCGAATACCTCGTAACCGGTGGCGCTGTTGAACCGCACCTCGTAGTCGAAGGTGGTGACCTCGCTCCCCTTGCCGGGGACGAAGTTGACGCTGGCCGCCCCGTTACCCTGGTTGCTGGCGTAGGGCAGCCCCTGGCTTCCCTTGAGGGTGAAGAGATCCCCCCCAAGCTCGTTGTCGAGATCCATCCCCAGCCGGTTCTGCTGGTTCATGGCATCCCCCAGGGCGACGGCCAGCTGCCCCAGTTCCCGCTTGGCGGGCTCCAGATCCCGGCGCGCGGTGAAGAGGCCACCGATGGCACCGCCAATATCCTTGTCGTTGATGCTGGCCTGGTTCTTGCCCAGGGTCAGCTGCAGGGAAGGCTCACGGGAATCCGGGTCCCCCGGCACCACCTTGAACTGGGCCACGCCGCCATCGAGCACCAGGGAGTGCCCTGTACTCATGTTGACCAGCATGCTGCCATTGGGCTGGGTCACGGTGCGGATCTCCATCTTCTCGGAGAGCTGGCGAATGGCCTCATCCCGCTGATCGAACAGCATCAGGTTCTCTTCAGGGGAGCCCTGGGTGCGGACGATGGCCTGGTTCAGATCGTTGATGCTGTTCAGCAGGCTGTTCACCCTGTCCGTCTCGTCCCCTATGGTGGCGTTGATGGTATCGGACTGCTTGTCGAGCTGGGCGGAGAGGGTATGGAATCGGTCCACCATGCCGCTCAGTTCACTCAGGGTCGTCTTGCGCCCCCCGATCTCGGACGGTGACTCGTTGGCGGTGTGGAAAGCCTTGAAGTAGGAGGTGATGGTGGTCCCCACGCTGTTGCTGGCATCACCGAGCAGGCTGTCGAGCCGGAACAGTTGATCGTAGCGGGTGTTGGCCGCCTGATAGGCGGACGTATCCCGGCGCACCTCGGCCTGGGCATAGGCGTTGATGATGCGCTCGCTCACCATATCGCCCGTCCCCAATCCGACGGAATTGGTGTAGATCAGGGTGCGTTCACGTACATAGCCCTGGCTATTGACGTTCACTATGTTGTTGCTGGTGGTCTGCAACAGTCGCTGCTGGGCCAACACACCCGAGGTCCCAATTCCAAGCAGATCGCTTGCCATAGCTTACAGCTCCATCTCTGTGTTCCTGTCTGCAATGTTGCCGGGCGTCGAGTAACCGGCGATGGCATCACTGCGCAACACTTGTTTAAGTTTCCTGGCGTACTGGGGATCGGTGGCATAACCGGCCTGCTGCAACGCCTCGAAGTAACGGTCCGGGCTGTCCACCTTGGCCAGCGCCCCCTTGTAGCGACTCCCAGAGGTCAGGAAATCCACGTAGTCGTTGAAGCTCTCTTCGAACGACTCGTAGGAGCGAAACGCCGCCTTCTGGCGCGAGGCCACCCCTTGCTCGTATTCCAGGGTGCTCACCACCGCCTTGGGGCCTTCCCAACGCGGATCGGCCTTGATGCCGAACAGGTTGTGCGTCACGTTTCCGTCTGCATCCTTGATCACCCGCTTGCCCCAGCCACTCTCAAGGGCGGCCTGGGCCACCAGCACCGCCGGGCTCAACCCCAGCTTGTCCGCCGCCTTCTTGGCCAGCGGCATCAGCCTGTCGACGAACTCTTCCGGGCTGTCAAACACCTTGGCGCTGCCATCCAGGGCCGAAGGCCTCTGGCTGCTGCCCATGGGCGGCACGGTGCGGTGGGGGCGTCTTGGCATGGCCAGCGTACGCTCGGCCCCATTCAGCTCACCCTTCATTTCGTTATCAGCAAAATCTTTGCCAACTTTGGAGGCAGCAATCAGATCGTTGGAGGCACTGGGGGGTTGATAGGGCTTGTAGACCCGCTCGGTACGCTGGGGCAACTTGAGTACCCGGCCATCCTGATGGGTGAAGGTCTGCTCGGGTGAGAGCTGCCTGGCCACCATCTCGGCGATGCCCAGCCCCCCCTTGCTCGACATGTCGGCAACCCGCTGCTCGTCCAGCATCCCTTCATAGAACTGGGTGTAGCTGCTGTTCATCGGGTTGCCCTCGGTGAGCACCGAGTTGGCCTGGCGCATCCCCTTGAACAGGGTCTGGGTGAAGATGGATTCGAACTGGCGGGCGGCCGCCATCAGGGCCCCTTGCTTCCCCTCCTTGCTCAGGCTCATCTGGCGCAGTTTGTCCAGGTTCTGGACGTCCTGCACCATGCCAATATTGATACCGCTCTGGGTGTCGAACTCTGCCATAACCTACCTCTTTGCCGCCCGTGGCAACCGCTTGCCGCTCACGAAATTACAGAATGACCAGTTGGCCCTGGATCGCGCCCGCCTGCTGCAGCGCCTCCAGGATCGCCATCAGATCCCCGGGGGCGACCCCCACCTGGTTCACCGCCCGCACCAGGTCGTCCAGGGTCGCGCCGGTATCGAGCTTGAACATCCGACCGGGATCCTGCTGCACGTTGATGGTGGAGTTGTTGGTGACCGCCGTCTGCCCGCCAGCGAGCGGATTGGGTTGGGAGACCTGCTGGTTCTCGGCGATGGTGACCGTCAGCCCACCGTGGCTGATGGCCGCCGGGCGCAGCTTGACCTCGCTCCCGATGACGATGGTCCCGGTGCGCGAATTCACGATGATCTTGGCGGACTCGCTCGCCGGGTCCACTTCCAGGTTCTCGATGGTGGAGAGGTAGGAGACCCGCTGGGCCGGATCCCGCGGTGCGAATACCTTGATGGAGGTGGCGTCCATCGCCTGGGCGGTGTTCGGACCCACCAGATCGTTGACCACGTCTGCCAGACGGCGGGCGGTGGTGAAGTCCGGCCGGTTCAGGTTGAAGGTGATGGTGTCGCCCTGGCTGAAGGAGTTGGGAACCTCCCGCTCCACGGTCGCCCCGTTGGCGATGCGCCCCACTGTGGGCGTGTTCACCACCACCTTGGAGCCGTCCGCCCCTTCGGCCCCGAGGCCGCCGACCACCAGGCTGCCCTGAGCCACCGCATAGACGCGGCCATCCAGCCCTTTCAGGAAGGTCTGGAGCAGAGTGCCGCCACGCAGGCTCTTTGCCTCGCCGATGGCGGAGACGGTGACGTCTATGGTCTGACCCGGCTTGGAGAAGGGGGGCAGATCCGCGTGGATGGCTACCGGTGCCACGTCCTTGATCTTGGGCTTGATGTTGTCAGGCACCTTGATGCCGAAGTTGTTGAGCATGGTCCTGAAGGTCTGCTCGGTGAAGGCGTTGTTCTTCTCCCCCGTGCCGGGCAGGCCCACCACCAGACCGTAACCGATCAGCTGGTTGCTGCGCACCCCTTCCACCGAGGCGAGGTCCTTGATGCGGGATGCGTGCGCCAGCCCGAAGGGCAGCAGGCAGCACAGCAGGGCAAGCAGACGGAATCGGTTCATGACATCTCCTAACAAAACCTTCCTGATCCGGGACCCGTGAACGCCCCGGACTCTTGAGTCTTAAATGGGCCACCAGGGGCCGTTGAAGAAGCTGGTGAGCCAGCCCTGTTCCTGGGTGTTCGCCAGATCCCCGGTACCGCCGTAATAGATACGCGCATTGGCCACCCGCTGGGAGGAGACGCTGTTTTCCGAGCTCACGTCCTCCGGGCGCACCAGACCGGTGATGCGGATGTATTCGTTGCCATTGTTGAGCATGATCCACTTCTCGCCGCGCACCAGCAGGTTGCCGTTTGGCAGTACCTTGACCACGCTGACCGAGATGTTGCCCTGCAGGCTGTTGCTCTGATCCGCCTTGGCCTGCCCCTTGAAGGCACTGTTCTGGCCGATGGAGGCCGACAGATCGTAGGGCCCCGCCGTGACCGGCACGCCACCCAGGGTGACGGGGTCGAGCGCCAGCTTGTTGTCCTTGCCGCTCTGGGTGTTGGCCTTTTTCGACGCCGAGGTCGACTCCGCCAACTGGATGGTGATGATGTCACCCACCCGGTGCGCCTTGATGTCCGAGTAAATGCCGTTGACCTGCTCGGGCTGGAAGATGGCGCCGGTCGGGCGCACCGACACCGGCTCCGACTCCCCGTAGACGGGGGCGAAATCCGGGTCATCCGGTTTGGCGGTATTGGGGGTACTGGTGCAACCCGCCAGCGTCAGCAGTCCCAGCATCCATATGGCTTTCATCATGGCACTCCTTTCATCAGGTCCGCTGGGTCAGGAAGGACATCATGGAGTCGACGGCGGAGATGACCTTGGAGTTCATCTCGTAGACCCGCTGAGCCTGGATGAGATTCACCAGCTCCTCGGTCACGTTGACGTTGGAGGTCTCCAGCATCCCCTGCTTGATCACCCCCAGCCCGTCCGCACCGGCAGTCCCCTGAATGGGGGCGCCGCTGGACTGGGTCTCGAGGAAGAGGTTCTCCCCCATGGGCTGCAGGCCGGTGGGGTTGACGAAGTCCGTGGTGTTGATCTGGCCCACCACCTGGGACTGGCCATCCCCCTTGAGCTGGACGGAGACCTGGCCATCCTCCCCCACGGTGACGCTCTGGGCGTTCTCGGGGATCTGGATCTCCGGTTGCAGCGGGTAACCGTTGCCCGGGGTGACGATGGTCCCCTCGTCGTTCAGGGTGAACTGGCCGTTGCGGGTATAGGCGGCGCTGCCATCGGGCAGCTGGATTTCGAAGTAGCCGCGGCCGCTGATCATCAGGTCAAGGGAGTTGTCCGTGGTCTGGACGTTGCCCTGACTGTGGTTTTTCTGGGTGGCGACCACCTTGGCCCCCGCCCCCAGCATCAGGCCGGAAGGGAGCTCGGTGTCCGCCGAGGAGCGACCGCCAGGCTGGTTGATGTTCTGATAAAGCAGATCCTCGAAGATGGCCCGCGCCTTCTTGTAGCCCACTGTGCTGGCGTTCGCCAGGTTGTTCGAGGTGACCGAGATGTTGGTCTGCTGGGCATCGAGGCCGGTCTTGCTGATCCAGAGTGCAGGATTCATGGGGTGCTCCTTGATTAGCTGATACGCAGCAGCTGGGTTTGTGCCTCGTCGTTCTCCTCGGCGGTCTTCATGATCTTGACCTGAGTTTCAAACTGACGTTGCAAGCGAATAAGGTTGGTCATCTCGTCGACCACGTTGACGTTGCTCCCCTCAAGGGAGCCGGCGATCAGGCCCACATCCGCAGACGCGGCCTCATTCTGGCCATCCTTGCGGCGAAACAGGCCGTCCTGACCTTTCTCCACCGCATCTGCCGCCGGGTTGACCAGCTTGATGCGCTGGAAATCTTCCGGCAGGTTGGCGGCGGCCCCCTCGGGACGGCCGCTGATGGTACCGTCACGATTGATCTCAATTTTCTCCATGGGCAGGGGCAGCACGATGGGCTGACCGGCATCATCCACCACGTTCAGACCGGTGGAAGTTTGCAGATTGCCGGTGGCATTGAGCTGCAGGTTGCCCATGCGGGTATAGGCTTCCGCACCGTTGGGATCCTGCACCGCAATCCAGCCCGGCCCATCGACGGCAACGTCAAGATCCCGACCCGTGGTCATCAGCATGCCGTGCTGCAGGTTCTGGCCCGGCCGCTCGGTCATGGCGAACACCCGCGTGGGCAGCCCTTCGCCAAACGCCTGCATGCTGCGCGCCTGCTCGAAGTCAGACTTGAAGCCAATGGTGTTGGCGTTGGCAAGGTTGTTGCCACGAACAGCCAGGCTGTTCATGTTCTCCTTGGCCCCGGACATGGCGATGTAAAGCAGGTGATCCATGGGATCCTCCGTCAAACAGATGACTCTCACAGCTCAACTGCAAGTTGAATGCCAAGAGAGATGACGAAGACGGAATGAAAGGAGGAAATGAGGCGGGACGGAAATGACAAGGGGCGCCGAAGCGCCCCTGCCAACTACCCGCCGTCTTAGCGGATCTGCAGTATGTTCTGCTGCAGGGAGCTGTTCACTTCCAGGGAACGGGAGTTCGCCTGGAAGTTGCGCTGGGCAGTGATGAGATCGACCAGCTCGGTGGTGAGGTCCACGTTGGACTGCTCCAGCGCCGACGACTTGATGGAGCCGAACGTGCCGGAGTTCGGGGTGCCGGGCAAGGCATCGCCAGAGAGCAGGGACTGGCGCCAGGAGGTGTCGCCGACCTGGGTGAGACCCTGGGCATTGGCAAACTTCGCCATGGCCACCATGGCCACCTTGACGGTGGTGGCGTTGCTGTAAGTGGCGGAGACTATGCCATCCGCCCCGATCTCCACCTTGGTCAGGCGACCGACGGTGGAGCCGTCCTGGGTCAGCTTGCTCACTTCAAAGGGGGAGGCGTACTGGGTCACGGTACCAAGCTTGAACTCAATCTCCTGGGTGCCATCGGCGCCATTGGTGATGATACCGGCCCCCGCCGCCCCCAGGGGTTCAGTCTTGATGACCGCCGGGGTGGTGGGTGTGACCATCTTGCCGGAGGCATCGAAGGTCACCCGGGCACTCAGGGGGGCCTGGCTCAGGCCGGTCGCCATGGTGGTGGCCGTACCGCCTACGATGTCGATGGGCTTGTCCCCTTCATAGAGGTACATGCGCCAGGCAGTCGGTACCGCCGCTTGGGTAGGATCGGCCGGATCCGCTTCCTTGGTGAAGTACTGGGTGATGGTGTGTGGCTCGCCCAGGGAGTCATAGACCACCACGGAGGTGGAGGAGGAGTAGGTGGTCGAGTCCGTGGGATCGAATTTGGAGGCATTGACATCCATCAGCGTTTTCGTGCTGGAAGGCAGGTTGAAGCCAGCCTCGACCGTCGTGGTCTGCACCGGCTCACCGGCCTTGTCCGGGATCTGGATGGGCTTGGTGGCGTTGATGCTCACCGCCTTGGGGGTGCCGTCAGAGTTGATCTCGTACCCTTGCAGATAACCGCCGGAGTTGCTGACCATGTAGCTGCTTTCATTGAGCTTGAAGGCGCCCGCACGGGTGTAGGTGCGATCCAGGTTGGTCAGGCCGTCCGAGGTCACGAAGAAGCCGTTGCCCTGGATGGCGAGATCCAGCGCGTTGTTGGTGAATTGCAGCGCGCCCTGGTGGAACTGCTGGGCCACAGCGCCAGTCGCCACCCCGTTGCCGACCTGGGTCTTGGCGTTGACGAAGATGGAGTTGGCATAGACGTCGGCAAACTCGGCACGGGACTCCTTGAAGCCGGTGGTATTGACGTTGGCAATGTTGTTCGCGGTGACGTTCAGGTCTTTTTGAGCCGCATTGATGCCGCTGAGGGCATTGTTGAATGACATGTCTTTCTCCTTAGATCACTGCGTTAGAGGACGAAGCCGACTGGGTGGTGGTCTTGCCGGTCGTCGCGCCAATTTCCAATACATCGGTCAGGTAGATGCCACCCAGTCCCTTGAGTTTGAGGGTGCTGGGGTTGGTGCTCGTTCCCAGGGTGACGCTCTCCACCTTGGCGTAAGTCAGGGCGGGGACGCTCTCCGACTTGCCGTCGACGGTGGCATGCGCCTCTATCGAATATTTGCCGCTCTTGGCCTGGTTGCCGGACTTGTCCTTGCCATCCCATTCGAAGGCCACGTTCCCCTTGTGGCTCCCTTCGATGGCGAACTCCCTGATGACCTGGCCGCTCTCGTCCTTCACCGTCACCTTGATGTTGCTGCCGCCATCGCCGGTGGCGATGACCCCCGTGAGGGTACCCCCCTTCTCCACGTAACCCGTGTTGGACGGGATCAGCACGTTCTGTCCCACCAGCGCGGAAGCCTGCAGCGCCTGGCTGGAGGTCATCAGGCTGTTGAGGCTCTCCATCTGGGTGGAGAGGCTGCTGATCCCCTGAGACGTCGACATCGAGGTCATCTGGGAAAGCATCTGGGCGTTGTCCACCGGTTTGAACGGATCCTGATAGGAGAGCTGCATGGTCAGCAGCTTCAGGAAGGACTCCTGATCCAGCTCCTTTTTCTGGGTACTGGTGTTGACCGTACTGGTCTGGGCCGACGTCGTCCGGTTGACGCCCAGCAGGCTGTCATAGGTATCTGCCACTTATGCTCCCCCCTCTAGGGCGTGCCCACTGGGCCGATTGTTGCCGCCTGGCAGGCGATCACGGGTCACTCTCATCCGGGTTCACCTCTGTCAGGACTTGCCCAGACCCAGGGTCTGCTGCAACATTTTCTTGGCCGCATCGGCCACCTGGACGTTGGTCTGGTAGCTGCGCGACGCCGCTATCATGTCCGCCATCTCTTCCACCATGTTGACGTTGGGCTTGAAGATGAAGCCATCCTTGTCCGCCATGGGGTGATTCGGGTTGTACTCCTTGAGCAGGGGCGCATCACTCTCGACGATGCCCTTCACATCCACCCCGACCGAGGCCTGCTTGTCGGACATGGCCTGATCCAGCTGGGCGGCAAAGACTGGCCGCCTGGCGTGGTAAGTTTTTTCCACGCTGGAGCTGACACTGTCAGCGTTGGCCATGTTGCTCGCCACCGTGTTGAGGCGAACGGACTGCGCGCTCATGGCAGAGCCTGCAATGTCAAAGACCTTGAACAAACTCATCCTTGCTCTCCTTTCAGTGCCTTGAGCAGGCCGCTTATCTTGCTGTTCATGAATTCAAGGGAGGCCTGGTATTCGAGGCTGTTGCGCAGGAACTCGCTGCGCTCCTGCTGCACGTCCACCGTGTTGCCGTCACCGGTATCCGGTTGCAGGGGATTGCGGTACTGGGTCGTGCCCGGGGTATCCATCTGCAAGGCGAAGTGCTTCTCGCTGGTGGTGCTGAGCCCGAACCCTTGCTGGCCCTGGGCATCCTGCAACGCCTGTGAGAAGTCGATGTCACGAGCCTTGAAGCCCGGCGTGTCCGCATTGGCGATGTTGCTGGACAACACCTCGGCACGCTTGGCGCGCACGCTCAGCGTGTACTGATGAACACCGAATGCCTTGTCGAATGAAATTGCCATAGCACACCTCCTGCTTCATGAATATTTAGCAAGAGGTGTGCCAAGAGGGTATTGAGCGGGGTTATTTGACCTTGTAGACGATGCCGGGGTTGCAGCGGATCATCTCGAACTTGTCGGTGAGGCCGGCCAGAGACTCGGAGGCCCCCAGCATCAGGTAGCCGCCAGGATTGAGGCTGCTGGCGAACTGGTTGAGGATCTTGGATTTCACTTCGGGCGCAAAGTAGATGAGCACGTTGCGGCAGAAGATGATGTCAAACTTGCCGAGCAGGCTGTAGCTCTCCAGCAGGTTGAGGGGACGGAAGCTGGTCAATTTTCTGACACGCTCCACCACCCGCATCTTGTTGTCGCCACAGGGTTCGAAAAAGAGTCGCTTGCGCTCGGGGGAGAGCCCGCGGGCCAGCGCCAGGCTGTCGTAGACCCCCTCCTTGCACTGGTTGAGCATGGTGCTGGAGATATCGGTCCCCACTATCTGCACCCCGCCCGGCAAGGTACCCGGCCGCTTGACTTGCTGCTCCAGCGCCGTCATGGCGATGGAGTAGGGTTCCTGCCCGGATGAAGAGGCGGCAGACCATATCTTGATGGGACGACCGCTCTTGCCAAGCTCCGGGAAAATCTTGTCGCTCAGCAGCTGGAACGGATAGGTATCGCGAAACCACAGGGTCTCGTTGGTGGTCATGGCATCGACCACCGCCATCTTGAGCTCCCGCTCGCGCACGCTCATCGCCCGGGTGACCAGATCAGACAGACTCTCGATACCAAACTGAGTCATCAAGGGCGACAGGCGGCTCTTGACCAGATACTGTTTGTTGTCACCCAGCACTATGCCGCTCTGTTGCGCCAGAAAATTGCTGAATTGCCTGTATAAGTCGTCCGAAAGTGTCTTCATGCAGTTGTTCTTCTTGATTAGAGAGCGCCTTGTACGGCCTTGGCCAATTCATCCGGCTGGAATTTGGCAATAAAATTGTTCGCTCCGACTTTCTGCACCATGGCCTGATTGAACACCCCACTGAGGGAAGTGTGCAGGATAACATGCAAATCCTTGAGGTTGGGATTGTTGCGGATCTCGGCGGTGAAGGTATAACCGTCCATCTCCGGCATCTCGATGTCCGAAATGACCAGGGCTATCTGATCCTTGATGGGACCGTTCTTGGACATCTCCAGCAACATGTTGAGCGCTTCCCGTCCATCCTTGGCCAGCACGCACTGCACCCCGATAGCCTCCAGTGCCCGTTGAACCTGCTTGCGCGCAACCGAAGAGTCGTCCGCAACCAGCACGGGACGCCCGTGAGGATTGCGCTCTACGCTTGCTTCCACCAGTTCGGTGGACACCTCGGTGGAGACCGGCGAGATCTCGTTGAGAATGCGCTCCACGTCCAGGATCTCCACCAGCTCACCATCTACCTCGGTCACCGCCGTCATGTAGTTGATGCGACCTGCCCCTTTGGGTGGCGGCAGGATGGACTCCCAGTTCATGTTGATGATGCGCTCGACCGAGTGGACCAGGAAACCCTGAATGGAACGGTTGTACTCGGAGATGATGATGAAGCACTTGGAGAGGTCCTGGATGGGGCGCTTGCCCATCGCCATGCTGAGATCGATCACCGAGATGGTCTGGCCACGGATATGTGCCACGCCGCGAATGCAGGAGTTGAGCTTGGGCATGACGGTCAGAGGGGGACACTGCAGCACCTCGCGTACCTTGAATACGTTGATGCCAAATCTTTGACGTCCATTGAGACGAAACAACAGCAGCTCCAGCCTGTTTTGTCCCACTAGCTGGGTTCGCTGGTTGACCGAGTCCAGAATACTCGCCATAAACACTCCCTAAAAATGCTTGGCACTGATCGTGCATGTCATTATGCATGCACATTGGCTTGCATCAGATCATCGTTGTTTCAACAACCGAATAATTCTGGAGCAAGCATAGTTAACTACGGTGGTATACGTGAATAACTTATCGACCGGTAAGCAAAAATGATTAGTAGACTTTTCCTTATCTTACTGCCGTTTTGCAGTCTGTCTCACGCCATGGCGTCCGAGGTCACCGACTATCTGCAAGAACAGGCACAGGCGTTCGTGCTCGACCAGCTCGATATTCCCCTCGATGCACAGGCCGACGTCAAGGCCGGTACCATTGACGAGCGCCTCCCCCTCACGCGCTGCGAAGATGCCCTCACCATTTCCCTCCCCGCCAGGATGGAGATCCGTCGCAACACCACCGTCTACCTCAAGTGCGAGGGAGACAAATCCTGGGATCTCTATCTACCGGTCCGGGTCAGCATCCAGAAACCCTATGTCACCGTCGCCGTCCCGGTTGCCAAGGGAGACATTCTGAGTGAACCCATGCTGACCCTGGCATACCAGGACCAGACCCTGATCCGTGGCGACTACCTTACCGACCCGACCGCCCTCATCGGAGTACGCAGCAAGCGTGAGCTCAAACCGGGTCAGCCAATCAGGCTCACCCAGGTATGCGTGGTCTGCAAGGGGGACCAGGTCACCCTGAGCGCCGAAAACAGCAGCATGCAGATCAAAACCATGGCCCGCGCCTTGCAAGATGGCAGCTTCGGAGACATGATCCGGCTTGTCAACACGCGCTCGGGCAGAACGGTGCAAGGCCAGGTCAGTGCAGTGGGCTCCGTGGTCGTGACATTCTGACACAGGAATGCACTGCGCAATTTTTTTCTAAAGTTCTGACCGCCGTCACCGATACACAGGTAAGCGAACAGCAAAGCAGACGAAGGTAAACCTTATGGCTATCAACAATATCAACAACTTGGCTAACAACCGCCTGCAAAACAGCGGCAGCAGCCAAGGTGTAGCCACCAAGTCGGCGACCTCCAGCGAGAGCAGCCGTGCGACGACCGTCAAGAGCGACTCTGTCTCCTTGACCAGTGAGGCGCAGCAATTGCAACAGATGCAGAAGACCCTCAACACCGCCTCCACCGGTAACGAGAGCCGCGTCGAGAGCCTGAAGAAGGCCGTGGCCAGTGGAGAGTACAAGGTCAACAGCGAAGCCGTGGCCAGAAAGATGTTCAGCTTCGAAGCCGATCTGGATAAACGGTTGGGATGATGGACCTCCCTTCGCTGCTGCGCGCTCAGGACGACAACCTCTCCCAGATGCAAGGCTTGCTGGCAGAGGAGTTCGACCTCCTCAAGGCTCACCGGGCCCTTGCCTTGCCGGCACTCGCCGATCGCAAGCAGCAACTGCTGGTGGCCATCGAGACGTTGGACAAGACTCTGGCGGAGCTACCCGACCTGCAGCAACAGCTGGGCGCCTTCCCGACCCAATTGCAGGCCCTGCAAGCCAAGTTGGAAGCCTGCCAGGAACAGAACAACCTCAACGGTCGTCTGCTCGAACTCAGCATTGTCTCCAATCGCCGTCTCGCCAGCTTCCTCAGCAAGCTCAGAGACAGCAGCTCCCTGACCTATGACGCCAAAGGCAATACCCGCTCAGGCACCCGCTCTTTCGGGATCAAGGCCTGATCTCCTCTCCCCCTTCTGATTTTCTCTCCTTGTCAGCCCCTAGTCAGAGCACCAGCTGCATCAGGGTTTCTCCATCCTTGCAGGCATGGATGCTCATGCAGCCCTCGTCATAGCGCCCAAAACTGGCCACCCACTCGCCCCTTGGAAAACAGATAGACCCCGGGTTCATCAGGATCATTTCTCTCTCCTGGCGCAGCACAGGCACATGGGTATGACCGCTGATGAACAGGCTCCCTGCTGGCAGGGGCACGTTGCCGAGCTCATAGAGATGACCGTGGCTGACAAACCAGCGCCGCCCATCCACCAGCAGCTGGTTGTAGGGCGCCGTGATGGGGAAGTGGAGCAGCATCTGGTCCACCTCCGAATCGCAATTGCCACGCACCGCCATGATGCGGGGGGCCAGCTCGTTGAGCCTTGCCGCCACGGCGGCAGGATCATACCCCGCCGGCACCGGATTGCGCGGCCCGTGATTGAGCAGATCCCCGAGCAGCAGATAGTGATCAGGCTGCCAGGGAGCGAGTTGCGCCAGCACCTGCTCGAGGGCAGTCAGACTGCCGTGCAGATCCGAGATAATGGCAATCTTCATTCCACACTCCTCATGGCTGGCTGAAATAGAGATCCTTGGTGGCGATGGCACCCTTGAGGTTGCGGCTCGGCAAGCCGCGCAGTGCCGGGTCCACCAGTCGCATCTGGTTGTAGTGATAGACGGGGATGACGGGCACCTCCTCCATCAGCAGTTGCTCGGCCTGATGATAGATCCCGGACCGGGCGTTGGCATCCAGGGTCTCGGAGGCCTGTTGCAGCAGACCATCGAAGGCGGGGTTGCAGTAGCCGCTCTCGTTCTGGGGATCCTGGCAGCGGAAACTGCCAAGCATGGACGACGGTTCGACATAATCACCAAACAAAAATGAACGAGCCAACATGAAATCACCACTGTCCTTGGCCACCTGATAGGCATTCCACTCCATGTTGTTGAGAGAGACCTCGACCCCCAGCGGTTTCCACATGGCCGCCACCGCCAGGGCCAGCTTCTTGTGGTTCTCCGACGTGTTGTAGGTCAGCGTCAGCCTGAGGGGATGGGCGCTGTTGTACCCCGCCTGGGCCAACAGTGCGGCGGCCCGGGCCAACCGGGTCGGCTGGTCTTCCCGGGAGAGGGGGATATCCAGCTCGTCATAACCCGGCATGGCGGGCAGCAGTGACCAGGCAGAGCGCTCCCCCTGGCCGCTCACCTTCTCGGTCAGCAGGTGGCGATCGATAGCCATGGAGAGCGCCTGGCGCACCCGCACATCCTGCAACTCGGGGCGATTGAGATTGAAGGTGTAAAGATAGGTGCCAAGCAGCGGCAGACCCCAGATCCGCTCCGGTGCCTCCTGCATGGTCTTCTGGTAGTACTCCAGCGCCACCTTGTTGGTAAGCTGGATCTCCCCCGCTTCATAACGCAGCCGCTCCCCATGCTGGGAAGCGAGCGGCAGATAGGTCACCCGCTGGATCCGGGTATGGGCGTCATCCCAGTACTGGGGGTTGCGTTCGGCTTCGATGCGCTCGTTCACCACCCAGCTCGCCAGCTTGTAGGGGCCATTGCTCACCATCTTGCCTGGCTGGGTCCACTGCTTGCCAAACTGGGCGATGACCCGCTCGTTGACCGGCACGAAGGGGCGCTGGCTGACCAGTTGCAGGAAATAGGGAACGGGGCGCTCCAGGGTCACTTTCAGGATCTGGTCGCTTTCTGCCTCCACCCCCAGGGCATCGAGGTCGAGCGCCCCGGCATAGATGGACTGGGCATTGTTGATGCCGGTCGCCAGCAGCAGGCCGGCGGAGGGGGAAGCCTGCGCCGGGTTCAGCAGCCGCCGCCAGGCGTAGACGAAATCCCTGGCGGTGAGGGGCTCGCCGTTGGACCATTTGAGCTGGGGACGCAGGAAGAAGCGCCACACCAGCCCATCCTCGCTGGTCTCCCAGCGCTGGGCCTGGGCGGGCACTATCTTGCCCTGACCATCCTCGCTCACCAGCCCCTCGAACAGGTCCACCAGCACCACCTCCCCCGGGAAACCGGAGCGGATCAGGGCCGGATCGAGGGACTCGGGTTCGGCGCCATTGCCCTTGACCAGGGTCTGCCTGTCCGACAGCACGGGCTGCTGCACCACGGTAGTGGCCTGAAGCGGCGGCACCGCCATCAACCCGAACAGCAAGGGAGAGAGCCAGCGGCGGGCTGGCCTGGCGGCGAAACGGTAAAACATGACATCAACCTCGTTCAATTCTTTTGACTGCAATGGGGGGAAGGCCGGCGGCGCGCCTGGAACCGAATGCATCATGCCGCGCTTGTTATCCCCGAAGACGACCCGTATTGTATCGGGCCTGCCCGATAGAGGGAGTCTTTCGGGCTATTTTTTTCAAGGTTTTATGACGACATGGCCGCCACGGGCGGGCGCAATCGCCAGAAGGCGCACTCTCCTGCCCCGTTGGCAATCGGACCGGGGCGATGTGTCGCCTGCAAGTCCGGTTGTCGTCTACCGTTTCAGGGGTATTTATGGGTTACGAATGGCTGGCGCTGGCTGCCGCCAGTTTATGGGCGATCGCCGCCCTCATCTCCGTCAAACCGGCTCGCCATCTGGGGGCCTTTGCCTACAGCCGCTGGCGGATGTTCCTGGTCAGCCTGATGCTGGCCAGCGCAAGTCTGGTGACGGGAGGCTGGCAGACCCTCACCGAGAGCGCCCTTCCCCTGCTGGCCCTCTCCGGCCTCATCGGCATCTTCGTCGGCGACACCGCCCTCTTTGCCTGCATGAACCGACTCGGCCCCAGGCGCAGCGGTCTGCTCTTCTCCTGCCACGCCCTCTTCTCCGCCCTGCTCGGGCTCTGGCTCTTTGGCGAGCGGCTCGATGGTTGGCGCCTGCCAGGCGCCTTGCTGGTCCTGGCCGGGGTCATGCTCGCCATCCTGTTTGGTCGTCGTGGCGACAACCAGCAGAACGAATGGGAGCAGGTGCGCGGCCGCCTCGTGGTCGGCATAGCCCTTGGCCTCACCGCAGCCCTGTGCCAGAGCCTCGGAGCCATCATCGCCAAGCCGGTGATGATGAGCGGCACCGTGGACGCGGTGAGCGCTTCCGGCGTGCGCATGGGCAGCGCCCTCTTGGCACACTGCGTCTTGCGGGCACTGCGCCTGCCGCTCGCCATGCCGCACAACCCCATCAACCGGCAGGTGCTCGGCATGATAGGCATCAACGGATTTCTGGCGATGACGCTGGGAATGACCCTGATCCTGGTGGCCCTGCGTCAGGGAGATGTGGGCATGGTGGCCATCTTGTCTTCCACCACGCCGGTCATTCTGCTGCCCTTGCTGTGGTGGCACTCGGGGATGCGTCCCTCGCTCCCCGCCTGGGCCGGAGCCCTGCTCGCCACCCTGGGCACGGCCCTGGTGCTGGGAATGGGGAACTGAACCCCGTCTCTCCTGCAAGAAGGAAGGACCAACACGCCCATCGGCGGCACTGAGCCGCCGATGCTCCCCCTTGCCGGACAGGGAGAGAGGCGATCGCGCCCCTAGAACAGAGCCACTTCCTCTTCGGTCAGCTCCCGGTATTCCCCCGGTGCCAGCTCATCGTCCAGAGCCAGATCGCCGATGCGTTCCCGATGCAGCCCGATCACCTTGTTGCCGATGGCGGCGAACATCCGCTTCACCTGGTGATACTTGCCCTCGTGGATGGTCAGGCGTGCTTCCCGCTCGTCCAGGATTTCCAGCTCCGCAGGGCGGGTCTTGTCGTTCTCGTTGCGCAGGTAGATACCGTCGGCAAAGAGCGAGATAGCCTCTTCACTCACGGGATCAGCCAGCCAGACATGGTAGGTCTTCGCGCACTCGTGCCGGGGCGACGTGATGCGATGGGACCACTGGCCGTCATCGGTGATCAGCACCAGCCCGGTGGTATCGAGATCGAGGCGCCCCACCACATGCAGTTTGCCCATGGCCGGCTCGTCGAGCAGGTGGAACACGGTGGCGTGATCCGGGTCCTCGTTGGAGCAGACATATCCTTCCGGCTTGTGCAGCATGAAGTAGCGATTCTGCAGGTTCAGGGTCAAGGTCACACCGTCAAACTCGATCTGGTGTTGCTCATTGATGTGAAAGGCGGGCTGCTTGACCAGCACGCCGTCTACCAGCACTTCCCCCTGACGGATCAGCTTGCCCGCCTGGGAACGGGTCAAATCGGAGCAATCGCAAAGAAATTTGTCGAGCCGCATGCAAAAACCTCGGAATCCATCATGATTGGGGGCGACATTATATCGGTCAGACCCGACAACACCAGTACTAAGCGACAGGGACTCAAGATGGCGCCTGACGCCATGATGTGCCAGTGATAGACTGCCGTCAGCAGACCGACATCACACATAATAATAAGCCCAGGATGTACCCATGAAGCCGACGAAGTCTCACCCCGTCATCCCCGTCAGCCAGTTGAAACCTGGCATGTATGTCATTGCCATTGCCAGCCAGACCGGCGCCATGGAAATTGCCCAGACGGGCATGGTGACCAACCCTCAACAGGTGGAGGCGCTGATCCGGCGCGGCGTGCTGACGGTGCGGGTGGATCTTGCCCGCAGCAAGCTGCCGGGAGGGGGCACGGCAAGCCCGGCGGATGTGGTGACAAACGGGGCGGGCTCCTCTCGTCAGATCGGCAGTGGTGAAGGGCGCGAGCTCAAGATCCGTCGGCTCTATCAGGAAGCGCGCGAACTGCAAGGCAAGTTCATTCGCCATCTCAAGGCCGGTGAGCCCATCGACATCACGCCCCTTGCCGCCGTGGCCGAAGAGATGGTCGATACCATGTTCACCCACGGCGATGCCATGCTCTGTCTGGCGCGGATCCGTGCCAAGGATGCCTACCTGATGGAGCACTCCATGAATGTCGCCATCCTCCTGGCGAACTTCGGCCGCTACCTGGGGCTGGATCGCAGCGTGCTCAAGGAGCTGACCCTCGGTGGCCTGCTCCACGACGTGGGCAAGATCATGACCCCGGATGAGGTGCTCAACAAACCGGGCAAGCTCACCGATGAGGAGCTGGAGGTGATGCGCGAGCACGTGGTCCACAGCCACGACATCCTGGCCGCCACCGCCGGCATCACCCCCATCATGCTGGAGGTGGCCGCCAACCATCACGAGCGGATCGATGGCACCGGCTACCCGCGGCGCCTCAAGGGGGATCAGCTCTCCCTCTACACCCGTATGAGCGGCATCGTCGATGTCTACGATGCGGTGACGGCAGACAGGGTCTACAAACAGGGCATGCAGCCAACCCAGGCGTTTCGCATTCTGCTCAAGGGGGTTGATCTGCATTTTGATGCCGACCTGGTAACCAGGTTCATCAAGTGCATGGGGGTCTATCCGGTGGGTACCTTGGTGCAGCTCTCCAACCAGCGCCTGGCCATCGTGATGCAGCGCAACGAACAGCAACCGCTCAAGCCCGTGGTCAAGGTGATCTATCACGCAGGCCATCGTCATTATCTCGAGGTGCAGTGGCTGGATCTCGCCAAAAACGGGGTTCAGGAGACCATAGAGAGCACGGTGGACCCCAAGGAGTTTGGCATCAACCTGGCCAACTTCGTCTAACCTGTCCGGCTTGTTGGCGGCTGCTCGCGGCAATGGCGAATCAGGAACTCTTCATCCAGCGGGGAGAGATCGAAGCGCAGGCAGGCCTCTTCGATGGCCCGGATGTCGTGTTGATGGTGTTCGCTGAGCCAGCGCACCGCGCGGCGCAAGTCTTCACCATGGGGCAGCAGGGTATGGTCGCTCATGGAATACCTCCGGTCAGCCATCGACGCCAGCCCGTCAATCCGGGCTCTCACTTTTAGCTTAGCCCGCGCGCACTCGCCCGGCAGACACCTGCGCCCTTGACGGTGCCCACCCTGTAGCAGGTATGCTCGACCCCTTCGGCGCCCTGCCGTGCCGGCGCCGCTCAAACAAGGATGCTGCATGCAAACCAAGGACAAGTGTCTGGCCGCCCTGGTCATTCTCTGCTGGGGACTCAACTTCGTTGTCATCAAGTGGGGGCTGGAAGGCATCCCCCCACTGCTGCTGGGAGCACTGCGTTTCGTCGGAGTCGTCTTCCCCGCCATTCTGCTGGTCCCCAGGCCTGCCATGCCCTGGCGCTGGCTGCTGGCCTATGGCGGTGCGATCAGCCTGGGCCAGTTTGCCTTCCTGTTCTGCGCCATGAAATTCGGCATGCCCGCCGGCATGGCCTCCCTGGTGCTGCAATCTCAGGTGGTCTTCACCCTGCTGTTCGCCATGATCTGGCTCGGAGAGCGCTGGCAGCCCCACCACTGGGTGGCACTGCCGCTGGCGGGAGCAGGTCTTTATCTCATTGCCACCCATGGCGAGGGCAACCTCACCCTCATCGGGTTTGTGCTGACGCTGTGCGCAGCCGCCTGCTGGGGCCTTGGCAACGTCATCAATCGCCAGATAGGTCTGCGCTATCGCACCTCTCTGCCGAGCCTGGTCGCCTGGGGCGGGCTGGTGCCCATCCTGCCCTTCTTCGCGCTCTCCTGGCTGTTCGAGGGGCCCGAACTCATCGCAAGCAGCCTGCTCAACATCCGTTGGCAGGGCGTCTTGTGCGTGCTCTATCTCTCGTTTATCGCCACCTGGCTCGGTTATGGCCTGTGGGGGAGGCTGCTGATGCGCTATCCGGTGGCCCAGGTTGCCCCCCTCTCCCTGCTGGTTCCCTGTGTCGGCATGGTGGCCGCCGCCCTGCTGCTCGATGAACACCCCACTCCCCTGCAATGGCTGGGCTCGGGTCTGGTGCTGCTCGGCTTCGTGGTGCATCTGCTGGGGGGCAAGATGCGCTTCTTGAAGACCCAAACCGAGGATTGACCTCGCCCGGGAAACTTCCCATCATGGGTCAGGCCCTCTTGGGCCCCCCCCATTATTTCGGCAGGATGCCATCATCAGGAGAGCAAGGACATGCGTCATCCGTCACTTTCGATCATTCCCTCTTTACCAGGTATCATGCGGGTCACGGCCATGCTGCTCCCCTTCTGCTGGAGCCCGTTCGGCTGGAGTGCCACCCTGCCGGCAGATCTCAAATGGGAGAGCAACGACACCGACCCCGTCTATGCAGACCCCGAGGCCAAGCGAGGCGGCACCTTCCGGGATTTCATGTCGAGCTTTCCGCTCACCTTGCGCAAATACGGGCCGGATTCCAACGGCGGTTTTGCGGCCTACGTGCGCGAGACCAACCTGCCGCTCCTGAGCACCCATCCCGTGACGCGCAATCCCATCCCCATGCTGGCCAACCAGTGGGCTTTCGGCGCGGATAACAAGACGCTCTATTTTCGTATCAACCCCAAGGCCCGCTGGTCGGACGGCCAGCCCGTCACTGCGGACGACTGGGTCTTCACCCTCAAGATGATGCGCAGCAAGGAGATCAACGACCCCTGGTACAACAACTACTACAGCACCCAGATAAGCGAAGTGACCAAGTTTGACGATCACACCCTCGCCATCACCAGCGGCACCGAGAAGAGCCGGGAAGATCTGCTCGAAGCTCTCCCCTTCACCCCGGAACCCAGCCACGCCATCAAGCTGACCGCCAACTGGGTCAAGGAGTACAACTGGAAGGTGCTGCCGGTCACAGGCCCCTACCAGATTGGCGAGCTCAAGAAGGGCAAGTCGGTTACCTTCGACCGGGTCAAGGATTGGTGGGGGAACGACGAGCGCTACTTCCAGCACCGCTTCAATCCGGATCGCATCGAGATCAAGGTGCTCAGGGATCAGAACATCGCCTGGCAGCACTTCCTGCGCGGTGAGCTCGACACCTTCCCCCTCGTGATGCCCAACTGGTGGCATGACAAGAGCAAAACCGCCGAATTCGAGAAGGGCTATATCGAGCGGCTCTGGTTCTACAACCAGACGCCTCAGCCCCCCATGGGGCTCTATCTCAACACCGCCGATCCCTTGCTGAGCAATCTCGACGTCAGACTCGGCATCCAGCACGCCCTCGCCCTGGACAAGATGATCGCGACCCTGCTGCGGGGGGACTACCAGCGTCTCAACACCTATGGCTCGGGCCAGGGAGATTTCACCAATACCGACCTCAAGGCGCGCCCCTTCGATCCCGCCCTTGCTCGCGAATTCTTTGCCAAGGCGGGCTTTACCAAGACCGGACCGGATGGCATCTTGCGAAACGACAAGGGCCAGCCCCTCTCCCTCAGCATCACCTACACCACGGCGGAACATGCCCAGCGCCTCACCCTGCTGCGGGAAGAGGCGAAAAAGGCGGGGCTCAACCTCGAGCTCAATCTGATGGATGCGTCTGCCGGCTTCAAATCCATGCTGGAGAAAAAACACCAGAGTGCCTGGATGGCCTGGAGCGGCGGTCGCTATCCCGCCTATTGGGAACACTTCCACAGGGTCAATGCCAACAAGCCCCAGACCAACAACATCATGAACATCGATGACGACAGGATCTCGGCCCTGGTGGAGCAATACGACAAGGCGTTCGATTTCGGCAAGAAGGCCGACCTCTCCCGCCAGATCCAGCAGCGACTCTATGAGCTCGCCAGCTTCGTCCCCGCCTATCAGGTGCCCTATACCCGGGCCGGCGCCTGGCGCTGGGTACGCCTGCCCAAGGTGCCGGCAACCCCCCAGAGCGACTTGCTCTACTGGCCCCTTGACGGCTCCAACTCGGGTTACAGCTTCGGCGGCCTGCTCTGGATTGACGAAGCGGCAAAGGCTCAGACCCGGGCTGCCATCAAAGGAGGGCAGACCTTCCCGCCGGTGACCATCACGGATACCACCTACCAGCAAAAATAGGGCAGCTGGCGCCGTCATCCCCAAAACAAAAGACCCCGCATTGGCGGGGTCTTTGTTACAACCGGGATGGCACCAGGCAGAGGGCGCTCAGCCGCGTTTGGCCTGCTTTTGCGCAATGGCGTCGGCGACGTCGGCCGGGTCCAGCACAATGCCTTCCTGATCCGGCGTCGGGAACACGGCCACGCAGAGATCATCCTGCTCCATGCCGTCCACCCAGCGATCCAGCCACACTTTGAGGGTGATGGATTGCGGCTTGCACTCGGCCCACTCCCCTTCGGCCCAGGCCTTGGCGTAGTCGGGATGCGGCCATACCGGGATGCAGTCTTCCTCTTCGGTCGTCAGCATCATGACGCCGTGTTCGTCGGTCAGGACAAACAGCTCTTCGTGCTCGACCAACTTGCTGATGAAGTGATCAAAGCGGTAATCGGCGTTCAGTTGCAGCGCGGCATTGCGCTCGGTGTCGCTAAGTTCATAGCTCATCGGTCAAGTCTCTCGTTCAATAAAGGGCGACATGTTCACATCTTGCCGACCCCTTGTCCAGCAGGAGTAATGGGTCATCCGTCTTTCCATCGCCTCACCCCAGCTCGGGGGTCAACAGCCGGAGTCCCGCGGTCTCACCCAGTCGCTCCCTCAGCCAATAGGCGGACTCCACCTCCACAAAGCAGAGCTGATCCCGCCCCGCAGCGACCCCCACCATGATCTGCTCAAGCCGTGCTTGCTGGGCGGCACTCCAGGCAGCAACCAGCTTGCCGCCATGGGCCTCGTCCACCACCTCACGGCGCAGCTCGAACAGGTTATCGGTGATCGGGCTGTTTATCTTGCTCGGGTGGCGCCAGTACATCTGCAGGTTGTCCAGCATCTCCTCATCGTAACTTGCCAGCGCATCGAGCTCCGGCGTCTCTTTGCTCTGGGCCGCGAATTCACACCAGCCTGCCGACAAGGTAGCCAGACTCTGGGCATCCTTGCCATGCTGACGCAGGGTTGTCACGTCTTCCCCACGAATGGCCGGCAGCCAGAGATCTCCTTGATGTTGCGCCAGGAGAGGGAGCAGCAAGGAGGGAGCATAAACAGGAAAACGGGGACCCAGAGAGTGCAGCAGAGAGACCAGAGTAACAGTGATCATGAGACGCGCCTTGAACAAGATGACCTGGCATCACGCCTGGTCATGAGGGTGAACGAGGGTGCCATTCTAGCATGTTTGCCTTGCTGGGGGCGTTTGCGTCCAGCCGGGCCGGTGATAGATAGCGTCCAAAAAAGCAGCGTTTGAACCAGAGCGGCCCCGATAAAGGCCAATTGTTTGAGCCAGCGCCCACTAAAGAGGCACCGGGGATGCTAGGTTGCATACATCTTTAGCGTAAGGAGTGCATCCATGAGTGGGATCAACCAGGTTTCTGACGATTTTGTGAATGAGCTGAAAATACTGGCGTGTTTTGATCCGGCCAACATGAGCCTGGGGATCAAGCTGCGCAGCGACATGTCGGAAGCGCTTTGCCAGGCGGCAGCGCGCCTGCACAGCCAGGGCCTGATCACCGCAGCAGATGGCGGCTATCTGACCCCTTTCGGCATGACCATGCTGGAGCATCTCCAACACCTGCTGGTCGCACTCAAGCCGAATTGAGCGGTTGTGGTGCCCAGAGCGAGAAGTTGAGCAACTCCCAGCGCTCTCCTTGTCGCAGCAGACAAGCAAACAGCAAAGGACCTTCGGGTCCTTTTATCTTGCCATCGACCAGCCACTCTCCCCCCCGTTTTGGCATCGGCTGTACCCTGATCTCATCGGGTTTCACCGCGTTTCCCAGGCGAACATGTACAAACTGTTGACACACGGACACGGCATCATTCACCGCAGGATCCGGCGTGGGCGTGCTGGCCTGACCGGTCAACGCCACGGTCAGCAAGAGGGAGGAGAGCAGGGTCATGACGCGTATTGATGAAGCCATGAAAACAAAAAGCCGTGGCACCAGAGGTACCACGGCTTTCTTAAATTCTGCAAGAATTACAGAGCAGTTACGTTCTCAGCCTGCGGGCCTTTTTGACCTTGGGTCACAGAGAACTGTACGCGCTGACCTTCAGCCAGGGTACGGAAGCCGTTACCTTGGATGGCGCTGAAGTGAACGAAAACGTCCGGGCCGTTTTCTTGCTGGATGAAGCCAAAACCTTTGGTTTCGTTGAAAAACTTAACGGTACCGGTGATCATGTTAGACATATCTTTAAACCTGTATTCAAAATAATTACTTATGCTTTTCAGCGGGTAAAGCTCAAAAAACGGGATTACTTATGAACAACAGGAAAAGATGTAAAACATCATATTCATTGACATAACTATCGCCCTTTCAAGCTGGTTGAGATTATACGTGCCTTTGTCGATTACGCAAACAAATTTGTACCCCGCCAGCGGCGGGGTACGGCGGTTTAGACCTGTGCCGACTCCAGTGCCTGAACCAGGGCTTTGAGGAAGCGAGCCGCCTCTCCACCGGTGCAGGCTCTGTGGTCAAACGTCATCGACAGGGGAAGTGCACGCACCGGGCGCGCCTCGCCGTGGATGAACACCACCTTCTCGAACAACTTGCCCGCTCCTATGATGGCCACCTGGGGTGGTGTGACGATGGGGCTGGCGTAACGGCCTGCGATGGCGCCAAAGTTGGTGAGGGTGATGGTTGCCCCCTGCAGCATTTCCCGCGGCACGGCACGGGCCTTCACATCGGCGATCATCCGATCCAGCCCCTGCCGTATGTCAGCCGGGTCCCGCTCTGCCACGTTCTCCATCACGGGCACATAGAGCCCATGCTTGGAGTCGACCGCGATGGCCACATTGACCTCCCTGAATAGACGCCGCGACAGGATCTCTCCGTCAAACCACGCATTCATGGAGGGTTCGGCCCGACACGCCACGCCGATCGCCTTGATGAGGCGCACCGTCACATCTTCATCCGGGCGCCAGTGGCGCAAGTCCACTTCGTCGGTGATGCTCACCGGCACCACAGTCCGGTGCGAGAGCTCCATCGCCTTGGCCATGGCCCGGCGCGAGCCTTTCAGGAATTCGTTGCCGCTCTCCTGCTGGGCCTCGAACGCCTGTTGCACATCCTGCTCGGTCACCATGCCAGCGCTGCCGGTTCCCTTGACCTTGTCGATGTCCAGCCCCAGTTTTTGCGCCAGCAGACGTACCGCTGGCATGGCTTGCACCAGCGTGCCGCCGGGCGCCATGGCCCCCACCACGAAATGATCCTCGATATGCTGCTGATGGGCGCTGACCTTGCCAACGACGGTGCCGTCATCCTCGCCCCCTTCAAACTCCACCAGCGGTGCCCCGATGTGGAGGATGTCCCCCTCCTGCCCGCACAATCTGGCGATGACCCCGGCCACCGGTGAGGGCACATCCACCAGCGCCTTGGCTGTCTCCACCGACAGCAGTACCTGATCTACCTGCACCGTATCACCGGCGCTCACCTTCCACTCGACGATCTCGGCCTCGGCCAGTCCTTCGCCCAGATCCGGCAATTTGAAAAATTTCATGACCTGCTCTCCCTCTGCTGGGACATCACCAAACATTGACAGACACCATGGAGCCCTGTGGCCCAGGCACTTGCGCATCCGTACCTGTCGCGCGTCATAGCCACTGGTTCTCTATCAGTTGCCGAGCCGCCTGCGCGATCTCCTGCTCGGTGATGAGGTAATACTCCTCGTTGCGATAGTAGGGGACGGCGGCATCCACGCCGGTGAGGCGTCTTGGCGGCACCTTGAGGGCAGTCATCGCCTCTTCGGTCACCTGGGACACGATTTCGGCACCCACCCCGAAACTGCCACAGGCTTCGTGTACCACCAGCAGCCTCCCGGTCTTGCGTACCGAGGTCAGGATGCTCTCCATGTCCAGGGGTTTGATGGTGGCAAGATCCAGCACCTCGCACTGGATGTCCTGCTCCGCCAGCAGGTTCGCCGCACGCATGACTTCCTGGATGCAGGCTCCCCAGGCCACCACAGTGATGTCCCGGCCGGGACGCAGGGTGAAGCAGACATCCAGCGGCAGGCCGACGCCGTCATCCACCACATCCGACTTCATGGAGCGATAGATGCGATCCGGCTCGAAGAACATCACGGGATCCGGATCCCGAATGGCCGACAGCAGCAGGCCGTAAGCCCGCTTCGGGCTCGAAGGGATCACGACCCGCAGCCCGGGGATATGGGCAAACAGAGCCTCGACGCTCTCGCTGTGGTGCTCGGGTGAATGGATGCCGGCGCCGTAGGGGGAGCGGTAAACGATGGGACAGGTGATGCGGCCACGGGTCCGGTTTCGCATCCGCGCCGCCTGGCAGATGATCTGCTCCATGCCCGGGAAGATGAAGCCCTGGAACTGGAATTCGGCCACGGGTTTGAGCCCCTGGGTCGCCATGCCCACCGCCACCCCGGCGATGAGCCCTTCGGCCAGCGGCGTATCGATGACCCGCTTGAACCCGAATTTATCGCGAAGCCCCACGGTGGCGCGAAACACACCGCCGTTGACCCCCACATCCTCCCCCAGTACCACCACATCAGGATCGCGAGCCATCTCGTGGTGCAATGCCAGATTGATCGCTTCGAGCAGCGTGATATCGCTCATAGTCCCTCCCCGCTCTGCTGCATGCCCTTGGCGATGATGCGCTGGCGCTGGGCAAGATAGGCCTTCGGCAGCTCGGCAAACTGGTAATCGAGCAGGGTCTCCGGCGCCTGGGGCGTGATGGCCTCATAGGCGGCAACGGCGCGTTCCACTTCCCGGCCCGCCTCTGCCAGCAGCGCCTGTTCCTGCTGCTCGTCCCACCAGCCCCGTTCAAACATGAACTGGCGCAGCCGCTTGACCGGTTCCCTGGCCCAGGCCGCTTCCACCTCGGCGCCGTCACGATAGCGAGTCGCATCATCGGCGGTGGTGTGATCCCCGAGCCGGTAGCTGACGGCTTCGATGAGCGTCGGCCCCTTGCCGCTGCGAGCCCGCTCGACGGCGGCGCGGGTCGCCTCATAGACCGCCACCACGTCATTGCCGTCCACCTGAAGGCTGCGCACCCCGGCCCCTATGCCCTTCTGGGCCAGGGTGGGCGCGCTCGACTGCAACTTGCGCGGCACCGAGATCGCCCACTGGTTGTTGTTGATGATCATCACCATGGGGAGATGCCAGACACCGGCACAGTTGAGCCCCTCGAGAAAGTCTCCCTTGGAGGTGCCGCCATCGCCGATGGTCACCACGGCGACCCTGGGCTGGTTGCGCAGCTTGAAGGCGGCCGCGATGCCGGCAGCATGGGTGATCTGGGTGGCGATGGGAACGCAGATGGGCAAGTCTTCCGACAACTCGCCATCGGCCTTGTAGAAGACGCTGCCCCGTTCATCACCGCCCCAATACTGCAGGTTCTGCTCCATGGGCACGCCCCTCACGTAGAGAGTGGGCATGTCCCGGTAGTAGGGTACATAGACATCCTCTGGCTGCATGGCGAGCCCGACCCCGATCCCCACCGCTTCCGCCCCGAGATGGGAGGGAAAGGTGCCGAGTTTGCCGGTTCGCTGCAGTGCTATCGCTTTCTTGTCGTAACTGCGCACCATCACCATGTTGCGGTAGAAGGTGTGCAGCATCGCCTTGTCCAGCCAGGTCGGCAGTGTCGCGACCGGGCGCCCCTCCTCATCGAGGTAACGAAGGAAGGGGATGTCGACATGGGTCATAACTGGCTCCTTGCCGTTGTCAGCGTCACCACCATGAGGTGACATTTAAAATGTAAACAACATGTTAATCAAAGGGCAACGAGATTCATCCAGGTAAGACCAGTAGAAACTTCTTTTATTCTCGAAGGTAATTGGAATTTTCGTCGAGCAGAAACAAAGAAGGGAGCCTGTTCAGGCTCCCTGTCATATCGAGTTCGGGATCACGCCCATCACCGCCATGCTGCTTGCCACCGCCCGTGGCGCAGGATCAGCATGACAAAAAGGCGTCAATTCACTCCCACAAACGGGTGGGTACCACCAGCAGCATGGTGCGCTGTCCGATGGCCACGTTGGCGTTGGGGAAGACCACCGCTTCCCGCGGTTTCTCTACCCTGTATTGCCGATCCCCATCTTCTGCCAGCACAAAACCCTGGGGAAATTCGGTGAAGTTGTCCACATCGCTGGCAAACAGGAAGCGGAACTGCTCCGACTGCTTGTTGATCACCCGATCTATGGCAAAAAGGGTGAAGTCATCGGCTCGCCATGGCTCGAGGGCCACCTCATCCCGGGTCACCAGCTCCTGCAATGTCTGGCGCACCTCGATGAAGCGAGTCATGTCGTTTTCACCGAAGGGCCGCACCTTGCCCAGCTCCACCGTAAAGGCATGGGCGCCGTGCTGGTGCGAGCTGTAATAGCTGAAGGTGGTGGTCGGGCCGCTCGAGAGCAGTATGGTGCGCACGCCGCAGGCACCGAGGAAACGTACCTGCTCCTTGCAGTGAGGGCGTTCGTGGGGGAAGGGATAGACGGCAAACTTCTCGTGGCGCGAGCCGCGAATGGCGGTATGGAGATCGTAGTGGTAACGGGGCCTGGCCGAGTCGGCAAAGAAGCGGCTCACATACTGCTCCAGACGCATGGCGCGGATGCGCTCCCGGTTGCACAGCCCCTCCCCCTTGCTGTGGGCGCCCGAGAAGAGGCGGTTCATGTTCTCTTCCACCTCCCTCACCCCCTGGTTCATGGCGGCGGGGTTGCCAAAGAGGAAGAGCACCCGGTGACGAACCTTGAGCTCCTCTGCGAGCAACCGGGTCAGCAACTGGTTGCAGATCTCGATGGGGGCGGTCTCGTTGCCGTGGATGCCGCAGGAGAGGACGATGTCCTTGTGCCCGGGTTGCCCCGCCTCGGAAGCGGGTTCCAGGCAGATCACGCCGGTATCCCACACGCTCACCCGGGTACCGTCGGTCAGATTGAAGGCGAAAGGCTCGAGCTGCCACTCATGGCGGCGCGTCAGGGCCAAAAAGTCATGCTGGGGAATCATCCGTCTCACCCTTTAGTCTGGAATGCCATGGCCGGATTATACGCAAGGCAACCGGGCTTAAAATCAGTTTTTAAACAAATTCAAACAGTAAGGATACAAAAATGGTGAAAATGAGTGACAACTCATGCAACAGGATCAAGCGGGGGGAAACACGGAAGAGGGAAAGCGGTGAACGGGTATCGGCAGGTGAAGACAGCATGCCTTCGGCAGACTGGTGGGCAGCATGCCCCTGGGATCAGCAGAAAAACAAGGCATCCATGCCCGGCTGATCAACCACGCCAGAACGGCTTGGTGGTCTCTTGATAGCGGTCGGCTTCGTTCAGACCGATGTCCTTGAGCAGGTAGGCGGGCAGCTCGGAGAGCTGGCGACGGCTGCGGCTGCGTTCCAGCCAGGTCAGGACGGTCATCTTGACGCGAGCAACCAGATTCGATTCGCTGGAATGCTGGTAACCGGCTTCGGTATAAGTCATGTTGGCCATGATATGGCTCCTCTCTCTCGTTCTGCGCAAGGCTCGGATTTGATGCGCAAAGCTTAGTCAGGGCGGGGAGGTGCCTCAATTGACGAATTTTGATACATAACATTAGTAAAAGTAATGGTTGATATCGCCAGGGCAATAACCGTAACCATATGATTTCAAAATGAAATAATGCTGAAAATTTCCCCCTGGCAGCCTGACAGCATTTTCTCCTGCGCCACCCACTTCTAACTATGCACTTTCCCACGCTAGCTATGCACGGCACGACGCCGAGTCAGCAGGGTGCAAACTCTCGGCCACCAGGGTTTGTTAACAAATAGATCGCAACAAGATCGTTATTTAACAAAAAGATACGAACAGGCAACCTGAACCGGATGCCCCCCATGTCACCCCCATCGTCAGGGTGGCACCGGACACTTGGCACCCTGCCATCATACTGGTATGGTTATTTATACAGTGGTTTATCATGCTGCCTCCCCACACTGCCCCAATATCATGCTGAACAGGGGAGCGGCACACACACAGGATCTGCCGATGGACACCTTTACCCCCGCCGCCACCCTGCGTCAACAGATGGCCCTGCTGGAGGCGTCGCTGGCACGCCTTGCCCGGCAACTGGGCCAGCTCGACCTGCTGGAGGCTCATGTCTATCCCCTCCCGGCCGTGGCCCAGGGGGAAGAGCATGAGCCCATCGAGGCCATCGAGGTGGGCTATCTCTCGGGCGAGGCGGCCCTGGCCGCCACCCTCGCCGCCTTTCAGGACCACAGCGCCCGCCCCGGCTGCTCCACCAAGGCGACCCACCGTCTGCCCGGCTGGCTGCGCTTTCCTGCCGCCTGCGCCAGGGAGCTGGCCCCCGTCATCGAGGAGATCAACGCGCACAAGCTCGCCTTCAAGGCCATGGTGCAGGCTGCGGGCGGACGGGACGAGAAGTTCGAGCTGGTGCACGGCGCCCTGCCCGGCGTCATCACCCTGCAGGTCTATCGCAAGCTGACCTGGCTTCAGGGGGATCTCCATTCGCTGGGCTTCACCTGGGCCGACAAGCAGAGCATCAGCCGCCTCAGCCGGGAGCAGGTACTGGAGATGCTGGAGCGAAGCCGCCGGTATGTACCGGCGCTCTTTGACAACGAAGAGTGGAGCAAGATGGTGGATCAGGAGGTATACGACATTCGCCGCCTGCCAGCGGATGCCGCCCTGCGGATCCGCAGGCCGGTCAAGACCCACCCCATGATCAACCTGCTCTGGCAGGACCGGGAGCCCCGCAAGCAGCAGATCAAGGCGAGCCTTCCCCTGCTGCTCTGCTCCGATACCCAGCCGGCCGTCACCCATCTGGGCCACTACCCGCCCAAGCTCCGCCAGGCACGCCGGGATCGCAAGATTGGCGGTGACCCCATCATAGAGCGGCTGCACCTCTACCTCTATCAGGGGTAGTGCAGGCTCGGCACCGCCACAAACGACAAGGGGAGCATCACGGATGCTCCCCTTGTCACATCGGGCGACAGCCCATCGCCGTCAGCTCATCAGCAGTGCCCGCAGGCTCTCCACATCCAGCCCCTTCACCTCGGACTGGCCGCTCAGGAGGCCGTCGGCCAGTGCCCGCTTCTCGTCGTGCAGCGCCACTATCTTCTCCTCCACCGTCTGCTCGCACACCAGGCGATAGACGGTCACCGGCTGGGTCTGGCCCATGCGGTGTGCCCGATCGCTCGCCTGATCTTCCACCGCCGGGTTCCACCAGGGATCGAGGTGCAGCACGGTGTCGGCCTGGGTCAGGTTGAGGCCCGTGCCCCCCGCCTTGAGGCTGATGAGGAAGAGCGGCACCGCTTCATGGCGAAAACGCAGGATGGACTCCTGACGGGACTTGGCCGAGCAGCCCCCATCCAGATAGCAGTAGTCCCACTGCCGCTGTTCGATACGGCTGCGCAGCAGGCTCAGCAGATCGACAAACTGGCTGAACACCAGCACCCGGTGGCCACCATCGATGGCTTCGTCCAGCAGCGCCATCGCCTCGTCCAGTTTGCTGCTGGTCTGGGACCACTCCGGCATCACCAGCTGGGGGGAGCAGCAGAGTCGGCGCAGCCGGGTCAGGCCGCTCAGCACATGCATCAGGGCACGGCCATCGGCACTTTGCACCTGCTGCACCACCTCGCGCCGGGTCGCCTCGTAGAGCTGACGCTCCTCGGGGGAGAGGCTGATGTGATGGATGATCTCGGTCTTGTCCGGCAGCTCCGTCAGCACCTGTTGCTTGAGGCGGCGCAGGATGAAGGGGCTGATCACCGCCCGCAGCATCGCCATGTGCTGGGGATCCTTGACCGCCTTGCCAAAGCGGCGCTTGAACTCCCCGAGGCTCCCGAGCAGGCCGGGATTGATGAAGCTGAACAGGCTCCACAGCTCCCCCAGATGGTTCTCGATGGGGGTGCCGGAGAGGGCGAGGCGAAAATCCCCGTCGAGCTGGAACAGCAGCTTGGCGCGCTGGGTACCGGCATTCTTGATCTGCTGTGCCTCGTCCAGCACCATGCTCGACCAGCGGCGGGACTTGAGCGCCTGAGAGAGACTGCCGAGCATGCCGTAGTTGACCAGGACGATCTGTCCGGCCCTGGCCCCCTGGATCAGGGTCTCCCGCTCGGCGGGATGGTCGAACACCACCACCTCGAGCTCGGGGGCAAAACGGGCCACCTCCTCCTGCCAGTTGGTGACCACTGACTTGGGCACCACCACCAGCGCCGGGCCCAGGTGCTGACGCATGCGCAGCACGATGAGGGCCTGCAAGGTCTTGCCCAGGCCCATGTCATCGGCCAGACAGGCGCCAAAGCCGTGATGGGCCAGGGTCGCCATCCAGCGTACCCCCTCCTTCTGATAGTCCCGCAGCGCCGTCAGCAGCTCGGGGGGACAGCTCACCTCCTGCTGCCACTCCTGCTGAAGGTTCTGCCAGGCGGCATCCCCCTCGGTGGTGATGACGGAGAGCAGGCGGGCCAGCGGATAGGCCAGCTTGTTGTTGATGCGCTGCTCGTTGTCCAGCATGGCGCCGAGCACGGTGAGGCGTTCCACCAGCTTGTCGCTCAGCATCAGGCTGGTCTTCTCGTCGAGTTGCACCGTGCGCTGGCCCGGTGTCAGCTGGCGCAGGATGAGGCGAAGATCGAGGATCTGGTGCTCGTCCAGCGAGAGCGCCCCCTCCACCTGGAACCAGTCCTGACGCCGCTCGATGCGCAGGCTCAGGGCCGCCTCATCAAGGCTCTTGAGGCGGGCGCTGTCCTGGTGCCAGTGCACCACCACACCAGCGTCCACCAGCTCGGGCAGGGCGTTGACCAGGGTGAGCGCCTGCTCCCCGTCCAGCTTCCACTCGTTGCCGGGCAGGCCGATGGGCAACTGGTTGCGAAGGCGCTGGGCATCCTCTTTCTCGGCAGCCAGATCCCGCTGCCAGTAGTGATACTCCCGGATACCCTGGCGCACGATGGCCTCCCCCTTGCCCAGAGGCAAGGGCGGCAGGTCCCCCTCCCGAGTCACCAGCTGGACCACGAGCTGCCCCTCCTGCCAGTCGAGCAGGACGGAAGGAACGCCGGGCCAGGGGGCCAGCTCGGCATTGCCTCTGAGCCCCGCCACCTGGCTGTGCCAGGGGAGATCGGGGATCGCATCCAGCGTGCGTTGCAGCTCCTCGAGCCCGGCCGGAGGCAATGCCGGAATGGCCTCCAGGGCCGGTAATCTGTCCAGCAGTGCCTGCGGTGTCAGAATAAGCTGCCACAAATCCTGAGCCAGAGGGACGATGTGCGCACCGCGGGCGGCGGGAGCAGGATGTAGTCTGGCACTCATGCCCTCCCCGCTCTGTACCAGTTGCAGCAGGGGGGCGCTGACGGCCAGTTGCAGCTTCTGCCCCTTGGCATTGAAGAGGCGAGGATGGTTTGCCAGGGGCACCCAGGCATCCCGGGGCAACTTGCCCATGTTGCGCGGCAGGGTGCGCACCAGTGCCCAGTCCGCCTCGTCCAGCAGGCTGGCGTACTGGGTGGAAAGCAGGGCCGGATCGACCCTTCGCCCGGCGGTCCACTCCCCCTTGGTGCTCTGCTTCTGGATCTTGCACTCAAGCTCAGGCCCCTCCGCGTGGAGCAGCCAGACCAGCCGCTCCTGGGGCTTGCGCACCCCGCTCGAGCGTCCCAACCCCTGCAGCCAGTTGAGCCAGCTTGCCGAGGCGGGGGCCTTGCCTTCCTCCTCGGTGGCATCCTCTTCCTCCCCTTGAGCAGGGCGCAACGCGCGCAGGGGCCAATGGGCGGCCTCCCGGCCAAGCAGGAGTCGCAGCAGATCCTGGCAGAAGGCCATCAGGCGATGCCGGGGCTCGGCGTCCAGCACGTGGGAGAGGTCCCACTTGTGCAAGATGGTCACCTGGGGGCTCTGCTCGCCGTGGCGCGCCAGGGCGCAGAGATCGAGCCAGAGGTAACCCCAGTGGAGCTCCTCCAGCGGCAGTTGCAGGGTATCGAACAGGCCGACCGCCTGGCCGTGGCGATCTCCGGCCCACTGCCCCAGCAGATCGGCCAGCAGGGGGGAGTGATGGCCCAGACTGCGCTGCCACTTCTTGCGCTGCTCGCTCCCCTGCACCGGATCTGCCTGTTGCAACCAGCCGAGCCAGAGAAGGGCGCTGAACATCCGAGGCCAGGGCGACGCCTCTTGCCCCTGCCACTGGCCAAGCGCCCCCAGCAGCCGCTCGGCCAGGGGCTGCTCATCCCCCTGCTGCGCCAGTTGTTGCAGTGCAGGCCAGTGAGTGGTTACCTCGCCCCCAAAGGAACCGCAGAGCCACTCCCATTCGCGGGCGCGAGCCTGGATCTGGCCAGAGAGCGCCGGGGAGCAGGAGGCGACCAGCGTTGCCAGCGGCCAGCCCTCGTCAGGCTCTGCGTCAAGCAGGGCCTGCAAGGCGAAGTGTTCGAGCAGCAGGGCCTGCCAGGCGGGGCTGGAGCCTGCCAGCAGGCGGGGAGCATCGGGAAGATCCAGGAGGCTCAGGAGCTCGGCACTCTGGTAATAGGCCGGGATCTGCCCCGCCTCCCCCAGACAGAGCTCGCGCACCACCTCCTGTGCCCGCTCCAGGCCCGTGACCGAGGGGATGCGGGACCACTGCGGCATGGGGCACTCCCCCGCACGCACCGCCAGGATCAGGGTCAGGGTTCCCTCTGCCGTCAGACTCCACTGCTGCTCCGTTCGTTGACGGACAAGCCCCCACTGCTGCAACTGATCGAGGGTGTCGAGCAGCGCACGCCCGGGTGCGCCCGGGGCATAGAGGGTGTCTTGCAGGTAACGAGTGCTGGCGGCGCGCTGCAATTGCAGCTCGCACAGCAGGGCATGGCAATCTGAAGAGAGGGTGAAGGCTGACATCAGAACTCACGGGCAAGTGCAAAGGCGGAATTTTAACGGGAAAGCGGCGGCGGCTCGACCCTTAAGCGCGAAATAGTGCAAAAAAGCTGGCGCCTTTGATGGGTACGCGAGCGACAGGGCTGACAGGGCACTCGCCCCTGCCACCGGGCAACGGGCCGCAGGAGGGGCGCGGTCATCAAAAAAGGCGCCGCAGCGCCTTCTGGAAACTGATTGTTGGCTCAGCCTTCCAGCCGGGCCAGACGGGCTTCCAGCCCCTGCAACTGCCCCTTGAGGTGCTCGACCTCTTCTTCGAGCGCCGCCAGTCTGTCTGCCGCCGGTGACACAAGGTTGCCAGAGGGCGCCGCGTCGGCCAGCGCCTGCAGATCCACCTCGCCACTGAACAGGTGCGCGTAGCGGGATTCCCGCTTGCCCGGCTCACGGGGCAGCTTGACCACATAGGGCCCCCGCTCGATGAGGGTGGCCAGCACCGCATCCACCTCGGTCACATCGTCAAAGCTGCACAGCCGGTTTGTGCGCGAACGCAGCTCACCCGGGGTCTGCGGGCCACGCAGCAAGAGTTCGCAGATGATGCCGAGCTCCTGGGCCGAGAACTTCAGCTCGCCGAACTCGGTATTGCAGAAACGATGCTGATAGCGGGGCACCCTGGCGTTGAAACCGGCGGTATTGACCACCAGACGGCGGCGGATCAGCTCGTCGATCACGGCGCGGATATCCAGCTCGGCGAGCTCCAGCACGGGTTCCCGGTTGCTCTTCTGGTTGCAGGCATTGACCAGTGCATTGAGCGAGAGAGGGTACTGATCCGGCGTGCAGATCTCTTTCTCAATCAGGCAGCCGATCACGCGGGCCTCTAATGGGCCTAGTACTATCTCCATGTCATACTCCCTTGCCAAACAAGACGTTAAGACGGTTATCTTAGCCAAGGCGCCTGCGCCGTCCAGCAGATAACCCCATTTTTGCGAGCCGATGAAACCCTTGCTGCAACCTTGTACAGCAAAACGGCCTCGGTGCGCGGGCGAGGTGAACGGACGGCCGGGAACCTCTTTGGCAACCAGCCCCCTCCCCCTCCAACGAGGCGAGCACAAAAACCATCACGGCCGCAAAGGCGGCCGTGATGGTAGACAGATTGAAACGGCCCTCACGAAGAGGGCTTGCGCTCCAGGGTCGCGGCCACCTTTCTTGCGGCCGACACGGTGAGCAAAGGCTCACCCGGATAGAGCATCAGGGCGCTTGCCCGCAGGTTGTCGGCCTCCGCCGTGCGCCCCAGGGCATTGAGGGCGATCACCATGTTGGCGTAGATGTTGGCCCTCGGGGTATGGCGCACGAAGGCCTGCCCCCAGTCGAGGTAGGCTTCAAGCTCCGCCTTGTTGTTGGCCTGCAGACCGACCATGAGGCGCACCGCGTTCACGTCGAACTCCACCCGGGTCAGCCAGGCCATGGGGTTGACGATGTCGAGCAGGAGCGCAGGCTGCTTGTAACCGCCCCGCTCATACTTGGTCACCACCCAGGCGGTATGCAGGGCGGTCAACATGAAGGGGATGACGATCAGGGGAATGGCGATGGCCATGAAGCGCAGCAGCAACCAGGGGCGGCACAGATGGTCGCGCCAGTTGCCGTGGTCTTGCTCCTCCACCTCCGCATCCATCGCATACAGGAGCAGCAGCAGCGCCCACCACAGGGCGATGGCGTGGTAGAAGGGGTACTCGGTCTGGGTGTGCAGCAAGATGGGGGTCGCCAGCGCAAACAAGGCGGCGCCCTTGACCCAGCCCGCCCGGCTCAAACGCCACAGCAGGGCCCCGCCCATCAGCACCATGCCCAGCATGGGTGCCAGACCCCCTTCAACCGCCCAGTAGAGAAACTCGTTGTGGGGGTGATCCAGGTTGTACTCGATCTGCACCATGGCCGGGTTCAGCGCCTTGTCGGCCATGTAGTGATGGAGAAACACCGACTCGAAGCTGCCATAACCCCAACCAGTCCAGGGCATCTGGGCAATCAGCTTGGCGGCGTAGGGCCAGTAGATGGAGCGCATGCCACCGGACTGGTAGATCTCCAGCCCTCGTCTGGCTCCGGCCATCAGGTATTGCGAGGCCAGCCCGAGCAGAATGCCCAGGGCCACCAGCGCGAGCATCCGGCCCAGCCGCCGCTCACGCCCCAGCTGGGCAGACAGCAGCAAGAGAGCCATCACGCCGCCCAGTTGCCCGACTCGCGATTGCAGGACCACCAGCAGCAGAGAAGTGGCCAGGATCACCCCATAGCGCAGCCCCTTGAGCCAGGGGTTGGCATCACCGCGCAGCTCCAGCCAGATGGCCAGTGACAGGCCGGTCGCCATGAAACTCGCCATCACGTTGGGTTGCTGGAAGATGCCATAGGGGCGGTTGGTCTGGGTGTCGTACCCAATCCAGTTGCCCGGCACCAGCAGGTAATACTGCACCAGGCCGAGCAGCGCCTCGATGGCGACGGCCCCCAGCAGCAGATAGAGCAGCCTGTCTCGCGCCTCGCGGCCGAATCGCCACTGATAGAGGCTTGCCAGAAACAGCAGGCCGGCAAACAGCCCCAGCAGCCGGGGAATGGCATAGTCCTTGAGCTCGGCTCCCGGATAGGCCATGGGCAGCAACAACAAGATCCCCCCCAGCCACTGGGCCGTCAGCAGCGGCGAGACCACCAGTCGCTGGCTGAGGGTCACATGCCACAGCCCCAGCGCCATCACCAGGCTGGCGAAGATCCAGCCCCAGGCATTGAACGGCAGATAGAGCCCTGCCCCGCCTGGGTTGTGCATGAAAAAATGCATGCCAAGCAACCAGTAAAGGAGGCTGACAACCCCCAATATCCCTGTCGTCGACATCACCGTCACTGCTCCCTGTTGTGTCATGCTCATGCTCGTTTTCTTCCGACACGCCATACATGAAGGGGGGCAAAGCCCCCCTTGTTCACTTCAATCATCCTTGTGCCGATTCCGGTCGGCGAAACGCATGGCGCACCAGCACGATGCCCACCCCCAGCATGCCACCGAGCAGGGTAGCCAGCACCACGACCAGAGGGCGCTTGGGCTGCTCGCGGCTCAGGGGCTCACTCGGCGAAGCCAGATAGGCGAACGACTGGAAGGGCTGTGCCTCAAGCTTGAGGGCCTCAAGACTGCCCAATTGCAGGCGCAGGTCGCTCAGCGCCGGGTTGAGGAACTCGGGGTTCTTGATCTCCTTGAGGATCTTGAGCTTCTCGGAGAGGGCGCGCGCCCCCAGATCGATGGGAAGGCTCCCCTGCTCCTGCAGATTCTGCACCGGCGCCTCCAGCCCGGCCGCCTGTGTAATACGCAGACCATATTCGGTACGCAGAATATCGTCTTGCAACTGCTTGAGGGTATCGGCCTTGGCACTCTCGAACTGGGTCTGCAGCGTCTTGATGCGGTTCTGCCAGATGGTATACAGCTCCTTGCCCTTGGCCGCCGACTCCTGATGCTGGATAAAGGCGATGTACTGCTCCAGCCGGGATTTGGCCTCCCCCGCCGTGGCCGCGGCAAAGGAGAGCGTCACATCTTCACGCAACTTGTCCGGTGCCTTGGCGCTGATCCCCTCGGCCATCTTCTTGAGCAGCAGCCGCTTGCCTTTGGGGTCTGTGACGTCGGCCTGCGCGGCCTCGGCATCCAGGTAACCCCTTTCTTGCAGGAACTGGCGCTTGTTGTTGAAGCTGTTGAAGTTGTTGACGAAGTCGCCATAGAGCGCCTTCTTGTCAAAGGCAGTAAAAGCCGCCACCGGTACCTGGGCATTGATCAGCTGATTGATGTTGAGCTCGAGGGACTCCACCTCCTTGAGGGTGGGCGACTTGATCTCGGCCTGGCTGACCCAGACCTGGGGAGCCAGCAGGGCATAGGCGATACCTGCTGCGGCAAAGACGCCTGCGACCAGCAGGATCAGTATTTTCTGGCGCCACAGGACCAGGATCAGCTCACGCAGATCGATCTCATCACCGGAAGAGGCTTGCCAACCCTGGGGCAACTGACTGTCTGAATTATCGAATACTTGTTTGTTCATATCGGGCTCTGAAGATGAGGTGATTGCCAGAGAGGGGCGTGACGGTCTTTCTCTGACAAGCGTAATGGCACATTGTCCATGAGGGGCCACTCAATAGCCAGTGTCGGATCCGACCAGTGAAGGGAGGCTTCCAGCTCGGGAGCGTAATAGTCGGTGCACTTGTAGAGCACCTGGGCCCATTCGCTCTGAACATAAAAGCCGTGGGCAAAACCTGGCGGGATCCAGAGGGAGGTTCCCTCCTCGGCCGAGAGCGACACCCCCACCCACTGGCCCAGGTTCGGGCTCCCGGCGCGCACGTCGACGGCCACGTCGAAGATGGTGCCTGCCAGCACCTGTATCAGCTTGCCCTGGGGCCGCTGGCGTTGATAATGCAGCCCCCGTAGTGTCCCTTGTCGGGAACGACTCAGATTGTCCTGAACGAAGCAAAAATCACCGCATCTGCGGGTGAAGAGATCGTGGCGAAACAGCTCCATGAAGTCGCCCCGCTCATCTGGATGACGCTGGTGGCGGATCTGGATAACATCCGGAATCTTCAATGAAATAAAGTGCATAGGTGTTTTCTTTGGAATAATGGGCAAGGATATATCACCCAATGGAGTGCCTTATCAATCCCAATCGGGGTGCATTTTGCCAAAGGGCTCTTGCAACAGGCGCAACAGATAGGCGCCATACCCGCTTTTTGCCAGTGGCTGTGCCAGTGACGCCAGCGCCTCGTCAGAGATCCAGCCCTGGCGCCAGGCGATCTCCTCCGGAGCGGCCACCTTGAGCCCCTGGCGTTTCTCCAGGGTCTGGATGAAGCTGCTCGCCTCCTGCAGGCTGTCATGGGTCCCGGTATCCAGCCAGGCAGCACCACGCCCCATGAAACAGACCTCCAGACTTTGCTGTGCCAGATAATGGAGATTGACATCGGTGATCTCGAGCTCTCCCCGTGACGAAGGGCGCAGGCCCCGGGCAATCTCGCTTGCCGTGGCATCGTAGAAATAGATGCCCGTCACCGCGTATTGACTGGCAGGAGATGCCGGCTTCTCGACGATCGACACGACCCGCCCCTCACCGTCGAACCCCAGTACACCGTAACGTTCGGGATCCTGTACATGATAGGCAAACAGGGTGGCGCCTTGCGTCTTGGTGCTCGCGCGCTGCAACTGGCGAGGCAGCTCGGTGCCATAGAAGATGTTGTCCCCCAGAATGAGGCAGCAGGGGTTGCCGGCCAGAAAGGGTTCGGCAATGAGCAGCGCCTGGGCCAGCCCGGCAGGCTCTTCCTGCACCGCGTAGCTGAAATGCATCCCCCACTGGCTGCCATCCCCCAGCAGCAGCTCGAAGCGGGACAGATCCAGCGGCGTGCTGATGATGAGAATCTCACGGATACCCGCCTGCATCAGGGTTGAGAGGGGGTAATAGATCATGGGCTTGTCATAGACCGGCAGCAGTTGCTTGCTGATGGCCAGCGTCGCCGGATAGAGACGGGTGGCGGATCCCCCGGCCAGGATGATGCCTTTACGCTGGTGCATGGAACACCTCCAGAGGAGAACAGAGAGCCATCAAGACACGCGTCACGTCATTCACCTTCTCACTGACTGGCAAGCCAGCGGCTCATCAGCCCTTCCCAGGCCGGGATCTGGATCCCGAACACAGTGGCAAACCGTCGACAATCGAGCCTGGAATTGAATGGCCGACGGGCTGCCTGGGGCCAGTTTGCAGATGGAATGGGTTTTATCGGAACGGGCTGCGCCAGCAGACCAAGCCGACAGCCTTCCTCAACCAGGGCCGATGCAAAGCCATGCCAGCTCGTCTCGCCTGCGGGACAGAGATGATAGAGGCCGCCCTTGTCTGGCGCCTTCGCGACCTGTGTCAGCGCCAGGAGAACGGACGTTGCCAGCCAGTCCACCTGGGTCGGCGCCCCCCACTGATCCGCCACCACCTCAAGGGGCTGGCCCTCGTTGGCACGGCGCAAGATGGCTCGGGCGAAGTGTGCCTCTTCCCCACCATAAACCCAGCTGGTGCGCACGATCAGATGATGGGGACATAGCTCCTGAATGGCCTGCTCTCCGGCCAGCTTGCTGGCACCGTAGACATTGAGCGGGGCAGGCACATCCACCTCGCGCCAGGGAGTACTGCCGGAGCCATCGAACACATAGTCGGTGGAAAAATGCACCAGCAGCGCCCCCCTGGCACCGGCTTCCCGGGCAAGCAGTGCGACGGCCTGATGATTGATACGCTCTGCTAGCTCGGGCTGGCTCTGTGCGAGATCGACTGCCGTATAGGCCGCACCGTTGAGGATGACATCAGGCTGATGGCGGTTCAGGGCGCTGATCAGCGCACCGGGGTCGGTGATATCACACGCATCCCTGCCAAGGGCCGTCACCTGCCAATGGGGATAATCCCGGCAAAGGGCAGAAAAAAGGGCTCGTCCCAACTGGCCACGAGCCCCCAGCAACAAGATCCGCATCGGGATTACCGCGCGCCAAAACCGGTCAGGATGGTGCGGATGGTCTTGAACACGATGAGCACATCCAGCCAGAGGGAGAAGTGCTTAATGTAGTAAAAATCGTGCTCGATCTTGATGCGGGTATCATCGGCATCGGCGGCATAACCGTGGACCACCTGCGCCCAGCCACTGATCCCGGGCCGCACGATGTGACGGTACATGTAGAACGGGATCTCCCGTTCGAACTGATCGACGAACGTGCGCTGCTCCGGTCTTGGCCCAATCAGGCTCATGTCCCCTTTAAGGACGTTGAAGAACTGCGGCAGCTCGTCGATGCGCAGCTTGCGGATCACCTTGCCCACCCGGGTGACGCGCATGTCGCCGTCCTGGGCAAACTGGGCGCCGGCTTTTTCCGAATCCTTGCACATGCTGCGGAACTTGTAGATGCGAAAATCCTTGTTCCCCTTCCCTACCCGATTTTGCAGGAACATCACGGGGCCCGGACTCTCCAGCTTGATGAGGATCGCCGTCACCAGCATCAGGGGGGAGAACAGCGGGATCGCGATCAACGCGGCCAGAATGTCCATTCCACGTTTGATGAAGGCATAGACGGGGGACGGCAAGAGGGAACCAAGCTGGTTCTCGTGCAGATGATCAATCTTCACGCGCCCGGTCAGGGTCTCGCTGATCTGCTTGATGTGGTAGACGGGGATATGCGCCAGGGCGCAGCGCGCCAGGAAACGCTCCCACTCACCCGCCAGCTTCTCATCCCGAAGGTCTGCCACCACTGCGTCATAACGCACGGCCCCGAGATCGGGTTTGTCCAGCAGACGCCACTGCACACACTCGTGCCGGGTCAGGGCCTGATAGTCCCCAAAGGGCAGCAAGGCATATTTGGGGGTCCGGTAACGGCGGCCGATGAAGTAGGCCAGCCAGCAGCAGAGCAAGGCAACCAGATACGATTCGAACAATACCTGGCGGCTGTAAGGCAGCCGCAGGAAGAAGAGAATGCCGACCAGGGCACCATAGAGGGTGGTCACCGTGGGGATCATATAGGCCACGGGACTCGCGCCCGGATAGCGCAGGAAGCGATGCAGCACAATCCCGGTCAGCAGAAACGCCATAAAGGCACCGCTCAGGGTATTGATCCGGACGGCATCGAAGTGATGCCAAAACTCCAGGCCCCATCGCTCAATGGCTGGCAAGCAGACCGCAAGCAAGGCCCCGAAGATGAACAAGGCTGGAGGGCTGAATAACACACGCTCATACCAGCGTGAATGACGGCGTTCATAATAGTGGGTGCTCACAACAATCCTCAGCAACTTATCGCTTATCTGCGCAGGGTTTTACGATAGATAAATTTCCTAACACTACCAGGTACAAGCCTTACAGGTACCCTGATAGCCAAGTTCTTAATCAACTCAATTACTGATATGAAGCCTGATTTATAAAATTCATATTGGGCTTTAACTTCTGACTTCACATATTTAAGCCCACCTCTACGAACTTCCATTCCGTTTCCGGTTCTTGCGAGTACCAAAACTTCAGGAATGTTTGCAGTCATACATCCATTTTGGATCATTCTAACCCAGAGAGCATAGTCTTCATAGAGGTAGTCATTTTTATAGCCCCCCGCAGCCAATACCGATGATTTTTTATACATAACTGTCATGTGGTTAAACGGGTTTCTATGTTTCGCCAAGCGAACTAAATCACAATGAGATATAGGAGTTCTTCTCTCTGCATGGACATGTAAAGGATCACTCTCGAATTCAGAAACCCATGCCCCAACAATATCTAAAGATGGATTATCACTTATAAAAGAAATTTGTTTTTCAAAACGAGTACTTACACAAATATCATCACTATCGAAGCGAGCAATCCATTCATATGCACAGTCATGTATCCCAGCAGAAAGAGCTGCCCCCAACCCTCTATTTTCATTAAGCCTAATGATATTTAAATTTACTTTGTCATGATAACATATAATAGTTTCAAATATTTCCTCTCCCACGGGACCATCAAAGACAATAACAAATTGATCTGGTATAACGCTAGAGTTAATTACACTCTCCATCGCTAGCCTGAGATGGTTAGGATTATCTTTAGCATAAACTGACATTAGAAGTGAGAATTTCAACATTTAGTAACCTTACTGCCTATCTATCAAGCTATCAAGCTATCAAGCAAAGAAAACAATAAATCAATTCTGTTTTAATGGAATTAAATTTATTATAATAAATAAAAATCATGTACATAAAGATGAAATATAACCAACAAGATAGTCATTATAAAATAACTCTACTTTTTCAAAAAGATACTTTCCTTCATTGATAACAATAAACCCACATAAATAATAAAAGAAAAATGATAAAATGTAATTGCTGTTAATGATGGTATTGTTATAGCCATAAATAGTGGCAAACCACCAACTCTCATGGATGAGCGAAAAATTAAAATATACAAAAATAATGTTAACAGTATCCCATAACGAGTTATCAACAACAACAATAGAGAGTCAAATGGATAGTCACCTGCATAAACAACCAAATCCGGTTCACCTAAAAGAATAAATTGAAATTCTTTCAGGCGCTCTAGTGTATTATTAAAAAGATCGAGTCGATGGTTTATTGTATGCGCATTAAAACTATTTCCAGACCACTCATTGATATAGTGGGAAAAAAGGATATAGTATGCTATTACGGCAGCAGATATTACTATTGGCAGTAATAGTATTACTTTACTACCTCCTTTCTTGAGAAGAAAGATGGATATGGCTAGAAAATATACGAGCAAACAAATCTTGTTCTTTAGCAAGAGTAGAGATATGAACCCTAATAATGGATACACTATTGCTCCCCCCCCCATAAAGAGTACAACTGAAGATATCATATTGATATAAGCAGCATGAGTTGGGTGACCAGTAGAAGATAACGGCGCGTAACCAGCTAAAAAGTTCGTATATTGATATTGGTTTTCACTAATAATCCCCCATAAATAAAAATGAGGAAAAATCATCTGTAATGTAATAACTAAAAATGAAAAAACAACAACCATTCTTGAGATTATTAACAACGAATTCTTAGAAAAAATTACAGCATTACGTGACAACACATAAAATAAAACTAGGATTTTAACACCATCAATATAGAAGTCATTAAAATATAAATTTTGAATCAATAAAAGTGTAGCAATAAAAAAAACCACCACTGTATTACTTGATATCCTCCTTCTGATAAAATCAGATAAGAGTAACAATACGAGGTTCGTAAAAAATAAAAAAACACCTATCTTTGAAGGTAGTGTAATGGAGAGGAAAATACATATCAGAATAATGACGTTCAATATATCACCTTTACAAGGAAGTGACTGCGAACTCTAAATACCTAAGCATCATTTTATAGATGGTACTGTTTTTATTATTGCTTTCTGTTTTTTACTAAAGTTGAGAGAAGTAAAAAGACCCTCTGACATAACTGAATATGTTCTTACATTCGACAACTCTGGCACTGTATATAGTCCTGATGAAAAGAAAGACACCACGACTTTTATATTTTCATCATTAACGCATGCCTCTTCGATTAATCCATTGTAATCATATTTCTTGATACCTGTATAGTCTAACGAATTAAAAACGGCCATCTCTGTTGGATGCAGCTTAATCAAGAACTCTAACTCTTCCCTTTTTGCAAGCTCCCTTGCCTTATTTAAACAAGACCAATATTCCTCTTTACTTAAAATCCCCAATTGAACTAGTGGCTGGGAAAGAAATATCAGAGATGGTTTACCTAAACCACTATTGTTCGAACAAAACAACTTCAATGTTTCACGGAGTGAAGATGAAAACAAATTATTTTTCTTCAAACTACGAGGGTTATATAACATATAATCCTCATGACTCATGATATTATAAAAAAAAGAAACAATTAGTCTTTTCATTATTAGCAAGGGGAATTTAAAGCTTAGCTTATTTATTTTTTTTTCTTTTCTTGAAACATTGATGCTTTTAATGAGCCCATTATAAGTACCAAGACCATCCGATACTATAACGAATTTACATTTTGGCTTAATTAACTTGAATGGAAAATAAGGTGCGTTTACACATACGAAAGTAACATCATAACTACTTTTAATATCACGCCTAACAAGACTAATCAATTCTCTATTGCTAGATACAGGCCTGATATCAACATTCATTCCCGACAATAAGCTTAAATAGTTTTCATATATCTGCCCCTTACCCCAATAATTAACAACATATAAAATGACCTCATCAAAAAAGTCATTTCTATCTTTTAAGTAACTGACAAAGCAGACTAATTGAAAAGGAGATGTGATATTGACCCCGACAAGCAAATTCTTTACCATTTCAAAACCGTATAAAAAGGCTATAAGATATAATTGCCCCAAAATAATCTTTGGATAACAATCACCCATCATTATTTAAGTGACAGCTTCCATGAAAGCTCACTGAAAGCTATGCTCAAACTCCATGTCAACAAGAACCTTATAAACATGGCTACTGAAAAAGCAATGGCGACGCCAACAATCCCAAAATCATCTATTAAAAATATCAACAAAATAATATTAAGCAGCCCACAAGAAACAGTAACCAGAGATAACAACATTGTTTTTTTATAGAAGAATAAATAATTAGTTACCATCAAATACATCCCCCCAAAGGCTTGACCAAGACATAGCCAGCCGATGACCGTCGTTGCCCTTTGATACTCGGCGCCTGCGACCCATGTGACCACCCAGGGGCCGACGATGAATGAAAGGGCTCCCAGACCGGAAACAATGACAAAGAACAGATAAGTGAACTTGACCAGTCGTTGCAACTGATGAGGGTTATTATCCGACAGGGTTCTGAACAGCCAGGGTACCAGCGCCTTGTTGATGGCATCAAATACGACAGCCATCCCAAGACTGAGCTGTACGCCAAGCATATAGATACCCGCCTCTGCCACCCCCAACTGACGGTTGATAAAGAACCGGTCTATCGAGCTCAACAAGAATATCCCAACCACATGTGGTACCAGGGGGACCCCAAAAGAAAGCGCCTCTTTGAAAAACGCCTTATTCAGGGGCAATAAAACCAGCAAGCGATCCCGATAAAGCAACAGCAGCCCTAATACGGCATACACGACACTGGTCGCCATCAGCGCATCAACACGTCCGGCGGCGCCCTGCTGAAACCCGATAATCAACGCCAATGACAATATCAGTACAAGGACACTCTGGCTGACTTGCATGACGCCGAAAGAAACGGCCCGCTCTCTGATTTGCCACTGTCCCAATCTGAACTGAATAATGAAATTGGCACTGGAAATAACAAGCGCAAAATACACCCATGAGGTGGGTATATTCAGCCATTGACTGAACTCCGCCGACAAAAAGAAGCAGACAACCCCGAGGGTCAGTGAGCTGAGCAGCAGGATATGCAGGCAGGTGCCATTGAACAGGGCCAGGGCAGAAGCATCGTGCTTGTCATAGAATTTGCGGTTGGCAGCCCCTACTGCGTTTAGCCCCGTCAGTGCGGCCAGCCCCGTGATCAGTGTCTGAAACATGGCTATCTGACCGTATTCATCAGGTGTCAGATAGCGCGTCAATATGGGCAGTAACAGGAACGGGACTAAGGCATTTAATATATTCGAAGCCAAGTAAATCGTTGAGTTTCTCAGCAGCCCGGTCAGTTTCAACATGCCTCGTCATCCAGCCGTTTCACGATTTTCGCCGGGTTACCGCAGGCAACGACACGTGGGGGAATAGAGCGAGTAACCACGCTGCCCGCCCCAACGACACTGTTATCGCCAATACTTACACCAGGAAGAATAATAGCGTTTGCGCCAATCCAGGCGCCTTTACCAATACAGACCGGTTTAACATCCTGATGCCCCTGCTGAATAATAGGCCTGGTCACGTCATTAAAGGCATGATTGGATACATAGATATGCACCCCGGACCCCAGCATTGCATTCTCTTCGATTGATATCTGGATAGATAAGTCTGATTGAGGGGATGCAAAAAGCATTGTACCTGGTCTTATGACGACATTTTTCCCCAAGGAAATCCTGCCGGTTTCAATCGCATAAGCACCAAGACGAAAATCAGCACCCTCCCCAAAATATGAAAATTTGCGCATGCAGATTTTATGGGCCAGTCTCCTCGAAAAACAGAGGAAGTAAGTCAGGGGCATGTCAGGCCCCAACCGAGGGGCCGACCAAAGAAATTTCAATCTATCTATTATTCTTCTCATAGCGAAAAACCATCATCCACTATGATATTTTGCCCAGTCACATATTTGGCCTGATCTGACAACAGGAACATGATGCTACCGATGATCTCCGACACATCCAGCATGCCTGCACCATGGGTGTGGCTCTTGTATGCCTGACAAAATGCATCTGGCTGATGATCAAATATGCCACCCGGGCTCACATTGTTTACCCTGAAACGGCTGTCATTGACATATGCTACCGCATACTTGCTCAAATGCTGTATCGCGGATTTGATCGCCGCATACTCGACCGGCATGGTCATTTTGGTATTGTTGTAAATATCAAACTTAGGTGCAACAACACCATATATGGATGAAATATTGACTAATGAAAAGGCTGTTTCATGTGCTTTGAAATAAGACGCACATTGCTGGGTAAACAGGAACGCACTGCCAAGATGGAGTGAAAGATTTTCATTGAAACTGGCAAGGGACACATCAAAAAAATGCGCGCCATAGGTTTTGTTTCTCGGATAGGTCGTGTTGACAGCCCCATCCATATGTTCTTGTTGCGCAAAGAATGCCTTGAGGCTTTCCTCACTGGTCACATCCAGCTGTATCAACGTCAGATTGTCGTCTGCCGTATCCACACCCTGAGTGGAAAGACGCTGGGCCATGGCATCGACATTGATATCTGCCGCGATAACTTTGCCGCCCTGGGCAAGAATGGCAGGCACCAGACGAGAGCCCAGCAAGCCGCCGGCACCGGCCACCAGAATGCGTTTTTCGTTCAACAGCTGTTCCATTATTTCTGCTCTCCTACGATAGCTTCTGCCAGTTTGAAGTCGTAAATATCGTCAATATCTACCGCTCGTTCTTTCGGCACCTCGATACTGGTAACGTTCCCCGAGAACAGCCCGTAGTGTTCAAGCACAAAGGCAGGTGTCGTCGCATATACCACTGTCGTGATATCAAAAACCGGAGGCGCATCCTGACGCCGAGCAACATCGCCCGCCGGTTTATTGACCAACTCGACCCAGCCATCCACCGTTTCCTTTACCATGTTGAAATAGGGGCTGCGGTTGGCTGGCGTGACGGAGATACAGATATCGGCATTTTGCTCACGACGTTTGGCAATGGCCGCTTCAACATCACTCACACTGCGCAGCGGGCTGGTTGCCGGCAAGCTGATGAAACCATCGAATACCCCATAATGCGCGGTCGCCCATTCAATGGCGTGTCGCCAGGACAGCCACTCCGGGCTGGTGTCTGTCGCCAATTCGGATGGGCGCTCGATAACCACCGCGCCGGATGAGATTGCAACGCTGGCAATGGCAGCATCATCCGTAGAAACAAACACCTGGCTAATCGATGGTGATGCCAGCGCCGTATCGATGGAATATTGCAACAACGGTTTTCCCGCCAATGGACGAATGTTTTTTCCTGGCAACCCTTTTGAGCCGCCCCGGGCGAAAATGAACGCAAAATTTTTCATCTGATTCGAGATCCGGTTAGGTGTTATCGATGATGAGAGAACGCTTTGATTGCTTCGATCAATGCAACCGTTCGTGTGGCGTCATCGATAGAGATGCTGTGATGCTTGGCACCCTGAATAAGATTGACAAAATCGGCAATCATGCCGAGGTACATCTGGTTTTTATCCCAGGCGGGCTCACAATGAATGACCTCAATACCGTTGGCCGAGCTCAATGAGACCGAATTTTGAATCAGGTCCCATTCCAACGTACCTTCACTGCCAATCACGCGGCATTTGCGATGTGCTTTTCGTTGGAGAAAATCCAGATGAACCGTGGCAATAGCGCCCGTTTTGTCGCCAAGCATGATATCGGCCATGTCCTCAACCGACAGGCCAAGCTCTTCGGAAGAAGACAGACTTGCGTATTTGACTTGAAGTGGTCCAAGCAGCCACTGGATATAATCGAACTCGTGACTGAGCTCCAGCAACACCCCTCCCCCCAACTCTGCACGAGCAGAAACGCTGTGCCGAAAATCTTTGCTGGGGCGCCAATCAGGCAGGTATTGCCCGGTTTCAACCTGAACATTGTAGCAGCGGCCCACTTTCTGCTCAGTCAACAGATCTTTCATGAGCATGGCCGACGGTAAATAACGCAGGCAATATCCGACAGCCACCGGAGTATTGTGCTCATGGCTGGCAGCCTGAATGGCCTCACAATCGGCAAGCGATGCCGCCAGGGGTTTTTCAATCAGAACGGGAATGCCCGCTTTTATCAGAGGGATGGCATGGGCAGCATGCAAGGTCGCTGGGGACGCGATGATCGCAAAATCAATGCGATGCTGGATAAGTTCCTCTACTGAAGAGACGAGTACATCACAATCACTGATATCCGCTGCGGCAGCCTGACCACTGGCTGACATGGCGTAGATGGAAGCGGATGGATAAAGGTGCTTTAAGTTTCTTCTGTGGCGAACCGAGATATTACCGAGGCCAACGACAGCAATACGTTCCATTATGAGTGCAGCCCCAGTGAAGAGATATCCGATTGAGCGCGATGGAAGTCTTCCATGCGACCGATATCCAACCAGTATTCATGGATAGGGAACATCAATACTTGCTTGTCTGCCTGCATGTGTCGTTCAAGCAGTGTCGGCATATCGACACGCTCGCCTTTCTGCACCGATTGGACGATATGGGGGCCAACGACATAAATACCGGCATTGACAAAGAAATGATGGACCGGCTTTTCAATCATGCTGGTGATCTTGTTTCCCTCACCCGTGATGACGCCGTAAGGAATTTGGTAATCATATTCACGCACACACATGGTGGCATCAGCACCGTTTTCCACATGAAAATCGAGCAGACGATTGAAATCCACTGTGGTCAGCACGTCGCCATTGATCATGATAAGCGGCAGAGCCGGCATGTCGGCGGGCAGCAGACCCAGGGCTCCGCCGGTTCCCAGCGGGGTCTCTTCATAGACGTAACGAATATTGGCCCCCCAGGCTGAACCATCACCAAAATAATTAGTGATCTGCTCGGGCATATAGTGGGTGGAGATGTAGATGTTCTTGAAGCCGGCCTTGAGGAACTGGCTGAGCAGGGTCTCCAGTATCGGCTTGTCACCCACCTTGAGCATGGGCTTGGGGCAATTGTCGGTCAGCGGGCGCAGCCGGGTACCAAATCCCCCCGCCATGATGAAGACGGGATTGTCATAGCTCGGCGCTTGCGCCGCCTGCTCCCAGGTTTCCAGCCCAATCAGCTTGCCCGCATCGTCGACCACTGGCAGGGAAAGAACGCTTCGCGCTCGCATGGTTTCCAGCAACTGCGCACGGGTCAGTTTGGCCGAGACAGTGATGGGGGTGGAATTCATCACGGCCGTGACGCTTTGCGTCAGGGAGACATTGTTCAGGATGGCGCGGCGAACATCGCCATCGGTCACGACGCCGAGCAAGTGCCGCGCGTCATCCACGACCAGACAAACCCGCAGTGCCTCTTCATTGATCACGGCCAGGGCATCACGCACCGAGTGTGCCGGCGACAACACCACTTTTTCCCAATTTTTGCTCATCCAATCCATCCTTTACTGCTTGATAGGCATCACGCTGCCCCGGGCAACGTATGCAATCTGCTTTTCTCCAAGAGGGCGCGTCAGCGTGGCGCCAGCCCCGACCACGGCATCAGAGCCAATTGATATGCCCTGGATCACGGCAGCTCCCGTGCCGATATGGACTCTCTCACCCGTTACCACACCGCCGGATAACACGGCGCCCGGTGCGACGTGATTGTCGCCTCCCAGATGGCAGTCGTGATCCACGATGGCGCCACTATTGATGATGCTGTTGGCACCTATCCGGGTACCCGCCTGAATGATGGCCCCCGCCATGACCTGGGCCCCCTCTTCCAGCACGGCGTAGTCAGAGACCATGGCCTGTGCGCTGACGACGCTTGCAAAGCGGTAACCAAGGGCGCGATAACGGGCAAACAGCGTGGCGCGCAGCGGGTTGCCCGGCAGGGAGCCGATGCCATTGACCAACACCACCTCATCCGGATGGTGGGTCAGTATTTCCTCATCATGCAAGAGGGGAATATCAGCCAGCGCGGCGCGCGGTGTACCTGCGGCGGGCGCAACCAGGGCGATGGGAACCACTCCCTGGCTGCGCAGCATGTCGACCAGCACCGAGGCGTGCCCCCCTGCCCCGAGGACGATGACCGGTTTATTCACGGATAGGCTCACCCGCCTGATAGGCACGTTTGGCCGGTTGCCCCAGGAGCTGCCAGTAGGCATAGGGGCTCATTCCATCGCCAGGGCGCTTGATGGCGAGGTTGTCGGCACAGAGGATGGCGCCCTCCTCAATGTCGCAGGCAGCGACCAGGCTCTTGCGTGCGATCTCCTTGTTCTTGATCTCGCTCGGGCGAGGCCCTTTGATGCCGTCTCCCAGTGCCAGCTCCACATCGCGGATCCCTTTCACCATGGCGGCCAGTTCATCGGGTTCAAGAGAAGCCTTGTGATCAGGCCCTTCCATGTTGCGATCCAGCGTGAAGTGCTTCTCGATGAGGCAGGCTCCACGGGCGACTGCCGCCACCGGGATGGTGATACCCTGGCTGTGATCCGAATAACCGACCGGCAACCGGAAAGCGTGCGACAGGGTATCCATGGCTTTGAGGTTGATATCCACCATGGGCGCCGGATACTCGGTCGTGCAATGCAGCAGGGTCACCTTGTTGGCCAAAGCGGTCTGACCAACCTCGCTGGCATAGGCAGCCATGAAGGCGGCCTCACCGGGCTGCGCATCCTGCGGCGCGGTCAATCCGAAGGCTATCACCCCCAGGGCCGCCTCCACTTCTGCCAACGTGGCCATACCGGTCGAGACGATCAACTCGCAACCGGTGCGAGCATGGGCCAGTACGAAAGGCGCATTGGTCAGTTCCCCGGACGGGATCTTGAGGGTCTGCAACTTCAACCGGTTCACCAGAAAGTCCAGGCTCTCGGTATCGAAGGCGGTAGACAGAAACGCGATACCGAGAGACTCGCAATGGGCGATCAGACGAAGATGGGCATCGAACGAAAGCTCAAGGCGGGAGAGCATGGCAAACTGGCTCTCTTCCTTGCCGGTGTTGGCGGTTTGATAAGCAGCCTGCTTGGCCTGGCGGGTCACCAGATTGGCCGCCTTGAAGGTCTGAAACTTGACGACATCGACGCCTGCCCGGTGGGCAGCATCGATCAGTGCCACGGCGAGTGCTTCGTCGCCATTATGGTTGACGCCGGCTTCGGCGATGATGCGGATCATGGCGACGGACTCCTGTCGAGATCATGGAACTGTTTGATGGTGGGGATGGCAAAATGCTTCAGGCGTGCCACGATTTGGCCGCTGGCGTCCCCTGCACCATAAGGATTGACATAAGCATCCGGGCCCATAGGCTGCAAGGCCTTGGCAATGCATTGCGTAATGGCCTCTGCCTTCGCGTCGCAATGAAGCACACTCTTCGCTGCCAGGCGCCCTTGTTGGCGTTGACCGATATTGATGGTCGGGACACCCAGAGAAGGCACTTCGATGATGCCGCTCGACGAGTTGCCGATCACGGCGGCACAGTGTTTCACCGCGCTCAGGTAACGTCTGTAACCCAAAGACGGGATGGCCAGCACGCGTGCAGGATTGGCTGTCGCATACTGCTCAAGCAGTGGAATGATGGCTCGACCACCGTCATCTGCATTCGGGTACGTCAGGATAACCTGATGGTCGGGATAGTTATCCAACGCCGCCAGCAAGGCACTGAAACTCTCCCTGGCCGGTTCATCGGCCAGAGTCACGGGGTGATAGGTCACCACGAAGAACGGTGAGTCCAACGTAAACCCAAGAGAGGATTGCAGCTCGTCCATGGACAGCAGCGGTGTCTTGATGATGTGGTCCAGACCGACGGCACCCACGTTGAACACCCGTTCAGGCGCCTCCCCCAACTGAATGACTCGCTGTCGATAGGGCTCGGCGGCCGTGAAGTGCAGGTAGCTCAACTTGGTAATGGCATGGCGAATGGCGTCGTCATAAGCCCCCTCGGTGATCTCGCCACCATGGAGGTGTGCTACCGGTATGCGCTGCAACATGGCCGCCTGGGCTGCCGCCAGCGCTTCAAAGCGATCCCCCAGGATCACCAGCACATCCGGTTGCAAGCGGGCCAATGCATCTGCCAGCCCGAGCAAGGCCACGCCCATGCTTTTGACTACCCCCACAGAGGTATCGGAGGAGAGCAGCATCTCGATGCGCTCATCGATCTTGAAACCATCCTGCTCTATCTGCTGATAGGTCAGGCCGAACTCGGGGGACAAGTGCGTACCCGAGACGATCAGCTTGAGCTCCAGGTCGGGATCCGCGGCAATGTCTTTCATCAACCAATAGAGCAGCCCGTATTCGGCGCGAGTACCGGTAAAGACGGCAATGGTGTTGGCCATGTTCAGACCTCGACAGGCGAGCTGGGCAGGTTGATCAGATGGGCTTCCAACCATTCGGCATTGTTAAGCTCCCCACGCAAGGCATGAGAGAACATGGGCAGGCGATGCATCAGCTTCCATACAGGCCGGGTCATGACACCAGCCTTGTTCAGCTCGGTCAGCAACGTATCCCGCTGGGTCTGATCTTCACAGACAATCGCATTGAGCCAGTAGTTGGAGCGTCCATAAGAAGGCTCGGTCACAAACTGGCATGCCTGTCCCTTGAAGAACTCGGCATAGTGCATGGCAAGCGCCCGCTTTTGCGCCAGGAATTGCGGCAGGGCTTCCATCTGGGCACATCCGAGGGCCGCATTCAGATTGGGCATCCGGTAGTTAAAACCGGGTTCATCATGATAGAACTCGAACGGATGGGGTACCTTGGCGGTGGTGGTAATGTGCTTGGTGCGCGCCCCCTGTTCGGCATTCTGGCAGAGCACCATGCCACCACCCCCCGTGGTGATGATCTTGTTGCCATTGAAGCTCAGGGCGGAAAACGCACTCAGCGTCCCCGTGTGTTTGCCTTTGTAGTAGGAACCCAGGCTCTCGGCAGCATCTTCTACCAGGGCGATGCCCCAGGCCTCGCACACGGCCTGAAGCTCATCGAGTTCAACCGGATGACCAAAGGTGTGCATGGGCACGACGGCTTTGAGGCGGCGTCCGCTTGCCTTGTGGATGGCACCTGTCTCGGTGCGAGACGCATGCTCTTCCAGCCAGTTGGCCAGGGCAACGGGACACAGGCCCAGGCTCTGGCGTGATACATCGACAAACACGGGTTCTGCGCCCATGTGATACAAGGCATTGCAGGTCGCCACAAAGGTCAGGGGCTGGGTGATCACCAGATCCCCTGCCTGCACACCTGCCATGTAGAGCGCGATATGCAGCGCCGCCGTGCCATTCATGGTGGCAACGGCACGGGCTGAACCGGTAAAGGTGGCTATTTGCTGCTCGAACTGCTCAACATAGGCACCGACACTGGAAACGAAGGTGCTTTCGAGGGTATCGAGCACATATTGACGTTCATTGCCGGCAAAGGTCGGGGCGTGAAGAGGGATGAAGTCATCGGTTTTGTAGGTATCACGAATAAAACGTATCAATTGAGTATGCATACCGATTCCTTACATCTTGCCGTCGAGATATTTGCCCGTTTCTTTGTGACCAAAATCCGGGATCATGGCGAAGAACAACTCGACGATCTCTTTCTTGTCCCAGGCGCGTTTTGTTTTCATGGCTGCAATGGTCTGCTCGAAATGGTTGAGCAGATCATTCTGATATGAGGGTTCATTCTTGATGATGCCCAGGTTCTCGAACCGGGCCATATCCAGCACTTCCTTGTCCGTGAAGAACTCTTCGAAGTCTTTTTCACCCGTGGTGTCACTCTCGGTAAAGAGGCAGGGCCACATCCCCTGCTCGGGCAGGCTCGCCATCAAGGCTCTGGCTTCATCCTCGTCCTTGCACAGATGCGGCTTGTAACCATGCTGCTCCAGATACTTCACGGCGATTTCGGCGAAGGTAATCAGGTGCAGGGATTCGCTGAGCTTGGGGAAGAAGATATCCCTGTTCTCACCGAAGATGCAGGACATCAGGCACAGCTCACCGGACTCCTGGGGAGTCACGAAGTAGCGTTTGATGTCGTTGGGGGCGACGATGGGCTGACGCTTTTGCAAGCGCTGGTTGAAGCCATGCAGCAAGGAGCCATCGGAGAAGGCCACGTTGGCAAAGCGCGCGGTTGAAATGGCAATCTGTTCGCTGCGGCGCATCAGGAACATCTCCATGATGCGCTTGGACGCCCCCATCATGTTGACCGGATTGGCCGCCTTGTCCGTCGAAACACAGAAATACTTTTTCACTCCCATGTCGATGGAGTGCTGGATGGTTTTGTCCGTGTTGAAGACGTTGACATCGATCATGCGCATCAACGTGAAAGGATCTTTCTCGCTGCGTACATGTTTGAGCGCAGAAAGATTGAGCACGTAATCATAGGCGCCGTCAGCTTTGATAAAGGCGTCATATTCAATGGAGCCGATATCCAGGGCGAACGTCTGGAAATCACCATCGATATACCCGAACGAGCTGCGGATATCGCGCACCAGCTCGACCATGTTGTTCTCGCTGATATCGACCACATGCAATTTACGTGGATTTCTCTTGAAGATCTCTTTGGTTACCGCCTGGCCAATAGAACCGGCGCCACCAAGCACAAGAAAACGGGACTGGCTGACGATATCAGACAGCTGTTGCTCATTTTTGCCGATGTCATCAACGAACAGGTCTTTATTACGACCAATGAGACTCAAAATATTACTCTTCATATAAAAGATACCAATCTCAAGTTCAGTCCACGCAGGACGTGCAATATATCAATGATGAATTCAATCAATGTCGCGCATTTGCGAGAGATGCCAGGTAATCGTCTTGGACAATCCTGACTCAAAACTCTCCTGCGGCAGCCATTTCAATTCAGTGGCTATTTTGCCGGCATCAATGGCGTAACGACGGTCATGGCCGGGCCTGTCGGCCACATGGGTGATTTGATCCCGATAGCTTTTCACCTTTTCCCCGGGCTTTTCTCCCTCAAGAGGAGATGGGGACAAGGGGACCAGTTCGTCGAGCAGATCGCAGATGGTTTGCACCACTTCCAGATTGCGCTTCTCATTGTGGCCCCCGATATTGTAGGTCTCTCCCACTCGCCCTTTGGTCAGCACCAGCAACAGTGCTCTGACATGATCCTCCACATAGAGCCAGTCGCGGATCTGATCTCCCTGGCCATAAAGCGGGATGGGCTTGCCAGCCAGGGCGTGGGCGATCGTTTGTGGAATCAGTTTTTCCGCATGTTGCCAGGGCCCGTAATTGTTCGAGCAGTTGGTCACCAGCACGGGCAGCCCGTACGTTCGGTGCCAGGCGCGCACCAGATGATCGCTCGATGCCTTGGCGGCAGAATAGGGGCTGCTCGGCGCATACGAGGTAGTTTCGGTGAAAAACGGCAGCGCGGCTCCGGAAGTCAACTCATCCGGATGGAGCAAATCGCCGTATACCTCGTCGGTGGAGACATGATGGAAGCGAAATGCAGCCTTGCGTACCTCGTCCAGATCGTTCCAATAGGCGCGTGCCGCTTCCAGCAACATATAGGTGCCGACGATATTGGTCTGGATAAAATCGGCAGGGCCTGTGATGGAGCGATCAACGTGGCTCTCGGCGGCCAGGTGCATTACTGCATCGGGTTGATGGGTTGTAAAGACCCTGTCCACTTCAACGCGATTACAGATGTCGACCTGCTCGAACACATAACGATCGCTCGTAGATACAGACGCCAGAGATGCCGGATCCGCCGCATAGGTCAGCTTGTCCAGATTGACAACTGAGTCCCGGGTATGCTGGATGATATGGCGGACAACGGCAGAACCGATAAAGCCGGCACCACCGGTAACAAGAATTTTCATATCAGTGGGTGTTCATGCATGGTCAGTGAATAGCTGAGGCAGGCAAGGCCATACTTGTATGACCAGTATTCGAGGTCAATATTGCCTGAGAAAACCACGACAGCCAGAAGCTGGCAACAGTGTTAGCTACCGCCCTTGGGTTACAGCTCCCAACATGCTGCTTTTAACCTGATTGTCCGTGCTGTTGGCCATCACATCCTCCAGCTTCTTGTTTTGATTGATGTTTAACAATGTTGTCGCATTACATTGCACACCCAGGCAGTCCACAGCCTGCATTGCTCACATCTTGGGCTATCTGCGCCCCAAACCCGATTCGGGGTCAGATTCTATCTTGTTTAACCCAAAGATGAACAGTCAAAACAATAGGAAAGCGCCTATTGAAATCAGGATTCAAAAAAACCATTCATGTGATACTGCCCTCCATGAATCCACTCAGCCGTTGCCGGATATTGCCCTGCTTTGTTCCAGCATCCAGGCCAGGGCATGTAAACATGTTTAATTTCAAACAATTAAATTCATACCTCAAGCGCTTGCAGGCACTCGGGGATGGCCTGACGCCAGCAAGGCACCCCGCCCCTGTGTACCGGCAGGCTGAAAGCGGCAAGCCGCTTGTGCGATAAGAATGGTCGCGACCAGCCCCTGCACCGGCTCTGACCCTCAACACCCAGAAACCGGCAGGCACGGATAGCGAGCCTGAACACGAGGCTGATGACACAGCGTTGCATCATGGGAAATGCATGAGGAAAGAAGACAGGGATGATTCAGTCCCGATACAGCGGGGTCAGGTAGGATCCGGATTGACTCTCCCTCTTGTTGACCCTCTAATTGACAGCCTGGACCCTCATCATCATGCATCTTATGAAAATCCTACTGGTTGAAGACGACAAGCTGCTCAATCACCACCTCTCCACCCTGTTGACCGAGGCCCAGAACCAGGTTTACAGCACGGACAATGCCCAGGTGGCGCTGCACTACGCGGCCGACTACCCCATCGATGTCGCCATCATCGATCTGGGCCTGCCTGACATGGATGGCCTTCAGCTCATCACCCGCCTGCGCGAGCAGCAGATCCCCTTTCCCATCATTGTGCTGACGGCCAGAGGCAACTGGCAGGACAAGGTGGAAGGACTGGAGGCCGGGGCGGACGACTACCTGGTCAAACCCTTCCAGAAGGACGAACTGCTGGCCCGTCTCAATGCGCTGGTACGCCGCAGCGCCGGCTTCATCTCCCCCAGAGTGAAGGCGGGTGACTACGAGCTGGATCTCTCCCGCAAGGAGCTGACCATCGCCGGCGAGGTCACCGTGCTGACCAGTTTCGAATATCTGATCCTGGAATACCTGATGCGAAATGCCCGTCAGGTGGTCTCCAAACAGCAGTTGCTGGATCAGCTCTATGGGGATGGTGAAGGGGATCCCAACACCATCGAGGTGATGGTGAGCCGGCTTCGCAAAAAACTGGATCCGGAAGGGAGCATCCAGCCCATCTCCACCATCCGCCGCCAGGGCTACATCTTCAACCTCGCCTGCAGCTGATGCGCCTTGCCATGTTGCATCCCCTGACCCTGATCCGCCGCTCCCTGCACCTCAAGCTGATGCTGAGTGCCATGCTGGTCATCGCGCTCATCATGGCCTTCTCCGTCTACATCCTCTACCTCGGCCATGCCGAGGAGCAGGCCCAGAAAGCCAGTGTCCGCATGCAGGAGAACCTCTCCAAGCTGTTCTCGTCCAAGCAGCCGGAGCCCCACGCCATGACGGACCTAGGCAAGCTCACCCCGGATGCCATCGATCCCAATCTCGATACCCTGATTTGCCGCGCCGACGGAGTGCTGAGCTGGTCCAGCCTCCACATGCCGGAGGTGGTCTCCATCAAGGAGACCATCTGCCGGGATCTGATGAGATACCTGGGGGGACTGGATCAGGACTATTTCTTCAAGCTGCATACCATCAAGAACGGCGAGAGCTACTTCATCTACAGCCTGCGTTTCCTGCGCAATCATGGCGCCGGCCCCACCACCTACTACGTGGTGATGGTCGATTCCGCCCGGCGCTATCAGGCCCAGACCCGCGATTACCTCTACCGCTGCATTCGCCAGGCGCTGCTCGCCTACTGTCTGCTGGGCGCTCTGTTGCTGCTCACCAGTTTCTGGAGCCTCTCCTCCCTGCGCACCATGGCGCGCCAGATTGACGAGATCCGCGCCGGTACGCGAGAGGCGCTGTCAAACGACTACGAGCGCGAGCTGACCCCCCTGACAAGCTCGGTCAACCAGTTGCTGGAGAACGAACGCCAGCAGACCCAGCGCTACCAGCACGCCCTCAACGATCTCGCCCACAGCCTGAAAACCCGGCTGGCGCTCATCCAGATCACCGCCCAGGAGCTCAAGCTCGGCCACGACATCCATGACAACATCAATGAACAGATCACCACCATGGATCAGATCATCCAGTACCAGTTGCGCCGCGCCGTCACCGGGCGAAAGCGCCTCGCGAGCAAGGGCACCGAACCGGTTCCCCTCATCGAGAAGCTGCTGGCCAGCCTCGCCAAGGTCTATCGCCACAAGAAGCTGCAGACCGGCTTCCAGTTTGACGACGATGTCTTCTTTCACGGCGAGCAGGGCGATCTGATGGAGCTGATGGGCAACCTGCTGGACAACGCCTGCAAATTCGCCATCAGCGAGATCCGGGTTCATGTCCGCCACCGGGAGCGCGGCCTGCTCATCGTGGTGGAAGACGACGGTCCCGGCATCGATCCCGGCAAATCGCAGCAGATCTTCCAGCGCGGCGTGCGGGCTGACAGCTCCCCCGGCCAGGGGATTGGCCTCGCCGTGGTGACCGAAATCGTACACAGCTACGGCGGCGAGATCCGGGTGGATGACTCCCCGCTCGGCGGCGCGAGGTTCCACATCACCCTCCCCTGACAGCGCAGGAGCCAGTACCTGGCTCCTGCCGCATTCGGGCGTTGCCATCCCGGTGCTTTCCATGTCTCACGCCTCACTCCTTATGCCTCGACCAGGCCAATCACATGGCAGCGAGGCTGACGAGCTTGCGCCCCCATCAGAAGCTGGCCTGCCGCTCCCCTCAGCCCCCATGATCGCGCAGAAACGGCAGGCATAAAAAAACCGGCCGCGAGGGCCGGTAAAACAGTTCAGGCTTGTCAGGTGACAATGCGCACCCAGCGGATGAAGACCGGTTTCAATTCCCTATGAAGCCCCGTCCTCTTGAGTACGTAGGTTCACTTTACGCCCCGGTCACTGAATCGGGACTGAACCATGTTCACCCTGGCAAGGCTCAGAGACGGATCCCGAGGGACTGGCGCAGATAAGCTCCCGCCCCGAGCAGCCCCGGCCCTTCATGGGTGATGAGGAAGACCGGAATGTCTTTGAGATAAGGCTTGAAGCGCCCCTTGTCCTCGAAGGCGACCCGAAAGCCCGATCCGATGAAGAACTCCTGGAAGCGCGGCACTATGCCACCGGCGATGTAGACACCACCGAAGGTGCCCATGTTGAGGGCCAGGTTGCCGGCAAAGCGGCCCATGAGCACGCAGAACAGGCTCAAGGTGCGACGGCAATCGAGGCAATCCCCCGCCAGCGCGCGCTCGGTGATGTCCTTGGGGGCAAAAGGTTCGGGCTCGCGGCCATCGGATTTGACCAGGCCGCGATAGAGATTGACGAGCCCGGGGCCCGAGAGGAAACGCTCCGCCGACACATGGCCCAGCTCGCCGCGCATCACCTGCAGCACCGCATCTTCCTCTTCCGTGTTGGCGGCGAAGTCCACGTGACCGCCCTCACCCGGCAGGCTCAGCCACTGCTCACCGGCCTGCACCAGGTGGGCGACGCCAAGGCCGGTCCCTGCGCCATAAATGGCGATGGGCTTGCCGGCTACCGGAGCCGCGCCCCCGAGCTGGATGCGATCGCTCTCGCCGAGCACGGGTACCGCCATGGAGACGGCAGTGAAATCGTTGATCACCTGCAGGCGCGCAAGGCCGAGGTTGGCCTGCATCTCGCGGATGGAGAACTCCCAGCTGTGGTTGGTCATGGCGACCCAGTCACCATTGATGGGACAGGCGATGGCGATGCACGCCTCGCCCACGGTGGCATCGTGCTCTTCGAGATAGAGGCGCACCACGGCCTCCAGGCTGGGATGGGCCAGCCCCGAATAGGTTTTTGCCTGGGAAATGGCGCCCGTCGCCAGTTCGCAGAGGGCCAGCCGGGCATTGGTACCGCCAACGTCGCCCACCAGCGCATGGGTATGCTGCATAACAAACTCCTTCGTTACCGACTCGGGGCGGCCCTTACCGTCCCGACATTATTATTTGGCTGCAATACTACTCGAGCCCGCAGCCGGGCTGCGCGATTTATGCAGACAAGTGTGCGCCCGCTCACAGTGTTGTTGCTTTGCAACATTTGTAAGCGTTTTCAAGACGCAAATGGAAGTTTGCAACTAAAAACACGAAATAATTAGACATGAGTCATACTTTGCAGGGCCGAGATTAGTTCCGATAAGCGCTTGTCTTGTATAGTCATCGCGGAGACTGGAAACCTGCTTGAGCTGTGAATTTAGTGCACAGACACTGAAGTTAAATTACAAAAATGCCTGGTGGTAATGATGAATACCCTCGATAAAATTACGAACAATCTGGAAAGTTTCAGTAAATCAGAGCGTAAGGTGGCTGAAGTGATCCTGGCCTCACCCCAGACCGCCATTCACTCCAGCATTGCTACCCTGGCCAAGCTGGCCGATGTGAGCGAACCGACCGTCAACCGTTTCTGCCGTCGCCTCGATACCAAGGGTTTTCCCGATTTCAAGCTGCACCTGGCCCAGAGCCTGGCCAACGGCACCCCTTATGTGAACCGCCACGTGGAAGCGGAAGACGGCCCGGACACCTATACCGCCAAGATCTTCGAATCCACCATGGCCTGCCTCGATGCCGCCAAGAACAGCCTGGACATCTCGGCCATCAACCGCTGCGTCGATATTCTGACCCAGTCCAAGAAGATCAGCTTCTTTGGTCTGGGCGCCTCCTCCGCCGTCGCCCGGGATGCCCAGAACAAGTTCTTCCGCTTCAATATCCCCGTGGTGAGCTTCGATGACATCGTCATGATGCGCATGAGCTGCATCAACAGCAGCGAAGGGGACGTGGTGGTCCTCATCTCCCACACCGGCCGCACCAAGGCATTGGTGGAAATTGCCGCGCTGGCCCGGGAAAACGATGCCACCGTCATCGGCATGACCGCCAAGGACTCTCCCCTGGCCCGCGAATGCAACCTGGTGCTCTCCATGGACGTGCCGGAAGACACCGACGTCTACATGCCCATGGCCTCGCGCATCGCCCAGCTCGCCCTGGTGGATGTGCTGGCCACCGGTTTCACCCTGCGCCGTGGCATGAAATTTCGCGAAAACCTGAAGAAAGTCAAAGAAGGTTTGCGCGAATCCCGCTTTGATACCCCGCACTCCTCCTGATCATTCGGGGGTCCGCCCCCGACTGTCTATGCCAACGGGCTTGGTGTAGTATCGAAATTCAATCAAACAAGGCCACCCAGATGGCCTGCCAGTTGGCGCCATGCCACATGCTTGACGGGGCAGTATTTCAAGTCATATCAACTTCACATTGGAGTCTTTCATGCCAAGACGTACAAAGATTGTTACCACACTCGGTCCGGCGACCGATCGCGACGGCATTCTCGAGGGGATCATTCGCGCCGGTGCCGACATGGTGCGGATGAACTTCTCCCACGGCACTCCTGAAGATCATATCCAGCGCGCCAACCAGGTGCGTGACATCGCCGCCAAGCTGGGCCGCCACGTGGCCATCATGGGCGATCTGCAAGGCCCCAAGATCCGCGTCTCCACCTTCAAGGATGGCAAGATCTACCTCGCCATCGGTGACAAGTTCATTCTCGATGCCGCCCTCGGCAAGGGCGAAGGCTGCCAGGAACAGGTTGGCATCGACTACAAGAGCCTGCCGCAGGACGTGGTATCCGGTGACATCCTGCTGCTGGACGATGGCCGCGTGCAACTGAAGGTCGAGCAGGTCGAAGGCACCCGCATCCACACCACGGTGACCGTGGCCGGCCCGCTCTCCAACAACAAGGGCATCAACAAGAAGGGTGGCGGCCTCTCCGCCCCCGCCCTGACCGAGAAGGACAAGGAAGACATCAAGACCGCCGCCCGCATGAACGTGGACTACCTGGCGGTCTCCTTCCCCCGCAGCGGCGATGATCTGCGCTACGCCCGCGAACTGGCCCGCGAAGCCGGCTCCAACGCCAAGATCGTGGCCAAGGTCGAGCGCGCCGAGACCGTCGCCAGCGACGAGGCGATGGAAGACATCATCCTCGGCTCCGATGCCGTCATGGTGGCCCGTGGCGATCTCGGCGTCGAAATCGGCGACCCCGAACTGGTGGGTGTGCAGAAGAAGCTCATTCGCCACTCCCGCCGCCTGAATCGCGTGGTCATCACCGCGACCCAGATGATGGAGTCCATGATCAACGCGCCGCTCCCGACCCGTGCCGAAGTCATGGACGTGGCCAACGCCGTGCTGGACGGTACCGATGCGGTGATGCTCTCCGCCGAGACCGCCGCCGGCCAGTTCCCCATCGAGACCGTGACCTCCATGGCCAGCGTCTGTGTGGGCGCCGAGAAGCACCCGAGCCTGAACGTCTCCAACCACCGCATGAGCTACACCTTCACCTCGGTGGAAGAGGCGGTGGCCATGTCCACCATGTATGCGGCCAACCACCTGGAAGGGGTCAAGGCGATCGTGGCGCTGACCGAGTCGGGCACCACCCCGCTGCTGATGTCCCGCATCAGCTCCGGCCTGCCCATCTTCGCCATGTCTCCTCACAACAAGACCCTGGCCTGGGCCAACCTCTACCGCGGCGTCACCCCCGTGCTGTTTGATGGCGACGAAACCAAGCCGGTCTACGAGGTGTGCCGCGACGCGCTGGACGTGCTCAAGGCCAAGGGACTGCTGCAAAGCGGCGACATGGTATTGCTCACCCACGGCGACAAGATGGAAACCGTCGGCAGCACCAACACCTGCAAGGTGATGATGGTCGAGTAATCGCCCCTCCTCCCTGCAACAAAAACGGCTCCCGCGGGAGCCGTTTTTTTATGGGATCAGCCCCAGGTTCAACCGCGAAACAGCTCCACCTTGTCCCCATCCTGCAGGCTGCCGGCGCCGCGCACCACCACCTTGTCTCCCTGCTTGAGAGCGCCGCTCACCGCCACCTCCCGGCTGTCCCCAAAGAGCACGGTGACCGGCACCCGGTTCACCTTGAGCGCCTCGCCGCGCTGCTCCACCTGATAGACCACGCTTCCCTCGGTGCCGAGCACCAGGGCATCCCGAGGCAGCAGCATGGTGTGCTGCTCTCCCATCGGCAGCGCCACCCGCACTGGCGAGCCAATGATGAACGTGCCCTCTTCCGGCTTGAGGCGCAGCTCGATGAGCCGGGACTTGGGATCGGCGCTCGCCGCCCGCTGGTAATAGATGGCGTGGCTGCTGAGCTGCTCCCCTTCCACCCGCAACCGGGTCTGGGTGACCAGTTGCCGGGCCCAGGCAATAGGCGCACGCAACCGGATGTCCGGCTGGTCCGGATTGACCAGCTCAAGCGCCTGTTCGCCCGCATCCACATGCTCCCCCGGCTGGATGAAGTGTTCATTCACCACCCCGTCAAACGGGGCAAAGATGCGGCTTCTGCGCAGCTGCTCCTCAATCTGGCGCACCTGCACCCGCGCCAACTGCTCGGCCAGCTCAGCCTGCTCCACGTCATAGCGCGCCTTGTCATACTGGCTCTGGGAGGCACTCTTTTGCTGGTGCAAACGATCCAGGCGCTGGAACTCGGCGCGAGCGTAACGCAGGTTGCTCCCCTCTCTGGCTTGTTCCGCCCTCGCCTGCTCCAGCGAGAGACGCAGGGTCGCGCTGTCCAGGCGCAACAACTCGTCCCCCGCCTTCACCCGGCTGCCAAACTCGGCTATCCACTCCACCCGACCGCTCACTTCGGCGCTGAGCGCCGCCTGCTGGCGGCTCGCCACCGTGCCGCTGACCCAGATGCTGGCCCCCGCCTCTCCCTGGGCCACCTCCGCCAGCGTCACCATCTTGCTTTGTGCAAGCGCAGGCAGCCCGCCAGCCAGCAGCAGAGCCCCCACCACTATCCTTGTGAAACCTTGTGTCATCGATGAGCTCCTTGCTCAGGCACGCTGCCGAAGGGCGTGCGGTATGTCGGTCTGCTCCCCCAACCGCAGGAAGGCGGGCAACAGGATCAGGGTGAAGAGGGTGCTGCAACTCATGCCGCCGACGATGACGGTGGCCAGCCCCCGGTAGATTTCGCTCCCCTCGCTCGGACTCAGCATCAGGGGCAGCATGCCGAAGATGCTGGTGAGGCTGGTCATGGCGATGGGACGCATCCGGCTTTGCAGAGCATCGGTGACTGCCGACTGTCGGCTCATCCCCTCCCGCTCGGCCATCCTGGTCTGGTGCACCAGCAAAATGGCGTTGTTGACCACCAACCCGAGCAGGATGACGAAGCCGATGATGGTGAGCAAGTCCATCGGCAGCGGCGCCACCAGACCGCTCAGGTGCAGCGCCAGCACGCCGCCGACAGTGGCGAGTGGCAAGGTGAGCAGCACCAGCACGGCATCCTTGAGGGAGGCGAAGACCCCCCACAGCAGAATGAGCAGTATCATCACGGCGAACAGGAAGATGCTGCCGAGGTTGCCCAGCGCCTGCTGCAGGCTGTCGGCATTGCCGGCGACCCGCAGCTCCCCCCCGGCCGGCAGCAACGGCCGGATGGCGGCAAAGCTCTTGTGCTGCAGGGTGTCGAGCACCTGCTCCATGCTCATCCCCGCAGGGGGCGAAATCTGCAGGCTGATGCTGCGCCGCCCATCGGATCGGAAGATGCTCTCAGGCCCGAGTTGCGGCTCCACCCGCAGCAGTTCCCCAAGGGGAACGATGCGCCCGGACGGGGTAGCAAGCGGCACCGCCTTGAGCTCGTCCGGGTTGGCGGAGGCCTGCCCCATCAGCAGGATGTCGAGCCGCTCATCCCCGTCGAAATATTCGCCGACCCGCAGACCATCGCCAAAGGTCTGGATGATGGCGGGCATGGGGGAACGATCCCAGCCCACCTCGGCCAGGCGCCTGTCCTGGGGCACCAGCCGAAGCTCGGGAGCGGTGAAATCGAGTCCGGGTTCTGGCCTGACCTGGGCGCCGGGCAAGTCCCGCTGCACTATGGTCATGCTCTCCCGGGCCGCCTGATAGAGTTCGGGCAGCCCACCCCCCTGGATCAGCAGGGAGATGCTGTTTTCACTGTCAAAACCGCCAAACAGGGACCCCTGACCGCCAAACACCCGGGTGTCGGGAATGCCCACCAGCAATTGCTTCATCAAGAGCTGCTCCAGTACCTTGATCTGGCTCTCCTCCTTTGGCCGCACCCCGATCTGGGCACCACCCGGGTAGCGCAGGATGTAGTAGTTCTTGAGGACAGGCTCCTTCTCCCCTTTCATATAGGGGTCGAGGCGGGCAATCAGGGTATCGATCACCTCCTCCCGCTGGGCCTTGAGATTGACCCCGGGGGTGAAACTCATCCAGACGTCGATGGCGTCCCGCTTCACATCCGGCAGGTAGTTCATCTTGGGCAGCAGCAGCCAGCTCACCAGCACAGGCCCCGTCATCATCAGGACGATGATGGCCCTGCGCCTGGGGGCGGTGGCCGTCCAGCGGATCACATGGCGGGTGGCGCGGCACCACAGGCGCTCAAAGGGATCAATCAGCCGCTCGTGCCCCATCCAGCGCGCCGCCACCGCAGGCAACACCGTGACCGCCACCACCATGGAGACCGTCACCGCGCAGGCGATGGTGAGCGCAAGATCGGCAAACAACTGCCCTTCCACGTCGTTGAGCAGGAGCACCGGCAGGAAGATGGCGACCGTGGTCAGGGTGGACGCCACCAGAGCGGTCCACACCCGGCGGGTGCCCTCCAGCGCCGCCTCTCCCTTGCTGATGTCACCCCGCTCATGGCGCCGGTAGATGCTCTCCAGCACCACGATGGCGGCGTCGAGCACCATGCCTACCGCAAACGCAATGCCCGCCAGAGAGATGATATTGAGGGTCCGCCCCATCACCTTGAGCAGGCAGAAGGTGAGCATGATGCTGATAGGGATGGCGATCGCGATCATCAGGGTCGCCTTGAGCTGGCGAAGAAAGAGCCAGAGGATGGCGCAAGAGAGCAGCACCCCGAGCCCCAGGTTGGCGGTCACCATGCTCACCGCCCGGTTGATATAGAGAGAAGCGTCAAACGACTGCTCCATGTGCAGGCCGACCGGCTCCAGCACCTCCCGGTTGAGCTCCCCGACCTTGGCCTTGATCCCCTCGAGCGCCGCCAGGGCATTGGCACCGCTCTCCTTGAAGATCTGCGCCGCGATGGCGGTGTTGCCGTTCTGGATGCGCAGCACCGGGTTCTCCTCCCGGGCCACTCTGATCTCGGCAACGTCCCGCAGATAGATGGGCAGCCCGTCACGCCAGTCCACCACCTTGTCCCCCAGGGCCGCCACGTCATAGCGACCGGCAAAGCGCAGCTTGTACTCCCAGCGTCCGATGTCGAGGGTGCCGGCCGACACATCCCAGCCCGTCGTTGCCCGGCTGGCGAGCACCGGGATCTCCACCCCCAGCTCGGCGGCGCGGTAAGGGTCGAAGCGGATCTGGATCTGGCGCTCGTTGATCCCCTCGATGTCGACCGTGGACACCCCGGGGATCCGCTCCAGCTCGGGCTTGACCCTCGCCTCGATCAGCGCCTGGTGATCGTCTATCTCTCCCTTGGCGCCGGGCAGTTGCTGGATGAAGAAGAAGGTCAGGGTGTCGTTGCTGCTGTAGTTGTTGACGTAAGGACCGCCGATGTTGTCCGGCAGCCCCGAGACCCGGTTCAGGCGGGAGATGACGTCAAGCTGGGCCCGCTGCATGTCGGTGCCGAGGGCAAACTCCATGTCGATTTCGGTGAAGCCGGGGTAGCTGTTGCTGCTGAGGCTCTTGAGCCCCTGTACCCCCTGCATCTCCTGCTCGATGGGATCGGTTATCTCCGACTCCATCTCCTGGGGCGAGGCCGAACGCCAGTCCACCGTGATGTTGAGGTGAGGACGGTCTATGTCGGGAAACAGCTGGACGGGCAGTCCCCGGATGCTGAGCAGGCCCAGCAAAAAAATCAGCACGACCGAGACCGCCACCCAGATGGGGCGTTCGATCGCCGTTTTGGCGAGGTTCATTCACTCTTCCTGAGTTGTTGTTATCGGCCATTCCGATGGCCTTGCTTCCTGCCCCAAGGGTGGGGGCCATTGCATTAAACTGGAATTAATCGACCTTGTAAATGCCTGGTTAAACAACAAAAAACCGGCCACTAGGGCCGGTTGTCGGTTTATGCTCGGGGTCAGGCTGCATGCTCGACCGGGTTCGGTTGAGACAAACCTTCCAGCTCGCCAGGAGCGAAGTTGTCCACCTGGATAGCCTCGTAGCGCAGGGCATCGGCGGCCAGCAGCTTGTCCGCCTCCTCCTTGCCGAGGATGGACTGGGACAGGGCCGCAGCCACCAGCTCAGGCAGCGCCAGCTTGCGGGGCAGTCTGCCCTCTTTCTGGGCCTGCACCAGCTTCTTCTCGATGGGCTGCACCGAGACCATGGCCTGGAAGGCACGCTCCATCAGCCCCACCGGATCCGCCTCGTCCTTGCCCACATAACAGAGCGCGGTCAGACGATCCCGGAACTCGCCCGGCGTCATCATGGCCAGACAGATGGCATGGCAGCGATCGTCCGCCGGCATCTTGTAACCGACGCCGAACGGGAACACCACCCGCTTGAGTACGGCACCCACCACCTTGTTCGGGAAGTTCTGGAAGAAGCCCTCGAACGCCTTGCCAATCAGGTAGAGGTTGCGCTCCACCGCGTACTGCACGAACGGCAGGTCAGAGACCATGCGGCCCTGATCCTCGTAATGCTTGAGGGTGGCGGAGGCCAGGTAGAGGTGGCTCAGCACGTCACCCAGACGGGCGGAGATCATCTCCTTGCGCTTGAGATCGCCACCCAGCATCAGCATGGAGACGTCGGCGCACAGGGCCAGCCCCTTGCTCATGCGGGAGAGTTGCTTGTAGTAGCGGGCGGTTTCGCCGGCCACCGGGGCACTGTTGAACTGACCCAGGGTCAGCCCCTGGAACAGGGCACCGAAGAAGTTGCCGGTACCGAAGGCGATGTGTTTCATCAACAGGGCGTCAAACTTCTCGAGACCGCGCTCCACATCGGTGTCGGCCGCCGCTTCCAGCTCTGCAAACACATACGGATGGCAGCGGGTGGCCCCTTGCCCGAAGATCATCAGGTTGCGGGTCAGGATGTTGGCCCCTTCCACCGTGATGGCCACCGGAATGCCCATGTAGGCGTAGCCGGTGTAGTTTTTCGGGCCCAGCTGGATGGCACGACCGGCGTGGATGTCCATGGAGTCATCCATCACCTGGCGGGCCATCTCGGTCATGTGGTACTTGGAAATCGCGGTGACGATGGCCGGTGCCTGACCCAAATCCAGGGAACCTGCGGTCATGCGACGAGCGCCTTCGAGCTGATAGGTGAGGCCGCCAATGCGGGCCAGCGCTTCCTGCACACCTTCAAACTTGCCGATGGACATGCCGAACTGCTTGCGCACATAGGAGTAGGCGCCCACGGTGCGGCTCGCCATGTGACCACAGGCGGTGCCAAGGGCAGGCAGCGAGATGCCACGACCGGCGGAGAGACACTCCACCAGCATGCGCCAGCCGCGGCCGGCGTAATCCGGGCCACCGATGATCCAGTCGAGCGGAATGAACACATCCTTGCCGAAGGTCGGGCCATTCAGGAACGCCAACCCCATGGGGTAGTGGCGATCGCCGACGCGCACGCCAGGGTGACTGGTCGGGATCAGCGCACAGGTGATGCCGATCTCTTCCTTGTCACCCAGCAGTTTTTCCGGGTCATAGAGCTTGAACGCCAGCCCCAGCACGGTGGCACGCGGCGCCAGGGTGATGTAGCGCTTGTTCCAGTTCAGGCGAATACCCAGCACCTCTTCCCCCTTATGCATACCCTTGCAGACGATCCCCTTGTCCGGGATGGCGCCCGCATCGGAGCCCGCTTCCGGCCCGGTCAGGGCGAAGCAGGGTACCTCCTTGCCGTTGGCCAGCCCCGGCAGCCAGAAATCTTTCTGGGCCTGGGTGCCGTAATGCATCAGCAACTCGCCCGGGCCGAGGGAGTTGGGCACCATAACGGTGACCGCGACGCTCAGGCTCTTGGTGGCGATACGGGTGACGATGGTGGAGTTGGCAATCGCCGAGAACTCGCGGCCGCCGTAGGATTTCGGGATGATCAGGGAGAAGAAGCCTTCTTTCTTCAGATAGTCCCACACCGGCTCCGGCAGGTCCTTGGTCTCGTTGACGATCTTGAAGTCGTCCACCATGGCGAGCAGGGTTTCGACCTGGTTGTCGATAAAGGCCTGCTCTTCTGCGCTCAGCTCGGCCTTGCCGTAGCCGTGCAGTTTCTTCCAGTCCGGGTTGCCGCGAAACAGCTCCCCGTCCCACCAGACGGAGCCGGCCTCCATGGCCTCCCGCTCGGTGGCCGACAGGGGCGGCAGTATCTTCTTGAAGATGCCGAACACGGGGCGGGTCACCACCTTTTTACGAATGGCGGGGACACCGAGCACCACGGCTATCGCCAGCACCAGCAGGACAAGCAATGTGATCATACCGAAGTTCCTTCTATTTCACTGTTTCCGTTGATTATTGTTAGGTGTTACACGGCCAGGGAGAGCCTGGTCGACTCCACGGGCGCCCCGACACCGGACGCCAGATAAGGAATGACGTTGCGCACCAGCCCTTCCACATCGAGCTGCTGGCCAAAATCGGCCTGGGCGATGTCACGCAGGGCATCGGCCGAGGCCATGGTGAAGACGACGGTGCCCAGGGTGAAGTGCAGGCGCCAGAAGAGATCCGCTGGCGACAAATCCGGATTGGCCTTGGAGATGGCCTGGGTGATCCCGTGCAGGGTCGCCCCATAATGGGTGGTAATAAAGCGGCGCAGGTGGCCCTGACTGTCGATATAGCCGCGCCCCAGCAACTGCATGAAGAGCGCCGGGCCATTCGCCCTGACGGCCGACAGTTTCATCAGGGGTTCGACAAAGCTCTCGAACACCTGCAACAAGGTCAGCTGATCCTGCGCCATCAACGTCTGCAACCGCCCGTCCAGTGCCGGCATGAAGAGGCTCAGATAACGGTCGAGCACCGCCTGGATAAGCTCCTTCTTGGAGCCGAAGTGATAATTGACCGAAGCCAGGTTCACATCGGCCTCGCTGGTGATCAGACGCAACGAGGTATCGGCGAACCCCCGCTCGGCAAACAGCACCTCGGCGGCATCGAGAATACGGTTCTTGGTATCGATTTTACTCACTGGACACCTCACTTAAACGAATGTTTAAAAAGTACGTTTCACGCCCACCCATGTCAAGAGAATGTGAACAAGTGTTGGCTAAATGTTTTTAATCAAAAAAGAGGGAAGATGGCGGGAACTTCGCGGCGAGACGGCACTCTATATCTATGCCACTGCAATTAAACATTAAGTCTCGCCCAACCTGCGTCATGCTAGTTGGGCATTTTTTTGCCCTGCCGTCACCCGATGCGCCGACAGAGAACCAAAAAAAACCGTCGCAGGGGCGACGGCGGGGAAAACGGGTCTGACCATCCAGTGTCGACCCATCGATGGGTGTTCAGGCTTGCATCGATGTCGCCATCCTCGCAGTGAAACGTCATCAGACTTTGTCAGCACAGACCCAAATTGTGACAAAGTATGGCAACCAGCCACATGGCCCGGCTTCGCCAATCTTGCTATGCTGTCGCCTCATGCCAGAGGGGAGAGAAGATGAAGTATACGGTCGATACCCACACGCACACCGTCGCCAGCACCCACGCCTACAGCACCATTCACGATTACCTGCCCATCGCCAAAGCCAAGGGGATCAAGCTGTTCGCCACCACGGACCATGGCCCGGACATGGCTGATGCCCCGCATTACTGGCATTTCGTCAATCTGCACGTGTTGCCCAGAGTCGTGGACGGGGTCGGCATCCTGCGCGGCATCGAAGCCAACATCAAGAATATCGACGGTGAAATAGACTTCCCCGAGCGCTACGAATCGCGGCTCGACATGATCATGGCGGGCTTTCACGAACCGGTGTTCCCCCCCTGCGATCAGGCGACCCATACCCAGGCCATGATCAACGCCATTCGAAGTGGTCGGGTCGACATGATAAGCCACCCCGGCAACCCCGCCTTCCCCATCGATACTCAGGCGGTGGTCAAGGCAGCGGCAGAGTATCGAGTGGCGCTGGAGGTCAACAACTCCTCGTTCAGTCACTCCCGTGCAGGCAGTGAAAGCAACTGCCGCGCCATCGTCGAGGCGGCGCGCGATCTGGGTGCCTACCTCACTTTCGGCTCCGACTCCCACGTGGCATTCAGCCTCGGCGACTTTGATCACTGCCATCGGCTGGTCACCGAAGCCAACTTCCCACATGAGCGGATCCTGGCCCGCTCCCCCCGCGCACTGCTCGATTTTCTCGAGAGCCGCGGCCGTGCTCACATCCCGGAGTTCGTTGACCTCTGATATGCCTTAACATCATGAGCCAACTCATAAAATCGAGTTGGCTCAATTGACTTGTCCGGCTTTTTTCACGACTCTGAACATCAAGCCGCCGGTATAGCTCAGTTGGTAGAGCAGCGCATTCGTAATGCGAAGGTCGTAGGTTCGACTCCTATTACCGGCACCAGACAGACGAAGGGTTGGCCTCAGTTCGAGGCCAACCCTTCGTGCTGTTTGTCTCGGGTCTCTGGCCAAGACGCCGGTGTGACTGCGCCAGAACACCCTCCCCCACCATCCGAGACGGTCCTGTTCATCTTTCAGAGCCTGACGCACCAACCTGGCCCCACCGACAGAGAGGGCAACCAGGCAGCTACGCTCCGGCTGCACCTGGGTGAGCATCGTTATCCAGAGGCCCCTCAGCGCTGGGCATAGATCTGGTCGAACACCCCGCCCTCCTTGAAGTGAGTGCGCTGGATCACAGGCCACGCGCCGAAGGTCTTCACCACGTCGAGGAAGGTGGCGTTCGGGAAACGGTCTGCAAACTCGGCGAGGATCGCCGGGTTGCGCGGGCGTAGATAGTTGCTGGCAGCAATGCGCTGGCCTTCGTCAGACCAGAGATAGGCCAGATAGGCTTCGGCCTCCTTGCGGGTACCCTGCTTGTCGACCACCTTGTCCACCACTGACACCGGCAGTTCGGCCACGGCGGTGACGCTCGGATAGACCACCTCGAAGCCGCCACGACCGAACTCCCGGGCAATCATCTCGGCTTCGTTTTCGAACGTGACCAGCACGTCCCCTATGCGGTTTTGGATGAAGGTGGTGGTGGCAGCGCGGCCGCCGGTGTCGAGTACGGGAACCTGCTTGAACAACTTGCCGACAAATGCCCTGGCCGCATCTTCATCGCCCCCCTGCTCCAGCACATACCCCCAGGCAGACAGATAGGTGTAGCGGCCGTTCCCCGAGGTCTTGGGGTTGGGCACGATGACCTGTACCCCCTCCTTGAGCAGATCAGGCCAATCCTTCAACCCCTTGGAGTTGCCCTTTCGCACGATGAACACGGTGGCCGAGGTGAAGGGGGCGCTGTGATCCGGCAGGCGATCCGCCCACCCCTTGGGCACCAGGCCCCCATGCTCGGCGAGGGCGTTGATGTCGGTGGCCATGTTCATGGTGATGACATCGGCGGGCAGGCCGTCGATGACGGCGCGCGCCTGCTTGCTCGATCCGCCGTGGGACATGTTGATCTGCAGTGGCTCCCCGCCTTCGGCCTGCCAGTGCTTCAGGAAGGCTCCGTTGTACTCCTTGTAAAAATCGCGCATCACGTCATAGGAGGCGTTGAGCAGGGTGGCCGCCTGGGCCAGCGGGGCGAGAGCCAGTCCTGCAACAATCAGGGTGGCGGGCACGAGTCGTTTCATTTCACATCCTTGGAATGAGGGGCGAGTGACTGACTATAAGAGTCGACTATTTATTCTTTGAAAGAATAATTACGGCACAGCTTATGCGATAAATGGCATCTCCTGGATCCGGCGCAACGGATGACGGCGATGAGGTAGTCACCTCCAGGCGGGTCATGATGGCTGCCGAGGACGGCGCCCATGAGCCTGGGGCACCTCCTGCCCGCTCCCTGCCCCGGGCAGGGAGCGCCGTTGTCACCTGCCTCGATGTGGCTTCTCGACATGACAGATAAAAAACGGGGCGAACCTAGTGGTTCACCCCTGATGCTTTTTACGTCAACCCCGAGGGGTCAACCCTGTTTGTCTGATGCCGGCTCTGCGTCCTTCGGCGCCTGCCAGCCGCCACCGACGGCCTTGTAGAGGGCGACCTGGTTACTCAGCTGGGCGAGCCGGGTGCTGATGAGCCCCTGCTTGGCGCTGAACAGGGAGCGCTGGGCATCGAGGCGGGTCAGGTAGCTGTCCACCCCTTGCTCGTAACGCACCTCAGCCAGCCTGAAGTAGGTCTGGTTGGCATCCACCAGTGCCTGTTGCGCCTGCAACTGCTGCGCGTAGTCCGCCTGGGCACCGAGGGTGTCCGCGACCTCCTTGAAGGCGGTCTGGATGCTCTTCTCGTAGCTGGCCACCGCCTGCCTGGTCCCCACCTCGGCCACGTCCAGATCCGCAACGCGCTTGCCGCCGTCGAAGATGGGCAGATTGATCTGGGGCATGAAGGTCCAAGTGCCGGTGCCGCCGTCAAACAGACCACTCAGCTGGTTGCTGGCGGTGCCCGCCGTCGCGGTGAGCGAGATGGTCGGGAAGAAAGCGGCGCGGGCCGCCCCTATGTTGGCGTTGGCCGCCTTCAGGTTGTGCTCCGCCGCCAGGATGTCCGGGCGTTGTTGCAACAGGCTGGAGGGAGCCCCCACCGGGATCGGCGCCAGTTTCACCTCGGCCAGGGTAGCCGGTTGTGCCGCCAGCACCGGGATATCGGTGCCAAGCAGCAGGGCCAGACCGTTTCTGTCCTGCTTCACCAGACGCTGGTATTGCGCCTGGCTGACCTTGGCGTTTTCCAGTGCCGTGCGCCCCTGGGCCAGCTCCATCTCGGAGGCGGCGCCCAGGCGGTATTTGTGCTCGGTCAGGGCATAGCTCTCCTGCTCGGTGGCGAGGGTCGCCTGGCTCAGGGCCAGCAACTCCTGATCCGCCAGCAGGGTGAAGTAGGCATTGGCCACCGAGGCCACCAGGGCGATCTGGGTGCTGCGCTGGGTCTCGATTTGCGCCAGATAGGTCTCAAGGGCCTGATCTTTCAGGCTCTGGATCCGGCCAAACAGATCCAGCTCATAGGCGGTGATGCCGATGTTGGCGCCATACTGGCTGCTGATGGTGCCCTGCCCCGTACTACTGAGATCATCGGATCCCTGCTGGCGGGTACCGCTGCCACTGGCGGCCAGGGTCGGCAACTGGGCCGCCCGCTGGATACGGTATTTCGCCTCGTAGGCCTCGACGTTGAGGGCTGCCAGGCGCAGATCCCGGTTGCTCTCAAGGGCGGTGCCGATCAGCGTCTGCAGGGCCGGGTCCTGGAACTGCTGGCGCCAGGGGGCAAGTTCCCCCTTGGCGGCCAGGTCAGCTTGCCAGGAGGCGCCTTGGGGCAGCTCGGGGCGCTGGTAGTCGGGGGCCATGGAGCAGCCCCCCAGCATCAGGGTCACGCCCAGGGCGATCAGGGTCTTAGTCATGGTTGATCTCCTTGGTGTGGACACTCTCTTCCCCGGCATGCTTGCGTTCGGTGAAATAGCGCATCACCAGCACAAAGAACAGCGGCACGAAGAAGATGGCGAGCACGGTGGCACTGATCATCCCCCCCATCACGCCGGTCCCGATGGCGTTTCGGCTGCTGGCGCCCGCCCCGGTACTGATCACCAGGGGCAGTACCCCCAGGATGAAGGCGAGCGAGGTCATCAGGATGGGGCGCAGGCGCTGACGCGAGGCCTCCACCACCGCATCCCCGAGCCTCATCCCCTTGTCGTGCAGCTCCTTGGCGAACTCGACGATGAGGATGGCGTTCTTGGCCGACAGCCCGATCGTGGTGAGCAGGCCCACCTGGAAGTAGACGTCATTCTCAAGCCCGCGCAGAGTCGCGGCCAAAATGGCCCCCAGCACCCCGAGCGGCACCACCAGCATGACCGAGAACGGAATGCTCCAGCTCTCGTAGAGGGCCGCCAGACAGAGGAAGACCACCAGGAGCGAGATGGCGTACAGGGCCGGCGCCTGGGAGCCTGCCTGACGCTCCTGGAAGGAGAGGCCGGTCCACTCGATACCGATCCCTTCCGGCAACTGCTTGACCATCTCCTCGATGGCCGCCATGGCGTCACCCGTACTCTTGCCAGGGGCCGCCTCACCGACGATCTCCATGGCGGAGACACCGTTGTAGCGCTCAAGACGGGGCGAGCCGAAGCTCCACTCCGTGCTGGCAAAGGCGGAGAAGGGCACCATCTGGCCCGCGCTGTTGCGCACGTACCACAGCTTCAGATCTTCCGGGTTCATCCGGAAAGGGGCATCCGCCTGCAGATAGACCTTCTTGACCCGGCCTCTGTCGACAAAGTCGTTCACATAGGAGGAGCCCCAGGCCGCCGACAGGGTGTTGTTGATGTCAGTGATGGAGAGCCCCTGGGCCAGCGCCTTCTCGTAATCGATCTTGATGTCGAGCTGGGGCGTGTCTTCCATCCCGTTCGGGCGTACCCGCACCAGGTTAGGATCCTGCGACGCCATGCCGAGCAACTGGTTGCGCGCCTGCATCAGCTTCTCATGACCCAGACCGCCGCGGTCCTGCAGGAAGAAGTCGAAGCCGGTGGCCGTGCCGAGTTCCGGAATGGGGGGCAGGTTGAAGGCGAAGACCTGGGCTTCCTTGATGCTGAACAGGAACCCCATGGCGCGGCCGATGATGGCATTGGCACTGCGCTCTTCTCCCTTGCGCTCCCTCCAGTCCTTTAGCTTGATGAAGGCCATGCCACTGTTCTGACCGCTACCGGCGAAGCTGAAGCCCGCCACCGTCAGCACGGAGTCCACGTTCTCTTTCTCATTCTCGAGGAAGTAGTCGCGCATCTCCCCGAGCACCACCTCGGTCCGCTCCTTGGTCGCCCCCACCGGGAGCTGCACCATGGACATGATGACCCCCTGATCCTCTTCCGGCAGGAAGGAGGTGGGCATGCGCATGAAGAGCACCGCCAGCACCGCCAGCATGGCCAGATAGATGATGCCGTAGCGGGTGCCCTGCTTGATCACCTTGCGCACGCCGTTCTGGTAACGGTTGGCGTTGGTGTCGAAGAAGCGGTTGAACCAGCCGAAGAAGCCGCGCTGGGCGCCGAATTCACCGTGCTTCATGGGTTTGAGCAGGGTGGCGCACAGGGCCGGGGTCAGGATCAGGGCCACCAGCACCGAGAGCACCATGGCCGAGACGATGGTGAGGGAGAACTGGCGATAGATGGCACCGGTAGAGCCACCGAAGAAGGCCATGGGCACGAACACCGCCGACAGCACCAGGGCGATGCCCACCAGGGCGCCGGTGATCTGGGTCATGGACTTGCGGGTCGCCTCGAGGGGGGAGAGATCCTCCTCGCTCATCAGACGCTCCACGTTCTCCACCACCACGATGGCATCATCCACCAAGAGGCCGATGGCGAGCACCAGACCGAACATGGTCAGGGTGTTGATGGAGAAGCCGAAGGCCGCCATCACCCCGAAGGTGCCAAGCAGGACCACGGGCACCGCGATGGTCGGAATCAGGGTTGCCCGGAAGTTCTGCAAGAACAGATACATGACGCAGAAGACCAGGAAGATCGCCTCGATCAGGGTCTGCACCACCTCCTCGATGGAGATCTTCACGAACGGCGTGGTGTCGTAGGGATAGACGATCTCCATGTTGGCCGGGAAGTACTCGGAGAGTTCACCCAGCTTGGTCCGCACGTGCTCGGCGGTGTCCAGGGCGTTGGCACCGGTCGCCAGCTTGATGGCGACGGCGGCGGTGGCCTGGCCGTTGTAGAGCGCGGTCGCGTCGTAGTTTTCACCGGCAAGCTCGACCCGGGCCACGTCCTTGAGCTGGACCTTGGAGCCGTCCTGGTTCACCCGCAGCAGGATGTTGTTGAACTCCTCCACGGTGGAGAGCCGGGTCTGGCCCATGATGGTGGCGGTAAATTGCTGATCGCTCACCGCAGGGGTCCCCCCCAGCTTGCCGAAGGCAACCTGGGCGTTCTGGGCCTTGATGGCGGCCTGAATGTCGGCCGGGGTCATCTGCACCCGGTTGAGCTTGTGGGGATCGAGCCAGACGCGCATGGAGTACTGGCTGCCGAACAAGGTGATGTCACCGACCCCGTCCAGACGGCTCAGGGGCTCCTTGATGTTGGCTACCACATAGTCCGCCAGGTCATCGTTGGTCATGGCGCCATCGGTGGAGATGAAGGCGGCCACCATCAGGAAGCTGCTGGAGGTCTTCTGGACCCGCACGCCCTGTTGCTGCACCTCTTGGGGCAGGAGCGACATGGCCTGTTGCAGCTTGTTTTGCACCTGCACCTGGGCGATGTCGGGATCCGTGCCCGGCTTGAAGGTGAGGGTCACGCTGACGTTCCCTGACGAGTCGGATTGCGCCGACATGTAGAGCAGGTGATCCAGCCCGGTCATGTTCTGCTCGATGATCTGGGTCACCGAGTCTTCCACCGTCTTGGCGGAGGCCCCCGGGTAGCTGGCGGAGATGCCAACCGCCGGCGGGGCGATGGTCGGGTACTGGGCCACCGGCAGGCCGATGATGGCCATGGCCCCGGCCAGCATGATCACCAGGGCGATCACCCAGGCGAAAATGGGTCTATCTATGAAAAAACGTGCCATGAGGCGACTACTCCATCCTACTGCTTGGTTGCCGGGGTCTGTTGTGCGCTGTTGCCGGCACGTTCAGTGGGCGCCACCACGACCCCGGGTTTGACTTTCTGCAGACCGGCGACGATCACCTTCTCGCCAGCCTTGAGACCGGACTCCACCACCCAGCTGTCGCCGGACATGCGGCCGACCTGCACTTCACGCAGTTCCACCTTGTTGTCCGCCGTCACCACCATGACGGTGGCACCGCCCTTGGGGGTACGGGTCACGGCAGTCTGGGGCACCAGCAGGCCTTGCGGGCGCTCGCCCTCCTGCAAGGTGGCGCGCATGAACATGCCGGGCAGCAGCAGTTGATCCGGGTTGGGCACGATCACCCGCAGGGTCACCATGCCGGTCGCCTCGTCCACGGTCACGTCGGAGAACTGGAGGGCCCCTTTCTCGCCATACTGGCTGCCATCTTCCAGCTGGAAGCTGACACCGGCCCCGTCCTTCTCCCCCTGGGTCAGCTTGCCCTCGGCCACCAGGCGCTTGAGACGCAGCAGGTCGGCGGTGGACTGGCGCACGTCCACGTACATGGGATCGAGCTGGGAGATGGAGGTGAGGCTGTCCGCCTGCTGGGCGGTGACCAGGGCTCCCTCGGTCACCGCCGATTTGCCGATGCGGCCGCTGATGGGGGCCGTGATGCGGGTGTAGGCCAGATTGATGTTGGCGGTCTGCAATGCGGCCTTGGCGGCCCCGATCTCGGCCAGTTGCTGTTTCCAGGCCGCGTCGGCGTCGTCATACTCCTGGCTGCTGATGGCTTTCACCTTCACCAGCTCGGCGTAGCGCTGGGCCTTGAGGCGGGCGCTGCGCTCGTTGGCCTCGGCCTTGGCGAGGTTGGCCTTGGCGGAAGCCACTTCGGCCTGATAGACGGCGGGATCGATCTGATAGAGCAGTTGACCGGCCTTGACGTCGCTCCCCTCGGTGAACAGGCGCTTGAGGATGATGCCGTTCACCTGGGGACGCACCTCGGCCACCCGCAGGGGGGCGGTGCGGCCGGTGAGCTCGGACAACAGTTGCAGGGGGGCCGTATGGAGGGTGACCACGTCCACAGCGGCGGGAGGCATCTCCCCCATGGCCTGCTGGGCCCCGTCCTTGTCACCACAGCCAGCCAGCAGGCCGCTTGCCAGCAAGGCAAGGCCGACCGAACGTGCGAGAATATGTTTATGCATCAAGACTCTGAACCTCTGTTTCAATCAAAAAGAAGTGACAAAACCACAGGGTTTATAAGGCCCCTGTTGGTAAAACGGCGAAGATGAGGCAATATACATACATTCATGAATGTATGTAAGAAACTTTTTTCACTTTTAAACAGGACCGGAGTCAATGGCCAGACGCACCAAAGAAGAGGCGCAGCAAACCCGCTGCAACATCATGAGCACGGCCCTGGATCTCTTCTGCCAACAGGGGCTGGCACGCACCAGCCTGACCGATATCGCCAAGGCGACGGACCTCACCCGGGGCGCCATCTACTGGCACTTCAAGAATAAAGAAGAGCTGTTCGTCACCCTGTGGGAGGAGCTGTGTGCCCCCCTCTCCCACCAGTTGGATGCCTGCGTCGACGAGGCGGAGCCGGATCCCCTGGGCAAGCTGCGCAGCTTTCTCAAGGAGGTGATGCTCAAGATCAGCACCGAGCCCGCCCACCAGCAGATGTTCACCATCATGTTCAATCTGGAATCCATGGAGGGAGAGGCCGCCGTCATGCGCGAGCACATGCACCTGCAATCCATGAATTTCTTCCGGGACCTGGAGATCACCCTGGCCAATGCCGTGCGTCGCGGCCAACTGCCCGAGGGGCTGGATCTGCGCCGCGCCGCCACCCTGCTCCACTGCACCCTGGACGGCTACATCATCAACTGGCTGCACTTCCCGGATCGCATCGATCTGATTGAAGAGTCGGACTTTCTCCTCGATACCCTGTTCACCCTCATCGCGAGCCCCACCCTTCGCCGCCACCCCTGAGTCTGCAAGACGCGCCGCCCCCGCCAATGCTCAACAGCCGGGGGCAAACCTGCTAGAGTAACGCCCCCCACCACGATGAGCCCGACACCCTTGCCACACGCCCCCGCGCCGGCGCACGACGCCGCCCCTCGCCCCGCCCTCGTGGCAGGCGCCCATGCCCTCTTCCTGGCCCTGCTGGGCAGCGGCCGTCATCTGCTGGAGGCAGGTTGCGGGGCAGGAGAGGATCTGCGCCTCTTTCGCCAGCAGGGCCTCACCGTGACCGCCTTCGATGCGAGCCGGGCGCAGGCCGCCGCCGCCTCGCGCCTGTGCGGCCAGCCGGTGCGAGTCTGCCGCTTCGAGCAGATGCAAAGCGTCGTTCCCTATGACGGCATCTGGGCCAGCGGCTCCCTCCCCTGTCTGCCCGAGCAAGAGATAGCCCCGGCGCTCGGGCATCTGGCCACACTCCTCAAGGCCGGGGGCCCTCTCTACTGCTCCTTCCCCCACGAGATGGGCGAACCGCAGCCACGGTCGGGGGAATATCCCCTGCAGACCCGGCTCGACGAGGCGGGGCTGCGACGCCTGATCGCTCCCCTCCCCTTCACCCTGCACCATGGCTGGGTGGGGGAAGATGAAGTGAACGGCCCCTGGCTGCACGCCTTGCTGGTGCGGCGCTGATCCGCGCCCCCCCCCCCGAGGTCAGTGACACCTCACGGCATTCAGCCCGTTAACAATATTTAACCCTGAGTTAACCACCATAAAGCAGACAAGATGCGGTGTTTGTGTTAAAAAGCGGCATTAAAATCAAAATTAAATAACAAATCAGACACCAACACCTGGATTCCCCCATGAAACTCGTTCTCAATCTGGTTGCCGGTATCCTCGCCGGCCTGCTGCTCGGTCTCTATGCCCCCGAATGGGTCGCCCGCGTGCTGTTCACCGCCAAGACGGTGATAGGCCAGCTCATCACCTTCACCATCCCGCTCATCATCCTCTTCTTCATCATGAGCGGCATCGCCAGCCTGCCGAAGAACTCCGGCAAGCTGCTGGGCAAGACGGTGGGGCTCTCCTACTGCTCCACCATACTGGCGGGCCTGTTCGCCTTCACCGTGGCGAGCCACCTGATCCCGCACCTGACCACGGCCGCCGAGCCCACCGCCGAGGCAGCCACCAAGCTCGCTTCCTACATCAACCTCGAGATCCCGCCCCTGTTCGGGGTGATGTCGGCCCTGGCCGCCGCCTTCGTGTTCGGCATCGGCATCAGCGCCACCCAGGCCACCGACCTGCGCCGGGTCGCCGATCAGGGCCGTGACATCATCGACCGCCTGCTGGCACGCGTGATCATTCCCCTGCTCCCCTTCTACATCGCCGGCGTCTTCGTCGAGATGACGGTGGAAGGCACCGTCTTCGCCACCCTCAAGACCTTCGGGGTAGTGCTGGTGATGGCCATCGTCATGCACTGGATCTGGCTCTGCGTCCTGTTCTTCGGCACCGGCCTCGCTCAGGGGCGCTCCCCCGTCATGCTCATCAAGAACATGCTGCCCGCCTACTTCACCGCCCTTGGCACCATGTCCAGCGCCGCCACCATTCCGGTGGCCCTGCAAGCCAGCAAGCGCAACGGCGTGAGCGACGGCATCGCCAACTTCACCGTGCCCCTGTGCGCCACCATCCACCTGTGCGGCTCCACCATCACCCTGGTGACCTGCGCCACGGCGGTGATGTTCCTCTCCGAACACCTGGCCATTCCGGGCTACGGCACCATGGTGCCCTTCATCATGATGCTGGGCGTCATCATGATTGCCGCGCCGGGCGCACCGGGTGGCGGTGTCATGTCCGCGCTCGGCCTGCTCACTTCCATGCTCGGCTTCGGTGAGGCCTCCATCGCCCTGATGATCGCCCTCTACCTGGCCCAGGACAGCTTCGGCACCGCCTGCAACGTCACCGGTGACGGCGTCATCGCCCTGTGGGCCGACCGCTTCGCCCGAGGCGAGCCAGCACTCAGCACCGAGCAGGACGCAGCCTGATAGCGCAGGCACATAAAAAACGGGAGCCATCGGCTCCCGTTTTTCGTTGGTGCAAGAGGGCGTCTCAGCCCCGGCGACGGATCACCCCTTCCTGCATGGTGCTCGCCACCAATACCCCATCCCGGGTGAAGAACTGGCCGCGCACCAGACCCCGACCGCCGCTGGCGCTCGGGCTGTCCACCACGTAGAGCAGCCAGTCGTCCAGCCGGAACTCCCGGTGGAACCACATGGAGTGATCGATGGTGGCCACCTGCATGTCCGGCTCCCAGTAGGAGACCCCGTGGGGCTGCAGAGCGGCGAACAGGAAGTGGAAGTCGGAAGCATAGGCCAGCAGGTAGTTGTGGACCCGCTGATCGTCCGGCACCGGGCCATTGGCCTTGAACCAGGTGTAGCGAAGGGGTTCGTGAACATCCGGGCGAATGGGGTCCACCAGGGTCACGGGGCGAATTTCGATGGGCTTCTCGCACAGGATCTTGTCCCGCAGGGCCGCCGGGATCATCTGCTCGTAGGGACGCACCAGCTCCAGCTCGCTCTTGAGCTGCTCGGGAGGCGTGATGCCGGCCGGCATCTTCGTCTGATGCTCGAAGCCCTCGGCCTCCACCTGGAAGGAGGCGTTGAGGTAGAAGATGGGCTTGCCATTCTGGATGGCCTTGACCCGGCGGGTGGAGACGGTCTGGCCGTCGCGGATGTTCTCCACGTCGTAGACGATGGGCTTGTTGGCATCCCCGGGGCGCAGGAAGTAGGAGTGGAAACTGTGGACCTGGCGGTCGCTTGCCACCGTCTGCTTGGCGGCTGACAAGGCCTGCCCCATCACCTGTCCGCCAAACACGGATCGCAACCCGAGATCCTGGCTCTGGCCCCGAAACAGGCCCTCCTCGATCTTTTCGAGCGCCAGCAACGCCAGCAGCTCATCCAGTACCTTGCTCATTGGTTTCTCCTGTCTTTGTGCGCGAAAGGCTAACAAGCCCGTCCCGGCAGGGCAACAGCTCCCTCGCAGGGTCGAAAAAAAGAAAGAGAAATTGATGAAAACAAAAATGCATTAGTAAAAGGAATGAAAAAGCCCCCTGCGCCACCCTCTTTGTCGTACCAGGCCGGGAACATGTCCGGAACACAAAAAAGCCCGCACCTTGGGGTGCGGGCTTGTGGCGTGTCCGGGGCGAGCGGCCCGTGGCGGCGGCTTACTTGCTGCCGGTGCCGGAATTGCGGGTGGAGGAGGTCGGCTTGCGACGGGCGGTGGTGGCACGGGCGCGCGGCTCCTTGCCCTGCATCTCCTTGTGGCGCTTCACGGCGCGACGGATCTGGGCGGCCTGCTTGTGGCGGGTGCTCTTGCCATCCTGCTGCAGGTCGACCTTGGATTCGGTCTCGTTGGGCAGGTTGACCAGGCCGCGCAGGTAGTTCACTTCGGGCAGTTTCAGCTCCTGCCAGCCACCGCGGGGGATGCCGCGATCCAGCTTGACGTCGCCGTAGCGGATACGCATCAGGCGGCTCACCTGCACTTCCTGGGATTCCCACAGGCGGCGCACTTCCCGGTTGCGGCCCTCGGTCAGGGTGACGTTGAACCACTGGTTCAGACCCTCGCCACCGGCGGGCTTGATCTTGTTAAACTTGGCCATGCCATCTTCCAGCTGCACGCCCTTGCGCAGGCGCTGCAGCATGGCTTCGGTGATCTCGCCAAAGACCCGCACCGCGTATTCCCGCTCCACTTCGTGGCTCGGGTGCATCAGCCGGTTCGCCAGCTCGCCGTCGGTGGTGAACAGCAAGAGACCGGAGGTGTTGACGTCGAGGCGGCCGACCGCAATCCAGCGGGCGCCATCCATCTTGGGCAGACGATCAAACACGGTGGGACGTCCTTCCGGATCGTGGCGGGTGCACATCTCCCCTTCGGGCTTGTGGTAGGCCAGCACGCGGCAGATCACTTCCTCTGCGGCGCGGGTCTTGACCTGGTGGCCATCCACCCGGATCACGGCGTTCACTTCGACGCGATCCCCCAGCGTGGCGACCTTGCCATCCACGCTGACCCGACCTGCGGTGATCAGGGCCTCCATCTCACGACGGGAGCCTTGACCCACGCGGGCCAATACTTTTTGCAGTTTTTCACTCATCGGGTTTACCTGATTGTTGATCGCTGCCCGCCGACATCGCGGACAACCTTGGCTCTTGTGGGAAGGCCCCGTTGGCCTCCCCACCATGTTCATGCTCAGCACGGCCTGCCAGAGGCTGACCGTCACCGCCCTCGCCCGGCATGAGCGACAAGGGGGTCTGCAGCTCGGGATCCAGCTCGGGGAGCTGCTCCAGACTCTGCAGGTTGAAATAGTCCAGAAATTCACGGGTGGTGGCGAGCAGCTCGGGGCGACCCGCCACCTCCTTGTGGCCGATGCTGCGCACCCAGCCACGCTCCTTGAGGGTGTTGACGATCTGGCTCGACACCGCCACCCCGCGGATGGCTTCTATCTCCGCCCGGGTGATGGGCTGACGATAGGCAATCAGCGTCAGCGTCTCCATCACGGCGCGGGAATAACGGGGAGCCCGCTCGCTCCACAGGCGCGACAGCTCCTCGGCATACTCCTGGCGGGCCTGGAAACGCCAGCCGGAGGCCACCTCTTTGAGCTCGACCCCCCGCTCGCTGTAATCCTGTCTGAGCTCTGCCAGCAGCAGCTGGACATAGCGGCCGGTGACCGGGTAGTCCGAGAGCACGCTGCCCTTGATTTCGCTCACCGTGAGAGGACGGCCCGCCACGAAGATCGCCGCCTCGATCAGGGTCTTCAATCGTTCAGCAGGCAGCGCCACGGTGGACCTCCCGGGTCCACGCCCCTGGCGCCGCCCCTCGCTCAGTGTAGATGCTCATGCTCCTCCCCTTTCCCCTGACTGGCCAGGGCAAAATGGATGGGCCCCAGAGGCTCCGCCTGCAAGATCCAGATCAATTGTTCCTTGCACAGCTCCAGCAGGGCCAGGAAGGTCACCAGCACCCCCATGCGCCCCTCCTCGGCTCGCAGCACCTGCTCCAGGCGCAGGGTCTGGCCCAGGGAGAGCATGGCGAGGATCTCCGCCATCCGTACCCGGGTCGGGATCTGCTCGCGGCGGATCTGGTGATGTTCAAAATGAGTCGCGCGTTTTACCACACTTTGCATGTAAAGGGCGAGTTCAACCAGAGAAACATCGGGCGCCAATGGCTTCAAGGCACCAAAATCCGGCGCCATGGCGGCGGCGACGAAGATCTCCCGCTCCACCCTCGGCAGGGCATTGACCCGCTCTGCCCCCAGCTTGTAGCGCTCGTACTCCTGCAGGCGACGAATGAGGGTGACGCGGGGATCTTCCCCCTCCTCCTCGTCTTCCAGCTCCGGGGCCTTGGGCAGCAGCAGGCGGGACTTTATCTCCGCGAGCCAGGCCGCCATCAGCAGGTATTCCGCCGCCAGCTCGAGGTTGAGCCCCTGCATCAGATCCACGTACTCCATGTACTGGGCGGTGATCTGCAGGATGGGCAGGTTGAGGATGTCAAGCTGCTGGCGCCGGATGAGGTAGAGCAAGAGATCCAGCGGCCCCTCGAAGGTGTCGAGAAACACCTCCAGCGCATCGGGGGGGATGAACAAGTCCTGGGGCAGCTCATGGTAGGGCTGCCCCAGCACGGTGGCGATGGGCGGGGGAAGGGAAGCCTCCCCCGTCGTGCCCTCGGGGGTTGTCAGCGCGGGCACGGGGTCGGCAAGATCACTCAAACGGCGTCGGATCCCCGGCACCGCGGCGACGCAGCACGGGCTCGTCGTCGGAGAAGTCCACCACAGTGGTGGGCTGCTCGCCCAGATACCCGCCGTTGACCACCAGATCCAGCTGCTTGCCGAGCTTGTCGGCAATCTCCTCGGGGTCGAACTCCGCCATCTCGGAGCCCGGCAGGATCAGAGTGGTGGAGAGCAGCGGCTCACCGAGGGCCTCGAGCAAGGCCAGCGCGATGTTGTTGGCCGGGACCCGGATGCCGATGGTCTTCTTCTTCTCGTTCATGAGGCGGCGCGGCACCTCCTTGGTGGCCTTGAAGATGAAGGTGTAGGGTCCGGGGGTGTTGTTCTTGACCAGCCGGAAGGCGGTGTTGTCCACCTTGGCGTAAGTGGAGATCTCCGAGAGATCCCGGCACACCAGGGTGAAGTCGTGGTTCGGCTCGATGCGACGGATGCGGCAGATGCGCTCCAGGGCATCCTTGTTGCCCATCTGGCAGCCCAGGGCGTAGCCGGAGTCGGTGGGATAGACGATGACGCCGCCGTTTTGCAGGATCTGCACCGCCTGGCTGATGAGGCGAACCTGGGGATTGTCGGGATGTACGTAAAAATGCTGACTCATATGCTCTTCTCGCGATAGGGGGCACGCTCGTTGCCCGCTTCATGGTCAAGGGCCCCTTGGCCCATGACACTACCTTAACCTGTTTGACGCAGACTCGCCTGCATCAAAGATGCCGGCCCGGGGGGTCAGCGGCTGGCCAGCAGGCCCGCATGCTCCTCGGGGGTGAGCCCGAAATGACCGGGGTGACCCAGCCACAGCGGCATCCCCTCCTTGGGGAGCCAGAGGTGGCGGCCAAGCTCGGTCCAGTTGGAGGGGAAGTGAAAATCGGACCCCACCGAAATATAGAGATCGTGCTCCCTGGCCCACTGGCCGAGATTCGCCCGCTCCTGGGGGCTCTGCTGGGGCAGGGAGACCTCCATGGCATCCCCCCCGACGGCCTTGAAGGCCACCAGCAACCGCTTGATCCACTTGGCGGTGAGATTGTAGCGGCTCGGGTGGGCCAGCACCGCCAGCCCGCCTGCGGCGTGGATGGCCTCGATGGCCTCCCCCATCCCGGGCCACTCGGCGGGCACATAGCCCTTGTTGCCCCGGCTCAGGTACTTCTTGAACACCTTCTGCATATTGTCGGCCACCCCGCGCGCCACCAGCACCCGGGCAAAGTGGGCCCGGGTCACGGCGGCGTCACCGGCAAGCTGCTTGGCCTCTTCATAGGTGCCCGGGATGAGGCACTTCTCCAGACGACGCCCGATCTCCTCGGCGCGCGCCTCCCGGCGAGCCCGCTGCCCTGCCAGAAAGGCGAGCAACTGGGGATTTTTCTCGTCCACCCCGAGGGCCACGATGTGGATCTCGTGATGCTCCCACCCGGTGGAGATCTCCACCCCGCTCACCAGGCGCAGTGGCAACTGGTCGGCCAAGATGGTCTGGCGCACCTCCTCAAGCCCGTCGAGGGTATCGTGGTCAGTGACCGCTAACACCTCCACCCCTTTTTCGGCGGCGCGGCGCACCAGATCGGCGGGGCTCAGCACCCCGTCCGAGGCGGTGGTGTGGCAGTGAAGATCGAATCTCATCGGCGTGTTTCGCTCTTGTTTGGGACCTGCCTGGAAAAGGCCGGCAAAAAAGCGACTTGACTTGGCCGCGGCTTTATCGTTTTCTGTAGGCACTTCATTGCAAACATCTTTTTACAGGACTCAATCTCATGCAAGCGACTTCCATCCTGACCATCTGGTGGTGGCACACTCCCTGACATGCGGGCGTGTGGTCGTTGCTGTACCTGTAATCTGACAGCAAGTTAAGAACCCAAAGAAAAAGCCCGCTGACCCCAGCGGGCTTTTTTATTATCCGGCAAATGGACCTGTGATGAAACCAACAATTCAGAGAAGCACACTGACATGGCGATGGCGAACTCGCTGACGTGACCCGAACCCGACCCATTTTCAAGAGAGACAGCGCCATGACCATCGGTGACACACAACACATGCAAGGGAAGGCATTATGACAGGCAACAAGACCCGTTTGCCCCTGGGCGAATTCGATACCATCCGGCTCAATGCCCCCTATGTGACAGACCCCCTGGCACTCTATACCCGACTCTGCCAGGACAGACCCAACAACCTGCTGCTCGAATCGGTGGAGATCGACTCCAAGGCCGGCACCCAGAGCCTGCTGCTGGTGGACGCCTGCCTGCGCATCGAGTGCCGTGGCCGCGCCGTGCAGGTGCGCCCCCTCGGCGACAACGGCGCCGCCCTGCTGCGCCTGCTGGAACAGCGCCTGCCCACCGTCATCACCCAGACCCGGGTGGCGGACGAGCTGCACCTCGACTTCCCGGCGTCCGATCGGGAGCTTGACGAAGACAGCCGCCTCAAGGGCAGCAGCGTGCTGGACGTGCTGCGCACCCTGCAGCGGGAGCTGCAATGCCAGCAGGGCAAAGAGGCCCTCTTCATGGCGGGCAGCTTCGCCTACGACCTCATCGCCTCCTTTGAAGACTTGCCCGAGGTGCCAGAGGGGAGCAACGACTGCCCTGACTACTGCTTCTATGTGGCCGAGACCCTGATCACCATCGACCACATCAAGCAGAGCACCCAGTTGCTGGCCTGCCTGTTCGGCGGCGAAGAGGATGAGCAGCTGGACGCGCGCTACGCCCGCCTGACCGCTCGCCTCGAGTCCTTCAAGCAGGCCTGTCAGCAGCCGCTGCCTGCGCCACAGGGCACGGCGCCGCTGACCGGCGCCCTGGCCGTCGACAAGGGAGACAAGCAGTTCTGCGCCGAGGTCGAGAAGCTCAAGGGCTTCATCCGCCGTGGTGACATCTTCCAGGTGGTGCCGTCCCGCAGCTTCTCCCTCCCCTGCCCGGATCCCGTCGCCGCCTATCGCCGCCTCAAGCAGACCAACCCCAGCCCCTACATGTTCTACGTGCAGGACGAGGGCTTCACCCTGTTTGGCGCCTCCCCCGAGAGCGCGGTCAAGTTCTGCGCCAACAGCCGCCAGGTGGAGATGTACCCCATCGCCGGCACCCGCCGCCGTGGGCTCAACCCGGACGGCAGCATCAACCTGGATCTGGACGGCCGCATCGAGCTGGAGCTGCGCCAGGACGAGAAAGAGGTGGCCGAGCACCTGATGCTGGTGGATCTGGGCCGCAACGACATCGCCCGCATCTCCGCCCCCGGTACCCGCTACGTCAAGGATCTGCTCAAAGTGGATCGCTACAGCCACGTCATGCACCTGGTCTCCCGGGTGGTGGGCACCCTTCGCGACGACCTTGACGCCCTGCACGCCTACCAGGCCTGCATGAACATGGGCACCCTGACCGGAGCCCCCAAGCTGCGCGCCAGCGAGCTCATCCGCATGGTGGAAGGCAAGCGTCGCGGCAGCTACGGCGGCGCCGTGGGTTACCTGAACGGCGCAGGGGAAATGGACACCTGCATCGTCATCCGCTCCGCCTTCGTGAAAGAGGGGGTCGCCCATGTCCAGGCCGGCGCCGGGGTGGTCTATGACTCCAAACCCCAGGCCGAGGCGGACGAGACCCGCGCCAAGGCGGCGGCCGTGCTGGCCGCCATCGCTGCCAGCCATGGCACCTCCCTGCAGGCCCTCAGCGCCCAGCAGGAACAACACAAGGACGTGAGCCATGACTAACATCTTCCTGCTCGACAACTTCGACTCGTTCACTTACAACGCTTTGGCCGACCAGTTCCGCACTTCGAAGGAGCAGTCCCATGACTAATATCTTCCTGCTCGACAACTTCGATTCATTTACCTACAACCTCGTCGACCAGTTCCGCACCCTGGGCTACCCGGTGCGCATCTACCGCAACAGCCTGCCTGCGAGCCGCATCATGCAGGAGATCGACGCCTGCGAAGGGGACGCCGTGCTGGTGCTCTCCCCGGGGCCGGGCGCACCCCATGAGGCGGGCTGCCTCATCGATCTCATCAAGCTGGCCCGGGGCCGGGTGCCCATCCTCGGCATCTGCCTCGGTCATCAGGCCCTGTGCGAAGCCTACGGCGGCACCGTCGGGGCGGCGGGGGAGATCGTCCACGGCAAGCGCTCTCTCATCGAGCACAACGGTCATGGCGCCTTCGCGGGGCTGCCGAGCCCCTTGCCGGTGGCCCGCTACCACTCCCTGGTGGCCACCTATGTGCCACAAGAGTTGCAGGTGATTGCCCACTATCAGGGCATGCCCATGGCCATCGAGCAGCGTGACGAGCGGGTGCTGGGCTTCCAGTTCCACCCGGAATCCATCATGACCAGCGAAGGGGCCCGCCTGCTCACCCAGGCCCTCGCCCATGTCACCCGTCCAGAAAGCCACGTGCGGTAAGGAAGAGACCATGCATCAACATCTCAACACCCTCTATCAGGGTCAGTCTCTCACCCGCGACGCCGCCCGCGACGCCTTCGGCCAGGTGGTTCGTGGTGAAGTGGATCCCATCGTGCTCGCAAGCCTTTTGACCGCCCTCAAGATCAAGGGAGAGACCCCGGAGGAGATCGCCGGCGCCGCCGAGGCGCTCTTGGCCGAAGCCCGCGACTTCCCGCGCCCGGGCTATGCCTTCTGCGACATCGTCGGCACCGGGGGAGACGGCCTCAACACCATCAACGTCTCCACCACCTCGGCCCTGGTGGCCGCCGCCTGCGGCCTGAAAGTGGCCAAGCACGGCAACCGCTCGGTCTCGAGCAAGTCGGGGTCGAGCGATCTGCTCGATAAAATGGGCATCAAGCTCGACATGAGCCCGGCCCAGGCCCGCCGCTGCCTGGACGAGCTCGGGGTCTGCTTCCTGTTCGCCCCCCAGTACCACGCCGGGGTGCGCCATGCCATGCCGGTGCGCCAGGCCCTCAAGACCCGCACCCTGTTCAACGTGCTGGGGCCGCTCATCAACCCCGCTCGTCCCAGCTTCCAGCTGATGGGGGTCTATGCCCCCGAGCTGGTGCGCCCCATCGCCGAAACCCTGCTGGCACTCGGCCTGAAAACCGGTATGGTGGTGCACGGCGCCGGTCTCGACGAGATTGCCATCCACGGCCCGACCCAGGTGGCGGAAATCCGTGACGGCGAAATTCGCGAGTACTTGCTCACCCCGGCGGACTTTGGCCTCGACACCTACCCGGTCAGCGCCATCCAGGGCGGTGAGCCCGAGGAGAACCGCGCCATCACCGCCGCCATCCTGGAAGGACGCGGCAGCCCGGCCCACAACGCCGCCATCGCCGCCAACGTGGCGCCGCTCCTGGTCATGGCGGGCGAGGCCCCGGACTTTCGGCAGGCCGCCGCCCGGGTGCTGGCGGTGCTGGCAAGCGGCCAGGCCGCCCTCCTCGCCCGGGATCTCGCTACCCTGAGCCATCAGGAGGCATGATGTCAGCCACCACCACAGCGTGCCCCAGGGGCACTCACCCAGAACGCCCGACGGGCAACAGCCAGCTTCGCAAGGATAACGAGATGTCAGATGTCATTGCTCCCCACGCCTTTCTGAACATGGCCTCCATCAGCCAGACCATTCTCGGCAAGATCGTGGCGGCCAAGCAGGAGTGGGTCGCCGCCCGCAAGGAAAGCCAGCCCCTGGCGAGCTTCCAGGACGCGCTGACCCCGAGCGATCGGGACTTCGAGGGGGACCTGCGCAAAGGCTCCACCCGCTTCATTCTGGAGTGCAAGAAGGCCTCCCCCTCCAAGGGCTTGATCCGCAACGACTTCAGCCCGGAGGCCATCGCCGACATCTATGGCCACTACGCCACCGCCATCTCGGTGCTGACGGACGAGAAGTTCTTCCAGGGGGATTTCGCCTTCCTGCCCCGGGTACGCGGCCGCGTCCAGCAGCCGGTGCTCTGCAAGGACTTCATGATTGACCCCTATCAGGTCTATCTGGCCCGCCACTATCAGGCGGACGCCATCCTCCTGATGCTCTCCGTGCTCACCGACGAGGGGTATCGCGCCCTGTTCGAGGTGGCGAAAGAGTTGGGCCTCGGGGTGCTCACCGAGGTGAGCAACGAGGAGGAGCTGACCCGCGCCATCGACCTCGGCGCCCCGGTGATTGGCATCAACAACCGGGATCTGCGGGATTTGAGCGTCGATCTTGCCCGCACCCGGCAGTTGGCGGCCAGGATCCCGGGGGATCGGGTGGTGATCAGCGAATCCGGCATCAACCACCGCGCCCAGGTGGCGGCCCTGCGCCACCACGCCAAGGGCTTCCTGGTGGGCTCTTCCCTGATGGCGGAGCCGGATCTGGAAGCCGCGGTGCGCAAGCTCGTGCTCGGCCAGAACAAGGTGTGCGGTCTGACCCGTCCCGAGGACGCCGCCGCCGCCCATCAGGCGGGCGCCGTGTTCGGCGGCCTTATCTTTGTGGCGAAAAGCCCGCGCTATGTGGACATTCCCGCCGCCCGCGCCGTGATGGCGGGTGCGCCGCTCTCTTACGTCGGGGTGTTTCGCAATGCCCAGCCCGCCACCATCGCCAAGACGGTGGATGCGCTGGGGCTCGCCGCCGTGCAACTGCACGGGGACGAAGACGCCGCCTATATCGAGACCCTGCGCCCCCTGCTGCCGGCGGGCTGCCAGATCTGGAAGGCAATTGGAGTCACAAGCGGCGAGCCCCTGCCCACCCTCGACTACCCGGCGGATCGCCTGCTGCTGGATACGAAAGTCGGCAGCCAGAGCGGCGGCACCGGCCAGGCGTTCGACTGGACCCTGCTGGCCCACCTCGATAAAGCCCGGCTGATGCTGGCGGGGGGCCTCAACCCCGACAACGCCCTCGAGGCCGCCCGGGTGGGCTGTCTCGGCCTTGATTTCAACTCCGGGGTGGAGAGTGCCCCGGGCAGGAAGGATGCCCACAAGCTGACGGCTGCCTTTGGCGCCCTGCGCCAACTGTGAGCGCCCCCGTGACTCATTCAACGAATTAATGAACTGCGTTTGCCCATAAGCACAAGGAATAATGTATGACCCTGCTCAATCCGTTTTTCGGTGAATTTCGTCGATGACATGTATGTGCCCCAGCCATACGCCTCAGCCCGCCAAGGCTCATACCTGATCTCAATTGCAGAATGTAAAGGAAGATAACCATGACCCTGCTCAATCCGTTTTTTGGTGAATTTGGCGGCATGTATGTGCCCCAGATCCTCATCCCCGCCCTGCTCCAGCTGGAGAAGGCCTTCGTCGATGCCAAGGATGATCCGGCCTTCGTCGCCGAGTTTCAGGCACTCCTGACCGAGTACGCCGGTCGCCCGACGCCGCTCACCCTGACCCGCAATCTGACCAAGGGCACCAAGACCCGCCTCTACCTCAAGCGTGAAGATCTGCTGCACGGCGGCGCCCACAAGACTAACCAGGTGCTGGGTCAGGCCCTGCTTGCCAAGCGCATGGGCAAGCACGAAATCATCGCCGAGACCGGCGCCGGTCAGCACGGTGTGGCGACGGCGCTGGCCTGCGCCCTGCTCGGCCTCAAGTGCCGGGTCTACATGGGGGCCAAGGATTGCGAGCGCCAGAAGCCCAACGTGTTTCGCATGAAGCTGATGGGCGCCACCGTGATCCCGGTGCACTCCGGCTCCAGCACGCTGAAAGATGCCTGCAACGAGGCGCTGCGGGACTGGGCCGCCAACTATGAAACCGCCCACTACCTGCTCGGCACCGCCGCCGGTCCCCACCCCTTCCCCACTATCGTGCGGGAGTTCCAGAAGATGATCGGGGAAGAGGCCAAGGCCCAGTGCTTCGAAAAAGAAGAGCGCCTGCCGGATGCGGTGATCGCCTGCGTCGGCGGCGGGTCGAATGCCATCGGCATGTTTGCGGACTTTATCGATGAGCCTTCCGTTCGCCTTATCGGGGTCGAGCCGGGTGGTCACGGCATCGAGAGCGGCGAGCACGGCGCGCCGCTCGGTCACGGCAGCAAGGGGGTCTTCTTTGGCATGCACTCCTTCCTGATGCAGGACAACCAGGGCCAGATCCAGGAGTCCTACTCCGTCTCGGCGGGGCTGGACTTCCCCTCCGTCGGCCCCCAGCACGCCCACCTGGCCGCCATCGGCCGCGCCGAGTACCCCTCGGTGACCGACAAGGAGGCGCTGGACGCCTTCCAGGAGCTGGCCAAATCCGAAGGGATCATCCCGGCGCTGGAGTCCTCCCACGCGTTGGCCCACGCCCTCAAGATGGCCCGCAGTGAACCGGAAAAAGAGCAGGTGCTCATCGTCAACCTCTCCGGCCGTGGCGACAAAGACATCTTCACCGTTGCCGACATCTTTGAAAAAGAAGGAACCTTGTCATGAACCGTTACGCACAACTCTTCTCCCGTCTGGACAAGGCCAATCAGGGCGCCTTCGTGCCCTTCGTGATGCTGGGTGACCCCACCCCCGAATTGTCCCTGGCCATCGTCGATGCCCTGGTCGAAGGGGGCGCCGACGCCCTCGAACTCGGCATTCCCTTCTCCGATCCGGTGGCGGACGGCCCCACCATTCAGGGCGCCGCCCTGCGCGCCTTTGCCAGCCACACCACCCCGGACGACTGCTTCGGCCTGCTCGCCCGCATCCGCGCCAAGTACCCGGAGCTGCCCATTGGCCTCCTGGTCTACGCGAACCTGGTCTATGTGCGCCACATCGACGGCTTCTACGAGAAGTGCCAGCAGGCAGGGGTGGACTCCGTGCTGGTGGCGGACGTGCCGGTGCAGATGTGCGAACCCTACAAGGCGGCCGCCGACAAGTTCGGCATCGACAGCATCTTTATCGCCCCGCCCAACGGCGATGCCGAGACGCTCAAGGCCGTTGCCGAGCTCGGCTCTGGTTACACCTATCTGGTGAGCCGCGCCGGCGTGACCGGTGCCGAGACCAAGGCCGGCATGCCGGTGGAGGGCCTCATCAACACCCTGCGCGAGTTCAATGCCCCCCCTGCCCTGCTCGGCTTTGGCATCAGCGAACCGGCCCAGGTACGTGAAGCGATCAAGGCTGGCGCCGCCGGTGCCATCTCCGGCTCCGCCGTGGTGAAGATCATCGAGACCCACCACCAGAACCCGGAGCATATGCTCACCCGTCTGAAGGAGTTTGTGGAAGGGATGAAGGCCGCGACCAATCGATAAAGGGCGGCATGGGTCAGATGCCATTGCCCATGTTTGCAAAAAGGGAGCCTGATAGGCTCCCTTTTGTTATCCGGCATCAGCGGTTGGCTTCTCTGTAGGTCTGATTAGCGAAGCGTAATCAGACGTTCGCGACGTTGATCTGATGGCGCGGCTCCGCCATGCAATGGAGCACCGTAGGGTGCAATAAGCGCAGCGCATTGCACCGCAAGAAATCGTCTGTTCCACGACGACAGACTCTCGCCGAATTCCCGAGCCAGCGGTTGAGCCCTTGATGCGGTGCGGCTTCGCCGCATGGAACGCGAGTGCTCCGCCCTCGACAGGGTTTCGCCCGCCCTTCGGGCTGGGGCGAGTGACTTTGGAGAGACCCACTCTCTTTGGCAAATAACACCAAAGGTCTTCTCCCCCACCAAGCCGCCCGCCTACGGCGGTTTCCCTCGCCTCACTCTCTGGGTCGGACGGAACGCCGCAGATGGGCCTTTGTCCTTCGCCATCCATGGCTCCGGCCAAAGTCCGCTTCGAACATCCGTGTTCTCGCGCCAAATCGGGCTGAGCCTTGCTCATCTATAACCGATTTGGCCCCTGTACCAACTGCGGCTGCGCCGTCATCCCTGACGGCGCTCCTGACCCATTGAGCTCGACTCGGCAGCTTGGAGGGGGATCAAGACAAAACCGTGCCAGCCCACAGCCCCCGTCTAGCCGCAAAAAAGCTCCCTCTCCCACCGGGAGAGGGTTGGGGTGAGGGGAATTCCCTCTATTCTGCTTACCCAACAGCCAACTAGAACGACAGTTGTTCACTAATTGATTGAACCGGCTCAGATTTTTATCAACCTCTTCTTCCCATGCCCCGAACAGAGCCCTTAAGATAGCCAAACGACAATCCATCTCTCGGGAGAACGCCATGACAGCGATTGTTGCTATCTCGCAGGTGACAGGCAGCGGACTGGGGGCTGGAACTCAGGGGCGGTAGCCTGGCCGAGGCTTGCCATCACCGATGAAGAAGCCAAGCGCATACGCTCAGGTATCAGAGTTGGACTGGTAATATTTTAATTTAATTTTTTCCTGGCAACTATTAGGACAGAGCTGAGTTATATAGAAGGCTCTGCCTCGGATTAGCGCTGCCTTCTATCTAATCTCTTTCAAATCAATCACACATGGAGACACTCAGTGGCAAAGCCAAGAATATTTGTAAGCTCTACATATTATGATCTAAAGCATATTAGAAATAATCTGGAAGCATTTGTAACTCAATTTGGCTATGAGTCTGTGTTGTTTGAAAGTGGAGATATTCCATTCCATCACACTAAACCTCTTGATGAGTCCTGCTACTCAGAAATAAATAATTGCCATATTCTTGTGTTAATTATAGGTGGCAGATATGGAAGCAGCGTAAGTGAAGATGTCAGTAAAGAGGAAATAGATAACACTTATAAATCCATCACCAAAAAGGAATACGAAACCGCTAGAGACAAAGATATTCCGATTTATATTTTCGTTGAAAAAGCAGTTATGGCTGAATTTCAAACATATAAGGAAAACAAAAATAACCCATCCATAAAATATGCTCACGTAGATAGTGTTGGCGTATTTCACTTGCTAGATGACGTTTTCAGTCAAGGTAGAAACAACTTAACAAAGGAATTTGAAAAATTTGATGAAATATCATCTTGGCTTACCGACCAATGGGCAGGTCTATTTGCTGATTTTTTATCGAAAAGAAGCTCAGAAACATCCCTTAAAAATCTATCTTCACAAGTAGAAGAGCTTAAGCAATTATCTGGAGTTTTAAAATCCTATAATGAATCAATTATTAGAAAGCTGGAACCTGAAGAGTCTACAAAAATTATCACTAATTCAGATAAAAAGCTTAAAAACTCAAAGGCTTCTCGCCTATTCAGAGAGTCAATGATTAGATATATTCTTGACAGATCAGGTTCAACAGTTTCATCAATAAAATTATATGAAGCCTTGGAGTCCTCCTCAGATTTAGATGACTTTCTTAAAAAGGCAAAAATACCGTTAGCCTTTAGAAAAGAATTTTTGGAGGAGCATGGTCGCCATGCAATTAGAGATTATGAAGAGCTAGTCGAAACGTATTTGAATAGAAGTGATGATGCATATGATGCAGAAGAAATTTAACAAGTCGCTCAAGTATCGCACCTTCGGTGCCGAACAGTTTTTAACTCGGTGTTAGGAGACCCTTGTATGTCAGAAGAAAGTTTTGAGCATCAAATATCATTTATAACAGCACGAATAGCTGTTGACATTGCAGGAACACAAGGGACATCTATTGGCACTGGCTTCTTCTATAAAGCCCCGTTAAATGACGGGACAGGCAGGTCAATAACCTTACTTATCTCCAATAAACATGTTTTTGTAGACCCCAAAGGAAAGTTAGCAATCAGCCTGAACAGGAAGCTTCCTTCAGGAGCACCTGACTATGGCAACATCCATATATTTGAGCAAAATAATTTCACTGAAGTTTATTATCCGCATCCAAGTGGCGATGTGGATCTCGCCTGTATAAATGCATCTGCAATAACGCACACAGATGCCTTCTACAAAAACCTTAACGACACGTTCCTAGACCCAATAGATCATACTAAAACAGTGCCAAGCAGTAGCGTTATTTTCGTTGGGTATCCAGAAAATCGTTACGACATTGTTCACAACCTACCTCTAGTACGCAAAGGATCTATTGCCTCTCTACCTACAGTGGATTTTAACGGGAAAGGGCAGATCGTTATTGATGCCCAGGTATTTCAAGGATCAAGCGGAAGCCCCGTGTTTGCAAGTTATGACGGAAGATACTACCTGCTGGGTGTGATAACCGAAACAATGATACGGCATTCACGACTCCAAACTTTACCAGTTAATCTTCCGCCAGTTGGAGTTCAACAAATATTAGGGCTTGGAATAACGATCAAACAAAGACATGTGAAGGAACTAATTGATTATGCAATCAGTGAGTTCATTCGCCGCTCCTCAGCCTCCTAACAAGCGGTTCAAGCCACTCGCTTCGCTCGCTCGGGGCCAGCTAAAGCCAGCCCCTTAACCAAACGTTATGCAATTTAGGAAAACCAAATGGAATCAATAATCCAAAACCTTTTCGATCCATCATGATGGTTCACTGGAATATTCTTCGGATTCTTCGGCGTACTTCTATCAAAGCTATACAACCACATCCCCGCCACACTTAAAAAAGTGTCTCAGAAGCTTAATCGCACGACGTAAAAACACCCGACATAACCAAAGCCTAGTAAATTATCAAATCACCCGCGCCAATTCGTATTTTTTAATCTTTATGGAAAAATTAGGACACCCATCTTTCTGAGCAAGACGTTGCATAGCCAGAAGGTGCCCATGTTTTTATTTTTTTCTCAGCCACGATATATCCAACAATCCTTTCCAACCCAGCCACTACCGCCCCTTCCCCACATCCGCCATCCCATCAACATCAATACAACCCCCGGCAACCAGACCCAGTAGAGCTCGGAGAGGATCACCGCCTCACCCCGGGCGGTGAGATAGGCCTCCGGCTTGAAGGGGGCGACCCGGATCAGCTGCCAGGGGGCGAAGAAACGCTCGTCACGCCACGGCCAGAACCAACCTACCCCCTTGCCGCCTCGAGCAGGCGGTGGGGGGGCAGAGAGACCAGAGCGGTGGCGGAATGCTTGGAGTATTCCTATGGACAGGCAGGCTCGTCTCCATTCGTGGCTCAAAACGCTTGCCATGGGTATCCATCTTACGCATCATTCACTATTTATAGAGTCATACGAAAACGGAATGGTGATGAAAAAAGGGTTATTCCTGCTTTTAATGCTGTTGCAAGCACAAGTTTTAGCCGACGGCGCCCCCCTGAAAGCCAAAGATCCGCTCGATTTTATTCCCAAGGGATATGTCGTCTTTGAGAAAATCGAGGGGGATTTAAACAAGGATGGCCAGAGTGATATGGTCATCGTCATCAAAGGCACTGACAAGCGCAATGTCATTGTTGACGAATACCGTGGTGAGCTTGATCGTAATCGGCGAGGTCTTATCATTGCGTTCAATAAGGGGGATCACTATGAGCTGGCGCTCGATAATCCAAGCTGTTTCTCCTCGGAGAATGAAGATGGTGGTGTCTATTTTGCCCCTGAGCTTTGGGTCTCCGTAGAAAAAGGGATCTTGCAGATCCACTATGGCCATGGACGTTATGGTTACTGGTCTTACAAATTCAGATATCAGAACGCCGGTTTCGAATTGATTGGCTACGACATGAGTGAAAACCGCGGCCCCCTTGTCGAGCGGGTGACGAGCATCAACTTCTCGACCAAGAAAATATTAATAAAGGAGAACATCAATCAGGATGCGCAAGAAGATGGTGACGAAATCTTCAAAGAAACCTGGAAACGATTCACCCTGCCAGCACCCTTTACCCTAAAAATGGTTGCTGACTTTGATGATTTTTACTACGACAAACTGTACAAAATCATTCTCTAGATGCCTTGCAGGGTATCTGGATGCAAAAAATACAGATATGAGACACCGTGAATCCAAGCAAAAGTAGCGTATGCCAAGGCTTTGTGTGAATTTGTACATACAAGGAACCGCAGTGAATACAAACAAATTATCAAATTACTGTCAAGCGCAGTGATAGTTCAGGAAACCAGAGAATGAGAGAGTTAATCCAACGGATTGGTGAGATGGAAAACTGCAAGGTATTGCCACCTTCAGGCATTCCTGAAATGGATATTCCAGATGATTTAAAAGAATTTTATTCACTCTGCGGTGGTGTCATTCTTTTTGAGGAAAGTGACTATTGTTTCAAAATCTCGACACCAGCAGAATTAATCCCTGCGAATCCATCTATACTGCCTGAAGGATATGAGCAAGGTATACCCAAAGATGATATTTCCAATGATTTCTATGTCATCGCAAGAAATGGCCCTGAACAAGCAATAAGCATAAATCTCGGGGATTCTCAATTTGGCTACTGTTACGATAGCTTCTGGGACCTCCATGCAACGAGTGATTCCCCCATAATCGCATACAGTTTCACATCGCTCTTGAATAGCTTGGTCAAAGATAAAGGCTCTTGTCTTTATTGGCTCAATTCAAGCTTTGTTAGTTTGGGGTACTTATATGACTAGGCGCTTTACAAGGGCCAGCAAACGACAGGGTAACGCCAATTAACATACTGGCAAACAGGTGAGGCCGGGAGCATGTGCCCACAGCCAAAAGTACCGACATATCGGACACCCACCTTGCTGAGCAAGGCGCTGGCTACCCAGAACACAAAAGATGGGAGTCTACGTTTTTAATTTTCGACTCCCATAGGAATATAGCTGCAATCGCTGCATCACCCCGCCAGATCGACGCCCTTTCGCTTTCCTGCTTGTTGCCGATCACGGCATCGTTGTCGCTTCGCTCGACGGGAGACGGCAGGAGCGAAGGGGCTTTTTTCATACATCTGCTCACTCAGCAGCCCGCTTAAAACAGTAATTACTCACTAATGTATTGAAGCTAATAGTATTTTTCTCACACCCCTCTTCCCATGCCCCGATCAGAGCCCTTATGATAGCCAAACGACAATCCATCTCTCGGGAGAAGGCCATGACAGCGATTGTTGCTATCTCGCAGGTTAACAGCAGCGAACTGGGGGCTGGAACTCAGGGGCGGTAGCCTTGCCAGGATTGTGGCGCCAGACTCGAAAAAGATGGCGCTCAATGCAGGTTCAACCACTGCAAGGGCTTCGATATCGACCGATAATCCGGCAACATAGCCGGGACTTTTCCATCGTATCGAGATCTGAGTGTGACCAAGACTCCAATTCTGCTTTTAGTCGGCCGCGACGATTGGCAAAGAGATGAGGCATTGAACCAGGCCCTGCTGACCAGATTGAGAAAAAACAATGTCGACATTCGTTGGGAGGATCCAGCGGCCGGCTTCATTTTTTCATTCAGAAAATGGGTAAAACGGCTCCGTCTTCTTCCAAAACGCCTGGAACGATTACATCTTCGGGCGGCACAGGTACTCTATGGTATCTTGCACCCATCGTATTTTTCCTATCTGTATCACAGGAAAGACAACGCTGTGTTATCTCGTTGTGATTTTCTCAAGAAGACAATCAGCAGCCAGGGTATCGCTGAACGTGTCATCGTGCTTGCACGCTCTTCAGGTGGACGGGTGTCATCATTGATCGCCGATGAACTGGGTCTCAAGAAAATAATTTGCCTGGGCTACCCTTTCAAACATCCTGATTCGCAGGATGAGCCAGAACGTTATCAGCATCTGGCCAATCTCCAAACTCCCATGCTGATTATCCAGGGTGTTCATGATGAATATGGTGGTCTGGGTATAGAAGATCACTACCCTCTCAGTGAGAATATTCAGATCTCTTATTTTGATACGAATCATAATTTCACTGTCGATGATGCCACCATTACCCGATTGGTTGATGCCATTGAAAACTACTCGGGTTTGGTGAAACGGTCTTGATATTTATAAACAGATACATGTGTTGAGACCAGGGACGGTTTGAAACAGTCGGGATAATCAGTTCACCTGCCTATTGACCAGAGGTGGTTCTTCTTTGATGGTGAGACCACCTTTTTATTATTACCGCCTTTCCGGCTAATTACTATTGAGGTATTCTTGAAAAGTGAAGGATGCCCAATCTGTGGCTTTACAGATATAACCGTGTTGGATGAGTCAAATTGCACCACTTTTGATATTTGCGCATGTTGTGGTGCCGAGTCAGGTTTTTATTATGATCAACACTCCACACCTGAGCATTTTGCCAAGATCCGTCATCAATGGGTTGAAACAAAAAATTGCGCATGGTGGGGGAGTAAAAAATCGATTCCATTAAACTGGGATCCAAAAAAGCAAATGGCGCTTGCCAACATTGAGATGTCTCTGTAGCAGCCAGTTGTTGGCAAACCATGCAGCACACCACTCACCAAAAACCGGCACTTGAAAACAGCCACGGGTTCTATATTAACCATTGAGAAAATATGAGCTACCGACTCACTGAAAAGGAAATGCAAAACGTCCTTGCTCTTCCGTCGACAGAGCGTGTCATGCATTTCATCAAACGTGTCGCAAACCAGGAGTCTGCCTGGGGATTGCGTGCATCTGACGGCTGGGTGTCTGGCGATATTGATGGTTGTGGCAAGCCAGCATTTGCCATCTGGCCTCACCCTGAATACGCCAGCGCATGTGCCACGGGTCCTTGGTCAACGGCGAAACCTGAGATCATTGGCCTGGACGACTTGATGGACGAGTGGTTGCCTGAAATGTCCAGACTGGGCGTTCCGCTCGCAATCTTCCCCACCCCACAGGACGCCGCTGTGCCCATGACGGCACAAGCGTTATCGGCAGCCCTGGCATATGAGCTGGAAAACTATTAGGTGTCAGCGGTCACCCATTCCTGTCGGGCTTCTCATAACGGCGCCTGAACTCGGACCTCAGCAGATAAAAGAAAAGGAGCATCTTTTGAACCCAGACTACCTTGAAACCGGCAAGCAGTTTTTTGTTGGGTGGGGGACATTGATGCTAATCAATGCTGTCCTCGCCCAAGGGAAGAATCGTAGCGGTTTAGCCTGGTTTTTTATTTCATTGCTGCTAGGCCCGGTTGCAACATTGATATTGGCTCTGGTTCCAAAAAGAACAGAAAGTCAATGACAAGACATACTTTAACCATGATGCTTTTCAATTTTGTGATAACAGGTGGATCATGTAGCGATTCATTTTTATCAATTTGGCAGGCTCTAAAAATCAGTCAATATGCTTGAAAAAAACAAATTATATCGCTGTGAACTGGCGCTATATGAATTTTCCTGGTTAATGTTCATGTTTGCACCGCAATCCAGGTCGTGTATCAATCCCTCACCATGAATATATTTCCATCAGGCATATTCGGATATCCCGGTAAGGACCTGGTATCTGATGTTGCGATCATGCTCTCAATCTGAGGCTCATCAAAAATGAACCCCCTTTTTCTATCCGAAAGACATCCTGTTTCCCATAAGGCGGCCATTCTTGCTGATGAAGGGACTTCGGTCTGGCTCTACATGACAGACTCCGGGTCTGATTACCCTGCAGCGGACTGTTGGCTGCTCAATACGGTACCATCCCCTGAACATCTGAATGAGTACTGCGGCAACAACGCACCGCCGGCAATCCTCAAGTTTGTTGTTCCTGGTAGTGAAGGTGATGCGCCCCTCGAAAGCGATATTGAGCTGCGTTGGGCGCCTGACGGTCATTCCGTCGCCCTGTTGGTCAAGGGTACGCCACTGGGGTTTATTGCACAGGGAAGCAAACATGGCTACAGCAAGAATCTGGTGACTGCCAGCCCGTTTGGCATGCCATTTGAACAAGAGCTTTATGAGCGGTTGTTCCCATGATCACTCTTGTCTTGTCGGCCTGTCATTCAAGACGTTCATAGCCTTCACTGGTCTGGATTGACCACCCCATCTTGCCAACAGGTCGGGCAATATTGCAGCCAAATCCCAAACACAGAATCTGCCGCAGAAGAAATTTCTGTTATGCATGTCGACCGCGTGATAGGTTGCCGCCGCTGGATATAACACGCCATAACATAGAATCTGAGAAGGCAAAATGGACAATCTGGAAAAAATCAGAAACCTTATTTCGCTATGGTATGCACAAAGGAAGTGGGCTGAAGAGCTGCTTGTACGTGTTTTTCATCTGGCCTCCTCAGAGGAAATATTGGAGCCAAAGCATAGGGGAAGCATGACCATACCAGGGACTCATTGGGTCTATCGTACTCATGGTGTTGGTGTCGATATATACCGAACTGCTTCTGTCGGTGGAATAGACTTTGATTTCAACAAGCCAGATCCTGACGAATGGCGCTTAAAAGTATTCTTTGAAAAACAGTACAATGAAGGAAACCTCTCTTTCACCGCGTACCGCGAGCTCTATGAGGATGAAGAACTGCTTGACCGCGTTATAAAAATGGCGGTTGACAGGTGATCTACAACACCTGTTGTTTATCAAACCAATATCTGGTTTTAGTGGGTCGTGTCACGACAGGGCGGCGTAGATTTCCCTGGCAAGGTGTCATTCGATCTGGAGGATAATGATGGACATTCGACATAGAGAGCCCGTCAAAGAGTATGTTATCAAGGCAGGCATGACGTCTGTTTCGAACAATTCCAAATGGAATCGTCTTTTTGCGTTGCTGCATCAGAGCAACAGGTTCTTCCAATACCGGCGAACGGATCTGGATGGTTCCACATTTCCAGAAGATGGTGAGAGCTATACACCAGAACTGGCCCAATATTGGGGCAACTTCTGGGCCATGGAGTTCCTGGACGTCCTGGCATACCAGGCTCACTCCAGAGGGGCATTGCTGGCACCGGACATTGAAGATTTCACGGATGAAGCGATTCATATTGCGAGCCAGGCCGGTGTCAAATTTACCATGCTGGAGCGTGGTATCCGGGTCTGGGGTTATGTGAGAAAAGAGAGCCATCCCGTTTTCGTCTGTATGCACAACCAGTCTCTACAGGCGCAGCGGCAGGACCACTGAGCGAACTAGCGTACTGTGTTGACCCTTATTTTTCTGCATTGCGTAAACGACTTGCGCCCCAAAAAGAGCGACGAATGTCTTGGTGCAAATACATGCCCTACACAGAGTCGTGTCACTGGACATATCAACCATCGTCACCACAACTGATGTTGCAGGTAAAACAATATGCTCGATGAAATACAGCTGGCATTTACGCCAGACAATGTAAAACAGGTTTTGACATGGGGCGCCCATCCAGAAAGTGCACCTCACCATCATGAGTCCATTGCTCACTGGTGTGAGGCTTTCTGGAACAAATACGCTGATGTCGATGCCCCCGCAGAGATTGATGCCGTGATGCCCATACTCGCAGAGGTAGAAACGAGCTGGGATTTCCACGTTGCGTTGAATAAAGAGTCTGCCTCCATGCCTGCTGAATGGTTTGTCGCATGGTTATTTCAACTACCGGAGTGACAAGGCAACTCCTCGCCAGACCGGAATCGCAAAATAGCACGCACGTGACAAAATAGAATGCTCGAAGAAGAAGACCCATTGTTGAATTACACCAACTGGCATGGCTGATTAACGCAGCGAAAGGCTCGCGACAAGCACCTGCTCCTCCATATTTCGCATCCAGTAAGTGAATCGCCCCATGACAAAAACACTTATCCAGCTTCTGTTGACACCGCTTCTGGCGGTTGCCTTCCTCTATCTTTGCAGCCTGCCGGAGGATCTCTATTTCGACCCGCCGCTCTTAAGCTATGTCGTCATGTTTCTTGTCACTCTGGCTGGCACCGCCTATGGCAGGATCAAGGCCTGGCGCGCCTCCTGACCGACCTCATCACAGATTCTCAAGGCTGCGCCGACGCTGCCTTGAGCCCGGCGGGGCCATTGTCTACAATGGCGCACTTTGCATCCACAACAGGTAATGACCATGAGCGACAACAAACCTGCACTGCCCGACCGTCTGGCGGCCAACCCGCGCAGCCCGCACCATGTGGCAGAGTGCTTCGAGCACGAGATCGGCATTCGCGTAAACGGCAAGGAGCGCACCAATGTCGAGGAGTACTGCATCAGCGAAGGTTGGGTGAAGATCCCCTCCCCCAAGGCCAAGGATCGCTACGGCAACCCCATGCTGATCACCGTCAAGGGCACCGTCGAGGCTTTCTACGCCTAAGCGGCCCTGACCGCGTGCCCCGCCGGGCCCGCCGCCATGCTGTTCAGAACACCGGCCTTGCGCCGGTGTTCTGCTTTTGGGCTGGCCCAGGGTTACAGGCGCCTCTCTTTCTTTGCTCTCTGTTGCCTTCCTGTTTCTTCCTTTCCCTCCCTTTCTTTCGCCTTTTCCTTTTCATCTGGGCCCTGATCCGGCTGGCGAGCCGCCTTTGGCATCCAGGCAGGGCGACACTCTTGTCATCCCTGCCGGTTTACCCAGGCCATCACAGCATCACTCACCCTCGGGAACGCGACTTGCCGCCCTGCCAGCGTTGCAGCGCAGCCCCCGCCAGCACCAGCAGGATGCCGAGCAGATCGCTCGCGGCCAGCCGTCCGGCCAGGGCATCGAGCAGGGCCCCCCCCGCCAGTTGGCCCGTGACGATGAGCAGGGCGCAGGCCAGGGCGCCGATCCGGCCGATGGCCCAACTGCTGATGGCGACGAACAGCGCCCCCAGCACCCCGCCGAGCAGCAGCCAGGGATCGAGCCCGGCGAGCCGCTCCCAGGGCGCCCCCTTGAGGATGAGCAGGGCGCCGAGCAGCCCGAAGCCGAGCAGGTGGTTGGCAAGGGACGCCGTCATGGCGCCCCGGGCGCTGGCGAGGCGGCCATTGAGGGTGCGCGACAGGCTCACCGCCACGCCGTTCAGCAGTCCCAGCAGGATCAATAAGGTCATGGTGTCTCTCCTAATGCAGCACGATAAGCAGGGCGCCGGCCAGCACCAGCAGGGCGGCGAGCGCGTCTTTTCCCGAGGGGCGGCGGCGAGCCAGTCCGAGCCAGCCGAGGCCATCGCACAGGGCACCAAACAGCAGTTGGCCGAGCAGCAGCAGGGCCAGGGTGCCCGCCATGCCGAGGGGCGAGTTGAGGCACAGGGCCGCCAGCACCACGGTGAGCGCCCCCGGCAGACCGCCGAGCCAGGCCCAGGGCGGGGCCGCCTCCGGCGTCGGGGGCCTTGGGGAGAGCCACCACAGGAGCCCGGCCACCAGGCTGCCGACCCCGTGGGCCAGCCAACTTGCGAGCCAGGGGTCGGTGGCGCGGGACAGGGCGCCGTTCTGGGCGATCATCAGCGCCAGCAGCAGGCCGGCGGCGAAGGCGGCCAGGGCACCCAGGGTCTGGCCAAGTGTCTGGCCGAGGGCGGGGCGGCCGGGGCCGCGGTCAACAAGCGGGGGGATCATGGGGTTGCTCCTTGGTTGAACTGACGAGCAGGGTAAATTGTTTTTGATTTGGGGATAATCTACCATCCTGGAACAACATTGTTTCCATATTGAGAACAACATGAACCAGGAAGCCTTCGCCCTGCTCCCCGCCTTCGTCGCCGTGGTGGAGTCGGGCACCTTCTCCGGCGCCGCCCGTCAGCTCGGCCTCAGCAAGTCGGTGCTGAGCAAGAAGGTGAGCCAGCTCGAGCAGGCCCTCGGCTGCCAGCTCCTCTATCGCACCACCCGTTCCCTCACCCTCACCGAGGCGGGGGAGCGCTACTTCGAGACGGTGCGCCATGCAGTGCGCCTGGCCAGCGACGGGGAAGATGCCATCGGCGCCCTGCAATCGGCCCCCCGCGGCCTGCTGCGGGTGACGGTGCCCATGGTCTATGGCCGGCGCCACATCGCCCCCCTTGTCCCCGAGTTTCTCGCCCTTCACCCCGAGGTGCAGTTGCAGCTCGAGATGAGCGACGCCCGGCAGGATCTGGTGGCCGAGGGGTTCGACGTGGCGGTGCGCATCGGCGAGCTGGAGGATTCGAGCCTGGTCGCCCGCCGCCTCGCCCCCTGTCTCAGCACCCTGTGCGCCGCCCCCGCCTACCTGGCGCAGGCCGGCACGCCCCGCACCCCGGCGGATCTCGAGCGCCACAACTGCCTCTTCTACTCCCTGTTTCGCGGCGGCACCCAGTGGCGGCTGCACGGGCCCGAAGGAGAGGTGGCCATCACCCCCAGGGGCAATTTCGAGGTCAACAACAGCGATGCCATCCACACCGCGCTGCTGGCGGGACTTGGCATCGGCAACATGCCGGACTTCATCGTGGCGCGGGATCTCGCCATCGGGCGGCTGGTGCCCGTCCTGCCAGACCATGCCCTGCCCGAGCACGGCATCTGGTGCGTCTATCCCAAGCGCCGCCACCTGCCCGCCAAGGTGGAGGCCTGGCTGGCCTTCCTGCAGGCGCGTCTGGGGCTGCGCTGAGGGGGGCCATCGGGATAACCGGAACGGTTCACGTTTTTTTCATCGGGAAGGGAGTAGAGTAGGCAGCAAACCAAGCATCTGTTTTTATTGGAAAAGCATTCAGGGGACGAGCCAAGGCATCGCGCCCCGCACCCCAGAGGGAGCCCCATGATGAAGAAAACCGCGATTGCCCTGACCCTCACCAGCCTGCTGACGCTGCCGCTCGTTGTCTCATCCGATGCCTGGGCCGCCCCGGTGCGCTCCCTGCAAAAGGAGCAGAATTACGAGCAGTTCATCAGCAAGCGCCAGGTGGTGGATCAGCTGCTGGCAGACGCCGCCCGCATCTTCCACTCCCCCGCCCGAGTCTCCGATGCGGGCTTCACCGCCAAGATGCCGAGCAACATGGAGCAGATGACCACCCTGCTGCTGGAGGCCCACCAGCTCGAGCCCTATCGCACCGATCTGCTCATCTCGGCGGCCAACGCCCAGATCTACAACGGCAACGTGGACAGGGCCATCGCCCTGTTCGAGCAGGCCCTCACCGCCGCCCCGGACGATCTGGACATCAACACCTATCTGGCCACCTGGCAGCGCTTCAAGGGCAACCAGGCCAAATCCGATGGCTATCTCAAGCGGGTCGGCGAGCTCAATGCCGGTCGCGCCGCCGACTTGCAGCGACTGTTCGCCACCGTGGACAGGGTGGTCGCCACCCCCCTCAAGGAGCGTCAGGGACGGGGCGAGAAGAAGGGGCGCCGCGCCATCGTCACCCTGGGCTATGCCCTCAATCCCGATGGCTCCATGCACGACATCCTGCTGGGACGCCTCGAGACCACCCGCGCCCTGGCCCAGGCCGATCCGGCGGCCCTCGTCATCCTCACCGGCGGCGTGCCCCAGAACCGCCAGACCGAGGGCAAGCTGATGGCGGACTGGCTGGCGAAAAAGGGCATCGACCGCTCCCGCATCATCGAGGAGAACTACGCCACCAGCACGGTGGAGAACGCCCTCTACAGCGGCTATGCCCTCGCCCGCCACGAGATTGAGTTCGCCACCCTGGTGAGCTCGGCGAGCCATGTGCGCCGGGGCCAGACCCTGCTGGAAATAGCCTGCTGGCAGAGCGGCCCGGCGAACATCCGCATCGACAGCGTCGCCTACCCGGACAAGCCCCTCTCGGCCCTGGCCAAGGCAAGCCCGGAGGAGCTGCTTGGCATCTACCGGGACGCCCTGCGCACCTATGGCCTGTGGAGCTACCGCTCGGCCCCGCTGGTGGAGCGCTGATCCCCCCGGCCCCGCCACCCTGGCGGGGCCTTTTCCTCTCTTCCCCCTGCCAGTCACTGCACCCCCTGGTGGCTGGCCCCTGCACGCACCTGCTGGCCCCTTGCGCCAGCCACCCGATAGATGGCGGGTGAGCAAGCTATCCACTTTCTGGCATATCTCAATCAGATCATTGATTTACCGTTCTTTTTCTAAGAACCAAACGGCATGAGAGCACCCTTCTCGTTCCTTCGCCCCCGGGGATGTTCAGATAAAGATGTGGCTTCCAACACCCCCAACAAGGAAGTGCATCATGACAGCAAAAGGCATCTCTCTGTGGCTCGCGGCCTCCATGCTGCTCGGCCAGTCCGCCCAGGCCCTCGACGTCACCGTGGCCTACCAGACCTCCGCCGAACCCGCCAAGGTGGCCCAGGCCGACAACAGCTTCGCCAGGGAGAGCGGCGCCACCGTGGACTGGCGCAAGTTTGACAGCGGCGCCAGCGTGGTACGGGCGCTCGCCTCCGGCGACGTGCAGATAGGCAACATCGGCTCCAGCCCCCTGGCAGTGGCGGCGAGCCAGAATCTGCCCATCGAGGTGTTCCTGCTCGCCTCCAAGCTCGGGGAGTCCGAGGCCCTGGTGGTGAAGCAGGGGCTCGCAAAACCCGAGGATCTCGCGGGCAAGCGCATCGCCGTGCCCTATACCTCCACCACCCACTACAGCCTGCTGGCGGCCCTCAAGCACTGGAACGTCGACCCCGCGACGCTGCAGATCGTCAACCTGCAACCACCGGCCATCATCGCCGCCTGGCAGCGGGGCGACATCGACGGCGCCTATGTCTGGGCCCCCGCCCTCAACCAGCTCACCAAGGAGGGCAAGGTGCTGACCGACTCCGCCCAGGTGGGTGACTGGGGAGCCCCAACCCTGGACGTCTGGGTAGTGCGCAAGGACTTTGCCAAGGCCCACCCCGAAGTGGTGCAGGCCTTCGTGAACAGCACCCTGGCCGCCCAGCGCGACTACCTGGCCAACCCCGACGGCTGGCTCACCAAGCCGGACAACCTCGCCAAGCTGGCCAAGCTGAGCGGCGTTCCCGAGGCGGACGTTCCCGCGCTGGTGAAGGGCAACACCTACCTCGATGCGAAGGCCCAGAGTGCCGAGCTCGGGCGCCTCGTCAACCAGACCATCATCGACACCGCCCGCTTCCTCGAGAGCCAGGGCAAGGTCGCGAACGCCGCCTCGGACTACCGCCAGTTCGTGACCGATCGCTTCGTGAAAGCCGTGGTCCAGTAAATCCAAGGAGACGACCATGCTGCAGCTCTCTCATGTGTCCGCCGAGTACGCCGGCAGGCGGGTGCTCGACAACATCAACCTCTCCCTGTCCGAGGGGGAGCTGATGGTGGTGCTGGGGCCCTCGGGCTCGGGCAAGACGACCCTCCTCAACCTGGTGGCGGGCTTCGAGCCTTGCCACCACGGCCAGATAAGCCTTGAGGGCAAGCCGGTCACCGGCCCCGGCGCCGAGCGCGGCGTGGTGTTCCAGAGCGAGGGGCTGCTGCCCTGGCGCAACGTGCGAGACAACGTGGCCCTCGGCCTGCAGCTGGCGGGCGTGCCCAGTGCCGAACGCACCGAACAGGCCCAGGCACTGCTGCGTCAGGTGGGGCTGGAGGGGGCCGGCGATCGCGCCATCTGGCAGCTCTCCGGCGGCCAGCGCCAGCGGGTCGGCATCGCCCGGGCCCTGGCCACCCAACCCCGCCTGCTCCTGCTGGACGAGCCCTTCGGCGCCCTGGACGCCTTCACCCGGGAGCAGATGCAGACTCTGCTGCTGCGCCTGTGGCACGAGCACCGGCGTCAGGTGCTGCTCATCACCCACGACATCGAGGAGGCCATCTTCATGGCCACCGATCTGGTGCTGCTCTCCCCCTCCCCCGGGCGGGTGACGGAGCGGCTGACCCTGGATTTCGGTCGCCGCTTCGCCGCCGGGGAGCCCTGCCGCAGCATCAAGTCCGATCCGGCCTTCATCGAGCGCCGTGAATACGTGCTGGAACGGGTGTTCGCAGAGCGGGAGGCCTTCGTATGACCCTCGCCCTCGCCCGGCAACGGGATGTCACCCACACACGGGCAGCGGGCTGGCCCCTGTCCCGCCGTCTGACCCTGAGCCTCGCCACCCTGCTCGTGCTGCTGGCCCTGTGGTGGCTGGTGGCCCACTTCGGCTGGGTCGATCCCCTGTTCCTGCCGCCCCCACAGCGGGTGCTGGCACAGCTCATCACCGTCGCAGGCCCTACGGGCTTTATGGATGCCACCCTGTGGCAACACCTGGGGGCCAGCCTGGGGCGCATCCTGGTGGCGCTCGCTGCCGCGGCGTTCTTTGGCATCACGGTGGGCATCGCCATGGGGCTCTCCCCCACGGTGCGCGGCGTGCTGGATCCCCTCATCGAGCTCTACCGCCCGGTGCCGCCGCTCGCCTACCTGCCACTCATGGTGATCTGGTTTGGCATCGGTGAAACATCGAAGGTGCTGCTCATCTATCTGGCCATCTTCGCGCCCGTGGCCCTGGCGACCCTGGCGGGGGTGCAGAGCGCCAATGCGGTGCGAGTGCGGGCAGCCCAGGCGCTGGGCGCATCCCGGTCCCAGGTGCTCTGGCACGTGATCCTGCCAGGGGCCCTGCCGGACATCCTGACCGGGCTGCGCATCGGGCTCGGGGTGGGCTGGTCCACCCTGGTGGCGGCCGAGCTTATCGCCGCCACCCGGGGGGTGGGCTTCATGGTGCAATCCGCCGGCGAGTTTCTCGCCACCGACGTGGTGCTGGCGGGCATCCTGGTGATCGCCCTGATCGCCTTCGTACTGGAACTGGGACTGCGCGCCCTGCAGCGCAGGCTCACCCCCTGGCATGGAGAAGGACAATGAGCCACAGGCTGACCTCTTTCCTTCGCCCCCCTTTCCTATTGGTATCGGGCCTTCACGCCCCCAGACATGGAGCAAGACCATGACCGACAAGTTGACCATTACCCCCCTCGGCCCCCACATCGGCGCCGTCATCGCCGGCGTCAATCTGGCCGAGCCCCTGAGCCAGGGGCAGTTCGAGCAGCTCCATCGCGCCCTGCTCAAATACCAGGTGCTGTTCTTTCGCAACCAGCCCATCACCCCGCGAGCCCAGCGGGCGCTGGCGAACCGCTTCGGGGATCTGCACATCCACCCCGTCTACCCCCACACGGAGGAGGCCGAGGAGATCATCGTGCTCGATACCCACGACGACAATCCGCCGGACAACGACAACTGGCACACCGACGTGACCTTTATCGAGACGCCCCCGGCACTGGCCATTCTGGCCGCCAAGCAGCTGCCCCCCACCGGGGGGGACACCCTCTGGGCCAGCGGCATCGCGGCGCTGGCGGCCCTCTCCCCGCCCCTGCAAACCCTGCTGGCAGGGCTGGAAGCCGAGCACGACTTCACCAAGTCCTTCCCGGCCCATCGCCATGATGACAGCGAGGAGGCGCGCCAGCGCTGGCAGGCGGCCGTGGCCCGTCACCCGCCCCTGCGCCACCCGGTGATCCGCACCCATCCGGTGAGCGGCCGTCAGGCCCTGTTCGTCAACGAGGGGTTCACCACCCGGCTGCCCGCGCTGCCCCCCAAAGAGAGCGACGCCCTGCTCGGCTTTCTGTTCGAGCACATCACCCGCCCCGAGTTCCAGGTGCGCTGGCGCTGGCAGGAGAACGACATCGCCATCTGGGACAACAGGGTGACCCAGCACTATGCCAATGCCGACTACCTGCCGGCCCGCCGGGTGATGCACAGGGCCACCATTCTCGGGGACAAGCCCTTCTGGCGCCCGGGCTGAACATCCCCCATGGAGAGCGACCATGAAATAACCCCCAGCAAAAAGCCCGCCGGCTGGCGGGCTTTTTCATCATCTGACGGGCCTGGGTGTCCCTATCGACCCTTGCGCTCCGGCCACCAGGGTGAAGCCCCGATGGCAGGTCTCAGCCCTTGAGCTCCAGCACGGTGGTGAAGCCCCCGAAGATCATGCGGGCGCCATCAAACGGCATGGTCTGGTGCAGGGGATTGGCGGGGTCCATCCTGGGGTCCTGCATCATCTTGCCCATGGCGTCGTCCCGCACCGCCTTACTCGGCCACTCCACCCAGGAGAAGACCACGGTTTCATCCTCCCTGGCCGCCACCGCCCGATAGAAGTCGGTCTGCTTGCCGTGGGGCACGTCGTCCCCCCAGCACTCCAGCACCCGGGTGGCGCCGTATTCGAGGAAGATGGGGTCAAACTGCCCCGCATGATCGATCAGGGCCTGCTTGTTGGCCGTCGGCACGGCGAGCACAAATCCGTCCACGTATGACATCAGAGGTTCCTCCAGTGAGTGAGGATCTCAGCATAGCAGCCGCCCATCAGCCCGCGCTCTGCGCCGCCCCGCGCAGCCAGCCATCACAACGAGACCAGCCGCTCCAGATCGCTGCGGGTCAGGCGCTTGCTGTCCACCTTCACGTAGAGGGAGTGTTCCTCGCGCACCAGCAGCACGTCGCTCACCCCCTCGCAAGCGCGGATCCGCTGCTCCAGGGCCGGGGTGGCCTCGACCCCTTCCGGCAGCACGATGCGCAGGCTGCTCACATAGGGGGGCTCGGCCATGGTGAGGCTCACCCCGAGCCAGGCAAGGGCCAGGGCGGCGCAACCGCCAAACACCAGGGGGCCGCCCCCCAGGCTGTAGAGCAGGCCGCCGAAACTGCCGCCGATGGCGACCCCGAGGAACTGACTGGTGGAGTAGACCCCCATGGCGGTGCCCTTGTAGCCCGGCGGGGACTCCTTGCTGATGAGAGACGGCAGCAGCGCCTCCATCACGTTGAAGCCGATGAAGAAGAGCTGCAACCCGGCAAGCAGACCCCACAGCTGCTGGCCGCTCTGCCAGAGCACCAGCTCGGCGGCCAGCATCACCAGCACGCACCCGATGAAGACCCGCTTCATCTGGCGGTGCTTCTCGGCATAGATGATGAAGGGCACCACGCTCACGAAGGCGATCAGCATGGTGACCAGATAGGCCTGCCACTGGCTGTCACGGGGCAGGCCCGCACGTTCCAGCAGGGGCGGCAGGGCCACGAAGCTCGACATCAGCAGGGTGTGGACGCAGAGGATGCCGAGGTTGAGCTTGAGCAGGCGAGGGTTGGTGAGCACGGTACGAAAGCTGCCTCGCACCATGGCGGACTCGCGATTTTGCAGGTGGGCCGCCGGGGTCGGCACCACCCAGAGCACCATGGCGATGGCGGCCAGGGCCAGCAGGGCGATGAGCCAGAAGAGGCCGGACAAGCCCAGGGCATGGGTGATGAGGGGGCCGGTCACCATGGCGATGGCGAAGGTGATGCCAAAGCTCACCCCGATGAAGGCCATGGCCTTGGTGCGGTTCTGCTCCCGGGTGAGATCCGACAGGAGCGCCATGACGGCGGCGGAGATGGCGCCGCTCCCTTGCAGGGCGCGCCCGACGATGACCCCCCAGATGGCGTCGCTCAGGGCGGCGATGACGCTGCCAAGGGCAAACATCAGCAGGCCGCCGACGATGAGGGGCTTGCGCCCCACCTTGTCGGAGAGCAGGCCGAAGGGGATCTGGAACAGGGCCTGGGTCATGCCGTAGATGCCGATGGCAAGCCCGATGAGCGCCTCGGAGGCGCCCGCCAGGGACATGCCGTAGGTGGTCAGCACCGGCAGCACCATAAACATGCCGAGCATGCGCAGCGAGAAGACGGAGCCGAGCGCCCAGGTCGCGCGTCGCTCGCCCCTCGTCATGGTGAAATCATTCATGAGGGCCTCGATGAGTCAAAAAGAAGAGGGAAAGAAAGGGGTGACAGGCGCCCGGCCGCCCCCCGAAAAATCGGCGATGCCCCTCGCAGGGCGGCGCCCATAATAGCAGAGCCGGGAAGATTCCCGGCTCTGGATTTCATGCATTTCAGGGGTGCAGTTCACACTATCAGGGCAGCATGCTCACCAATACAGGCGCTGCGTCCGGCTGGAAGTCCACCGACATCATCACGCTCAGGCAAGTAATGGTGACGATGGAGAACATGAACAGCTTGCGCGCCCAGAGGGAGTCGTCCACCGCCGCCTTGTAGCCCGACAGCGCCATCCCCAGCCACCAGACGCTCACCGCGGTGGCCACCACCAGATACTTGTAACCGGCGTAGCCGCCGAGGAACAGCATCAGGGTCGGCACCATGAACGCCAGGATGTAGAGGGTGATGTGGAGCTTGGCCACCGGGATCCCCTTCACCACCGGCAGCACCGGGATGTTGGCTGCCTGGTAGTCCTTGAAGCGGAAGATGGCGATCGCATAGGAGTGCGGCATCTGCCACAGGCTGAAGATCGCCAGCAGGATCAGGGCCCCCGAGTCGAACTGCCCGCTCACCGCGCAGTAGCCGATGACCGGCGGCGCGGCGCCGGAGAGGCTGCCGACCAGGGTGCCATAGACCGAGTGGCGCTTCATGTAGAGGCTGTAGACCCCCACATAAACCAGGAAGCCCAGCACCGCCAGCAAGGCGGCCAACGGATTGGCCGCAAAGTAGAGCAGTGCAATGCCCGCAACGCCCAGCGCCGTCGCATACCAGAGGGAGACACCGGGGGCGATGAGCCCCCGCACCAGGGCGCGGTTCTTGGTGCGCTCCATGATGCAGTCGATGTCCCGGTCGATGTAGTTGTTGAACACGCAACCGGAGGCCACCACCAGTGACACCCCCACCATGGTCAGGATGAACAGGGGCACATCCAGGCTCCCCTTCGAGGCCAGCAGGAATCCCCCGATAACCGAGATGAGGTTGCCGAAGATGATGCCCGGCTTGGTCACTTGCAGGTATTGCTTCATCATCATCAACCCGCTCAGTGAACCATCATGTTGATGTTGAGGTTGTACATGATCCACAGGGAACCCACGACCACGATGGCGATGATGAGCACGGTAAAGACCAGTGCCACCAGGTTCCAGCGCTCCTCGGAGGAGGTGTTCATGTGCAGGAAGTAGACCAGGTGTACGAAGATCTGCACCACCGCCATGGCCACCACGGTGCCGAGCACCACGGCGTGGGAGGCGGAGCCGTCCATCACCATCCAGAACGGCACGGCGGTCAGGATGAGTGACAGCACGAAGCCGATCATGTAGGACTTGACGCTGCCGTGGCTGGCGCCGTGATTGTCAACGGAATGACTCATTTACATGACCCCCATCAGATAGACCACGGTGAAGACGCAGATCCATACCACGTCGAGGAAGTGCCAGAACAGGCTCAGGCACATCAGGCGAGTGCGGTTGCGCTCGGTCAGCCCCTTCTTGGTGATCGACACCATCATCACGATGATCCAGACCAGGCCGCTGGTCACGTGGATACCGTGGGTCCCCACCAGGGTGAAGAAGGCAGAGAGGAAGCCGCTGCGATCCGGGCCCGCCTCGTGCACGATCAGGTGATGGAACTCGTAGATTTCCATCGCGATGAAGCCGGCACCCAGCAGGAAGGTGACGAACAGCCAGGTGTTGACCGCCGCGACCTTGTTCTTGTTCATGGCCAGCATGCCGAACCCGAAAGTGATGGAGCTCAGCAGCAGCAGCATGGTTTCGGCGAACACAAATGGCAGTTCGAAGATGTCCTTGCCGGTGGGGCCGCCGGCAGTGCCGTTGACCAGGACCGCATAGGTCGCGAACAGGGTCGCGAACAGGATGCAGTCACTCATCAGGTAGATCCAGAAACCGAATACCTTGGTGGCACCGGCATCGTGGTGCCCATCCTCATGGGCACCGTGAGAGTGATGTAGTACGTCAGTCGCCATGGAATTAAGCCACCTTGTTGATGTTGTCGAAATGCTGACCTTCGATGCGCTCGATCTCGTCAACCTGTACGTAGTAGTCCACATCGTCGTTGAAGCTGTGGATGATCCAGGTGGCGATCATGCCGATGAAGCCGGCGATGGCCATCCACCAGATGTGCCAGATCATGGCAAAGCCGAACACCACGCTGAAGGCGGCGATGATGACACCGGCACCGGAGTTCTTCGGCATGTGGATGGGGGCATACTGGGCAGGCTTCTTGTAAGCGCTGCCGTCAGCCTTGGCTTCCCAGAAGGCGTCCAGACCGGTGACCTTCGGCTCGATGGCGAAGTTGTAGAACGGCGGCGGAGAGGACGTCGCCCACTCCAGGGTACGGCCACCCCAGGGATCGCCGGTCAGGTCGCGGTTCTTCTCGCGGTCGCGGATGCTGACCACGATCTGGATGACCTGGCACAGCACGCCCAGGGCAATCAGACCGGCGCCGCAGGCGGCGACCACCAGCCAGCCGTGGAACTCGGGATCGATGTTCTGGCTGACACGACGGGTCATGCCCATGAAGCCCAGAACGTAGAGCGGCATGAAGGCCACGAAGAAGCCGGTGATCCAGCACCAGAAGGCACGCTTGCCCCAGACGTCATCCAGCTTGAAGCCGAACGCTTTCGGGAACCAGTAGGTGATACCGGCGAAGCAGCCGAACACCACGCCGCCGATGATGACGTTGTGGAAGTGGGCGATGAGGAACAGGCTGTTGTGCAGCACGAAGTTGGCGGCCGGCACGGAGAGCAGTACCCCGGTCATGCCACCCACGGTGAAGGTGATGATGAAGCCGACGGTCCACAGCATGGGCGAGGTGAACTCGATGCGACCGCGGTACATGGTGAACAGCCAGTTGAAGATCTTCACCCCGGTCGGGATGGAGATGATCATGGTGGTGATGCCGAAGAAGGCATTCACGTTGGCGCCGGACCCCATGGTGAAGAAGTGGTGCAGCCAGACGATGAACGACAGCACGGTGATCGCCACGGTTGCCCACACCAGGGAGGTGTAACCGAACAGCTTCTTCTTGCAGAAGGTCGCCACCACTTCGGAGAAGATCCCGAACACCGGCAGCACCAGGATGTACACCTCGGGGTGACCCCAGGCCCAGATCAGGTTGATGTACATCATCATGTTGCCACCCATGTCATTGGTAAAGAAATGGGTACCCAGGTAGCGGTCTGCGGTGAGCAGGGCGATGGTGACGGTCAGGATCGGGAAGGAGGCGATGATCAGGATGTTGGCACACAGGGCGGTCCAGGTGAAGACCGGCAGGCGCATCATGGTCATGCCAGGGGCACGCATGCGGATGATGGTGGCGAAGAAGTTCACGCCGGTCAGCAGGGTCCCCAGACCCGAAATCTGCAGACTCCATATCCAGTAATCGACCCCGACCCCGGGACTGAACTCCAGCCCCGACAAGGGCGGATAGGCCAGCCAGCCGGTCTGGGCGAATTCACCGACCCCGAGGGAGACGTTGATCAGCACCACGGCCGCGGCGGTGAACCAGAAGCTCAGGTTGTTCAGGAAGGGGAAGGCCACGTCACGGGCACCGATTTGCAGCGGCACCACGATGTTCATCAGACCGATCACCAGCGGCATGGCCACGAAGAAGATCATGATGACGCCGTGGGCGGTGAAAATCTGGTCGTAGTGATGGGCATTCAGGTAGCCTTCGCCACCCCCGGAGGCGATGACCTGCTGGCCACGCATCAGCACGGCGTCGGCAAAGCCACGCAGCAGCATGACCATGCCCAGAATGAGATACATGATACCGAGGCGTTTGTGGTCGACCGAGGTCAGCCACTCTTTCCACAGATATTGCCACTTGCCGTAGTAAGTGATGAGACCGGCGATGGCCAGGCCCCCCAGAATGATACCGGCTATCGTGACCATGATGATGGGTTCATGGTACGGAATAGCCTCGAGTGTCAATTTTCCAAACATCGATTATTCCTCGGATCCTGCTTTCACACTCTTGTCGGCCGACATGGCCATGTGTCCGGCATGGGCGTCATGGTTCATGGCCTGGTTCTCCATGGCGTCCTCTTGCGAGGCCTCATGGTTCATCCCTTCGTGGTCCATGGCACCCGCTTTCGGGGCGGCGTCATGGTTCATGGCCTCGTGGTTCATGCCCTCGTGATCCGCAGAGCCCGCAGCCGGGGTGGCGTGACCACCATGGGACATGCCGCCCATGAACTTGTTGATGATGTTGACGAACAGCTTGGGATCGGCGCTGGCGAAGTACTCCACCGGGTGGTTTTCGCTCTTCTTGGCCAGGGCATTGAACTCATCCATGGTGCTCAGGGCCTTGGAAGAGGCCTTCACCTTGGCTACCCAGGCGTCGAAACCGGCTTGGTCCTGGGTCGCGATGGCCTTGAACTTCATGCCGGAGAAACCGGCACCGCTGTAACCACCGGAGATGCCCTTGTACTCGCCCGCCTCGTTGGCAATCAGGTGCAGCTTGGTCTGCATGCCGGCCATGGCGTAGATCTGGCCGCCCAGTTGCGGGATGAAGAAGGAGTTCATCACGGTGTCGGAGGTCACCCGGAAGTTGACCGGGGTGTTGACCGGGAAGGCCAGCTCGTTGACCGACGCAATGCCCAGCTCCGGATAGACGAACAACCACTTCCAGTCCAGGGAAATGACATCCACCTGAACCGGTTTGACGTCCGATTCCAGCGGCTTGTAGGGGTCGAGGGAGTGGGAAGTTTTCCAGGTGATCACCGCCAGGATGACGATGATGATGACGGGTACAGTCCAGACGACTGCCTCAATCTTGTTGGAGTGGGCCCAGTCCGGCGCATAGGTGGCACTGGTGTTGGACGCCCGGTATTTGTAGGCGAACGCCACCGCCATGACAATCACGGGCACCACCACGATCAGCATCAAGCCGAGTGCGGTGAGTATCAGTGACTTCTGCTCCATACCGACCTGCCCCTTGGGGCTCATCAGTGCCATGTCGCAGCCACTCAGCAAGCTGGCGGTCGCGAGCAGCAGCAAAGCGCCCAAGCCCCTCTTCACATCAAAGAGTCTCATGCAATGTCCTCATCTTTTGAAGGCTTATTGGTATAAAAAAATGCAGCATTTTATTGCATCAGACCGGCATGTGAACAACATGAAAAATTAATCCCAAAAATGTTCAAAAGGTGATGGAAAGCGGTATCAGATGTTAATCCCTTGACAATGACCAATTTATTCAAGTTACACCGCGGCAATTCATCTTCCGTTAATCTCTCGCGCCACCAAAAGTGACCACCAATTAACCAAAAAGATCCATCTGGTCTGTTTTTAACCCGCCATTGCGATCAAAAAAGAGCCATACAGCCCCTTTTCGACCCACAGGTCATTTTTCCACACCTTGATCTGGATGGGTATTTTTCGGGGAAGATTAAAAAAATAATTAATCAAACGAATGTATGATTAACTTCCCGTCCCCCGACAACGGTCGCAACCCCTGGCGCCAGAAGGCACACTTCGTAACAAAACGGGCCCTTGTGCGGGCCCGTTGACAATCGTTTTCTCTCCCTCCCTCGAGGTCCGGTGTCAGGAGTGATCGTGTTCCATCCGGGTCGCCACGGCGATCCGATTCCAGGCGTTGATGGTGACCACCTGCATCAGGCACTGGGCCAGCAGGGTTTCCCCCAGTTGGGCCAGCGCCGCCTCATAGGTCTGCGTCGTGAGCCCCTTGTCGGCGATCAGGGTCACCTCGTCGGTCAGGGCCAGCACCGCCCGCTCCCGGGCGTCGAACAGCGGTGACTCCTGCCAGGCGGCCAGCGCCAGCAGACGCTGGGCGCTCTCCCCGTGCTTCATCGCCACGTCGGCGTGCATCTCGATGCAGTAGGCGCAGCCGTTGATCATGGAGGCGCGCAACTTGATGAGCTCCTTGAGCGACAGGGGAATGTCGGTGCCCCCGAGGTAGGACTCAAGGCCCATCATGGCCGAGACGGCGGCGGGCACCTGGTTGGCGAGCTGGATACGGTGTGACATGGCAAGACTCCTGTAATGGACCCCGGATGGGGCGGTGAGCTGATTGTTCACTTTTTCATTGTTGATTAGAATATCGTCATAACCTGCAACAGTTTTGCGTTTATCGCAAAGGTGAATCCATGCTGGATCGCATCCGCATCCTGGCCCAGGTGGTGGAATCGGGCAGTTTCTCCCGTGCCGCCCGCGCCCTCAACCAGGCCCCCTCCTCCGTGACCCGTGCCATCGACGCCCTGGAGCAGCAGCTCAGGATCCCGCTCTTCAAGCGCAGCACCCGCCAACTGGTGCTGACCGAGCAGGGCGCCTATTTTCTCGCCCGCTCCCTGCCCCTGCTGGAGGAGGCGGATCAGCTGGTGCAATCCCTGCAACCCCTCTCGGTGGCGCCAGAGGGGTCGCTGCGGGTCTCGGTGTTCGAGAGCTTCGGCGCGTCCTGGCTCTCTCCCCGCCTGCCCGACTTCCTCGCCCGCTACCCCGGGGTGCGCCTGGAGGTTGCGCTGGACAACCGCCTGGTGGATCTCGATGCCGAGAACGTGGACGTGGCGGTGCGCATCGGCAAGCCCGCCGACAGCAGCCTGCACACTCGCCATCTGCTCACCAACCGCTCGCTGCTGGTCGCCTCCCCCGCCTATCTGGCCCGCCATGGCGAACCCGCCCATCCCGCCGAGCTGGCCCACCACAACTGCCTCATTCGCGGCCATGGGCGCCAGCGCCAGCACTGGTACTTCCAGCAGGGCACGGAGCGCGAGAAGGTGGCGGTGCAGGGCAACCTCGCCTCGGTCGGGGGCACGCCCCTGCTCTGCGCCGCCCTCGCGGGGTGCGGCGTGCTGCTGTTGTCGAGCTGGATGGTGCAGCAAAGCATCGACGAGGGCACCCTGCAGCCGCTGCTGCCAGAGTGGCTCGCCTCCCCCTACGAGGATCGCCAGGACGAGATCCACGCGGTGTTTCGTGGCGGCCGCTTCCTCAAACCCCAGACCCGCGCCTTCATCGACTTTCTGGTCGAGGCGATCAGGCCCTTGCAGGGGCCGCGCTGACCGCAACAGGGCCTCCTGGCGAAACGCTGAAAACGCAGACGCCGGGCACAGGGCCCGGCGTCTGGAAATGAGGGTCGCCACGGCGACCGCTCAGCGTGATTTTCGCCCGTCAGGGCTTGGGGAGAGCCCCCGATAATCCCCGTAGGGGAAGATGTTGCGCAGGCGCTGGGCCACGGGCTCGGGGATGGAGCGGGAGAAGACCAGCCTCACCCCGTTGCCGTCCCGCAGGCCCAGGATGCGCCCGCGCACCGCCTCATGGTGCAGGATCTGGGTCGCCTGGGTCACAAAGCGCGGCGGCACCGAGCCCCGCTTCACCACCACCTTGCCCGGCGCGAGCCGGACCTCGAACAGGGCACCGCGCCCCAGCGTCATCAACCACCCGAACAGGGCTATCGCCACCAACAGAGACAACCAGGCCATTGCGTCTTCCTCCCGTCAACCCGATGTTCGCCAGTATAACCGGGGGCGCCTCACCATGACCCGGCCGCCATCACGCTTTCACTCACTGCCGGGCCTTATCGGCGCCCCTTGCCCCAGGCCACCAGGGTATCCCGATAGAGGGTGAGCAGGGCCTGATCCCGCACCGCGACCCCGACCTGCTGGGCCGGGCAGTGGGCCCACTCGTCATGGGGATGGCGGGTGTCGTCAAATTTTTGCAGGGTATGGCCGATGGCGGGCCCCTCGGTGATGACCCGCACCGGCCCCTTGCGCAGGGTGAACAGCGCAGGATCGATCACATAGGCGATGGCGGAGGGATCGTGCACATGGCACCCCGCCATGCCGATGCGCTCGGAATAGAAGCGCAGGTAGAAGCGGCTGACATCCCACAGGAAGCGGCCCGGCTCCCCCGCATCATCCCGCAGGGCATCCAGATAGTCGGCGGTGAAGATGCTCTGCTGGGTGACGTCGAGCCCGATGATCACCAGGGGCCAGGGGGCGGTGAAGACCCGGTCCGCCGCATCGGGATCGTCGTGAATATTGGCCTCGGCATAGGGGGTCACGTTGCCGCGATGGCCGTTGACGCCAAAGGCGCCGCCCATCACGACCACTTCTTTCACCAGGGCGGCTACCTCGGGGGCCGCCTCGAGCGCCAGCGCCAGGTTGGTGAGGGGCCCGATGGTCACTAGCGTGATCTCGCCGGGATGGGCCTTCACCGTCTCGACGATGTATTGCCAGGCCGGGCGGGGATCCGGGATGAGGGTCACCTCCCCCGCCTGGACGTCGCCAAAGCCGCTCGGGCCGTGCACCACCGTCGTCGGCCCCACGGGCTCGCGCAGCAGCGGCGCGGCGGCGCCCCGGGCCACGTCCGCCTTCATGCCATATTTTTGCTTGAGCCAGAGGGCGTTGCGGGTGCCGTTTTCGATGGTGGCATTGCCAAACACCGTGGTGATGGCGAGCAGGTCAATGGCGGGGTGCGCCTCGGCAAACAGAATGGCCATGGCATCGTCGATGCCGGGATCGGTATCCAGAATGATCTTGTGGGTCATGGGTCCTCCGTGAAACGAGCTGCCAGTGTAGCGGGCCGTCGCCGCTTTGACAGCACCGGGATCACAACCTCGGGGTTTCCTTTGCATCAGGCATCCTGGCGGGACCACTCGCACCTGGGGTCAGGACAGGGGTCACTCGGAAGGGGCGACCACGGCCTCCTCTCCCCTGGCGGTGCGTTTCAGTTGCCCCATGAATTGCTTGAAATGGGGGAGAAACCCCTTGAACAGCTCCTCTTTGCGATGCTGCATCATGACTTCGCCAAACAGCTTCAACCCGACGATAAACGCCTGATGTTCCTGCTCCGACATGGCCAGCTTCCCCTTGCTGAGCGCCAGGATGGCAAAGATGTCGTCGTGATTCTGGCAGTCGAACTGCAACGGGGGCACCTCGCGGTCCAGCGACTGGACCTGTACACGATAGGTGTGTGGCATCTTTCATCTCCTCTCGGGCTGGGCTTTTGCCCATATGATTGATAAAATCAATTAAACCCTTTTAAGTTGACTTTATCAACCATGAAGTTGTCAAACCGCCTCTTCCGGATCCTCGATCAGTACAAAATCGCCATGACACAGCATTTCCGGGCACAGCAGATCGCCCTTAGCCCCCTCCATTACAAGGTGCTGCAACTGATCCATGCGCTGGATCCCGCCACGCCGCAGCTCATCGCGCAGCGGTCGGGCCGCGACAAGGCGCAGGTGACGCGCCTGCTGCAGGAGATGGAGAAACAGGGGCTCATCGAGAAGCGGCCCCATCCCACTGACAGACGCAGCATCTGTCTGGCCTTGACCCCGCTGGCCTGCGAGCGGGTCAACCAGGGGGAGCAGGAGGCCGCACGGCTCGACGAACGGCTGTGTTCCCTGCTGACGCCGGCGGAGATAGCGCAGTTGCAGCAACTGCTGGACAAGATAGAAAAAGGGCTTGAGTCGACCGATTAGGGTCAGCGTCAGGGGGGCCGCTGCCTGATTTGTGGCCAACCAGCGCGGCCTGCGCTGGCGGCGCCTTGTGAGCCACTCCCGGAGATGGTATCACTGGCCCCACTCTCCCCTTCCCGCCGAGGCGCCATCGTGATCACCCTGATTAAAGAGTCCGACCAGTTGAAAATGCCCTGGAAGAACAGGCAGGGCACCACGGCCCAGATCCTGATCTCCCCCCCTGGTTCGACCCTGGACAAGCTCGACTTTGACTATCGGCTGAGCTCGGCCCCCATCAAGGAAGCAGGGAGCTTCTCCCGCTTTCCCGGCTACCAGCGCATCCTGCTGCCCGTCAGCGGTGCCGGTTTCGTGCTCAACGGCCACCCCTACGCCACCTTCGAGGCGGCCCACTTCAGCGGGGATGACGAGACCCGCTGCGAGCTGCTGAAAAAAGAGGTGACGGATCTCGGGCTCATCTACCACCCGGCGCGCATCAGCGCCAACGTGCGGGTGCTGAACCTGCCCTTCCCCCTCAGCCTCACCCTGGAGGCGGACAAGTGCTACCTCTGCCACCTGCTGGAGGGCCAGCTCACCGTGCAGGGGCAACAGGTCGCACCGGGCGAGACCCTGGTGGTGCAAGGGGAGGAGAGCATCCGCTTCGAGTGCGGCAAGAAAACCACCCTCGCCTTCTTTACCCTGCAGCCCAAGCCGGCCGCCGTTTAACGCCGAGGGGCACGGCCCCCGCTGTCGAGGCAGGCCTGCATGGTGTCATAGGGGGTATAGTGCCTGGTGCGGCTGTAGTAGGTGCCGCCCTTGGGGTGACAGATGCCGCTCCGGCTCTTCTTCACCGGGGGCTCGGCGGCCAGCGCGATGGCACACAGCAGCATCAGGCAACAGCCAAGCATCCATTTCACTGCGTTCATGCTCTCTTTTCCGAAGGGGCGTAGGCGGGCCACTGGCCCATTTGCGGCCTATTGTACGCCGTTCATCCCCTTGCCACCCCAGACCAGATCATGAAAGCACCGCGACGCAGCGCAAGCGAAGACAAAAAAGCCGGGACCCTCCCGGCTTTTGCTTGTGCTGGCGGCGACACGCCCCTTGGCACTACCCCACCTTGAAGCTGCCCTTCATCAGGGCGAAGTGGCCCGGGAAGGAGCAGAAGAAGGTGAGATCCTTGCCCGCCAGGCCGTCGGTCTTGAAGGTGACGCTGGTGCTCTCGCCGCCCCCCACCAGCTTGGTGTGGGCCAGGATCCTGGGGTCATCCTTGGGCAGGTAGTCGTGATCGACCCCGGCGCTCATGCCGGCGGTGGCGATGGCCTGATAGTCGGCGGTGTTGGCCAGCACCCAGTTGTGGCCCATGTTGGCCACCGGCAGCTTGCCCGTGTGATTGAGGGTCACCGTCACCTCCTTGCAGGTGGCCGGCACGCTCATCGCGGTCTGGTTGTACTGCATGGCGTCATTGCCTTCGATCACCAGTGCGCACTCGTCGGCCAGGACCGGGGTGGCGAGGGAGCCAAGAAGCAGCAGGGTTAACACCTTTTTCATCATTTTCTCCTTTGATTGACGAAGGATGACAGCACAGGCATCTCGCCCCCGTGGGCGCGACCCGCAAAGATGCTGTCAGGATCGATCTTCATTGTATTCAAATGTCGCCGAAGGACGACCGCTTTTGGGCCAGCCTGAGGGCCCGGTCACTTCTTTTCTCCCGACCCCGGGCCCAAAGCGGGTTGCTCACATCCCCGTCTGGCTTAATTATTTGCGGCCTTCCCGCCCACGGCCACTCGCCAACACCGCAGCCGTTGGCTAAGCTGCTCCCCCGTCGATGACTCCCGCGAGAATGAGAGATGAAGTACCCCTTTGCGCCTGCGCTGACGCGCACCCTGCTGCTCTCCCTGATCCTGCTGCTTGGCGCCTGCCAGCCGGCCCCGACCCAGACCCGCATCCAGGGCAATACCATGGGCACCTACTATGCGGTGACCCTGAGCGACCCCTTCCCCGGCGGACAGGGGGCTCTGCATCAGGAGGTGGAGGCACTGCTGGCACGCCTGAACAAGGAGATCTCCACCTATGATCCGGGCTCCCTCATCTCCCGCTTCAATCAGGGAACGGGGCAGCCCCCCCAGGTCATCCCGGCCACCATGGCGAAGATTGTGCAACAGGGCATGGACGCCGGGCACCTCACCCGGGGGGGTCTCGATGTCACCGTGGGGCCCCTGGTCAATCTGTGGGGGTTCGGGCCGGACAAGCGCCCGGTCAGGCGGCCCAGCGCAGAGCAGATCGCCAAGGCGCGGGAGCGGGTCGGCATCGACAAGCTCACCCTGACCCCCGAGGGGGATCACTTCCTGCTCGGCAAGGCCATCCCAGATCTCTATCTGGATCTCTCCACCCTGGGCGAGGGGGCGGCCTCCGACGAGATAGCCGGGCTGCTGGAGCAAAAAGGGGTCCACAACTACCTCATCGAGGTGGCGGGGGCGGTGCGCAGCAAGGGGCACAACGACAAGGGCAATCCCTGGCGGGTGGCCATCGTCGAGCCCTCGGACAGACCGGGCGCCATTGAGGACGTGGTGACCCCGAACGGCATGGCGGTGAGCACCGCCGGCAGCTATCGCAACTATTACGAGCTCGACGGCAAGCGCTACTCCCACATCATCGATCCTGCCACCGGCGAGCCCGTGACCCACAAGCTGGTCTCCGCCACCGTCATCACCCCCACGGCCCTGGAGGCCGATGCCCTCGACACCGCCCTCATGGTGATGGGCCCCGAGCGGGCGATGGCCTTTGCCAGGGAGCACAAGCTGGCGGTCTATCTCATCGAGAAGACCGCCACGGGCTTTGCCGCCAGCCACACCCCCGAGTTTGCCCCCTATCTGGTGCGCAAGCAGCCCTGAATGACGAGGCCCCGCAGTGCGGGGCCTCGTTCACTGACCGCCTATTCGATGGGGATGCGGTGGGGCGCGGGGCTGGCCGCCTGCTTGGGCAGGCGCAGGGTGAGGATGCCGTTGTCAAAGCGGGCGCTCACCTGCTCTGGCGACACCTCCACCGGCAGCTCGACGCTGCGCGACACGCTGCCATAGTAGCGCTCGCTGCGCAGGGCCCGTTCATCCTTGTTCTGGCTGTCAAACTGGCGGATCTCCGCCTTCAGGGTCACCAGCTTGCCGTGCACGTCCACGTGGATGTCCTCCTTCGCCACCCCGGGCAATTCCGCCTGCAGCAGGTAGTCATCCCCGCTCTCCCGCAGATCCAGCTTGATCTGGCTGGGCAACGGGTCCCCGTGCAGGGGGCGGATGTAGAAGCCGGAGGCCATGTCGTGGAACAGATCATCAAACAGGCTGGTGCGACTCGGTAGCAAACTCATCTGATCCCTCCTTGTGAGCGGGCAAGGGAGCAGACGGGCACCCTGCCCTCTGCCGCCTCCCGCATGCTGACGCTCTTCAAGTCTAAAAACCGGGACGTCGCCTGCCAGTGCCAACTCGCCTTCCCTTGACCGGGATCAAAGGCAAGACACCCTTTTTTTCACCCAAGGTCTGCGGGAAAAACCGGGGGGCCTCCCCATGTGCAATTGCCTGCCTGCGGACTTTGGTGGCACACTTCTCCCACCAGCCCGTAGCGCCTTGATGCCAGACAGATGCAGACACCGGACTCCGTACCCGAGAAGAAACCCCAGCCCAAGCCCAAGCGCATCCTGCTGGTCAACGAACAGCGTTCCTTCCAGATGATGATGAAGGCGATGCTGATCAACATCGGCATCAACCGCATCACCTACACCAACTCCGCCGACGAGGCGCGCCGCCGCTGCCAGAAAGAGAGCTTCGACATCTATCTGCTCGACTATGAGCTGGGGGCGGGCGAGAACGGCCGCCAGTTGCTGGAAAGCCTGCGGGATCAGCAACTCATTCCGCCCCAGAGCGTGGTGATCATGGTCAGCAGCGACGGCTCCCGCGCCATGGTGCTGAGCGCGCTGGAAGCCGAGCCCGACGAATACCTGATGAAGCCCTTCTCCCAGGAGCAGTTCTCGTTTCGCCTCAAACGCGCCCTCGCCCGGCGCCAGGCACTGGAGAGCGTCTTCAGCGCCCTCACCCGGGACGATCTGCCCGCCCTGGTGGAGGCCTGTGCCAAACAGGCGGACGCCGTGCCCCGCTTTGCCAACTTCTGCCGCTGCCTGCAGGCCGACACCCAGCTCAAGCTGGGCCAGGCCAAGGAGGCCCGCAGCCTGATGCGCCAGCTGCTGGCGGGGCAGGAGAACAGCTGGGCTCGCCTCACCCTGGGCAAGGCGTGCCATACCCTGGGTCTGCACGAGGAGGCGGTGAGCCACCTGCAAGCCACCCTGAAACACACCCCCCTGATGGTGGAGGCCTACCTCTGGCTCGCGGAGTCCCTGCTGGCGCTGGGCAATGACGAGCAGGCCCAGCAGGAGCTGCGCCGGGCGGTGGACATCTCTCCCCAGTCGGTGCAGCTCTCCCGCCGTCTGGCGGAGGTGTGCCTGCAACGGCACGACTACACCCAGGCCAAGGACGTGCTGCTCGCCCTCATCGACTTGTCGCGCAACTCGATCCACCGCACGCCGCATTATCTCGGGGCCTATATCCAGACCCTCACTCTCTACGCCCTCAACAGCAACGACGGCTACCACATCGCCAACCTGCAAAAGCAGGTGAACTCCGCCCTGTCGCGCATCCGCGACTCCCTGATGATGTCGGAGTTCAACTACCCGGTGTTCGAGCAGATCTGCCAGGCCCGGGTGCGCATCGCCCTGGGGGAGCTGCTAAAGGGCAAGAAGATGCTCTATCGCGCCAACCAGAACTGGCTGGACGAGCCCGCCACCATGCCTCCGGCCCTCCTTGGCGAGACCATACTCGCCCTCTATCAGCTCGGGGAGTTCGAGTACGCCGAGAGCCTGCAATCCCTGCTGGCGGAGGATGAGGATCGGCTGCTCACCACCTGCATCCAGGTGACCCGGGATGACAAGACGGTGCAGGAGCGGCGCCAGCGCTATCAGCAGCTCAACGATCTGGGCATCAAGGCCTATCAGGCCGGGGAGCTGGAGCAGGCCCTCGGCCACTTTCGCGAGGCCCTGCGCCGGGCGCCCGCCAATACCGGCGCCGCCCTCAACAAGATCCAGGTGCTGCTGCAACTCATGCAGAAGAACCGCAAGAGCCCGGAGTTTGGCGCCGAGTGCAAGGAGACCCTGGAGGTGCTGGAGGGCATCCCCCTCAACCCCGCCCAGCAGGAACGTTTTCGCAAGCTGCGCCAGGAATATCATCAGCACAGCTGATATCCCCCCTCCTCCCCTCACCTATGCTGATACTGACTCAGGGAAGGGAGGGGCAACACCATGGCAATGTGCCGATACCTGGTGGCCGATGGCCGCCACTGCACCGAAGAGGCAGGGGATCATGATCTCTGCCGCTGGCACGACCCCGCTGCGGCCCACAACACCCCTGATACCGCCGAGGCGCTGGAGCGCTATGTGCGCCAGGGGGGCCTGTGCCACGGCCTGCAACTGGCCCGCGCCGAGCTGGCGGATCTCAACCTGGTGAACAGGCAGGGTCCGGAGGGATTCTTGCTGGAGCAGTGCAACCTCTATCGAGCCAACCTGCGGGGGGCCCATCTCTTCGGCATTCGCATCAAGGGCGGCAGCCTGATGAAGGCCGATCTGAGCGAAGCGAACCTCCACTGCGCTACCCTCGACGACGTCAACCTGCTCGGCATCCGCTGGAAGAACACCCGCCTCGACAACCTGGAGACGGGCAAGCGGCTGATGCAGGACAGAAAGGGGCGCCGCGAGCGGGACCCGGCGCAGGCCCGCGTCTGGTTCAAGGAGGCGGAGGAGACCTACCGGGATCTGCGCAAGGCCTCGGAGGCCCAGGGCATCTTCACCATGTCCGGTCGCTACATCCAGCAGGAGCTCACCATGCGCCGCCTGCAGATGCCGTTCTGGTCCTACCGCCGCTTCGCCTCCTGGATAGTGGATCTCTTCTGCGGCTACGGCGAGGCCCCCATGCGGGTGGTGCTTTTTTCCCTGCTGCTCATCGTCATCTGCAGCATTTTTTACTTCTTCTGCGGCCTCAACTTCGCGGGCACCCACCTCATCTATCGCCCGGACGCTCCTCTGGAGCAGAACGCCATCTTCCTGATGGAGTGCCTCTACTACAGCGTGGTGACCTTCACCACGCTGGGGTATGGGGACTTCACCCCGGTGGGGTTGTCGCGGATCTTCGCCGCCTTCGAAGCCTTTACCGGCAGCTTCACGCTGGCCCTGTTCGTGGTGGTGTTTGTCAAGAAGATGACCCGCTAGAAACCTGTCCACGATCCTGCTGGGAGGCTGCTTCCAAGGCTCATGTGCTGCTCGCTTGTGTGTCGCCAGGCGCTCTCATGTATACATATACACTCAGGCTCCTCTGCTGCGCGTCACCTTGCTGACAGCCTCACGCGACAGATCGTGAACAGATTCCCGAGCCGCTGCGCCAGTCACAGCCCCCGAACTTGCATCCATCGCGGATTCCTAGTCCAATAAGCGACGAACAAAAACGACATGAGCACCCCGAACATGAAGATCATCTCTTTCAATATCAATGGCCTGCGCGCCCGTCTTCATCAGTTGCAAGCCCTTATCGACAAGCACCAGCCGGACGTGATCGGCCTGCAGGAGATCAAGGTGCACGACGAAGCCTTCCCGGTCGCGGATGTGGAGGCCATGGGCTACCACGTGGTCTTCCACGGCCAGAAGGGGCACTACGGGGTCGCCATCATGAGCAAGCAGGCTCCCATCGAGGTGCAAAAGGGCTTCCCCACCGATCCGGAAGATGCCCAGCGCCGCATGATCATGGCCAGCTTCAAGCGGGAAGACGGCTCCGTCATCAAGGTGATGAACGGCTACTTTCCCCAGGGGGAGAGCCAGGATCACGAGACCAAGTTCCCGGCCAAGCAGAAGTTCTATGAAGACCTGCAGCACTACCTCGAGACCCACCACACCCCGGACGACCAGATTGCGCTGATCGGGGATATGAACATCTCCCCCACGGATCTCGACATCGGCATCGGCGAGGCGAACCGCAAGCGCTGGCTGCGGGATGGCAAGTGCTCCTTCCTGCCCATCGAGCGGGAATGGATGGAGCGCCTCAAGGGGTTCGGCCTCACCGACACCTTCCGCGCCGCCAACCCCACCGAGTGCGAGCGCTTCTCCTGGTTCGACTACCGCTCCAGGGGCTTTGACGAGAACCGGGGCCTGCGCATCGACCTCATCATGGCCTCCGACGCCCTCAAGGACAAAGTGACCGAGACCGGCATCGACTACGAGCTGCGCGGCATCGACAAGCCCTCGGATCACGCCCCCATCTGGACCTGCTTCGCCTGATCCCCACGCCAGGCTCGCCCTCGCCAAAGGAACATGCCCCCGCCCATGCGGGGGCTTTTTTTATTCACTGCCCCGCCCTTTCTTAATCCATGTCAATTCCCAGGCAGACGGCGCTTGCCAGGCCTTGACCTTCTCCTTTCGGCAAGGTTTAGATTCGGCCCATCCGTCACAGGGAAACCACCCATGCTCTCATCGAGATTGCCCACCACGTTCATCGCCCGGCTGTTGCTGGGGCTGATGCTCGTCTGCAATCTCACCCTGTGCATCGGCTGGCATGGGGCGGCCACCGCCCTGCCAAGTGACGCATCCGCATCCATCCTGACTCCGGTGCAGTCCCCCCTGTCTCATGGACTGCACCAGAGCGAGCCGATGCAGCACTCCGCCATGCACCAGACCGACACTGCCTCCCTCTCCTGCCACGGCGGCCCCCAGAGTGAGGCGGCCCCGCCCGGGGAGGAGTGCCAGATGCAGAGCGGCCTCTTCGGCGCCGCCAGTGCGCCGCCCCTGCTCGGCCTGCTGCTGTCACTGCTGCTTCCATTGCTGTTGCTCCCTTCGTGGCGCCTCGCCCCCCTGCTGGACAACTGGTTGCGGGATCCCTTCCTGCGATCCCGCGGCACCCACCCTCCCTCCTGGCCACGCCGACACCTGATGTTGTCGGTGCTGCGCCACTAGAAAGCGCTTCTCTTGCGGCAGCGGCAAGCCTCGGCTTGCCCGTCTCCTGCCGCCTTGCCTGACCCTGTGCCCCGGCCAAACCGGCCCGCTCGCAGGGAGCCGTGCGCGCTGACACAGCAGCGCCCCGTTTGCCGCCTCGTGGTGATGCCCTGCCCGCGCACACCACCACACTGGCGGCCTGACAGAAGAGAAGAGATACCATGTCATTCCCCCCCGTTACCCGGTCTGCCTGCGCGCGGCCGTGTCAGTCCCCCCTTCGCCTCCCGTGCTTCGGAGGCTTGTCATGAACAAGACGCTGTTGATGTCCGCCCTGCTGCTCGCCCTCGGCGCCGGTGGCGGCTACTGGGCCGCCAAACAGACCTCCGCTGGCACTGCTGCCAAGGAGAAGACGCCCCTTTACTGGGTCAACCCCATGGATCCGCGCGACAAGCGCGATGCCCCCGCCAAAGACAACATGGGGATGGACTTTATCCCCGTCTATGAGGAAAAACAGGGCGGCTCACCGGGCACAGTCACCATCAGCCCGGAGATCCAGCAGAACCTGGGGGTGCGGCTCGCCAAGGTAGAGAAGCTCCCCATCCACCAGCAGATCGAGACGGTGGGCTACGTCGGCTATGACGAGGACAGGTTGGAGGCGGTCAACGCCCGCATGGCGGGCTGGATCCGCACCCTCGCCATCAAGAGCGAGGGGCAGCAGGTGAGCAAGGGAAGCCTTATCTACGAGCTCTATGCCCCGGATCTGGTCAACGCCCAGCACGAGTATCTGCTCGCCCTCAATACCAGCAACCCTCTGTTGCTGCGCGCCGCCGAAGGCAAGCTCAAGTCCCTGCAGGTGCCGGCGGATCAGATAGCGGCCCTCAAACGCACCCGTCAGGTGCAGGAGACGGTGCGCATCTATGCCCCCAGCAGCGGTTATGTCTCCGAGCTGAAGGTGCGCGAAGGCCAGTATGTGGAGCCCGCCGCGGCGCTCTTTAACATCAGTACCCTCAAGCAGGTGTGGGTGAGCGCCGAGGTGTTCGAGCGCCAGGCGGCCCAGCTGAAGGTGGGGGATCCAGTCACCATGACCCTGGATTACGCTCCCGGCCGCCACTGGCAGGGCCGGGTCGATTACCTCTACCCGACCCTGGATGCCGCCACCCGTACCCTCAAGGTGCGGCTGCGCTTCGCCAACCCGGACGAGTTTCTGAAGCCCAATATGTTTGCCAAGGTGAGCATTCGCACCGGGCAGGGAGAGCCGCAACTGGTGGTGCCGAGCGAAGCGGTGATCCGCACCGGCAGTCAGGATCGGCTGGTACTGGCACTGGGGGATGGCAGCTTCAAATCGGTAGCCGTCACTCTGGGCCCCCAGTTTGGCGACAAGGTGGCCATCAAGGCTGGGGTAGAGGCTGGGGATAACATCGTCAGCTCGGCCCAGTTCCTGCTCGACTCCGAATCGGCCATCGATTCTGACTTCCAGCGCATGACGGCGGTGCGCCCCGCCCAGGTGTGGACACAGGGCGAGGTTGAAAGCATCGATATGGCCAACCGCACCCTGATGGTCTCCCACCAGCCCATCCCCGAGTGGCAGTGGCCCGCCATGGAGATGGAGTTCACCGTCGCCGAAGGGGTCGACATCAGCAAGCTGGCCGAGGGACAGACCCTGCATCTGCAAGTGATGCAGGAGGGGGATGAGTACCGCATCACCACCATCCACCAGGAGAAGGCATCCACTACTGACGGCGGCGCCAAACCTGCAACGGATGCGATGGGGAAGATGGAAGGCATGGACCATAGCCAGCATCAGATGACGATGCCCGAGATGGAGAAGAAGTCATGATCCCTTCCATCATTCGCTACGTTGCCAACAAACAGGCTCAGCTCTCTGCACCCAATGAGCAAGGAGCCCAATCATGATCCCGTCGATTATTCGCTGGTCCGTCAGCAACCGCTTTCTGGTGCTGCTGTTGACCCTCATGCTCACCGCCTGGGGACTCTGGTCGGTGAAGCAGACTCCGGTGGACGCCCTGCCGGATCTCTCCGACGTGCAGGTGATCATCAAGACGGCCTACCCGGGCCAGGCGCCTCAGGTAGTGGAGGATCAGGTCACCTACCCGCTCACCACCGCCATGCTGGCGGTGCCGGGGGCCACCACGGTGCGCGGTTACTCCTTCTTCGGCGACTCCTTCGTCTACGTGCTGTTTGACGACGACACCGACCTCTACTGGGCCCGAGCCCGGGTGCTGGAGTACCTGAGCCAGGTGGCCCCCAATCTCCCAGCCTCCGCCCGTCCCCAGCTTGGCCCCGACGCCACCGGGGTGGGCTGGGTCTATCAGTACGCGCTGGTGGACAGAACTGGCAAGCATGACCTGAGCGAGCTCACCTCGCTGCAGAACTGGTTCCTCAAGTACGAGTTGCAGACGGTGGAGGGGGTCTCCGAAGTCGCCACCGTGGGCGGCATGGTGCGCCAGTATCAGGTGCGGGTCGACCCGGACAAGCTGCGCGCCTACGGCATCCCGCTTTCCCTTATCGAAACCGCCATCAAGCAGGGCAACCAGGAGACCGGCGCCTCCGTCATCGAGATGGCGGAAGCGGAGTACATGGTGCGCTCCAACGGCTATCTGAAAAGCGTGGAGGACTTAAAACAGATTCCCCTCGGTACCACTGTGCGCGGCGCCCCGCTGCTGCTGGGTGACGTGGCGGATGTGGTCACCGGGCCCCAGAGCCGGCGCGGTCTGGCCGAGCTCAACGGCGAAGGGGAAGTTGTGGGCGGCATTATCGTCATGCGCTATGGCGAGAATGCCCAGCACACCATCGACGGGGTCAAGGCGCGGCTCGCCCAGCTGAAGAGCAGCCTGCCGGAAGGAGTAGAGATCGTCACCGTCTACGATCGCTCCGACCTTATCCAGCGCGCCATCGACAACCTCTCCGGCAAGCTGCTGGAGGAGTTCGCCGTGGTGGTGCTGGTCTGCCTCGCCTTCCTGTTCCACCTGCGCTCGTCGCTGGTGGTGGTCATCTCCTTGCCCATCGCCATCCTGACCGCCTTTATCGTGATGCACCTGCAGGGGATCAACGCCAACATCATGTCGCTGGGGGGCATCGCCATCGCCATCGGCGCCATGGTGGATGGTGCCATCGTGATGATCGAGAACGTCCACAAGCACATGGAGCGGGAGGCGCTCACCGACAAGAACCGCTGGCGCATCATCACCGAGGCGAGCATAGAGGTGGGGCCCGCCATCTTCTTCTCCCTGCTGATCATCACCATCAGCTTCCTGCCGGTGTTCGCGCTGGAGGCGCAGGAGGGGCGGATGTTCCACCCCCTCGCCTTCACCAAAACCTACGCCATGGCTGCCGCTGCGGCGCTCGCCATCACGCTGGTGCCGGTGATCATGGGCTACTTCATCCGTGGCAAGGTGCTGGCGGAGCAGGCCAATCCGCTCAACCGCTGGCTAAGCCAGGGCTATGTGCCTTTGCTCAAGGCCGTACTGGCCCGTCCGAAAACCACCCTGGCCATCGCCGCCGTGGTGACGGTGGCGGGCTTCTGGCCGCTCAAGTACCTGGGCTCCGAGTTCATTCCGCCGCTCGACGAGGGGGACATCATGTACATGCCCACCACAGCGGCCAATATCTCGGTGGGCAAGGCGCGGGAGATTTTGCAGCAGACCGACAAGCTCATTCGTACCGTGCCCGAGGTGAAAAACGTGTTCGGCAAGGCAGGACGCGCCGAATCGGCCACCGACCCTGCAGACCTGGTGATGATGGAGACCAGCATCCAGCTCAAGCCCCGCGATCAGTGGCGCCCCGGCATGACCCCGGAGAAGCTCAAAGAGGAGCTCGACTCCCTCATCCGCTTCCCCGGTCTCACCAACGCCTGGGTGCCCCCCATCAAGACCCGCATCGACATGCTGGCCACCGGTATCAAGACCCCGGTCGGCATCAAGATAGCGGGGCCGGATCTCAAGGTGATCCAGCAGCTCGGCCAGCAGCTGGAACAGATCATCGGCAAGGTGGAGGGCGCCTCATCGGTCTACGCCGAGCGGGTAGCGGGCGGCCGCTATGTGAAGGTGGACATAGACCGGCTCAAGGCGGCCCGTTACGGCCTCAACATTGCCGACGTACAGGCGGTGCTCGCCACCGCGGTGGGCGGCATGGAGGTGGGCCAGACCATCGAGGGGCGCGAGCGTTACCCCATCAACCTGCGCTATCCCCAGAGCTATCGCGATTCGGTGGCGAGCCTCGAGCTGCTGCCGGTGGTCACTCCGAGTGGCGCCCGCATCGCCCTGGCGGACGTAGCCCGGGTCTATATCAGCGACGAGGCCCCCATGCTGCGCAGTGAAAACGCGCGCCTCAACGGCTGGGTCTACGTCGATATTCGCGGCCGCGACATCGGCTCTTTTGTAGCTGAGGCCAAGGCCGAGGTGGGCAAGCAGCTGGTGCTGCCGGCGGGCTACGCCCTCACCTGGTCAGGGCAGTACGAGTACATGGAGCGGGCCAAGGCGCGCCTCGCCTACGTGGTGCCATTGACCGTCGCCATTATCGTGCTGCTGCTCTATCTGGCGTTTCGCCGCTTCCAGGAGGTGCTGCTCATTCTCACCACCCTGCCGCTGGCGGTAGTGGGCGGGATCTGGACCCTCTGGCTGCTGGACTTCAACCTCTCGGTGGCGGTGGGAGTGGGCTTTATCGCCCTGGCCGGGGTGGCGGTGGAGACCGGCGTCCTGATGCTGGTCTACCTCAACCACGCCTGGGATGACCTCGTTGCCAGCGGCAAGCCGGACCAGGCGAGCCTGCACCGAGCGGTGATCCACGGCGCCGCCCTGCGCCTGCGCCCCAAGATGATGACGGTAGTGACCATCATCGCTGGCCTTCTGCCCATCATGTGGAGCCACGGCACCGGCTCCGAGGTGATGCAGCGCATCGCCGCCCCCATGATCGGCGGCATGGTGACGGCGCTGGTGCTGACCCTCTTGGTGCTGCCCGCCGCCTACTACCTGTGGCGTAGCCGCAGCCTTGGCAAGACCGAAACCCGGCAAGCCGATTGACCCGACTTCACCACCGACTTTGAATAAACGACGAGGAAAAGATCATGAATTACAAGACGTTGACCCTGACATTGCTGCTCGGCCTTGCCACCAACACCAGCCTGCAGGCAGAGGAGATGATGAACCACCAGGGGCACGACATGGCGCAAATGGAGGGGATGAACCATGAGGGCCACGACATGGCCGCCATGCAAACCGAGCAGACCCTGATCAAGGGGACCATCACCCGCCTCGATGCCGCGAGCGGCAAGGTCGGGATCAGGCACGAGGCGATCACCAACCTCAAGATGCCTCCCATGACCATGGTCTTTCGGGTGGCCGATACGGACCTGCTCAAGGATCTGAAGGTGGGGGATGCGGTGCGCTTTCACGCCGAGAACCCGGCCGGCAAGCTCACCGTGACCGCCATCCAGAAACGGTAACCACTGCCTTGAGCCATAAAAACGGCGGGATTATCCCGCCGTTTTTATTTATGACATCACAAGATGTGGCTCTGTCAGCCGCGAATATGCGCGATAAAGGCGTCGATCTGTTCGCGGCCGCAGGCGGGGTTCATAAAGACCGCCTTCTCGCCGGCGATGTAGGAATACTTGCCGCGCTCGTCGTATTCCGAGTGCGCCACCGCCTCCACCCAGTTGGTGTAGAGCCCCACCTTGCCGCGCCCGGTAAACAGGCTGCGGTGGTAGTCGGTGTTGCGCTGCAAGCGCGCCTTGTAGGCCGCATCCGGGCTGCGGGCCAGCTCGAAGGCGAACTCCGCCTCGGGGTCCTGTACCCACTCGGGGTTGTAGATCTTGAAGCCGACACTGGGCCCCTGGTTCTCCTGGGCCACCAGCTTGACGTTGCCGAGCTGGCTTAACCGGAAGCGGAAGTAGTTGGCGTTTTGCAGACAGTGGGCAAGCACGGTGCGATACCCCTCCACCCCCAGGTAGTTGAGGGCCGCATAGGCACCGAACAGGCCGCTCGCCCCGCGGGAGCACTCTATGGTGGATTGCAGGTGGGTCTGACCCTGGATGTCCCGCTCAAAGTAGGAGAAGTTCTCCGGGTCATTCTCCATCGCCTTGAGATCGTCCTGCTCCTTGAGCATCACCAGGCTGGAGGTGTAGGGCACATAACCCCACTTCTGGAAGTCCACGGTGAACGAATCGGCATATCTGAGCTCGGCGAAGCGGCTCACGTTGCGCTCGATCCCCGCCAGGGTGGCGCTGTTGATGGCGAGCGGGTTGGCGGCAAAGTCGTAATCCAGGAAGAAGATCATCGACCAGCCGATGGCGGCGTCGACGTGGATGTGGGGCTTGACCGCCACCTCGAAGCGCTCGCAGAGGCGATCCCGCAACTCGACCACGGGTTTGACCCTATCCACCCCGAAGGTGTCGGTGGTGCCCATGGTGAGCATGATGGTGGGCACCACGTGTTTGAGGGCGAAGCAGGCGGTCAGGGTGCGCTCGAGATCCGCCAGATCGATGTCGTTGTTCTCGCCGACCTGGATGCGGATGGTCTTGTTCTCGATGTCCACCCCGAGCAGGGAAAGGTTGGTGATGTTGGAGTAGTGGCCGCCCTGGGAGTTGATGATGCGGTAATCCTGATAGTGGCCCAGCCCCTTGTGCTTGGCCTGTGGCAGGCTCTTGCGGATGCCGAGCAGGTAGCCGTAGAGGTTACAGAAGGTCCCCCCCTGGGTGAAGATGCCGGTGGCGCGGGCCGGGTCGTAACCCGCCAGCAGCGCTATCTGGCGCACCACCTTCTTCTCCAGCTCCTCGGCCACCCCGGCGTATTCGGAGTAGACCAGGTTGGGATTGGCCAGAATACCCATCTGGGCGCCGTAGATGGCGGGATCCGCCGACATGGTGATGACGTTCTCGACGCTGGAGGGGTTCTCCCAATCCTTTGACAGGGCGCCGGCAAACAGCAGCTCCGCCATGGGCTCCCCCGGCGTGCGCATGGTGGCCGGCACCGGCATGGTTTCGCAGAGATCGGCGAGACGGGCGCGGCCATCGGGCCAGGCATTGAGCCGCGCAGCCGGCGCCAGTCCACGGGCGCGAAACTCGTTGAGGGTGGCAAAGCCGGGCTCGCGAAAGACCGGCCAGAGGTCGGGGTTGCGTGAGAAAAAGTGGGCTTTGACGGTGGCAAAACGGCGGGCGAATTCGGGGGAGACGGCGTTGACGCCCTCATCTTTCAGATAGACCAAGTGATTCATTTTTATACCATTGATACTGCTGAGGTGCGGTTTTTATACTCCAGTGACACCTCTATCAACAGAGACAATAACTAATGGTCTGCCCTACTTTTTGTCATGTTGGCGCCCTGACGGGCGCCACGCCCCCTCTTCCCTCTTTTCCCCTGTTCATCTTGTGATCCTGGCCATGGGCAAGGTCAGCGCAGGGCGGTCAGCAGCCATGCCGAAAACCCTTCCAGCTCGGGGTTGGCCGAAAACGTCGCCCGCCACTGACGCAGCAACTCGTCGATGGCCTCGGGACGATAGGCCACCCCGGGCAGGCGTGCGGCCAGGTCATCCAGGGGCGCAGTGTCCAGGGTGTCGCTGAAGATCTGTGCCCGCCCTATCACCCCCTTCTCCACATCGAAATGCAGCTCGACCCCGCCCCAGGGGAAGCGCTCCTCCAGCAGGTGGCTGAAGGCGGGAGCATGGCCGAAGTTCCACTCCCAGCTGCGTTGGCGGGCAAAGATCTCGGCAAAGCCGGGCAGGTCGGGCATCCGCTCGGGGGAGATATGCTCGGGCTGCACCACCTCACCGTGATGGGCAAAGAAGGCGTCGCACAGGGCCTGCACCACCTGCTCATGACCCAGGCCAGGCAACAGCTCGCCAAGGTTCGCCACCCTGCTTCTCACCGAGCTGATACCCTTGGCCGCCAGCTTCTTGGGGTCGGGATTGAGGTAGTGGGCGAGGCGGCCGAGATCGGCGTCCAGCAGCAGGGTACCGTGGTGAAAGCCGCGATCATGGGTCTCCCGGTAGGCCGAACCCGACACCTTGCGATCCCCGTCCGGGGTCGCCACCAGCAGGTCGTTGCGCCCGGAGGCAAAAGCACTCACGCCTAGTCTGGCGAGGGCATCAATGACGATGGTGGTGGAGACGCTCTTGTCATAACCGGGCTTGCCCGCCATGAAGGTGAAACAGCTGTTGCCAAGGTCGTGGAACACGGCGCCACCCCCACTGCTGCGCCGGGCCAGGGTCACCCCGTCCTCTTCCATGCGGCGGGTGTTGCACTCCTTCCAGGGGTTCTGGGCCCGGCCTATCACCACCGTATTGTCGTTGCGCCACAGGAACAGCACCCGCTGGGCCGGGTCCATCTGGCGAAAGATGCACTCCTCCACCGCGAGGTTGAACAGGGGATCGTGGGAGTCGGAGAGCAGCAGGCGCAAGGAAGACATGACAGGACCTTCTCGGAAAACAGGAAACGGATGACTACCATACCACCCTGAACGGAGGAAGGCGTCCCCCGACCGCCACAGGTCGACACCCGATAGGGGCAAGAGCATCAACTTCTGATACGACAGGAGAAGACAAGAGGGAATTGCCGAAAACACGCAGTTTATCATTAACAGGCGAGAAGAGAGGCGGCAGCCACCCCTCTTGGAATGACACCTAATGCCCTTGTCACCGGGTCGGTGACGGGTTAACAAGGTTTCAAAACGAGCCGTGACGCCCATTGGCGTGATGAATGACACAAAAATGACTTTTACTGCCTCCCGCGCCCCATCTTATTGGGGCTTGCTCCCCTTGCGAATAACAGGAAATTGTTTGACTCTAGCCAGAAGAGCACCTCCCGAGAGAACAGCGGTATGACGGAGTCCGATGCATCTCGCCAGCCTGTACGCTGGCTTCTGCCCTTCTGGGTGATGATTGCCACCCTGACCACGGCTCACCTCAGGGCAGATGAGCGCGTCATCCTGCAACTTCCCTGGCAGCACCAGTTCCAGTTTGCCGGTTACTACGCCGCCATCGCCAAGGGGTTCTACCGGGAGGCCGGCCTGCAGGTCACTCTGCGGGAGGCGGGGCTGGGCACCGACGTCATCAATGAAGTCACCACGGGTCGCGCCCAGTTCGGCATCCGCGGCAGCGATCTGCTGTTGGCCCGGGCAGCTGGCCGCCCAGTGGTGGTGCTCGCCGCCATGTTGCAGCACTCCCCCCTGATGCTCATCACCCTGGAGCGGCCGGATATCCAGACCCCGGGCGATCTGGCCAACAAGCGGCTGATGCTCGAACCCGGCTCCAACGAGCTGCTCACCTACCTGCATCGCTACACCCGCAGCCGGCAGTGGGAGACCCTGCCCTACGAACGGGGGGTCCAGGCACTGCTGAGGGGCGAGGCGGACGTCATCAGCGCCTACAGCACAACCGAGCCCTTCACCCTGCAGCAACAGGGTATTCCCTTCCGGGTGTTCAGCCCCCGCGACATCGGTTACGACTTCTACGGAGACAACCTCTTCACCTCGGAGAGTGAGGTCATCAACCAGCAGGAGCGGGTCCAGCGCTTCTTGCAGGCCAGCCTCAAGGGGTGGCGCTATGCCATGGATCATCCCGATGAGATGATCAACCTGATCCTGGAGCACTACCCCAGCGGGGTCGGGCGCGAGGCGCTCGCCTTCGAGGCCCGTGAAACCCGGACCCTGATGCAGCCCGACATCATCGAGCCCGGTTACATGCAGCAGGATCGCTGGCAGCAGATCGCCCGCACCTACCAGGAGGCCGGGATGATCAAGGCGGTGCCCAACCTCACCTCCTTCCTCTACAACAGTACCCAGGCGAGCCTTCGTCAGCAGCGCCAACTGCTCGACAGGAGCGTGGCCATCGCCATGCTGATCTCTTTCTCCCTGCTGGCCCTGCTCGGCGTCTTCCTGCACCTCTATCTGCGTCTGCGGGAAGAGGCCAGTGACCGACAGCGGCTCACCCGGGAACTGGCACAGCGCGAGCAGCACTACCGCTTCGTGGCGGAGAACAGCGGCGACGTGATCTGGACCATGAATACCAATAGCCTGCGTTTTCGTTACATCAGCCCCGCCATCGCATCCCTGAGCGGCTATGAACCCGCCGAACTCTTTGCCCTCTCCCTGCGCCAGCTGCTCCCCGATGAGTCCTGGAAACAGCTTCGCGACGGCATCACCGCCTCCCTCGAGGCCTGGCAACGGGGGGATCATGGGCAGACCCGGTGCGTCATCCACTCCCAGCTGCGCCACAAGCAAGGTCATCTGGTGGCCATCGAGACGGTCACTACCTTGCATGGCAGCGCCAGCACAAGACCGGACGCCATTTTGGGGGTGACCCGGGATGTCACCGAACGTTCGGCCCGGGAGGAGATGATGCGCCGCCTCGCCTTCTATGACCCCCTCACCGGCCTGGCCAACCGCCGCCTGCTGCAACAGCGGCTCAAGGAGACCCTGGAGCAGGCTCCACAGCAGCCCCTGGCCCTGGTCTTCATCGATCTCGACCACTTCAAGCCCATCAATGACACCTTCGGCCACGAAACCGGCGACCTGCTGCTCAAGCTGGTGGCCGAGCGCATGGGGGAGTGCGTCAGGGAAGAAGATCTGGTGGCACGCCTTGGGGGGGACGAATTCGTGATCATGCTGCCCGATACGGATGCCTCGGCCCTCGCGGTCGCCGACAAGCTGCACCACTGCCTGCATCACCCCTTCCAGCTTGAGCAGCAGGCGCTGCGCATCTCCGGCAGCATAGGGGTAGCCCTCTATCCGGATCACGGCATCGACCCCAAGACCCTGATGCACCACGCCGATCAGGCCATGTATCAAGCCAAGCACCATGGCCGGGGCAGGGTCTGCCTGTTTTCCTCCGGGCAGGATCCCCTCCCCGGCACCCTGCAATGGCAGCCCGCCCACGCATGCGGCCACCCCCGCATCGATGCGGACCACCGCCAGCTCTACCTGCTGGCCAACCGCTTGCTCGAGCACATGCAGGATCCCGGCATCCATCCGGATGCCTTGCTGGCAGACATGGCGCAGATATTCGAGATGGCGCGCCAGCACTTCCTCCTCGAAGAGCAGGTCCTCGCGCAATATGGCTATGAGGAGCTGGCGGCCCATCGCCAGGAGCACCAGCATCTGCTGAAAAAAGCCGGTCAGCTGATGGCGGCCGCACAGGCGGGCACCCTTGGCAACGACGCCCTGCTCAACTTCATCATCCAGGAGCTGGTCGTGGGTCACATGAGCCAGGCGGATCGCCGTTATTTCCCCCTGATGAAAACCTGCGATGCCCGCGAGGCGGTGTGATGCCAGAAAACAGGGGGCATTGGCCCCCTGTGTTTACCTCTGACTTCGGCGCACAAGCAGGCTGTAGTAGAGCAGCGGGATCACCACCAGGGTGAGCAGGGTGGAAACCAGGATCCCGAAGATCAGGCTGATGGCGAGGCCATTGAAGATGGGGTCATCCAGGATGAAAAGCGCCCCTATCATGGCCGCCAGCGCCGTCAGCATGATGGGTTTGGCTCGCACCTGCGCCGCCTCGATCACCGCCTGCTCGAACGCCACGCCACTCGCCCGCTGCTGCTCGATGAAATCCACCAGCAGGATGCTGTTGCGCACGATGATCCCGGCCAGGGCGATCATCCCGATCATCGAGGTGGCGGTAAACTGGGCCCCCAGCAGGGCGTGACCCGGCATCACCCCGATGAGGGTGAGCGGAATGGGGGCCATGATGATGAGCGGCACCAGATAGGAGCGGAACTGGGCCACCACCAGCAGGTAGATGAGGATCATCCCCACTCCGTAGGCTAGCCCCATGTCGCGGAAGGTCTCGTAGGTTATCTTCCACTCCCCGTCCCACAAGAGCGCCACCTCCCCCAGCTTGTCGGGCTGATGCACGTAATACTGTGGCAGCGAGATGTCGGCACCGGCGGCAAACATGCCGTAGAGCGGGCTGTCGGTATGGCCGCCCATGTCAGCCACCACCATCACCATGGGCTGCATGTTCTTGTGCATGAGGTAGCTGGGGGCCACCTCGTCACGACGGCTCACCAGCTCGGAGACCCGCACCAGCTGGCCGCTCTGGCTGCGTACCTTGAGAGCCAGGATGCCGGTCAGATCCCGCTTGTCACCGGGGGCGAGCTCGATGCGGATCGGTACCGGATACTTGGCGCCTTGCCCCTGCAGCCAGCTGGCATCCTGATAACCCACGCCCCCGTTGAGGGTCGCCACCAGATCCCCGAGATCGACCCCGAGCAGGGCCGCCTGGGCGCGATCCACCACCAGCCGCCACTTGGGCTGAGGGTCGGTCAGATAGATGTCCACGTCCACCAGATCCGCCGTGGCCACGAAGCGGGCCTGTACGGCGCGGGCAGCGGCTTCACGGGCGGCCTGCGTCGGGCCATACACTTCCGCGACGATGGGTGACCAGACAGGCGGTCCCGGGGGCACCTCCACTACCTTGAGGTTGCCCCCTGCCGCACTGGCGATGGCCTGCAAGGGCGCACGCACCGACCGGGCAATCTCGTGACTGCTGCGATCCCGTTCATGCTTGTCCACCAGATTGACCTGGATGTCCCCCACGTTGGCGCCGCTGCGGATGAAGTAGTGGCGCACCAACCCGTTGAAGTTGATGGGGGCGGCGGTGCCAGCGTAGATCTGGTAATCCTTCACCTCGGGCACCCTGGCAAGCTCCCGACCCACCGCCAGCAGGGTGCGCTCGGTCTGCTCCAGGGTCGCCCCCTCCGGCATGTCGAGCACCAGCTGGAATTCCGACTTGTTGTCAAAGGGGAGCATCTTGAGCACCACCCACTGCACCACGGGCATGACGGCCGCCCCCGCCACCAGCAGCAGAATGACCAGCCAGAGCTTATGTCTCGCTCTTTTGGCATCCGCCCCCATCAGGAAAGGGGTCATCAGACGGTGAAAGAGCCCGACTTTGGCCTCCCCGTGGGCGACATGCCCCTCGCGCTTGAGCAGGTGATTGGCCAGCCAGGGGGAGAAGATGAAGGCCACCAGCAGGGAGATAAGCATCCCCATGCTGGCATTGATGGGGATGGGGCTCATGTAGGGGCCCATCAGGCCACTGACGAAGGCCATGGGCAGCAGGGCCGCGATGACGGTCAGGGTCGCCAGTATGGTCGGCCCCCCCACCTCGTCCACCGCGCCCGGAATGAGATCCTTGAGGGACCCCTTGCCCAGGCCGCGATGGCGGTGGATGTTCTCCACCACGACGATGGCGTCATCCACCAGGATGCCGATGGAGAAGATAAGCGCAAAGAGGGACACCCGGTTGAGGGTAAAGCCCCATGCCCAGGAGGCGAACAGGGTCAGTGCGAGGGTGATGACGATGGCGACCCCCACCACCAGCGCCTCGCGCCACCCCATGCTCACCAGCACCAGCAATACCACCGCCGTGGTGGCAAAGATGAGCTTGCCGATGAGGGTGTTGGATTTGGTCTCGGCGGTGACGCCGTAGTCACGGGTCACCGTCACCTCGACGCCAGCCGGGATGAGCCGGTTCCTGAGGCTCTCGACCCGTGCCTCCACCCGCTTGGCCACCTCCACCGCGTTCTGCCCCGGCTGCTTGCCGATGGCCAGGGTCACCGCCGGGTAGCTGGCTTGCCCCTGCCCCATCCAGCTTCGCTGGACCGGGGTCTCTTCCCCAAGCCCCACCCGGGCCACCTCACCGAGATAGACGGGCTTGCCGTCGTGCAACCCCACCACCAGCTCCCGGGCCTCCTGCTCGCTTTGCAGGAACTGCCCCACCTGCACCTTGATTTCCCGGTTATCCTGCACCACGGCCTGCTCGCTGCCCACCCGGTTGGCGGCCGCAAGTCGCTGGCTCAGCTCGCCCCAGCTGATGCCATGGGCGCTGAGGGCCGCCGGGTCCGGCATCACCCGCAGCACGGCGCGCTGGCCCCCCAGGCTGTAGATGTCCCGGGTACCGGGAATGCGCTTGAGTTCGGTCTCCAGCTCGTGGGCGACCCGGGTCAGATCGGGGGCCCCCAGTTGCTTGCTCCAGAGGGTCAGACTGACGATGGGCACATCATCGATCCCCCGGGGTTTTACCAGTGGCTGACCGACTCCGATCCCCTGTGGCAACCAGTCGCGGTTGGAGTCGAGCTGGTTGTTGAGATCCACGATGGCCTGCTCCCGGCTCACGCCTACCTTGAACACCACCACCAGCAGGGCACCATCGGGTTGGGAGAAGGAGTAGAGGGTATCTATCCCCTTTATCTGGGAGACCACCTGCTCGGCAGGGGTGGTGACGAGGGATTCCACCTCTGCCGGGCTGGCCCCCGGGAAGGGAATGTAGACGTCGGCGAAGGTGACATCGATCTGGGGCTCCTCCTCCTTGGGGGTCACCAGCACGGCAAAGAGGCCGAGCAAGAGCCCCACCAGCGCCAGCAGCGGGGTGATGGCCGAGCCCTGAAACAGGGCCGCCAGCCGACCCGCCGGCCCCAGGCGGCCATGGTTGCCGTTCAGCTCGCTACTCATGGGACACCTCCTGTTGACGGGTCCAGGCATCGGGGGCCAGGGTGTCACCGCCCTTGAGACCCGCCAGGACCTCGCACAGCCCAACCTCGCAGTGGCCGACCCGCACCGGGGTCAGGGCCCAGCCCTCCCCCTCTTTGAGGTAAACGCCGTTGAACTCCCCCTGCCGCAGCAGGGCGGGCTCCGGCACTTGCAACACCTGACGCTCACCCTGTTTGAGCTGCACCTTGAGCCACATGCCGGGCAGCACCCCTGCCGTGTTCGGCGGCAGATCGAGGCGCAGCCGGAAACTGTGGCTCTGGCTGTCGGCGTAGTTGAAGCGGGTCAGCTTGAGGGGAGTCACGGCCTTGCCACCGGGCAGCAGCACCTGCACATCCGACGGCTGGCCGGCGAGAACCAGCGCGGACTGGGGCAGCTCCAGCTCCACCCTCAGCTCGCCCAGGGAGAAACCGGATAGCAGCGGCGTACCGGGGGCCACCGTCTCCCCCAGCTCCACCAGCCGCCTGGTCACCACCCCGGCGTAGGGGGCGAGGATGCGGGTATAGCCGTAGGCTTCCCGGGCCTGGATGAGGGCGGCCTCGGCGGCATTGACCTCGGCGCGGGCGGCCCGATCCGTTGCCTGGGCGTTGTCGAGCTGGGCCCGGGTGATCACCCCCTTGGCGATGAGGGCCTGATAACGGGTGAGCTGGCGCTCGGCCTCCACCTGCTGGGCCTGGGCCCTGGCCACCCGCGCCTCGGCGCCGGTCACGGCGGCAGACTGCTCCTTGCCGCTTATCTCGAGCAGGGGCTGCCCGGCCTGTACCTCGTCGTTCACATCCACCAGCATGCGGGAGACGCGGCCACTGGTCTGGGCCGCGACCGTCCCCTGATGAATGGCGCTCACGGTACCGCTCAGGGTGAGCCAGTCGGTGACGCGCTGCGGGGTCAGCGTCAGCGACCCCTTGGCCTCCTCGGCCGCCACCAGGGTGGATGTCATGACCAGCAGGGTGGTCACCAGCAACCGGATTGTGTTCATCATGATTCTCCTTCCCTGGCTCATGGGCACCTTGAAAACTCAGGCAATACGGTGCTGGCGAGCCTTCTCCAGCACCCTGTTCCAGACCTTGTCCACCAGCAGGATCCCGGCCGCCATGGCCCCGATGAACAACAATATCATGGGCTGTCCGCTGGAAATGAGACTCAAGGCAGGCCCTGGACAGATGCCGACCAGGCCCCAACCGATCCCGAACAGTGCGGCCCCGCCAATCAGGCGGCGATCCAGCACGGGAGCGGGGACCCGGGCCATGGGCTCCCCCAGCAGGCTCAGACGACTGGGCTTCACCAGCAGGAAGTAGCCCGGCATGAAGACAGCCAGGGCCCCTCCCATCACGAAGGCCAGGCTGGGATCCCAGGCACCGGCCAGATCGAGAAACCCGGTGACCCGCGCCGGATCCATCATCCCGGAGAGGGCCATTCCCAGCCCGAACAACAGACCCGCAAACACACTTGTCAGCAATTTCATGGCAATCAACCCGTCAAAACATGTGGTGAGTAAAGAACACGGTAGCCACGCCCATCCCCATAAAGGTGAGCGTCGCCACCACGGAGCGCGTCGACAGCCGCCCCATACCGCAGATACCGTGACCGCTGGTGCAGCCATTGCCAAGACGGGTGCCGATGCCCACAAGCAGGCCGGCCAGCAGCACCACGGGCCAGCCGGGCAAGGCATCAAAGGCGGGCATGGTGGCCCAACCCAGGGTCAGCGCCAGCCAGGCCCCCAGTCCCAATCCCAGCAGAAACAGCACCCGCCAGGGGGTTTTGTACTGCATTGCACCGGCCAGAATGCCGCTGATCCCGGCCACCCGGCCGTTGAACAACATCAGGATCAGGGCCGAGAGCCCCGCCAGCATGCCGCCCCCCAACGAGAGCAGCCATTGGCTTTCCATCATCGAATTTCCTCATCTGAGTGACAAAAATGGGTTTGCAGCGCCGCCAGCACATCGGCCGCCGCCTCGCTCACCAGGGAGTAGTAGATCTGCTGGGAGACTTTGCGCGAGCGGACAAGGCCCTGGCGCTTCAATACCGACAGTTGCTGGGAGAAGGCCGACTGCCCGAGCTGGCTGTGGGCCAGCAGCTCCCCGACCCCCTTCTCCCCTTCCACCAGCTGGCAGAGCACCATCAGGCGTTCGGGATGAGCCAGCGCCTTGAGCAGGCCGGCGGCGGCAGTCGCATGTCGGTTCATCTCGTCGAAGTGGCTCATAAGATTAAATTAGCAATTGCTGATATTTGTTCTATTGTATAAAACAACGCTAAATTAGCAATCGCTAAACAAAAGGAGACGAGAAATGACCGTCGATAACGGAGTCAGAGTGGTCGCAGGTGGCATGTTGCTGCTGTCGCTGCTGCTCACGGCCTGGGTCCACCCGGGCTTTGTCTGGTTGAGCGTCTTTGTCGGGGTCAACCTGATCCAGAGCGCGTTCACCGGGTTCTGTCCCGCCGCCGCCGTGCTCAGGCGAATGGGGCTCAAATAGGCAGGCGGACATATTGGCTCACAGGAGCCGTGTAATAGAGCGGAGGCTCATTATGGCAACCATCATCATCATCGGGGCAGGGTTGGGGGGCATGTCGGCCGCCTACGAGCTCAAGGCCGAACTCGGCAAGCAGCACGACGTCATTCTGGTGAACGACAAACCCGACTTTGAATTCAACCCTTCGAACCCGTGGATTGCGGTCCGGTGGCGAGAGCGCAAGGATATCTCCCTCCCCATAGAGCCTCATGTGAAGAAGAAGGGGATCCGCTTCATCCACGCCGCCCTGACCGGGTTGCAGCCCCTCGAACAGCAGATCCGCCTCTCCGATGGCCAGCACCTGCACTACGACTTTCTGGTGCTCTGCACCGGCCCCGCACTCGCCTTTGAAGAGGTGCAGGGAGCAGGCCCGACGGCGGGCGGCACCGCCAGCGTCTGCACCCTCTCCCACGCAGAGGAGTGCCTGCACAGTGTCAACGGGCTGCTCGACGAACCGGGGCCGGTGATCGTCGGTGCCATGCCCGGCGCCTCCTGCTTCGGCCCGGCCTACGAATACGCCTTCATCCTCGATCGCCACCTGCGCGACAAGAAGGTGAGAAAGGACGTGCCCATGACCTTCGTCACCAGCGAACCCTACATCGGTCACCTCGGCCTCAACGGCGTGGGGGATTCCAAGGGCATGCTGGAGAGCGAGCTGCGCATGCGCGACATGCAATGGATCTGCAATGCCCGCACCGTGACGGCCAGGGATGGGGTGATGACGGTGGAGGAGCTGGATGAAGATGGCAACGTCAAGCGCACCCACAACCTCCCCTACAAGCATGCCATGATGCTGCCCGCCTTCGCCGGCATCAGCCCCCTGCGGGGCCTCGAGGGGCTGGTCAATCCCCGCGGGTTCGTCATCGTCGACGAACACCAGCGCAACCCTGTCTTCCCGCAGATTTACGCCGCCGGGGTCTGCATCGCCATCCCGCCCCAGCACAAGACGCCGGTACCGACCGGGGTGCCCAAGACCGGCTACATGATCGAGGCCATGGTGCGCACCTTAAGCCACAACATCAAGGCAGAGCTGGACGGCCAGCCCCCGGTCACCCGGGCGGTGTGGAATGCCATCTGTCTGGCGGACATGGGGGACACAGGGGCCGCCTTCGTGGCCATGCCGCAGATCCCGCCGCGCAACGTCGCCTGGTTCAAGAAAGGGAAGTGGGTCCACCTGGCCAAGATAGCGTTCGAGAAGTATTTCCTGCACAAGATGCAGGTGGGCGACACCGAACCCATCTATGAAAAACTGATGCTCAAATACCTGGGCATCGACAAGACCCGGTAACCCCCCAAGGGCCCGCCGGTGAAGGGAAGAGGGCTCCCTTCACCGGCACTTTCATCTCTTTTTTATTATGTTTCAATATGTTGCTATCAAGGGCTCGGGGTTTACCCAGACTGCCGTATCGGCTACCATGTCGCCTCTTTATCACTAGCGGAGACCATCGGTGGGCAACTCATCAAGTGACAGACGCACGCCGGCCCTCGTCGTCGGCACCCTGGTCGCGAGCTAGCCGCAGGTTATTCTCTGCCGCGACTCGCCACCCTGCGAGAAGTGGATCCCTCTTTTCCCCGCTTTTCACACTTGACGTCAGGTGACGCGGACTCATCCCCCGACACCTTGCCTGCATAGTTTCTGCTTCCCAAAAGGAGGCTGCTATGCGCTTGATTTCAAACAACCCTGTCGCTGACAAATCCCCTTCCCTGCTGAGCAGACTGGGACGGGGCCTGCGACCACTCTGGCAACGTGGCAGACGGCGTCAGCACCTCTATCGGCTGCACATCCGCTGCGAAGACAGAGCCGACATGGAGCAGGTGCTGGCGGCGGTGAGCCACACCCTGCAACCGGCCGGACTCAGGCCTATGCAGTCCATGCAGCCCGGGCGCGGTGAAGGCCGCGTGCTGGTGCTGAGCCTCTACTGCACGCCGCCCCAGCGCCGCTACCTGGTGCAGTTCATCCACCAGGTCGGGGCTGTCCACCCGGTACGCTGGGAACTGCGCCCCCGCGCCGGGGACGACGCCACCACCAGCCATTGACCCTCGAACGAGGCGAGGTCCTTCCCGGGCAACCGTGAAGGGCCTCTTCCCTGTTCTGCGCCATCCCGCCCCGTCAGGAGGCGGGTCGCGCCCTTGCATTCACCACGATGTCGACCTTGCCCCCCGTCTCTCACGCAACCCGGGGGCGAAGGCTGGTCGGCATCCCCAGAAGGAGACCCTTCATGAGAATGTGGCAACAACTCGATTTTCTCGCCCTGCTCGACACCCTGGCCAGCCTGCTGCTCGCCTTCGTGCTGGGCAGCCTGGTCGGCCTGGAGCGCCAGTACCGCCAGCGCACCGCCGGCCTTCGCACCAACGTGCTGGTCGCCGTGGGGGCGGCCCTGTTCGTCAACCTGGCCCAGCGCATCTATGACCTGCATGGTGGCAGTTACGGGGTCGTCCACGTGGTGGCCTACATCGTCTCCGGCATCGGTTTTCTCGGCGCTGGCGTCATCATGCGCGAGTCCGGCAACATCCGGGGCATCAACACAGCGGCCACCCTGTGGGGCGTGGCCGCTGTCGGGGCCGCCTGCGGCGCCGGGTTCGCCCTGGAGGCCATCCTCGGCGCCCTCTTCGTGCTGGCCGCCAACACCCTGCTGCGCCCCCTGGTCAACCAGATAAACCGTGACCCGGTGGACAACATGGACACCGAAGTGACCTATCACGTGACCGCTCTCATCGGCCGCGCTCACCAGAAGGAGGTGCTGCCCTGGCTCGAGCAGATGCTGGAGCAGGCCCACTACCCCCTGAGCGAGCTCGACATCACCCCCTTCGGCGATCAGGATCTCGAGATCTCGGCGGCGCTGCTCGCCACCGCCATCGATGGCACCAAGCTCGATGCCCTGATGAACACGCTCGGGGAGCACCCTCACATCAAGCAGATCTTCTGGCGGGCCAGCATCACCGATTGACGCCCTCATACCAGACGCAGCACAAAAAGCCCCGCCGGATCCGGCGGGGCTTTTTCACAGGAAAGGGAAGCCGTGTGCCTAACGGCGGCTGCGCCAGCGCACCCTGGGGTTAATGACCTGGGCGGTCTGGGCTGGGGGATTGCCCGCGATGAGTTGCTGCATCATCTCGAAGGCGGCCCGGGCCAGGGCCGGGCAATCCTGGGCCACGGAATCGATGCGCATGGGGATGCAGTCGAGCAGATCGTGATCGTCGAAGGTACACAGGCGCATGCCGGTCTCCATCAGTTCCGCCTCGTTGAGATAGCGCAACACCCCCTCCAGCAGGGTGAAAGAGGCGGTAAAAAGCCCCTTGGGCGGCGCCCCGAGTTCGTCCACCAGCTCAGACATCAGCTGATAGCCCGAGCTCGGCTGGTAGTCACGGTGGCGGACCCGGTCTGAAGTGGCCTCCAGCCCGGCCCGGTGCAATCCGAGCTCGTAACCCGCCAGCCGGTGGCGGCTGGGGGAGAGATCCAGCAGACCGCCGAAGTAGTAGATCTCCTCCCCGCAATCCTCGGCCATATCCTGCACCAGCTCGGCGGTAGCCTTGCAGGCGTCCGAGATCACCATGGGCAGGCGCGACTCACCGATGTGGCGGTCGAGCTGCACCACCGGCAAGCGGTCGTGGATGCGGGCATAGATGTCGTCACTGTGGCCGCTGGAGGCGACGATGAGGCCATCCACCTGACGGCTGATGAGGTTGTCCACCACCCGCTGCTCCAGGGTGGGGTCATCCTCGGAGCAGGCGATGAGCAGCTGGATCCCCGCCTCCCGACAGCGGGCCTCCAGGGCACGGGCGATGCTGGCGAAGCCGAAGTTGGTGAGGTCGGGGATCACCAGCCCCCAGGTGTAGCTGCGCACCTCCCGCAGGGAGCGGGCATGGATGCTCGGCTGATAGTGGCACTCGTCCGCCACCGCCTGAATGCGCTTGCGGGTATCATCGGCGATGCGGTATTCCGCACTCTTGCCGTTGAGCACCAGACTGGCGGTGGCCTTGGAGACCCCCGCGAGCGTGGCTATCTGGGCAATCGTGATCCGTTTCTTCTTCTCCACCTGACCTCCCGGCAAACTGATACCGGGCTATTGTACTAGGCAGGTCGCCAGCGGCCAGTGATCGAGGCAAATTTTGCTGCCATCACCACCGCAACGTGCGGAAAGTACTGGGTTTTCGCCGGGGAAGTAACGGGTCGACAAGCTCTGGCGCCCGCCATCGACGAAACACTCCAGGCTGGAGCGGTCACACAAGACGGTGATCTTGCCCCCAAGCCAGGGGGAGCTTCGCTCCTCCCACTCCCCGCTCTGCCAGTTCTGGCGCCGCAGGACAAGACGCCCAGGTTGCCACACCAGCTCGACCACGGCGCCAAACCAGAGACTCCCCTCGCCGCACAGCGCCAGATCGAGCCAGGCCGAGTCGATGGCCAGGGCAGGCAGCTCGTCCGACGCCCCCTCGAAGCGGGTCTGCTCCCCTTTCAGGGCGCCCAGCTCAGCCACCGGCCGCTGGCAGAGCCAGTCGCCTTGCCAGAACAGCTCCCGCGGGCAGCTCATCTGGTGGATCCAGCCGTGCTCGAGAGTGGGCTGGCTCATCTCGTTCTCCTCCGGCAAGCCCAGCCAGCCGAACAGCAGGCGCCGCCCCTGACTGTCCTGGGTAGTCTGGGGGGCATAGAACTCGAATCCCCTGTCCAACTCGTGGAAAGCCCCGTGGGCGAAGTGCGTCCCGTCGAAGTCACCCGCCAGCCAGCCGCACTGGTAGAGGTTGCGATAATCCTCTCCCTGCGGGGCAATCCCCTGCGGGCAGCTGATCAGCACATGGCGATCTCCCAGGGGGAAGAGGTCCGGACACTCCCACATGTAGCCAAACTCCCCGAGACCGCCGCGCCCGCTGCCGGCGATGGGGCCCACCAGCGTCCAGGCATCCAGGGTGTCACCGCGATAGAGCAGCACCTCACCCCGATCGTCCAGGGTACGAGCCCCCAGCACCATCAACCACTGCCGACCGTCGTGCCACACCTTGGGGTCGCGCACATGGCCGCTGTAGCCTGCGGGCAGGTCCAGCACGGGTCCCAGCTTCTCGAAGCCCCCCGCACCGTCGGCGCGGGCCAGACACTGGTAGGCGGTGCGGCTGCCGTCGGGGTATTTGACGTTGCCGGTGTAGATAAGGGTCAGACGCCCCTGCTCATCGCTCACCGCCGAGCCCGAATAGCAGCCGTGGCTCTCATAGGCCTCGGTAGGCAGCAGCGCCACCGGCTCGTGCTGCCAGTGCAGCAGATCGGTGGAGGTGACGTGACCCCAGCCCTTGTTGCGGTGCTCGCAGCCGAGCGGATTCCACTGGTAGAAGAGGTGGTAGCGTCCGTCGTGTTCGATAAAGCCGTTGGGGTCATTGAGCAGCCCCACCGGGGCTGCCAGATGCCAGCGGGGCCGATGGGGATCGGCCGCCACCTCGAGCTGTCCGGCCAGCAGGGACCGGACAATCTGATTGAGGAATTGGCTTTCCTTCATCACTCCACCTTGTACTTGAGCAGGTAGGAGGCGGCGAAAGCGGCGCCAAAGGCGATCACCAGACCGATGACGTAGTGGATGAGGCTCATGGGCTGGACGATGGCCATGCCCGGGATGCCGGTCAGGCCCACCGCCGTCATGCCGACCTTGGCCGCCACCACGTAGGCGCCGCCGCAGGCCCCGCCGAACAGACCGGCCAGGAAGGGCTTGATGTAGCGCAGGTTGACCCCGAAGATCGCCGCCTCGGTGATGCCGAGCAGGCAGGACATGGCCGCCGGCACCGTGATGGCCTTGATCTTCACGTCCCGGGTCTTGAAGTAGACCGCCAGACAAGCCCCACCCTGTGCCACGTTGGCCATGGCCCAGATGGGCAGCAGGAAGTTGACGCCGATGGCAGGGTTGGCCAGCAGCCCCGCCTCGATGGCGTGGAAGCTGTGGTGGATGCCGGTGATGACGATAAGGGAATAAGTCCCGCCAAACACCAGACCCGCCAGCCAGCCTGCCTGCTCATAGAGGGCGCTCAGACCGAACGAGATGCCATCCCCCAGCACCCGCCCGGCGGGGCCGATGAAAAGCAGCGCCACGAAGCCGGTGATGATGACGGTCAAAAACGGGGTGAGGATGAGATCCAGGGCGTCAGGGATGCGCTTGCGCAGCTGCTTCTCCAGGTGGGACATGAACCAGACCGCCAAGAGCACCGGGAAGACAGTGCCCTGGTAGCCGATCATGGCGACATCCAGGCCGAAGAAGTCCATGGTCTTGAAGCCCCCGGCCACGCCCCAGGCGTTGGTCAGGGCCGGGTGGGTGAGGATGCCGCCAAGGGTCGCCCCGAGGTACGGATTGCCGCCAAACTCCCTCGCCGCCGTAAAGCCGATGAGGATCGGCAGGATGATGAAGGCTGCCGAGCTGAACATGTCGAGCATGACGAACAGGGCGCTGTCGGCGTTGACCCAGCCGTAGGTGCGCACCATGCCGAGCAGCCCCATCAGCAGGCCGGAGGCGACGATGGCCGGAATGATGGGCACGAAGATGTTGGAGAGGGTCCGCGCCAGACGCTGGGCCACGTTGAGCTTGGCCGTCGCCATGTCGGTCAGCTCCGCCTTGCTGGCGGTGCCGGTCCCGGTCAGGGTGACGAACTCCGCATAGACCTTGTTGACCAGGCCGGTGCCGAAAATGACCTGGATCTGGCCAGCGTTGCTGAAGCACCCCTTGACCCCCTCCAGCTTGTCGATGGCGGCCTTGTTCACCTTGCTGTCGTCCGCCAGCACCAGCCGCAGCCGGGTGGCGCAGTGGGCGGCGCTGACGATGTTCTCCCTGCCCCCGAGCAGGGGCACCAGATCCTGGGCTATCGCACTGATATTCATATTCTTCCTCTTATGACCCGCCACGCTGGCGGGCCCTTGTCACATGAGAGTAGGGGCTGTCGAGCCGGGCTTCTAGCCGCAGATCAACAGCCGTCTGCGCCTGATCGCAAAAATTCATCCAGCCGGGTGCGGGTGGGCAGTGCCGTCATCGCCCCCTTGGCGGTGGTGGCGAGCGCCCCGCAGCCGTGGGCCTGAGCCAGAATGGCGGGCAGCTCGGCCAGCGTCGGCAGCGAGGTCCGTTCGGCCAAGGCCGCCAGCAGCCCGGCGACGAAGGCGTCCCCCGCCCCCGTGGTATCGAGTGGCGTCACTTTGGGCCCCACCCACTCCAGCAACTCGCCACCCAGACGGGCCACCACACCGGCCGCCCCCCGGGTCACCAGCACCAGGGCCAGGCCTGAAAGAGTGGCAAGCCCCGCCGCCAGATCGTCCAGACCGCTCAGCAGTTGCAGCTCCTCCACCGAGAGCTTGACCACGTCTGCGAGGGCCATGGCCTCGCGCACCACGGGCAGCATCTCGGCAGGGTTGCCCCACACCTCTGGCCTCAGGTTGGGGTCGAAGCAGACCCGCCCCCCGACGGCACGGATGGTCGCCATGGCTTGCAGACAACTGCTGCGCACCGGCTCGTTGGCGAGCGCAATGGAGCAGGTCAGCAGCCACTGCCCGGCCCGGAAGACCGGCAGATCGGCGTGGCTCAGGAACTGATCGGCGCTCGGGCGCACCATGAAGGTGAAGCTGCGCTCCCCCGCTTCATCGAGATCCACCAGCACCGTGCTGGTGCGATGGGCCGGATCCTGGATCAGGTGGCGAATGTCGACCCCCTCCCTGGCCAGGGTCTCCCCCATGAAGCGGCCGAAGGGATCCGCGCCGACCCGGCCAATGAAAGCCGACTCCCCGCCGAGCCGGGCAACGCCCACCGCCACGTTGGCCGGTGCGCCACCCGGACACTTGAGGTAGTACTGCTCCCCTTCCGGGATCAAGTCCACTACCGCATCCCCCATTACCCACACACGATTCGTCACCTTGTTGCTACTCCACTGCTGCACAGGATTTGCCGGGGTCAGCCCCGGGTTCTGGGTCCGCATTATCAGCTAAACCGGTTTAGCTAACCAACAGATCCCGGGGCCGCCTGCCATTTTTGTGATCGGGATAACGAACTAGAACCAGGTTTCCATCTGCACGCCAAAGTTCCACTCGCCCCCGGCGGTGAAGTTGCTCTGGCCCATGGCATCGGAGCTGGCGTAGTTGTCGAGCTCGGAGGACCAGTCCATCCAGGTGGCGAACACCCGAAGCTCGGGCCGCTCGAAGAAGCCGGCGGTCTGCGCCTTGAAGGTCGGCGCGAAGGTGAGCTTGGTGAAATCGCCGCTCACCGCCTGACGACCCTTGTAGCCCTTGGGATCGAGGTCCATGTACTGCCAGGTCGCCTCGTAGACCAGCTCGACGTTCTGGCTCAGCACCTGGGCCAGGCGGCCATTGAGGGTCACCCAGCGGTACTCGTCCCCCTTCACGTAACGATCCTGGCTGTGCTCGGCCAGCAGGGCCGGGGCCACACGCCAGCGCGGGGCAAGATCGGTGGCGCCAAACACGGCGACCCGCACCGCATCGGCATCCGGCAGCAGCTCGCTGTCGGAGCCCAGCCCCTTGAGCTCGGCACCCAGACCGTGGCCATACAGCACCGCCGCCTTGGAGAAACCGGGGTTGATGCCAAAGAAGCTGTCGGCGTGGTAGGCCACCAGGGTGTGGGCACCCTTGTTCGCCGCTTCGCTGCCCGCGCCGCCGTCGTTGATGCGCGCCTCGTTATCCTTGGCGGAGAGGCCGTTCAGCATCCACTGCCAGTTGCCAACGCGGTTGTTCATGGTGAGGATGTAGCTCTCGATGTCGGAGAGACCGCTCGCGCTGATGTCGCCGTAGTCGCGCCCGTAGAGGGAGAAGTTCGCCTTCCAGCTGTCGGCCAGCTGCACGTCGTAGACGCCGCCGCCGGTACCGGCCAGGAAGACCACGTCCGAGTCGAGCCAGTGGATGTCGAAGTTGTCCCGGTCAAAGCGCTTGCCCGCCCAGAGCACCGAGTGCTGGAAAGGACCGCTGAAGCTCGCCAGATCGCCGATTTCGGCAAACACCTGGCGGGTATTGAGGCTGGAATCGCTGGCGGTCCAGTCGTTGCTGGTCTCCACCCCGTCTGCCAGCATCAGCTTGTAACGGGCCCAGCTGCCATCGTCGAAGGTCTGGGTCTTCAGCAGGTTGGCCTCCATGTAGGTGTCATCCTCGTTGCCAAGGCGACCCACGGCGCCGCCCACCGAGCCGGCCGGGGTGATGTAGGGGCCGCCGCGGCCACCGTTGCCGTTGCCGTTCACCAGCAGGCCCGAGCGGGCATAGCCGTGGAACTCGAAGCCCTGGGCCCCGGCAGTCTGCTTGTCCACCTTCTCGCTCTGGGCCTTGGCCACCACGGCCGTCTCGCGGGCTTCGTTTGCCTTGCTCTGGGCCTCGTCGGCCCGCGCTTCGGCAGCGGTGGCGCGCGCCTCGGCTGCCTGCACCCGCGCCTCCAGCGCCGCCAGCCTGGCTTCGATACCGCCATCCGCCGCCCACAGCGGGCTGCTCATTCCCAATCCCAGCGCCACGGCCAGCGCCAACTTGCTCTTGAACATCGTCATCGTCCTCACCTGTCTTCTGTCGCCCGTCCGGGCTCTGTTGTTGTTGACGAGCCGAGGATAGCTAAACCGCTTTAGCTGACTCAATATGCCAGCTAAACCGTTTCAGCAGGAGTGTGAGCGGGATAACATTTGTACAGGGGGAATTGGCGGAAGTTGTGAGGAGGATCCCTCATCGGGATCCACTCAATAAGGGGGGATCCAGGCCAGATGGCGGGCAAAAAAAAAGCCGGCACATCCGTGCCGGCTTGGGTAACGCGGGTCGTGTTTATTTGGTCAGGTCATCGAAGAAGCGTTTCACCCCTTCGAAGAAGCCTTCGGATTTCGGCTTGTGGGTCTTGGCAGCGGCGCCGCTGAAGGAGTCGTCCAGCTGGCGCAGCAGATCTTTCTGGGTCTCGGTCAGCTTGACCGGAGTCTCGATCACCACCTTGCACATCAGATCCCCCACCTGGCCGGAGCGCACGGACTTGACGCCCTTGCCCCGCAGGCGGAACAGCTTGCCGGTCTGGGTCTCCGGGGTCACCTTGAGCTTGACCCGGCCATCCAGGGTCGGCACTTCAATCTCGCCGCCGAGCGCCGCCGTGGTGAAGCTGATGGGCACTTCGCAGTAGAGGTCGTTGCCGTCACGGACGAAGATCTCGTGCTCGCGCACATGAACCTGTACGTACAGATCCCCCGCCGATGCGCCGGTTTCCCCCGCTTCCCCTTCGCCGGAGAGACGGATGCGATCCCCGGTATCGACCCCGGCCGGGATCTTGACCGACAGGGTCTTGGTCTTCTGGTAGCGCCCTTCCCCATGGCACTTGCGGCACGGATCCTTGATGATCTTGCCGCGACCGTGACAGTGGGGGCAGGGCTGCTGCACCGCGAAGAAGCCCTGGCGCATCTGCACCTGGCCGGAGCCGTGGCAGGTGGGGCAGGTCTGGGCGGAGCTGCCGGTATGGGCACCGGAGCCGTTGCACACTTCGCAGTGGACCTGGGTCGGGATCTTGATCTCCTTGGAGACCCCGCGCACCGCCTCTTCCAGCGTCAGCTCCATGTTGTAGCGCAGATCGGCGCCACGGGCCGGGCCGCGACGACCGCCCCCGCGACCACCGAAGATGTCGCCAAACACGTCGCCGAAGATGTCGCCGAAATCGGCACCACCGCCAAAGCCGCCGTGGCCGCCACCCTGGCTCGGATCCACCCCGGCATGACCGTACTGGTCATAACGGGCACGCAGGTTCTCGTCGGTCAGGACCTCGTAGGCTTCCTTGACCTCTTTGAACTTCTCTTCAGCCCCGGCATCACCCTGGTTGCGATCCGGGTGATACTTCATTGCCAGACGCTTGTACGCCTTCTTGATCTCGCGCTCGTCGGCACCTTTCGACACCCCGAGCACTTCGTAGAAATCGCGCTTCGACATACTCATCCTGTTGCTATATCAGCAGTTACGCAGACGGGCGTTGGTTACCCAACGCCCGTAAATTCATTGACGAATCTGCTCACACTCTTACTACGAAGCCGTGATCAAGGCTCATGTGCTGCTCGGAATCCTCACGTATATCTACACGCTCCGGTTCCTGCGCTGCTCTTTACCTTGCTGACGGCCTCTCGCGACAGACCGTGAACAGATTCTGAGCCGATGGGCGAAGCGGACTTCGCCCATCCGGGTCGGGCTTACTTCTTGTCGTCTTTCACTTCTTCGAACTCGGCGTCGACCACGTCGTCGTCAGCCTTGGCAGAAGAGGAGGACTGACCGGCGTCAGCACCGGCGGCGCCTTGCGCCTGAGCCTGCTGCTGGGCAATTTCCATCAGCTTCTGGGACGCTTCCAGCAGCGCTTGCTGCTTGGCTTCGATGGCAGCCTTGTCGTCACCCTTGATGGCGGATTCCAGCTCGCTCAGGGCAGTCTCGATCTTGGTCTTCTCGTCGGCAGGCAGGGCTTCACCGGCTTCGGTGACCTGCTTGCGCACGGAGTGGACCAGACCGTCAGCCTGGTTGCGGGCCTGCACCAGCTCTTCGAACTTCTTGTCCTCGGCCGCGTTGGCTTCGGCTTCGCGTACCATGCGTTCGATCTCGTCATCAGACAGACCGGAAGAGGCCTGGATGGTGATCTTCTGCTCCTTGTTGGTCTCCTTGTCTTTGGCGGAGACGTGCAGGATGCCGTTGGCGTCGATGTCGAAGGTCACTTCGATCTGCGGCAGACCGCGCGGTGCCGGGCGGATGCCTTCCAGGTTGAACTGGCCCAGGGACTTGTTGTCGCTGGCGCGCTTGCGCTCACCCTGCAGCACGTGAATGGTCACGGCAGACTGGTTGTCTTCGGCGGTGGAGAACACCTGGGACTTCTTGGTCGGAATGGTGGTGTTCTTCTCGATCAGCGCGGTCATCACGCTGCCCATGGTTTCGATCCCCAGGGAGAGCGGAGTCACGTCCAGCAGCAGTACGTCGGTCTTGTCACCGGACAGTACGGCACCCTGGATGGCAGCACCCATGGCCACGGCTTCGTCCGGGTTGACGTCTTTGCGCGGCTCTTTGCCGAAGAAGTCGGCCACGGTCTTCTGAACCAGCGGCATACGGGTCTGACCGCCCACCAGGATGACGTCGTCGATCTCGCCAACCGCCAGACCGGAGTCTTTCAGGGCGACACGAACCGGCTCCAGGGAGTCTTTCACCATGTCTTCCACCAGGGATTCCAGCTTGGCGCGGGTCACCTTGATGTTCATGTGCTTCGGACCGGTGGCATCTGCTGTGATGTACGGCAGGTTGACGTCGGTCTGCTGGGCAGAAGAGAGCTCGATCTTGGCTTTTTCGGCTGCATCTTTCAGACGCTGCAGAGCCAGCTGGTCGTTGCGCAGGTCAATGCCCTGCTCGCGCTTGAACTCGTCAACCAGGTAGTTGATGACACGGTTGTCGAAGTCTTCACCCCCCAGGTGGGTGTTACCGTTGGTCGCCAGCACTTCGAAGGTGGTTTCCCCTTCGACTTCGTCGATCTCGATGATGGAGATATCGAAGGTACCGCCACCCAGGTCGTATACGGCAACCTTGCGCTCGCCCTTGACCTTGTTGACGCCGTAGGCGAAAGCCGCAGCAGTCGGTTCGTTGATGATGCGTTTTACATCCAGACCGGCGATGCGACCGGCATCCTTGGTGGCCTGACGCTGAGCGTCGTTGAAGTAGGCCGGTACGGTGATGACGGCTTCGGTCACCGGCTCGCCCAGGTAGTCCTCGGCGGTCTTCTTCATCTTTTTCAGCACTTCGGCAGAGATCTGCGGCGGTGCCATCTTCTTGCCTTTCACTTCAACCCAGGCGTCACCGTTGTCGGCCTTGGCGATGGCGTACGGCATGATTTTCAGGTCACGTTGTACTTCGTCATCTTCGAAACGACGGCCGATCAGACGCTTGATGGCGAACAGCGTGTTCTTCGGGTTGGTGATGGCTTGGCGCTTGGCCGGCTGACCAACCAGGATTTCGCCGTCATCGGCATAGGCAATGATGGACGGAGTAGTACGGTCGCCTTCCGCGTTCTCGATCACGCGAGCATGGTCGCCATCCAGAATAGCGACGCAGGAGTTGGTAGTACCCAGGTCAATACCGATGATTTTACCCATTTGACGAATCTCCAAATACTTTGAATAAACTGGCGAGGGGCTCGCCTTGATACGTTAACGGCTAGGTGGGGCCTGCCACTGTGGCTTTCAAGCTCCCGGCATCAAATTTTTTGTGCCGCCGTGGCCTTGCAACCTATATGGGGTCTCAAGTCGGCGCTTCAAGTCCGGCCCTGAAAAAACCTGCATACAGGCCACCTGACAGCCAAATGACGCCAGACACGTCTTTTGGCGCCACATCCAACAAAAAGCCCGCCAAGCGGCGGGCTTGGTGAGAACAGCGCGATCAGTCAGCGGACTTGGAGACCATCACCATGGCCGGGCGGATGACGCGGCCGTTGAGCTCGTAGCCCTTCTGCATCACGGCGATCACGGTGTTCGGCGCCACGTCGGCACTGGCCACCATGCTCATGGCCTGGTGGGCATTGGGGTCGAACGGCTGGTTGGTCGGGTCCAGCGCCACCAGGCCGAACTTGGCCACGCCGCTCTGCATGGATTTCAGGGTCAGCTCGACCCCTTCAATCATCGGCTTGAGGGTGTCGTTCTCCTTGTCCGCCAGCTCGATGGCGCGCTCCAGGTTGTCCAGCACCGGCAAGAGCTCTGCCGCGAACTTCTCCAGTGCAAACTTGTGGGCTTTCTCCACGTCCTGAGCGGCACGGCGACGCAGGTTCTCCATCTCGGCGACGGCGCGAATGGCGCGCTCGCGCTCTTCCAGGGAAGCCTGCTGGGCCGCCTCCAGCTGGGCCTCCAGCTCGGCGATGCGGGCCTGCTCGGCTGTCACTTCACTGTCTACATCGGTCGGCTCGACTGGCTGGGCTTCCACTTGCTCCATCGCTTCAACCTTTTGTTCTTCGTGGCTCATGACATCTCCAATATTCAGGGGTTGCGTGTGAGGGTGGCTGGCGTTCAGACAAGCGACACGCGCCAGCAGACCCTGTGTTGGCGCTATTATGGGGACACAGCCCCGGCTTTCAAGGGGAAAAGGGCAGATCGGGCACAATGGCGCCCATCCGCGTGCCAGGCAGCCCCTTTTCGGGGCCGATTGCACCAACCGCCACGGAGGCAGACAAATCCCCGGCAAAGCGCGGTATACTCCCCCCAAGACTCTCCCAGACCCGATAACCTATGGATTCTCCGTTCAAAACCGTTGCCCTCATCGGCAAGCCCCATCACGAGGGGGCCAACCAGACCCTGACCGGCCTGTATCAGTACCTGACCAGCCGTGGCTTTCGCGTGCTGCTGGAGAGCCGGGTGGCCCATACCCTGGGGCTGTTCGGGGAGAACGTGATGGATCTGGTGCAGCTCGGCGAGCAGGCGGATCTCGCCATCGTCGTCGGCGGTGACGGCAACATGCTGGGGGCCGCCCGGGTGCTGTCACGGTTCGATGTGGCGGTGATCGGGGTGAACCGGGGCAACCTCGGCTTCCTGACCGATCTCTCGCCCCAGGATTATCTGCTGCCCCTGGAGCAGGTGCTCTCGGGTCACTTCAAGAGCGAGCATCGCTTCCTGCTGGAGGCCGCCGTCTATCGCCACGGGGAGCGCAAGTCGAGCAACCTCGCGGTCAACGAGGCGGTGCTTCACCCGGGCAAGATCGCCCACATGATCGAATTCGAGGTCTACATCGACGGCAGCTTCATGTACAGCCAGCGCTCGGACGGCATCATAGTGGCGACACCCACCGGCTCCACCGCCTACTCCCTGTCGGCAGGGGGCGCCATTCTCACCCCCAAACTCAACGCCATCACGCTGGTGCCCATGTTCCCGCACACCCTGAGCAGCCGCCCCATCGTGCTGGATGCGGACAGCGAAGTGCGGCTGCTGGTCTCGCCAGACAACCAGGACGACGCCATGCAAGTGAGCTGCGACGGCCAGGTCACCCTGGCGGTCCACCCGGGGGACGAGATCCTCATCAAGAAGAGCAGCCACAAGCTTCATCTGGTGCATCCGCTGGATTACAGCTACTTCCACGTGCTGCGCAACAAGCTCGGTTGGGGCAGCAAACTCTTCTAGCCAGGCAACACCGGTGGCGAGGGTTTACCCCTCGCTGCTTTCGACCAGCCGAGGCAGTGCCGGCTCGAATGCCAGATGCACCCCGTTTCGCCCCGCTTCCTTCACCCGGTACATGGCAGCATCGGCTTTGGTCAGCATCAGTGCCAGGTCAGCCTCGGCACTGGCGCACACGACTCCCATGCTCACCGTGACCCCCTCGCACGGCAGGCAGGCCCCCTGCCGGGAGCCCGTCTCTATCTGGCGGCGGATCCGGTCACAGATGTCGCGGGCCATCTGGCCGCTCACGCCTCCCATGATGATGGCGAACTCCTCGCCACCGATGCGCCCCACCAGATCATCCTTGCGTACCTCGGCCACCAGCACCCCGGCCACATAGCGAATGACCTCATCCCCGCAGCCGTGACCAAACTGGTCGTTGACCCGCTTGAAGTGATCGATGTCCAGGACCACCACGCAGCGCGTCTGGCCAGGCGTAGTACCCTCTCCGTGCCTGAAGAGGCCGCGCCGATTGAGCACCCCGGTGAGGGGATCCCGCTCCGAGAGCGCCAGCAATGCCTCCTCCGTCTCCACATAGGCCACCAGAGGCAGCAACAACACCGAGCCGATGGTCAGCACCATGTGCATGAAGAAGATGAGATCGAGCCAGCCTCCGTCCCCCATCCGCTCTTCGACTCCCAGCAAGAGCAGCCCCCCCTGGCTCAGCAGGATGGTGAAATGCAGCAGGTAAATGAGCGCCACCGCATGGAGCACCCGCTTCTGTTGCCGGCCGAGAGAGACGATGAGGCAGGCGCACCACAGGTACAACATCGATTCCATCAGAGCCAGCACAATGCGCACGGGGGCGAGGCTGGACAACCCCAGATAGAGCAGCAGCAACACCGCCACGCCTCCCCCCACGGCACGGGGATGCCATGCGCGCTCGTAAAGCGCACAAAAACCGGCGAGCAACAGCAGGATGCTCATGAGCGAGACCAGGCCGCCGACCCGGATGCCCAGCGCCGGATGGCCGCCCAATACCCCCAGACTGAGCAGCAGGATGGAGAGGGAGAAGAGAAAAGCGGAGAGGGACCAGTACAGAAAGTTGCCTCGACCCGGCTTCAGGGAGTGGATGAACAGCATGATCAGCCCCGACATCAGGTTGATTGCCAGGGAGATCAGCAGCAGGGTCGGGGTATGGATCATCGTGACGCATCCTTGCGAAGAGGTCTGTGCACAGCCCAGGCTCAACCAGGACTGGTTCGAGTGTGTCTCAGCCAGCCACTCACCACAAGAGAGCGCCTCAAGGTGGCTTCTCGAATCACCTCAGCCCATACCAGGTACGCAGGTTGATTTTGCAGGCCATCGGATCGGCGTCACCCCCATGCCGCGGCCCTGACATCCTTGCCCTCCCCCTGTTTCGCAAAAATCCTCCCTGCCCACTTTACTGTATATAAAACCAGTATATACTGGATGCATACACAGTAATGTTGGCCCATACAGGATGAGACCATGCTGACCCAGCTGACCGTCAACAACTTCGCCATCGTCAAGTTTCTCGAGCTCGATCTGCAACCGGGGATGACCTGCATCACCGGGGAGACCGGCGCGGGCAAATCCATCGCCATCGATGCTCTGGGGCTGTGCCTGGGGGAGCGCGCCGAAGCCAGCATGGTGCGCCCGGGCAGCGACAAGACCGAGGTGAGTGCCCGCTTCCTGCTGGAGGGAAATCCTGCCGCCCGGGCCTGGCTCGCCACCAACGAGCTTGAAAATGACGGTGAGTGCATCGTCCGGCGGGTACTGTCCGCCGAGGGGCGCTCTCGCAGCTATATCAACGGGGTTCCCGTCCCCCTCGCCCAGCTCAGGAACCTGGGTCAACTGCTGGTCAACGTCCACGGTCAGCACGCTCACCAGATGCTGCTCAAACCCGATTACCAGCTCGCCCTGCTGGACGGCTACGCCGGTCATCATCTGCTCCTCGACGATGTGCGCCGCCACTACCAGCAGTGGCGCCAGTTGCAAAACGAGCTCAATCGGCTCAAGGCCGAGCAGCAGCAGCGGGAAGCCCGCCGTCAACTCATCGAATACCAGGTGCAGGAGCTGGACGAATTTGCCCTTCAGCCGGGAGAGTTTGAAGAGATTGAAGAGGAGCATCAGCGGCTCGCCAATGGCACCGAGCTGATGCAGGAGTGCGGGTATTGCCTCGATCTGCTCTATGACAATGAAGAGACCACCATCGCCGGTCTGCTGCAAACGGCGGTGGACAGGGCCGAGACCCTGGTCGGCATGGACAGCCGGCTTGGCAACGTGCTCGGCATGCTCAACGAAGCTCTGATCGGCGTACAGGAGAGCCACAGCGAGCTGCGCAGCTATCTCGACCGGCTGGAACTGGATCCAGAGCGCTTCAACGAGCTGGAGAGCCGCCTCTCCAAGGCCATCAACCTGGCACGCAAGCACCATGTCAAACCGGCGGAGCTGGCCCACTACCATCAGGAGCTGGCCGCCGATCTGGCCCGCCTCAACTCCGACGAAGAGCGACTCGAGGGGATGGAGGACGAGCTGGCCTCGGCCCGCCAGGCCTTCGTGCAGGCCGCCGAGGCCCTGAGCCAGAGCCGCCAGCGCTATGCCGAGGAGCTGGGCACGAAGGTAAGCGCCAGCATGCACGAACTGGCGATGCCAGATGGCCGCTTCGCCATCGCGGTGCGACCCGATGCCCAGAGCAGCCTCTCGCCCCTTGGCATCGATCGGGTGGAGTTCATGGTCACCACCAACCCGGGTCAGCCCATCCAACCCCTTGGCAAGGTGGCTTCCGGTGGCGAGCTGTCGCGTATCAGCCTCGCCATCGTGGTGATCAGTGCACGCAAGATCTCCACCCCGACCCTTATCTTCGACGAAGTGGATGTGGGGATCAGCGGCCCGACCGCCGCCGTGGTGGGCCGCCTGTTGCGCCAGCTCGGCGAATCCACCCAGGTGATGGTGGTCACCCACCTGCCCCAGGTGGCAGGCAAGGGTCACCAGCACATGGTGGTGAGCAAACACACCGACGGCAAGACAACGGAAACCCAGATGCAGGCGCTCACCCCGGGCGCCCGGCTCAACGAACTGGCCCGCCTGTTGGGGGGCGATCAGATCACCGACAACACCCTGGCCAATGCCCGTGAGTTGCTCGCAAGCTGACCACGGGGCGGGCGGGACATCCCCCCGTCCATGTCGACCCCTTCAGATTGACCGAGTCATCATCGCGCTGGCCAGTTGAAACCTCTTGCCGACGGCGCCGGCCTCGTGGGCCCATGCCGTGAGCCGCAAGCAAGAACGAGGGGCTGCCCTGGCTAATCCTCAGCACGTGTCTTGATGCTCAATCTGAACCTGCCAGCCTGGTCATCACCCAGTCGGGCTTCCATCGCCATGGTCAGGACGCCACTCATCTTCGTTGCACTCATTCACATTTCGAACGGACCCACTCCTTCATTTTCCATTCAACTCAGTCTGTTATGATGATGTAAACGGACTCGGTACCTTCAGTTGCCATCGACAGAAGATGACGCTTGATGCAAACACACCGGGTTCGTTTGAGCTGACATTTCGCGGGAAGGGAGAATGGGAGCGCGCTTCCGCCGTCTGACCCGCACCTGCCAAGGAGAACTGCTTATGAGCCCGACCAATATTGTGCTGTTGCTGGAAGGCAAGGATTACGAGCAGGAGACACTGGCCAAGGCGAGCCGTCTGGCACAAGGGCTGGGCGCCAACCTGACCTTGTTGCACCTGACCCACAGCAGCAAGACCCGTCGCAATAGTCTGTCCCTGTCACAAGAGGAGCGCAGCGCCCAGGGCACCCTGGATGCCAAGGCGATCATCAGTGAACTCATCACCCAGCTGTCTCATCCGGTGGATTACCAGTGTCTGGTGGTGGATGACGTGGTGCCGGATCTCCAGCGCTGGCTGGCCGCCCACCCCGCCGATCTCTTGCTGGTCGGCAGCCGTCATCACTGGATGGAGGGCTCGCTGGCCCGCCTGATCCTCTACAAACTGCCCCTCGATATCCAGATCTGCCACGAGCCTCACGCCGCCTTGCTCAAAGCCGTCGGTTGATGCCACAAGACCCGCTCCCTGAGCGGGTCTTCTTGTTTCTGGCGCCCCGCCGTCATCCTCCCCCAGCTTGACCTCCTCCGCTGCGTCAACGCCAGAACCACACGATTTCTTACACATTGCTCGCTTCTTTTTGAGGGCCATTTGCTGCACGATATGGCCCTTGCACGCCTTCGCTCGTTTCGTTCAGGTGATAAATGAAAGCTCTTCGAAAACCCGGCAAGCTCGCCCTGCTCGCCCTTGTGCTGATCCCTCTCGTCACCTGGCTGGCCTGGCCAGGCAACACACCGGACCCGGTACTGACCGCAACGGTAACCCGCCAGGATGTGGAGCAGACGGTGCTCGCCAGTGGCGTACTGCAGGCCATCGAGCAGGTGGATGTGGGGGCCCAGGTCTCGGGTCAGGTCACCTATCTCGCGGTGGAAGCGGGTCAACAGGTCAAACAAGGAGAGCTGCTGGCGGAGATCGATCCCCTGATCGCCCAGAACAACCTCAAGACCGCCGAGGCGGAGCTGGCCAGCCGCCGCGCCCAGCTCAAGATCAAGCAGGCACAGCTCAAACAGAACGAGCTTGCCTGGCGCCGCCAGCAGCAGATGTTTCGGCAGGAAGCGAGCTCTCGTGCGGATCTGGAGAGCGCCGAAGCCCAGCTTGCCGTCACCCGGGCCGAGCTGCAAAGCGCCCAGGCCGACATCGACAACGCCATCATCAAGGTGGAGCGCGCCAAGACGGAGCTCGGCTACAACCGCATTCAGGCCCCCATGGATGGTACCGTCGTCTCCATCGTCACCCGGCAGGGGCAGACCCTGGCCGCCAGCCAGACGGTACCGACCCTGCTCAAGCTCGCCAATCTCGACACCATGACGGTCAAGGCCCAGATCTCCGAAGCGGACGTCACCCGTGTCAAGGCGGGCATGCCGGTCTATTTCACCCTGATAGGGGATCCGGATACTCGCTACCACGGTACCCTGCGCACGGTCGAGCTGGCCCCCACCAACATCAATGAGCAGACGGCCAGCACCACGGCCACCAGCAATGCGGCCATCTACTACTATGCCCTGTTCGATGTGCCCAACCCCGGCCATCAGTTGAGGGTCGCCATGACGACCCAGGTCACCATCGTACTCGGCGAGCGCAAGCAGGTACTGGCCATTCCCCAGACCGCCCTCGGCAAGAAGACTGGCGACAACGAGTACGAGGTCAGCCTGCTCAAGGCAGGGGACCAGAGAGAGACCCGCCGCATCAAGACCGGCATGAAGGATGACATCAAGATTGAGGTGGTGAGCGGCCTGACCGAGCATGAGAAGGTGATCCTGGAGCAGGGCAAGCCGGCCCTGCACGATGAAGGGGAGATGGAGCCGTGAGCGAGCCCCTGATCCGTCTCAAGGGCATCGAGCGGCGCTACCAGAGCGGAGAGCACGAAGTGACCGTGCTGCACCCGCTGGATCTCGCCATCGATGCCGGGGAGATGGTGGCCATCGTCGGCGCCTCCGGCTCCGGCAAATCGACCCTGATGAACCTGCTGGGCTGCCTCGATCGCCCGAGCGGGGGCCAGTATCTGTTTCGCGGCCAGGACACCGCGACCCTGGATGCCCTCTCCCTGGCACGGCTGCGCTGCCACCACTTCGGCTTCATCTTCCAGCGCTATCACCTGCTGCCCCATCTGGATGCGGCCGCCAACGTGGAGATCCCCGCCATCTATGCCGGCACTGCCCGCCTTGATCGCCAGGCCCGTGCCCGCACCTTGCTGACCCGCCTGGGACTGCAGGATCGCAGCCACCACAGACCCGGTCAGCTCTCCGGCGGTCAGCAGCAGCGGGTCAGTATTGCCCGGGCGCTCGCCAACGGCGGCGAGGTGATCCTGGCGGACGAACCCACCGGCGCTCTCGACAGCCAGAGCGGCAAGGAGGTGATGGCCATCCTCAAGGAGCTGCACGCCCAGGGCCACACCATCATTCTGGTGACCCACGACATGGCGGTGGCAAGCCATGCGGATCGCATCATCACCCTGCGTGACGGGCGGGTGGTGGAGGACAGCGGCCATCGGGCGACCGATGACAACGCAGCCTCCCCATCCGGGGCGCCGGCCCACCCGCAGCCAGGTGACGGCAGCCAGCTGGCCCCTCCCCCTGTCGGGCAAGATGCACAGGCCACAGGCGCCGCCGTCCGCACCGCAAGCCGGGGCTGGGATCGCTACCGGGAGGCGGGGCGCATGGCCCTGCACGCCATGCTGGCCCATCGCATGCGCACCTTCCTCACCATGCTCGGCATCATCATCGGCATCGCCGCCGTGGTCAGCGTGGTGGCGCTGGGTCAGGGGGCGCGCGCCAAGGTGATCGACGACATCAACGCCATGGGCACCAACACCATCGACATCTTCCCCGGCAAGGACTGGGGAGACGAGAAGGCCGCCAGCATCCAGACCCTGAACGAGCGGGATCTCGACGCGCTGCTCGGCCAGCCCTATCTGGAGGGGGCCAGCCCCCAGATAGCGACGTCGGGCCAGCTTCGCTATCGCAACAAGACCAGCAGCGGCAGCGTGATCGGGGTCGGCAACGACTTTTTCCGGGTCAAGGGGATGACGCTCACCCAGGGGCGCCTGCTCGATGAGCGGGACATTCGCAACCGGACGGCAGTCGCCGTGGTGGATGGCAAGACCATAGAGAGCCTGCTCGGCAAGGTGGACCCGGTCGGCCAGGTGGTGCTGGTTGGCACCCTGCCGGTACGCATCGTGGGGGTGGTCACCCAGGAGACCGGCTTTGGCCGCAGCAGCCAGTCGGTCAATGTCTGGCTCCCGTACAGCGCCGTCATGAGCCGTCTCCTCTCCCAGCAGCACTTCACCCAGATCACCATCCGGGTCAAGGACGGCGTCCAGCCCGCCCTGGCCGAGCAGGCGGCAGTCGCCCTGCTGACCCAGCGCCACGGCGTGAAGGACTTCTTCACCTTCAGCAGCGACAGTATCGTCAAATCGGTGGAGAAGACCACCGCCACCCTGACACTGCTGGTCTCCGCCATCGCGGTGATCTCCCTCATCGTCGGCGGCGTCGGGGTGATGAACATCATGCTGGTCTCGGTGGTGGAGCGCACCCGGGAGATAGGGATCCGCATCGCCGTCGGCGCCCGCCAGTCCGACATACTGCAACAGTTCCTCATCGAGGCGGTGATGGTCAGCCTGCTGGGGGGGCTGCTCGGTATCGGCCTCGCCCTGCTCATCGGCGCTCTCTTCTCTCTGCTCGTGGAAAGCTTCCAGATGCGCTTCTCGCTCTTCTCCATCCTGATGGCCTTCGGGTGCTCCTCCCTCATCGGGATCCTGTTTGGTTACCTGCCCGCCCGCAATGCGGCCAGGCTCGATCCGGTGGAGGCACTGGCGAGGGAATGACGATGCACAACCTATCAAGGCTCGGGCTAAGCCTGATGCTCACCGCCAGCCTCGGTGCCTGCAGCCAGCAGAGTACCTATCACAGACCCGATCTCGACGTGGCGCCAGCATGGCAGCAGGAGAGCCGGGGTCTCACCGCGCAGCAGGCTGGCCCCTGGTGGCAGGGATTCCAGGATCCCGCGCTCGATCGCCTGGTCGAGGCGGTGCTGGCCGCCAACCCGGACATGCGGGTGGCCGGGCTCAAGCTCAAGAACGCCCTGCTCGGCGCCGATCTGGCTGACACCAACCTCACCCCCTCGGTCAGCGCCAATCTCGGGGCCAGCGGCACCAAGAACATGAAAGATGGCAGCGCCAGCAGCAACCTGGGCCCCTCTCTCAACCTCAGCTACGAAGTGGATCTCTGGGGCAGACTGGCCGCGACAAGGGATCAGGCGAGCTGGGAAGCACAAGCCAGCGAACAGGATCTGGCCGCCACCCGGTTGCTACTCATCGGCAAGACCCTGGAGCAATACTGGCAACTGGCCTACCTCGGCTCGGCCATGACCCTGGGCACCCAGCAACTGGCCAATCTGGAGCGCATTGAACGCCTTACCCGCGCCAAATACGAGGCGGGCGCCGTGACCCGACTCGATCTGGTACAGGCCAGCCAGCAGAAGGCAGGCAAGCAGGCGGAGCTCGCCACCCTCACCCAGCAGCGGGCACAGGCGGGCAATGCTCTTCGCCTGCTGCTGGGCCGCAGCAGCGGGCCGCTCGCTGACGCTCCCGACGCCCTGATCATGGGCCCGATCCCGTCCGTGGCGGCTGGCATCCCCGCCGATGTGCTGGCCCGGCGGCCCGATGTGCGCGCCGCCGAACTCAGGCTGCGCAAGACCCTTGCGAGGGGAGACGAGATCCGCACCGGCTTTTATCCCACCCTGAGCCTGACCGGCGGTGCCAGCACCACCTCGGATACCCTGACCCAGGTGCTGCAAAATCCAGTCGGCACCCTGGGCGCCACGCTGGCGCTCCCTTTCCTCGAGTACAACAAGACCCGGCTCTCCATCGCCAGCGCCGACATCGACTACCAGATTGCCGAAACCGAGTTTCGCAAGCAGCTCTATACCGCGCTGCTGGAAGTGGAGGATGGCCTGGCCGCCCGTCAGCAAGGGGATCAGCGGCTGCGCTATCTGGAGCAGCAGAGGGCCTATGCCCGGGAGGCCGAGAGGCTGGCAGGCGCTCGTTTCCTGGCCGGAGCCACCGGGGTGCAACCCTGGCTGGATGAGCAGAACCGCCTGTGGGATGCCGAGCTCGCTCTGCTGGCACAGCAGCAGGCCCAGCTCAACAACATGGCAGGCATCTATCGGGCGCTGGGGGGAAGCGATCGAACCTGACCCAGGCGGAGAGTGTGGGATCGCGATGGACATCCAGAGGAGGTCAATCGCGACCCATGCTGCCCACAAACCAATTGATAATAGTTTTCATTTCATCAAGAATGGGCGCCATCATCAGCCAGGAGTATGCCCATGTCTCAACCCGCCCCGGCCAATCGCCCCCGCCTGCTCACCGTCAAGCATGTTCAGGATGTGAGCCCGCACCTGCGCCGAATCTGCCTGACCAGCCCCGAGCTTGTGGACTACCCCTTCAGCTGTGGCGGTGCTCATGTCAAGATCATGCTGCCCCGACCGGATCAGCGCGAGATAGTGTTGCCCACCCCCACCGACAAGGGGCCTCGCTGGCTCGATCCCGCCCAGAAACCCGTCATTCGCACCTTCACCATACGCGCGTTTCGCCGGGAGGCGCTGGAGCTCGACATCGACTTCGCCCTGCACGGCGAGGTCGGCCCCGCCAGTCGTTTCGCCCTGCACGCCAAACCGGGTGACAGGCTCGCCATCTCGGGCCCGGGCGGTCCCGACCCCATGCTGCAAACGGCCGAGCACTATTACATGGCGGGGGATCTCACCGCCCTGCCCGCCATCAGCGCCATGGTGGAAGTGATGCCAGCCCATGCCCGCGGCCATATCGCCCTGCTGGTCCCCCATCAGGACGACGTGCAGGATCTGTCGCTGCCGGCCGGCGTCGACCTGCGCTGGTTCGTGGGCAATCCGGAGCAGGCCGCGACCCTGGTGGCGCATTTCACCGCCCAGCCCATGGTCGCCGAGGGGAGCTATTTCTGGTTTGGCGGGGAAGAGAGCCTGGTCGTGCCGCTGCGCCGCCACGTCAGACGCGCCCTGGATGCCGAGCGCCAGCGGGTCTACGCAGTCCCCTACTGGCGCAGCGGCAAGGATGAAGACGCCTACCATCAGGACAGGCACGCCGTGATGGACAGCTGATCCCCTCTTTATCTTGTGACTGGCGGGCTTCTTCCCTCGGGGAAGCGGCCTGCTTTTGCTGCGGTTCCCCCGCCATCGTTCCCTCTCCCCCCATCTTCGCCTGGCGATTTCATTGCACTTGCATTTGAGACAAACACCAAGATAATGACAATCATTCTCAACAACTGCGATGAGCCGTGAATCTGTCTGCTCCCAACAGGATGCCGCATACGGGTTCCCCATCGCACACATGCACAGCAAGGTAACTCCAGATGGCAGTTTTGAATTCGGTCATGCGCGCCTTCGCCATAGAGGCGCTCCCCACCCCTGCCGAGCTGCTGGCGCAGCACCCCTGTCCGGCCGACATGGCCCGGCACATCGACAACCAGCGCCATCAGGCACGCCGGATCCTGGCAGGTGAAGACGATCGCCTGCTGGTCGTGATTGGCCCCTGCTCCATCCATGATCCCGTCGCGGCCCTGGACTATGCCGGACGGCTGGCACGACTCGCCACCGCCTATGAAGACAGCCTTCAGATAGTGATGCGCGCCTATTTTGAAAAGCCGCGCACCACGGTGGGCTGGAAGGGGCTGGTCTTCGATCCGCACCTGGACGGCAGCAACGACATCAATCGGGGATTGCATCTGGCACGCCAGGTGCTGCTCGACATCAATGGACTGGGGCTCGCCACCGCCACCGAATTCCTCGACACCACCAGCTTTCTCTATCTCGCCGATCTCGTCAGCTGGGGCGCCATCGGGGCACGCACCACGGAGTCTCAGGTCCACCGGCAATTGGCCTCCGCACTGCCCTGCCCCGTGGGATTCAAAAACGGTACGGACGGCAATATCCGGGTCGCCATCGATGCCATCCAGGCCAGTACCGCCTCCCATCTCTTCACCGCCCCCGGCAGCCAGGGCGGCATGGTAGTGATCAAGAGCGAAGGCAATCCCGACAGCCATATCATTCTGCGTGGCGGCACCCTGCCCAACTACCACCAGAGCGATGTGGCGGAGGCAGCAGACCGCCTCACCCGCCAGGGACTCCCCCCTCGCCTGATGGTGGATTGCAGCCATGGCAACAGCCAGAAGCTGCACACGAACCAGCTGAAGGTCGCCAAAGAGCTCTGTCGCCAGCTGAGCGAAGGGAGCCAAGCCGTCGCCGCCGTCATGGTCGAGAGCTTCTTGCTGGGGGGAAACCAGAAACCGGCTCCTCTGGGTGAACTGCAATACGGTCTGTCAGTGACCGATGCCTGCCTCTGCTGGGAAGAGAGTGAACACCTGCTTGCCATGCTGGCAGAGGCGGTCCAGGCCCGTCGCCGCACCCGGAGAAAATACACACACGCCGTTCAGTCTGAACTCGGACAACCCGTCATCTAGCATTCGGTTTATTTGTTTGCCACCAATCCGTGTCTGCCTCATCCGCACATTGTCCGGCATCGTGCGGATATATCGCAGAAGAGCGGTGTCAAACAGACCATAAATAGAGGGGATAAATTAATAGGCGGTGGGCGTCATGCATCAGCATGAAAAAGAGACGGGCCGCTCAGGCATACAGATGAGGATCCACCGCCGCTATTTCATTCTGTCACAGCAGGTATCCATGATCGTTTCTCACAAGGGACGAAGAAACACGGGCTGTATGAGTCCTCAGTGCGTATAAGTGGCGAGGTGGCGTGGAAGATGATACGCCAACTTTATTGGGCACATGATGGTTATGGCTATTCCAGACGAGGCTCTCCAATTAACCGGAGTAACCTGCGCAATTGGGTTTTACTGCGACATCCTCTGAACCCTGAAAATAATAATGCCGCCCTGCAGGCGGCATTATCGAGATCCGGATCCGGCGATCAGATCAGGAAATCGTTCAGATCCTTGCCCAGCGCAACTTGCTCGGCGATGGCCTTGGGCATACGACCCTGACCGGTCCAGGTCTTCTCCTGACCGTCTTCCTGGTACTTGTATTTCGCAGGACGGGGAGCACGCTTGCTCTTGGTGGTGCCCGCCGCAGCCGGAGCCGCCACGCTGCCGATCAGCTCACGGGGATCGATACCAGCCTGTTGCAGCATTTCGGTGAATTCATTCAGTTTGCGCTGACGCTCTTCCTGTTCGGCACGTTCCTGTTCAACGGACTCGGCACGCTCGTTATATACCAGGTCAAACTTTTCTTTCGCTTCTTGCAGTTGCTCAAACGGCAGTTCACGAATGGCAGCGCGCAAGCTGCGAATGTTCAGCAGAACCTTCAGAAACTCGTTCATTACTTCCTCACAGAATTATTTTTGTATGTCACAGGGATAACACGATTTGAGAATAGCATGCCCATTGGATAACAACATAATGTTTTTATACCATCCGGCAGCGCTCTGACACCATATGGACATTATTCACCGTGGTTAATTCCCTGCCTGATACTTATTGGGAATACCCTCACGGACTTTATTTTCTATTTTCCCCGGTTAATCTCTGGTTCACCTCATCCGTTGCACACGCTGTTATCTCTTACCCGCGTCGCTCTGCGCCAGGTCATTTAGCAGCAGTGCCGGCACTTATTGTACAAATAGTGCGCTCATGGCCATGACCTTCGCGGACAATAAACCAGGTCCCGTTTCAGGATGCCCCTTGCGCCTGATCCTGTATCCAGCGGATGAATGCCTGGATCTTGGGACACTGGCGATGAGGGAGGGTCGCCAGGTAATAACGCGGCTCGCAGCGCACCGCCATATCCGGGAAGGGCATCACCAGCGCTCCGCTCGCCAGCGCCTGGCTTGCCAGCTGCCTGCGCCCCATGGCGACACCGGCGTGGTGGGTGGCGGCAAGGATCGCCAGATCCGCTCGATCAAATCCCATGTGTGATGAGCAGGCCTCCAGGGAGAGATGCCAGTGGCTCCCCCAGGTGCGCCACTCGTCGCTGTCGGTGTCCAGGCCCCAGGCCTGCCTGTCATGGAGCAGGCGGCACTGCTGCAGATTCCTCACCTCCCCCATCAGACCGTGGTCGCTGGCGTATTGAGGGCTGCACACCGGCACCATGAATTCATCCATCAGGGGGTGAATGGCCAGGCCCGTCGGGGTTCTGGCGTCGAAGTTGAGGGTCAGATCGATGCCGTAGCCGTGCAGGTTTATATGCTCGTTGCCCGTCAGCAGGTTGAGCTCGATGTGAGGATGCAGGCGGGAAAAATCGGCGAGCCTTGGCACCAGCCAGCACTGGGCGATGGAGGGGCGCGAGTGCAGCGTCAGGGAGCCCGACAGCGCCTGCTCCCTGATTTCCAGCACCTCCTGATTGATGAACTCCAGGGAAGAGGTGAGCGCCCAGAAGATGCGCTGCCCCTCCGTGGTCAAGGCCACTTTGCGGTGAAAGCGCTGGAACAGCAAAAACCCGAGCGCCTCTTCCAGGGCCGAGATGCGGTGGCTCACCGCGCTTGGGCTCAAGGAGAGCTCGTCGGCGGCGAGCGCAAAGGAGCCGTGGCGGGCCGCCGCCTCGAAGGTGTGGAGCCTGGCGAGCTGATGGCTGCTGAGCAGCTTGCTCCTCACCCCCGGGTGCTCATCACGTTGCATGGTTGGGCCTCCCTCTCTTTTATCTGGCGGATGATACCAGAAGGGCGAGGTTTGCATTCACCAGGAAGACTTAACTCACCCGTATGCGAAGACACAGCAGGGTAGATGACCATTTGCATCAACTGGGCTCATCCAAGCCACGCGTTTTATCATTTGTCACGGCAACGCTGGTGCCATTCAATGGGATGATTCCGTCACCACCCCGAGAGGCTTTCATGACACACACCGACATTGCCGGGCTCATCGCCCGCTTTCCCCTGCTCGAACCGCTGATCGCCCTCACCCCTGTGACCTGGTTCAATCCGGGGGCCACCTCCCTCGCGGAAGGATTGCCCCATGTGGGGCTCACCCGGCACGATGTGGCCGCCGCCTCCGCCCGGCTCGCCCGCTTCGCCCCCTACCTGTGCGAGGCCTTCCCCGAAACCCGCGCCAGCCACGGCATCATCGAGTCCGGGATCGCCGCCATCCCGACCCTGCAGGGGACCCTCAATGCGCGCTACGGCGTCGAACTCACCGGCAGGTTGCTGCTCAAACAAGACAGCCATCTGCCCATCTCCGGCTCCATCAAGGCGCGCGGCGGCATCCACGAGGTGCTGGCCCATGCCGAACACCTGGCCATCCAGGCTGGGCTGCTGCGCGAGACGGATGACTATCGCACGTTGTTCTCGGACGAGTTCCGCCACTTCTTCAGCCAATACAGCATCGCGGTGGGGTCGACCGGCAACCTCGGCCTCTCCATCGGCATCATGAGCGCCCGCCTCGGCTTTCGCGTCACCGTCCACATGTCCGCCGATGCGCGGGAGTGGAAGAAGAAAAAGTTGCGCCAACATGGCGCCATCGTCGTGGAATACGCCGAGGATTACGGGGTGGCGGTGGAGCAGGGACGCAAGGAAGCCGAGCGCGATCCCAACTGCTTCTTCATCGATGACGAGCACTCCCGCACCCTGTTCCTCGGCTATGCGGTGGCGGGCGAGCGGGTGAAAAAGCAGTTCGACGAGATGGGCATCAGGGTGGACGCCGACCATCCGCTCTTCGTCTACCTGCCTTGCGGCGTCGGCGGTGGCCCCGGCGGGGTGGCCTTTGGTCTCAAGCTGGCGTTCGGGGACAACGTGCACTGCTTCTTCGCCGAACCTACCCACTCCCCCTGCATGCTGCTCGGGGTCCACACCGGGTTGCACGATGCCATTGCGGTGCAAGACCTTGGCATCGACAACCTCACCGCCGCCGACGGCCTCGCGGTGGGACGCGCCTCCGGTTTTGTCGGCCGCGCCATGGAACGCCTGCTTGCGGGCTTCTACACCCTGAGCGATCAGGAGATGTACGACCTGCTGGGGCTCCTGGCCCGGGATGAAGAGATCCGGCTCGAGCCCTCGGCACTGGCGGGCATGGCAGGCCCCTGGCGAGTGGCCACCAACCTTGAGTGGCAGAGTGGGCAGGGACTGGATGCTGCCAAGATGGCCGGGGCCACCCACCTGGTGTGGGCCACCGGCGGCGGCATGGTGCCCGCCGAGGAGATGGGAAAATACCTGGCCTGCGCCCGGATCTGATCTTTTTTTCGCCCCCGTGACCCGCCGACCTGGCGGGTTTTTCTGCTGCGAGATCAGCAAGATGGCACCTCAGCCCTCGCCACCATGACACAGACGGCCAGACTGCTGGACAGCCTGATTTGTCATCCAGCCCCACTGACTGGTTATTTTGTGATACGATAGAGACCGTTTTTTGACATCTGCGCCCCGTTGTCCCCTTTTTCCGGTGAGATAACCACCGGATCCGGCGACCAACACCTGCCGGGCGCAGCACAACATGTGCCCAGTTCGAATCGCTCCTGCGCGACCTTGACGCCAGGAGCACTCCCCTCTGGGCACCTTAGATAAGGAGATCGGGCGATGAAACAATATCAAAGCTGGTTGGGACAATATCTGATGAGCCGCCGTGACGGAGACCACGCCATGGCATCCGAGCTCGCCAACTCCATCTGCGAATTCTGGCAGGCCCGTGGAGATGAGGCCGAGACCAGCAAATGGCAGCAGATCTACGAGCAGCACGTGGAAAAAACCACCTGACGACCTGCTCTCCTCCATAAAAAAACCGGCGCTCATGGCGCCGGTTTTGCATTTCAACGACCCGGATCACATCTGGTCGATCATGTCCTGGGCGAACTGGGAGCAGGAACGCAGGGTGGCTCCTTCCATCAGACGCTCGAAGTCATAGGTGACGGTCTTGTTGGCGATGGCCGCTTCCATCCCCTTGACGATGAGGTCAGCCGCCTCGGTCCAGCCCAGGTGGCGCAGCATCATCTCGGCAGAGAGGATGAGGGAGCCCGGGTTGACCTTGTCCTGGCCAGCGTATTTCGGCGCGGTGCCGTGGGTGGCTTCGAACAGGGCAACGCCATCGCCGATGTTGGCACCCGGCGCGATGCCGATGCCGCCGACCTGGGCCGCCAGCGCGTCGGAGATGTAGTCGCCGTTGAGGTTCATACAGGCAATGACGTCATACTCGGCCGGACGCAGCAGGATCTGTTGCAGGAAGGCATCGGCGATGACGTCCTTGACCACGATGGTCTTGCCGGTTTTCGGGTTCTTGAAGGAGCACCAGGGGCCGCCGTCGATGAGCTGGGCATCGTACTCTTTCTGGGCCAGGGCATAACCCCAATCCTTGAAGGCACCCTCGGTGAACTTCATGATGTTGCCCTTGTGCACCAGGGTCACGGAGTCGCGATCGTTGTCGATGGCGTACTCGATGGCGGCACGGACCAGACGCTCGGTACCGGCCTTGGACATGGGCTTGATGCCGATGCCGCAGGACTCGGGGAAGCGAATTTTCTTCACGCCCATCTCGTTTTGCAGGAAAGCGATCACCTTCTTGGCTTCATCGCTGTCCGCCTTCCACTCGATGCCGGCGTAGATGTCTTCGGCGTTCTCGCGGAAGATCACCATGTCGGTCAGCTCGGGGTGCTTGACCGGGCTCGGGGTCCCTTCGTAGTAACGGACCGGGCGCAGGCAGACGTAGAGATCCAGCTCCTGGCGCAGGGCCACGTTGAGGGAGCGAATACCGCCGCCGACCGGGGTGGTCAGCGGGCCCTTGATGGCCACGCAGTATTCACGAATGAAATCCAGGGTTTCGGCCGGCAGCCAGGCACCTTCGCCATAGACATGAGTCGACTTCTCGCCGGTATAGATCTCCATCCAGGCGATCTTGCGCTCGCCTTTGTAGGCTTTCTCGACCGCAGCATTCACCACATTCAACATGGCCGGGGTCACGTCCACACCGATACCATCCCCTTCGATAAACGGAATGATGGGGTTGTGGGGAACCTGCAGCTTGCCGCTGGCATCGACTGTGATTTTCTGGCCCTGGGTCGGGATAACTACTTTGCTTTCCATCGGCATCTCCTAACTTCCGTTTGTTATCAATCTGATCGTTGCGCGCGGCCATCTTAAGCCCATCCATTTGCATAATCAAATAGCGGGCGTGCATGTCAGACCATAGTCGGGGAGTGGATCACAGTGCGCCTGAGGATCCCCTCCTCCCTCGCAGCCCTCTGGTCCTGACGAGGCGCAGGCCCCGTCCATCCGGGCCTCTTCCTCTAGTGATGACAGCGTCTCCCTGCCCTCGCCGCCCCGAAGGTGCCACTCCCCCAAATCCCGTTCGCCTTTACATCGTCGTAACCCCTTTGGCGAGGCAAGGCGCGCCGGGGGACAGGCTGCCGGATCCGGACTAGGCTCTTTGCCAGTGATCGGGGCGCCCGGGGCGTGGCCGATCATGAAGAGAGCACGACAACAAGGAGAACACCATGTTTATCGTCACCAACCGGATGGTCAACGAGCAGGGCAAGACCCCCAGCGAGATCTTTGGCGAAAAACCCGCAGAGGGCCCCAACGAACTGCGCCTCGCCGAGGCCCGGCGTCAGGGCAAGCAGTGGCAGCTGGACCTGCTGCCGGATCAGATCACCGCCGAGATGGCCGCCAGCGTCGGCCTTGACCCCGACCTCCCCCACCCGGCCAGCGCCTATGTGGCGCGCAAGCTGCTGGAGCGCTGCACCGGGACCGGCAGCACGGCCAAGCAGAAGCTCAAGACTGGCAAACACCTGCTGCTGTTCGTACACGGCTTCAACAACGATCTTGACGATGTGCTGGAGCGAGCCGCGGGGCTCGAGGCCCGTTACGGCGTCGAGGTGCTCTGCTTCAGCTGGCCCGCCAATGGCGGCGGCGCCCGGGGCGTGCTGAGCTACAAGAGCGACAAGCGCGATGCCCTGGCCTCGGCCGGGGCCCTTGACCGGGTGCTGGAGAAGATGAAGGGGCTGCTCGACGAGTTCAACGGCCAGTATGTGACGCAACTGGAAGAGAAGGCCCAGAAGAAGTTCGCCGACAACGGCGAGGCCTGGGATCGCTACTTCGCCAAGGAGGTGAACAAGCGCTGCCCCTTCACCATCAATCTGCTGCTGCACAGCATGGGCAACTACCTGTTCAAGCACCTGCTGGGCAGCACCACCTACCACGCCAACCAGCTGCTGTTCGACAACATCATCATGGCCGCCGCCGACACCAACAACGAGCTTCACGCCCAGTGGGTCGATCGCATCCAGTGTCGCAACCGCCTCTACATCACCATCAATGAGCGCGATGGTGCCCTGATGGCATCGCGCATGAAGATGGGGGAGCAGCAAAAGGCGAGGCTCGGCCACTACACCCGGCGACTGGATGCCAGAACGGCCACCTACGTGGACGTGACCAATCAGCCCCATGTGGGGGACTCTCACGCCTACTTCGAAGGGGATGCCCTCGCCAACGAGAAGGTGCTGCGTTTCTTCCACACCGTCTTCAACGGCGGCACCGGCGAGAGCGCGGAGCTGTTCGATGCGGCCCAGAACCTCTATCGCCTCTAGCCACTGCGCAAAAAAACCACCGCCCCGAACAGGGCGGTGGTTTTTCATTATGCGCTCACTTGGTGGCCACAAGGCCGCCAGGGGCTAGTGTTCTGCCGCTTCCGGCTGGGGCGCTTCGCTGCGCTCCCGTTGCAGTTCATCGACCCTGGCCTGCCATCTGTCCTGGGCCTGTTTTTGCCCCTGGGACTCGAATTCCTGGCGCATGGTGTCGATTTTTTGGTCAAGTTTTTCCATCAGGATGTCTCCTTACATCTCGGGTTACACACTGGCTGACGGCACTGTTTGGCCAACCTGCTCACCCGATTGGACACCAGGTTTTCCCCAATTGTCCAACAAAATAAACGATTGATTATGCAAAAACCAATCTAGAAAATGGGTTGAAGCTCCTTATGAAACCCCATTATCCACCCTGAAAACGCCTGATAAAAACACTGTTTTTGCCATTAATATCAATATCTTGATATTTATCATTCGCTCAATGACCCCCTTGAGATCAGCATGACGAGTGTATGCACATTTTTTTCACAAAAACTCCCCGCTCTCCGAGTTTTGCGACCGGAAAGGCCCCCATGTCCATCCAAAAATGCGATGGGTTATGACACAACCCATCTCTTTAATGGATAGATAATCCCCAACCCCGACCCTGCGGCTTGCCAACCCGACCACCAGCAGGTTCGCTTGTTACCCATCCGGGCATATCCCGCCCCACTCCCGCCCCGATAAAATGAAGCCGCACCACGCCTACTGAGCGGGTTGTTGCCGCCCTCATCCCCTCTCGTCGGAGTCATGACATGGAGCTCTTCTGGTGGTTTGCCCTGCCCGTCGCCGCAGGCACCTTCTATGGGTGCTATTTCTGGAACCAGCGCCATGCCCAGCCCGACTGGCTGCGCCTGCCCACCCGCGCCGACTACCTGCACCAGCATCCCGAATGCGCCATCGACGATGAACATGGGGCGCGCTGCTGCGCCTGCGGCTCCGACAAGGTGCTGGGCCACCCCCAGACCGGCTGGCCTGATCATCGCTTTCGCCACACCTGCCTCGCCTGCGGCAAGGAGCTCTTTCGCACCGAAGAGCCCCCGATATAAGCATCCACATTCTCTCTTTTTGTATGGCGATGTATGGCGATGGCAGATGCTGACACCCGCGAAGCAGCAAAGAGCACGCGCTCGGGACAGGGGCATGGCGCAGACGTCCTGACAGGGAGAGCGCCGACCAGGTCATAATGGGTTGTCGTTTGTGACCCTCTTTCGTACTATTGCCCGCCACTGCGAACCCCCTTTTCCGGCCCGGGCGTCACGCACGGCGCGGGCCCACAAACGGATAGCGATCCCATGACATCTCTGACCCACTGCTCGGTGCTGGCGATGACGCTGGTTGCACTGCCCGCCCTCGCCTCCGGTGACGGTGACGGGTGCGGCTTCTGGCTCACCGACTGCCCTCTCCCCACCTATCCGCTCTATCTCAACGAGAACGACACCCGGGGCAACCTGCTGATGCTGCTGGGGGATGCCCAGCATCACCCCCTGCCCTTCACCCTGCCGGCAGATCCGCTGAACGAGCGCAGCCAGCCGCTGTTCTACCTCACCCGCCTCCCCCAGCCGGAGGAGGTGGAGGACCCGGCGCTGCGCGAGCAGCTCGGCAGCCGGCTGGCCGCCTACGACCCGTCCCTCCCACCGCTGCTCGAGCACTACGCGGGCCACGACTCCCTCTACGGCCACGCCATCTCCAACTCCCTCTCCTCGGTCAGCGCGTTTCTGGACGCCCTCGAGCAGAGCGAGGTGCCCGCCCCGGAGCGCACGTCGCTGCTGCGAAGCCGTCTGCTGATCCTGGGGCAGCAGGAGAGCCCGGCCCCCGCGACCGAAATGAGCGGTGCTGCCCTTGAGTGGCAGGGGTATCTGCAAGCTGCCCGGCACTTCTACGAGAGCCGCTTCGAGGAGGCCCGCGCAGGCTTTGCCACCTTGCAGCAGGCCAAGGCCCCCTGGGTGGCCGAGAGCGCGACCTACATGGTGATGCGCACGGAGATCAACCTCGCGATGAAGGAGGCGAAGGACGAATACGGCGATCAGGACGTGACCAGGAGCGACAAGGAGGCCCTTCGCCGCGCCATGGCCCAGGGTCAGGCCTATCTGGCGGCCTACCCGCAAGGGCGCTACGCCAGCTCGACCAGAGGACTGTTCAGACGCATCCAGTGGATGTCCGGTGATCTCGGCGCCCTGCGGGATGCCTATGACGAGGCCATGGCAACCCGCCAGCCCTTGCCGGCGCTGGAGGCCCTGGTCAACGAGATCGATCTCACCCTGCTCAGTGGCGATGCCTATCGCCATCAGGCGGCCTATCAGGACTCGGCCCAGCCGGCGCTGCTGTTCGTCAATGCCCTGCGAGGTCTCAGACCGACCTATGAGCGGCCGCGGGACTGGCAAGATGCCCAGCTGGACGACGCCATCGCGCACCTGCAAAAAACCGGTCACCAGGCGCAGGCGGCCTATCTCAAGGCCTACGCCCTCTTTTTGGACAAGCAGTTCGAGCAGGTGCTGGCCCTGCCCTCCTCGGGGCAGGAGGACGCCACCCTGGCATTCAGCCACCAGATGCTGCGCATCTGGGCCTGGCAGGGCATGAAGGCCTTCGACAAGGCCGAGCAGGCCCTGATGGCACTGGTGACCTCCCCCCTGGGTCAGGCCCAGCAGGCGTTCGTGGAGAACGTGCTGGCGGATCACTGGGTGCGTACCGGCAACACGGCCGCCATCTTCCAGCCGGGCAGCCCCATCACCCAGCTGCGCATCCGCGCGGCCGTGCTCAAGCAGGAGGCCGAACCTGCCCTGTTGCGCCAGCAAGCCAGTCAGGGCCCGAGCGCGGCGGAGCGGCAGATTGCGCTCCATACCCTGCTGGTGCGGGATCTCATCGCCAGCGACCCGGCCACCTTCTTGCAGGATGTGGCCCTCATCCCCGCCGATTACAAGGAGGCGACCCCTCCCGCCGACGCGCCCTGGGAGCCCGTGCCCAACGGGGATGTGCGCCTCTCGGCGTTCCAGTGGCGCGGAGAGGGGACGCCCCAGGGCTACCACTGCCGGGATCTGGCCCAGACCCTTGGCACCCTGGTGCAGCGCCCCGACGATGGTCATGCCCTCAACTGCTTCGGGGAGTACCTGCGCAGCCGGAATCCCCATATCGACCTGTGGCAGGATCGCGAGATGATCTGGGGGCTGGCGCAAGACGAGCATCCCACGTTCCCGAGTCGCCTCGCCCTCTATCAGGCCGTGATGGCCAACCCCAAGGCGGAGCCCGAAGACAAGAGCTATGCCCTCTATCGCGCCATCCAGTGCTATGCCCCCTCCGGCTACAACAGCTGCGACAGCCAGGAGATCCCCAAACGCACCCGGCAGGCCTGGTTCAACACCCTCAAGCAGCGCTATGGCAACTCGGTGTGGGCCAGATCCCTCAAATACTACTGGTGAGCCATGAGCAGACGCTCTGAACGCGCCCTGCTGGCGCTGCTGCTGACGGCCCTGGCCACCCCCCTTGAGGCCAGTGTCGATGCCAGCGCCTATCACGGGTTCTGGCTCTGGTCCGCCACCCGCCACCAGCCGGTACTGGAACAGGCCAGCACCCTCTATCTGCATCAGGGGGAGATCCTGGACAGGCCCGGCGGCCCCCGCTTCGTCAAGCTGGGGCGGGTTCCCTCCCCCCTCAAGGCCGGGCAGGTCTGGCTGGTGGTGCGTGTCAACGCCCTCCCCCTCTCCCCCGCCCACGAGCAGGTGCTGGTGCGCCTCTACGAGGGGTGGCGCGCGGCCGGGGCCAGGGTGGCGGGCATCCAGATCGACTTCGATGCGGCGACCCGCCAGCTCGATCGCTATGGCAACGCCCTGCAACAACTGCGGCGTGCCCTGCCTCCCGGGTGCAAGCTCAGCGTGACGGGGCTGCTCGACTGGGCGAAAACGGGGGACGTGGCAGAGCTCAATCGCCTGCCCGTGGACGAGCTGGTGATCCAGACCTATCAGGGCACGCGCACTGTGCCGGGCTATCAGGCCTATCTGCCCGCCATGGCGCACCTGACCATCCCGTTCAAGGTAGGGCTGGTGCAGGATGGGGAGTGGGATCCCGCCTGGCAGACAACACTGGCCGCCTCCCCCCACTACCGGGGCGAGGTGGTCTTCCTGCTCAACCGCCCGGTGCCGATCCCGGGGACCAGCCCCCCTGTTCCCCGGCATGACGCCCCCTGAGACGCGGGTGAACCCTATCGGAACACAGGGGCAAGGGCGTGCCCACGGCAAGCGGCAGTGGCCGACCCAGATCCGGCTGGTGGCATCCACACCGGGCGAGATGCCGTGCGAGAGGAACGCCGCCCGGGCCACCACGTCGGTCAAGCCCGCCATCGTGCTGCGCGGCGCGCGCCGTCACAAACAGGGAGAGAAACAAGGATGACGTTTGTCGAGATGAACCCCGCCCACCTGCCGCTGGCCCTGCTGCTGGAGGCCGATCCCGCCGCGTCGCGCATCGCCGCCTACCTGCCCGGGACCTGGGGCTTTGCCGCCCTGGCGGACAACGAGGTCGTGGGGGCCTGCGTGGCAGGCCTGGTGGGGGAGCAAACCGCCGAGATCTTCAACATCGCCGTTGCCCCCAACCGCCAGCAGCAGGGCATCGGCTCCGGCCTGCTGCGCTTCGTGCTGGAGAACCTGGCCGGGAAGGGGATAGGCCGCGTCGAGCTCGGTACCGGCAGCTTCGGCCACCAGCTCACCTATTACCAGCGCCACGGCTTTCGCGTCCATGCCGTCGTGAAGGATCACTTCCTCATCCACTATCCCGAGCCCCTGATGGAGCACGGCATCCAGCACAAGGACATGCTGCGCCTCTCCCTCGCACTGGCGCCGGACACCGCCTCCCCCTGACCCGAGAGGGAAGCCCCGCTCTCCCCCTGATGGCCGCCCCCTGTGGTACACTCCGCCATCCCCTGTTTTTGGTAGGCATGCGATGAAATCAGCCCGTCCCCGTCTCTCCCTCTCCGCCCGCCCTGACGCAGGCCGCACGGCCAGCGGGCCCACCACGGTGCGCCCATCCCAACGCCGGGAGGCCCGGCACACAGGGAGAGTCAACGAGCGCAAACCGGCCCCCGCCCCGGCGGATCGCAAGCTGCTGCTCCTGAACAAGCCTTACATGGTGCTCTGCCAGTTCACCGACGAGGCGGGCCGCGAGACCCTCAAGGATTACATCACCGAGCCCGGCATCTATGCCGCGGGCAGGCTGGATCGAGACAGCGAAGGGCTCTTGCTGCTCACCAACGACGGCAAGTTGCAGGCATGCCTCACCCAGCCGGGAGAGAAGACCCCCAAGACCTACTGGGTGCAGGTGGAAGGTATCCCGAGCGAGGAGAAACTGGCGGCCCTTCGCGCCGGTGTGGAACTCAACGACGGCATGACCCTGCCCGCCGGGGCGCGCATCATGGATGACCCTGCGGTGTGGCCACGCAATCCGCCTATACGCGAGCGCAAAGAGATCCCCACCTGCTGGCTCGAGATAACAATCGTGGAGGGGCGCAACCGCCAGGTGCGGCGCATGACCGCCCACATCGGCCACCCCACCTTGCGCCTCATCCGCTACGCCATCGGGGAGTGGACCCTCGATGGTCTGGCGCCGGGAGAGAGCCGCGCCCTGCCCGCCCCCGAGCTGGCAACCGCGCCACGACCAGCCGCCACGCAAGGCAAACCACGGGCATCCGCCGCAGCCGTGGGCACTGGCCGCAGTGCCCCCCGCACCGCCCGGCCAACAGATCAGGAGCCACCTCAGGGGCGGGACCGCCGCGGGGCAGACCCGCGCCAGGCCAATCGCAGCGGCGGGCGCACCACCGCCCGCCGTCCGGCTCGCACCAAGCCCTCTGAATGAAGGCGACAGCGGATCTGCATCGAACGCCCCTGCCGGGGCACAGTCAACAAGACAAGGAGTCCTTATGAGCGATCACCCACCGCTGCCCACCCGCCTCACCGTGGCCGCCCTGGTGCACTGGCAGGGGCGTTTCTTGCTGGTGGAAGAGGAGATTGCGGGCCAGCGCCGCTTCAATCAGCCCGCCGGCCACGTGGAGCCGGGAGAAGATCTCATCCAGGCGGCCTGCCGCGAGCTGAAGGAGGAGACCGGACTCACCGCCGCGCCCACCGGCTGGCTCGGGGTCTACCTCTTCAAACCGGCGGACAGCGAGGCCACCTTTGTGCGCACCGCCGTCATCTTCGACCTTAAAAAGTCGCCCGGTCAGCACCATCCAGAGGATCCCGACGGTGACGTACTGGCCTGTCACTGGCTCAGCCTGGAGGAGATTGCCGAGTGCAAGCCCGCCCTGCGAAGCCCCCTGGTGTGGCAGTGCATCCAGGACTATCTGGCAGGCACCCGCCTGCCGCTGTCGGCCCTCAAGGCCTTTATCTGAGAGCCTGCCCACGCTCTTGCTGCGAGACCGTGATCAAGGCTCATGTGCTGCTTTTTACCTTGCTGACGGCCTCTCGTGACAGATCGTGAGCAGGCTACATGGGACCGTTTGGCGCCACTTTTTCATCATGGCGCCAACAAATGGAAAAACGATTTCCCGCCACCGGGCTTCCAAGGGGAACGGCGGCAGGGAGATGTGACCGGGGGCGCAAAACTCTGGTAGAATACGCCCCGTTTAAACGAACTGGTAACTTCGACTAATGACAGACAACAGCCAAATCAAGGTGATCGTCGGCATGTCCGGCGGCGTGGATTCTTCCGTCTCGGCCTACCTGCTCCAGCAGCAGGGCTATCAGGTCGAAGGCTTGTTCATGAAGAACTGGGAAGAAGACGACACGGACGAGTACTGCTCTGCCGCCCAGGATTTGGCTGATGCCAAGGCCGTCTGCGACAAGCTGGGGATGAAACTCCACACCATCAACTTCGCCGCCGAATACTGGGACAACGTCTTCGAACACTTCCTGGAAGAGTACAAGGCGGGTCGCACCCCGAACCCGGACATCCTGTGCAACAAGGAGATCAAGTTCAAGGCGTTCCTGGAGTTTGCCGCCGAAGAGCTGGGGGCCACCTACATCGCCACCGGCCACTATGTGCGCCGTGACGACAGCACCGGCCGCCCTCGCCTGCTGCGCGGTCTGGATACCAACAAGGATCAGAGCTACTTCCTCTATACCCTGAGCGAAGCCCAGGTGGGTCAGAGCCTGTTCCCGGTCGGGGATCTGGAAAAACCCGAGGTGCGCCGCATCGCCGAGCAGCTGGATCTCATCACCGCCAAGAAGAAAGACTCCACCGGCATCTGCTTCATCGGTGAGCGCAAGTTCAAGGACTTCCTGGCCAAGTTCCTGCCCGCCCAGCCCGGCCCCATCGAAACCGTGGACGGCAAGATCATCGGCGAGCATCAGGGGCTGATGTACCACACCCTGGGCCAGCGCAAGGGGCTTGGCATCGGTGGTCGCAAAGATGCCACCGAAGAGGCCTGGTACGTGGTGGACAAAGAGGTGGAGCGCAACACGCTCGTGGTGGCGCAAGGGGAGCACCCCCGTCTCTACTCCGATGGCCTGGTCGCGAGCCAGCTGCACTGGGTGGATCGCACCCCCATTCGCGCGCCGCGCCGCTGCACCGTCAAGACCCGTTACCGTCAGGAAGACATCCCCTGCCTGATCCAGCCCATCGACGATGAGACCATCCGGGTCATCTTCGACGAGAAACAGGCTGCGGTGACCCCGGGCCAGTCCGCCGTCTTCTACGACGGGGAAGTGTGTCTGGGCGGTGGCATCATCGAACAACGTTTCAGCCATCCGGTCTAAGGGCTGGGCGCTCACGAGCGTCCGCGCTGTACTCCCTTCTCCCCTCGCGGGAGAAGGGTTGGGGATGAGGGGGTAACCACCCTCACCCTGACCCTCTCCCTGAGGGAGAGGGGACAAAGAAAAACAGTACCAGGCAGCGATACATGATTGGCAACGTCCAGGCCGGATCATGGCATCGGCCGGTGAAAGAACAGAACAGGGCCGTGAAGATATGAGCGACAAATTCCAAGACAGAACCATGGCCTTCGCAGGCATCTGCCAGGCCGCCTATCTGGTGCAGAAAGTGGCCCGTGACGGCTCCTGCGACGAAGCCTCCCTGCGCGAGAGCCTGCAAAGCATTCTGGTCACCAACCCCACGCAGCCGCTGGAAGTGTTCGGCAGCCACCTGGCCATTCGCGACGGCTATCGCGCCCTGGTGGAACAGCTGGGGGCCGACGGCAGCCAGAAGAATGCCGAGCTGACCCGCTACGTGGTGAGCCTGATCGCGCTGGAGCGCAAGCTCGCCAAGCGCAAGGACATCCTCAACATGCTGGGGGAGCGGATCAGCCAGATCGGCCGCCAGCAACAGCATTTCGATCTGCTCGACGAGCAGATCCTGGCCAACATGGCGAGCATCTACAGCGACCTTATCAGCCCCATCGGGCCGCGCATCCAGGTGGCGGGCACCCCGCTCTTCCTGCAGCAGCCCCTGGTGCAGCACAAGGTGCGCGCCCTGCTGCTCGCAGGCATCCGCGCCGTGGTGCTGTGGCGCCAGCTCGGCGGCAGCCGTACCCAGATCATCTTCGCCCGCAAGAAGATGGTGGAACTGGCCAAACGATTTTAACCCCCACACCAATCATCAGGAGTTCACCCCATGGAGCTGTCCGCGCTGACTGCCGTTTCCCCGATTGACGGTCGTTATGGCGACAAGGCCGATGCCCTGCGCCCTATCTTCTCCGAATTCGGTCTGCTGCGTTTTCGCGTCGAAGTCGAGGTGCGCTGGTTGCAAAAACTGGCCAGCCACGCCGGGATCCCGGAAGTCCCTGCCCTGAGCGAGGCAGCCAATGCCGTGCTTGACGGCATCGTCAGCAACTTCAACGAGCAGGATGCCGCCCGCATCAAACAGATCGAGCGCACCACCAACCATGATGTGAAAGCGGTGGAGTACTTCCTGAAAGAGAAGGTGGAAGTGAACCCGGAGCTGGCCGCCGTCAGCGAATTCATTCACTTCGCCTGCACCTCGGAAGACATCAACAACAACTCCCACGGCCTGATGCTGAAGACCGCCCGGGAAGAGGTGATCAAGCCTTATTGCGAAAAGCTCATCAGCGAGATCAAGCGCCTGGCCGTCGAGTACCGCGACATGCCGCTGCTCTCCCGTACCCACGGTCAGCCGGCGACCCCGAGCACCATGGGCAAGGAGATGGCCAACGTCGCCTACCGTCTGGAGCGCCAGCTCAAGCAGATCATGGCGGTGGAGCTGCTGGGCAAGATCAACGGTGCCGTGGGCAACTACAACGCTCACATCAGCGCCTACCCGGATGTGGACTGGCACCAGTTCTCCGAGGAGTTCGTCACCTCCCTGGGCCTGACCTGGAACCCCTACACCACCCAGATCGAGCCCCACGACTATATCGCCGAGCTGTTCGACGCCCTGGCCCGCTTCAACACCATCCTGATCGACTTTGACCGTGACGTCTGGGGTTACATCTCCCTGGGTCACTTCAAGCAGCGCACCATCGCCGGCGAAATCGGCTCCTCCACCATGCCCCACAAGGTCAACCCCATCGACTTCGAGAACTCCGAAGGCAATCTGGGTCTGGCCAACGCCGTGTTCCAGCACCTGGCGAGCAAACTGCCCATCTCCCGCTGGCAGCGTGATCTCACCGACTCGACCGTGCTGCGCAACCTGGGTGTGGCGGTGGGTTACTCCCTGATTGCCTATCAGGCGACCCTGAAGGGCATCTCCAAGCTGGAAGCCAACGCGGACGCCATGGCCGCCGATCTGGACGCCAACTGGGAAGTGCTGGCGGAGCCCATCCAGACCGTGATGCGCCGCTACGGCATCGAGAAGCCCTACGAGAAGCTCAAAGAGCTGACCCGTGGTCGCCGCGTCGACGCCGAAGGGATGCGCACCTTCATCGACACCCTGGAGTTGCCGGAAGCGGTCAAGGTCGAGCTCAAGAAGCTGACCCCGGCCAACTACATCGGCGACGCCCAGCGTCTGGTCGATCTGCTGAAATAAGTGATGTAACCGAACCGGCGGGGGCTCTGTCATGACGGCAGGGCCCCCGTTGATTTTGGCCCATTTGATATGATCACCCTCTATCGGGCCATTTCAGAGCCCTTGCCCAAGCCCGCCTTGGGCAAGCCCTCTCACAAGATACGAGAAGCACCATGTACCAACTCAATCTGGATATCGCTCACTTCCTCGAGCACTACTGGCAGAAGCGCCCGCTCCTCATCAAGGGCGGTTTCACCGACTTTCAGGATCCCATCAGCCCGGACGAGCTGGCGGGTCTGGCCATGGAGGAGGTGATCGAATCGCGCCTCGTCACCCGCTTCAACAACAAGTGGGAGGCGGCCCACGGCCCCTTCGAATCCTACGATCACCTGGGGGAAGAGAACTGGACCGTGCTGGTGCAGGCGTGCAACCACTGGGTACCCGAGGTGCACGAGCTGGCGGTGCCCTTCCAGTTCATCCCGGGCTGGCGCTTTGACGATGTGATGGTGAGCTTCTCCACCCCTCACGGCGGTGTCGGCCCCCACATCGACAACTACGATGTCTTCATCACCCAGGGTCAGGGCAAGCGCCACTGGCGGGTCGGCGATGCCAAGCCCCGGAGCGAGTTTGCCGCCCACGCCGCCCTGCTACACTGCGAGCCGTTCGAGGCGATCATCGACGTCATCATGGAGCCGGGCGACATCCTCTACATCCCGCCCGGATTCCCCCACGAGGGCTACGCCATCGAGCCCTCCCTGAACTTCTCGGTGGGTTTCCGCGCACCGGACGCCAAGGCCCTTGTCTCCTCCTTTGCCGATCACCTGATCGACAACGAGATCCGCACCGAACGTTACGGCGACCCGGACCTCCAGCCCCGCGCCCGCCACGGGGAGATCCAGCCCCATGAGCTGCACCGCCTGCGGGAGCTGATGCAACAGGCCCTCGACGACGAAACCCTGTTCAAGGAGTGGTTCGGCACCATGATCTCCGAGGCCAAGCACGATCTGGACGTCAATCCGGTGGAACCGGACTACAGCGCCGACGAGGTGGCCGACCTGCTGAGCCAGGGGGAGCCCGCCATCAAGGTGCCGGGGTTGCGCAGCGTCTGGTTCAGCGGCGAGAGCCGCACCTGCTACATCGACGGCGAAGCCTGGACCCTGCCAAGCGAGGATCCGGCCGCCATCGCACTCCTGTGCGACAAGGACATCATCACCCAGGACGCGCTGGTGGAACTGGCCGATCAGGCGGGCTTCCTGCAACTGCTGACCCGGCTGGTCAACCGCGGCTACTGGTTCTTCGGCTGATCCAGAGGGCTGCCGCCCCTCCCGGCGTGCCGGGAGGGGCGGCGTTTTTTTCCGCTGTAGGCCAACCGGCTCCTGCCTTGCGCTGCTTCGCCCTGACGCCGCGGGAGGGAGTGACTACACTGGATGACGGCCAACGGCATCGGGCCGGATCGCCCCGGCAAGGGGGCCCTGTTGTTTGTCATTTAACAACATGGGATCGGGCAGGATGCGGGGCCAGAAATGGGAACCAAATGGCCTCAGTTGCGGAAAATCAATTATTTTAGCCCCTAAAATGAGCTGTGAGCGAAAACGTTATCTTTCAAATTGAGGCCGTTTTCGCTCAAAACGTTGTTTCTGGATCATAAAAAGTATCCAAAAACTGGTGTATATTGCACGGCGGAAATTCCTTAACCATGAAGACTGACATGAAAAAGACCAAAATCGTCTGCACCATCGGTCCCAAGACCGAATCCAAAGAAATGCTGGGCAAGATGCTGGATGCCGGCATGAACGTCATGCGCCTGAACTTCTCCCACGGCGACTACGCCGAACACGGTGGTCGCATCAGCAACCTGCGCGCTGTCATGGCCGAAACCGGCAAGCACGCAGCCATCCTGCTGGACACCAAGGGTCCGGAAATCCGCACCATCAAGCTCGAAGGCGGCAACGACGTCTCCCTGGTCGCCGGCCAGACCTTCACCTTCACCACCGACCAGACCGTGGTGGGCAACAAAGACAAAGTCGCCGTCACCTATGCCGGCTTTGCCAGCGACCTGCGCGTCGGCAACCGCATCCTGGTTGACGACGGCCTGATTGGCCTGGACGTCATCGAAATCACCGAGCGCGAAGTGATCTGTAAAGTGCTCAACAACGGTGACCTGGGCGAGAACAAGGGCATCAACCTGCCGGGCGTCTCCATCAAGCTGCCGGCCCTGGCCGAGAAAGATAAGCGCGACCTCATCTTCGGTTGCGAGCAAGGCGTTGATTTCGTTGCTGCCTCCTTCATTCGCAAGAAAGAAGACGTGCTGGAAATCCGTGAGCACCTGAAAGCCCACGGCGGCGAGAACATCCAGATCATCTCCAAGATCGAAAACCAGGAAGGCCTGGACAACTTCGACGAGATCCTGGCTGTCTCCGACGGCATCATGGTTGCCCGTGGCGACATGGGTGTCGAGATCCCGGTAGAAGAAGTGATCTTCGCCCAGAAGATGATCATCGAGAAGTGCAACAAAGCCCGCAAAGTGGTCATCACCGCCACCCAGATGCTGGACTCCATGATCAAGAACCCGCGTCCGACCCGCGCCGAAGCCGGCGACGTGGCCAACGCCATCCTGGACGGTACCGACGCAGTCATGCTGTCCGGTGAGTCCGCCAAGGGCAAGTACCCGCTGGAAGCCGTGACCATCATGGCCACCATCTGCGAGCGTACCGATGCCGTGATGCCGTCCAACCTGTCTGCTGCCAACGACAGCAACAAGCTGCGCATCACCGAAGCGGTCTGCAAAGGCGCGGTAGAGACCTCCGAGAAGCTGGACGCCCCGCTGATCGTGGTTGCCACCGAAGGCGGCAAGTCTGCCAAGGCCATCCGCAAGTACTTCCCGAAAGCCTGGATCCTGGCCATCACCACCAACAAGAAGACCGCTGCCCAGCTGGTGCTGACCAAGGGTGTGGTTGCTCACGTGGTTGACTCCATCGCCTCCACCGACGACTTCTATCGCATCGGCAAAGAAGCTGCGCTGGAAATCGGCATGGGCGTGAAGGGTGACGTGGTTGTCATGGTCTCCGGTGCCCTGGTACCGAGCGGTACCACCAACACCGCCTCCGTTCACGTACTGTAATCAGTCCTGAACCGATGAAAGCGGCGCCTGCGGGCGCCGTTTTTTTTTATCTCTCCCCCTGCTGCCCCTCTTGCGCCGGTGCTAGAATCCACGCGGATTTTACCCTGGTGGAAAATCCCCCGAACATCGCATAATCACCCGGACGCTTTATGCTCTCAACACGCTTCAAAAGAGCCTCGGCCACCCTGCTGCCGCTGCTCTGTTTACTCATCACCTTCTGGACCCCGAGCACCCTGGCGCAGGATCTGCCCCAGCGCGCCACCGTGCAGCGGGCGCTCGATGCCCTCGGCAAGTCGGACACCCCCACGGCCAGCCAGCAGGCGGACCAGAAGTTCCTGACTGATACCCTCTCCCTCCTCGACAGCATCGACAAGGAGAAGAGCAAGGCCAAAACCCAGAGCGAACGCCTGCGCACCCTGCCGGCAGAGCTCAAGGAGATCGGCGCCAAGCTCGACGCCCTGACCCAGGGCAAGAGCCCGGAGCAGCTCAAGAGCGAATACGCCACCATGAGCCTGGCGGAGCTCGATGCCCGCCAACCCGAGATCATGGCCAACATGCAGGCGGCCCAGGAGGCCCTTGGCACCATCGGCAGCCAGATCACCAACCTGCAGACCCTGCCGGAGCGGGCCCAGGCCAGCATGAGCCGCGCCTATCAGCGTAGCCAGGAGATCCGCACCCGCCTCAACGCCGGGGACGGGGTGAGCAGCGCCGAGAAAATGAAGCTTAATGCCGAACTGGCCCTGCTGGATCTGCAACTGGCCAACCTGCAAAAGGAGCTGGACAACCGCACCAGCATGCAGGATCTGGTGGTCAAGCAACGGGACTACCAGAGTGCCCGTCTCGCCAGTGAAGAGCAGAAACTGCAGGCATTGCAGGAGCAGAGCAGCGCCAAGCGCCTGGGGGATACCGAGAAGACCGCCGAAGAGACCGGCGAACTGGTGGCCGCCGAAGACAACCCCCTGGTGCAAAAAGAGCAGGAGCTCAACTACCAGCTCAGCCAGCAACTCATCAGCTCCACCAACAGCCTCAACACCCTGGCCCAGAAGAACCTGCAGGCGAAGAGCATGCTGGAGCGCGGCACCCAGACCGAGCGCAACCTCAACGAACAGGTGCAGATGCTCAAGGGCAACCTGCTGCTCTCGCGCATCCTCTATCAGCTCTACCAGCAACTGGAAGCGGCCCCCTCCACTCTGGTGAAGAACCTGGAGGAGCAGATCGCCGACCTGCATCTGGCCCAGTTCGAACTGAGCCAGCAGCGTGACCAGCTGTTCCAGAAGAACCAGTATCTGGACAACCTCATCGCCAGCAGCGGCGAGACGGTGAGCGACGAAGACAGGGCCAGCCTTGCCAAGCTCATCGACACCCGCATCGGCCTGCTGGATCAGCTCAACCGCCAGATGGATGCCCAGCTCACCAACGCCATCAGCCTGCAGCTGACCCAACAGCAGCTCACCCGGGTCTATGCCTCCATCGAGTTCACCCTGCAGCAGCACATCTTCTGGGTGAGCAGCAACAAGCCCATCGATGCCAAGTGGTTCATCACCTGGCCGGCCCAGGCCTTCAAGCAGGCCTCCGACTGGGTGCTGAAACCGGACTGGAGCGGTTGGGGCGACATGCTGCTGGCAGTCTCTCTGCTGGCACTGCCCCTGCTGCTGGTGGGGGGCCTGCTGCTGTGGAAGCGCGGCACCCTGCTCGAGCGCCAGAAGAAGATCGTCAAGGATCTGGGACGTTTTCGTCAGGACAGTCAGTGGCACACCCCCCGTGCCCTGCTGTTCACCGTGCTGCAACGCCTGCCGGGCACCCTCTTCATCCTGGCCGCCGGCCTGCTGCTCGCCTATTGCGGCCTGCTGAGCCCGAAACTCATCTTCCAGATCACCCTGAACCTGGCCCTCGGCTACCTGGTGTTCAGCGTCTACCTGTCGGTGATGCGACCGGGGGGCATCGGCGAGACCCACTTCCGCATGCCGCGGGACGAGCTGCAGGCCAAGCGCAACAGCATGCGCTACCTCTGGCTGCCCCTGCTGCCCCTCATCATGCTGTCGACCAAGGCGGTGGTGGAACCCTCCTCCCTTGGCAACGACGTCATCGGCCAGGGCATAACCATGCTGCTGCTGGGGCTGACCGCCTACCTGGTGCTGCCCATCTCCCGCGCCCGCATCAAGGGCGAGGCGAGCATGTTGCAGACCCTGACCGCCGTCGCCCTGGCGCTGGCGCCGGTGGCCCTGATGGTACTGGCAGCCCTTGGCTACTACTACACGGCCCTGAAACTCACCGGCAGGCTCATCGAGTCCTTCTACCTCATCATCATCTGGGGTCTGGTCTATCGCACCGCCCTGCGCGGTCTTGAGCTGGCGGCCCGTCGTCTGGCCTATCGCCGCGCGGTCGCCAAGCGGGAACACAAGACCCAGGAGGATGCGGAAGGGGGCGAAGCCATCGAAGAGCAGCCCATGGATCTGGAAGAGGTCAGCCAGCAGTCCCTGCGTCTGACCCGCATCATGCTGCTGCTGGTGTTCGGCGTCGCCTTCTACTGGCTCTGGTCTGATCTGGTGGCGGTCTTCACCTACCTCGACAGCGTGGTGCTGTGGCACAAGAGCGAGGGGACCGGGGCCAACGCCGTGCTCTATCCCATCAGCCTGAGCGACGTGCTGACCGGCCTCTTCGTGTTTGGTGCGGCTCTGTCGCTGGCCCGCAACCTGCCGGGCCTGCTGGAGGTGCTGGTGCTCTCCAAGCTGCGCCTCGCCCAGGGCACGGCCTACGCCTTCACCACCATGCTCAACTACGCCCTGATCGGGGTGGGCAGCCTGACGGCGCTGGCCATGCTCGGGGTCCAGTGGGAGAAGCTGCAGTGGCTGGCCGCCGGTCTCTCGGTCGGTATCGGTTTCGGCATGCAGCAGATCGTCTCCAACTTCATCTCGGGCATCATCATCCTGTTCGAGCGCCCGGTGCGGATCGGCGACACCGTCACCATCGGCACCATCTCGGGCACGGTCAACAAGATCAGGATCCGCTCCACCACCCTCACCGACTTCGACCGCAAGGAGGTGATCATCCCGAACCAGCAGCTGATGATAGAGCGGCTCATCAACTGGTCCCTGTCCGACACCGTCACCCGGGTCATCGCCCGGGTCGGGGTGGCCTATGGCTCGGATCTGGATCTGACCCGCAAGCTGTTGATGCAGGCCGCCATGGAGAACAGCCGGGTGCTGAAAGACCCGGCCCCCATCGTCTACTTCCTCACCTTCGGGCCCAGCACCCTGGATCACGAGCTGCGCTTCTTCGTGAGCGAGCTGGGGGATCGCAACCCGGCCATCGACGAGCTGAACCGCCGCATCGACGTGCTGTTCCGCGAGCATGGCATCGAGATCGCGTTCAACCAGATGGACGTCTACATCAAGAACATGCAGGGAGACGAACAGAAGGTGGAATCCCGCCCGGCGCTGCCGCCGGCAGGGAACCAGCCTGTCTGATCCCGCCCGCTTCACAGGCCCCGTCACGGGGCCTGTTTTTTTTCTGCCCGCCCCCCGCCTTGGAAAGCGCAGATCGCCCCCAATATAGGGAAGACAACGGACTGTCTGCACGAGGAATCCAATGGACTCGCTCTACGCCGTGGTGCTCTTTGCCATCTCGGCATCGGTCACCCCCGGCCCCAACAACATCATGGTGATGAGCGCCGGCGCCAGCGTCGGGATACGCAAGAGCCTGCCCCTGCTCATGGGGATCTGCGTCGGCTTCACCCTGATGCTGTTGCTGGTGGGGCTGGGCTTTGGCCAGCTCTTTACCCGCTTCCCCGAACTCCACATGTTCATCAAGTGCGCGGGCACCCTCTATCTGCTCTATCTTGCCTGGCTCATCGCCCGCCCGACGGACGGGATGGCTGACAGCAACGGGGCCCGCCCGTTCGGCTTTTTCAAGGGTGCCCTGTTCCAGTGGGTCAATGCCAAGGCCTGGGTGGTCGCCATCGGCGCCATCGCCGCCTTCACCAGCGCGGGGAGCGACCCCTTTGAGCAGCACCTCGTCATCGCCCTGACCTTCTTCATCGTCTCTTTCCCCTGCGTCGGACTCTGGCTCCTGTGCGGTTCCCTGCTCAAGCGCTGGCTGGCAAACGATCTTGCCCGTCGCCGCTTCAACCAGGTGATGGCAGCCCTGCTGGTACTGTCAGTGGTGCCCGTCATTCGCGAGATCCTGATCCCCGCCTGAGAGGCCGGGACTCCCCTTTCCCTTGACCCGACGGATGGCCGTCGCAAAGGAGATGCAATGCAACAAGTGGTCTATGTGGCCAACCCGGTGAGCGGGTTGATCCATGTGTTTCGCCTCGAAGCAGGCACCCTCGCCCCGCTGCAGGAAGTGCAGACCGGCGGCGAGGTGCAGCCCCTGGTCATCAGCCCGGACCGGCGCTGGCTCCATGCAGGGGTGCGCCCCGATTTTCGGGTGCTGAGCTTCCCCATCACCGCCGATGGGCGGCTCGGGGCCCCGACCTCGGCGCCGCTGCTCGGCAGCGCCTCCCACACCTGCACGGACGGCAGCGGCCGCCTCTTCTTTGCCGCCTCCTACGCCTTCAACCACGTCACCGTCTCCCGCCAGGATCAAGCGGGCCGGATGCAGCCCCCTCACCAGCGTCTCGACCACCTGATGGCGGCCCACTCGGTCACCTGGCTTGCGGGGCAAAACGGGGAGCAGGAGCTGCTGGTGGCCTGCCTGAAAGAGGACAGGGTGCGCCGCTTTGCCCTGGTGGACGAGAGGCTGGTTCCCCATCCCTTGGGGGACATTCACACCGCCCCCGGCGCCGGGCCCCGCCATCTGGCACTGCACCCGGACAACGGCGATCTCTATTGCCTCAACGAACTCGACGCCACCCTCAATCGCTACCACAGGGAGGCGGACGGACAGATAGTGGTGCGCGAGAGCCTGGACATGCTGCCCCCAGGCTATGAGGGGGAGCGCTGGGGCGCCGACCTGCACCTGACCCCGGATGGACGTTTTCTCTACACCAGCGAACGGGCCAGCAGCCTGCTCACCCTGTTCGGCGTCTCCCCCCAAGATGGCGCCCTCACCCCCCTCGGCCACTTCCCGACCGAGGCCTGTCCCCGGGGCTTTGCCATCGACCACAGCGGCCACTGGCTCATCGCGACCGGGCAGCAATCCCATGAGGTGGCGCTGCATGCCATCGACCCCGAAAGCGGCCAGCTCACCCCGGGCCCACGGAGCAAGGTGGGCAAGGGGGCCATGTGGGTGAGGGTGCTCGCCCTCCCCTGAGATGGCGAAAAACGGGCATAAAAAAAGCCATGGCACTGCCATGGCCTGCGTGAGCCGGCCCCCTCAGGAGCCGGTCACCTCCTTCAGGAAACCGGTGAAACGCTGCCAGGACTTGGCATCGGCATCGGCGCGGTAGTTGTCCGAGCCAAAGACGCTGAACGCGTGGGGAGCACCGCTGTAGCTGGTCGCCTCGTGCTTCACCCCGGCGCTCTCCAGCTCGGCCACCAGCGCCGCAAACTGACCCAGAGAGACCGCCTCGTCGGCGCTGCCGTGCTGGACAAGCAACTGTCCCTTCACCTCTTTGTAGTCCTGCCCGGCCGGGGTCTCCAGCCCGCCGTGTACGCTCACCACCCCCTTGAGATCCGCCCCGCTGCGGGCCAGCTCCAGTACGGCGGCGCCGCCAAAGCAGTAACCGAGGGCCACCGCATTGTCGAGCCGTCCCCCCTGCCTGCCCGCCTCCGCCAATCCCCCTTGCAGCAGGGTGCGCATCCTGGGCCTGTCCTGATAGAGGGCCCCGGTGAGGCGCTTCTTGTCTTCCACCGTGCTCGGCCTGACCCCGGCACCGAACAAATCTACGGCAAAGACACTGTAGCCCAGGGCCACCAGCATCTCGGCCCGCTTGATCTCGTAACCGTTGAGCCCGTCCCAGTCGTGCACCAGCACCACCAGAGGGGCCTGCTTGTCGGCACCCGCCAGGTAATAGCCCTCGAACGGCTTGCCTTCGACCTCGTAGCGCACCGCACCGGCCTCGGCCGCGCCGCTCCCCATCAGCCCCACCAGGGCCAGGATCCATGCCCTCTTCATCCTTTCATCCTCTCCCGTCAATGGTGCCCCTGAGTGTAGCCGCTTCACATGGGGAGCCCGGGTTCAGTGGTACACAGGTAAAAAAAGAGAGGCCACCCGAAGGTGGCCTCTTTTTCATCATCTCAACGTACAGCAAGCCAGGCGCTTAATCCTTGGCGCTCTCCATGGCACCCGTTTCGGAGTGCTGGGGCAGGATGAGGTTCAGCAGGATCGCCGCCACCGAGGCCAACCCCACGCCCGCCAGGGCGAAGTCGCCAATCTTCATCTCCAGGGCACCGACACCCACGGTCAGGGTCACCGCCACGATGGCGATGTTGCGGGACAGCCCCAGATCCACCTTGGACTCCACCAGGGTCTTGAGACCGATGGCGGCGATGGATCCGAACAGCAGCAGCATGATGCCGCCCATCACCGGCATGGGGATGGAGGTGAGCAGGGCGTTGAACTTGCCGAAGAAGGCCAGAATGATGGCGAACACCGCCGCCCAGGTCATGGTGACCGGGTTGAAGTTGCGGGTGATCATCACGGCGCCGGTCACTTCCGCATAGGTGGTGACGGGGGGACCACCGATGAAACCGGCGAAGCAGACGCCGATGCCGTCACCGGCCAGGGTACGGTGCAGGCCCGGATCCTTGGTGTAATCCTTGCCGGTCACGCCGCCGATGGCGAGCACGCCGCCAATGTGCTCGATGCAGGGGGCGATGGCCACCGGCAGCATGAAGAGGGCCGCGGCCCAGTTGATCTCCGGGGTCTCGAAGTGGGGCAGCGCCAGCCAGGGGGCGTTGACCATGCCGTCGAAACTCACCTGGCCCATCAGCACGGCAGAGACATAACCGGCGATGACACCGCACAGGATGGGGATGAGCTTGATCCAGCCCTTGCAGAACACGGCGGCAATCAGGGTGACCGCCAGGGAGATGCCCGCCAGAGTCAGCGCCGTGGTGGCAGGCACCACCTGCTCACCGCCGGCACGGCCCATGGCCATGTTGCAGGCTACCTGAGCCACCGACAGGCCGATCACCATGATGACGGGACCGATGACCACGGGGGGCAGCAGCTTGTGCACGAAGCCCATGCCACGAGCGCGGATGATGGCCGCCAGGATGAAATACATGAAGCCCGCGGCAAACAGACCGAACATGGTGGAGGGCAGGCCCCAGGTCTGGGTGGCATAGATGATGGGGGCGATGAAGGCGAAGCTGGAGCCGAGGAAGATCGGCACCTGACGACGGGTGCAGAGCTGGAACAGCAGGGTGCCTACACCGGCGCCAAGCAGGGCCATGGAAGGGTTCAGACCGGTGAGCAGGGGCACCAGCACCATGGCACCGAAGGCGACAAACAGAATTTGCAGCCCGGCGACGCTTTGCTTGACCAAGGAAAACATGGGTATCCTTAATTTTTTGATAACTGACAGGGATATTTGACACTTTTCAGTCATCACAAGACGTTTTCAAGGCAGCTAACGGGCCAAACGGCGTCATTTGTTGCCTTTTACTGCTTGGGGAGGGCATGAAACTGGCTTTTTAGGCGGGATTCGCTGCTACAAGCATCGAGGAAGCGATTTTACGCACTTTTATGGCCAACGCCAATCGTTTTTCCGGCGAGTTGACATGACAAGGCTTTCAACTGGTCGACGCAGATATCCCCCCAACCCCCTCTCTATACTCGAAGGCGTGACCCCACACCGACAAGGAGTTCCCCATGTCACTGCCCTCATTCAAACCCAGCCAGCGCCGGCTGCTGCTGGGTTCGGCCATCGCCCTGGCCCTGTTCGCCACCCCGCTGAGCTATGACTTCGACCACCACCAGTGGCAGGCAAACCAGGCCCATGCCAAGTCCTGCTTCATTGCCGGTACCCGCATCCTGATGGCCGATGGCTGCGAACGCCCCATCGAGACCCTGCGGGTCGGCGATCGGGTGCGGGACAGGCACGGGCAGAGCAACCGCATCCAGGCCATCGAGCGGGTGGCGCTGGGGGCGCGCAGGCTCTACGGGCTCAATCATCTGCCCCCCTTCTTTACCGCCGAGCACCCCTTCCTCACCACCCGGGGCTGGGCGGCCATCGCACCGGCCATGACCCGCACCGAAAACCCGGCCCTCGCCGTGCTGCCGCTCTTTACCGGCATGCACCTGCTGGGTTGGTCAGAGGGGGGCTGCGCGGGCAACCTGGCGCTGGCGCCGCACCCTGTCGAACTGCCGGTGGCCTCCCTCTCCTGGGTTGATGCCCCGCCCGCCACGGCGCTGTTCAACCTGATCCTCGATGGCAGCCACAGCTATGTGGCCAATGGGCTGATCGTGCACAACAAAGGGGGGGATGGCGGCGGCAACAGTGGTAGCGGAGGCAGCAACAGCAGCGGCGGGGGCAGCAACAGCGGCGGCGGAGGCAGCAACAGCAGCGGTGGGGGCAATAGTAGCCACAGTGGAAACAATAGCGGAAATGGAGGCGATAGTAGCCATAACGGAAACAATGGCGGGGACGACAGCGGCCACGGCAGCGATGACCGTGGTCAGGGCGAACATGCCGGTGGCGACCAACACGCTGGCGGCGATCGCCACGGCGGTGGCGACAAGCATGCAGGCGGGGAGCGTCATGCCGGTGGCCGGGTGGACGACAACGGTGTGGACGCCGTCGACGCCAATGGCAACAAGCTTCGAGGCGATGGCAGCGTGGATGACAACGGTGTGGACGCCGTCGACGCCAGTGGCAACAAGCTTCGAGGCGATGGCAGCGTGGACGACAACGGTGTGGACGCCGTCGACGCCAGTGGCAACAAGCTTCGGGGCGATGGCAGCGTGAATGACAACGGCGTGGACGCCGTCGACGCCAATGGCAACAAGCTTCGGGGCGATGGCAGCGTCGATGACAACGGCGTGGACGCCGTCGATGCCAGTGGCAACAAGCTTCGGGGCGACGGCAGCGTCGATGACCGCCTGGTGCCCCCGCCCGCTCAATAAGTGGCAGCGTCCTGCCCCGCACACACAGCAGGGCGGAAAACAGAGAGGGTGGCCTGGGCCACCCTCTCTGTTTCTATGGCATCGTCATGCCCGCGACACGTGCGGGCAGGTCGCACCTCAGACCCGGCGATAGGGCAGGTAAACCGGCTCCCACATATGGCTCAGGATGTGCTCTTGCAGATCCTGACCGATGAGCGGATGGGAGGGATCCCGGCGCACGATATCCTTGAGCACTGCGGTCGCCACGTGCACCGAGATGTTGCGCAGCTCGCTGATCCTCGGGTAGACGGTGCCCCGGGCGAGATCCGCCTCGCTCACGCACTCCGCGAGCGCAAAGGCGGCGGTAGTGAAGATGTCCGGGCTTATCTCGCGGATCTGGCTGACGATGGCCGCCAGCCCCACCCCGGGGAAGATGAAGACGTTGTTGCCCTGACCGATGCGATAATCCTGCCCCTCATGGTGCACGTCCTTGAACGGGCTGCCGGTGGCGACGATGGCGCGCCCCTGGCTCCAGCGGAAGATGTCTTCCGGCAGGGCCTCGCAGTTGGCGGTGGGGTTGGAGAGGGGGAACACCATGGGGCGTTCGCAGTGAGTCAGCATCAGCTGGATGTGCTCCTCCTGGAAGGCGCCGCCGGCGCCGCTGGTGCCGAGCAGCACTGTGATGGGCACGTGGCGCAGCACCTCGGTCAGCCCCGCCTTGCCCTGCAGATCCCACTGGGCCAGCAAGAGGCCCGGCTTGGCGTAGCGGCGCTTGTACTCATCCAGCCCCTCGCGGTTGTCACACACCAGCCCCTGGGTATCCAGGATATAGATGCGATCCCGCGCCGCCTGCGGGTCAAGCCCCTCGCGGATCATCCCCGCGCAGATCTGATCCGCCACCCCGACCCCGCCAGCACCGGCCCCGTAGACCAGGTAGTGCTGCTGGCCCAGGGTTTCCCCCTTGGATTTGACGGCCCCAATGATACCCGCCAGCACCACGGCCCCGGTGCCCTGGATGTCGTCATTGAACGACGGCAGCGCCTGTTGGTAGCGGGCCAGGTTGTTGAAGGCGTTGGACTTGCTGAAGTCCTCCCACTGCAGCACGACGTTGGGGAAGTGGCGCTTGACCCCGGCCACGAACGTGTCGATGAAGTCGTCGTACTCCTTGCCGCGAATGCGCCTGTGGGGCTGCCCCAGGTACATGGGGTCATCCAGCAGCGCCTGGTTGTCGGTGCCCACGTCCAGCGCGATGGGCAGGCAGCAGGCGGGGTGGATGCCCGCCCCCAGGGTATAGAGGGCGAGCTTGCCGATGGGAATGCCCATACCCCCCACCCCCTGATCGCCGATGCCGAGGATCCCCTGGCTGTCGGTCACGACGATGATGCGCACCGCCTTGGCATCCATGTGGCGGGCGAGGGAGCCCATGTCATCGACGTTCTTCGGGGTGATGTAGAGGCCGCGCGGCTTCTGGAAGCGGTGGCTGAACTCCTGGCACGCCTTGCCCACGGTCGGGGTGTAGATGTAGGGAGTCATCTCCTCCACGTGGCGGGACAGGAGGGCGTAGAACAGGGTTTCGTTGCGATCCTGCAAGGCTCGCAGGTTCTGGTACTTCTCGATGTCGCTGCAAGCGCTCAGGAAGGCCTCATAGACCCGCTCCAGCTGGGCTTCGAAAGTCTGCACCTGGGGCGGCAAGAGGCCGCCCAGCTCAAAATCGGCCCGCTCCTGTTCGGTGAAGGCGGTACCCTTGTTGAGGTTGCGATCGTTGAGCAGATTGGTGCCCGTCAGCGCAACGGGGCGAAAATCGTGACCCTGTGCATCTTTCCACAGCAGATATTGTCCGGTAGCCATAGTCATTCTCTTTGATTTACATGAAGTTGCCATCAGGCAGGAGAGCAAGACTCAGAATGCTGGGGATCATATGACGTTTGCCGATCCGGTTTTGTGAGCTTGGACAAACCCTGCGGCCAAAGGCGCCTTTGCCGGGGCAGCCGAAGGTTGCTCACGCGCCCGCCTTGGCGCAAGATCCCGACACGCCCCTGTGGGCATCCCTTTGCGAGCAACGGAGCACCATGACCCCTTCCTCTTCCCCCGCTTTTCTCGTCAGCGGCGTCATCCTCGCGGGCGGTCGCGCCACCCGCATGGGGGGCGATGACAAGGGCTGGGTGCCCCTCGCGGGCACTCCCCTGATCGAACACGTGCTGACCCGCCTGCGCCCCCAGGTGAACGAGGTGCTGATCAACGCCAACCGCAGCCAGGCTCGCTACCGGCAGCTTGCTCCCGTCATCGGGGACGCGCAGGCCGACTTCCAGGGGCCGCTGGCCGGCATGCTGGCGGGGCTGACGGCGGCCCGTCACGACTGGGTGCTGTTCGTCCCCTGTGACGGCCCCGCCCTGCCCCTTGATCTGATGACCCGCTTTCGCGCCGCCATCACCCCAGACACCGATCTGGTGGTGGCCCACGACGGGGAGCACCTCCAGCCCGTGGTCGCCCTGCTACATCGCACCCTGCGCCCCTCCCTGCAACAGGCGCTGGCGGACGGGGAGCGCAAGACCGGGGCCTGGTTTGCCCGCCACCGGATGGCGGTGGTGCCCTTTGCCGATCTACCCGACGCCTTCGTCAACCTCAACAGCCCGGCCGAACTCGCCGCCTGGGAGGCGAGGCTGCGGGAAGGGGGCGCGCCATGAGCCCCCTGCCCCTGCTCGGCTTCGTCGCCTGGAGCGGTACCGGCAAGACCACCCTGCTGGAGCGCCTCATCCCGCGCCTGGTGGCGCGCGGTCTGCGCCTCGGGGTGCTCAAGCACACCCACCACGCCTTTGACATGGACCAGCCCGGCAAGGACAGCCACCGCCTGCGCCAGGCGGGCGCCACCCAGGTGATGGCGGCCTCCGACCGGCGCCACGCCCTGATCCGGGAGACCCCGGAGGGGGAGCCCCCCTTCGAGGCGCTGCTGGCCCGCTTCGATGCGAGCGCCCTGGATCTGCTGTTGGTCGAGGGGTTCAAGCACAGGCGCTTTCCCAAAGTGGAGCTGTATCGCGCCGCCATCGGCCGGCCCCTGCTCTTCCCCGATGATCCTGACATCGTCGCCCTCGTGAGCGACGCCCCCCAGGCCACGACCCTGCCCCGGTTCCCCTTCGAGGATCTGGAGGCCATCGCCGACTTCATCTGCGCCCGGTTGCCCCCGCACGCCCCCCGTCAGGCCCCGCCGCCCCTTCGCCTCTGCGCCCGGCTGCTGGCGGCCCTGTCCCCATCGGCAGAGCAGGGCGTTGTGCCCGGCTTGCTCAGTCAGGACGAGGCGGGCACCCTGCTGGTGCGCCCGGTGGATGGGGGCCACGACAGTGCCAACTGCCGCATCGAACGGGCGCCGGGTAGCGCGGCCCTTCCCCCCGGCGAGCGGGTCATGGTGCGCCTGCCGACAGGTGCGCCCCCATGAACCGGAGAAACGACGCAGGTCAAGGCGAATGCCGTCCCCCTTGCTATCCTCACAACCCTGACCCGAGATAAGAGAACGCCCTTGCGCCTCAATGCCCCGCTCTCCCGCTTCGATCTGCTCATCTATGGCCGCTACCGCCTGGTCCACGGCCTGCGCATCGCCCTGGCCTTCACCCTCACCTTCCTGCTGACCCGGGAGCTCAAGCTGCCGGAGAGCACCTGGCCCCTCATCACCCTGGTGGTGGTGATGGGCCCCATCTCGTTCTGGGGCAACGTGCTGTCGCGCGCCCTGCAACGGGTGGTGGGCACCGTCTTTGGCGCCGCCTGCGGGGTGGTGGCCCTCTATCTGGAGCTCTACTCCCTGCCCCTGATGCTGGCCTGGTGCTGCGCCATCATGTTCCTGTGCGGCTACCTGGCGCTCGGCAAGCGCCCCTATGTGGGGCTGCTCATCGGCATCACCCTGGGGGTCATCGTCGGCGGGGTGCCCGGGGACATCGAGACCGCGCTCTGGCGCAGCGGCGACGTCATCCTGGGATCGGTGCTGGCCCTGCTGTTTTGCAGCATCTACCCCCAGCGGGCCTATACCCACTGGCGTCTGCAGATGCACGACACCCTGCAGCAGGCCGGGCGGCTCTACCACACCCACCTCTCCCCCAACGTGCTGGAGCGCCCCAGGCTCACCCGAAGCCATGCCCGCCTGCTCGCCAAAATAGTCAGCCTGCGCCCCCTGCTGGCCCCGGCGGTCAAGGAGACCCGCCTTGGCAGCCCGCTGTTCGAGGCGACCCAGACCACCCTTCGCAACAGCGTCTGCACCCTGGAGATGCTGGCCAACACCTATTGGCGGGATCGCCAGAGCCACTTCCTGATGCAGAGCCACCCGGGGCTTCGCGCCTGCCAGCAGGCGACGGAGTCGGTGCTCACCGAACTCGCCCTCATGCTCAAGAGCGGCGATACCACGGCGGCCGACCAGACCATCGGCCGCCTGCAAGCCGCCGCCGCCCGGCTCGATGGGGACGCAAGCCAGGCACCAGGCCAGGGGCACGACCCCACCCTTGGCGGCTACCTCTGGCTCAATCTCCATCTCATCGAGCAGCTCGCCCACCTCCATCGCCTGCTGGGGCTGGTGCTGCAACCCTATGCCAAGCCCTCGGCCCGCCCCTGATCGCGCCTCCTGCAACCGCCCACAAAAAAGCCCCGCCGTTGCGGGGCTTGTTTGTCTCGGGCTCGCGCCTTAGCTTGCACGAGCCAGGGGCTGCTCCGGAGTGAGGTAGAGGGAGAAGTCCTCTATCCCCGCCTTCAGGGCGGCAAAGCAGTCGGGGTCGATGGCCGTGCCCAGGTTTTCCGCCATCATCTCCAGGGCCCTCGGCACCGGGATGGCATCCCGATAGGGACGCTTGGCGGTGATGGCATCGAAGATGTCGGCGGTGGTGATGATGCGCGTCTCCAGGGTGATCGCCTCCCCCTTGAGCCCCTTGGGGTAGCCCTTGCCGTCGAGTCGCTCATGGTGGGCGCCAGCCACCTGGGCCAGCTCCTCGAAGGCGCCGATACGGCTCAGGATCTCCTCGGTGTAGGCGGCATGCATCTGCACCGCCGCCCACTCCTGCTCGTCAAGCTTGCCCGGCTTGTCGAGGATGGCGTTGCTCACCCCGAGCTTGCCCACGTCGTGGAGCAGGGCACCCCGCTTGAGCCAGCGTCGCCGCGCCTCGGACATCCCCATCTGGGCGGCGAGGATGTCGGTATAGAGCGCCACCCTGCCGCTGTGCCCCGCGGTATAGGGGCTCTTGGAGTCCACCACCTGGCCGAAGGCCGCAGCAATCTCATCCAGATAATCCTCATCCAGCGCCACCTCCCCCTGCCCCGCCGGGTGGGCGAAGACCCGCTCCGCCAACGCGGGATCCGCCAGCCCTTGCCAGAAGGCGTCATCGGCCAGCGCCTCGAAGGCATTGACCAGGGCGGGATCAAACCAGTTGCCGCTGCGTTCGCGCAGCTCCCTCATCGCCGCGTCCGGCCCGGCGGCGGCGTGAAACACGTCCACCACCTGACAGAGCAGGGCGATGCGGGAGAAGAGCGGAATGGCCTCCCCCGCCAGTTGTTGCGGCCGCCCTTTGCCGCTCCAGTGCTCATCCAGGGAGAGGATCCCCTGGGCCACCTCGTCGCTGAAACGCAACTGGCGGGCGATGTCCGCCCCCCGGTGGCAGCGGGTCAGGATCAGCTCGTTGGCTATCTGATCCCCGTTGCGAAAGATGTGGAACAGGCTGCGAAAACGGCCCAGCAGATCCGCCTGCAAGCCGGTGTGGCCAAGCACGAAGTTGACCACCTCGGAGAGGGAGCCATCCACCAGCTTGAAGTCGCGCTTGAAGTGAAGATCGTCGGTGAGATAGAGCTCGCAGATGCGGGCGGCATTGCTGCTGCACCCCAGATCCTTGAGCAACAGGGTGTAGTAGAGGTCGTGGCGCTGCCGGGCATCCAGTCCCAGTTGCTCCCCCAGACGAGAGCCTATCCAGCAACAGCGGATGCAATGGCCTCTCGGCTGCCCTTCCGTCATGTCCAGGGCATGGCTGAGAGAACCAATCAGCTCTGCCAAACGCAACCCGTTTACCGTCATAGCCCACTCCCTCTACATCGGGGCGTACTTGCCCGCAGGCATGTATAGCATTTGTTGGGAGTAAAGGATCAGGGGCGCGACAAATTATGCCTGCACCGCTCCCCGACTTGCCGCCGCATCGCGCTGCTCGCGGCTCAGGGTCGAGACCAGTCTGTCGTCCAGATAGAGATCCAGTCGCTCCCCGCGCATCTCTCCCCGCATCAGGCTACGCTGACCGTCGATGTAGTGGATCTCCATCTGGGCGGTGCGCTCGTCCGGGTAGCTCACCTTTACCTCGCGCACCCCTTGGGGCAGCAGGGCCAGCGGCACCTGGTTGAGGGCAGGATCCAGGTGCTGGTTCACCTTGATGATCGCATCGCTCTTCTGATCCACCAGGGCGGGCGCCTTGCCGGTGATGGGGTTCTTGCCGGACCAGAATTCGATGGTGTTGAACACGAAGAGATCCGCCGTGGCCGCCAGGCCATAGACGGGGGAGAGCAGCACGAAGACGCCGGCACGGCCGTAGCGGTTGTCCACCACGCTGAGGTTGCCCTTGGTCACCATGGAAGAGAGGCCCATCTGACCCATGCAACCACCGAGCCCCAGGCTCGCCCCCACTCCCAGCAGCAGGGCCAGTGCCCTGCCTCTCTGTCGTACTGCCATTGTTGTCTACCTGCTCAATAAAAAGGAGGCGGCAGCCTAAACAAGGGGGCCGGGCGGCACAATGACGAAGGGGGGCGTCATACAGCCAGGGTTCAGCCTGGCCGTCCGATCGCTCACTCTGTTGGCAATCTTGCGGTCAGCCCCTCAGATGGAGAGGGCCGACACCGTCTGGGAGACCCTGTCCGCCTCCTGGTGGATCTCGCTCATCAGCTTGTCCACTCCGGCGATCTGCTGCTTGCCGAGTTCGGCGCTGCCCGCCACCCCGGCCATGTCGTCGGTCACCCTGGCGGTCAGCTCGCGGTTCTTCTGCACCACCCTGGCGATCTCGTCGGTAGAGAGCGACGTGCGGGCGGCCAGCTGGCGCACCTCGTCCGCCACCACCGCAAACCCGCGCCCCTGCTCACCCGCCCGCGCCGCCTCGATGGCGGCGTTCAGGGCCAGCAGATTGGTCTGATCGGCGATGGCGCTGATGGTCGAGACGATGGCCTCGATGCTTCTGGACTGCTCGTTGAGCTGGCCGATGAGGGCGATGGCCTCATCCACCTGGGAGGCGATGAGGGAAGAGGTCTGCACCACGGCGCGCAGCAAGCCCGCCCCCTCCTCTGCGCTGTGCAGGGTCTCCTGAGCGGTGCTGTGGGCCAGGCGGGCCGCCTCCCGGGTGGCGTGGTTCTGCTCGATGCGCGCGGTGATGTCGCTGGCGAACTTCACCACCCGCACCACCTTGCCGCTGCCATCCCGGATGGGGTTGTAGGTCGCCTCCAGCCAGACGGCCTGCCCCCGGCTGTTGTGGCGCATGAAGAGGCCGGATTTGAACTGGCCCCGGGCCAGCTCCTCCCAGAAACGGGGCTGCTCGCGCAGGAAGGTTTCGTCACAGAAGATCCTGTGGTGCCTGCCCGCGATCTCACTCAGGGTGTAACCCATGACGCTCAGGAAGTTGGCATTGGCATGGATAATGTCGCCGTTCGGGGTGAACTCGATCATGGCCCGGGAGCGGTCCAGTGCCTCGGTGAGCGCCTCGAGCCGCCCAAGCCGCTGGTGCTGTTCGGTGACGTCGCTGGCAATCTTGAGTACCCGAGTCACCCGGCCCTGGTGCTTCACCGGGAAATAGGTCGCCTCCAGCCAGCGCGTCTCCCCCTGCCGGTTCACGCGCTCGAAGGTGCCTGACTGCACCTCTCCCTGGGCCAGGCGGCGCCAGAACTGGCGATAGTCACCGGACTCCCCCCAGGCCCTCGGACAGAGCTGGCTGTGGGGCTGCCCAATCAGTTCGGCGGCACCATATCCCATCAGGGCCAGGAAAGGAGTGCTCGCCTCCTGGATGATCCCCTCCGGGCTGAAGATGACGGTGGCGGCACCCGCCTTGATCGCCTCTATGATGCCCTGCTCCTCGTCGAGCCGGGTCTGGCATGCCTGCAACTGCGCTTTGAGCTTCTGATTGAACATGACACTTCTTCCTCGTTGACCATCCCCATGGGCACCACGGCCTCACCCACAGAGGGTATCGGCACCGCCAGCGCCGACATAAGTGGTCGGACGACTGAAACGAATGGGGCGCGCAGTGTATAGAAAAGCGGCGATGCCGCCAAGGGCTCCCAGTACGCAGCCCTTGTGAAAGAGGATCAATCCGGTGCAGAAAGATAGGAGGCTAACGGGCAGGTACGCACTCGAGGCAGGCGGGATTACCGGCAAAGCCGAACCGTTCGTAGATAGCGCGCCCATCACTGCTGGCATGGAGCCACAGCTTGCCCAGTTGCTGCTCGCGGGCATACGCCACCATGGCCACCAGCAGGGCATTCGCCATTCCCCGTCTGCGCCAGGCCGGCTGGGTGTAGATGTTGAGCAGGTACCCTTCCCGCCCCGCCAGATTGCCCGGGTAGGGCGGGCGCACGAAGAGTGCCAGGGTGGCGCACGCCACCACCTCGCCCTCCTCCTCCACCACCCAGCTACGGGCGCTGCCCTCTTCCTGCGCCTGAATGAAGTAGGCCTGCGTCGCCTCCCTGAGGACCGGATCCTCATCAGGCCGGGCAAGTTCCCCCACCTCGCAAAAGAGCGCCATGCGCAGTGTCGTCAGGGCAGGAATATCGGCCGCCAGGGCCTCGCGTACCTTCATCTCTTCTCCTTTGCATTCCTTTCCCACCCGTCAGTCAGGCAGGGCTCGTGTGCGGCCACCTTACGCCGGAGGCGAGCGACGGGCAAGGCGCCAGCTGTCGAGCCCCAGGGGGCCCGCCCCCCACACGGCCAGGGTCAGCAGCATCCAGCCCCACAACTGGTGATCGTGAAAGCCTCCCGCCCAGAGGGCCGGGTAGGAGATGACCGCCATGGCGTTGAAGCCAAACAGCAGCAAGGCGACCGGACGGGTGAAGAGGCCCGCCAGCAGGAAGAGGGGCAGCAACAGCTCGGTCGCCGTGCCCGCATAGGCCGCCCACTGCCAGGGCAGCAGGGGCACCTGATATTCAAACTCGAACAGATAGAGGGTGCTGTCCCAGGCCGTGAACTTGAGCCAGCCGGATCGCAGAAAAATGGTGGCGACCCAGAGCCTGGCAAGCAGCAACAGGCCACCGCTGCACCAGGGCAAGATGCGTTCAACTAGGGGGCCAAGGGGCCTGGCAAGGGTTTGCGTTGTCATGGGGCAAGCTCCAGATCGACCAGCAGGTCGAGGGTGATGAGGGGGGCCAGGTGTTCGGCCATGGCGGGATCCTGAGCCAGCAGGCTGGCCAGCGGCCTGCCCTGCAGGCAGCCTTGCAGCAGACGCCAGGCGGCGGCATCCAGGGGAATGGGGTCGACCCGGTGTCCGGGGCGTTTCTTCAGTGCCAGGGAGCAGACAGCATCCAGCTCCCTGACCGTCTCACCGCCGTGCAGGGCCATCTGCCAGAGCGCCAGCACCGGATGGGGGCTCTCCAGGAGTTGCAGATCGCAGGCAGGATGCAGCACCAGCCGCTCCCAGTGGTCAGGGGTCATGGCGGCAAGCCGCTCGGCGGGCCAGCGCCGCGTCTCTGGCGCAAGCAGCGAGACCCGCTCCAGCCCCCACTCGAAGCGGGCCAGATCCCCGAGCCAGGGCAACGCGGCCGTGGTGGGCAAGCGTACCAGCCAGTCGCCAAAGCCCTCCCCGTAGTCCATGACGCTCCCCTCCTCCAGAGGTGCCGCCAGCACGAACCCTCGTGCCGCCGCCTCAAAGAAGGTCTCGCCAACCATGACGCGTACCGCGGGGTAGCTGCTGGCGAGCACCTCGGTGAGGCCGAGGATGAAGTTGTTGCGATAGATCTGCAACAGGGCGTCGGGGGCAAAGCGTCCCGGCTGGATGTGCCCGAGGATGGCATCATCCTGGCCGAGCAGACCGCTCGCAAAAGCGCGTTGCAGGGAACCTAGCTCACACATGGGCGGCCTCCCTGGATGGTTGCTGCGCCGCGCTCAGGATCTCGCTGGCACGCTGCGCCTCTCCCAGCAGCACCGGCAGCGGGGGGAGCGCCAGATCCCATTCAATCAGGGTGGGGATGGCGCGCTGCTGGCAGACCTGCTCGTAGAGCACCCAGACGGGCTCGGCCACGGGGGTGCTGTGGGTGTCGATATAGAGGGGCCCCTGGGGCAGGTGCTTCTCGGTAAAACCGGCCAGGTGAATTTCGCCGACCATGTCGAGGTCGATAGTCGCCAGATAGTCGTCCACCTCCAGGCCGTGATTGACCGCGCTCACATGGAGGTTGTTGAGATCGAGCAGGACGCCGCAACCGCTGCGCCCAGCCAGCTCGGCCAGAAACTCGGCCTCCCCCATCTCCCCCGCCAGTTGCAGGTAGGAGGAGGGATTCTCGATGAGCAGTTGTCTGCCCAGTGTCTGCTGCACCCGATCTATCTTGTCGCTCATGTGCAAAAGAGCGGCCCGGGTGTAGGGCATGGGCAACAGATCGTTGAAATAGCGCCCGCCGATGCTGCCCCAGCTCAGGTGCTCCGACACCCGCACCGGCGAGATGGCCGCCACCAGGGCTGCCAGCTGGCGCAGGTGCCCGGCATCGAGCGGATCGGCGGAGCCCAGCGACATGCCGACTCCGTGAAGGCTCACGGGGTAGTGCCTCGCAAGCTCCGCCAGCACCTCGAAGCCCTGGCTGTGGCGCTCGAAGTAGTTTTCGCTGTGTACCTCAAGCCAGCCCACTCCGGGCAGGGTGTGGCGGATCTCGTCGTAGTGCGGGGGGCGTAAACCGATACCGATCAAGGGGTTCATGGCTGGGCTCTCAATAGATAGGGCCATGATGTGGCGGGCGCCACACCATGGCATGCGGCTTACTTGGGTTGCAGGGACCCGCCAGCGAGCTTCTCGCACAGCCCCTTGGGCACCACCACGAAGGCATCCCCCTGGGCATCCATCTTGGCGGTGCCGGCGCAGGATCCGCCCTTGGTGGCGCAGTCGTTCTTGCCCGCCTTGACCACGCCGTAGCACTTCTCCTTGTCATCCGCAGCCATGGCCGGCGCGGCGATGAACTGGGCACCCAGGGCCAGCAGACCCGTCATGGCAGAGGCGATGGCAGTACTTTTTTTCACGTTCATGTCTCTATTCCTTGTTGTCGAGAGTGATGTCTCCGGCGCATCTCATCCGGCTACGTTCAATAGAACCGGACGAGGGGGGAAAAGATTTCCCAAAAAACGGCATCAACTCGCTATTAACAAACAAGAAAGCGGTAACCATATGATTTAAAGGCATAAAATACGATGAAAAAAACAGGACGACGAGTGCCTCCCCCACGGTGCTCATGGCCGTTGACCCCGTCACTCGCCGTCCACCCCTTGTCTGCTTTGCACCCGAGGGGCCTATAGTGTCTTGAGTCCTTCCACCCAAAGGTGTCCCATGAACGCTCCCCGTCCCCCCAGATGCACTCTGTCGCTGCCCATCTTCATCCCGGGTCTGCTCTTCATCCTGGCGCTGCTGGCCATCTGCTCCCTGGCCCCGGAGGCCGCCGCCCGCTTCTTTGGCAGCGGCCAGAGCTGGATAGCTCAGCACTTCAGCTGGTTCTATGTGCTGGTGGTCGGCATGTTCCTGATCCTGCTGCTGGTGATCGCCTTCAGCCACTTTGGCAACATTCGCCTCGGGCCGGACGATGCCCGCCCGGAGTTCAGCTTCACCTCCTGGCTCGCCATGCTGTTCGCCGCCGGCATGGGGATAGGGCTCATGTATTTCGGGGTGGGCGAGCCCATGAGCCACTTCGTCTCCCCGCCCCAGGCGACGCCCCTGACCCAGGTGGCCGCCCGCGAGGCCATGGTCACCACCTTCTTCCACTGGGGCTTTCACGCCTGGGCCATCTACGCCATCGTCGGCCTGGTGCTGGCCTACTTCGGCTTTCGCTACAACCTGCCCCTGACCATCCGCTCCGGCCTCTATCCCATCTTCAAGGAGAAGATCCACGGGCCGCTCGGCCACGCGGTGGACGTCTTCGCCCTGGTGGGCACCATCTTCGGCATCGCCACCACCCTGGGCTATGGCGTGATGCAACTCTCGGCGGGGATCACCCGCCTCACCGGCATGGACACCTCGGGGGAGCTGTTTCGCTTCGGCCTCATCGGGGTCGTTATCACCCTCGCCGGCATCTCGGCGGTCACCGGTCTCGACAAGGGGGTGAAGCGCCTCTCCGAGCTCAACCTCTTTCTCGCCATCGTGCTCCTGCTGTTCGTGCTGGTAGCCGGCCCCACCCAGTACCTGCTGGGAGCCCTCTCGGAGAACATTGGCAACTATGTCTCCTCTTTAAGCCAGCTCACCTTCCGCACCTTCACCTACAGCGAGACCCGCCAGGCGGGCTGGTTCGGCAACTGGACCCTGCTCTACTGGGCCTGGTGGATCTCCTGGTCCCCCTTCGTCGGCCTCTTCATCGCCCGCATCTCCCGCGGACGCACCCTGCGCGAATTCATTCTCGGCGTCCTGTTCGTGCCCACCGCCTTCAATCTGCTCTGGATGACGGTGTTCGGCAACGCCGCCATCTGGGCCAGCCAGCATGAGGGGGGCACAAGCCTCATCGACTCGGTCGGCAACATCGACACCCTGCTGTTCAACTTCTTTGACCTCTTGCCGGGAGCGGACATCACCTCGGCCCTCGCGGTGATCCTCATCAGCGTCTTCTTCGTCACCTCCGCCGACTCGGGAGCCTTCGTCATCGACAACATCGCCACCCAGGGCAAGGAGGGCTCACCGGTCTGGCAGCGCCTGTTCTGGGCTCTGCTGCTCGGGGTCACTGCGGGTACCCTGATGAGCACAGGGGGGCTGGCGGCACTCCAGTCCATGACCCTCATCGCCGCCCTGCCGTTTGCCTTCATCATGGTGCTGCTCTGCCTCGGACTCTGCCGCGGCCTTGTCGCAGACAAGGAGCACTCGGCCAGGCGCCTCTCCCCCGCCACTGACTTCTGGAACGGCAAGCAGTGGCGCACCCGGATGGATCACCTGCTGCGCCCCTCCACCGAGCAGGAAGCCCGCGCCTTTGTGGACAAGGTCGCCCTGCCCGCCCTGACGGCCCTGAGTCAGGAGTTCGCTGCCCGGGGCATCACCAGCCGGGTCGAAGAGGATGGGCCGGATCAGTGCCATCTGCTGGTGCCCCAGCAAGGTCGCCGGGACTTCTGCTACGGGGTGCGCATCGAGGCCCGCCCCGCTCCCGCCTTCAACCCCCTGGAGGCGGCCCACAACCACGATCCCGAGGCCCGCATCTTCGAGCCCATCACCTATTTTGCCGATGGCCGCGCCGGTTACGACATCCAGTACCTGACCCGGGACGAGCTGAGTGCCGACGTCTTGCGCCAGTACGAGCGCTATCTGGTGCTGATCCAGGACGAGGGGCAGGATCTGCTGAGCAGCGCCCCCGAACATACCCAGCCAACCCAGGGAGAGTGATGACCAGGCAGGGATCAAGTCAGCTCCCCGCCCGGAGCTTATGGCCGGGCACACTGGCGGCGAGGGCTGCCCCCACCACCCATCACAACAGAGAAAGGGGCCCCAGGGCCCCTTTCTCGTCACTGCCTCAACCTGCGTTGATTTCAGAGCCTCAACCGGCTCAGGCGGTTTTCACGCACTTCTGGATAAAGCTGTTCTTGGCCGCCCCGGCGAGCTTTTTATCCGCCGCCGCCTTCTCGCACTGGGTCGCCTTGTCGGCAGCCCCGTCCGTCTTCACGCACTTCTGGATAAAGCTGTTCTTGGCAGCCCCGGCCAGCTTCTTGTCGGCGGCCGCTTTCTCACACTGGCTTGCCTTGGCACTGGCGGAGGCATCTTTGACGCACTTGCCCATAAAGCTGGTCTTGGCGGCGCCCGCCAGCTTCTTCACCGCCGCCTGGGCCTCGCACTCTTGCTGCGCGCCAGAGGTCGCGCTCTGGGCTACCCCCATTCCCATGCCCATGACCGTCACACACAGACTCAACACCATCAGGATCCGCTTCATATGTCACACTCCCATCGTTCTATCCATTGTGGTTGGCCCCCACTCACGCGGGCCAAACGAGGCACTCTTGCCTCGCTGCACTATAGTCCCCCCTCCCCGTGACAACAAAATGCCCCCTTCCTTCTCGACAACCCCCTCCTTGCCCCCGCTCCGGCCACCCGGCGCCTTCGCTTCAATTGTTGAGCTGGCGCAAAAAATCCAGTCATTCCCTGCGGTTGCGTCAACTTTTGACTGGTTTGCGTATGAGGCTTGAGGATATGCTGGCCATTCGGCGCCTACAGCACCATCCGGGCCCCGCCCGCTGGTCTATGGAGCACATTGGAAGCTGTAATCAAGCGTGAGCTTTGGTGAGGCAACTCCTCGCTGAGAAAGCTAAGTGCCCCGATATCTTGAAGGAAATAAAACAATGAGTATTCTAAATGAAATTTCACAGTGGAAGCTTGATGCAAAATTCGAGGACTCTTCCCGCTATTTTTTTCATGACAAAGATATGTCAATGATTGAAAATGGTCGCTTCTCGTATGTTATTGGTAGAAAAGGCGTTGGAAAAACAGCCATTTCACAAAGTATCTCCGAAAGAAAATCACACAATACTTTTTCTGAAAAATTAACTTTTAAAAACTTCCCTTTCAATTCCTTATATGAACTTAGCGATAGCAATTACACCCAACCTAATCAATACATTACCCTGTGGAAGTATCTAATCTACAGTTCAATTTGCAGGATGTTTGTTAGAAATGAAGCCATTTCACCAGAAATAAGAATTGAATTAGAGAAAGTGTACGGTGGTAACGAACCTATTAGCAACCTAAGAAAAATGATAAGAAACTGGGTAACCAGCGAATGGAGAGTAAATATATTTGGAGTAGGTGGGGGAGCAAAATCTAAAGATGAGTGTGGCAAAAAAAACTGGATAGAGAAGGTTGATTTATTAGAGGATGTAATCTTAAAGTACATAGATGAATCAAATTATTATATAGTGTTTGATGAACTGGATGAGGACTATAGTAGCGTTATGCAGACAGGTGGGCAATCTAACTATCTAGCCCTTCTCACTGGACTATTCAAAGCCGTTCAAGATGTGAACGCCGTTTTCAGCCAAGGCAATGCTAGGGTGAAACCGATAGTATTTCTTAGAGATGACATATATGAATTATTAACGGACTCTGATAAGACAAAATGGGATGACTTTAAACTTGATTTGGATTGGGATCTAGATGGAATAAAAAGACTTCTCGCATTTAGAATTTCACGTGCACATAATCAACAATCTTCTCCCTTATCATTTAATGAAGCATGGTCTTTGGCATTCTCATCTCAAAACATTGACTATGGAAATAGACAACAAAAGTATACTGATATATTTTCATACATAGTGAAAAGCACTCACCTTAGACCACGTGATTTCGTACGCTACCTACAAGCATGTGCCACTGAAGCGCTTAACAGCGGACATAAAAAAATAACGCCAAGCATAGTCAAGAAAGTAGATAAAGCATTCTCCAATTACCTTAAGGATGAATTGATTGATGAGATTCATGGGGTGCTCCCTGAAATAAAGGAAGTACTGATGGTTATTTCTGAAATAAGGAAGCAGATTTTCTCAATCGAAGAATTCAAAGGGCAATACGAGAGATCGGTAAAAAGTGGGATGATAACTAAACCAAATCCAGAACTCGCATTAAAAATATTGTTCCACTTCAGCGTCATAGGCAATGAACCAAAACAAAAGCAAGTAAAATACTTCCGATACACAAATAAGGAAAGCAGGATGAATTTCAATGAAAACATAACTGTTCACAGAGGACTTTTCAAGTCCTTACAAATACTATGAATGGATACGAAATACTATCTTACGTGTTTTTACCAAAATCAAAGATACCCATCTTTCCGAGCCAGCGATTACTCAGCTGGCTTTATTTATTATCCCACCTATTCCAATCATCCACTCCGTATCGGGCAAGCAATATTTACCCGGCGGCCGCATGGTCAGAGACAGCAGCAAAAAAGTGGGTGTCCTGATTTGACCTCAATTTATCCTCTTCTATTTATCCACCTGGGCGCCGTCATACGGCTCACAATGCTTTGGTCATAAACCGGCTGTAGGGATCCTCACGGTAATGACCAAAGGGGCCGCACTCCTCAAACCCGAAGGCGTGATAGAGGTGATGCGCCGGTGCAAAGAAGGGCTGGCTGCCCGTCTCCAGGCTAAGGCGGGTCAGACCGCGCAGATAGGCCTCTTCCAGCACATGAGCCAGCAGTTGGCGGGCAATGCCACGGCGGCGGTAGCGGGCGGCGGTGCGCATCGATTTGATCTCGCCATGTCCCGCCTCCAGCCGTTTCAGGGCCACACAACCGGCCGCCTCTTCCCCGTCCCACAACGTCCAGAAACTGACGTCCGGTGCGCGCAGTGCCGCACCATCGAGGGCGTGCGTGCTCTCGGGGGGCGAGATGGCACGCATGTCGTTCAAGTGCTCTTCCAGCAGTGCCATCACGCGCGGGTCGGTCACATCATCCAGTCTGATTTGCATCCCTTCTCTCCTCTCTCTTGTTGCCCTTGTTGCGTGCCGGACCTTGCAGCGCGCCGCTGGCAGCGCTGACGGGGACTCGGCACATTGTCACTCCCGGATATACCGGCGCCTGCATGACTCCCCGCTCGCCCCCTCTTTGGTGCGTGCCACGGGCCGCCTTTGGCGGGTAATGCGTAGTCTTTGGTCGGTACTTGGTGCCCTGTTGAGCAGGTACTGCGCAGCCTTTTGTAGGCACTGCGCTGCCTCTCTTTCGTTGGTATTGCGTCGCCTTTCTTTAGTTGGTACTGCGTACCAGGGCGACCAGATAGCGGGCGGGCGTACTGCCCGGATTCACAAAGCGGGTGTCCCCCTCAATGCTCATGCAGAGACAATCGCCGGCGCGAAGCTGCCACTGCCCCTCGGACGATTCAATCTGCATCTCGCCTTCGAGCAGCCAGATCTGCTGGTGCCAATGGGTCGGCAGCGGCTGCGGTGCATACTGCACGCTCTGCCCGGCGGGGAAGTGCACCTCCACCATCTGCAGCGGCGCCTGAGGCAATGCCGTCAGATGGCGGCGCTGATAACCGGATTGCGGATCGGTCCAGACCGACTGATCTTCAACGCGGCGGCAGGGCGAGACCGACTCCTCTGGCTCATGAGTGAAAAGCGAGGCGAGCGGCACGCCCAGCGCGGTGGCCAGTTTATCGAGCACCACGGCGGTCGGGCTGCTCTGACCGCGCTCGATATTGGAGATATTGGAGCGACTCACCCCGGAGCGCTCGGCCAGTTGCTCCAGCGACCAGCCCTGTTGTTCCCGCAGCCCGTGCAGCCGCGCCGCCAGCATCTGTTGAAAATCCATGTGAAAATCCAAAATAAAGGAATTTAATCCAAAATACTGGATTTTTGTCACAAGTCGAGCTCTTTTTTATTGGGTGCCTGTGTTCCTGCCGCCACCAGCCACTCGTCGATGAGCCCCCCTCCGCGTCACGGTGCTTGGCGTATCAAACAGCCTCCTCGGTAACCGGAGAAGGCGCTATCGCCTGACTCTGTGGCGCGCTCTGTTCGGCGGCATGGCCACAGATGATGGGCAGCAGCGGCCAGCAAGGTGGGTGTCCTAATTTGAATAAATACCAATTTTAATAAATTAAAGCCCCCCATATGGGGAGAGAGTATGTGAAATTAATTTTTTTTGATCTTAATTCAAACTTTGATAATTATAAGAAGATATCATGGGGCTCCATTCAAGACCGACAGAGAGAGCTATATATGAAAATTCACTTTTTAAATCCACCGATTTTGATGCTATTAGCCTCTGCTGCTGTAGCTCAGCCACAAAAACTCTACTTAAAAGAAGACACCCAGCTTGATGGATTACTGGAAAATGCCTCTTTATTGGAGCTTGATGTTAATCGTGCACAAAATATTTTCTCAGCCATAAATATTGACACTGTTTATACTGGGGAGTTTTTCCATGAAAACTCAATAGTAAAGTTCACGAAAGGTGGCCAAAATTCTACCACATATTATCTTGGTTATAAAACAGCAGATAGTAGCTATCAAGGTACATGGTATCAAACTGATGGCTCCTCTGGGGACTTCACGTTAAAGGATGCCTCTAATGATACAGAGGATTGTTCTGGCGCCAATGAAACTGGCTGGAAGAATGGAATTTATTGCAATATGGATATAGATGGAGGCAGCTGGAGACTTGTTGCTGTTCGTGCTACATCTGACGTACGCATACCAGTAGCCACAATTTCATCTCTGACTGAGAACCAATATTTAGCAAATGATGTATGGGAAAATCTGATGGCCGCCTCATCAGAGATACTTTTCTACCAGCCCGACACAACTAACTGGGGTATAATGGATATTGCAACCGTTAGTAATAGTGGGATATGCAAACCATTAACTAAAGACTTGGGGACTAACCTATTAGTGCATGCAGAATCAAGTGGATGTGACATGAGTTCATTAGACTATAGTATGGTTGGACATCCCAGTCAAAACCTTCAGGGGGCAATGTATAAACATGGCCCTCAAATATGGTCAAAAACATCATCTTGGCCATATCCATATGTGTACAGCGCTAAGCTAATGGTGTTTGTAAGATAATAATATACTAGTAAAGTAAAGCCGATGAATTTCGGCTTTACTTTTTTAACTAAAAAAGCCTATATAATCTAGTCTATCCATATTTTATAAAATACAAGTGATATGCACTTACCTTTTGGTTAAGTCCACATTTGAAAGCCAATAACCTGTCGTCCGAGGAATATTATGGTTAGCAGACCGCAGTTCTCGGTGATCAGACTCAAAAAACCATCCCGTCCGGGATGGTTTTTTATTGGATGGCTTGAAAGGCAGGGACCTTCTTACCACCGCCCTTGGGGTGGCTGCTGGTTGCGCGATTCCACCATGGCAATGAGGATGGCCATCAGGCTCGATATCAGCATCAGCACCATAGCGATGGGCAATGAGAACAGGGCGTAATAAGTGCGCCCGATTTCTGCCAGGACGGTGTCTGCGGACACCATAAACGGCAGCGGCAACAGTAATATCAGGGCGAAGTAAAAGATGATCCTGGCGATCATCAGGGGGTTTTGAGGGACTGGGTCACTATTTTTCGGTACGGCCACATGATGGTCTGCTCCCTGCACTGTGGTGTTGTTGTCGATAAGCCGCGCCGTCGAGGCATCTGCGGCTCTGCTCGTCCATGAAGGGTGTCACCCTGATTAGCAGCCACGGCAGGCCGGGTCAACGGGCCCCGGGGGGCTGGAAATGACCCATAGACAGGGTTGTGCTGCCAGGGGCGAGCATAACAACGAGAGTGCAAACCAGATTCGTAAAAATGTCGCAGCAATCACTATCAGCGCACTTTCTGTCAGCAGGTTGTGAGGCACAACCAAAACGGGGAGTTGCGCCGTGGGCTGCGCTGTGATGCCCCCTCCCAGGCAGAGCGGTGCCCTGCGTGCGGCTCGGGTTCCCCGGCCTGGATGGCTTGGCTCTTGCTACTCAATCTGGCTACTCAATCTGACTAACGGGTCTGGCTGCACGGCCTTGATGGTGCGCCTTGATTACGCACGCTATACACGCACTCTGGCTGCGCCGAGCCAGTGTGACTGCGCTAGTCAGTTGCAGGCCGATCGCCGGGCTGCTGTGCCCCCAGCAGCGTGGTGCCGTAGGAGTTGTCCACCGTGCAGCGCCACTGCCCGCCGGGCTCTTTGCGAAACACATAGGTGGCGCGCCGGGTTTCATCGATCCACCCCTCCCCGCCCGGGTAGCGCAGCCGGGTCTCCATGATCACCAGGGCGTTGTCTGCCCCCTCGATCACCTCCATGGCCCCCTGGGTCACCTCAAGCTGACGGTCAAAGTAATCGGAGATGGCCGTGAAGGCGCGGCGGATGGCGGGAATGCCGCGCACCACCATGCCGGGTTTGACCACCAGGGCGGCGTCTTCGGCGTCGAAGGCCATCAGGGCGTCGAAGTCGCGCCGGGAGATGGCGGCGTCACAGGTCTCGATCAGGGTGCGAAGGGGATGCGGGCTCATACCGTGCTCCTTGTTTCAGGGGTATAGGGCGGGCTACCCGCCCTATACCGGACATCAATACCGGACATAAAAAAATCCCCCGCTTTCGCGAAAAAGCGGGGGATCGTCAGCGTCTCATGACGGCTTAACCGAGCAGGAAGGCCTTGAGGCGGCCAAAGTCTGCGGGCAGATCGTGAGACAGGAGCGGCAGCGCGGCGTGCTTGGCGAGCGGGCCGGGCAGCGGTACATCCAGATTCAGGATCTCGTCCACCGACTCTTTGAACTTGGCCGGATGGGCGGTGCAGAGGAACACACCGACCTCGTCTTGCCCAAGCTGCTCGTTCAGCAGATCCCAAGCAATCGCCCCGTGGGGCTCGCACAGGTAATCCAGCTGATGCAGGCGCTGCAACGCATCCCGGGTCTGGGCATCATCACGCATCCCTGAGCCCAAGGTTTCCAGCGCCCAGCCGTTGCGACGGCACAGCTCTTCCACGCGCGGCCAGTTGTTGGGGCGGCTCACGTCCATGGCGTTCGACAGGGTCGCGACCGTCTGGTGCGGCTCCCACTGGCCGGTTTTCAGGTAGCGCGGCACTGTGTCGTTGGCGTTGGTGGCGGCGATAAAGCGCTTCACCGGCAGCCCCAGCGCCTTGGCGATGAGACCCGCGGTGAGGTTGCCGAAGTTGCCGGACGGCACGCTGATGACCGCCTTGGCGCGATCGGCTTTCGGCAACTGGGCCACGGCTTCGAAGTAGTAGCAAACCTGGGCCAGCAGGCGGCTGATGTTGATGGAGTTGGCGGAGTTGAGGCCGATGGCGGTCTTGAGCCCTTCATCGTCGAAGGCATCCTTGACCAGCGCCTGACAGGCATCGAAGTCGCCGTCGATGGCGAGGGTGCGGATGTTGCCGCCGAGGGTGCAGAAGAGCGCCTCCTGCAAGGGGCTTATCTTGCCCTTGGGGTAGAGGATCACCACTTCAATCCCCTCCAGGCCGTAGAAGGCGTGGGCCACGGCGGCGCCGGTGTCGCCGGAGGTGGCGGTGAGGATGGTGATCTTGTCATTGGTTCTGAACGCAGCCAGACACTGGGCCATAAAGCGGCCGCCGAAATCCTTGAACGCCAGGGTCGGGCCGTGGAACAGCTCCAGGGCATAGGTGCCATCTTTGAGCTTCACCAGGGGCGCCGGGAAGGTGAAAGCGGCGTCGATAAGCTCGCTCACCTTGGCAGCCGGTACTTCGTCACCCAGCAGGTGGCTCAGGATGCGGGCCGAGCGCTCGGCCAGCGGCAGATCCAGCAGGGCATCCACGTCGACCAGCGGCTCCAGGGTCTCTGGGAAGAACAGCCCCTGTTCGCGGCCCAGACCCTGACGCACCGCCTGGGCGAAGCTCACCTGTTCACTCTTGACCTTGATGTTGTAAAGATTCATAGCTCGCTTCCTGTTACCCGTGCCCCGGCCATGTCCAGTTTGCAGACCCGGGCAAATCCATCTTCATTGCGCACGAAGTGCGCTTCCATCCACTCTTTCATGCGTTCGGCCTGGGCCAGATCCTTCATCACCACGAACACGGTGGGACCGGACCCCGAGATGCCGGTGGCCAGCGCCCCGTTCTGGGCCCCCTGGGCCCGCACCTCGTTGAAGCCTTCAATCAGGGCCGCGCGATAAGGCTCGGCGATCACGTCTTTCAGGACGCTGGCGGCCAGCCCTTCCTGGCGGCTGTAGCTGGCATGCACGAAGGCGGCCAGCCGGCGGCCATAGGTGAGGCAGTCCTGGCGGCGATACTGGGCCGGCAGGATGGCGCGGGCGGCGGCGGTGGAGACCACGGTGCCCGGGTAGCAGACCACCCAGTACCACTCGTCAAACACCGGGATGCCCTGGCTGATGACGCCCCCCTCCTCCAGCACCAGCTGCATGCCGCCCAGATAACAGGGCGCCACGTTGTCGTAATGGACGGAGCCGGAGATCTTCCCTTCCATCTCCCCCATCAACAGCAGCAGGTCGTGTTCATTCAGGGGCGCACCGTGGAAGGCGTTGAGCCCTTCCAGCGCCGCCACGACGCTGCAGGCACTCGATCCCAGACCCGAGCCCACCGGCAGGTTCTTCTCCAGCACCATTTCCAGCGGCTTGAGACCCAGGCCGCGCTTCTCAAGCGCCTCGCCATAGGCGACCCAGCAGTCGTGGAGGATGTTCTTTTTCGGGTCGTCCGGCAACTTGTGGGCGTAACGGCCCACGGAAGAGAGAGCGAAAGGCACCTCTGCCGATTTGACCTGGACGCGGTCACCCAGCAGGGAGCCATCCACGGGGGCGAGCGCCGCCCCCAGGACGTCAAAGCCCACGCTCAGGTTGGCGCTGGAGGCCGGGGCATAGGCCACCACGCTGCCACCGATTTCTACATTCGGGTTCATCTCTGAACTCATGTTACAGCTCCTGCTTCCAGTTCTGGGTGCGCAGCACGTCGGCGAAGACACCGGCGGCGGTCACTTCGGTTCCTGCGCCATAGCCGCGCAGTACCAGGGGGATGGGCTGGTAATAGGTGGAGAAGAAGGCGAGCGCGTTCTCCCCGTCTTTTACCTTGAACAGGGGCTCGTCGCCACCCACCGCCTTGATGGCTACCTTGCACTTGCCACCCTCGATGGAGCCGACGTAACGCAGCACCTTGCCTTCACGCTGGGCCGCCGCGAACTGGTCGCGGAACCAGCCGTCGGCCTCGGGCAGGCGGGCCATGAAGGCTTCCACGTCGCCGCTCACGTCAAAGCCCGGCGGCAGTGCCTGCTCCACCTCCACATCGGAGAGCTCCAGCCCCATGCCGGCCTCGCGGGCCAGGATCAGGAGCTTGCGAGCCACGTCCATGCCATTCAGGTCATCGCGGGGATCGGGCTCGGTGAAGCCGTTGCCGCGGGCGATCTGGGTAGCCTCGGAGAAGGCCATCCCCTCGTCCAGCTTGCCGAAGATGAAGGAGAGCGACCCGGACAGGATGCCGTCGAAGGCGCGCAGCTTGTCGCCGGCCTTGATGAGGTTTTGCAGGTTCTCGATGACCGGCAGGCCAGCGCCCACGTTGGTCTCGTACAGGAACTTGCGGCGGGTCTGGCGGGCGGTGCGACGCAGCGCCTTGTAGTAATCCAGCGACCCGGTGTTGGCCTTCTTGTTCGGGGTGACCACGTGGAAACCGGCCCCGAGGAAGTCGGCGTACTGGACGGCCACGGCTTCGCTCGAGGTGCAATCGACGATCACCGGGTTGATGAGGTGGCTCTCTTCCACCAGCTTCTTCACCGCCTCCAGGCTGAAACTGCCTTGTGCTTCCACCAGCTGTTCACGCCAGTTGGCGAGGGCCAGACCGTCCTTGTTGACCGCCATCTGACGGCTGTTGGCGATGCCCACTACACGCAGGCCGGTGCCCTGCTCGGCCAGTACCGGCTGCTGGCGGGCAATCTGATCCACCAGGGCTGCACCGACGCCGCCCACCCCGACCACGAAGAGATCGATGAACTGCTGGCTGCCAAAGAAGTTCTGGTGGCACGCCTTGATGGCTTCCGCCACCTTGCCGGAGCGCACGACCGCGGAGATGGAGCGCTCGCTCGACCCTTGCGCGATGGCGACGATGTTGATGGAGGCCTGGGCCAGGGAGGTGAAGAAGCGCGCCGCCATCCCCTTGGAGGTACGCATGCCGTCACCGATGAGGGAGATGATGGCCAGATCGGTCATGATCTCGAGCGGGTCCAGCAACTGGTTCTTGAACTCCAGCTCGAACTCGCGCTCCAGCACCTTGCGGGTCTTGTCGCTGTCGTAGCTGTGGATACAGAAGCTGACACTGTACTCGGAGGACGACTGGGTGATCAGCACGATGCTGACCCCGGCGCGGGAGACGGCGGAGAAGATGCGACCGGCCATGCCCACCATGCCCTTCATGCCGGGACCGGAGACGTTGAACATGCACATGCCGGAGAGATCCGAGATCGCCTTCACCTTCAGATCGTCATCCCCCTGATCGACCCCGATGAGGGTACCCGGACCCTGAGGGTTGAAGCTGTTCTTGATGAGGCAGGGGATGTGGAACTGGGCCACGGGGGCGATGGTCTTCGGGTGCAGCACCTTGGCACCGAAGTAGGAGAGCTCCATCGCCTCTTTATAGGAGAGGGTTTTGAGCAGGTAGGCATCCGGTACCAGGCGCGGGTCGCAGTTGTAGCAGCCTTCCACGTCGGTCCAGATCTCGCAGCACTCGGCGTCCACGCAAGCGGCCAGCACGGCTGCGGAATAGTCGGAGCCGTTGCGGCCCAGCAGCACGGTTTCGCCCTTGTCGCTGCCACCGGTGAAGCCCGGCATCAGGTAGAGGCAGTCAGAACGCAGACCCTTGGCGGCGAAGCGCAGGCGGGAGGCTTCGATGTCCACATGGGCTTCGAGGTAGCCGCCATCGGTGACCAGCAACTGCTCGGGCACGATGAGATCCAGCTCGATGCCGCGCACCCGCAAGAGCTCGTGCATGAAGGCGATGGAGAGGTTCTCGCCACGGCTCAGGATGCGGGCCTGGACGTTGTCCGGGCACAGCCCCAGCAAACGGATACCCTGCATCAGCCGCTCGACCTGATCCAGTTCGCTGGTCAAACGAGCCTGCAGCGCCTTGTCATCCAGCGCGGGATAGGCGGCCTTCAAGCCGGCCAGCAGGCGGGAGAAGATGCCGTTGATCTCGAACAGGGTACTGCTTGCATCCATGCCGCGACTGGTCTGTTCCACCAGGGCGACCAGGTGATTGGTCACCTTGGCCGGTGCCGACAGCACCAGGGCCACCTGGGATTGGCCATGGGTATTCACCGCGATATCGGCAACCCGCAAGAAACGCTCTGCGTCGGCCAGTGACGACCCGCCAAATTTCAACACTCTCATCGCTATCTCCCTGTATTCCCTGCAAATTGATCTGCTAATTGGTCTAAAAACAATCCAACAAAAAAGGCCCGTACTGGGTGGGTACGGGCCTTTTTCTGATTTCTGTGCTTGTTCGTCAGCGCATCAACCGGCCCCAGTGCCACCTGTGGTGGTACCGGTAATAATGGTGGTGGTGATGATGTTGGTGAATAGCTGCATGACGAACACTCTTGAACGAATCTGGTTGTTAGCAATACCGCGCCCGGCGAGGGGCTGTCAACCTAAACCTCCTTGCCAAACTTGCGGGCAAGGTCTTTGCAGAGCAGATGGAGCATATTGAGATCCCGCTGCGGCAGCATGGGCACTCGGTCCATCACCCATTGATGCAGTTTTTCATCCTGCGAAACTCCGAGTTCACCAAGCAATTCTGCTGTTTTTGATTTCAGCACGCGAACCTGCCCGGTACTCTCGAAATTTTCTGCTACGTCCTGCTCGTCGCTCACTTTCTGGTCATCGAGCAGCGGACTCAACTCATAGGCATACAGCATGATCGCCTGACCCAGGTTCAGGGACGGGTATGAGACCTTGAGAGGCAGGTAGCTGATGAGATCCACCTGGGCGAGTTGTTCGTTGGAGAGTCCCGACTCCTCGCAGCCAAACACGATGGCCACCTTCTTGAGGGAGGGCTTGGCCCGGACCTGGTCGCGAATGTCCGCCGGGGTGAGGTAGTGCTGGTAGCGGCCGCGCTGCCGGGCGGTGGTGGCGACCACCAGATCCATGTCCGCCAGGGCCTCTTCCAGGGTGTCGAAGGCTTGCGCATCCGTCAGGATCTCCTGCGCCCCGTGGGCAACCCAGCTCGCCTCCTCCTCTTCGTGCACCCGGCTCCCCACCAGTCGCATGGCATCGAAGCCCATGGTCTTCATGGCGCGGGCAGCAGCCCCCACGTTGGCGGCACGGGCGGGCGACACCAGCACAAAATAGAGTTTCATCGGGTTCTCTCCAGGATGGGGCCGACGCCGCGAACTGCGGCGAACCGTCGGCAAAACAGGGGCGCAATCTACCGTTTATCCCGAAATATTGCCACTTGAACAGATGTTTGGATGTTGCCATAGTGGCCTTGGACGCGAGTCCGCCGCCTCAGGGCACTGACGCCATGGGCCCGACAGATCACAAGGAAGAGAGAGATGCAGCAGCCATTGGAGCAGGCGGTCGCCGAGACGATCCTGCAACGTTTTGAGTCGTTTTACAGCCGCTTTCTCGAGATAACCCAGGGCAGCAAGAGCCGTTTCGAGAACAGCGACTGGCTGGGGGTGCAGCTCGCCGGTCGAGAGCGCATCCGCCTCTATGATCACCATGTCGGCGCCACCACGGCGCAGATCAAACAGATGATGGGGGAGCAGCTGCCGACCCAGGCCCTGCTCAAGCAGGTGAAAGGCGCCTTCAGCGATCTCCTGCCCCGCTGCGAGAACTTCGAGGTGGCGGAGTCCTTCTTCAATTCCGTCTATCGCCGCATCTTCCGCCATCGCAACATCCGCGACGAGAACCTTTATATCCACCCCTTCGTGAGCCGGGGCGACAAGCCTGACCTGGGATCCTTGCTGCGTATCTATCGCACCGATCTCTCCCACCTGCCCCAGACCCTGAGCCAGCTGCTCGGGGATTACAGCTTCACCCTCCCTTTCGAAGACAAGCAGCGGGACATCATGGACATCCACCGCCATCTGGCAGAGAGCGGCCCGGCCATCCTGCACGAGGAGCCCTTCGCCATCGAACTGCTCAGGGAGGTGTTCTATCGCAACAAGGGAGCCTATCTGGTGGGGCTCATCCGGGTGAAGGGCGAAGTCTATCCCTTCATCCTGCCCTTGCTCAGCACCGGTCAGAGCATCTATGTGGACACCGTCATCTTCGAGCCGGAGCTTGCTTCCATCGTGTTCGGCTTCGCCCGCGCCTACTTCATGGTCTATGCCCCGGTGCCGGCGCTCTTTGTGGCCTTCCTTCGCCAGATCATGCCCCGCAAGCCGGACTATGAAATCTACAACGCCATCGGCTGCCAGAAGCACGGCAAGACCGAGCTCTATCGCCACTATCAGCAGCACCTGGCCCAGAGCCGGGAGCAGTTCGTCATTGCGCCCGGCATCAAGGGGATGGTGATGAGCGTGTTCACCCTCCCCTCCTACGATGTGGTGTTCAAGGTGATAAAAGACGAGTTCACCCCGCCCAAGGAGGTGAGCCACGAGCAGGTGAAGGAGAAATACCGGCTGGTAAAACAGCACGATAGAGTGGGCCGCATGGCAGATACCCAGGAGTTCACCAACTTCGAGTTTCCCCTCGATCGCATCTCGCCAGAGCTGTTGACCGAGCTCAAGGCGGTGGCGCCTTCTGCGCTTACCCTCACCGCCGACAAGCTGGTGATCAAACACCTCTACACCGAGCGCAAGATGATCCCGCTCAACCTCTATCTGGATCAGGCGGACGAACAGCAGACCCGCCTCGCCCTGGAGGAGTACGGCAACGCCATCCGCCAGCTCGCGGCGGCCAACATCTTCCCCGGCGACATGCTGTTCAAGAACTTCGGGGTGACTCGCCACGGCCGGGTGGTCTTCTACGACTACGACGAGATCTGCTATATGACGGAGTGCAACTTCCGCCAGATCCCGCCGCCGCGCTACCCGGAGGACGAGTGGAGCGCCGAACCCTGGTATTCGGTGGCACCCAACGACATCTTCCCGGAGGAGTTCGCCACCTTCCTGCTGCAAAAACCCCAGGTGCGGGAGATCATGATGCAGTTGCACAAGGAGCTCTTCGATGCCAACTACTGGAAGATGCTGCAGAGCAACATCAAGGAGGGGATGTTCGAGGATGTCTATCCCTACCGGCGCAAGAAGCGGTTTCGCTTCCAGCGAGGGGGATGACCCGACATCAGGCACAAAAAGGGACGCCATGGCGTCCCTTTTCACATTCTTCTGCACGCTGGCGCAGGGGCCGCCTGCGACAGCCTTTGACGAGATTCCGGCTTATTTCACGGCGTCAAAGGTCAGCAAGGTGGCCTTGTCGGCATCCTTGAGTACCAGCTGTTTGCCGCTGATCTGGAAGCTAGCCACCTTCTCCAGGGTCTGCAGGTAGTTCATCTCCTTGCCGGCCAGATCCCCCGCACACATCATGCGCGTCGAACCCATGGCGCCCAGCGTCAACACGCCGTCACCCTGCTCTGTGATGCCGCCAAAGTAGCGGTTGCAGCCGCCCTTGCCCGCCACCTTGTCACCGGCGACCTGCAGGGTGAAGGTATCACCGCTCGCCCCTTGCAGTTGCCAGGTCGATGCCTGCAATTGTGCCAGCGTGGAACCCGTAGTCATGGCGCAGCCTCCCAGGGCCAGAGCGGCCAGCAGGATCAGTTTGTTGTTCATCAGTTCACCTCGTGATGGAGCGTGTCGTAACGACACGGAGTGAGGGGCCTGTGTACCATGACTGCGGCGTCAATCAAAACTCTTTTATTGTGATCGGGGTTCCCTTTACTCCCCGCTGGCATGTGCCATGCTTGTAGTCCTGTTCGGACCCAGGGAGGGGAAACGAATGGTCAAGTCTCTCGTCATCGCCATGGCATCCAGCCTCGTCTTTTCGGCTCAGGCCGCCGACTGGAGTTTTCTCCAGACCGAATCGGACAACCCGCTCTACGTCAAAAGCTATTCCGGCGTACTGCTCGGCAACCAGAGCCATCTTGGCGACAACTTCGACCTCTGGCTCATCAATACCGGCTACCAATACCCGCTTCAGGATGACATCAGCCTCTACATGGAGGCCGGCCCCGCCATCGGCCCCCAGAGCGGGCAGGCCGGGTTCAATATCAGCTCTGGGGTGCGCTATCGCCTCTCCCCGTCACTCAACATCGGCAGCCAGCTCAAGCAACTGGAGGTGAGCAAGGCCAGCACACTGGTTGAGCTCAACAGCAGCCTGCTGGTGACACCCTCCCTGGCCATCACCGCCAATTACGGACTCAGTGCCTTCAGCACGGAACACTTTCTCACTCTGGGAGTGGGCTTCAACTTCTGAGGTTCAGAGGAGCCTGGCGCCGCTCACCAGCACACCGTTGAGGTCGGCGTAGACATAGTCGCCGGGCGCTATGGTCACACCGGCAAAAGAGACCACGGTGTCCAGCGTGCCCAGGCCCCGTTTTTCGGTCTTGACCGGGCAGGGGGCCAGGGCCTTGACCCCCAGCGCCAGGGTCGCCAGCGTCCCCACATCCCGCACGGCACCATTGATGAGGATCCCCTCCCACCCCTGCTCCACCGCCTTGATGGCCAGCTGATCCCCGAGCAGCGCCCGACGCAGGGAGCCGCCCCCGTCGATCACCATCACCTTGCCATGGCCGGGACGATTGACCAGATCACGCACCAGGCTGTTGTCTTCAAAGCAGGAGAGGGTCACGGCCTCGCCGTAAAACAGCGCCTTGCCGCCATAGTCCTGAAACAGGGGGTCAGCGATCCTAAGGGCGTCGCCATGTTCATCGCAAAGGTCGGGCAGCAGGTCCAGCATGATCATCATCCTTCCATGGAGTGAAATGTGTCCGCTCATTCTTTCATCATGTCGGGGCGCTGACAATCCACCGGCCAGGTGCCCTGTGCGGATGGCGGGGGGCCATGTCAGCCCGAAGGCCTGAGCCGCCAGCGGGACGCAAGCGCCCCCAGATGACAGGACGGCCCTTCCAGCAACACGGGCACCAGCCAGAGCTCTCCTTCACGCACCCAATAGAGGGCATTCTGGCCAAATCGGGCGGCCAGCCGGATCGCCTCTGGCAGCGAAAGCGGCAACAATAGCGACGCCTCCTGCCAGCGCTCATCCTCATCGCTCCCCCAGACCTCTCCCATGACGGGACACTCGCCCACTTGCCGGACAAGGGCTCGCTGGCGACGGGCATTGCGGCGCAGCCCCACCCACCGGCTGGCCGGGTTCCAGGCCGTGACAATGGCATAGGCTGGGCAGCTGGGAGGCGCAAAGGGGGCGATGAAGCACACTTTTCTGTAGTTTTCCCACAAAGTCATGTCAACCACATGTTACATCCAATTACATTTATTAAGGGCGAAAAAGCGGGTCAGCCCAAGTATGATGCAGCGAACTCGGGGATTGACTTATATCAAAGCTGAGTTAAAAAGTTGCTATCTGACGGCAAAGAGTGTTGTTATGCGCCTGTTAACTGATAAAATGCAGCAACTTTTGTAATGGACTACCTCTCCGGGCTTCTCTTGTTCAGACTTGTTGAGAGCCCATGTACGGCACAGGGATGCTTGCCGACATAGTTACCAAATTCGCGATGATTCGACCTGATATTCATACCCAGGATGACGTAATAAATTTTCAGGACCGGTCGGATAACGCCAAAGAGTGTTAAAATTTCGATAATTAACTGATAAGAATCTGGGAATACTCATGCAAACACCACATATTCTGATCGTCGAAGACGAGCTGGTCACCCGCAACACCCTCAAGAGCATCTTCGAAGCCGAAGGCTACATCGTGCTCGAAGCCAACAACGGTGACGAGATGCACCAGGCCCTGACCAGCCACACCATCAACCTGGTGATCATGGACATCAACCTGCCGGGCAAGAACGGCCTGCTGCTGGCGCGCGAGTTGCGTGAAGATGACAACATCGCCCTGATGTTCCTGACCGGTCGCGACAACGAAGTGGACAAGATCCTGGGGCTGGAGATCGGCGCAGATGACTACATCACCAAGCCGTTCAATCCCCGTGAACTGACCATCCGTGCCCGCAACCTGCTGAGCCGCACCATGAACGTGGCCGCCGGTGGCGAAGAGAAGAAGCTGGTGGAACGTTATCTGTTCAATGGCTGGGCCCTGGACATCAACAGCCGCGCCCTGGTCAGCCCGGCTGGCGACATGTTCAAGCTGCCCCGCTCCGAGTTCCGCGCCATGCTGCATTTCTGCGAGAACCCGGGCCAGATCCAGACCCGTGCCGAGCTGCTCAAGAAGATGACGGGCCGCGAACTCAAGCCCCACGACCGCACCGTGGACGTGACCATCCGCCGTATTCGCAAGCACTTCGAGAGCGTGGGCGACACCCCGGAGATCATCGCCACCATCCATGGCGAAGGCTATCGCTTCTGCGGCGAGCTGGAGCAGGAGTAATCCTCCCCACTCCCGAGTTGAAAAGGCGCCCTGTGGCGCCTTTTCCATGTCTGCGCCTTTCAGCTTGGCCGCTCTGGCACTCTCGCCGGCATCAAAAAACAGACAACAAAAAGCCCACTCGCAGGAGTGGGCTTTGTGTGTGAAGACTGGAGCGGGCAGCGGGAATCGAACCCGCATCATCAGCTTGGAAGGCTGAGGTAATAGCCATTATACGATGCCCGCTAGGCATCAAAACTTGCTTGGTGTGATGGGGAATCCCCACGACAGACAGCCATCTGGCTGATATGGACAACGGCGCGTGCCGCTATCTGGAATGTGGAGCGGGTGATGGGAATCGAACCCACGTATGCAGCTTGGGAAGCTACCGTTCTACCATTGAACTACACCCGCGTCAGTGGCCTCTACTATATGCATTTTGCCGCCGAGCGCAATCACCGACCTCGCATTTTTTGCCATAAATCAAGCTGTTCGGCCAACTAATGAGCATGAAGCCGATTTTTCACACAATGATGTTCCTCCGCCCGGTTCTGCAAGGTTGCCAAGCCGTGGGGGCGACGATAGTCTTGCGCCACTCGTTTGAGGAGGGTGGTAATGGACAAGAACAGACAGAAACATCTCTATGGCTGGTTGCGCAAACAATCGGGTCATGGTCGGCGCTGGATCGGCATCTCCATCGCCTTCGGGCTGGGTCAGGGCGTCCTGATGGTGATGCAGGCCTGGTTGCTGGCGACCCTGCTGCACGGTTTCATCATCGAAGGCTCCACGCCGGAGCACTCCGCTCCCCTCTTCATCAGTCTGTTGCTGGTGACCCTGACCAAGGCGGCCCTGGCCTATGGCCGCGAGGTGGCGAGTTTCAAGGCGGGCAGTGCGGTGCGCCAGGCCATCCGCGAGCTGGTGCTCACCCGCCTCGCCAGGCTCGGCCCTGCCTATATCCAGCGTCGCCCTGCCGGTAGCTGGGCCAGCCTGCTGCTCGAGCAGATCGAAGAGATGCAGGACTTCTTCTCCCGTTATCTGCCCCAGATGGCCATCGCCGTCTTTATTCCCCTGGTGATCCTGGTCTCCGTGTTCCCGGTCAACTGGGCGGCGGGCCTCATTCTGCTCGGCACCGCCCCCCTCATTCCTCTCTTCATGATCCTGGTGGGGGTGGGCGCCGCCGATGCCAACCGCCGCAACTTCCAGTCGCTGGCGCGCCTCTCAGGCCACTTCCTCGATCGCCTCAAGGGGCTGCGCACCCTGCAGCTTTTCATGCGCACCCGGGCGGAAGGGGAGGCCATCCGCGATGCATCGGAAGATTTTCGCGAGCGCACCATGGAGGTACTGCGCCTCGCCTTCCTGAGCACGGCCGTGCTGGAGTTCTTCGCCGCCATCGCGGTGGCCCTGGTGGCCGTCTACTTCGGTTTCTCCTACATCGATCACCTCAACTTTGGCAGCTATGGCGTCAAGGTCACCCTCTTTACCGGCCTGTTCGTGCTCTTCCTCGCCCCCGAGTTCTACGCGCCGCTGCGGGAACTCGGTGCCCACTATCACGCCAAGGCACAGGCCATTGGCGCCGCCGAACAACTGCTGGAATTTCTCGAGGCCGACGTGAGCGAACCCGCCTCCGGGACGCTCCCCTTCCATGCGGATGGCCCCGTCAAGGTAGAAGCCCGCAGCCTGGAAGTGCTGAGCGCCGAGGGCAAGGTGCTGGTCGGTCCCCTCGATTTCACGCTGGAAGCCGGCACGCGCACCGCCCTGGTCGGCATCAGCGGCGCGGGCAAGAGCTCCCTGGTCAATGCCCTGCTCGGTTTTGCCCCCTATCGCGGTTCCCTGTGCGTCAACGGAGTGGAACTTCGTACCCTGGACATCAGCCAGTGGCGCCAGCAGCTAGGCTGGCTCTCCCAGAATCCCCAACTCTTCCACAGCTCCCTGCGGGACAACCTGCTTCTGGCCAGACCATCCGCCAGCGACGCCGAGCTGGAATCCGCGCTCAAGCGCGCCCAGGCCTGGGAGTTCGTCAACGAGAAAGGGCTGGACTATCGGGTCGGGGATCAGGCGGGCGGTCTCTCCGTCGGCCAGGCCCAGCGCATCGCCCTTGCCCGTACCCTGCTCAAGACGACCCAGATGATGGTGCTGGATGAACCCACTGCCAGCCTGGATCGCCATTCTGAGCGAGCCGTCATGAGCGCCCTCGAACAGGCCGCACAAGGTCAGACCCTGCTGATGATCACCCACCGCCTCGATCAGCTCAGCCAGATGGACAACATCCTGGTGCTGGCGCACGGCAAGCTGGTGGAGCAGGGACGTTTTGCCGCACTCGGCGAGGCCCAGGGCCCCTTCGCCCGCCTCCTGTCGCAATCCCAAGGTTTCGGAGACTCTCTCGATGACTGATCTATTGCCGTTCCTGCGCCTTTATCGCCAGCACTGGCTCAGCCTCTCCATCGGCCTGCTGCTGGCCCTGGTCACCCTGGTGGCCGGCATGGGCCTGCTCTCCCTCTCCGGCTGGTTCCTCTCCGCCGCCGCCGTCGCCGGGCTGGCGGTCGCCACCCGAGACACCTTCAACTACATGACCCCTGCGGGGGGCGTGCGTTTCTTCTCCATCGTGCGCACCGCCAGTCGCTGGGGCGAGCGGGTCGTGAGCCACGACGCCACCTTCCGGGTGCTGACCCGGCTGCGGGTCTGGTTCTGGCAAAAGCTCTCCCCTCTCTCCCCCGGCTCCCTTGCCGGTTTTCGCCAGGCTGACCTGCTCAACCGTCTGGTGGCCGACATCGACGCCATGGATCACGTCTATCTGCGCCTCATCACCCCCATTGGGGCGGCGCTGCTGAGCTGCGCCGGGCTGGTCTTCTTCCTCTCCTTCTTCGATGGTCGCCTGGCGCTGACGCTGGGAGCCATTCTGCTCTTTGGCATGCTGGCCTTGCCCCTGGTCTTCTATTTTGCCGGGCGCGCACCGGGCCGCCAGCTCATCGCCGAGAAGTCCAACCTGCGCACCCGCATGGTGGACTATCTGGACGGCCAGGCCGAACTGCAGATGTTCGCCGCCGCTCCCGAGGCGCTCACCGGATTGCAGCAGGCGGAGCAGGCCCTGATCCGGGCCCAGGCCCGCATGGCCCGCGTCAGCGGCCTGGCCGCCTTCTCGGTGCAGTTGCTGAGCGGCTGGACTCTGACCCTGATGCTCTGGCTGGCCGGTCACGGCGTCGGTGGCAGTGCCCCTGACCCCATCACGGCACTCATGGTGTTCGCTACCCTGGCGAGCTTCGAGGCGCTGCTGCCGCTGGCCGGTGCCTTCCAGCACCTCTCCACCAGCCTCACCTCCGCCCGCCGTCTCAACGAGATCCTGCAAGAGGCCAAGGCACCGGAGTGGGGCGCACAGCAAGCCCCCGCTGCCCGGGGTGCCGTGCACATAAGCGACCTGCATTTCACCTATCCAGGCCAGGATGCTCCCGTGCTGCAAGGGTGCACCCTGCAACTGCATGCCGGGGAGAAGCTGGCGCTGCTGGGGCAGACCGGCTGTGGCAAGTCCACCCTGATGGGGTTGCTGACCCGGGAGTGGACGGCCCTATCGGGGGAGATCCTGCTCGATGGCAAGCCCCTCACCGATTACAGCGAAGAGGCGCTGCGCGCCTCCTGCTCCGTGGTGAGCCAGCGGGTCCACCTGTTTGCCGATACCCTGCGTGGCAACCTCACCCTGGCCGCCCCCGGAGCCAGCGACGAACGGCTCATCGAGGTACTCACCCAGGTGGGGCTCGGAACTCTGCTGCGCGATGAGGGTGAGCAGGCCGAACAGGGGCTGGATGCCTGGCTCGGGGATGGCGGGCGTCCGCTCTCCGGCGGAGAGCGCCGCCGCATCGGCATCGCCCGCGCCCTGCTCCACGATGCACCGCTCTGGCTGCTGGACGAGCCCACCGAAGGGCTCGATACCCAGACCGAACGGGAGATCATGGATCTGCTGCTGACCCTGGGGGCGGATCGCACCCTGCTGCTCATCTCCCACCGCCTGCTGGGGCTGGAACGGATGGACAGGGTAGCCCTGATGGAAGAGGGTCGCATCCGTCTGTGTGCCCCCCACCAGGAGCTGCTGGAAGATGATCACTACCGCAGCCTGCACCGGCGACTGGCCCCCGCCTGATCCGGGGTCGTCTCGCTACAATCCATTGATATGGCTAAAAATGGGGCTGGTCGCCATCGGCGACTGCCCCCTATAATGGCCCACTCGCCACCCAACAAGATGCCGATATGAAACGCCTGATCCTGATGATGCCCCTGATTGCCTCCGGTTGCGCCGACTTCGCCTTCAACAGCAATCTGGACAAGGAAAACTTCGACGAGTACTTCAAGCCGGGGAGCGTGCGGATCTACGAGCAGAGCGAGCTCGCCGACCTCAACTACCTCTATCTCGGCACCGTCGAGGGGGAATCCTGCCAGAGCGATGCCAATCAGGCGGTGCCCAATGCCGGTGAAGCCCGCACCCTGGCCCGCCGCCGCGTGGCGGACATGGGGGGCAACGGCGTCAGCTTCGACAAGTGCGCCGAGTTCAGCGACGTGCCCGGCTGCCTGAAGCAGGTGATCTGCTACGGCCAGGCGCTGAAAGTGGCCGAAGAGAAGTAAGTCCTGCCATGGCGATCGCCATCGTGCGACTCGGCAGCCCCCGCCTCGAGGATGAGGGGCTTCGCATCGGCACCGTGCGTCGCCCCCCTCGCGGCGTGCCCAAAGCGGCGTTCGCCAGCCAGGATTGGTACGACGTCTGGTTCCCCAATCTGGCCCCCAGCGCCGAGACCATGAAACTCGGTCAGACTGCCGACACCCCGGCCCGGTGGACCGCCTTCTGCAAGCAGTACAAGGCCGAGATGGCCGCCCCGGCTGCGAGGCACGATCTGGCCCTGCTGGCCGCCCTCTCCCACACCACCCATTTCTCGGTGGGGTGCTACTGCGAACAGGAGTCCCGCTGCCATCGCAGTGTGCTGAGGGCCCTGCTGGCCGACGCGGGTGCATTGCTGCGCTGAGCGCCCGTCATGGATGAACACCCCGCATGAGAAGAGGGCACCCCGGGGTGCCCTCTTCTTTATGATGTCGGCTAGTACGCATTCGATGACAAGGAAACCTCCACTCGTCGTCGCAAGGCCTGTTCCTCATCATGGGTCATGCCCGGCAGCGGCCCCCGGGGGTTGCTGGCAAGCCATACCACCAGATCGTCAACCGTCTCCTCCAGGGGGCGAAAGTTCAGCCCATGGACGATGGCGGCCTCGGCGCTGATGGTGCCATACCCAGCATACTCCGGCAGCTCGCTTGGCAGCAGCGTGGGATAGCTTTGCCAGGGCGCCACCCCTGCCGCCATCAGGTCACGCCAGGGAGCCCACTCGAGCTGCAAGGGGGTCGCTGGCGTCAGCCGGGCAGCGAGGCGCTCCACCCAGTCGTTCAGTGCGATGCCGGGCTTGATCAGGTTGAAGCACCCAGCGAGTCGCTGCTCGGCAGCCCGCAGCACGAACTCGGCGCAGTCGCGCACATCCAGGTATTGCAGCCTGTCCTCCCCCAGCCCCGGCAAGAGCCAGGGCCCGCCCCGCTGCACCCGCCTCACCCACCAGGCAAGACGAGCTGTCGGATCAAAGGGGCCGCAGAGCACGCCGGGGCGCAGGGTGCACAGGCGATCTCCCCAGCGGGCGCGATACACCGACTCGCACAGCACCTTGAGGGGGCCGTAGTCGGTGGGCGCTCCTGCCATCTCGTGCAAGGGGGCCGACTCATCCATGCCGGGTTGGGAAAAATCGCGATAGACACTGATGGTGGAGATGAAGATGAGCAGATCGCAGCGCCTCAGCAGGGCGTCAGAGAGTCCTTCGGCCTGTTCGGGGCGATAGCAGCAGGTGTCGATGACCAGATCCCAGTGCAGCCCTTCGCCCCGCAAGGGGGTCAGGTCCCCGTCTCTGTCCCCGTGAAGCTGGGTCAGCTCCCGCCAATCCGGGTGCTGGCGGTGGCCGCGGTTGAACAGCGTCACCTCGTGCCCCCAATCCAGGGCCAGCGTGGTCAGGTGGCGACCCAGAAAGCCGGTGCCGCCGATAATCAACAATTTCATCCCTGTCTCTCCTCTATGGCGCCCTCTCCTTGCAGCCCCTCCACGGGCAGCCGAAACGGCCATGGCCTGGCATGGTGAGCACACGTCCCAGGCACGCCCTGATGCCGCCAGGCATATCGTCATGGTGCGGGCAGCAGGCTCCTTGCCCGCTCCCCCGCCACCCCTTTTGCCGCCCCACCCTACGCAAGTTGGCACCAGGACACAGCCCCCGGGCACCGGGTCTGGGATCGGGATCACAGGGGCCGCGTCCTGGTGCTCCCCCTGCGTTTTCGGCGTGCCTGTGCTACATTGCCCGGGTTTTCAGCCAGGATCCGCCATGAAGTTCGATATCGATACCCTAGGGATCATCCGCTCTCCCTACAAGGAGAAGTTCGCCATACCCCGCCAGCCCGGTCTGGTCAGCGCGGCTCGCGCCCGCCTCGAACTGCTTCCTCCCTATGATCAGCCCGATGTGCTGCGCGGCATCGAGCAATTCTCCCATCTCTGGATCAGCTTCGTGTTTCACCAGACCATGGATCAGGGCTGGCACCCGACGGTGCGCCCGCCGCGCCTCGGCGGCAACGAGCGGGTCGGGGTCTTTGCCACCCGCTCCACCTTCCGCCCCAACCCCCTTGGCCTCTCCGTGGTCGAGCTGCACGGGGTGGGACGTGAGCGCGGCAAGCTCTGGCTCGAGCTGGGCGCCGTGGACTTGCTCGACGGCACCCCCGTCGTCGACATCAAGCCCTATGTCCCCTATGCCGACAGCCTGCCCCACGCCCGTGGTGGTTTCGCCCCCGATGCCCCCACCCCGCCGCTGGCGGTGAGCTTCAGCGCCCAGGCCGAGCAGCAGCTCGCCCCCTGGCTCAAGGCCCACCCGGAGCTGCGTGAACTGGTGAGGGAGGTGCTGGCTCAGGATCCCCGCCCTGCTTACAAGAAGGGCAAGCCGGATGACAAGGTGTACGGTGTCAGATTGTTCGATGTGAACGTGCGATTTCAGATAAAAGAACCGCAATGTCAGGTACTGGCCATCGAGCCTGCTTGAAAAAGCCTCTCGGGCAGCATGAAAAAGCCACCCTCCCGGGTGGCTTTTTTATGGGCAAAACAGGGTGCTCAGCGCCGCTGCAACAGCAGGCTGCCGATGGAGTAACCGGCCCCAAAGGAGCAGAGCACCCCGCGAGCCCCGCTCGGCAGATCCTGGTTGAAGAGGTGGAAGGCGATGATGGAACCCGCCGAGCTGGTGTTGCCGTAGCGGTCGAGGATGACAGGCGCCTCCTGCTGGCTGGCGTCATGGCCCAGCAACTTGCGGCCGATGAACTGGTTCATGGTGAGGTTGGCCTGATGAAGCCAGAGCCGGCTCAAGCCATCGGCCGCCCATCCCTGCTCCGCCAGCTGGGAGGCTATCTGATCGCACACCAGGGGCAGCACCTCCTTGAACACCTTGCGCCCCTGCTGGCGAAACAGCTTGTCGTCGCCGTAGCGGGTGCGCGGGCTGAGCCGGTTCAGGAAGCCGAAGTTGTTGCGGATGTTGTTGGAGTACTGGGTCACCAGCTTGCTGGCCACCAGTTGCCAGGGGTTGGCCACCTTGCAATCGGCCTCCCGCTCCAGCAGCACGGCGGTACAGGCGTCGCCGAAGATGAAGTGACTGTCCCGATCGCGGAAGTTGAGGTGACCCGAGCAGATCTCCGGATTGACCACCAGCGCCAGCCGGGCGGTGCCTGCCGCCAGCATGTCTGCGGCGGTCTTGATCCCGAAGGTGGCGGAAGAGCAGGCCACGTTCATGTCGAATGCCAGGCCGCTGGCGCCGAGATAGTGCTGCAATTCAATGGCCAGCGCCGGGTAGGGGCGCGGCATGTTGGAGGCGGCGACGATGACAAGATCGATCTCCCCCGGTTCACGACCGGCGGCGATCAGCGCCTGCTCGGCGGCCGCCACCGCCATCTCCACCATGATGGAGGGCTGATCGTCCGGGCGCTCCGCCATGAGCGGTTGCATGATGTCGGGATCCAGCACCCCCTCGCTGCTCACCAGATAGCGGCTCTTGATGCCGGAGGCCTTCTCGATGAACTCGCAGCTCGAGTGCTGCTTGGCAGGCAGCTGCCCTGCATCGATGGCGGAGGCGTTCTCCTCGTTGTAGAGATCCACGTACTGGTTGAAGGCCGCCACCAGCGCTTCATTGCTGACGGCAAAGGGAGGGGTATAGAGGCCTGAGCCACTGATTACGATAGAGGTCATCTTTGCTCCTGGCCGGGTGCAATCCCGGCTTGTCTGTTTTTTAGGGTTCAGAGGGTCACAGCTGGTCGATGGCCGCAGCCAGACCCGCCAGGGTCAGCGGGTGCATCCGCCCGCCGATCAATTCGTTCATCAACTTGATGGAGGGGTGCCACAGCCACTCCTGCCTTGGCAGCGGATTGACCCACACCATCTTGGGGAAATGTTGTTGCAGGCGCCCGAGCCACACCTGGCCGGGCTCCTCGTTCCAGTACTCTACGCTGCCACCTGGCCAGGTGATTTCATAGGGGCCCATCTTCGCATCCCCCACCACCATCACCCTGTAGTCGCTGCCGTAGGTACGCAGCAGCCGCAGGGTATCGAGCCGATCATCAAGGCACCTGGCATTGTCCTGCCAGACGAAGTCGTAGAGGCAGTTGTGAAAATAGAAGAACACCAGGTGCTTGAACTCGTGGCGCAGGGCCGAAAAGAGGCGCTGCACCTCGGCCACGTGGGCATCCATGGAGCCCCCCACGTCGAAGAAGACCAACAGTTTGACCCCGTTGTGGCGCTCGGGCCGCAGCTTCACATCGAGCCAGCCTTGCCTGGCCGAGCTTTGGATGGTGTCGTCGAGATCCAGCTCGTCGGGATTGCCCCGGCGCACCCAGCGTCTGAGCTTGCGCAGGGCGAGCTGGATGGCGCGCTGCCCCAGGGGCGAGTCGTCACTGAAGTTGCGAAAGTGGCGCGCTTCCCACACCTTGGTCGCCCGCCCGTGCTGACCCTCTCCCCCCATGCGGATCCCTTCCGGGTGATAGCCGCCGTGACCGAACGGGCTGCTGCCCCCGGTGCCGACCCACTTGTTGCCGCCGGCGTGACGCTCCTTCTGCTCGTTCAAGCGCTGGTTGAGGGTCGCCAGCAGCTTGTCCAGCCCGCCAAGGGATTGGAGCAACGCCTTCTCCTCCGGGCTTAACAGTCGCTCGAACTCCTTGCGCAGCCAGTCGTCAGGCAGGCTCTCCGGCAACAGGGGGATGGCGGCCAACCCCTCGTAATACTCGGCGAAGGCGCGATCGAAGCGATCATAGTGCGCCTCGTCTTTCACCAGCAGGCAGCGGGATAGCTGGTAGAACTCGTCCATGTCGAGGCTGGCCAGCTGGGCAGCCAGCGCCGCGTGCAAGTCCAGCAATTCGCGCAGGCTGCAGGGGAGCTTGTGACGGCGCAGATGGGTAAAAAAGTCGATCAGCATGGGTCAGCTGCCGCGTCTGGCCAGAAAAGCGAGCTTCTCAAACAGATGCAGGTCCTGCTCGGTCTTGAGCAGGGCGCCGTAGAGGGCAGGCACCAGTTTGCCCGGCTCGCGGGTGCGCATCGCCTCGGGGGCGATATCGTCGGCCAAAAGCAGCCGGATCCAGTCCAGCAGCTCCGAGGTGGACGGCTTCTTGCGCAGCCCCTCTACCTCGCGCAGCTCGAAGAAGAGCTCCATCGCCTCACCGAGCAGGCTCTCCTTGAGGTTTGGGTAGTGGAGCTTGACGATGGCCTGCATCTCGGCCTTGTCGGGGAAGCGAATGTAGTGGAAGAAGCAGCGGCGCAGGAAGGCATCCGGCAGCTCTTTTTCGTTGTTGGAGGTGATGATGACCACCGGCCGCTGGCGGGCCTTGACTCGCTCGCCGGTCTCGTAGACATCGAACTCCATCCGATCCAGCTCCAGCAGCAGATCGTTGGGAAACTCGATGTCCGCCTTGTCGATTTCATCGATGAGCAGCACTGGCCGCTGCTCTGCGCTGAAGGCCTGCCACAGCTTGCCCCGGCGGATGTAGTGGCCTATCTCCCCTACCCTGGGGTCGCCGAGCTGGGAGTCTCGCAGCCGGGCGACGGCATCGTATTCGTAGAGCCCCTGCTGGGCCTTGGTGGTGGACTTGATGTGCCAGCTGATGAGCTCGGCGCCCAAGGATTCGGCCACCGCCTCCGCCAGCACTGTCTTGCCCGTACCGGGCTCACCCTTGATGAGCAGCGGCTTCTCCAGCACGATGGCGGCATCGACGGCCATCTTCAGTGCCTGTGATGCGAGATAGCGGTCGCTTCCTGCAAATCCCATGAGATCCCTTCCATTGGATGCCCAGGCAGCGGGAGCCCCCTCGGCAAGAGAGAATAAGTTCTATATGTTGTAATAACATATTGTTATAACGATTCGTCACTTCTCATTCAGAAACCACAGGGTAATCTTGTTTCATCGCCTTAACAAACACAGGGATAGCACCATGAGCAAAATTTTTGAGGACAACAGCCAGACCATAGGCAACACCCCGCTTGTTCGTCTCAACCGTGTTACCAAGGGCCGCGTGCTGGCCAAGATCGAGAGCCGCAACCCAAGCTTCAGCGTCAAGTGCCGGATCGGTGCCAACCTCATCTGGGATGCCGAGAAACGCGGCGTGCTGACCAAGGGCAAGGAGATCATCGAGCCCACCAGCGGCAACACGGGCATTGCCCTGGCATTCGTGGCTGCGGCCCGCGGCTATCCCATCACCCTGACCATGCCGGCCACCATGAGCCTGGAGCGCCGCAAGCTGCTCAAGGCCCTGGGTGCCAACCTGGTGCTGACCGAAGGTCCCCTCGGCATGAAGGGCGCCATTGCCAAGGCCAACGAGATCCTCGAATCCGAGCCGGGCAAGTACGTGCTGCTGCAACAGTTTGAAAACCCGGCCAACCCGGAAATCCACGAGCAGACCACTGGACCCGAGATCTGGGACGCCACCGATGGCGAAGTGGATGTGTTCGTGGCGGGCGTCGGCACCGGCGGTACCATCACCGGGGTCTCCCGCTACATCAAGAAGACCAAAGGCAAGGCCATCGTCTCCGTGGCGGTCGAGCCCAGCGAATCCCCCGTCATCAGCCAGAAACTGGCGGGTGAAGAGATAAAGCCCGGTCCCCACAAGATCCAGGGCATCGGCGCCGGCTTCATCCCGGGCAACCTGGATTTGAGCCTGCTGGACCGCGTCGAGCAGGTGAGCAGTGACGAAGCCATCGAGATGGCCCGCCGCCTGATGGAAGAGGAAGGGATCCTGGCCGGTATCAGCTCCGGCGCTGCCGTGGTCGCTGCCAACCGTCTGGCCGAGCAGCCGGAGTTCGAAGGGAAAACGATTGTCGTCATCCTGCCGAGCGCCGCCGAGCGTTACCTCTCCAGCGCCCTCTTCGCCGGTGTGTTCAGCGAGCAGGAATTGCAGCAGTAGTTGATCAGCCAACACCAAAACGACGGCGCTCCTCGGAGCGCCGTTTTCATTATGCGCTAAACTCTCTAGCCACCAGTGCCACTCGGCCCCTTATTTTTTGGGGTAAAATAACAAAATTGGATATGACAAAAAAAGCAGACATTCTGTGATAAATCTCATATCCTGTGCGGCGTCACGAGGTGTTTGCTGGCAAGGTATCACAAGGTAACAAAGTGTTATTTTTCGTTATAAAATAATTTCAGGCCAGTCCTGACGCGGCTTGCAGCCTGATAGCGAAAAAATACCTGGCCACGACGCCGAATACTGCACAGAAAATTGACCTGGATTAAACCATTGCAGGTCTGATTTCGTTACTTTACAACATATCCATACTGACACGGTGAGACAGGAAGCCTCATTGGCGACCATCTCTCCAAACAATATCAATAATATGGGGTGAAACCATGTACGAGAAGTCTGTTGTTATTACTGCTGAAAACGGCCTGCACACCCGTCCTGCAGCTCAGTTCGTGAAAGAAGCCAAAGAATTCCAAAGCGAGATCACTGTGGTCTCCGGTGGCAAATCCGCCAGCGCCAAGAGCCTGTTCAAGCTCCAGACCCTGGGTCTGACCAAAGGCACCAACGTGACCATCCAGGCTGACGGCCCGGACGCTCAGAAAGCCGTTGAGAAGCTGGTTGCCCTGATGGACGAGCTGGAGTAATCCAGCTTTATTCCTCCCCCACAGTCGTTTTAATAGGAAGGATTATGATATCTGGCATTCTTGCGTCCCCCGGTATCGCATTCGGCAAGGCGCTTCTTCTGAAAGAAGATGAAATCGTTATCAATCAGGGCAAGATTCCCGCCGAACAGATTGATGCCGAGATCAACCGCTTCCTCGAAGCCCGCACCAAGTCAGCCGCACAGCTGGAAGCCATCAAAGAGATGGCCGGTCGCACCTTCGGTGAAGAAAAAGAGGCCATCTTCGAAGGCCACATCATGCTGCTCGAAGATGAAGAGCTGGAAGGGGATATCAGATCCTTCATCAAAGAACACAAGGCCTCTGCCGACAGAGCCGTTCACGAGGTGATCGAACAGTACGCCAAGATGATGGCCGATCTGGATGACCCCTATCTGCGTGAGCGCGCCACCGACTTCCGTGACATCGGCACCCGTCTGGTCAAGAACGTACTGGGCATCGCCGTTGTCAACCTGAGCACCATCGACGAAGAGGTCATCCTGGTCGCCAAAGACCTGACCCCGTCTGAAACCGCTCAGATCAACCTGAAATACGTGCTGGGCTTCGTCACCGACATCGGTGGCCGTACCTCCCACACCTCCATCATGGCCCGCTCCCTGGAGCTGCCGGCCGTTGTGGGCACCAACGACATCACCGAGCGCGTCAAGAACGGTGACATGCTGGTGCTGGATGCGATCAACAACCAGGTCATCATCAACCCGACCGCCGACCAGTTGAACGAAGCCAAGAAGTTCCAGGCCCAGTTCCAGGCCGAGAAGGACGAGCTGGCCAAGCTCAAAGACCTGCCTGCCATCACCCTGGATGGCCACCAGGTCGAAGTGTGCGCCAACATCGGGACCGTCAAGGACACCGAAGGTGCCATCCGCAACGGCGCCGAAGGCGTGGGTCTGTACCGTACCGAGTTCCTGTTCATGGACCGTGACGCGCTGCCGACCGAAGACGAGCAGTTCAAGGCTTACAAAGAAGTGGCCGAAGCCATGCCGGATCAACCGATCATCGTCCGTACCATGGACATCGGCGGCGACAAAGAACTGCCCTACATGAATTTCCCGAAAGAGATGAACCCCTTCCTGGGCTGGCGTGCCGTGCGTATCTTCTTCGATCGCACCGACATCATGCACGCCCAGCTGCGGGCCATCCTGCGTGCGTCTGCCTTCGGCAAACTGCGCATCATGTTCCCGATGATCATCTCCGTCGAAGAGTTCCGCAGCCTGAAGGCTACCGTGGAGACGCTGAAAGCCGAACTGCGTGCCGAAGGCAAAGCCTTTGATGAATCCATCGAAGTGGGTATCATGATCGAGACCCCGGCCGCGGCCGTGATGGCTCATCATCTGGCCAAGGAAGTGGATTTCTTCAGTATCGGTACCAACGACCTGACCCAGTACACCCTGGCTGTCGACCGTGGTAACGAGATGATTTCCGCCATGTACAACCCGCTGTCACCCTCCGTCCTGACCCTGATCAAGATGGTGATCGACGCTTCCCATGACAATGGCAAGTGGACCGGTATGTGCGGTGAACTGGCTGGTGACGAACGCGCCACCCTGCTGCTGCTGGGTATGGGTCTGGATGAGTTCTCCATGAGCGCCATCTCTGTACCGCGTATCAAGAAGCTTATCCGCAACACCAACTTCGAAGATGTGAAGGCCATGGCCGACCAGGCGCTGAGCTTTGCCACCGCCGCCGAAATCGAAGCGTGCGTAGATAACTTTATTAAGCAGAAGGCAGTCTGCTAAGATCGGCTGCAAACAGCGACAATCATCTCTAGGAGCTTTTACTATGGGTCTGTTCGACAAACTGAAGAAACTGGTTTCCGACGACAGTTCTGACACTGGCGGCATCGAAATCTTTGCTCCGCTGTCCGGCGAAATCGTCCCCATCGAAGATGTGCCTGACGTCGTCTTCGCCGAGAAGATCGTCGGCGACGGCATCGCCATCAAGCCGGCCGGCAACAAGATGGTTGCTCCGTGCGACGGCACCATCGGCAAAATCTTCGAGACCAACCACGCGTTCTCTCTGGAGTCCGACTCTGGTATCGAGCTGTTCGTTCACTTCGGTATCGACACCGTCGAGCTGAAGGGTGAAGGTTTCACCCGTATCGCTCAGGAAGGTCAACAGGTCAAGCGCGGTGACACCATCATCGAGTTCGATCTGGCCGTTCTGGAAGCCAAAGCCAAGTCTACCCTGACACCTGTGGTCATCTCCAACATGGACGAGATCAAAGAGCTGGTGAAGATGACTGGCGCCGTGACCGTGGGCGAGACCCCGGTGATCCGCATCAAGAAATAATGCGCCCTGGCCTGACGCCAGCGACCGCCAAAAACCGAAGCCTGGTGCTTCGGTTTTTTTTTTGCCCCTTCCATCTCCCGATACTCCATGGGCTCCCGCACAGGTCAGCATGACGGCAAACAGGCAGAAATGTTATCGAGATCAACACGGGCATAAGCAAGCCGAGTACCCTCAAGAGGGATACCTGCGGGTCCTTTGGCTCGATATGAGACGGGATGAAAAGAGATAAGCCGCTTAAGTGGCGAGGAGACAACGATGCTGAGAAATACCGAACAACGTTATGGCAGCCTGAGCATAGGGCTGCACTGGTTGACCCTGCTGCTGATGATCGCCGTCTATGCGCTGATGGAGTTCAGGGACATCTTCCCCAAAGGGTCGGCCGGCCGCGACCTGATGAAGGAGTTTCACTTCATGGTGGGTCTGCTGATCCTGGCGCTGGTGGTCATGCGCCTGCTGGTGCGCGTGGGTAGCCCTTCACCGCGTATCGTGCCCGAGCTCTCCCCCCTGATGCTCACGCTGGCCAAGCTCGCCCACCTGGCGCTCTATGGCTTCCTGATCCTCACCCCGCTGCTAGGCTGGCTGCTGTTGAGCGCAGGGGGCAAGCCCATTCCCTTCTTCGGCCTGGAGCTCCCCGCCCTCATCGCCCCCGACGACGGCCTGAAGGGTACCATCAAGGAGCTGCACGAGACGCTGGCCAACATTGGCTATGCCCTGATTGCCCTGCACGCGGCGGCAGCCATCTACCACCACCATGTGCTCAAGGACAACACCCTGACCAATATGCTGCCCGAGCGCAAATAACCAGCAACGAGTTGCACACCAACAATAAAGGCCCCTGTGACAGGGGCCTTTTTGTTCATGGAGGGCCATGGGCGACACGTCGTCAGCCGGGCAACACCACCCGGCTTTCGCCGCCGCCGAGGGCCTCCACCCGCACCTGCACGCCGATCCGCTCCACCAGGGTCTGCACGTGGGAGATGACCCCGATCTGGCGACCGGCCGCCTGCAGGGAATCGAGGCTGGCAAGCGCCAGATCCAGACTGTCCGGATCCAGGGTGCCAAACCCTTCGTCGATGAACAGCGATTCGACCTGGGTCTGCCGTGACGACAGGCTGGAGAGGGCCAGCGCCAGCGCCAGCGACACCAGGAAGCTCTCGCCGCCGGAGAGGGAGTCCACCGAGCGCACCTCATCCCCCATGTCGAGATCCACCACCTGCAGCGCCAGATCGGTGCCGGGCACCCGCTCCAGCCGATAGCGGGGGGAGAGCTCGGCGAGCTGGGCGTTGGCCTCCAGCAGCAGCCGCTCCAGGGTGAGGCTCTGGGCGAAGGTGCGCAGCTTGGCGCCGCTGGCCGAGCCGATAAGGTCGGATAGGCGCTGCCAGTGATCCGCCACCGCCTGCTGGGCGGCCAGCTCCTCCTGCAAGGTGCCCGCCTTGAGGGCTGCTGCCTCGGCCTGGGCCAGCGTGCTCTTGCACTGGAACAGCTGCTCGTCGAGGGTGCGGCAGTGCGCCTCCAGCACCGTCAGCCGGCTGTCGAGCTCCTGTGGCGCCAACGCGGCCAGCTCGGGGTGATGCTCGCGGTAACGATCCCGCTTGCTCTCCTCCAGTGCCAGCGCCCGCTGCCGCTCGGTCAAACGGGTACGCGCCTCGGCGCGGGCATCCTCCAGCGCCTGCAAGGCGGCGCGGCGCCCCTTGAGCTCATCCGGGCTCATGGCCAGCAGGCGGCGCAGGTCATATTCGGCGATGCCGAGGCTGCTGGCGTGGGCAGCCCAGCGCCCCAGCACCTCCCGTCGCCGCCGGCTGCTCACCTGCTTCTCCTGCTCCAGATGGCTGAGACGGGTCTTGAGCTCGGTCTGACGCTCGCGCAGGGCGCGGGCCGCCCCCTGCATCGTCTCCAGCTCGCTGGCCAGCTGCTGCAGCCGCTGCTGCCAGCGGCTCTCGACCAGGGCAATCTCCTCGCCCCCCAGACAGGCCGCGCGGCTGGTGACCAGCCCCTGTCGTTGCTGTTCATGCTCCTTGTAGTCACGCTCGAGCTTGTGCAGCAGCTCGCGCTGGGTCTGCAGACGCGCCTCCTGGGCGCTCAGGGCCGGGGTGAGGCTGGCAATCTCGCCGGTCAGCCGCTCCCACTCGCTCTGGCCGTGCAGCCAGGCCTCGCAGGCCCGCTGCCACTCGTGCCACTGCTGGCTGCCGAGCCACTGACGCCAGGGCTGGCCTCCCATCTGCTCATCGAGCCGGCTGCCTCCCTGCTCAAGGCGCTGGCGCAGGGTCGTTTCCTGCTCGCCCATTGCCTTCACCTCCCCTTCCAGGGCGATGCGCTGGCGGTCGGCCTCCTGCCACTGCTGCTCGAACTGCTGGTGCTGGCTGGCCAGCTGGCTCAGCTGCTGGCGCACGGCCTGCAACTGCTGCTGCCCCTGCTGGGCCTCGCGCAGTTGCTGCTGGCTGCGGACCAGCCCCTGCTCCAGACTCTGGCCGCGACCGAGCAAGGTACTCATCAATTCGTTCCACTCGATCGGGCTCTGACGTAGCGGCAACGGATGGCCCAGCAGCTCGGCACCGCCGAGCTGCTGCCAGCGCTGGGTCAGCTGCTCGGCGCGCGTCTCCAGCTCAGGTAGATGTTGCTGACGCACCGCCAGCTGGCGGGCCAGCTCCTGGCGTTCACTCTCGCACTGAATGTATTGGTGATTGAGCCGCTCCCACTCGAGCTCGAGGCTGCGGACGCGCTCCGCCAGCTGCCCCAGAATGCCCGCCACCTGTGGCTGACTCTGGTGATAGGGGTGCTCCTCGGCGCCGCAGAGCGGGCAAGGTTCACCGTCGCGCAGGATATGGCGATGCTGATCGAAACTGGCGATGGCACGGGACTGTTCCAGTGCGTGACGCGCCTCGTCCCGTTGCAGGGCGAGCCGCTCGCGGGCCGGCGTCAGCTCGTCGCCGAGGATGGCCAGCTTGCCGAGCGCCTGCTCCAGCTGGACGATCTCCTGCTGCAGGCGACCATGCTGCTCACCGTGATTGCGGCCATAGTCCGCCAGCTCCAACAGCTGGCGCAGCTGGCCGAGCTGCTCGGTCTGCCCTTGCCACTGCTCCTGCGCCTTGGCCAGACGCCCCTCCCACTGCTGCTCCTGCAGCTCGTGCTGTTGCTGCTGCAGTCGCTCCTGCTCGCGCTGCCAATAGTCGCGCTCCTGCTGCCCCTGTTCCAGCTGATGTTGCAACTGCCTGAGGGCGCGCAGCTTGTGTTCGCGCAGGGTGAGCAGTTGCTGCAGCCTGTCGGCATCCTCGGCCCAATCCTGCATGGCGGTGAGCAGGGGCTGCCACTGGCGGGCCATCGGCGCCAGCTCCTTGTGCTCCTCAAGCCAGGCACCCCACTGCTGGTGCTGGCCCTTGAGCTGCTCCACCTGCTGGCACTGCTGGCGCCAGCCCTGCTCCAGGGTGAGCTGCACCTCCCGCTCCTGCGCCCCCTCCTGCTGGATCTTCTGCAGTTGCTGCTGCTTTTCCCGAATGCGGGTGTCGAGCTCCTGCGCCCGTTTGAGTTCAGGCTGCAGGGCGCCCCACTCGCGCTCGGCGGCGATCTTCTCCGCCAGCAGTTGCTGTTCGGTGAGGGCGCTCTGCTGGGTCTTCTCCTCCAGCTTGCCAAGTTCAGGGCCAAGCTCGGCCAGCGCCTTCTCCTGCTGCTGCACCTCCAGGGTGAGGCGAGCCAGTTCGTCGTGATCCGCGCGGGCCACCTGGGCCTGCTCGGCGCGGACGAACTCCTCGCGCTCGGGAGCGGCCGCAGCGTGGGCCGCCTCGGCCGCGGCAAGGGCCTCCTCTCCCTCCTGACAGGCCTGCAACTGGGCAGCGATACGGCCGTTGAGATCGCGCAAGTCCTGCATCAGCTGCTGTTGCTGCTGCTCGTGCTTGAGGCTGGTGGCGAGGCTGACCTGCTGGCTCACCCACTGCTCGCGGGTCGCCTCGTCCATCAGCGCCACGTCACCGAGCCGCTGGCTGATGGCAGCCAGTTTCTGCTGCTCCTCCCGCGCCCGCTCATGGGTCTGGACCGAAATAGCGGAGTAGAGCTCGGTGCCGGTCATCCGTTCGAGCAGGGCCGAACGCTCGTCGGCGCTCGATTTTAGGAAGGCGGCAAACTCCCCCTGGGGCAGGATGACGGCGCGGCGAAACTGCTCCCAGGAGAGCCCCACCAGCTCGTCGATGCGATCCTGCAGCTCCCGCTTGCTGCCACTGAACACCTGGCCCGACGCCACGTCGGTCAGGCTGCGCTCCTGGGCCTGAAAGCGCCCCTCGGCGCGGTTGCGGGCCCGGCGCACCGCCCAGCGGGCCAGCCAGATGCGACCGTCACAGCCGCGAAACTGCACCTCGGCAAAACCGCTGGCATGGCCGCGGCTGAGGATGCCGCGCACGTCGTTGGCCTTGAGCTTCTCCTCGTCATCCATGCGGCCCACTTCGGCCACGTTCTTGCGATTGGCGATAAAGCGCGGCATCTCGTCGTAGAGCGCCAGACAGATGGCATCGAGCAGGGTACTCTTGCCCGCGCCGGTATTGCCGGTGATGGCAAACAGGCCGGCGGCCCCCAGGGCGCCACCGGCAAAATCGATGGTGAATTGACCGGTCAGGCTGGCCAGATTCTCCCCTGACAGCGACAAGATTTTCATTGGCTGGACTCCTTCACCTGCTCCAGGATCTCTTCAAACGACGCCACCAGCTCGGCCTCCGGCTCCCCGTCGAACTGACGCTGATAGCAGAGGCGAAACACCTCGGTGGGGGAGAGCTCATCCAGCCGGCGCTGGCCGGCACCGTCCGCCAGCCCCTGGCCCGAGCCCTGATAACTGGTCGTGATGCGGGCAAGGCGCACCGGCTTGTCACCGATGGCGGCCAGCACGCGCTCGCGGATGCGGGCCTCGGGTTTGGGCAGCAGCAGCCGCACCTCGAGGAAGGGCTGGGCCTGCTGCGGGCAAGCGGGCAGCGCCAGCGCCTCGATGGCCTGGAGCGCCTCGTCAAGGCCGCTCTGGGGCAGCCGGATCATCTCCACCGCGCGGGGCACAGGGATCCGCTCAAGCCGGGCCAGCTTGCCCCCCTCAAACGTCACCTCCAGCACCTGATGGTTGTAGTTCGCCTCGGCCAGCGAGAGCGGCAGCGGCGAGCCGCTGTAGTGCACCCCCTCGGCCGGACTCTGCGCCAGGTGCAGGTGACCCAGCGCCGTGTAGTCGGCGGCGGCAAACAGCTCGGCAGGCAGAGCATGCTGGTTGCCGCCGAGCACCCGCCGCTCGGAAAGCTCGGAAAGCTGACCCGCCGCCAGATAGGCGTGGCCCATGGCGATGAGGGCCTGATCCGGATGGCAGCGCGCACGCCCCTCGCTCAGCACCGCCTCATAGACCTGGCGTACCCCTTCGATGAGTCTGTCCTGCCCCTCGCCGAGCCCGTCGGGGCGCAGATCGCTGCTGCGCAGAAACGGTACGGCGGCGCACCAGGCGGCCACTTCGCCATCCTTGCCTCGCAGCGGCACCAGCAGGCGCTCGGTCTCGAGCCGCCCTTCGTCGTCCCGGCTGATGCTGCCCACCAGATGCAGGTCGAAGGCGCGCAGCAGCTCGTGGGGAGCATCCAGCTTGGAAGGAGAGTCGTGGTTGCCGCCGATGAGCACCATCTCCAGTGCCGGGTGCTCGGCGCGCAGCCGTGCCAGAAAGCGGTAGAGCTGCTGCCAGGCGCTGGCGGGAGGGTTGGCGGTGTCGAACAGATCGCCCGCCACCAGCAAGGCGTCGATGTCGCGGGTCTTGATGGTGTCGGCCAGCCAATCGAGGAAGGCGTCGTGTTCGAAGCGGCGGTCGTGGCCGTGAAGCTGATGACCGAGGTGCCAGTCGGCGGTGTGCAGGATCTTCATGGAAAACGGCTCGATAAGAAGAAGAGAGCGGGGGCGAGGGCGCCCCGGGATGGAGACAAGATGAGGATGGTGCCCCCCGTTTTCAACCGGGGCAGCCCCAGACGTCAGATTCAGACGGCTTGGTAATGCATCTGGTACTGAAGATGGCCAGTGAGGGGATCGGGCACCTCCCCCCCGATTTCAAAGCCGTGGCGGCGGTAGAAACGCACCGCCGGCTCGTTCTCCACGAAGACCCGGGTATGCAGCTCGGCACATCTGGATCTGGCTTCCTGCAACAGGGCGTGCCCCACCCCCCGCCCCTGCCTATCGGGGCGCACGAAGAGTGCAGCCAGGTAATCATCCACCAGTGCCATGAAGCCGAGCAGGTCCCCTCGCTCCTCGAACACCCAGATGCGGGCGTGATCGAGGTAGCGGGTACGCAGCTCCTCCTGAGCCTGCCACCAGCAGGAGGCATCGACGAAATCGTGGGCCTGCAGGGAGGCCAGGAGCCAGATTTCGACGATCTCTTCCATGTCTTCCGGCCGACTCTGTCTCAACATGGTCGCCTCCTTGTCAGCAATGTGAACACTCGCAGTCTAGGGGAGTTGGGCCCGCTCCCGGGGGATCAAGGTGGGGCCCTGTGAGGTCGATCGCCCTTTATTTAGCGAGAATGATTGGCTGATCACAAAGCGCCTCTCTAGTACAATGCCCGCCGGACAATCTAGAGACCGAGGACGCCATGTGGTTTAAAAACCTGCAGATTTACCGCTTTACCCGCCCCTTCGACCTGACCGTTGAGCAGCTGGAAACCCAGCTGGAAGCCTGCGCCTTCACCCCGTGCGGCAGCCAGGACATCTCCCGGTTCGGGTGGGTCAAGCCCCTTGGCAAATTCGGCTCCACCCTGACCCACGCCGCCTCTGGCCACATCCTGCTGTGCGCTCGCAAGGAAGAGAAGATGCTGCCCGGCACCGTGGTCAAGGAGATGCTGGCGGAGAAGGTAGAGGCCATTGAATTCGAGCAGGGTCGCGCCCTCAAGAAGAAAGAGAAGGAGGCGCTGAAAGAGGAGATCATGCACACCCTGCTGCCCCGCGCCTTCAGCCGCACCAGCCAGACCTTCGCCTGGATAAACCCTGCCGACAACCTGATGGTGGTAGATGCAGGCTCCGCCAAGAAGGCGGACGATCTGCTGGCGCTCTTGCGCAAATCCATCGGCTCCCTGCCGGTGGTGCCGGTGGCCCTCAAGAACCCGCCCGAGATCACCATGACCGAGTGGCTCAACGAGGGCAACCTGCCCGCCGCCTTCACCCTGGAGGACGAAGCCGAGCTGCGCAGCGCCATGGAGCACGGCGGCATCATCCGCTGCAAGCAGCAGGATCTGATGAGCGAGGAGATCAAGAACCACCTGGCCAACGACAAGCTGGTGACCAAGCTGGCCCTCAACTGGGGCGAAACCCTGAGCTTCGTGCTGGGGGACGATCTCTCCATCAAGCGCCTCAAGTTCAGCGAAGAGCTGCGCGAGCAGAACGACGACGTCACCAGTGAAGATCCCGCCGCCCGCCTGGACGCCGACTTCGCCCTGGTCACCGCCGAGCTCTCCCAGTTCATCCCGGCCCTGTTTGCCGCCCTGGGCGGTGAAGAGCAGTCCATCTAAGCAAATTGGCTCAGCCTGATTGCAAAAAACCGCCTTCACGGCGGTTTTTTCATCTCCATCGGCATCGTCGCCACGGGCTGGCCCCCTCCGGGGTAGCGCCGCCGCGCAATACCCTGACCCCATTGATTGCGGCAGCATGGCGCACTGCCCCGGCAGCATGAAACCTCGCTAGAGCGCCCCCCTTTCCTGCAACAGTCGATGAAGTCGCTGCGCCAGGGTGCGGTAACCCTCGGCATTGAAATGCACCGCATCGGATTTCAGGGCCGGGTCTCGCAGCAACTCGCCGATGCTGTCGTTGTCCAGCACCAGCCCGTACTGATCTGCCAGCTCCTCGTAGAGGGGAGCGCCATCGGCAAACAGGGATTTTCGGGGCACCCCGACAAGCAGGATCTGGGCCCCGCTCCCCTGCACCGCCTCTATCATGGCGGCGAGATTGGCCTTGAGGGCCGCCTCCCCGCTGCCACGCAGGATGTCGTTGCCCCCCTCCAGCAGGATGACCAGAGCGGGTCTGTGCCGGGCCAGCAACCCGGGCAGGCGGGCCCTGCCGGCCTGGCTCAGCTCTCCGGACACCCCGCCATTGACCACGGGATGGCCGCTCAGGTTCGCCAGCACGCTGGGGTAGCTTTGGGACGGGCTCACCCCGCGCCCCTCGGTCAGACTGTCCCCGAAGGCGAGCAGGGTCTCCCCCTGGGCCAGCGGTCTGAAGGTCGGCTCCCCGCAGGCCGTCAGCAACAGGCAGAGCAGCCCCGCCATGCAAGGTTTCGCCAGCGTCCCCCGGTGTGTCATGAGCGCCTCCTTGATAGTTTTGTAACCATATGAGTATTAAGACAAACTTTTAATCAAGCTCCAAGTGTGACACATTTCGGCAGGTGAACAAGAAACCGACAAGGAGCCTGTCATGTCCCTCAAACCCCTCGGCCTGCTGGTCGCCCTCGGCCTGCTTGGCGGCTGCGCCTCCCAGGATGGCTTTCACTATGTCCCTCCTCCCCAGACCCTGATCGCCCCGGAGGCGGCCAGCGGCTGGATTGACAAACCGGGCTGGCAGGGCCGTGACTTCATGGTGGCGGCGGCCAACCCGCTGGCGGTGGACGCGGGCTACCAGATCATCAAGGCGGGGGGCAGCGCCGTCGATGCAGCCATCGCCGTCCAGCTGGTGCTGACTCTGGTGGAGCCCCAATCCTCGGGCATCGGCGGCGGCTCCCTCATGCTGGTGTGGGACGGCAAGCAGGTGGCGGCGGTGGATGGCCGGGAGACAGCCCCCGCCGCTGCCACCGATCAGCTCTTCATGAAGGAGGGCAAACCCATGGCCTTCTATGAGGGGGTGGTGGGCGGGCGCTCCGTCGGCGCCCCCGGCACGGTGCGTGCCCTGGCCCTGGCCCACGAGCGCTATGGCAAGCTGCCCTGGGCCACGCTGTTCGAACCCGCCATCACCCTCGCGGAGCAAGGGTTCGTGATAAGCCCCCGCCTCGCCACCCTGCTGGCAAAAGATCCCTATCTGGCCGGGGATCCGGACGCCCGTGCCTACTTCTATCAGGCGGACGGCACTCCCAAGACGGCAGGTACCCGGCTCACCAACCCGGCCCTGGCCAGGGTGCTGCGTACCCTGGCAAGCGACGGCCCCGACGCCTTCTATCGCGGCCCACTGGCCGAGGCCATGGTGGCCAAGGTGCATGCCCACCCGACCAACCCCGGGGTGCTGAGCGCCGCCGATCTCGCCAGCTACCGGGCCAAGCTGCGGGACGGGCTCTGCTTTGACTATCGCCAGAGCGAGATCTGCGGCTTCCCGACCCCCTCCTCCGGCACCATCGCCCTTGGCCAGATCTTCGGCATGCTGGAGAGCCGAGACATGGCCGCCCTCAAACCGGTACAGGGGGAGCAGGGCCAACTGGCCGCCTCCAGCGAGGCCATTCACCTCTACAGCGAGGCGGCACGCCTCGCCTTCGCCGATCGCAACCAGTACGTGGCCGACGGCGACGTCGTCGACGTGCCGGTGACAGGCCTGCTGGACAAGGGCTATCTGGCGCAGCGGGGGCACCTTATCGGCAACCGCTCCATGGGCGTCGCCCAGCCCGGCAACCCGCCCCGGGCGCTGGCCAGGGGCCGGGACGCCACCCCGGAGCTGCCCTCCACCAGCCACATCTCCATCGTGGACAAGAGCGGTATGGCGGTGGCCATGACCAGCTCCATCGAGGATGGCTTCGGCTCGCGGCTGATGGTCAACGGCTACCTGCTGAACAACCAGCTCACCGACTTCTCCTTCACCTCGGTGGACGCCGTCGGCCTGCCGGTGGCCAACCGGGTGGAGCCCGGCAAGCGCCCCCGCTCCTCCATGTCTCCCCTGCTGGTGTTTGACAAGGCAAGCGGCGAGCTGGAGATGAGCCTGGGATCCCCGGGAGGCTCGGCCATCATCAACTACGTGGGCAAGGCGCTGCTCGGCACCCAGGATTGGGGGCTCGACCTGCAGCAGGCCATCAACCTGCCCAATTTCGGCAGTCGCAACGGCCCCACCGAGCTGGAGCAGGGGCGCACGCCCGACGCCGTGGTACAGGGGCTCAAGGCCAGAGGGCACGAGGTCCTGCTTAACGAGCAGACCTCCGGGCTGCAGGGCGTCCAGCGCCATGCCGGCGGCTGGCTGGGGGCCGCAGACCCCAGACGTGAGGGGGTCGCCAGGGGGGAGTGATGCCCCTTCAGCACCCTCGTTCACCATGGAGGAGGCCAGCCTCCTCCATGCCGTGTGCTCATAGGTGTTCTCCCTTGCCTCCCAATATCATCATCGATTGATTATTCCTGCCAATTTTTCTTTAACTGCACACTCTTTTCACCCAATCGCAATGCATTAAAGATGCTTTTCATCAAAACCAACGCTAAAACTGGAACAGTGTTGCTCATGGCATATAAATGCATTACTTTTCAATAGAAACGGCATCTGTTGCCCTCAAGATTTCCCCTTGATACGGCCAACTTCTGTCTCTTTCGCCCCCTGCTCATTGACAGCTGCCCTCTTCGCCTTCGGGTGATCTGGTAGCCCCTGACTGCCATTAGCGAGGTGACGACATGGACCACTCACTCCCCCTTATCACTACCCTGGTAGGCGGCCTCGTGCTGGCCTACCTCTTCGGCATGCTGGCAAGCCGCCTGCGCATCTCCCCCATGGTGGGCTACCTCGCGGCTGGCGTGGTATGCGGCCCCTTTACACCGGGCTATGTCGCCGATCTGCGGCTCGCCCCCGAGCTGGCCGAAATCGGCGTCATCCTGCTGATGTTTGGTGTCGGCCTGCACTTTTCCGTGAAAGACCTGCTGTCGGTGAAACACATCGCCATCCCGGGAGCCATCGTCCAGATAACCCTTGCGACCCTGCTCGGCCTTGGCCTCTCCCAACTGCTCGACTGGACCGTGACCGCCGGCCTGGTGTTTGGCCTGGCCCTCTCCACCGCCAGTACCGTGGTGCTGCTGCGCGCCCTGGAGAGTCGCGGCCAGCTCGACACCAACGAGGGACGCATCGCCATCGGCTGGCTCATCGTGGAGGATCTGGTGATGGTGCTAGCCCTGGTACTGCTCCCCATCCTCGCCAACCTGCAGCAAGGGGGCGAGGCACTGACCCCTGCCCAGGTGATGGCGGATATCGGCCTGACCCTGGCCAAGGTGGTTGCCTTCATCGCCCTGATGGTCATCGGCGGGCGACGCCTCATCCCCTGGCTGCTGGCCCGCACCGCCGCCACCGGCTCCCGCGAGCTGTTCACCCTGGCCGTCCTCTCCTGTTCCCTTGGCATCGCTTTTGGCGCCGTCAAGCTGTTTGGCGTCTCCTTTGCCCTCGGCGCCTTCTTCGCCGGCGTCGTGATGAACAGCTCCCATCTGAGCCACAAGGCGGCCAACGACACCCTGCCCCTGCAGGACGCCTTCGCCGTGCTCTTCTTCGTCTCCGTGGGCATGCTGTTCGACCCCGTCATCCTGCTGCGCGAGCCCCTGGCCGTGCTGGCCACCCTGTTCGTCATCGTGATCGGCAAATCAGTGGCCGCCTTCGCCATCGTGCGGCTCTTTGGCCACAGCCAGCGCACGGCGCTGACCATCTCCGCCAGCCTGGCCCAGGTGGGGGAGTTCTCCTTCATCCTGATGGGTCTCGGGGTCATGCTCGAGCTGGTCCCCGGGGTCGCCCGTGATCTGGTGCTGGTCGGCGCCTGTTTCTCCATCGTGCTCAATCCGCTGGTCTTCAACCAGGTGGAGCGCTGGCTGAGGCGCCATCCCGAACCACGCACCGATGGGTCACCTCACCTCTGCCCCTTGCAGGGCCATGTGGTGGTAGTGGGCGCCGACGAGATAGGCCAGCACCTCATCCGGCAGTTGCATGAACAAGGCAGGGAGATGGTGGTGATCGACACCGACGAGCGACTGCTGGCCCCCTGGCGCGCCATGGGGATCACCTGTCTGGCGGGCCATCCCATCCAGCAGGATCTGCTGACGGCGGCGCTGCCCAACGCCAGCTGGCTGCTGATCACCCTGGATGACAGCCTGCTGGCCGGTGAGATAGCCATCAGGGCGCAGGAATACGGCGCCCTGATGCGTATCGCCGCCTGTGCCCACCAGCACGAGGAGGTGCATCATCTGCGCGTGCGCGGCGTGCATCAGGTGGTCAAGAGCGAGGAGGAGGCTGCGCGGCGACTCTGTCACCTCGCCATGGAGATGGCCTGAAGCTCATCGGAAGTAACGAGTCCCCACGACGGGGCCAGACAAGCAGCCCGGGCCTGCTGCCCGGGCTTCTTGCATGACGGGACGATACTGCCGTTCCCTCACAGCAGATCGTGCTTGTCCAGCAGGCGATAGAGGGTGGCCCGGGAGATGTCGAGCGTGCGGGCCACCTCCTCGAGCTGATCGGGGAAGCGGGCCAGCGTCCGTTGCAAGGCCTGACGCTCCGCCGCTTCGCGCACCGCCTTGAGCGAGCCGTCGAGCAGCAGGCTGTCCATGTTGGTCAGCTCCATGTCATCGGCTTCGATGAAGGGGCCGCTGCACATGACCACCGCCCGCTGCACCCGGTTGCGCAGCTCCCTCACATTCCCCGGCCAGCCATAGGACTGCATGGCCTGGCGCGCCTTGCGGGTGAAGCTGAGCACCCGCCCGCCCCGCACTTCCGCCAGAATGTCATCGGCAAGGAGCTGGATGTCTTCCGCCCGCTCACACAAGGCCGGGGTGCGCAGGCGCACCACGTTGAGCCGGTAGTAGAGATCCATGCGAAAGCCGCCGCTGGCCACCGCCTGCTCCACATCGATATTGGTGGCCGCGATGATCCGCACATCCACACGACGCGTCAGGTGGCTGCCCACCGCCTCTATGCACTGCTCCTGCAAGAAGCGCAGCAGGGTTGCCTGATCCTCCAGTGGCAACTCCCCTATCTCGTCGAGAAACAGGGTGCCGCCATCGGCGGCCTCTATCTTGCCTATCTTGTGGTGCTGTGCCCCGGTGAAGGCCCCCTTGACGTGGCCGAACAGCTCGGACTGGATGAGCTGATGGGGCATGGCCCCGCAATTGACCGCCACGAAGGGGCTCTCCTCCCCGAACGTGCTGTAGTGCAGCTCCCGGGCCACCAGCTCCTTGCCCGTGCCGCTCGGTCCCGTCACCAGTACGGGCAGGCGGCAATGCTGCAACCGCACGATCTGGTCGCGCAACTGGCGGATGGGGGCGCTCTCCCCCTGGATGAAACGCAGCTGGGGTTGCAGTCGGGGGCGGTGTCGCCGGATGAGGCGCGCCATCCCCAGGGCATGTCCCAGGCTGTGGGAGAGCCTGTCTCTGTCCAGGGGAAAGGTGTGAAAATCATGAAAACAGGCTGCCAGCAAATTGCGAAGGGCTTCGCTGGCGAGACAGTCCCGCTGGATGAGGCCGATCCACAAGGCGCCGGAGTGCTGCGCAATCAGGTTGTAGAGGGCTTCGTGCTGCTGATGCTCGATCACCACCAGCACCAGGGGATAGTCCTTTTCCTGCAGTTTTTTCTCTGCCACCACCAGGGAGCTTGCCTGCTCCACCTGCCACTCGCCTTGTTCCAGCAGGCTTTCCAGTACGGCACATGAATTGATGAGCAACAATGCCGTTTCTGTCATAGGGACAACTCCTTGTTATCGCCACTGCACGAAGGAGTCTGACGACTTGTCCAGATAACTCCCTTTATCATCAAATGGCGCCATCTAATATGGCCAGACGATGATAACTATAAACCATCCCGCCTTTAGATTGATGGCACCACAATATTGAGACAGCCAAATTATCCGTGAGAAAAAATAAATCCATTGATAAATAAGCGCTTACTTCACGACATAATATGTCGCTCTCAATATTGAGACGTAAAAACAATTATATCAAATAAAAAACAACTAAAAATCATATGGTTGTAAATTGGCATGGTCGTTGCTCTCTCCAATAAGCCCTCCTGGCATATGGAGACAGAACATGAAAATATATATTGCATTGGCAGCATTTCCTTTTCTGGCATTTGCCACCCCCTCAATGGCGCAAAACCGGGTCGATCTCGGTGCTCAGGCATTGAGCAATATTCGTGGTTCCATGGGCGTCAATATGGTTGCCGGCAATAACAACCAACAAGGCAATCTTGCCGCCATCGCCATTTCGGGTCCGGCCATCATTCAATTTGGTCAGCTGAATCAATCCACCACCAATCTGAACGGCAGCCAGAGCGTCGCCATCCTGGGCTCGGCCCTGAGCCAGAACCGGGGACTGGTCGGCATCAATCAGGGGGCGGGTGAGGGCAACCAGCAACTGAACGCCTTCGCCCTGTCCCTCGATGACAGCGGCCTGGGTGTCGTGACCGACATCAATCTCAGCTCCAGCGTCGCGAAGACCCCAGGGGGAAAGCCCCCCGCCAACACCACTACCAGCATCTATCTGGATGACACCGCCCTCACGGGCAGCAAGGGGGTCATTCAGGTGAACCAGGTCACGGGACAGGGAAACCAGTCAGTCAACATGGTTTCCCTGCCCCTGGCTGGCGCAGTAACGGCATCCCCATGATGCCGCAGGGATAGGAAGCCAGGCCCGGGGGTATCAGCCGATGGGCATATCTTCCGCTGAAAGTTCAATGGAGAGACTCATTATGCGTGGACTTATTTATAGCTCATTAGCCGCCGCGGTCATCATGGCCATGTCGGGCACTGCATCCGCCGATTACCGCGGTGACAGAGATGAGACAGGGGCAACCTTGACCAAGAAGGTCAAGGCAGAGGTCGATGTGGAATACGAAGGCAGGGTCAATGTCGGCGGCTACATCAACGTCAACAAACTCGGCATGGCCGTCGTGGACAACCAGCAGTCCAGTTCCATGATAGGCACCGCCAATACAAGAACGGAGAACACGAGCAAGATCGACGGCTCGTTCAAGGGTGCATCCGGTAACATCGGCGCCAACGTCGCAGCCGGTGACTCCAACGTACAGGGCAACAGCGCTTCCCTGGCCGCCTATGACGAGGTCGATGCCGAGTTCATCATGGGTCGTGGTCAACAACAACATGGCGCCCCTGGCGGATCGTCGGATGCCGAGGTCTTCTCCACCCAGAGCGCCAGCAACAACTGGACGACCAATCACGGCCATCAGAACAAGGCCGGTGTGGGCGATGGGGCCTTCAAGGATGCCGCAGGCAACATCGGGGTCAACGTGACCTCGGGCTCGGGTAACGTCCAGGCCAACAACATGGCAGCGTCCGTGTCCACCGGCAACATGGCCGTGGCCACCGTGGCCAACAGCCAGAGCGTCTCCAAGAACATGACCGAAAACCAAAGCCTGAGTGCAACCAAGACGGTTGACAAGGCGGGTGTGTTCCTCGGTCTCAAGGCTTGGGGCGATTACGAGGGGGGCGGTACCGGTCATGATGTCAAGAAAGGACATGACCACGACAATGACAACGACAGGTACGGCAACAACAACCCGAAAGATGATGGCAAGTTCGAGTTCAAGGAAGAGGGTGACATCAAGCTCAGTGGGTACGCCGTCGGGTATATTCCCGTGGTCAACACCTACACCAGCCGCGAAACCTTCAACCGGGCAACCATCGATGGCGGCGCCTTCAACGGTGCCGTGGGCAACATCGGGGTGAACGTCTCCTCGGGGACCAACAACCTGCAAGCGAACAATCTCTCGCTGGCCGCAGGGTTTGCCAAGTAAGTCGATGCGAGGGGGCCCAGTGCCCCCTTTTTCCCTGACACTGGAGGTCTGAATGCGCTGGCTGTTGCTGTTGCTGTGCTGTCCTGCCGTCTGGGCGGGCTCGGTGCCACTGGGAGAGCATCTTCCGGCGCTGGGGGATCTCAACAAACCGGTGCAGAGCATTCTGGAGCGCCGGTACGCCAACATCGAGCGCCAACATACGGATTTCAGCTGCGGGGCCGCCGCCGTCGCCACCATCTTGCGCTACGCCTACGGCCATGCAACCAATGAACGCTGGGTCATGGATGGCATGCTTGCCATGGCAGACCCGGAGCAGGTCAAGCACTACGGCTTCTCCATGCTCGACATGAAGCAGTACCTGCAAATGCTGGGCATGCGGGTCAGAGGGTATCGACTGGGCGATGAAAAACTGCGCCAGGTGAGGGTGCCCACCATCGTCCTGCTCAACATTCGCGGCTATCAGCACTTTGCCGTGCTGCGGGCCATCGATCGCCACGATCGCGTCTATCTGGCAGACCCGGCCCTCGGCAACCGGGTGATCACCTTCAAGGAGTTCAAGGAGAGCTGGAACGGCATCCTCCTCGCCGTCATCGGCGCGGGCTATCGTCCCGATGCCCCCCTTGCCAACCCCTCTCCCCCGCTCTCTGTCAGAGGCAAGGATGGGCTCTTCGCCCCGGTCAATGAAACATCCCTGCTGGAATTCGGTTTTCAGCACAAAGAGCTAATGTGAGGTCATCATGAATACCCGACCCGCCCTATGCCTCCTCTGCAGCCTGGGTGGCATCGCCTCTCCGCTGCTGGCAGCACCGGACCCGCTGGCCCATCTGTCAGACCACTTTGCGCCCGAACTGGCGGACGGGGAGCTGGCCCACCTGCGCGGCCGCTATGTCAGCAGCCATGGCATCAGCTACTTCGGCATCGAGTTCATCTCGTCACTGACCACGGCCCAGGCCCAGCAGACGGCGGCCATGAACCTGGCGCTGAGCATTGTGCAAAACAAACCCAAGCTGGATGTGCGCGTCAAGGATGAGGTCAAGCCCGCGGCCACGCCCGCCAAGGAGGCCCAGGTGCAGGGGGCCGGGCTGGTACAGGTCGTTCAACTGGAGGGGAGTGGCAACAGCTCGGTCAACCAGACCGGTATTGAACTGACCACCCCCACCATGACGGGACACCTGGTTCAGGCGGGCAGCTACGAGCACCAGGGCGATCTTGGCACCGCCACTTATCGGGTCTCGGGGAATTATGCCGGCTTGCAACTACACTCTTCCGACGGCCGGGTCCTGCTGGAGCAGAGCCTGCGCGGTACCGACTTCAGCCGGGGGCTGCTGCAGTTCAACAAGGTCAGAGGGGACGGTTTGCAGACGCTCAATCAGACCCGCATCTGGTTTTCGCGCTGAGCACCGGTGAGCCCGGGGGCTGAACCATCAGAAAGGATGATAAACAACAAGGACGTATCCCGATGAAACAGTCTCGCATGCTGTTGATTGCCCTCGCCCCCTTCGCCTGCTGGGGGGCCACGGCCGAGGAGGAGGCCCTGCAACAACAGCTGGATCTCCTGCGCCAGCAACTGATCCAGCAAAATCAGGCCCTTCATCAGCTCCAGGCCCGCCTGGAGGCCGTCAAGGCCGCCGGTGCCACGACGGCAACCGCCGGGGTCGGAGCCGGGGCCGCCGTCGCCTCCACCCAGCAGGACGCCTCACGGCGCACGCCGGAAGTCGGCCGCAGTACCGAAGACCTGATGATCGAACAGCACAATGTGTTCGACCGCGCCCTGACCGTCGATGTGGGCCTCTCCTATCAGCACTACAACCGCAAGGATCTCGCCCTGCGCGGCTTCCTCGCCCTGGACGCCATCTTCCTTGGCGAAATCAACCTGGATCGGGTGCGCTCCGATCAGTGGACGGCGGATGTCATCACCCGCTACACCCTCAACGATCGCTGGCAACTGGAGCTGGCCCTCCCCTACATGTTCCGCAACACCAACTACCAGAGCACCGGCAAGGAGAACTCCAGCCGCGACTTCGAGGAGCAGAGCGTCAGCGATGGCGGTCTGGGGGATCTCAGCCTCGCCATCTACTACAGGGTCATGGCCGAGAGCGAGGATTGGCCGGATCTGGTGTGGAACTTCCGGGCCAAGGCGCCGACCGGCAAGGATCCTTACGGCATCGAGATCAACACCTCGGAATCGGGCAACCTGGTGACCCCCAAGGAGCTCGCCACCGGCAACGGGCTCTGGCAGCTCTCCACCGGCTTCTCCCTGGTCAAGACCATGGATCCCGCCATCCTGTTTGCCAGCCTCAACTATGGTCACAGCCTCAAGCAGGACTTTGACGATATCTCCTACCAGCCCGGCAACCAGCCCGGCAGCATCCAGCTGGGGGACTGGTATGAATATGGCCTGGGGGTCGCATTCGCCCTCAACGAACGCTTCAGCCTCTCCTTCAACATCAACCAGCGCGTCACCATGGAGTCCGAGCAGGGGTCCGAAGGCTTTGCCATGGAGAAGGTCACCGGCTCCGATGCCAACGCCGCCAGCTTTGGCATGGGGTCGACCTGGGCCATCACCGACAACCTCTCCATGGCGGTCAACTGGTCTGCCGGGCTCACCACGGACGCACCGGACTACACCATCGGGATCCGCTTCCCCTACCGCTTCTAGCCCCGTCAGGGCCCCGGCAGGTTGACGACAAAAAACGAGGGAGGCATAACGCCTCCCTCTTCTTGTTGTCGCCAGCCAGCCTGGCGGGCCATCGGTGACATCACACCCCCAGGCGATCGCGCAGGGTGTACCAGGCGGCGCCGGCGGCGGTGAAGGGGATGCGCAGCAGGCGGCCACCCGGGAAGGGGTAGTGCGGCAGCCTGGCGAACGCATCGAAGCGCTCTGCCTGACCGCTCAGCACCTCGGAGAGCAGCTTGCCCGCCAGATGGGTACAGGTGACGCCGTGGCCGCTGTAGCCCTGCATGTAGTAGATGTTGTGACCGATGCGGCCAAACTGCGGCAGGCGCGACAGGGTGAGCAGGAAGTTGCCGGTCCAGGTGTACTCCACCTTGACGTCGGCCAGCTGCGGGAAAGTCTTGAGCATCTTGGGGATGATCAGCCGCTCGATGTCCGCCGGATCCCGCGCCCCGTAGACCACGCCGCCGCCATAGATGAGCCGGTGATCGCCGGAGGTACGGTAGTAGTCGAGCAGGTAGTTGCAATCCTCCAGACAGTAGTTCTGTGTCAAGAGTGAACGGGCCCGCTCCTCTCCCAGCACTTCGGTTGCGATCACCTGGGTGCCGCAAGGCATGCTCTTGCTGGCCAGTTCCGGCACCAGATTGCCGAGGTAGGCGTTGCCGGCCACCACGATAAAGCGTGCCTTCACCGCCCCTTTGGCGGTCTTGACCAACGCCGGCTGACCCGGAGTAATGCTGGTGACGGCGGACTGCTCGAAGATAAGCCCCCCCTGCATGCGGATGGCTTCCGCCTCCCCCAGCGCCAGGTTGAGGGGATGGATATGGCCGCCGCTCTTGTCCAGCAGGGCGCCGACGTAACGATCGCTCGCGACCACCTCGCGCACCCCGTCGGCATCGAGCAGCTCCAGCTGGTCGTTGCCCCACTTCTCCCAGCGCGCCTTCTGCGCCTTGAGTTCGTGAAGCTGCTTCTCGGTCTCGGCGGCAAAGACCCCGCCCTCCTGCAGATCGCACTGGATGTTGTAGCGTTTGATCCGCTCGCGGATGATCTGGCCCCCCTCAAACAACATGGAGCCGAGCAGCCTGGCCTGATCCGGCGGGCAGTTCGCTTCGATGGTGTCGATGTCGCGGCTGTAGGAGTTGACGATCTGGCCGCCGTTGCGGCCGCTGGCGCCAAAGCCGACCCTGGCCGCCTCCAGCACCACCACCTTGTACCCCTTCTCCACCAGATGCAGCGCACTGGAGAGGCCGGTGTAGCCTGCGCCTATGATGCAGACGTCGCACTCCAGCTGCTCGGTGAGCGTGGGATAGGGCGCGTGTTTGTTGGCACTGGCTGCGTAGTAACTCTTTACATGTTCGGTCATGATCCCTGTTTCCTTACCGGTTCGTTTCCAACACAACGGGTTGTTCACATTAAAAGCTGGCCGGGGTGTGGGCGCTGACGATGCGGCAGACCTGCCCCGAGGGATTGCTGAAACTGTGGGGCTCGCCGGTGTCGATGACATAGCTGTCCCCGGCGCACAGTTCATAGGTCTGGCCGGCCAGGGTCAGCAGCACCGACCCTTCCAGCACGGTGCCCACCTCTTCCCCCTGATGCTTCACCACACCGCCGGTGTCGGTGCCGGGGGCATAGGTCTCCAGCATGAAGCCGAGCTGGCGCCGATTGTTGCCGTTGTGCACCAGCTTCATGGAGACCCCCTGGCTGCCGAGCTCGATGAGCTGCTCCGCCTTGATCACCACGCTGGGCGTGCTCGCCACCTCCTCTTCGGCGAAGAAGCGCGACAACGGCAGCTCGTAGACGCTCAGCAGCTTTTGCAGGGAGGCCACCGAGGGGCTCACTTTGTTCTGCTCTATCATGCAGATGGCGCCGTGGGTCAGGCCGCTCAGCTCCGCCACCCGGCGCTGGGAGAGCCCGAGCTCCCTGCGGATCCGGGCAAGCCGCTCCCCCATGTTTCTCTCGTGCTCCGCCAGGGGGTTGTCCGTCATGGTCCGCCACCGGACCTCGCCACGGGATTGCTCCATCGCCCACCTCCTTCCATGGTCATTCGAATACCTGGGGCCGACTGGTCAATATAGTGAGTCAGGAACGTCAGCCCCGTTCACTATCCTGCACAACCCAGAGCGTTCATTATTTTGCACACCCTGCGCAATGAAAACCGCTACAATCGCGCTAACAGCCCCATTTCTAGCATGTGACGCCCAGTTCACTCAAATATATTTAACACTTGAAAAACATTTCGGCTCATTTTATGGTCGTTACGTGCTTATTATTCTATACGGCGGTGCCCACATAGACGCGCCACCCAGACCCACTATCGAGGCCCCTTACTTATGTCAGCATCACAACCTGCCCTCTCCCTGATCAAATCCCTGGCCTATGTCGACGGCCGCTGGTGCGAGTCCCTGGGCGGGCGCCGGTTCGAGGTCCTGAACCCGGCCACCGGCCAGGTCATCACCCAGGTGCCCGACATGGACGGGGAGGATACCCGCCTCGCCATCGCGGCCGCCCACGCGGCGCAACCCGCCTGGGCGGCCCTCACCGCCAAGGAGCGCAGCAGCAAACTCTACGCCTGGTTCGAGCGCATCATGGCCAACCAGGAGGAGCTCGCCCGTATCATGACCTGCGAGCAGGGCAAGCCGCTGGCGGAAGCCAAAGGAGAGGTGGCCTACGGCGCCAGCTTCATCCAGTGGTTCGCGGAAGAGGGCAAGCGTGCCTATGGCCGCACCATCCCCGGCTTCTCCGCCGATCGGCGCCTGGCCACCATCAAGCAGCCGGTGGGGGTCGTGGCCGCCATCACCCCCTGGAACTTCCCCATCGCCATGATCACCCGCAAGGCGGGTCCGGCGCTGGCCGCCGGTTGTACCATCGTCATCAAGCCCGCCGCCGAAACGCCCCTCTGCGCCCTGGCGCTGGCGGTACTGGCGGAGCAGGCGGGCATTCCCGCCGGGGTCATCAACATCGTCACCTCCCATCAGGCGAGCGCGGTGGGCAACGAGCTGTGCAGCAACCCCGTGGTGCGCAAGCTCTCCTTCACCGGCTCCACCCGCATCGGCAAACTGCTGATGCGCCAGTGCGCCGACACCATGAAGCGCCTCTCCCTGGAGCTTGGCGGCAACGCCCCCTTCATCGTCTTTGACGACGCCGACCTCGACGCCGCCGTGGCCGGGGCCCTGGCGTCCAAATACCGCAACGCCGGCCAGACCTGCGTCTGCGCCAACCGCATCCTGGTGCAGGCCAGCGTCTATGACGCCTTCGCCGAGAAGCTCGCCGCCGCAGTCAAGGCCTTCAAGGTGGGAGACGGCATGGGCGAGGGCGTCCAGATCGGGCCCCTCATCAACCCGGCCGCCGCCAGCAAGGTGGCCGAGCTGGTGCAGCAATCGGTCGCCGCCGGTGCCCGGGTGCTGGTGGGGGGCGACGCCCACCCCGCCGGTCCCCTCTTCTATCACCCCACCATCCTGACCGGGGTCACCCGGGGCAACCCCATTCTGGACGAGGAGATCTTCGGGCCCGTCGCTCCTCTGGTGCGCTTCGAGACGGAAGCCGAGGCCATTGCGCTTGCCAACGACACCCCCTATGGCCTGGCCGCCTACTTCTATGGCCGCGACATCGCCCGGGTGTGGCGGGTGGCCGAGGGGCTCGAATACGGCATGGTGGGGATCAACGAGGGGATCATCTCCACCGAACTGGCCCCCTTTGGCGGGATCAAGGAGTCGGGACTGGGCCGGGAAGGGGCGGCCGAAGGGCTGGAGGAGTACCTGGAGACCAAATACCTCTGCTTTGGCGGCATTCGCTGAGGGGAGTGAAGGGGCAATTGCATCGTTAAAACAGATGCGTTATGACGCAGCCCATCGTTTTTACAGATAGAAAGAGGGGGTCGCCGGTCACGACCGAGCGCCTTGTGGGCCCTGAGGGCACGCCCGGGGCCCCCTTTTGCGAACAGGCCGCCCTGCCCGAGGGCAGTTGGCGGCACACATATGGCCAGATGGCACAGGAACAGCGGGGGCCCATGCCCCTCAGGGAGGAAAGATGAGTCATTCAAGCAACAACCAGCAGTGGCAGGCCCGCCGCGAAGCGGCCGTGGTCCAGGGGGTCGGCACCCTGTTGCCGGTCTTTATCGACCGTGCGCAGAATGCCGAGCTGTGGGACGTGGAGGGCAACCGCTACATCGACTTTGCCTCCGGCATCGCCGTGCTCAACACCGGCCACAACCACCCCAAGGTGGTGGCGGCGGTGCGCGAGCAGCTCGAGAAGTTCAGCCACACCTGCTTCCAGGTCACCCCCTACTCCGGCTATATCGAGCTGGCGGAGAAGTTGAATGCCCTGGTGCCCGGCCCCACCCCCAAGCGCACCCTCTTCCTCTCCACCGGCGCCGAGGCGGTGGAGAACGCCATCAAGATCGCCCGCGCCCACACCGGTCGCAGCGGCACCATCGCCTTCAAGGGGGGCTTCCACGGCCGCACCATGATGGGCATGGCCCTCACCGGCAAGGTGGTGCCCTACAAGACCGGCTTCGGCCCCTTCCCGGGGGAGGTCTATCACCTCCCCTTCCCCGCCGACTATCTGGGAGTGAGTGAAGACGATGCCCTGGCCGCGCTGGATCTCTGCTTCAGCGCCGACATCGAACCCACCCGGGTGGCCGCCATCATCATCGAGCCGGTGCAGGGGGAAGGGGGCTTCTACCCCGCCTCCGCCAGCTTCATGCAGCGCCTGCGCCAGGTGTGCGACCAGCACGGCATCCTGCTCATCTGCGACGAGATCCAGACCGGTTTCTGTCGCACCGGCAAGACCTTCGCCACCGAATACAGCGGTGTCGAACCCGACATCATGACCCTCGCCAAGAGCCTGGCCGGCGGCTTCCCGCTCTCTGCCGTGGTGGGCAAAAGCGAGGTGATGAACGCCGCCAAACCCGGTGGCCTGGGGGGCACCTATGCGGGCTCCCCCATCGCCTGCGCCGCCGCCCTGGCGGTGCTGGAGGTGATCGAGGAGGAGCGCCTGAACCAGAAGGCCCTGGCCCAGGGGGAGCAGATCAAGGCACGCCTGCACCAGCTGGCGACACGGTTTGACTGCATCGGCAACATCCGCGGCCCCGGCGCCATGGTGGCCATGGAGCTGGTGAAGGAGGGGGATGCCGCCAGACCGGACCCGGATCTCACCAAGCGGCTGGTGGCCGAGGCAGGCAAGCGGGGCCTGGTGCTGCTGGCCTGCGGCGTGCGTGGCAACGTGATCCGTTTCCTCGCCCCCCTGACCGCCCCGGCAGCCATCGTCGACGAGGGACTGGACCTGCTGGAGCAGGCCCTGTCCGCCTCCCTGGCCTGATCCGGAAGACCGCGTTCGCCCACGTGCAAAAAAATGCGTTTTTGCTCCCTTGATATGCTTGTCAAGGGGGCATCACGAATGCACAATGCGCCGCCGTATTCAAGGACCGTCCGCTCATCGGAGCCCGGTTCTTTTTTTGCGCCAAACAAATCCATAACGAGGCCGGAACAGACCGGAAATGATAACGAGGTGGCACGCCATCTCACGACACCCGCTTCTTAGTGAGGAACTCCATGGGGCATATCATCGCTTTCCTGCCGGCCCGCGCCGGTCTGCGCCATCCGTCCGCATCCCGGACTGGCGCCCCCACCGTGCAGGATGACCTCACCGTCAGCCTGATCCCGTCAGCCAGCCTGCGGGGGATCGCCTGATGCACCCGCACCCCGCCGGTCTGAAAAAAAGCCTGAAACTCTGGCACGTGGTCATTATGGGGCTGGCCTATCTCACCCCCATGGCGGTGTTCGACACCTTCGGCATCGTCACCGAGATCACCGAAGGCCATGTGCCGACCGCCTACCTGCTCGCCCTCATCGGCATGCTGTTCACCGCCATGAGCTACGGCCACCTGGTGCGCAAGTTCCCCTCGGCAGGCTCCGCCTACACCTATGCCCAGAAGGTGTTCCACCCCTATGTGGGCTTCATGGTGGGTTGGGTCTCCCTGCTCGACTACATGTTCATGCCCATGATCAACATGCTGCTGGCCAAGATCTACATGGAGGCCCTCTTCCCCGGCGTGGCCCCCTGGACCTACATCCTGGCCCTGGCCGCCGTCATGACCTTCCTGAACCTGCGGGGCATCAAGCTGGTGGCGAACTTCAACAGCCTGATCGTCATCATGCAGTTCAGCATCATCGCCGTCTTCATCGGCCTCATCGCCTGGGGCGTGAGCCACGGCGAGGGGCTCGGCACGGTGGCGAGCAGCCGCCCCTTCTTCTCCGAGCAGATGCACATCAATCCCCTGCTGACCGGCGCCTCCATCCTCTGCCTGTCGTTCCTCGGGTTTGACGCCATCACCACCCTGTCGGAGGAGACCCCGAACGCGGATCGGGTGATCCCCCGGACCATCGTGCTCACCGCCCTCATCGGCGGCGTGCTCTTCATCTCGGTCTCCTACTTCCTGCAGCTCTTCTTCCCGGACATCTCCCGCTTCCAGCAGCCGGATGCGGTGCTGCCGGAGATCGCCCTCTATGTGGGCGGCAAGCTGTTCCAGGCGGTGGTGCTGGTCTGCACCACGGTGGCGGTGCTTGCCTCGGGGCTCGCCTCCCACGCCGGGGTGTCGCGCCTGCTCTACGTGATGGGCCGGGATCGCGCCCTGCCGAGCCGCGTCTTCGGCTACATCCACCCCACCTGGCAGACCCCGGCTCTCAACGTGCTGCTGGTGGGCATGCTGGCCCTCTCGGCGGTGGCCTTCGATCTGGAGATGGCGCTCGCGCTCATCAACTTCGGCGCCCTGGTGGCCTTCACCTTCGTCAACCTGGCGGTGATTGCCCACTTCTATCTCAGGCTGGGTCACAACAAGACCCTGAAGGATCACCTGCTGTTCCTCGCCCTGCCCCTGTGCGGCGCCGCCTGCATCGGGGTGCTCTGGCTCAGCCTGGAGCCCGCCTCCTTCGAGCTGGGGCTGATCTGGGCCGCCCTCGGTGCCATCTACCTGCTGCTGCGCCTCACCGTGTTCCGGGTCCGCCTCGGCCGTCCCGAGCAGGACGCCTCCTGAGCGAAACCGGCGCCCCCAGGGCGCCGGTTTCGCATGGCGGCAAAGCAGGGCGCCAGCTGATGACAAGGTTGTCATCGACTTTCCGGCAGCGGTGGCGAAGTGATCGCTCACGGGGGGAACAAATTCCCCGCTGGCGGCCTTTTTCGCTTGTCTCCTCCCCCCCCTGAGGGCACAATACGGCGCCCCTTGAGAGCCGATGTTTCAACAACATCGGTTCTTTGCTTTTCTGGGGCACACCACCATTCACCAAGAGGCCGGCCATGTGCCGGAATTGATACCCAGATTGCCAAGCAATCTCCCGACGTTGTGAGGAAAAACATGGGGCATTTCACTGCTTTCCTGCCGGTCCCCGCCGGCGTGCGCCACGCATCTGTGCCACAGATGGGCGCCCCCTGTGTCCAGCGACGCGTTCCCGCGTCCCTGATCCCGTCCCATCTCGCCCACGGGGCCTGTGCAGAGGAGAAAGCGTGATGGCCGGTGCCAAGCTGCTCAAGACCCTCACCCTGTTCCAGGTCGTGGTGATGGGTCTGGCTTACCTCACGCCCATGGCGGTATTCGATACCTTCGCCATCGTCGGTGACATCACGGATGGTCGCGTGGCCACCGCCTACCTGCTGGCGCTCGGCGGCATCCTGCTGACCGCGTTCAGCTACGGCCACCTGGTGCGCCGCTTCCCGTCCGCAGGCTCCGCCTACACCTATGCCCAGAAGGTGTTTCACCCCTATGTGGGCTTCATGGTGGGCTGGTCTTCCCTGCTGGACTACATGTTCATGCCGATGATCAACATCCTGCTGGCCAAGATCTACCTGACCGCCATGTTCCCCACCGTGGAGCCCTGGATCTTCATCTTCGGTCTGGTGACCGTGATGACCTTCCTGAACCTGCGCGGTATCAAGCTGGTGGCGAACCTCAACGGCTTCATCGTCTTCATCCAGATCGCCATCATCGTCACCTTCCTCGGCCTCATCGCCTGGGGCCTGAGTCACGGTGAAGGGGCCGGCACCCTGATGAGCAGCCGTCCGTTCCATGTGGAGTCTGCCAGCATGCTGCCGCTGTTCACCGGCGCCACCATCCTCTGCTTCTCGTTCCTGGGCTTCGACGGCCTGAGCTCTCTCTCCGAAGAGACCCCGAATGCCGGCAAGGTGATCCCCCGCGCCATCGTGCTGACGGCCCTCATCGGCGGCATCATCTTCGTCACCGTCTCCTACAGCCTGCAGCTCTTCTTCCCGGATCTGGCCCGCTTCAAGGAGCCGGACGCCGTGCTGCCGGAGATCGCCCTCTACGTGGGTGGCACCCTGTTCCAGAGCGTGGTGCTGGTGTGCACCACCGCGGCCGTGCTCGCCTCCGGCATGGCGGCCCACGCCGGCGTGTCGCGCATCCTCTACGTGATGGGGCGCGATCGCATGATCCCGGAGCGGGTGTTCGGCTATATCCACCCCACCTGGCGCACCCCGGCCATCAACGTGCTGCTGGTGGGGGCCCTGGCCCTCTCCGCGGTCTCCTTCGATCTGGACATGGCCCTGGCCCTGGTGAACTTCGGCGCCCTGGTGGCCTTCACCTTCGTCAACCTCTCGGTGATCGGCCAGTTCTGGGTGCGCGAGAAGCGCAACAAGAGCCTCAAGGAGCACCTGCTGTTCCTGGTGCTGCCGCTGCTGGGGGCCGCCACCATCGGCGCCCTCTGGATCAACCTGGAGCAGAGCTCCCTGGAGCTTGGCCTCATCTGGGCGGGGATCGGGGTCACCTACCTCTTCCTGCGCCTCGCCGTGTTCCGCATCCCCTTCCGTCAGTACGAGGAAGCGGCCGACGGCCAGTAAGGCGGCACACACGCCCAAACAGAAGGGGAGCCCATGGCTCCCCTTCTTGCATTCAGACGTCCGATACGCGGACCCTCACCCCTGATTGAGCACGGCCGTGGCGGCCGCCTTGACCGGATCCCTGGTCACGGCGTTGACATCCTTGCGGGTCTGGTTGACCTTGTCCTGCGCCTGCTTCACACCGGCACTCTGCTTGTTCAGGGCCGCATTGGTGTGCTGCCTGGTCTCTTTCAGTCCCGCCGTCTTCTTGTCCAGCACGTCCGTGGTGTGTTTCTTCACCTCGGCATTGGCCTTCTCCTTCTGCTTGCGCACCAGCTTGTCAGCATCGCAGTTGCCCTTGACCCCCAGGGTGGCGTTCATCGCCTCGTTCCTGACCGCCTTGTCGAGGTTGCACTCGGACTTGAACACGCTGGCCTGCGCACCGGCAGACAGCAGACCCAGGGAGAGGCACAAAACCCATGCACGCATCATCACTTCCTCAGTTTCAAGACAGGAAAGTCCGGCAGCATATAACCCTGGGATCCCAGTGCAAGGGCGGGGGCCGGTGATGAGCCGGATGGCGTCATATCGGCGTTTGCTCCGACACCTTTTGTCTGCGACGCCCCCTGCCGCCCTGTCACCAAAGCATCATAAAAGTGTCACGTTGTCATATTTCTGTCATGGAGCCTTGTTGTAATGCGCCCGTCCATTTTCAACGCAGAACGACCCCAAGAGGCCATATGCACAGCACCGCATCTTCCGCACCCCAGCAGATCCGTCGTCCCGGCCCCCTGTTCAACTGGCTCGCGGTGATCACGCTGATCTACCTGATCCTGGTCGCCGTTGGCGCCGTCTCCCACGGCTTCAAGGGCTTCTCCGGCGGCGCCGAGGGCGCGGCCCAGATCTTCGCCTTTGCCAACAACCCCTTCGTCGCGCTGCTGCTCGGCATCCTGGCCACCGCCCTGGTGCAATCCTCCAGCACCGTCACCTCGGTGATCGTCGGCCTGGTGGCAGGGGGCCTGCCCATGGCCATGGCCATCCCCATGGTGATGGGGGCCAACCTCGGCACCACCATCACCAACACCATCGTCTCCCTGGGGCACATCCGGGACAGAGGCGAGTTCCGCCGCGCCTTCGCCGCCGCCACCGTGCACGACTTCTTCAACCTGCTGGCGGTCTTCATCTTCCTGCCCCTGGAGCTGATGTTCGGTCTGCTGCAAAAGAGTGCGGAAGGGATTGCCAGCCTGCTGCTGGGCTCCGCCGACATGTCGATGAAGGGGATGGATTTCATGAAGCCCCTCATCTCCCCGTCCCTGGATCTCATCGACGGTGCCGTCGCCTTCCTGCCGGGCAAGGGGGGCGCCATCGCCACCATTCTCATCGGGATTCTGCTCATCCTGTTCTGCGTCACCGCCCTTGGCAAGGTGCTGCAACAGGTCATGGTGGGCCGTGCCAAGGAGCTGCTGCACAAGGCCCTGGGCCGTGGCCCGCTCACCGGCATCGCCTCCGGCACCCTGGTCACCGTGATGGTGCAGTCCTCCTCCACCACCACCAGCCTGATGATCCCCCTGGCGGGAGGCGGCGTGTTCAGCACCCGCCAACTCTATCCCTTCACCCTGGGGGCCAACATCGGCACCACCATCACCGCCCTGCTGGCCGCCACCGCCATCAGCGGTGCCGGTGCCCAGCTCGCCCTGACCATCGCCCTGGTCCACGTGTTGTTCAACCTCTTCGCCGTGGTGCTCATCTACGGGGTGCCCTTCCTGCGGGAGCTGCCCATCAAGGCCGCCGAAGCCCTGGCCCGGGTCGGCAGCGAGAACAAGCTGCTGGCGCTGGGTTACGTGGCCGGGCTCTTCTTCGCCCTGCCCGCCCTGATGATGGTGGCCGTCAAGTAAATCCGAACCGGGGGCATCATGCCCCCGGTGCCTTGCCCGTCCGGTCACATCCTCCAGCATCCCCCCTCGCCCTCCCTCCCCGGCTGGGATAAGATGCCCCTTCATTGCACTCTGATTTCAAGGAACAGGAAAACCCGATGAAATTCATTCTGATAGCCCTTCTTATCGCCGGCGCCGCCTACTACTTCTACTCCAGCAGCAACAACCGGAAGCTGGCGGAAGAGAACGTGCGCAAGGGGGCCGAGTTCCTCGCCAGCAACCAGGAAAAACCCCTGGTGACCACCACCGCCTCCGGCCTGCAGTACGAAGTGCTGACCCCGGGCACCGGCACCGTTCACCCCACCGCCACCAGCAAGGTGAAGGTGCACTACGAGGGCAAGCTGCTGGACGGCACCGTGTTCGACAGCTCCGTCGCCCGTGGCGAACCCATCGAGTTCGGCCTCAACCAGGTGATCAAGGGGTGGACCGAAGGGGTGCAACTGATGGTGGAAGGGGAGAAGACCCGCTTCTACATCCCCGCCAACCTGGCCTATGGCGATCGCGCCGCCGGCAAGATCCCGCCGGGCTCAGTCCTCATCTTCGACGTGGAGCTGCTGGGCATTCAATAAACCCGCCCTGGGCCCGCGTTGATCTTGGCGGTGGCGCTGCGGGGCATCCCGTCAGAGGCCACGTCCGACGGACCCTGATCACAACGCCGGCGCACTGCGCCGGCGTTGTCGTTTCTGCCCCGGTCTCCCTCGCCCTGATGCCAGATTATCAACCAAAAGTGAAGAGTGCTTATCCATAGAGCCTGATTGTTAACCCATTAATAGGGGCAGATAATGACCACATCGTCAGCGGCATGTCGCCCTGGCCTCGGGTTGTCGGTGCGCCGCGCGCATCGGCACAACGCATATGGAGTCTGTCATGTCTATCGCCCCTGTCTGGTTCATCTCCCACGGCGCCCCGGATCTGGTCCTGCGCGATCAGCCCGCGACCCGGTTCCTGAAGCAACTGCGCCTCGAGGGTGCCAGAGGGCTGGTGGTGATCTCGGCCCACTGGTTCAGCCGAAGCGAGCTGCAGATCAACGTCGAGCCCAGCCCGGCCCTGATGTACGACTTCTACGGCTTCCCCGAGCCCCTCTACCAGATCCGCTGGCCCGCGACGAGCCCGCAATGGTTGCAGGAAGCGGTGAGCGATCAGCTGCTGCTGGCCGGCCTGCCCGCCACCCCGGTGCGCCGCGAGCTGGATCACGGGGTCTGGTCCCCCCTCTCCCTGATGGATCCGGACAGTGAACTCCCCCTGGTGCAGATCGCCATCCCGGCCAGCTTCGCCCCGGCCCAGCTGTGGCAACTGGGGGAGGCATTGCAGGGGCTGCGCGAGCAAGGGATCGGCATCCTCGCCTCCGGCGCCATCACCCACAACCTGCGTGCCCTCGGGCCGGACGGCTCGCCGGTTCCCCAGTGGGCGAGCCAGTTTGCTCGCTGGCTGGAGCAGACCATGGCAGAGGGAGACAGGGGGGCGCTGGAAGATTACCGGGCCCGGGCGCCGGGCGCGGTGGAATCCCATCCCCACGACGATCACCTGCGCCCCCTGTTTGTGGCGCTCGGCGCGGCGGGGGCCGACAGACCCCGAAAGCTGCACGACAGCTGGGATTACGGCAGCCTCTACATGGGGGCCTACCAGTTCGGTTGAGGGCGGGGCGGCCAGGCCGCCCTGCTTGACGTGCTCTCGCCGACGCGCGTGGAGAAATAGCGGACTCGTTATAGCCATTTTCCGGTAGAATGGCCGCCATTGGATGAGGCTTGGCAGGGATGGCTGTCGCGTCGGGTGGCTAGATGAACCTATATCGAACACTGATCCTGCTCTGTCTGCTCTGCCTTCAACCTGTGCAGGCCCTGACCCTGCACAGCCGCTACGATCCCGCCCCGCTGCCTCCCCGCTGGTCGGAGGCGGAGCTCGGATGGCTGCGCCAGCAGTCCCAACTGCGGGTCGGCATCCTGCAAGAGGACTACCGCCCCTTCACCATGATCGCTCGCCAGCGCGTCGAGGGGCTCAGTGTCGACTACATCGACCTGCTGGCCCGGATGCTGGACAAACCCGTTGCCCTGAGCGCCTTCCCCGACAAGGCGCACCTGCTCCGTGCCCTGGCACGGGGGGAGATACACCTCGCCAGCCTCGGCAATCTCACCCTGGCGGACAGTGACACCCGGGCGATCCGCCTGAGCAACCCCTATTTCAGCAGCCCCCTCGTCTTCTCCGTGCCCAGACGTTATCGGGGGGCACTGCTCACACCGGGACAGCGGGTGGCCGCCGTCCGGGATCAGATAGACAGGGCGCGCTTTGGCCGCTACTACCCCACCCTCACCCTGGTGACCTATCCCTCCAACATGGAGGCATTCGATGCGGTCTTCTTCGGCCGCGACGACATCCTGCTGGGGGATGCCCACGCCACCCACTACCTCAACAGCGAGCGCTTCGACAACCTTCGCCAGCGGGGCGAGGCCCCGCCCGAACTGGCGCCTGCCGAGTTCCGCTTTGCCGTCCCGGCCACCGAGCCCGCCCTGCTCAGCCTGGTCAACCGGGGGCTGGCGGCCATCGACGACCGGGCGCGCAACACCCTCTTTACCCAGTGGAACGGGCCCATCCGCGACATGAACGAGCGAAGCGCCGATCTCTATGATGCCGCCGAGCGGGCCTGGATGCGGCAAGCGCCCCCCATCAGGGTGTGGCTGATGGACAACCTCTACCCCTATGGCGCCCTGGATCATGACGGCCAGCTGGTCGGCATGACGGTGGACATGCTGGACAAGATCCGCACACGCACCGGCCTCACCTTCGAGTTCGTGCGGGCAGACTCCGAGCGTCAGCTGGCAAAAGCCATGCAGTCAGGCGCCATCGACCTCATCGGCGCCATCTCCCAGCAGGTGGCCGAACACTACGGGCTGCACACCTCGGTGCCCTACGCCACCGACAACATCTATGTGATCCTCACCCGCCAGGAGGAACAAGGGATCGACACCATCCAGAGTCTGGCGGGCAAGACGGTGGCGATGACGCACCATGTGCCCCTCGCACAGAGACTGGAGGGCAGCCGCATCACCCAGGTGGAGAGCGCCGCAGAAGCGATGGAGGTGCTCGCCCAGGGACGGGTGGATGCCGCCATCGTGCCCCTCTATTTTGCCCGCCATGCGCTGGACAATGATCCCCTGAGCCCGCTGCGCATCGCCGGCCCCGCCGATGACGAGCCGATCCGGATGGGGTTTGCCAGCCTGCCCGGACAGGGGATGCTGATGGGGATCCTCGACAAGACCATCCTCGCCATCCCCCCCAACGAGCTCGCCATGATGAGTTACGAGTGGCGCAACCGCAAACTGCCGGTGCCCGGCTTCATGGATCGCCACGCCCACATCGTCTATCTGGTGTTCGTGGGGCTCCTCACCCTGGCGCTGGTGCTGCTCTATCGCAACCGCATGTTCAAGCGGATGGCCAGCGCCGAGCAGGCTTCCCGCCAGCAACTGGAGGCCCATGTCAGGTTCATCCGGGCACTGGGGGAGAGCCTGCCCCACCCCATCGTCGTGCGGGACAAGAGCGGCAAGGTGCTGCTGTGCAACAGCAAATACCTGACCCAGCTCGGCGCCGAGCCAAAGGCCATCCTGGGTCAGCCCTTCGCCCAGGGGCTGTCAGGGGTGCTCGATGCAGGCAGCATCGCCGTGCTGGAGCAGGACTTTGCCAGGGTATTGCAGGAGGGGCAGCCCATCTTTGCGGATCGCCTCTTCCATCACAGGGGCACCCAGAGCGACATCTATCACTGGATGGTGCCCTATTTCGACGGGGAGGGGGCCATCAGCGGGGTGATCGACGGCTGGATAGACATCACGGACCGCAAGCGGCTGGAAGAGGCGCTGCGCGAGGCCAAACAGCAGGCCGACAGCGCCAGCCGCGCCAAGAGCGACTTCCTCGCCACCATGAGCCACGAGATCCGCACCCCCATGAACGCCATCCTCGGCATGCTGGAGCTGGCCACCGAGGATCCCGCTCTCAGCCGTCACAGCGGCGAGCTGCTGCGCATCGCCGCCGACTCCGCCAACGGTCTGCTGGATCTGCTGGGGGACAGCCTGGATATCGCCTCCATAGAGGCGGGCCAGATGACCCTGACTCCCACCCCCTGCGATCTCGCTCCCCTGCTCTCGTCCGTCACCCGGGTCTTTGCGGGCATGGCCGAGCAGAAGGGGCTGCTCTATGAGGTCAGGCTGCCCGACACCCCCATGCCAAGGGTGCTGATCGATCCCCTTCGCCTGCGCCAGATCCTCTTCAATCTCATCGGCAACGCCATCAAGTTCACCGAGCAGGGCCGGGTCGCCATTACCGCCACCCTGACCGGGGGCGAGCAGCCTCCTGTGCTGCACCTCACCATCACCGACACCGGAGCCGGCATTCCCGCGGACAAGCTGCCCCGGCTCTTCACCCCCTTCTATCGCGCCCACGGCCAGGGCCAGTTCCCCGGCAGCGGGCTGGGCCTCAACATCGCCCGCATCCTGTGCCAGATGATGGGGGGGGAGATAGCCGTTCACAGCCAGGTCGGCGAAGGCACCCGGCTCGAGATAAGGCTGCCCCTCACGCTCGCTCAGCAACCCCCCGCCCCGATCACGGCAATGCCGGCGCCCCAGCCCCACCAGGCTCAACCCCTCCCCCATCGGCTGCATATCCTGGTGGTCGATGACAATCACGCCAACCAGATCCTGCTGCGCCAGCAGCTCAAGCACCTGGGACACGACGTCAGTGTGCGCAGCAATGGCCTGGAGGCCCTGCGCGCCCTCGCCAGCCACCCCTTCGATCTGGTCATCACCGACTGCCAGATGCCGGTGATGGACGGCTTCGAGCTGACACGCAGCCTGCGTGCCCTTGGCCATGACCTGCCCGTCTGGGGCTTCACCGCCCATGCCCAGCCTCGCGAGCGGGAGCTTTGCCTCGCCGCCGGCATGAACGACTGCCTGTTCAAGCCCATCGGCCTCGCCCGTCTGCGCGCGGCGCTGGCCACCCTTGGGCCTGCGCCCTGAGTACCGCCAGCCCTTCCTCCCGTCATGTCGCACGGGCGCGGCTGAGAGTGCGCCCGCGTTTGCCGCATAAAGGGTCGCCCACAGGGACAAGAGACAACGTGGACCAGCCATGGATACAAGGCCGGTGGCGGTTCGAGCCCCATAAAAAAACCGACACCAGGGTGTCGGTTTTTTTATATCGGGAGGTGCGCCCTGCCTGTCACGCCAGTCTGGCGCCGGGTGAAACGGGCGTCACGGGGAGGATCAGTAGAAGATCCGCTCCCCTCGCTCGCTCATCTTGAGCCAGACCGGCTTGGTGCTGGTCTTGCTCCAGATGCGGTGCAGGTAACTGTAGAAACGGGCGCGATCCCGGCGAAACAGCATCACCGGGAAGGCGAGCAGACCCGCCATCAGGACAAAGATGCGGCGAAGGATTATCTGAGTCAGGGAGAAGGGATGAAACATGATGTAACGCCTCACTGGTAAGACCACTGAACAAAGATTACGCCAATCATTGTAGGATTACTACACCGACAGCGCCATTTTTTGATAAAAAACGGGGCTAAAAGCCTAAAAATGAAACCGGGTTACATTCTTTAACTAAAAAACAACAAAGGTGGCAAAACGCGGCCCCTGTTCCAGAGTTAACGAGGACTGGACCAGAACGGGGGAACACAGGATGAAACTTGCAGATGCAGCGCTGCTGGGGGCATTGGGCGTGCTCGCCTGGAGCCAGTGGCAGGAGTGGCGGCTCAATCGTGACGATGCCATCGACATCCCCTATCACGGGGTCCCCACCGCCAGCCTGTGGCAATGCGGTTTGCTGATAAAGGAGATGGCCGCGCTGGCAGAACAGGGGGGCGAAGAGAGGTCCGGATCCAGGGGCGAGGCATTGGCCGAGATGGATCAGCATCTGCACAAGACGTGGCAACGGGAGGGTTGTTCACGGCTGACTGACATGCAATGAAGCATCATCCTAGGCCGCCATGGCGGATGGACAACGTCAGGGATATGGAAAACAGGGAGAAGATGGAGGCACGTTCCGGAGTCGAACCGGACTAAACGGATTTGCAATCCGCTGCATAACCGCTTTGCTAACGCGCCATGCTGACAAGGCATTGCCTTGAGAGTGATGTCCATGGTTGGTGCCATGGAGTATTGGAGCGGGAAACGAGACTCGAACTCGCGACCCCGACCTTGGCAAGGTCGTGCTCTACCAACTGAGCTATTCCCGCATGACTGCTTGCGTGCCAGTTGCCTGACAACGAGGCGCATTATACGTACCCCGAGCCCGGGCACAACCCTTTTTTCTCACTTTGAGCCCTTTCCCGTGCTGTTTGCTCACCCTTTAGACGCCTTGGTCGAAAATCCCCCCGCTCCCTGTGACCCGACGAGCGAATTTAAGATAAAGCCATTGAAATAGTTAGCCTTTAGTCAGAAACTCATCGCGCTTAGTAACTGGATTCTCAATTGAAAATCATGCGATGAAATGGAACTTCAGGCCTCGGGGGCTCAGACCGCAGCTGATGCTGGCTTTTTTCATGTTGGGCCTGGTGCCCTTCCTGGTCGTCACCCTGTTTTTCCTCTATAGCCACGGCAAGGATCTCACCACCCAGACCTCCAACCATCTGGTCTCGGTGCGCAACATCAAGAAAAACCAGCTGCAAGACTACTTCGGCAACCTCAAGGAGCAGATCATCAACTTCTCCCAGCAGGACTTTGCCGGCAACAGTATCGGTCGCTTCTACGGTTTCACCGGTGCCTTCGAGAAGCTCGGCACCACGCCGCAGGAGGCCCGCGCCCGCGCCCAGGCCCGCTATGTGCCGGGCTCCTGGGACAAGCTGCAACAACCTGACAGTCAGGTGGAGATAGAGCCCTCCATCAGCGCCCTCATCCTGGCGGACGAGATGTATGGCCGCGTCCACCAGCGCTTCCATCGCGGCTACGCCGACATGGTGCGCAAATCCAACTACAGCGACATCTTCCTGGTCGACCTCAACGGTGACGTGGTCTACTCGGTCACCAAGCAGGCCAACTTCGCCACCAACCTGCTCTCGGGCCCCTACCAGTCCAGCGGCCTTGGCAACACCTTCGCCAAGATCAAGCGCCGCCTCGATGGCGGCCAGAAGCCCCAGCAGATCTTCGAGTTCACCGATTTTGGCCGCAACGAGCTGACCGGCCAGGTGGTCGCCTACCTCGCCGCTCCCGTGATGCAGTACGACTATGTGCGCGGCGTGGTCATCTTCGAACTGCTGCCGGACAAGCTCAACCAGATCATGGCGGAGCGGGAGGGGCTCGGCGCAACCGGCGAGACCATTCTCATCGGCCCGGACAAGCGGATGCGCGCCAACGCCTGGCTCGCCCCTGAATTCAGCGTGGAGAACAGCTTCAGCCCCGACTTCCGGCCGCTGCAGACCCCCCTCATCATCAAGGCCCTCTCCGGGGAGCAGGGGGTCGGCCCCTTCCTCTCCTACCACGATGACGAGGTGCTGGCCGCCTATACCCAGGTGAAGGTGTTCGATACCGAGTGGGCCTTCATCGCCGAGATCTCCACCAGCGAGGCCTATGCCCCCATCCGCCAGCTCGAGACGCTGGTGATCCTGCTGGGGGCAGGCTCACTGCTGCTGCTGATCCTCTTCTCCCGCTGGCTCTCCCACTCCATCACGGCGCCCCTGCGATCCCTCACCGCCGCCGCCGAACAGGTGGCGGACGGCGCCCTGGATCACCCCATCACCATCCCCCGCACCGACGATGACATCGACCGGCTGGCCCAGGCGTTTCGCCACATGCAGCGTTCGGTGAAGGACAAGATCGAGCTCATCGAACGCCAGACCCAGGAGCTGCAACAGCAGGTCAAGCTGACCCACAAGCAGAACCTCAGCCTGCAACAGGCGGACAAGCTCAAAGACGAGCTCCTGGCCAACACCTCCCACGAGCTGCGCACCCCCATCCACGGCATCAAGGGGATGGCCGAGTCCATGCTCGCCAGCCAGCAGGACCTGACCGAAGGGCAGCAGAAGCAGCTCGGCCTCATCATCAAGAGCGCCGACGGTCTGGCGCGCCTCGTGGACGACTTGCTCGACTACCACCAGATGCGCTACGGCCAGCTGGAGATCCACCCCCAGCCGGTCTCCTCCAAGGGGGTCATCCGGCTGGTGCTGGATCTCTGTCAGCACCTCGTGCAGGCCAAGCCCCTCACCCTGGTAGACAAGAGCCCCGCCGAACTGCCCCCTGTGCTGGCGGACGAGCAGCGCCTCGAACAGGTGCTCTACAACCTGGTGGGCAACGCCATCAAGTACACCCCCCAGGGCAAGGTGGTGCTGAGCGCCCTGGTGGAGGGCAACTTCCTGCGCATCAAGGTGACCGACACCGGCATCGGCATCGCCAGGGACCATCTGGAGCACATCTTCGAGCCCCTGGTGCAGATGAGCCCGGAAGTGAGCAAGCAGGGAGCGGGCCTCGGTCTCTCCATCACCCGCCAGCTGGTACACCTGATGGGGGGGGAGCTGTTCGTGGAGAGCGAGCCGAGCGTCGGCTCCACCTTCGCCTTCACCCTGCCGCTGGCCAGCGGCAAGGCGGGCAGTCTGACCCTCGACAGCCGCCAGATAGAGCACCAGCTGGTGCGCCAGCAGCCCGTCATCCTGCCGGACTGGGAGAGCGAGGATCTGCCGCCCCCGCCGCAAGATGCCCCCGTCATCCTGGTGGTGGATGACGAGCCCATCAATTTGCACATACTGCGCCACCTGCTGCAGCCCTGCGGTTATCGCATCCTGCCCAGCAGCGACGGCCACGACGCCCTGACCAAGCTGGCTCAGGAGCCGGTGGATCTCATCCTGCTTGACGTGATGATGCCCACCCTCTCGGGCTTCGACGTCTGCCGCCGTCTGCGCCAGCAGCACCCCAAGGAGAAGCTGCCGGTGCTGCTGCTCACCGCCCTCAACCAACCCAAGGAGATTGAAGAGGGTTTCAACGCCGGGGCCAACGACTATCTGGTGAAACCCTTCTGCAAGGAGGAGCTGTTCGCCCGGGTGAGGGCCCTGCTGGAGGCCAGCGCCGGGCGCGCCTCCCTGGTGGAGAACCGCCTGCTCAAACAGGAGATAGAGCACCGTCTGCTGCTCCAGGAGCAACTGCACCAGGATCAGGAGCGGCTCCTCGCCCTGCTTGGCGAAGGGGCCGACCCCATGGTCTTCCTCGATGAGCAAGGAGGGGTGCTGTTTGCCTCCCGGGCCCTGGCGCGCCTGCTGGGTCAGGAGCCGGAAGCCATGGAGGGGCAGATGCTGGACGAGTGGCTGGCCGCCCCGCTGGCAAGCCAGTGGCCCGACATGACCGCGCAGCCGGAGCGGGAGCTGGACTTCCTGGTGGCGGGCCAGCGAGACACCCTCAACGCCCGTGCCCTGCCCATCAACCTGGGGGGGCAACACGCCTATGCGCTGACCCTTGGCACAGAACCGCGCCAGGACGACAATCGCATGGCTGCACTGGAGAACGCCCTCAAGAGCCTCTCTCGCCAGGCCATCATCGAGGATGGCCAGTTGCTGGGGGAACTGAGCCGGCTGGGCGGGGAGTTCAGGTCGCTGGCGGACGATCTCATTCGCCAGCAGGATGACGAACCTCTGCGCCGCGCCCTGGTGGACACCATGCGTCTCACCCTGGAGACCTGGCAGCAGAGCACCGGCAAGGGCAAGATAGTGCTGGCGGAGAAGAGCAAGCTGTGGCGGGTCTACATGGACCGCTCCAGTCCCCAGACCCGCACCCTCGACAAGTACCTGAACCTCGACACCCTGCCCAAGGCACCGCGCTGGAAGACGGTGGTGGCCAGCGCCGAATACGTGCTCAAGCACTGCCCCCTGAACGAGGTGCAGCACCAGAGTCTGCACCAGAGCACCCAGCGCCTTCGCCAGCTCGCCAGCCGCAAGGCATGAGTCTCCAACCCGCAGCCACGTTGCTCTGATGATGGCTGCGGGATAGAAAACCAAGCACCAATAGCCAACTCTGGACACATCTACTCGCAGGCTTTCTGCGCCTATCAGGGGGATCGCGATGGCTGAGCTCGCGGGGTCGGCCAGATGACCCTGCAGGTGCGGGCCCATGCCCCATCACCATGTTGGTGATGACCCCGGGAGACCTGTCTGGGCCGGCAAGTGGCTAATCAGGTGAATGGGCATTCGAGAGAATGGGGTGAGACTTCGCTACCCCGTGACCACAGGCCTCAAATCGGAAAAGACATTGGGAGATGGCTGAGCCGGGGGATGGACAGAGATGAGATAGAAATGACAAACCCGCGACGGACGCGGGCTTGAGGGGAATAAATGGCGGAGAGACAGGGATTCGAACCCTGGGTGGCATTGCTGCCACAATTGATTTCGAGTCAATCCCGTTCGGCCACTCCGGCATCTCTCCACGGGCACTCATATTGACCCAACCCTAGCCGGGAAATCAATGTAAATCTCGTTGCAGATCAGACGACTGGCGATAAAACCGCCATCCGGCGATCCCGCCCCTCACAACACTAGTGACTTTCACCCGGCAGCGCCTCCTCGCTCACTGTCTCCACCCTGTACCCGGTTCCGGGCGGGCGAATACGGCGAGCCTGATGGGCCAGTGACACCCTGTGACGCGCTCGCCACCGCCCTCCCGGCAGTCATGGTGCCGGACTGGTAATCCCCGCGGGATTCGTTGACAATCTCTGCTCATTTTTTGGAAGGGAACCCGTCCCTCGCCCCAGCCGATAGGAACAACCATGCTCAACACTCGTATCGTCTCACTGCTGCTGGCCGCCGCCAGCCTCTGGGCCGCACCTGTCTGGTCCAACACCTATCCCCTGCCGCCAGCGGACAGCCGTCTCATCGGCGCCCTGGAAGATTACATCGTACAGCCTGGCGATCATCTGGAACTGGTCGGCAAGCATACCCGGACAGGCTTTCTGGCACTGCTCGAAGCCAATCCCGGCGTAGACCCCTATCTGCCCACCCCGGGCACCCGGCTCACTCTGCCGACCCAGATGCTGCTGCCCGACGTGCCGCGAGAAGGCATCGTCATCAACCTGCCTGAACTTCGCCTCTACTACTTCCCCAAGGGCAAGCAGGAGGTGATGGTGCTGCCCATCGGGATCGGTGACATCGGCCGCGAGACGCCGGAGATGACCACCACCGTCATCGCGAAAAATCCCAACCCGACCTGGGTGCCCGGCCCCATGGTCCGCAAGTCCTGGCTGGAGCAGAAGGGGATCGATCTGCCCGCCGTGGTCCCCCCCGGCCCCGACAACCCCCTCGGCAAGTTCGCCATGCGTCTTGGCTATGGCAACAAGGACTACCTCATCCACGGCACCAACAAGGATTTCGGGGTCGGCCTGCGAGTCAGCGCGGGTTGTATCCGGCTGCGCCCGGATGACATCGAAACCCTGTTTGGTCTTGTTCCCGTCGGCACCCCGGTCCGGGTCATCAACCAGCCGGTCAAGATGGCGGTGGAACCTGACGGTCGTCGCTGGCTGGAGGTACACTCTCCCCTCTCCCGCACCGAAGCGGAGATGGCACAGGGGGCGCCGCTGGTGCTCTCCCCCGAAGCCGAGCAGTTCATCGCTGCCCCCGACATCGACAGTGCCCGGGTGACCGCCCTGCTCGAGCACAAGAGCGGGCTGCCCAAGCCCGTGAGCGGCTGAAGGCCTGACCACCATGAACAGAATCAGTCATGTGGTTTGCCTGTTGCTTCTGCTGCCTGGCTCCGCGGCGATGGCGGACATCCTCTGGATGCACAACGGCGATCGCCTGACCGGGACCATAGAGGAGATCACGGACGAGCAGATCCGCATCAAGCCCGCCTACAGTCAGGCCATGACGGTCCCGCGCCACGCCATCAAACGATGGCGTCTGGACAAGCAGGAGAAACCCAAGCCGCTCACCAAGACGGGGATCCCCCTGCTGGACTCTCCTGACGAGGCCAATGCCTGGCTGCTGACAGGGAACGGGGATCTCAACATCAAGCTCAAGGAGAACACCAAGAAGACCAACAACGTCAATCTCAAGGTCTCCACCGAGTTTGCCAATCTGGACTGGCGTTACAGCCTGGATGGCGAGTACATCTACGAAACGGCGAACAACATCACCGACAGCCACGAATACAAGCTCAAACCCAAGCTCGACTTCTTCTTCGACGATCACTGGTTCCTGCGATCTTCCGTCGACATCGATTACAACATGATCGATGCCGGTTATCTGGAGATTGACTATGCTTCCGGCCCCGGCTACCGCTTCTGGAATGACAGGCAACGCCGGCTGGAGCTCATTACCCAGCTCGGTCTGGAACGTGCCTATTTCAGGCCGGAGGTGTGGAGCAACTCAGACCTGTTTGACGACAGGATCATCAATTACCCCTTCGTCAGCCTGGGGTGGGACTACCGGCAGCCCTGGACCCTCTGGGAAGAAAAATTCGAGCTGTTTGGCAAGGGCAGTTATGAAAAATTCGTCGATCAACCCTCCCCCTACCTGACCAGAAAGCAGTCCGTCAGCGGTAGCCTGGGCCTCAGGTACTATTTCAACGATCACCTGCGCCTCTCCTGGTCAAGCGAGCTGGATTGGGACGATGCCTGGCTCGACTACCACGGCCTGCACAGGGATGTGAGCGAGAAAGAGTGGCGTCACCTCATCACCCTGGGAGCGAGTTTCTGACCCACCAGAAACGGCACAGGCCCACCGAAGTGGGCCTGTGTTCATGGACGCAAGGCGAGCGCGTCAGAAATAGATCCGGGTGACCGACTCGATGACGCAGCCAGGGCGACGGATCCCCTCGATCTCTATCTTGATCTCCTTGAGGAGCTCGATGCCTCCCTTGATGGGCGTGACACGCGACAGCTTGGTACGGGCGCGGATGTTGCTGTCCACCTTGATGGGGTAAGGGAAGCGGACCTGCTCCAGGCCGAAATTCACCACCATGCGAGCGGTCGGGAACTCCGGCGTGCTCTCGTCCACCGAACCGGTCAACTGGGGCAGCAGGGCCAGAGTCAGGAAGCCGTGGGCAATGGTGGTCTTGAAAGGAGACTCGGCTGCCGCACGCTCGGGATCGGTGTGGATCCACTGATGATCGCCGGTCACGGTCGCGAACTGGTTGATCAACGCCTGGGTGACCTGCAACCACTCACCCACATGGGTCTCTTCACCGATGCGGGTCTGCAACTCGGCATAGAGTGCCGCCGCTTCGCCTTCGAGCTCCACCACGGGATCCTGCGCCAGGGCAGGCTGGCCATTCGCGACCTGGGTGACTCTGGCAGCCTCTTGCTGGCGGGCATCCTGGGACTCCCCCTGCAGATCCAGCACTCTTCCCAGCAAGGGGTGAAGGTGTGCCTTTTGCTGAAACTCACGCCAGTAGTCGCGGATCGCCGGAGAGAGCCAATCCTTGAGCTCAAAGGGGTGTTGCGCCAGAATTTCGCGCTTGTGCTTCAGAAAATCGACAACTTTCATTTACCGATCCCTATTCGATTCAAAGCCTGTAAAGAGGTCTAACCAGTCCTATTTTATGAAAGTTTCATCAGCAAGTACAAAAAAATCTCGGCGTACACCTGTACCAGGCGCGAGAGTGGTCACTAACATGTGAGCAAACACGGGCAGGAAAACGATTGAATGAAAGGCTGCAAACGAATCAACATCTGATCTGAAAAAGAAACGGGGCCCGTGTCGCCACTGAGCCCCGTCCTCGATCATCTCCCCTGGGCTGTCCACCAGGACTTGCGCTGCCCATCGTCCAGGAAACTCCAGGCGAGGACCCGGCTCACCTTGTTGCCTTGCGCCATGTCGATCACCCTGACATCCTGCGCCCCCACCCGAGCCAGCGCCTTTCGTGCGGCAGGCAGGTTTTCCTTTTTCGACACCAGCGAGCTGAACCAGAGGCATTGGCTGGCAAACTCCTTGCTCTGCTCTATCATGGCCGCCAGAAACGCCGCCTCGCCCCCCTCGCACCAGAGCTCGGCCTTCTGGCCGCCGAAATTGAGCACGGGCGCCCCGGCCACTGCCTGGCCCTTGCCCAGGTTGCGCAGCTTTCGCTCCGTCCCCTTGCTCGCTTCCGCCAGAGAAGCATGAAACGGCGGGTTGCACAGAGTCAGGGCAAAGTGCTCCTTCGGCCCCAGGATCCCGCGAAAGACATGCTTGGGGTTACCCTGATGACGGCATGTGATCTGGTTGCCCAATCCATTGCTGGTGGCCAGCAGGGTCGCCGCCTTCACCGACACAGGATCGATGTCTGAGCCCACAAAGCGCCAGCCATACTCCCGGGCGCCCAGCAAGGGATAGATGCAGTTTGCCCCGACACCGACATCCAGCACTCGAACCTGCTTGCCCGTCGGTACGCATCCCGCGCTCTCGGCCAGCAGGTCCGCGGCTCGATGCAGGTAGTCTACCCGGCCCGGAATGGGCGGGCAGAGATAGCCGGGGGGCAGATCCCAATGCGCAATGCCATAGTGCAGTGCCAGCAATGCCCGGTTGAGCGTCTTGACGGCGGCCGGATCGGCAAAGTCCAGGGTTCGGGTGCCGTGCTCGTTGGTGAACACGAAAGGCGTCAACGCCGGGGTACGCTGGCAGAGCGCGTCGAAGTCGTAGGGTGCCTGATGGCGATTGCGCGGGTGCAATCCGGTTTTCTGCTGGGGTGTCATGCTGGACCTGCCGAGGATCAAGGGGGCCACACTATAGAGAGTCGACCAGGGAAAGTCTAAACGAGGGTCATAAAAAAACCGGGCCCTGAGGGCCCGGTTCAAGTGAGGTTGGAAAAACAGTCCGTACTGCGAGCCGTTTGTCCAGCCTGACTCAGATGTCTATCCGGCGTGCCTGCCAGAATTTGCTGCGCCAGTAACTGCTGTCGAGCTTGGAGCGCGTCACCCCGGCACGGGTGGAGGCATGGATGAATTCACCATTGCCGACATAGATGCCCACATGATTGAGGCGGCGGTTGATTTTGAAGAAGACCAGGTCTCCTTCGACCAGATCCTGTTTGGAAACCCGAGTGCCTTCATGGACCTGGGAGCGGGTATCGCGGGGTAACTCGATGCCGACGGCATTGCGGAACACTTCACGGGCGAAGGCGGAGCAATCGATGCCTCGCTGGCTGCTGCCTCCCATCCGGTAAGGAACGCCGCGCCACTCTTTGTATACGGTCAGGATTTCGTTGACGTCAGGGGTTGGTGAAACTTCGGGTTCAATCACGGGTTCCATCATGGAAACCTCGATCTTGCTCGCGACCTCGGGTTGGGGTGCCGATGCACAACCCACCATTCCGAGCGCGACCAGCAGTAGCATCAGGTGGCGCAATCCTTTATCCCCGCAAAAAGAGTGAAACTTGTTAAAATGCAGCCCGAAAGGGCAATTTATAAGGCAACAGCACCCGACTATATCCAAGAATTCTATCGAGGCAAGCGAAAATCCCAATCGACCTCACATTTTTGCAAGGAAATGCTCTGTTTAGCGCAATTTATGTGATCATGCCCAAACAATATACAATCTTGAAAGCATCGGTTTTGAGCGCATCAAACGGACTGTTATCGCTATTTCACCCCCATTTTTAAGTGAAATATTATGCTATCTGCGGATCTCTATTTGTTAAATACGGCAAGCGTCGATGCAGACCTGGTGATCAGGCTGACATCCGAACTAGCCCCGGATGAACGCCGTCACTGGCACGAGATCCACCAGGCGGGTCGCCAGCATGAGTACCTGCTCGGCCGGGTGCTGCTGCGCCGCCTGCTGGCCGAGCGACTCCACTGCCGGGCCGATGCCCTGACTTTTGGCATCGGTGCGCATGGCAAACCGACACTGCTCAGTCATCGCTGGCAGTTCAACCTCAGCCACAGCGGAGAGTGGCTGGTGATCGCCCTCTGTGAGGAGGGCCCCCTTGGGGTGGACATCGAGATGGGATTGCGTCACCGCCCCATACTGCCGCTGGCCAAACGCTTCTATGCGCCAAGCGAATACCAATGGTTGAACACCCAGCCTCGAGAGGAGCAACATTCGGCCTTCTATCGGCTATGGTCTCGCAAGGAAGCTGTGCTCAAGGCGCATGGCGACGGTATTTCCGCCGGACTCGACAAGATCTGCTTCCTTCCGGAGCAGGCATGGCAGCTCAAAAATCATCTCGACAATCGCCACTATGAAATCCGCGACTGGCCCGTGGGCAGCGGATGGCTCAGCCTGGCTGCCCCGACTCGCCGGGTCGATGCCCATCTGCTGGATGCGCGCTTGAATTCCATCCCGCTGGACCCCATGTTGATCCACACCATTTTTCGAGAGTCAGCCTCATGATCGTCGACATCACTCCCCAGAACTTCCACGCAGAATTGCTCGATGCGTCCATGAAAAAGCCGGTCGTCATCTATTTCCACGCGCCCCAGATGCCGGAGTGCCAGGCCATGACCCCGCAAGTGGAAGCGCTGGTCGGCCCGGCCAATGCGGCGGTGACCCTGGCCAAAGTCGACATGAACGACCCCCAGTTGCAGCCTCTGGCCAGCCAGCTTGCCTTGCGCGCACTACCAGCGCTGGTGCTGTTCCATCAGGGACGTCCGGATGAGCAGGCCATTCTGGAAGGGCCGCAGGATGAAGTCACATTGCGCCAGTATTTCGCCGCCTTTGCCCCCAAAGAGGAGGAGTTGCTGCTCGATCAGGCAAAGCAGGCGCTGGAGAACGGGCAAGCCGATGTGGCGCACACCCATCTTGGCCAGGCCCATCGCCTCGCCCCCGAGCGTCACGACATCACGCTCTGGCTGATACAGGCGGCGCTGGATCTCAATCTCCTTGACGAGGCGCAGAGCCTGCTCTCGACCATCCCCATGGTGGCACAGGATGATCATTACCAGACCCTGAGCTCCCGCCTCTCACTGGCGCTGCAGGCCAGCGACAGCCCTGAGCTGCGCGCCCTGGAGCTGCGCCACGCTGAACAGCCGGATGACCATGCCCTCGCCCAGGAGCTGGCGGTGCTCTACAGCCAGGTTGGTCGACAAGAGGAGGCATTGGCTCTGTTGTTCACCATCCTCAAACGTGATCTCGCCTTTGGCGATGCCAAGAAGATCTATCTCGATGTGCTGGCAACCATGGGCGCGCACCCGGCGGCGCAGAGTTATCGTCGCAAGCTCTACAGCCTGCTCTATTGAGCGACAGGAAAATCAGAAGAGGGGATGCCGATTCGTCGGCATTGCCTTGTCAGGCGGGTTTCAGCGGGGAAACGCGGTAATTTGATGAATTTCAGGCAAAAAAAATGGCGCATTGAAATGCGCCATTTTTTCGCATGGATTACTTCTTGTAGGAAGTAGCCATGTTGTCGATGCGCTGGTTAGCACGCATAGCTTCTTGCTTGGCTTCTGCAACATCAGCAGCGATCTTGGACTGATCAGCACGAACAGCGCTAACATCTTGAGCCAGTTGGTCAACTTTGTTAGACAGATTCTGAACGGAAGTTTCCAGTTCGCTGGTGTTTGCACAACCGCCCAGCAGAGCGGACAGACCAACAACACCTACCAACAACATTTTTTTCATTTTTAAAAGCTCCCTTTAACTCGCCAGACGTTTAGCAAGCGGCGTGATTATGGCACAAAAAAATCATAGTTTGGATAGGCCTCATCACAGATAAATGCGTTAAAACCCTCATTTTTTTTTAGTTGCACACTTTACGTACAAACTTTAAGCAAAAATGAGTGTCCCTGGATGAGGTTCGCACAAAGCGTAACCAAAATTTGGGCTTATTACAATTTCGTATGAGGCTCAGGCTGAACGTTCTGACAGCAATTGACGATATTGCACCAGATCTTCGATGGTCAGGATCGGCATCCGGTGCTGGCGACCGAAGGCCACCAGGTCCGGCAACCTGGCCATGGAGCCATCTTCCTTGGTCAACTCGCACAATACTCCGTAAGGTTTGAGCCCGGCGAGCTGCATCAGATCGACGGTCGCTTCGGTGTGACCACGGCGGGTCAGCACCCCACCCGTGCGGGCGCGCAGCGGGAAGACATGGCCGGGTCGATGCAGATCGGAGGGCCGGGCACCGTCGGCGATGGCCGCACGGATGGTGGTGATGCGATCGGCGGCGGACACCCCGGTGGTCACCCCCTGCGCCGCTTCGATGGTCACAGTGAAGGCAGTCTGATAGTGGCTGGAGTTGGCCTCCACCATCATCGGCAGCTCGAGCTGGCGAACCCGCTCGTCGGTCAGACAGAGGCAGACGATGCCGGAGCACTCGCGGATCATCATGGCCATCTGCTCGTTGGTCATGGTTTCTGCGGCAAAGATGAGATCGCCTTCGTTCTCGCGATCTTCATCATCGGCCACCAGCACACCCTGACCGGCACGCAGGGCGGCCAGCGCGGCTTCGACGCGAGCAATGGGATCACCGAATTCACTGAGTAGAGACTGATTCATGGTAAGACTCCTAAAAAAGACAAGGACCAGAATCAGGGCATGGAAAGGCAGACAGAAGTAGCCATGCGGCAGCCAACCCGGCAGGGTCTGGCCAGCAATATCTGTCTTATCCTCTTTCATCCGGACTATGACCGTCGGCTCCGGCATCTCACCGGATCTGCTGACCCCGTCCCGGATGAATGCCGGGTCGGGCGCTCGCGGGCTCCCCGAATCACATCGGGATACCGCCGGTGGGGAATTTCGCCCCGCCCTGAGAATAAGCGCAGACAGCCTAAAGAAAAAAGACGCAGGATGCCAGCCAAAAACCCATCAAAGACAAACCGGGTGCTGGCTGCACGGCAATTTTCGCGCGAGCACCACCCGATACACGGCGCGCTGTCCTTTCTGATTTCGTTTGTGGCATAGTGCCAGCAAAAACGCGCGCGCTCGCGCAGACCGGGTGCCAACATCACAAACGGAATCATGACAGAGATGGAAAAGAAAATACTGCTGACCGATTGCCCCGACGCCAAGGGTCTCATCGCCAAGATCACCAACATCTGCTACAAGCACCAGCTCAACATCAACAAGAACGACGAGTTCGTGGATCACGAAAACGGCCGCTTCTTCATGCGCACCGAGCTGGAAGGGCGCTTCAACGACGAGACCCTGCTGGCCGACCTCGATGATGCCCTGCCTGCCGGCGCCCAACGTCGTCTCGTCAAGGCGGGCAAGAAGCGCATCGTCATCCTGGTGACCAAGGAGACTCACTGCCTCGGCGACATCCTGATGAAAAACTATGCCGGCGCCCTGGACATGGACATCGTCGCGGTCATCGGCAACTACGACACCCTCGCCGAGCTGACCGGCAAGTTCGACATCCCCTTCCACTGCGTGAGCCACGAGGATCTCAGCCGCACCGAGCATGAGGAGCAAGTGCGCACGCTCATCGATGGCTACCAGCCGGATTACGTCATCCTGGCCAAATACATGCGTGTGCTGACCCCAAGCTTCGTGGAAGCCTATCCGCGCAAGATCATCAATATCCACCACTCCTTCCTGCCTGCCTTCATCGGTGCCCGCCCCTATCGTCAGGCCTTCGACCGCGGGGTCAAGCTGATTGGTGCCACCGCCCACTTCGTCACCGACGATCTGGATGAAGGCCCCATCGTCGAGCAGGACGTGATCCACGTCGATCACACCTTCAGTGCCGATGACATGGCCAAGGCCGGACGCGACGTGGAGAAATCCGTGCTGAGCCGGGCGCTGGAACTGGTGCTGAACGAGCGGGTCTTCGTCTACGGCAACAAGACCGTCGTGTTCAAGTAAGCGGCTGCGCGCCCCCAGAAAAAAGGCTCCCGAGGGAGCCTTTTTCATTGCGCGGCACTCACGGGTGCAGCGGCAGACCATTGACGGTCACGGCCCCTTTGTCGAGCTTGAGCTCGGCCTGAAGCTGTGACTCCTGCGCCTTCAGATATCCCATGGCAGTGAATTGCTCCAGCATGGGGGCCAACTGGGGAACGGCCTGGCCCAGCTTCTCCCCAAGGTGGGCATGAAGCAAACCGGAGAGTGCCTGCATCCCCTCCTCGCTGCCCATCAACTGTGCCAGGGTGGTGGACGCCAGCTTGGCCTCCCCTTGCAGGCTGACAGGCTCACCGTTCAATCGCGCACTCAGATCCGCCAGTTCCAGCGTGGCCCCTCTCTGGAGCATCTTGTCCAGCGCTTCCTGGATGGCCGCTTCGTCCACCCGTTTGCTGCTGGCCTCTTGCAGCGTCTGATACCCCTCGAGATCCAGCCCCTTGAGGGAGAGATCCAGGTTTCCCTGGGTCAGCGCGAGCCGGTCTTCCTCGCTCTCCATGTTGAGGGTCGCCACCTTCATCTGATAGCGAGTGGAGAGCGTCTGAAGATCGTCCCCCGCCAGCTCGGTGGCCGTGGTCAGCCCCTCCAGCGTGATCTTGACGTTCCCCGGCTGGGTCAGGGAGAAGGCCGTGAGGGTCGCATCGCTGCGGGGAGAGAGCCAGAGGCCGCTGATCTCGGCCATGTCGGCACTGCCCTTGAGATCCGCCAAGGCCAGATCAGTCTTGCTCTGGGCATCGTGGACCGTCATCCCCAGCCAGTGGGCGGTGAGATGGCCATTGCCGTCGAGATCCCCGCGATAGTCGCCGTTCAAGGGCAGGAAATTGAATTCGTTGAGCCCCTCCTTGACCTTGAAGTCGCTCACCCAGAAGCGGGAGCTGTTGCTCATGGTCCAGAGGCTGCTCGCCGATTCGGCCCCCAGTTGCCACTGCTGCATCCCCAGAGAGGTCAAGATGGGCGCCAGCGTGCCCTGTGCGGTATCAAGCTGGAGGTGACTCTTGATATAGAGCGGCAACAGGCGGCTGTTGAACGCGAACTGCATCTCGATGGGTTCGCTTCCCGCCAACTGGGGATCAAAACTCGCCAGCGTCTGGGGCGGCACCACCACCTTGAGCACGCCGTCGCGGGTAAACAGATTCTCCGTCTCCGGGCTCCAGGTGACTTCGATTCCGCTCTCCTGCTGCGCCCTGGCGATCTGCTCGGCCAGGATCCGGTCGAACGTATTGCCCGTGTACCAGCAGGCGCCAAGCCCTCCCACCACCAACACGGCTCCGACGGCCAAGGCCACTTTTTTCTTCATCAGTTCTGTTTCTCCACAATGGTTCAATGGCGGGTGCATGGGCGCACTCTACGGGGAGGATGGGCATCAACACAAGCCAGACAACGGCTTGGGGTCCACGCTCTGACTGTCACAGCAGGGGGCTGAACAGGTAGAAGATGTTCTCAAGCAATTTTTTGTACCAGGGGCGGGCACGCCACCTGGTCAGCGACATGGGGGTCGCCTCCAGCATGTAGCCCTGCACCAGCTGGTTCATCTCGGCGACAAACACCGGGTTGTCGATGAGCAGGGTGATCTCGAAATTGAGCCAGAGACTGCGCCGGTCGAGGTTGACCGTGCCCACCAGGGCGAAATCATCGTCCACCAGCACGCTCTTGGTGTGCAGCAGTCCGGCATCATAGCGGTATATCTCCACTCCTGCCGCCAGCAGATCCTCCATGAAGGAGTTGCTGGCGTGGTTCGCCATCAGTGAGTCGTTACGTGCAGGCAGAACTAACTGTACCAGCACGCCGCGGGCCGCTGCCGAAGAGAGGGCCGCAGCCAGCGGATCGTCCGGCACGAAATAGGGGGTGGTCAGCACCAGATGGTGACGAGCCTGGTAGATGGCGAGCAGCAGACTCTGCTGGATGCAGTCACCGCCGACGAAGGGGCCTGAGGGAATGAGCTGGGCCCGGTAGTTGGTCTGTGGCCAGGCTTCCGGCTCATGTTGCAGACTGTCGAGCAGCCGCTCGCCGGTTTCCATCTCCCAGTCCCAGACGAAGGTGGACCACATCAACGGCACCACGGGGCCCTGCACCCGGATCATGATGTCGACCCACTGGCCGACCCCGGCATCCTGCTTGAAGAAACGGGGATCCACCATGTTCATGGAGCCGGTATAACCAACCTTGTCATCGATCACCACCAGCTTGCGGTGCATGCGCAAGTCCTGGCGCTGGAAGGGGATTCGCCAGGCGCCGACCGGCAACACTTCCACGACTTTGACGCCGGCGGCGCGCAAGGTTTTGGGCCAGGAGGAGCGGAAGAAGGTCTTGCTGCCGATGGAATCGAGCAAGACACGACAATCCACGCCGCGTGCCGCCACCTCCATCAACGCCTCGCACACCTCGTCCACATCCCCGCCGGGGTGCCAGATGTAGAACTCCAGATAACAGGATTGGGAGGAACCCCGGATGTCGCGCACTATCTCCTCTACGATGCTCTTGGGCTTGTGCAGCAGGGTCATCCGGTTGCCCGAGAGCATGGGCATGGCCAAGCGCCCCTGGATCAGATCGTGGAGCGGGCGTGCCTTGCTGCCCACCTCGCAGCAGTGCTGGGGGAAGAGGCGCGCGAGCTGGCGGATCCAGATGGCGTAAGGACGGTACATGGCCTGGGCCCGCTCCGCCCGCTTGCGACCGAGGCGTATCTCGCCAAACAGCACGTAGAAACCGACCCCGGCGAAGGGGATGGCATAGATGAGGGCCAACCAGGCGAGGGATACCCCGATGGGACGTCGCTTCATCACCACCCGCAGGGAGATCCCTGCCACGATCACGGTGTGAAACAACAGCAACAACCAGCCGAGAAAGCGGGAAAACAGCAACTGAATGTCGTATTCCAGACCGTCGAGCAAGGCGACTCCTTGGTGTATTGGACAGATGGCACGGGCAGACCCCACAGGGTCGGGATGGTATGCTATGGGGCACACCCATTCTATCAGGTCGTTAGCATGATCCTGCAATCTATGCAGCTGAGTCTGGCCATGCTAGGTCAAGGCTCATATGACATCAATGAGCAGCAGATAAATCAGTACCTGCAGTCCCAGGTGCAAGTGGACAAACAGTTGGAGTTGCCCGGCATCATCAAGGCCCATGTGCAACTCGAGCAGAGCGATGTGCAGATTGGTCGCCAGAGCCCGGATACCGCCAGGGTGTTTGGCAAAGGCAAGTTGAAAATCGCGCTCCCGGATCAGACCGAGTACGACGCGCGCCTCAACATGACCTATGAGGCGAGGCCCCGCTACGACAAGGCCAGGAGTGCGCTCTTCCTCGACAACATGAAGCTCATCGATTACAAGCTGGAGCCTGCCGCGGCGGAACAGAAGTTTGGTTTCATGCTGAGGATGCTGCTGCAGAGCATGGAGAAACGGCTGGAGACCCAGCCTGTCTACAAGCTGGATGACAAGGATCCCAATCAGGCCTGGCTCAAGGAAAATCTGCTGGGGCTGGAGCTGTCACCAGGCAAGATCCACCTGCTGACCAAACCCCAATAAGACGTCAGTTGAAAATAGGCGCCTTCGCCTGGCGCACCAGCAGCTCGATCTGGTAACCCTGTTCGTGCTGCTGGTGATAGAGAGAGTGGAGGGGCCCGTCGAGTTCATGCAGGGGAAGGTGGTCAAATCCCGCCTTGAGGTAGAAGGGTTTCTCGAACGGCAGGGCGTGACAGATCACGGGCTTGTCGGAAAGATCGCGGCAGGCATGCTGCAGCAGGCGGGACCCCAGCCCCAGGGACTGGTAGTGCGGGAGCAGACGAAAGCCGCACAAGTGGTAATAATCCTGTTCATCGCGCAGGCGCACAGCCCCCACCAGCCAGTGCGCGTCACGGACCACAAAAATCCGTTCTGCCAAATCCGGCACATAGTGGGAAAACGTCGTCTCGTAATAGTCTCTGATGAGGGAAAGATCCGCATCACAGTACTCTTCGAATCTGAGCTCCATCGCTCGCCTGCTTGTCATGCCCATTTCGCTCTGGCCATACCGGCCCTCTCCTGCTCGCTCGCTGGCTCCACGAAGAGATCAGACCAGAGTGGAGCAACAGCAAGATAACACGCCTTTAACTTACAAAAAAGCCAATAACTCGATGGAAAAGACGAGGTTGCGATCATGCGTTCCTTGACGCCATGAGCCGCGCCCCTTGTCCTGAGTGAGCACACAGGCTGGACGTCCCTCTGCCATCACATTTCCAGCCTCCCCTGTTCACGGGCACTTGTTCTGCGCCATCCTGAATGCTTTACTCAACGTGGCTAACGAGGCTTAAGGAGCAAGCCGTTGAAAGCATGGATGTTGCTGGGCATGATGCCGCTGTTTTCCCACGCAGCCCCGGCTCAGATACCGCCACCGGCAGAAGTGGTGATCCTGACCCCGGAGACGGCTGTCTCCTCCCCGGTTCCCACGCCGCGTACCGTGGCGCTCACCACGGCGCCGCTCCCCTCCCCTGAACCCGCTAAGCCTGCAAGCCGTCAGATCCAGGTCTACAAGTCGGTACAAAAGAACGGGGTCATACGCTATTCCGACATGATGCCGGAGCAGGGTCACTACGAACTGCTGCTGTTCAACGACTGCTATGCCTGCGATCCGGCGTCCAAGGTCAACTGGCGCACGACAGGCCTCTTCCTCTATGACTACGCCAGCACCATACAGGCGGCAGCCAAGGCTTATCAGGTCGAGCCTGCCCTCATCCGGGCACTTATTCATGCAGAGTCCGCTTTCAATCCTCTGGCCGTCTCCCGCAAGGGCGCCATGGGACTGACCCAGCTGATGCCCGCCACGGCGCGCGAGCTCGGGGTCGGCAACGCCCTGCTGGCGGAGCAGAACATCTTTGGCGGGGTGAAATACCTGGCGGGTCTGCTCAAGCAGTATGACGGCAATGTGGCCCTGGCCACCGCCGCCTACAATGCAGGCGCCGGTGCGGTGCAAAAACACGGCGGCATACCGCCCTATGCCGAAACCCGGGCCTATGTGGAACGGGTCAAGTTGCTGCATCAGCGCTACAAAGAGATGCTGAGCGCCAAGGGGTTGTAGGACCGGTACAGTACAAGCACGGCGGCATCCCTCATTGGCCGAAACCCGGGCCTATGTGGAACGGGTCAAGCTGCTGCATCAGCGCTACAAGGAGATGCTGAGCGCCAAGGGACTGTGATCATGCCGTACCCTATCGTCAGCATGGCGCCCTGCCCGGTGTGCCTTCAGGCATAAAAAAACACGCCCGAAGGCGTGTCGATACCACACGTTACCTAGCAACACATCACTCTTTCGTGGCGATCACACGATAGGCCAATGCACCCAGAATGGCACCGACAACGGGGGCAACCCAGAACAGCCAGAGCTGGCCCACGGCCCAGTCACCGACAAAAAGCGCCACGCCAGTGCTGCGCGCCGGGTTGACCGAGGTGTTGGTCACCGGGATGCTGATGAGGTGGATGAGGGTCAGGCACAGACCGATGGCGATGGGAGCAAACCCGGCCGGCGCACGGCTGTCGGTGGCACCCATGATGACAAACAGGAAGAAACCGGTCATCACCACTTCACACACCAGTGCGGCCAGCAGGCTGTAACCACCGGGGGAATGCTCGCCATAGCCGTTGGAAGCAAAGCCTGCGCTCACATCAAAACCCGCCTGTCCGCTGGCAATGACATAGAGCACGCCACCTGCCACGATCCCGCCAAGCACCTGGGCCACGATGTAGGGCAGCACGTTGGAGGCCGGGAAGCGGCCACCGGCCCAGAGCCCGACGGTCACGGCCGGGTTAAGGTGGCAACCCGAGATATGACCGATGGCATAGGCCATGGTCAGCACGGTCAGACCGAACGCCAGGGCGACGCCCAGCAGGCCGATCCCCACATTGGGGAAGGCGGCAGCCAGCACGGCGCTCCCGCAGCCTCCCAGTACCAGCCAGAAGGTTCCCATAAATTCAGCAGCAAAAGGTTTCACTCTTGTCTCTCCCATGATGATTAACACGCGAACCTGAAAGGCTCATACGGACACTATTATTGAACAGGCGCCATATTATGGGAGTGTGGCGGAGCAAGACGAAACCGACCCGGCTCATCGCGGATATGTGATGAAGGTCACAAGTTATTGATAAAGTAGAAAGATATCCCCCCGCCCGGTGCGCTTCTCCACGGGAGTCCTATGGAGGGACGCGACAGATTGTGACCCTACCAGCGATTTTGCCAGCAGCTCCGGCACCCGGCGCTCCCCTGCCAACACCGGGTAGCCCTCCTCCAGGGATCAGCGATAACGGCCGCGCACCGATCCGCTGGCCCGCCCGGCCATGCGAATGAGGCTCTGACGGGTGTGGAAGTGGCAGAGCGCCACCCCGAGGGCATCCGCCGCATCCGCCTGGGGGGTGGCAGAGAGCTTGAGCAGGTGAGTCACCATGTGCTGCACCTGCTCCTTGGCGGCGCCACCGGTGCCCACCACCGCCTGCTTGATCTGGGTGGCCGAGTACTCGCTCACCGGCAGCAGGGCATTGACCGCCGCGACGATGGCACTTCCCCTGGCCTGGCCGAGCTTCAGGGCCGAGTCCGCGTTGCGCGCCATGAAGACCCGCTCGATGGCGAACTCGTCCGGCTTGAACTGGGTGATGATCTCGCTCACACCGTCATAGACCTGCTTCAGGCGAGACGGCAGCTCCCCCAGATCGGTGCGGATGCAGCCCGATCCCAGATATTCCGCCTTGCCCGCGACGATGCGAATGACCCCGTAACCGGTGATGCGCGAACCGGGATCGATCCCCAGAATGATGCTCATGAACGGAATACCCCGCCCACTGCGGTCAGCCATCTCATCTTCGACACCTTCTTCATTGCGATCTCTTGCCCTGCAGCTCTTGATGGCCGCCAAGATAACAAACCCGCCTTCGCTTGGCTCGCTCGCTGGCACCTTTCCCGGCTGACTGCGCAAGGAGCCACCATCTCATACAGTGCTCTGCCGCTTCTCTGGCCAGTGATGCCTGCCGGTGTCACCAGCCCCTTGCCTCCGGGTCATCCCTTTGCCAGGGCGACGAGGCGCTCTGCCAGTCGATGGCTTTGCAGGTAGCTCTCGACCAGCGCCCCGTCTGCCCGCCCGACGTCAATCTGCCCATACCAGTGCTCGAGCATGGCGACAAAGCCTCGGCTCGCCAGCACGGGCTGCCAGTCGCCCGGAGCCAGAGTCTGCACTGTGTTGTCTCGCGCAAGCAGGCCACAAGTGCAGTTCTCGATATGCAATGAGAGGTTGTCTCCATAGGCATCGATGCGCTCCTCGGTCATGCCGGCGCTGCGATTCATGCTGCCGCTCACCGCCATCTGCCCGCTCTGCCAGGCGACGCTCACCCCGGCCAGCAACTCGGGCTGCTCACTGCTGCGTCGCAGCACCGCATGCATCTCCCCGTCCGGCTCGCCGCCATAACAGCAGAGACTGTCGAGCACATGGATACAGTCGTCGAACAGGAACTGACGAGGCGCCCCTGGCAGGGCGTGCCTGTGCTTTTGCCAATGGAGCTCGGTCAGCGGCTGGCCGCGTGCGGCGGCCATGGCGGGCAGATAGCGACGGTTGAAGCCCACAAACAGCGGGCAGTCCCTGGCGATGGCGAGATTGGCGAGCGCCTCCACCTCTCCTGCGTTGTCACACAGCGGCTTGTCCACAAAGGTGGGAATGCCGGCACGCAGGCACAGCTCCGCCAGTTTGCCGTGCACGGCGGTGGCAGCGTGGATCATCACCGCATCAGGTCGGCTCGCCAGCAGCGCATCGACCTCGGTAAAACACTCGCCAATCCGGTACTGGCGCGCCAATTTGCCGAGCACCGAGGGACTCCGGGTACAGAGCAGCGGGGTGACTCGCTCGTCGTTTGCCAGCAGCGGCAGATAGGCCTTCCGGGCGATATCGCCAAGGCCAATCAGGGCAATGCGCATGGGCACTCCTCTCAAGGGGATAACCAGATAACTGCCTGCACGATCTCAGGATTTCCCTCGCAGATCCAGCCTTGGCGCCATCTCGCTCCAGGTGCCTTCTGATGCAATGCGGCATCGCCCCGCGACACCCTGACCACCTTCCTCCATCGCAGCGCCCCCCGGCAGCGCGGCGCTTGAGCGGCAAACCGCGATAGCAAAACAGGCAGGGCGACAACTGTCGCCCTGCCTGTTACACCCGCACACACCGCCGCACTCGGGCGATTGGCGCTCTTCTCACGTCGAGTTACTCTGCCGACCTGGCCTGCTCTTTGGCATCCCGCCACTTGCCAATCCTGGCGCCCAGCTCGGCGCAAAGCATGGCGCTGACCATGGCACCTATCATCCGGGTCATATCCGACATCTCTGTTGCAACCGGAAGCAGGGGCACGCTCAGGTTAAAGGCGATGAGCCCCATCACCAGCCCAAGCCCGCTGCCTACCTTCTCTCTTCGGGATCGCGTTGTTATCGCCATCTGATTGCTCCTGACCAAACCCTTTCGACAATATTATCAAGCAATGCGTTCAACAGAGGTCTTGCAATGCTTCGCACTGCCTGTGCCCCACTCTATAAACTGTTGTCAGACATATTTATCGACAATTAATCCATTATATAAACGGGCTGCCAGACGTTATTCTGCCCATGAACATTATTTCGCCAGCACTGTCAGTGGGGGCAACCACATACTTCCCCCAACCCCCCTCATCCTCAATAGCGATAATCGGCCTGCGCCTTTCACAAATCACAAGAGCGTCGCCATATCGCTCTTTGTGTTCAGCGTCGGGGAGATGGGCAAAGATATTGGAAAGTTGATGTTTTTCCTATGGTTGCATCACTTTTCCACTCGCATGATCAGGTTCGTTTGGCTTATCATAGCCACTCGATACCTATTGAACCGCATAGATAATTGCCTCTTCTGACACTCAGGACATATCAGACACAGCCGCTTGCGAGAATGAGCACGCCTGGCGCCGATATTAAACATCAGCCCGCGTTAATATCTTTTATGTCAGCAAGTGTCGATATTTCACTCCACCCGAAGACGCTTTTCTCTGGCCTCACTGGCATGTCTGAATCTCGCTATTAAATATAAATGGCAAGGAATCGCTATGGATAAATCGTTTCGTCTTGCACCTCTCAGCTGTGTATTGATTGCCGCCGTGGGTTGCAGCTCCCAGCAGATGCAAAATTTCAAATCCACGGTCAATGATATCGGCAAGGATTACGGCATGCCGGTACTTTGTGGGGCTGGCATGATTGCAGGAGGGGCTGCTGGCTACGCCATCAACGGGAAAAAAGGGGCTGTCGCGGGGGTTGCCCTCGGTGGGGCGCTGGGCTGCGCGGCAGGCTATATGTGGCAGTCCAGGCTACAAGAGCTTGACCGGATAGCAAAGGAAGAGAATCTCAACATCGCTACCGAGAAACTGACCGTTGCCGAGCCAGCCGCAGTGACCGGTGTCCCTCAGGACGCCGGCCTTGTGGCCCAGATCCCCGATTCCGGCATGTTCTCGAGTGGTTCTGCCCAGCTCACAGAAAGCGGCCTGCGAGTGGTCACTAAACTGGCCCAGCTCTATGCCAAACCCGCAGCCGCAGACGCCTCGGATCAGCGCCGTATCCTCCTCGTCGGCCACAGTGACGCCACCGGCCCTGCAGAACTCAACCTGCGACTCTCCGAGCAACGTGCGCGAGCCGTCGGCAAGGTCCTGGTCGCATCGGGGATCCCGGCCTCTTCCATTTACTATCAAGGCGCGGGTTCGTCGCGTCCCATCGCAGACAACAGCGACCCCTTGCTTCGCGGTCAGAATCGCCGGGTCGAAATTGTAGAACTGGCGAACGAGCAGGCTCTGGTCATGCGGGCCCAATCCGAAGAGAACAACACCCGCTATCTGCGTTATGGCGCTTCCGATACCGCCAAACCGCGTGTGGCTGCCACCAAACCGGCGGCTCAGTCCGCAAGCGGTTCAAGCAAGGTGGCGGCCACGTCGCAAACCGCCCCTCGCCAACCCGCCGCCAAGCAGAGCGCCTCAAACACCAGCACGGCCAAGGCCCTGCCCGATGCCAAGGCCGCAGTGGACTTCGGCGGCAAGCCTGCCGGCACCTATCAATGGAACATGGCTCAGAACATCAAACCCAAGGCGAGTGGTTTTGCACTGATCAGCAGCGCATACGCAAGCGACATGCCGATGTCGAGCTGTGAGGCAGATAAGCCACGCAGTGCAGGCCAGGTGCTGAGCATGGCAGACGACAAGCCTCTCCCGCGCCATGCCACCAAGGAGTACATGCCCGGCTATAACAATCGCGTCTGGGCCAATACCGTCAACGGCCACCTGGTGACTGTCTCTCCGGTTTCCATCTTGCGTGACAACGCCCAGGTCGATCGTCAACCGATCCTGCAAGTCGTTCAGGGTTACAAATCCTCGAATCAGAAGAAGCCCCAGACCCTCAAGGCGGTGGCCAACACCTATGAGGGCGAGAGTGAGGTGCTATACCGCGTCTTCACCAGCGATCCCAAGGCGTCGGTGTCCTGCATGGACCTCGTGTTCAGCAAAGGCAACGCCAAGGTCAGCCAGGGAGCCCTGTTCTATCCGGCAGGTTCCGAGGCTTATGTGGCTTCGTACCTGCCCATTCCCGCCACCCATTCCAAATAAGAAAACGGAGAAACTTAGTGGAAGACTTTTCTTTGGCAGCGCTCAAGACGCTGATCCTCGCCAACCAGATGCTGACCGTTGGCATTGTTTCATTCCTCGTCAGCGCCGTGGTGGTGTGGCGGCATTGGGAGCATGTCTCCTACTTCCTGATCCGGGTATGGCACAGCCTGCCGCTGATCGGCACAGTGGCCCGTCTCGCCCGCAAGCCGGCCTCGGTCGATGGCGATGGCTGGATCAACCATGAAGTGACCCTGTCGAATGTGTACTACCGCGAATACAAGAAGCATTTAAAGGGAACAGATGCCTACAACGCCTCCCTCGACTACCTTGCCAAGGCAGGAGAGGCCGGCCGCTCCCCGCGCCCGGCGTGGGTGCTTGCTCTGGTGCTGGTGCTGGTGCTGGTCGAGGCAATGGGCTTTGCCTACGTGCTGGCAGGCTGGATGAACATGGATGCCTCCACCAATGACCGTCACCTGCTGGCAGCCGCAACGGCTCTGCTGCTCGCCGTCGCATCCGCATTCCTGGCTGAAGTGGCCGGACACTCCCTGCATCACAACAGCCTGATCGCCCGGGCGCGTCACTGGTGGCAAGGGGAAGAGCCCTCAAAACGCTCCCGTACCCTCAAGGCAAACAAGGCCATCAATCTGGAAGACTCCTTCTCGGACTCTGACAAACCTGACTACGAGCAGCTGCTGGCACGCCTGAAAGACGTGAATTCAGGTGTCAGCCGCAAGTTTGTCTGGCTGATTGTCTGTGCTTCGTTTGTTGCCTGCATGGCAGTGGGCGCCTTCGTGGTGCGTTCAGCCACCCTCGACAGCATCGAAACCGAGATGGTCAACAACATGCGCGCCGAAACAACGGCACAGAGTGACAGCAGCATGGGGTCGCCGTTTGATCTGCCGGAAGAGTCTCAAGCCATCAACAACGAGGCGGAAGAGGCCACCATCGAAGACAAGATGCAGGCCATCCGTGAGGCCAGCCTGACCACCTACGTCATGCTGTCGCTCATCTACATCGCCATCCAGGGGATCAGCATCTGGCTTGCCAGCAAATACCACTTTGCGGGCACCCATTCCAAAACAGCCTGGCGTCTGACACACGAATACGCGACCGCCGAAGAGATGCTGGACGCGATGGACCAGCAACGCACCGCCATTGCCAGCCATGCCGATGACAAGCTCCGCCGCTTGCAGACCCTGTTGTCGAGCCGTGACCATACCAACTCGGGTGTGCTGGGGGCGCTGGAAGGGGAGAAATCCGCCCATCGCAATTTCCTGGCCTTTATCGAGTACAAGGCAGGCACCGTGCCGCCCAAGCCGGCCCCTCAGGCGGCCCCCCAGGTCGCACCGGCAGCGCAAGCCGAGCCGGCACCCGCCGTACAACCGGCCGTTGCGCAGGCAGAGGCGGCTCTCCCACCCACCACTGACGCCCCCGGCCAGACCGGCGCTGCCGTCAAGGCCGCCGATTTCCATGATGTCACTGGCCTGCCCGAAGAGAGTCTGGCAGCAGCCAGCCGCGCACTGGGGGTGGACGAAGCGCAGTTGCGTGATATCCGTGAGCAGCAGATGGCCCTCAAGACCCTGGGCCTCTTTCCCACCAAGCAGAGTGCCTAATCGTGAAGATCACCCAGGTATTGCTACTGGCGTTGGCGCTGCCTTGTGCAGCGTTGGCGGCCGAGCGTAACGACATACAGAGCTGCTATGAGCGCAATGGCCTGACCGACATCAAGCCTGCGGGCACCGGTCGCGAACTGGTGGTCATCATCGACCAGACCATTCCGATGCCTGACGATCTGCAACGCAGCAGTTGGGGGCAGATCGAGCGATTCGTGCAGGCTGGCGATCGCGTCAAGCTCTATACCTTCTCCGCCTTCTTGCCTGGCGAATACCTTCGCCTGGCCTACGCGGGGCAACTGGATATGCCGCTGGAAGGGGAGATCCGGGACGATGTCAGCATGCGCAAATTGCGCGGCCTGGACACCTGCCTGACGACGCAGACCAAGGTCTTTCGTAACGGCTTTGGCAAACAGTTCGTGAAAGCACTGCGTGATGCCCGCCAGGACATCCCCAAGAGCGAAATCATGAACTCGCTGCGCAAGGTGGGTGAAGATATGAAGGCCGAGCAAGGCGTCAATGACCGCGTCGTGTTCCTCATTTCGGACATGCTGGAGCACTCCGATTACACCAGCTTCTATGCCACCAACAAGATCAAGCAGCTCAATGTCGGTGACGAGCTCAAGCAGGCCAAGAGCAAGGGGCTGTTTGCCGATCTGCAAGGCGCTCGCGTCTACGTCACGGGCGCCGGGCTGGTGACCGACGCGGTGAAACACGCCTATCGTTCCGGCAAGACCATGGATGCACTCGGTGACTTCTGGTCACAGTACTTCGAGCACTCCCATGCCACCCTGGTGAACTTCGGCGCCCCCAGCCTGAGCACGGACTTGCAATAACCGTCACGTCACAGGCAGAGCACGCGCTTCTGCCCATCACACAAGGGCGACCAACTGGTCGCCCTTGTTATTTATTGCCAACACTGCCCCCCTTCGAGATATCGGCCAACCCGCCCCTTGGCATCAGGTTTGGTCATGTGAGCCAAAGGTGGGTCCCCATATTTGCCGACTCTCGTAAAAGATCCCCAAGGGACGTCGTCATCTCCCCCCTTCTCCATGGACCGAGTACGATAAGCTCCGTCATTTGGGACAGCCATCTCTATGTGCGGGAGTCCCTGGTTTGGGGCAGCCATCTTTGTGTGTGGATTGTCCCAATGGAGGAACCATTTAATATTCATCTGTTTCACTGATGCAAAAACAACCTGTGGATCGCCATCAAGACGCTGTCATCATTTGGGACAGCCATCTTTGTGTACGGATTGTTCCATTGGAGGAACCATATCACCCACTCTGTTTCACTGATGCAAAAATCACCTGCTCAAGCAACACCCACGGTGTCGCAGCGTTGTGAAAAAACGGCCTGATAACAAAGGGCCGATAGCCCCTCTTCCCCAACCCGCCTTATCAGGACAGCCATCTTTTGGAGAAAGAGTTATCAAGACAGCCATCTTTTAGAGAAAGCTCTCATCCAGCGCCCAGCACAACTCGTCATCCAGCATTTGCGATGGCATTTGTGAAACTCGGGGGATTAAAGAGAATGTCTTGGCATTGATGACGCCAATTCAGATGCGATCACACAGGCGAGGTGCTGGCGCGATACCGGACGTTGTTATGATGCGAGCATTCATCACTCAAAGGGATGGTTGATGACACCGTCGCTGGCCACAGTGCCAGGCAAACTGCTGACAATGCTCTTTGTCACCCACCACTCTGATGCCCTGGCGCCGAAACAGCGTCACTTGCTTGAGCCAGCGCACCTCGTCCAACCCCAGCCGCGCCAGGATAGGGGCAAGAGAAGCCGGGATATGGCCCCGTTTGTCCACTCGGATGGCGCGACCTGTCCAGTCCACCAGCATCAGGTAATCCGCAAAGGCATATGGCAGGCTATCGGGTCGCGCTTCGTGCGCGAATGGCAACAGCAACGGCGGCAATGGGGCGGCGGACTGCTCGCCATCGAGACGCTGCTTGAGGCTGGTGTAATCGCTCTGTTCAGGCCGATCGGACAATCCCGCTCGTATCGGGTTGAGGTCAACGTAAGTCATGCAGGCCAGCAGGGCTGATGCGGTGAGCAGGGCCTGGCTCTTGAAGCGCCCTTCCCAGAAATGGCCCTTGCAACCATCTTCCCGATTGGCCTGCCGAGCCAGGTTTTCGTTGAGCAACCGCACAAACCAGCTGATGGAATGCAGGCGCTCCCGCCACTGCCCTATCAGTTGTTGCACCACAGCGAGTTCAGGCTCAATCAGGGATTCCCCCTGATACCAGCATCGTACCAGCAGCGGCCACTGGAACAGCGCCGCCCAACGCTCGGCCACCTCCCGCTCGCTCCAATTGGCAGCGGTATCCGACTCGACCTTGAGCACCAGGTGATAGTGATTGCTCATCACCGCATAGGCACACACACCGATGGCAAACAGTCGCGACAATTGGCCCAACTTGTCCACTACCCACTGGCGCCGATGCTCGTAACTCTGGCCGGAGTGGGCATCTTCCCCGCACAGAAACGCCCGCCGCACACAGCGACTGACCACATGATAGTAAGGCGTATCCTGCAAACTGATTTGACGTGAACGGGCAATGGTCATGGCTCACCCCCTGGGCAGTGACACCTCAAGCCAAGTACAGGGCTACGCCGCTGTCAAAAAGGTGGGTGTCCCAGATTTTGTTTTAGAAATGTGGGGTAGCTTGGAAGCAGCTCGGCAAGCCAAAAACGATGAGTTGATAAACTTTTTTGGTCAGCCCAACAACCGACTAGCATAATATATGATTGATAAAAATGCTACGACAAAGGGGTTCAATATAAAATTTTTGGGCAACCTACTTATTTATCCTGGCACTTTATTTATCATGTATTTGACGTGGCCTATTATTAGTCAGCTCAAAATAAGCCATTTACAACCGATAGCGTCCACAATATCGACTTTTGCTGGCATACTTTTTGGCTTTTCAATGGGCTCGATAACATTACTCACATCATCGTCTCATGTGTTAATTGAAAATACAAAAAAGACGGGGTATTTAAAAAAACTAACGTCAAAGCTACATTCTACAATGGGTTGGCTTTTAGCTGTTTGTATTATCTTTCTCATTACAATGTTTATACCAGACTCATTGACATTTAAATATGATGAAGTAAATTATTTATATGCTTGTGTGTTTGCACAGTTTGGTGTTGGTATTCTCATTCTGGCATTTAAACAGTTTTGTAGCACTTGGTGGGAATTTAAGACATTCTGCAACAACATTTGAATGGTCTATTTGTAATACCCTTATGAGTGCGCAACAGAAAAATAATAACATCTTAAATAAAAAGGCGACCATCTGGTCGCCTTTTTATTTCTATCACTTTCCAATCAGGAAAACTCACCGCGCCGGTCGTTTGGCACCATTCCCTTTAGCCGCAGGCTTGCCGCCCTGAGTAGCGGGTTTGGCGCCCGGCTTGGCAGAGCCGGCGCGGGTCGGGGCCTTGCCTTTATGGGCGGGTTTGCCAGCCGGTTTGCCTTGAGCTGCCCCTTGAGCGGCAGGCTTGCCGTTGCCAGCCCCTTTGCTGAGCTGGGAGCCTACTGGCTTGCCATTGCCCGCCTTGCCGCCCTTGCTGGCGGCAGGGGTGTCGTTGCGAGCCTTGCCTTGCGAGGCGGCAGCCACTGCACCCTTACCACCAGCCGCCTTGTCGCCAGCCCAATTACCGCGCTGATGCACGATATTGCTGTGGCGGGTCAACGCAGGCTTGAGGCCCTTGTTGCGGCTGCGTTCGGCCTTGGCTTCGCCACGGCCTTCCGGCGGCACCAGGCAGTCGGGGCCGTTGCCGATGAGGTGACCCTTGCCCATCTCCAGCAGGGCTTCGCGGATCATCGGCCAGCCGGCCGGATCGTGATAGCGCAGCAGCGCCTTGTGCAGGCGACGGCGACGCTCCCCTTTCACCACGAACACGTCCCCGCCCTGGCGGCTCACCTTGTTGAGCGGGTTTTTCTCGGTGTAATACATGGTGGTGGCATTGGCGAGCGGCGACGGGTAGAAGTTCTGCACCTGATCGAGCTTGAAGCGGTTTGCTTTAATCCAGAGCGCCATGTTCACCATGTCTTCATCCGTGGTGCCCGGGTGGGCGGAGATGAAGTAGGGGATCAGATACTGCTGCTTGCCCGCCTCTTTGGAATACTTGTCGAACAGCTCCTTGAAGCTGTAGTAGCTGCCCATGCCTGGCTTCATCATCTTGGAGAGCGGGCCCTCTTCGGTGTGCTCCGGCGCGATCTTGAGGTAGCCGCCGACGTGGTACTTGGCCAGCTCCTTGATGTAGCGCGGATCTTCCACCGCGATGTCGTAACGCACCCCGGAGGCGATCAGGATCTTCTTGATGCCCTTGAGGTCGCGCGCCTTGCGATAGAGGTTGATGGTCGGGCTGTGGTCGGTATCCATGTGCGGGCAGATGGTCGGCCAGACGCAGGAGGCACGGCGACAGGTCTGCTCGGCCTTGGGGCTCTTGCAGCGGAGCTTATACATGTTGGCGGTGGGGCCGCCCAGATCCGAGATGACGCCGGTAAAGCCCGGCACCTTGTCGCGGATCTCTTCGATTTCTTTCAGAATCGACTCTTCCGAGCGGCTCTGGATGATGCGCCCTTCGTGCTCGGTGATGGAGCAGAAGGAGCAGCCGCCGAAGCAGCCGCGCATGATGTTGACCGAGGTCTTGATCATGTCGTAGGCCGGGATCTTCTCGTTGCCATAGGCCGGGTGCGGCACCCGCTGGTAAGGCAGGCCGAACACCCCGTCCATCTCGTCAGTCTCGAGGGGGAAGGCAGGCGGGTTGACCCAGATGATGCGATCACCGTGGGCCTGGGAGAGGGCGCGGGCGCAGCCCGGGTTGGTCTCATGGTGCAGGATGCGGGACGCATGGGCGTAGAGCACCTTGTCCTCCTTCACCCGCTCGAACGCCGGCAGCTTGACGTAGGTCTTCTCCCATGGCTTTTGCTTAGGGGGCTGCACCAGGATGGGCTTGGCCTCCTGCGCAGCCGGCGCGGTACCCTCGTCATCAGAGCAAGGCGCCCCTTCCATATAGGGGTTGGGGATGGGATCGATGCGGCCAATCTGGTCGAGCTTGCTCGAATCCACCCCGCGCCAGCCCGGCAGCGGCTCCTTGCGGATGACGGCGGTGCCGCGAATGTCCTGCATGGTGTCGATGGTCTCGCCGCCTGCGATGCGGTGAGCCACCTCCACCAAGGGGCGCTCGGCGTTGCCGTAGATGAGGATGTCGGCCTTGGCGTCGATGAGGATGGAGCGACGGATGGTCTCGGACCAGTAGTCGTAGTGGGCGATACGGCGAAGCGATGCCTCGATGCCGCCGATGACCACCGGCACCTCTTTATAGGCCTCTTTGCAGCGCTGGGTATAGACCAGGGTGGCACGGTCCGGCCGCTTGCCGCCCACATCCCCCGGGGTGTAGGCGTCGTCGTGGCGCAGCTTCTTGTCGGCGGTGTAGCGGTTGATCATGGAGTCCATGTTGCCCGCCGTCACCCCGTAGAAGAGGTTGGGCTTGCCCAGGCGCATGAAGTCATCTTTCGATGACCAGTCCGGCTGGGCGATGATGCCGACCCGAAAACCCTGGGATTCGAGCATGCGACCGATCACCGCCATGCCGAAGCTCGGGTGATCCACGTAGGCGTCGCCTGTCACCAGCACGATGTCGCAGCTGTCCCAGCCGAGCTTGTCCATCTCCGCGCGGGACATGGGCAGGAAGGGCGCCGTGCCATAGCACTCGGCCCAGTAACGGGGATAGGAGAAGAGGTTGGTAACCGGCTGCATTTTGACCACCTGGAACAATTCGGGTCGCGCATTATACCGGCAGAGCAAGGCGGGGGCGACGGCTTTTTGCCCCTACAGAGCGCGAGGGGAAGGGGCGCCTTCGAGCGGGCGCGACAGGTTGGCGTGACAGACTCGGATCTCATCAACAAGCAGGGCGCCCATTGGCGCCCTGCTTGCTGTCATCCGGGTCGGCACGCTAGGCCGCCGGTTTGTCACGCCCCTCGGGGGCCACCGCCCCCGGCACCGTGGAGGGACTGGCCGGGATTGCCGTGGCCAGTACCTCGTCCACCAGTCGGTCCCGCGCTCCCGTCATCCCCGCGCGTCTGGCGATCAGGTGATAGATGGCGGGCACCACCAGCAGGGTCACCAGGGTCGCCAAGGACAAGCCGAAGAAGACCACGGTCCCCACGGCCATCCGGCTCTCGTACCCCGCCCCCATGGAGAGCATCAGGGGCACGGCGCCGATGATGGCGGTGAGCGAGGTCATCAAGATGGGGCGCAAGCGGCGCACCGACCCCTTGATGATCGCCTCCTCGAACCCTTCACCCCGCTGGCGCAGCTGGTTGATGAACTCGACGATGAGGATACCGTTCTTGGTCACCATGCCGATAAGCATGATCATGCCTATCTGGCTGTAGATGCTGAGCTCCTGCCCCGTGAGCCAGAGGCCGAGCAGGCCGCCGAAGATGCCGAGCGGCACCGTCATCATCACCACCGCCGGGGTCAGCAGGCTCTCGAACTGGGCCACCAGCACCAGATAGACCACCAGCAGGGCCAGGCCGAACACCAGTGCCATCTCCCCCTGGTTGTCGCGATAGTCCTTGGACTCGCCGGCATAATCCACCGACATGCCGGTGGGCAGGTGATCCGCGGCCCAGCCATCCAGGAAGTCGAGCGCCTCCCCCAGGGTGTGGCCGGGGGCCACGTCCGCGGTGAGGGTGACCGCCTTCTGGCGCTGGTAGTGGTTGAGGCGCTGGGGGCTCGCCACCTGGGTGACGGTCGCCAGGGTGGAGAGGCTCACCATCTCGCCGCTCGCGGCCTTCAAATAGATGCGGCTGATGTCGGAGATGCCGTTGAACTGGGTCTGGTTGGCGCGCAGGTAGACATCATACTCTTCGCCCCTGTCCACATAGGTGGTCTGGCTGACGCCGCCGAGCAGGGCCTGCAGGGAGCTTGCGATGGTGGAGACCGGAATGCCGAGCTGGGTGGCTCGCTCCCGCTCTATGGTCACCTGCAGCTCCGGGGTCTTCTCGGCATAGTCGAGATCCGGGCTCTGCATCAGCCCGCTTTGGGCCGCCGCCTCCTTGAGTGCCAGCCCCTGCTGATTGAGCTCGCCGTAATCGGAGCCTTGCAGCACGAACTGTACCGCCGCGGTGGAGCCGCCTCTGAACCCCGGCTGGAAGGTGCGGATCATCACGTCGGGGATGCCGGCGAGGCGGCCGCTCAGGGAGCGGCCAAACTCGGTGGCCGTTTCGTCCCGCACCGCCCAGTCGCTGAGCTGGATGATGGCCATGCCGGTCTGATCGCCGCCGCGCCCGAAGGCCGGGGTGCTAAAGCTCATGGCCTGCACCACCCCCTTGCCGAGCAGCGGCAGGATGGCGGCCTCCACCTGCTGCATGTTGCGCTTCATCCGCTCGATGCTGGTGCCCTCCGCCCCTTTCACGAACACATAGAGCACGCCCCTGTCCTCGGTCGGAGTGAGGCTCGCGGGCAGCTTGCCAAAGAGGGCGCCAATGCCGCCAAGGCAGAGCAGCAACACCAGGGGCATCCAGACGGCGCGGCGCAGCACGGCTCCCAGCACGCGGCGATAACGCTCCTCCACCCAGCCAAGTCCCTTGTCCAGGGTGGCGGTCAGGGCGTTGGGCTTGTCCACGGCACGCATCAGCCAGGAGCCCATGGCCGGGGTCAGGGTGAGCGCCACCAGGGAGGAGAAGAGCACGGCCAGGGAGAGCAGGATGGCGAACTCGGTGAAGAGGCGCCCCACCATGCCGTCCATGAAGGCGATGGGCACGAACACCATCACCAGCACGGCGGTGGTGGCGATGACGGCAAAGCCCACCTCCCGGGTGCCGTGCCAGGCCGCCATCAAGGGGGACTCGCCCCGTTGCAAGTGGTGGTGGATGTTCTCCACCACCACGATGGCGTCATCCACCACCAGGCCGATGGCGAGGATGAGGGCCAGCAAGGTGATGAGGTTGATGGAAAAGCCCAGATACCAGGCACCGATGAAGGCCGAAATCAGGGAGACGGGCACCGTGATGGCCGGAATGAGGGTGGTGCGCCCCTGCCCGAGGAAGAGATAGAGCACGGCCACCACCAGCAGGGCGCAGATGGCGAGTGTCTCATACACCTCGTCGATGGCCTGCTTGATGAAGATGGTGGAGTCGTAGTCGACCTCAAGGGTGGCCCCCTCCGGCAGGAAGCGCTGCATCTCCACGAGCTTCTTCTCGATGCCCTGGGCCACCGCCAGGGGGTTGGCTGTGGATTGAGCGACGATGCCAATCCCCAGGCTCTCGCGGCCGTTGCGCTGATAGGCGCTGTCTTCGTTCTTGGCCCCCACCTCCACATCCGCAATGTCCGCCAGATAGATGCTCTGACCATTGGTGGCGGTTTTGACCGGCAGGGTGCGAAAATCTTCCGCACTGTGATAGAGCCGTGCGATCTGCACCGCCATGGTCATGGTGTTGTTGCGGATCTCGCCGCCCGGCAGCTCGATGTTCTCCCGCTTGAGGGCATCCTGCACGTCGGCCACCGTGATGCCGCGGGCCGCCATGTCGGCGGGGCGCAGCCGCACGTACATCACCTGGGTCAGGTCCCCGGAGAGGGAGACCTCGCTCACCCCGTCCACCAGGCTCAAGGGGTCCACCAGCATGCGATTGGCGTAATCCGTCATGGCGGTACGGTCCATCTGGGTGCTGCTGAAGTTGAGCCAGATGGCCACATCCCCGTTGCCGTTGTCCTTGGTCACCATGGGCTCGTCCGCCCCGTCTGGCAGCTTGGGTCTGGCCCGGGAGATGGCGTCACGCACGTCGGAGGTGCCCTCCAGCATGTTCCAGCCGAGCTTGAACTCCACCGTGATGGAGGAGCGCCCCTTGCGGGTCACCGAGTTGATGTTCTTGATGCCGCTGATGCCGGAGAGCTGATCCTCGATGGGCTTGGTGACCTGGCTCTCCATCACCTCGGGGGCCGCCCCCTCATAGGTGGTGGTGATGGAAACGGACGGGGTCTGCACATCCGGCATCTCCCGCACGGTGAGTTTGCTGAAGGCCACCAGGCCGAACACGGTGAGCAGGGCGCTGATGACCACCGCCACCAGGGGACGGCGTACTGAGATATCGGAGAGCCACATCAGCCTTTCACCTCGCCCAGATCACGTACCTGGGCGCCGTCGCGCAGATTGACCAGCCCCTCCACCGCGATGCGATCGCCGACGTTCAACCCCTTGAGCACCCAGACGGCCTCGCCATGGGTGTCGCCAAGCTCCACCGGCACCCGCTTCACCCGTCCGTCCGCCTCCAGGCGATAGACGAAGCGCTGCTCGCCGGCATACTCCACCGACTGGGCGGGGATCAGGGTCATCTTCTGGGGTGGCAGAGAGAGATCCACGTTCATCAGCATGCCGGGACGCAGCTGGCCACCGGTGTTGGGCAGGATGACGCGGGCCTTGATGTTCTGGGTGTCGCTGGAGATCCGGCTGTCGAGGGTCTCCAGCACGCCGGAAAAGGATTGATCCGGCCAGGCCGAGCTGGTTGCCGTCACCGCCATGCCGGGGCGCAGCAGGGAGAGGTAGCGCTCGGGCACCGCCAGATCGAGCCGCAGTTTTGCCAGCTCGTCCAGATGCAAGAGCACGTCGCCGCTGTTGACCAGGGCTCCTTCGCTGAGATCGATGAGGCTGACGGTGCCGTCGAAGGGGGCGGCCAGGGTGCGCAGGGAGAGCTCGTAACGGGCCGCATCGACCCGGGCCTGGGCCTGGGCAACAGTCGCCTCCTGCCCCTCCAGCTCCGAGGTGGTGACGGCACCTCGCGCCACCAGCTTGCGCATGTCCCGCAGCTTGCGGGCCTCGTCGCGCACGCTGGCGCTCTGCTCGGCCAGCTCCGCCTGCTGCTTGCCCGCATCCAGGGCGATCAGGGTCTGCCCCTGTTTGACCTGCTGGCCGGAACTCACCGCGATGGTGGCAATGCGGCCGGTCACCTCGGGACTGATGGCCACGGAGCGATTGGCCGCAAGCTTGCTCACCAGCTTGATGGAGGGCTCGGCCAGACTCTGCCTGACGGTTTCGGCCCTGATATTGATCTCTCTTGGTGCAGGCTTGCTGGCGGGTTCAGCCTGCCGCAGATGCCAGGCGCCCGCCGCCAGCAATAGAAGAAGAGGGAAAAGCCACAGCCACACGCGCGTTTTCATCACAAGATCCATGCAGTCAAAGAGAGAGGAAGAAGAGATAGCTTCATCAAGGATGGCACCATGTTACCCCCTGACTATGCCGTGACTATGTATAAATGTGACAAAACGTAACAGTCCGGTGAGAAGATCATCAAAAACGCATCTTGTCAGCACGCACGTCAGGGTTCTGCCTTACACTGATGCCGACTCTCGCCATCTTCCGGTACGCCCATGTCCATTCCCTCCCCCGCCTTTGCCAAATACCGATTGCAGTGGCTGCTGCTGGGCCTCGGCCTGCTGCTGTTGCTGCTCGCCCTGCAACATGCGTTTCGCCAGGTTACCGAGATCAACAAGCGTGACACCATCAACGCCGCGACCCAGCTCAGCAGCCAGCACCAGCGGATGGAGACCTTCCTTGAGGCCATGCGCGGCCAGGCGGAGGAGCGCCTGCGCAGCAATCCCCAGTCCGTGCTCTCTCGCCAGCTCTATCAGGCGCTGCAATCCGACGGGGAGCACGGCATCAACCTGGATCGCATCCCCGTCGATCTGCCCCCCGCCCTCATCGGCAACCTGACCGGGCAGGGCCCGCTGCCCCATGACGGCAGCGAGCGGCAAGCCAGAATACATCTCGCCCTCAGCCTCTCCCCCCTGCTCGCCACGGCCAGCAAGCTGCTGGACAGGGACGTGGCCTGGATCTACTTCACCGGTACGGACAATTTCATCTACCTCTATCCCTGGGTGCCATCCAGCCAGTTTCGCTTCGATCCCGTGATTTACAGCAAGGCCTACTGGCAGGAGGCGATGGCCGGGCATCCCCACCTGGAGCACGCCATGCTCTCGCGCCCCTACCAGGATTTTGCCGGACGGGGGCAGATGATCACCCTCTCCCAGCCCATTACCCAGGGCGGCCAGATCATTGGCCTGCTCAGCATCGACATCCAGACCGTCACGCTGGCGCAGACCCTGCACCGCCTCGCCCCCCGGATTGGCACCCTGTTCCTGCTCAACGCCCATCAGCAGATCCTTGCCAGCAGCCAGTCCGGTACCGCGCCGCCCCCGGTCAGGACGGCGCAGTCAGCGGAATATGAGTGGCAACAGGGCGCCCTGCAGCTCGTCTACCCCATCCCGGAGACACCGCTCTCCCTCATCCATCGCATCCCGCTGCTGCCTCTGCTGCAGACGCTGTTGTGGCAATCGGCAACGGCGCTCATCACCATTCTCTGTCTGGTGGTGGCGACCGTCTCCAGCCTGCGTGCCCAGCGCCTCAACCGGCGCCTCAACTACCTGTCGCGCCACGATGCCCTGACCGGCGCCTTCAACCGCCACTACTTCGATGCCTTCGAACACCGCCAGGCCCTGGCAGGCCGCCAACGCATCGGCGCCATCATGTTTGACTGCGATCACTTCAAACAGGTCAACGACCGTTTCGGCCACGGGGTGGGCGATCAGGTCCTCATCCGTCTGGTGCAGCTCTGCCAATCCCTGCTGACCCGGGAGTGCCACCTGATCCGCTGGGGCGGCGAGGAGTTCCTGCTGCTCGTCGCCGATGAAGCGATCCCTCTGGCCCCCTTGGCCGAGCGGCTTCGCCTGTGCATAGCAGAGCATCCCTGGAGCGCGATTGCGGCCGAGCTGAAGGTGACCGTCAGCCTGGGCCACTGTCGTCAATCACCAGCCATCTCCTTGCAGGAGGTGATCCGCCGCGCCGATATCGCCCTCTATCAGGCCAAGGCCGACGGCCGCAATCGCAGCGAAGCATGGCGGGATGACGGACAGGAGAAGCCGGAGTAAGCTGGACTCCCACTTCATGTCAGGAGACGCAACTGTGTCACGAAAACCCCGTCTGGGATTGGCCCTGGGCAGCGGTGCGGCCCGAGGATGGGCCCACATCGGCATCATCCGTGCCCTGGAGCGACTGGGCGTCAAGCCGGATCTGGTGGCTGGCTGCTCCATCGGCAGCTTTGTCGGCGCCGCCTATGCCGCTGGTGAACTGGACAAGCTGGAGAGCTGGGTGCGCGGCTTCAGCCGCCTGCAGGTCATGGGGCTGCTCGATCCTGCCCTCTCCGGCGGCCTGTTTCGCGGTGACAAGGTATTTGGCATCGCCGCCGGCCATCTGGGGGATCCCGCCATCGAAAGCCTGCCGCTGCCCTTTGCCTGCGTCGCCACCGAACTCGATACCGGTCGCGAGATCTGGTTGCAGGAAGGGCCGCTTCGCCAGTGTGTGCGCGCCTCCTGCGGCATGCCCGGCCTGCTCACCCCGACCCGGGTGGAGGATCGCTGGCTGGTAGACGGGGCCGTGGTCAACCCTGTCCCCATCTCCCTGGCCCGCGCCATGGGAGCCGAGGTGGTGATCGCCGTCAACCTCAACACCGATATGCACCAGCCCTGGACCGACGAACCGGACGAGCCCGTGCAGGGGGGGCTGCTCAGCCAGTGGTTGAACCGGGGCGAGCGCGAGCCCAGTACCCCCGGCATGTGGGGGGTGATGACGGGCTCCATCAACATCATGCAGGAGCGCATCACCCGTGCCCGGATGGCCGGGGATCCCCCCGAGATCCAGCTCTGCCCGCGCCTTGGCAACCTCTCCATCATGGATTTCCACCGCGCGAGCGACGCCATCGACGAGGGGGAAGCCTGTGTCGAGCGCAACCTGGAGCAGCTCAAGGAGGAGCTGTCACGACTCTGCCTGATATGAAGGCATATCGGGGTAAAAGACAAAAAGAGCGCCAATAGGCGCTTTTTTGTTTCGGGCGACGCGCCTCAGAACAGCCCCAGCCCCTTGAGCATCACCACCAGGATCAGCAGCGGCGACACATAGCGGATGATGAAAAACAGGGGGCTGAGGATGGGCTGCGCCAGCTTGCCTCCATTGGTCAGCGCCGTCGTCATCCGCTCGAATCCCCATACCCAGCCCACAAAGAGGCAGAGGAAGATGCCGCCAAGGGGCATCAGCACGTTGGAAGAGACGAAGTCGAACAGATCGAAGAAGGTTTTCCCGCCAACCTGCACATCCGCCAGCGTGCTGCTCGAGAGCGCACAGGTCGAGCCGACCCCCCCCAGCACCAGCAGGTTGATCAGGGTTGCCCTTGTGCGGCTCATGTGAAAGCGCTCGGAGAGCACCGAGACCGGCACCTCCAGAATGGAGAGCATGGCCCCGGTGGCTGCGATGGCGGAGAGCACGAAGAAGAACACCATGAAGAGGTGGCCGAAGGGGATGCTGGCAAAGACCGCGGGTATGGTGATGAACAGCAGGGAGGGGCCTGCGCTCGGCTCGAAGCCAAAGGCAAAGACCGCCGGGAAGATGGCGATCCCCGCCAGCATGGAGACGAAGAGATCCGCGCACATCACCCGTACCGTGGTGAGAGGGATGTGCTGATCATCACGAAAATAGCTGCCATAGGTCATCATGCAGCCCATCCCGATGGAGAGCTTGAAGAACGCCAGCCCCATGGCCGTCAGCACGACGCCTGCGGTCACCTTGGAGAAATCCGGCGAGAACAGGAAATGCAATCCTTCGCTCGCCCCGGGCAGAGTCAGGCTGCGCACGCCTATCACCAGCAGCAGGATGAAGAGCAGTGGCATCAACCGCTTGGTGACCGCTTCGATCCCCCTTGAGACCCCCATCAACAAGATCCCCCCCATCAGGGCCAGCACCAGCCACTGCCAGAGCAGACTCTGCAAGGGATCCGTGATGAGCGAATTGAAGGCAGCACCCGTGACGGCGGGATCGGTGGAGAGGATCTCGCCGCTGGCCGCCTTGAAGATGTAGGCAAACACCCAGGCCGCCACCTCGGAGTAGAACGACATGATGAGGAAGGCCGCGCTCACCCCCATGGCGGCGATCAGCCACCAGGGTTGCCCCTTCGGGGCCAGCTTGATGAGCCCGCTGACCGCATCCGTCCTGGCCTCGCGTCCCAGCATGATCTCGGAGATCATCACTGGCAACCCCACCAGCAGGGTGGCGATGACATAGACCAGCAGAAAACCGGCGCCACCGTTCTCACCGGTCAGATAGGGAAACTTCCAGATATTGCCGAGCCCGACGGCAGACCCCAGGGTCGCGGCCAGCACGCCAAAGGTGCTGGTAAACCCATCTCTGGCTTTGGTAATGGATTGGCTCATCGTTGTCTCGCTGTGTGGATCACCGCCTGAATTAAAAGGGTCGGAGTGTTCCGTGGATTAATCCAGCCCGACAAGATGATTTAGTGAAAATCGCCGCTGGCCGCACACAACGCATTATTTAATTAAATAATTTTCCATTTTGACAAATAAAAAATGCCGCCTCGAGGGCGGCATTTTTATCAAGGTTGAACCGAATCAAGCCTTGGCAATATCGTCCGGACCTATCTGGCCGATTTCGGCGACTTTCTTGTCAGCCAGCAGCCAGAGGGTGAACTTGTGCAGATCGGGGTGGTGGGCCAGGGCAACCAGGAAGGCGCCTCCGACTTCACGGTAACCCAGTTCATAGTTCTTCAGGGTGGTTGGGGGGACGCCCAGCAGATCGGCAAACTTGGGACGGCTCAGGCCTACCGCTTCGCGGATCTGACGGATCTTCTTGCCAACAGTTACGATATTTGAATTCATGTGTTCCATACTCCGTTCGGCGGATTGACTCCACCTTTATTTTTCGCGACGACTCGTAGTCAAGTGTATCAGTTTTGAACGGACTCGTTATGGTCGAGCCTCTATCTATAATCAGCGTCTTTCGACGACAACCCTTCACAAACCTCGGGGATGGTAATCGCTGCGTCGCCTCAGGTAAACAGTCTCGAAAAGAAACCTTTCTTGTTGCCCGGCCATCCCTCGTATAATTCGCCGGTTATTTCCAAGAGAGTCATCAACATGGCATTTCCCGGCATCATTTCCCGTCTTCATTCCGACCCGGACTCCCTCCCCCGTCAGCTCGCCCAGGGTCTGCAGACCCGGGCCGAGGCGTTCTGGCTGCCCATGGCCATGCAGGGGGACGCCGCCACCGTGCTGGCGGCCCTCCCGGACAGCTGCAGCCTCTATCTTGAAGGCCAGGCGACGCTCCCCCTGCGCAGCCACGACGGCGTCGTGGCAGAAAACGGCACCCTGGCACTGGGCAATGGTCACACGATGACGCTGGCCAGGGAGAAAGGCGATGGCGGCATCGTGCCGGAAGAAAGCCTCGCCGAGATGGCCCAATGGCTGGAAGCGGGTCATCGGCACTTCATCTGCTCCACCGCTGTCCAGCCCGTGGCGCGGGCCATCCTCAACATCTGGCCTCTCGATCCCTACCTCGCCCGTCACTTCTTGCTCAGTTTCACACCCTTGCTGTGCGAAGCAACCGAGGCGGACTATCTTGCTGTCCTCTCGGTCAGGGCGGGTGACGCCACCCCGCGGCACGCTTGGGCTGAGGCTTATATGAAGCTTGAGAAGAAACTGCATCGCGCCTACTTGGATCACTAATAAATCCCAAGAAACAGCCAGTTATCCCTACGACACAATTTGCCCCATCCCTTATCTGTGAGCTTGATCATGTTTTGAAATGGGCATAAAGTGCGCCACGTCATCGGAATGACGTCGGCTGTTCGTGGCGGAGTATGCATTGTCGACAGTGCAACCCGCACACTTGTGCACCCAGATACGTGCCTCCTGGATGGATCTAGGATCCCTGTTCGCACCAACGTCGTTGGTCGACAGAGCCAGCAGCTTACATAAATTACAAAGTGCGAAGCACGTGAACAACGTGCCATCTCAACGAGGATTATTTTATGATGAAAATGGCTCCTTCCCTGATCGCCATCGCTATGGCCACCATGGGTGCAACTGCAGCTCACGCCGCTGACGACATCTACTTCGGCGCCGGTGTTGGTGCAACTCACTTCAACGGTCTGAACAAGATCGAAGGCGTGAACGTTGGCGAAGAAGATGCGGCTGCTGCCAATGCCTTCGTTGGTTACAACTTCAACGAATACTTCGGTTCCGAGCTGGGCTACCAGTACACCGGCCGTGGCAACACCGACGGCAACCGTTACGAGAGCCAGGGTGCCACCCTGTCCGGTATCGCTCGTCTGCCGCTGGGCAACGATTTCTCCCTGTTCGGTGAAGCTGGCGCCTACTGGGGCCACACCGACGGTCTGGGCACTAGCGATACCAAAGTATCCCCGCTGGCCGGTGCCGGTGTGACCTACAAGGTCAACGACGCGCTGGATCTGCAAGCTCGCTACCGCTACATGTGGGACGTGGCTGACCTGCACGCCGACAACGTACGCTACAAGTCCAACCAGAGCGTTGCGACCCTGGAAGCCGTTTACCACCCGTTCCGTACTTCCTACGTAGCGCCTGCTCCGGCCCCGGTTGTTGAAGAAGCACCGGCCCCGGCTCCGCAAATCGTTGAGAAGAACTTCGCCCTGAACTCCGACGTGCTGTTCGCCTTTGGCAAAGACAGCCTGAAGGCCGAAGGTGTGCAAGCCCTGAACGCTCTGTACCAGCAAATCGTTGAGTTCCAGCCGAAAGACGGCAACGCCGTTGTTGTTGGTTACACCGACCGTATCGGTTCCGACGCTTACAACCAGAAGCTGTCTGAAGCTCGTGCCCGCACCGTTGCCAACTTCCTGGTCAGCAAGGGTATGGCTGCCAGCAAGGTTGCCATCGAAGGTCGCGGCGAAGCCAACCCGGTCACCGGCACCAAGTGTGACGGCGTTAAGGCCAAGGCTCAGCTGATCTCCTGCCTGGCTCCGGACCGTCGCGTAGAAGTTCGCGTATCCGGCGTACAAGAAGTTCAAAAGTAATCTGACTTCGCTCAGGTAACGTAAAAAAGGGGATGCCACGGCATCCCCTTTTGCTGTCTCTCTCCTCCCCCCAGCGACACTCTCTGTCTCACCTTTTCTCCCCTTTACCCCCGTATTGCGGCCCCGCGACACCAGTGTCAGCGCTGCATATCTGTGCAGAAACTTGATCACGCTGATTCAAAAGAATACAGTAGCAACGCTTGTAAGACATTGGATGAACTATTAAAAGTGCTCAGTGCCCGGTTAGTTGTCCATGGAGAAACAGCTTCATGAGAATCCAGGTTTCCATCCATTTTTTATTCAAGCCGTCCGTGATCCGCTCACGGTGTCGCACATGAAGTGTCATCTGCGACCGGTATAACAAAGAGTGCGCAGTACGCCCATAGCACGGCAACTCAACGAGGATAAAACGATGAAAATGAAAATGGCACCAACCCTGATTGCTCTGGCCATTGCAGCCATGGGAACCACCACCGCTCAGGCGGCCGACGACTGGTACACGGGTATGGGTGCAGGTTGGGCCTATGGCCACGACCTGGATACCTTCGGCCAGGATGCTGACAAGGACGCCACCGCGCTCTCCCTGTTCGGCGGTTACAACTTCACCGAGAACTTTGCCGCCGAGCTCGGCTATCTCTATGCCGGCAAGGCTGGCGTCGATGGCGTCGACTTCAAGACCCAGGGTGCCACCCTGTCCGGTATCGCACGCCTGCCCATGAATGACATCTTCTCCGTCTTCGCCGAAGGGGGTGCCTACTTCAACCACGTCAACGGCAACGGCCAGAGCGACAACGGCACCTCGCCGCTGGCGGGACTGGGTCTGACTGCCAAGCTCTCCGACCTTATCGACCTGCAGGCCCGCTACCGCTACATGTGGGATCTGGGTGACGATCAGAAAACCTGGAAAACCGACATGAGCGTCGCCACCCTGGAACTGGTGATGCACCCGAACCGCACCACCTATGTGGCACCGGCCCCGGCACCGGCTCCCGAGCCGGTTCCCGAGCCCGTCATGGTCGACAAGAACTTCTCCCTGAGCTCGGACGTGCTGTTTGCCTTCGGCAAATCCACCCTGAAGCCGGAAGGGGCAGCTGCGCTCAACACCCTGTATCAGCAGATCGTCGACGTCCAGCCGAAAGATGGCAGCGCCGTGGTGGTGGGTTACACCGACCGCATCGGCTCCGATGCCTACAACCTGAAGCTGTCTGAAGCCCGTGCCCGCACCGTGGCCGACTTCCTGGTTGGCAAGGGTCTGCCGGCTGGCAAGGTCTCCATCGAAGGTCGTGGTGAAGCCAACCCGGTCACCGGTACCCAGTGTGACGGCATCAAGGCCAAGGCTCAGCTGATCGCCTGCCTGGCACCGGATCGCCGCGTCGAAGTCCGCGTCACCGGCGTACAGGAAGTGCAGCAATAAGAGGTTGACCACCTGTTGCAAAAAGGGGCCATTCCGGCCCCTTTTTTAATGCCCGCACGGCACCACCAACGCAGGCCGCCCACCTGCCTGCCCCACCGATTCTCCATACAGATGCGTCACTTAAATGGTTAAAGCGCTCACATCGCCTATACATAATGTTGGCTATACATAGCAAAGGGCTGGGAGCCCTATAACACCCAACATCGACGAGGATACGCGATGAACATAAGACTGAAACCTGTGTGGATTGCATTGGCACTGGCGACGAGTGCCGCCCAGGCGGCACCTGTTCACGACTGGTATGTGGGGGCTGGGGGTGGCTGGGCCTTTGCCCATGACATCGATGATTTCAGCCAGGACGTCGGCAAGGACGCAACCGCCATCAACGCCTTTGTCGGCTACAACTACAACGAGAATCTGGGGGCAGAGCTCGGCTACCTCTCCACCGGTGACTGGGATATTGCCGGCCAGGACTTCAACAGCAAGGGGGCCACCCTGTCGGTCATTGGCCGTTTGCCGCTGGGGGACATCTTCTCTGTCTTTGCCGAAGGGGGCGGTTATCTCTATCACGTCGACTCCGTCAACGGGGGAGATGACAATCTGGCTCCCCTGGCGGGTCTGGGACTGACCGCCAGACTGAGCGACTGGGTAGACATCCAGACCCGCTACCGCTACATGGTGCGAGTCGGGGACGATCCTGACAACGACAAGGTGGGCAGCGGTACCAAACGCTGGGTCAGCGACATCAGTACCGCCACCATCGAGCTGGTGCTTCACCCCAATCGCACCGTCGCCACAGTGCCGGTGGCCGCGCCTCTGGTCGTGGCACCGCCGCCCCCGGCTCCCGAGCCGGTGGATCAGACCTTCAACCTGAGTTCGGATGTGCTGTTTGCCTTTGGCAAGGCGGAGCTCAAACCGGAGGGGATGCAGGCACTCGACGCCCTCTACCAGCAGATCGTCGACGTCAAACCCAAGGATGGCAACGCCATGGTGATGGGCTACACCGACCGCATCGGCTCGGATGCCAACAACCAGGCACTGTCGGAGGCCCGTGCAAGCACGGTCGCCAACTTCCTGATTGGCAAGGGGCTGCCCGCAGACAAGGTGAGCATCCAGGGCAATGGCGAGAGCAACCCGGTCACCGGCACCCAGTGTGATGCCATCAAGGCCAGGGCTGCCCTCATCGACTGCCTGGCCCCGGATCGCCGGGTCGAAATCCGGGTCACCGGTGTCAGCAATCCCGCCGAGCCCGCCCCCGCCGAGCAACCGGCACAATAACCTCCTCTTCCTTCACCGCCGTGCACAAAAAAGGGATGCCGAGGCATCCCTTCTGCATGTCTGTCCCCTTGGGATCAGAAGGAAGTACGACGATAGCGGCGGTACTCGGGGCGCCAGAAGTTCGCCTCGATGGCCTGATCGATCACATCATCGGGGGTCTGCACCGCCTTGCCCTGCAACATGGCGGTCTTGGCCACCATCTTGGCGATGTAGCGGGAGACCTGATGGATGTCCGCCAGATCCGGCAGCAAGGAGCCCTCTTCCCCCTTCACCAGGGGTGAACAATCCGCCAGGGCACGGCTGGCCGACATCAGCATGGCATCGGTCACCCGGTTGGCACCGGAGGCGATCACCCCAAGGCCGATACCCGGGAAGATGAATGAGTTGTTGCACTGGGCGATGACGTAGCGCTTGCCCTTGTACTCCACCGGTGCGAACGGGCTGCCGGTGGCGACCAGCACCTGGCCGTCGGTCCAGCGAATGAGATCCGCCGGGGTGGCTTCCACCCGGGAAGTGGGGTTGGAGAGCGGGAAGATGATGGGACGGGCACAGTGCTTGTGCATGGTCTTGACCACCTCTTCGGTGAAGAGGCCGGGCTGGCCGGAGACCCCGATCAGGATGTCCGGGCGACCGTGCTCCATCACCTCCAGCAGGGAGATGTTGTCACCCACCGGCCACTCCTTGATCCGCTCGACCGGCTGGGAGAGCTTGCGCTGGAAGTCGAGCTGGTTGGGGATCTTGTCGGTGATGAGACCGAATCGGTCCACCATGAAGACCCGGCCCCGCGCCTCGGCGTCGGTCAGCCCTTCGGCCTTCATCTGCGCCACGATCTGCTCGGCGATGCCGCACCCGGCACTGCCCGCCCCGAGGAAGGCGACCCGCTTCTCGGAGAGCTTGGCACCGGAGGCCTTGCAGGCGGCGATGAGGCTGCCCAGGGTCACCGCGGCGGTCCCCTGAATGTCATCGTTGAAGCAGCACAGCTCATCCTTGTAGCGGTTGAGCAGCGGGGTGGCATTGCCCTGGGCGAAATCCTCGAACTGCAGCAGGATGTCCGGCCAGCGGCGCTTGACCGCCTGAATGAAGGCATCGACGAACTCGTCGTACTCTTCGCCGGAGATGCGCGGATGGCGCCACCCCATGTAGAAGGGGTCGTTCAGCAGCTGCTGGTTGTTGGTGCCCACATCCAGCACCACCGGCAGGCAGTAGGCCGGGGAGATGCCGCCACAGGCGGTGTAGAGGGAGAGCTTGCCGATGGGAATGCCCATGCCGCCGATGCCCTGATCCCCGAGGCCCAGGATGCGTTCGCCATCGGTGACCACGATCACCTTGACGTTCTGCTTGGTGGCGTTTTGCAGCATGTCATCGATCCTGTCCTTGTCTGGATAGGAGATGAAGAGGCCGCGAGCACGACGATAGATGTTGGAGAACTCCTCGCACGCCTTGCCGACCGTCGGGGTGTAGATGACCGGCAGCATTTCGGTGAGGTGGTTGTTCAGCAGGCGGTAGAAGAGCGTTTCGTTGGTATCCTGGATGTTGCGCAAATAGATGTGCTTGTCCATGTCGTTGCCAAACGCCATGAACTGGCGATAGGCACGCTCTGCCTGCTCTTCGATGGTTTCGATGTTCTGGGGCAGCAGACCTTCCAGATTGAAGCTGCTGCGTTCTTCGCTGGTGAAGGCGCTGCCCTTGTTGAGCAACGGCGTCTCCAGCAGGGCTGGACCTGCGTAGGGAATGTAGAGGGGACGTTTCTGATTATTATCTTCAAACATGGATCTGTACCTTGACTGTGTGGCCCGTCGATCCTATGGGCTTGAGCCAACAATTTCAAAGGGTTTGCACCTCCCTTGCGAAAGGTTTGCGACCCAGTCGACGAAAGGCCCCCGGAGTCTGACCCGTCAGACGTCGAAAACGGTTGGCAAAGTTGGCGCCGTCGCTGTATCCGACCCGGGCCGCCAGCTCGGCCAGCGGCCAGTTGGTGTAGAGCAGCAACTGGCGCGCCTTGTTCATGCGAAGTCCGGTGAGCCAGGCCATGGGGCCCATGCCGAACACCTGCTGGCAGAGCCGGTGCAGATGGGGCACCGAGCAGGCCATCTGGTCGGCCAGCAGGGCCACGCTCCAGGGCTCGTCCAGACGTGCCTCCACCCGCCGAAACAGCGCCTGTAGCCGCAACTCCGGCGTGCCGCGCACCTCCCCCTGCAGGGTCCGCTCCAAGAGCGCCAGCAGCAGGCTCAGCAGCTGGGGCTGGAGCGGCGAACGTATTCCCTCCCCCTGCATCAGGCTGAGCAGGTGGTAGAGCTGCTCCCCCTCCTCCCCCTGCCAGATGCGATGGCCAAGCCGGTGCAGATGCTGCCAGCGCGGCACGTCGTCCAGCAGGATCCAGCTGGTATGCCAGGCTTCCCCCACCAGCCTGAGGCCCCCCGGCACGGCGGCCGGGAGAAAGACCAGGGCTCCCGCCGGGATGGGCTGCTCCCCGCCATCGGTGAGCAGGGCGCCCCCCTCGTCATGGCTCACCATCAGGATATGAAACTCCGGTCGGTTGCGGCGGATAAGGTAGTGCTCCCGTATCGTCGAGAGGCCGGTCAGGAAGACGCCCGCCTCCCCAAGCAGGGGCAGCCCTTCGCGTCCCAGCATCCGCTCTTCGCAGGCCGGGGCGATTTCCAGACACTCGCTGATAAATGGCATAGCACCTCAACAGGATAGTTTTGCACAAGAAAGCCGAGAGAGGCTCACAGTGAAGCCTCCCGATATCACCCCTATCATACCCACGACAAACCCTGATTTTTACCAACCCGGTTAACATAAATGAATTATTGGCAAGCGATTTTAAAACAAACCACCGATCGCGAGTTCATGACGCGACTGTGGCGACTGGCCCTGCCAGTTTCGCTGCAATCCATGATGTTCTCCCTGCTCGGCCTCATCGACATCATGATGGTGAGCCAGCTCGGCACCACGGCTGTGGCGGCGGTCGGCTTGGGCAACCGGGTCTTCTTCTTCAATCTGCTGGTGATAGCGGGGCTCTCGGGCGGGGTCTCGGTGTTGGCGGCACAATATTTCGGCCGTGGCGAGATGGCCGGGGTGCGCCGCTCCCTGGCCCTGGCCCTGGTGGGCGCCCTGGCGGTGAGCCTGCCCTTTGCCCTCGTCTATGTGTTCTCACCGGGCAGCGTGCTCGGGTTTGCCAGCCAGGAGCCCGCGCTGCGCGAGCTGGCCGACGAGTTCCTGATGATCACCGGCGCCACCATCCTCTGCACCGCCGTGGTGGTGCCCCTGGAGTCGGCCCTGCGCTCGGTGGGCAATGCCGCGGCGCCGACCCGCATCGGCATCATCGCCATCATCGCCAACGTCATCCTCAACTATGCCCTCATCTTCGGCCATTTCGGCGCCGAGGCCATGGGAGTAGCCGGTTCCGCCTGGGGCACCACCCTGTCGCGCCTGCTGCAGACCGCGCTGCTGCTTGCCTATGTGTGGCGTGCCGAGCCCCGTCTCATCCCGCGCAAGCAAGACTGGCTCGCCGCCTTCAGGCGCAAGGAGGTGGTGCGCTTCACCCTGATCGCCCTGCCGCTGTTGCTGCACGACGGGCTCTGGGCCTTCGGCATGCTGCTCTACGGCTTCCTCTACGCGCACCTCGGCACCGACGCCCTGGCCATCATGACCACCCTCGGCACGCTGGAGAGCATCCTCATCTCCCTCTTCTTCGGGCTGGCGGTGGCCTGCTCCACCCTGCTCGGTCACCGGCTCGGGGCAGAGGAGTATGACGAGGCCTGGCAGCACTCCCAGCTCTTTCTGCTGCTCGCCCCCGTCGGCGCCCTGCTGGTGGGGACCGCTGTCTGGCTGATGCAGGGCAGCCTGCTGCAATGGGTCGGCAACCTGCCGGGCGAGCTGATGACTGAGGCCGGCCAGGTGCTCGCCATCATGTGTCTGGGCATGCTGCTCAAGGTGTTCAACATGGTGGGGATCGTCGGGGTGCTGCGCTCGGGGGGGGACGTCAACTACAGCATCTTCATCGACATCGTCGGCATGTGGTGCATCGGCCTGCCGCTGGCCTGGGTGGCGGTCAGCCTGCTGGGCTGGCCCCTCTCCTGGGTGGTGGCCGTGGTCCTGCTGGAAGAGCTCTCCAAGGTGCTGCTGGTGCAGCGCCGCATTCGCCAGCGCCGCTGGCTGCGCAATCTGGTGCTGGGATAAGGGAAGAGCGCAAAGCGGGAAAATACGGGGTCATATCAATGACAGAAAATCCCGCTTTGCAGTATGCTGGCCCCCTCTTCAATCAGAGGCGGGGTGCGCCGGCCATGCCGACCCTTGTGCCCCTGCCCAGTAGTCGTTTAAGGAGACGAGCATGCAACCACAAAAAGAGCGGATCACCGAGACTGCCCTGCTGGAGATGGCCAACAAGATCATTCGTGAACACGAGGACTTCATCCACGGCATGCGCGCCGACTCGGTGGAGCAGAAGGGGGACATTCTGGTGTTCAAGGGGGAGTTCTTCCTGGCAGAGGACGGCACCCCGACCGGCAAGACCATGGCGGTGTTCAACATGTTCAAGCTGCTGGCCCAGCAGCTCTCCGGCAAATACACCCTGGCCTGACGCCAGCCCCGTCATCACCGGATGCCGCCCTCAGGCGGCATCCGTTTTTGTGCGCCCTGCATCGCCAGCGGGTTTGCCGGCCTCGGCCACCACGCAGTTGCGACCCGCCATCTTGGCCATGTAGAGGCACTCGTCCGCCCGGTTGAGCAGATCCTCCACCCCCTCGCCACGCTGGGCCAGGGTCAGACCGATGCTCACCGTCACCTCCAGCAGCTCGTCGGAGGTGGGGCTTTTCACCAACCTCGCCTCCACCGCGACCCGCAGCCGCTCCGCCACCCGCTTGGCTTGTGCCAGATCCGTGCAACCGGGCAACAGGATGGCAAACTCCTCCCCGCCGTAACGCCCGAGCACCATGCCGGGCTCCAGTTGTTCCGACAGGGTGGCCGCCACCTCCTTGAGCACCGCATCCCCCGCCAGATGGCCGAAGGTGTCGTTGATGCGCTTGAAGCGGTCCAGATCCAGCAGCAGCACCGCGAAGGGAGCCTGTTTGCGGATCATGGCGGCCCTCGCCTTCTCGAGCTGCTTCATCAGCAGGCGGCGGTTCATCATGCCGGTCAGCTCGTCCGTGGTGGATTCCCGATAGAGTTGCAGCAGCATGTTGAGCTGGCCGCACTGCACCCAGGCGCTGGCGATGGCAAAGAGCCCCAGCAGCCAGACCTGATTGAGGGTCTGCACGCTCCAAAGAGGCTGGCCCACCAGCAACCAGTTGCCCGCCAGCATGGTGGCCAGAATGCCCCCCGCCAGTTGCAGGCTGAGGGAGAGGGGAATGGGGAAGATGGCGAACAGGCTGATGAGCAGATAGGGGAAGGCCATGTAGCCCGCCTGCATCTCCTGATCCGCGCCGAAGCTGTGCAGGCAGATGAGGGAGAAGAGCATCATCACCGCCATCAGGTAGCCCAACGCCAGCTTCATGCGCTCGCGCTTGAAGTGGATGAGATAGGAGAGGGGGATGAGGGGCGAGAGGGCCAGCAGGCAGAAGATCCTGACCTGGAACAGCGCCTCGAACTGGATGGCTGGCAGGGTCAGCCAGTCCACCAGGGCCCAGCTCGGGAGCCCCGCCATCAGCAGACAGGTGAGCAGCCGCAGCCGCACCGTCATGAAGCCCATCCGGGTCAGGGTAAAATCTTCGGAGTGGGCGCGGGCACTCCAGAACTCCGACAGCTTCAGCATCCAGAGTCTCCATCTTCGAACCGAGGGCTCATTCTACACCGTCCCCATCCTGATGCATCAGCCTCCCTCCCCTTTGTGAGGGATCGGTCTCACACAAACCGGCGGATCTTAATCGCCACAGGAAAACGTTTCAACCCATCGAGAAATAAACGAGTTTGCGCTCAATTAGCGCTGGAAAGCGCGATACCAATCACTAAAATAGCGCCCAATTTTCTCCCATCCCCCCACACATTCGAGGTATTTATGGAACAGGCTGCCGCCCCAAGCGCCATCCGAGAGGCCCATCCCCCCAGGCGAGCCCACAGCGAACTGGTCTACGGCATCGAGGATGTCCCCCCCCTGCCCCAGACCCTGTTCGCCGCCCTGCAGCATATGCTCGCCATGTTTGTCGCCATCATCACCCCGCCCCTCATCATCGCCAACGCCCTCGGCCTCCCTGCCGACGACACCCGCTACATCGTCTCCATGTCCCTGGTCATGTCCGGCATCGCCTCCTTCATCCAGACCCGCCGTTTCGGCCCCCTCGGTTCCGGCCTGCTCTCGGTACAGGGCACCAGCTTCAACTTCCTCGGTCCCATCATCGCCTCCGGCCTCGCCCTCAAGCAGGCGGCCATGCCCACCGACGATCTGCTGGGCACCCTGTTCGGCACCATGCTGGCAGCGGCCCTCACCATCGTCGTCATGAGCCGCTTCCTGCACCTGGTCAAACGGATCATCACCCCGCTGGTGACCGGCATCGTGGTATTGCTCATCGGCCTGACCCTCATCAAGGTAGGGCTCATCAGCATGGGGGGCGGCTACGGCGCCCTGGCGGACGGCAGCTTCGCCAGTCACACCAACCTCTTTCTCTCCCTGCTGGTGCTCGGCCTCATCGTGCTGATGCAGCGCAGTCGCAACCCCTGGCTGCGCCTCTCCGCCATCATGATCGCCATGCTGGCGGGCTATGCGGTGGCACTGCTGCTGGGCAAGGTGGCTGCTCCCACCTTCGACGGCCCGCTGCTGATGGTGCCTGTTCCGCTGCACTACGGGCTCGGCTTTGACTGGCAGCTGTTCGTGCCGCTCGCCATCATCTTCGTGGTGACGGCGCTGGAAGCCATCGGCGACATGACCGCCACCTCCGACATCTCCGGCGAGCCGCTGGAAGGGCCGGTCTACATGGCGCGGATCAAGGGGGGCGTGCTGGCCGACGGCGCCAACTCCATGCTGGCGGCGGTCTTCTCCACCTTCCCCATGTCCACCTTCGCCCAGAACAACGGCGTCATCCAGCTGACCGGGGTGGCCAGCCGCCATGTCGGTCTCTTCATCGCCGCCATGCTGGCCCTGCTGGGCCTGTTCCCGGCGGTGGCGAGCCTGGTGCAACAAATACCTGAACCCGTGCTCGGCGGCGCCACCATCGTCATGTTCGGCACCATCGCCGCCGCCGGGGTGCGCATCATCTCCCGGGAGGAGCTGGACCGCCGCGCCCTGATGATCCTGGCGGTGTCGCTCGCCATGGGTCTCGGAGTGGCCCAGGTGCCCGAGGTGCTGCAACACCTGCCGGAGCTGGCCAGGAGCGTGCTCTCCTACGGCGTCGCCACCGGCGGCCTCACCGCCATCCTGCTCAATCTGCTGCTGCCCAGGCGCGCCGCCGCACAGGCCTGACACTCCGCCATCCTTGCACCAAAGCCCCGCCATGCGGGGCTTTACCTTGTTTGCCCCCGCGCGTACTGTGCTTGGCAGCCTCTGCCAAAGGATGCCTTTCATGCCTTATACCCTGCTGCCCCCGCCGCCCGCCCACCAGACACCCGACCAGATCCTGGCCGAGGAGCAGCGCTGGCTGCGGGAGTGCGCCGGTGACGGCGAGCCCAGGGCCCTCCTCTGGCAGGGCCCCCAATGCCTCATCGTCACCCGCAAGGACACCCGTTTGCCCCGCTACCAGGCCGCCTGCGAACAGCTTGCCGCCGAGGGCTGGCCGGTGTTCGTGCGCGACAGCGGCGGCACCGCCGTGCCCCACGGCGCCGGCATCCTCAACCTGTCGCTCATGCTGCCCCGCACCACCCAGGATCTCGCTCATTATTACCGGCTGCTAGGGGCGCCGCTGCTGAGCCTGCTGGGGGAATACGGCCTTGCGGGCAGCTACGACTTCGTGCCCGGCTCGTTTTGCGACGGCCAGTACAACCTGGTGATCGGAGGGCGCAAGGTGACCGGCACCGCCCAGCGCTGGCTGGCGCCGGGCCGGGATCACGACGGCGCCGTGCTGGCTCAGGCCATGCTGCTGGTGGCGGGGGATGTGGACGAGGGCACCCGGATGGCGAGCCGCTTCTACGAACTGGCCGGGGGCGAGCTGCGCTTTGCTCCGGGCACCTCCACCACCCTGGCCCACGCCATTGGCTGGCAGGGGGATGAGGCGGCCCTGGTGAGCCGGGTGAGCAGGGCGCTGGCGCAGCGGCTCACCGGAGATATTCCCTCCCCCTGACCCCCTGGGGGCAACAAGCGCCGCCATTCATTGCGTAAAATGCAAAAAAGCCACGATGAGAGTCGTGGCTTTTGCGTATTTCGCACAGATATTGTCAAAGGATCCGGGATCAAGCCCCGGGTTTTTCCATCCCAGCCCGGATCCCGGTTGACACCATGGACAGGGGCCAGGTGACAGGGCTTCCCGCAGGCCCGCTTCTCATCAGGCCGTCTGCGGCTCGGGCTCGGACTCCGTATCCCGGTCCCGGCTGAAGTAGGCGCGGGTCTCGGCAATCACCACGTGGCGCAGGCCGATGAGGCCGATGAGGTTGGGCACCGCCATCAGGCCGTTGACGATGTCGGCCAAGAGCCAGATCAGGTCCAGATGGAGGAAGGCACCGCTCGCCACCAGCACCAGATAGATGAGGCGGTAGGGTTTGATCGCCTTCACCCCGAACAGGTACTCGGTGCAGCGCTCGCCGTAGTAGTTCCAGCCAAGGATGGTGGTAAAGGCGAAGAACAAGAGGCCGATGCTCACCAGATACTGGCCCACATGGGCATCCAGCCCCTGGGCAAAGGCCAGACTGGTCATGGCCGCACCGCTTGCATCGCCGCTCCACACCCCGGTCACCACCAGGGTCAGGCCGGTCATGGTGCAGATGATGAGGGTGTCGATGAAGGTGCCGGTCATGGAGACCAGCCCCTGCTCCACGCAGGAATCGGTCTTGGCCGCCGCCGCCGCGATGGGGGCCGAGCCCAGCCCCGACTCGTTGGAGAAGACCCCGCGCGCCACCCCGGACTGGATCGCCAGCATGATGCCGGCGCCGACGAAACCGCCGGTGGCCGCATGGCCGGTGAAGGCGCTCCCGATCACCAGCATGACCGCATCGGGCAGGGCGCCTGCATTGTTCACCAGCACCCCGGCACAGGCGACGATGTAGAAGATGGCCATGAAGGGCACCACCTTGCTCGACACACTGGAGATGGACTGGATACCCCCCAGGGTCACCAGCGCCACGATCAGGGTCAGCACCACGGCGGTCACTTCACGGGGTACCGAGAAGGAGAGGCTCATGGCATCACTGATGGCGTTGACCTGGGGGAAGGTACCGATGCCGAAGAAGGCGACGCCGATGCCGAACAGGGCAAACAGCTTGGCGAGCGGCCTGGAGCCGAGCCCCTTCTCCAGATAGTACATGGGGCCACCTGCCATCTGGCCGTTGGCGTCCTGCTGGCGATATTTCACCGCCAGCAGGCACTCGGCGTACTTGGTGGCCATGCCGAACAGGGCGGCCATCCACATCCAGAACAGGGCGCCCGGGCCACCGAGCTTGATGGCGGTGGCGACCCCGACGATGTTGCCGGTGCCGATGGTGGCGGAGAGGGCGGTGCACAGGGCACCAAAGCTGGAGACATCCCCTTGCTTGCCCTGCCCCTGATCGCGGCCAAAGACCAGCTTGAGGGCCAGCGGCAAACGCACGATCTGAAGCAGACCCAATCGCCAGGTGAGATAGATACCGGTCCCGACCAGCAGGATCAGCAGGGGGGGACCCCAGATAAAGCTATCGATGGCGGCGAGCGCCGATTGAATTGATGACATGCATCCTCCTTAAAAAACAACGATTAAGGAGGAGAAGGATGATCTTCCCATAGGTGTCGCGATCGGCCAGAGGCGATCGGATGCGGGCCAAGCCCAGGTACAACCATCCCATCCCCTCTGTCCTTTTGCCTGAGAGTTTCCGGCGCCAGATTGCGATGCAATCACGGTGCCTTGCTCCTTCGGCGCCCGATTCAACGGGTCTCTCCAGAGTATCGTCCAGTAGCAGTCCACACCGGTTGCCCGGTACCTGAAAGATTCACTTCTTCGGTGGATGGTTGCCCATCGCTCTCCTGCTACCTTCATCCGAACTAGTTTGGATCAGGAAGCGGGCATGGTAATCCAAAAAATGTGAGCTGTCTCGCACTCCCTGGCCCCGGCGCCCCCTTTTTACCTGGCCTCAACCCCCGGGCCTGATGTTATTAGTTCGTTAACTATCAACAGCTTATCAAGCTCCCTTCGGAGGTGCTCCCCATCACGGCCCTGATCGCTCCCCGTATCAAGAGCCTGTTTCGTCTCGACCAGAAAAACTTGCCGACATATCCAATCAAAATGCTTGCACACAAACTCAATAAGCCGATAATCCCGCGCATAACTAAGCACTTTGCAAGGGAGTTATGCAATGTGCTTGGTGGGTCCCTCCGGACCGCTCGCCTGAGCCGGCCGTCGCCGGTTCAATCGCATATGGCTTGGGCATATCACGCCCCCTAAGGACTATCAAAAGAGAATGAACGAGACCCTGGTCGCACAAGATTACCGTCAGCTGGTTGAACAATTCGGCTCCCCCCTGCTGCTGCTCGACAAGGCAGCCGTCCGCAAACAGTATCGGGTCCTGGCGGCCGCCCTGCCCGATGTGCGCTTGCATTATGCACTCAAGCCCCTGCCCCACGAGGCGGTGGTCTCTGTCTTGAAGGAAGAGGGGGCCTGTTTCGATCTGGCCACCAATGGCGAAGTGGATCTGGTGCGCAGCCAAGGGGTTCGCCCGGGACGCTGCATCCATACCCATCCCATCAAGCGTGACAGCGACATCCGTTATGCCCTGGAATTCGGCTGCACCGTGTTTGTCTATGACAACCCGCTGGAGCTGGAAAAGTTCCTGCCCTACAAGGATGAAGTGAAACTGCTGCTGCGGGTCAGCTTCCCCAACCCCGAGACCAAGGTCGATCTTTCCAAGAAGTTCGGCTGCACCCCGGAGCAGGCATTGCCGTTGCTGCAACTGGCCCAGGCCAAGGGGATCAAGGTGATGGGGCTGTCGTTCCACGTCGGCTCCCAGGTGCCCCACGCCCGTCGCCACGTGCAGGCCATCGACGCCTGCCGCGAGATCATGGAGCAGGCCTGGGAGCTAGGGCTCAAGCCCTGGGTGCTGGACATCGGCGGCGGCTTCCCGGTGGACTATGACGGCGGCGAGTTCGACATCGACGGTTTCTGCGCCCCGATCCGCGAGGCCCTGGCCAAGCTGCCCGCCACGGTGCAGAAGATTGCCGAGCCGGGCCGCTTCATCAGCGCGCCGGCCATGACCTCGGTCTCCAGCGTGATGGGCAAGGCCCACCGCGGCGACAAGATCTGGTACTACCTGGATGACGGTCTCTACGGCAGCTACAACGGCCAGCTCTACGACCACGTCACCTACCCGGTGAGCACGCCCTATGCCCACGGCGAACTGCACAATGCGGTGCTCTCCGGCCCCACCTGCGACAGCGTGGACGTCATCCGCGACAGCATCATGCTGCCGGATCTCGAGATCGGCGAGCTGGTGGTGGGTCGGGTGATGGGGGCCTACACCTGGGCCTCCGCGTCCACCTTCAACTTCTTCCCCAAGGCAAGCATCCTGATCCTGGACAGCGCCCAGAAGCAGAAGCTGGTTGCCGTGGCCTGAGACTAGGCCCCGCGCACAAAAAAGAGGGGACGCCGCGGCGTCCCCTCTTTCATTTCATCACCAGACTAGATGAACTGGCTCGTCAGCAGCCAGCCGGTGTAGGCGACGAAGCAGGCGAGCAGCACGCCCCCCTCCAGCCGGTTGATGCGCCCCTGCCCCTTGCGGCCCAGACACATCACCAGCAGCAACAGGGTCAGCCCCATCATGATGCTCCAGTCGCGGGAAAGCACTTCGGGCGCCACCTCGAGCGGGTGGATGCCGGCGGCGATGCCCACCACGGCCAGGGTGTTGAACAGGTTGGAACCCAGCACGTTGCCAAGGGCCAGATCGTGCTCGTTCTTGCGGATGGCGATGAGGGACGATGCCAGCTCCGGCAGGGAGGTCCCCACCGCGACTATGGTCAGGCCAATCACCAGATCGCTGATGCCAAAGCCCTGGGCGATGGTCACCGCCCCCCACACCAGCAGACGGGAAGCCCCGATCAGCAGCACCAGGCCGACGATGAGCCAGAGGATGGCACTCTTGAGAGACATGCCCTCGGAGACGATGTCCTCCTCGGTATCCGTATCCAGCGCATCCCCCTTGCCGTTCATGCCGGCCCAGATGGACCAGCCCATCAGCACTGCGAACACGGCCCCCAGAATGGCGGCATCCATCCGGCCCAGATTGCCGTCGATGAGCAGAGCGCCGGAGAGCAGGGTGATGCCGAGCAGGATGGGGATCTCCTTGCGCACCACCTGGGAGGCGACGGCGATGGGGCTGATCAGGGCGGTCAGACCCAGGATCAGGGCAATATTGGTGATGTTGGAGCCATAGGCATTGCCGAGCGCGAGCCCGGGATTGCCCTGGGAAGCCGCCAGCGCGGAGACCACCATCTCGGGGGCCGAGGTACCAAAACCGATGATCACCATGCCGATCAGCAGCGGCGGCATACCGGCGTAACGGGCGGTGGCGGCGGCGCCGTCCACGAACTTGTCGGCACTCCAGACCAGCAACGCCAGTCCGGCAATCAGGGCAACAAAAGCCAGGGTCATATTGTTCTATCTCATCCACGGCAAACACGAGAGCCAGGCAAGTTGCCTGGCCCCATCCAAACGCGGCCTCAGTGTAACGGGGCCGCTTGCTATTTCAAGGCGTAATCAAACGCCGATTAATCTTTCACAGCGCCGCCAGCAGGCTCTGGGCATCCGACACCTCGAACTTGCCCGGAGTCTCCACGAAGAGCCGCTCCACCACACCATCGTTGGCGATGAGGGCAAAACGCTGGGCCCGCACGCCGCCGAAGGCCCCGGTCTCCTTGGCAAGACCCAGTGCCCAGGTCCAGCTGCCGTCGCCGTCCGCCAGCATGGTGATGTCAGCGGCGTTCTGTGCCTCCTGCCACGCCTTCATCACGAAGGCGTCGTTGACCGACAGACAGCACAGTTCCACCCCCTTGGCCCTGAACTGATCGGCCAGCACCACGTAGCCCGGCAGGTGGGCGTTGGAGCAGGTGGGGGTGAAGGCGCCGGGCACCGCAAAGAGCACCACCCGCTTGTCGGCAAACAGGGCCCGGGTATCCTTCACCTGCTTGCCCTCGGCGGTGATAAAGGTAAATTCCCCTGCGGGCAGGGATTGACCGACCGTGATCATGATGACGCATCCTTCTGTGGTTCAAAGAGGCCCAGTCTACCCCATTCCACCAGAAGGCGAAGGGGTCCATCGAGCAGCAACAAAGCGATCGGGGAGCGAACGCCTGTCGCCCCTATTTCTGGCCTGATGGCAGGCGCCTTGCCTGCCAGGTGGCGATGGCGAGCAGGGAGTCGGGCGTGAACTCGCCCGCCCGATCGGCTATCTCGCCCAGGCTCATCCAGTGCACCTCGCTCACCTCTTCGGCCTGCAGTTGCAGCGGCCCCTGATAGTGACAGCTGAACAGGCCGCCCCAGACCCGGTAGCGGCTGCCGCTCGCCTCCCCTTCGGCATAGAAGGTGCCGTAATCCTGCAGGGGCACGTCGCGGATCCCCAGCTCCTCGGCCAGCTCACGCCGTGCGGAAAGGGCCATGGCCTCCCCCGTGGTCACCACGCCACCGGCGCAGGCATCCAGCATGTCGGGGCAAAAATCCTTGCTCGGGGTGCGCCGCTGCACCAGGATGCGCTCAGCCTCATCCAGCACCAGGATGTAGCTGGCACGATGGCGCAGGTTTTCCTGACGCACCCTGGCGCGCTCGGCCACCCCGATCACCCTGTCCTGCTCGTCTACTATGTCCACCCACTCCACGTGCGGCACCTTTGTCATGTCTGCAATGGCCGCAGTATATCGGGCCCCGGACCCGGACTCTCACTACTTTTTCAACGCCGGGGCTGCACGCCAGTCGATCACAAGACAGATTCATACAAATCTTTATCAAGTGTCACATCAGTGTCACGGTCCGTCGGCATAGTGTGCCCTGTCCAAACAACAGGGTCTCTTGCCATGAAGGTGTTCAAGCAGTGGTCTCCCCGTCGAATTGCTCGATATATCAAGAGCTTCCATCATGGAAGTTTCATGGTTGAAGCACTGGGGCGGTTTGAGTTTCAAGGGGGGATCATCGATGTGAAGCCGTTGAGCTGTCATCAGGCGCTGAGCCTGGCCCGGCAGATCAACCTGGCCGTGCGCGATCTGCGCACCACCACCCTGTTGCCGGGCTGACATACTCCTTTCTGTCTGTCGTCGACTTCCATGTACACATTTGCCCGCCGCTCATTCGAGCGTGCGGGCTGTTTTTCTGAAGGTTGTGCCCTGCCTCAGTGCTGCAGGATCTGGGAGAGGAAGAGCTTGGTCCGATCGGACTGGGGGTTGTCAAAGAACTGATCCGGCACGTTCTCTTCGATGATTTGCCCCCGGTCCATGAAGATCACCCTGTCCGCCACCTGCTTGGCAAACCCCATCTCGTGGGTGACGCAGAGCATGGTCATCCCCTCGTGGGCCAGCTCCACCATCACATCCAGCACCTCCCGCACCATCTCGGGATCCAGCGCCGAGGTTGGCTCGTCAAACAGCATGACCTGGGGATTCATGCACAGACTGCGGGCGATGGCGACCCGCTGCTGCTGGCCACCGGAGAGCTGCCCCGGATACTTGAGCGCCTGTTCGGGGATCCGCACCCGGCGCAGGAAGTTCATGGCGATCTCCTCGGCCTCCTTGCGCGGCAACTGCTTGACCCAGATGGGCGCCAGGCAACAGTTCTCCAGCACGGTCAGATGGGGGAAGAGGTTGAAGTGCTGGAACACCATGCCCACCTCCCGGCGCACCGTCTCGATGTTCTTGAGATCCGAGGTCAGGGCCGTGCCCTTGACCAGGATGTCTCCGCTCTGGTGCTCTTCCAGCCGGTTGATGCAGCGGATCATGGTGGACTTGCCCGACCCCGATGGTCCGCAGATGACGATCTTCTCCCCTCTGCCCACCTGCAGGTTGATGTTGCGCAGCACATGAAACTCACCGTACCACTTGTTGACCTCTTTCAGTTCGACAACTGCGTCCGTTTTCATATCAGAACGACTCCTAATGCTTGTGGCCCGTATTGAGTTTGCGCTCCAGATAGATGGAGTAGCGGGACATGCCAAAACAGAACATCCAGAAGATCATGGCGATAAAGACATAAGCTTCGGTGGAATACCCCAACCAGGCCGGATCCGCCAGGGCCACCTTGGAGATGGCCAGCAGATCGAACAGCCCGATGATCAGCACCAGGCTGGTGTCCTTGAACAGGGAAATAAAGGTGTTCACCAGGGAAGGAATGGTGATCTTGAGGGCCTGGGGCATGATGATGAGGCCCATCACCTTCCAGTAGGAGAGCCCGAGGGCATCCCCCGCCTCATATTGCCCCTTGGGGATCGCCTGCAGCCCCCCTCTCACCACCTCGGCCACATAGGCCGCCTGGAACAGGATGATGCCGATGAGCGCCCGCAGCAGCTTGTCGAGCTCCACCTCGGTACTCATGAACAGTGGCAGCATGACGGACGCCATGAAGAGCACAGTAATGAGCGGCACCGCCCGCCAGAACTCGATGTAGACGGTACAGAGGCTGGAGATGACCGGCATGTGGGAGCGACGCCCCAGTGCCAGCAGGATGCCGAACGGCAGTGCTACCACTATGCCCACCACCGCCAGCACCAGGGTGAGCATCAGCCCGCCCCAGCGGTTCGTTTCCACCACCTCCAGCCCCGCTCCCCCATGGATGAGGAAGAAGGCGATGACAGGGAACACCAGCAGGGTGAAGAGCGCCAGCCACCCCTTGCGCGGGGTCTTTGGCCAGATGAGCAGGGCCAGCAGCGCCGCCAGACCGGCGAAGGTCAGGTTGATGCGCCAGTACTGATCAGCCGGGTAGAAGCCATAGAGATACTGCCCCAGCCGGCTCTCGATGAAGATCCAGCAGGCACCGCCCTGGACGCAGGCCTCGCGGCTGCTCCCCTGCCAGGTGGCCGAGAACAGCGCCCAGTCCAGTGCAGACCAGATGAGTGGCAGCAACAGATAGGCCAGCACCAGGGTCAGCAGGCCGTTCCACCAGTTGGGGAAAAGGTTCTGCCTGATCCAGGCGAGCGGCCCCCGACGGTGGTTGGGAGGCGGCAGCGCCTCCTGCAATTCATTCACGAACATGACAGCTCCCTAGCGCTCAACCAGCGTCATTCTGCGGTTGTAGATGTTCATCAGCACCGAGGTGGTGATACTGATGACGAGATAGACCCCCATGGTCATGGCGATGACCTCGATGGCCTGCCCTGTCTGGTTGAGAGTCGTCCCCATGAACACCGAGACCAGATCCGGGTAGCCGATGGCGGTCGCCAGGGAGGAGTTCTTGGTGAGGTTCAGATACTGGCTGGTCAAGGGAGGAATGATGACCCGCATGGCCTGGGGAATGATCACCAGCCGCAGCGTCTTGGTGGGCGAGAGCCCGAGGGCGGAAGCCGCCTCCGTCTGCCCCTTGCTGATGGCCAGGATGCCGGATCGCACTATCTCGGCGATGAAGGCCGCCGTATAGATGGTGAGCGCCAGCAAGAGGGCCGCGAGCTCCGGCAGCACCGTCAGCCCGCCCCGGAAGTTGAACCCCTGCAGCGCAGGCACGCTCCAGCTGAGCGGGCTGCCCGCCAGCAGGAAGGTGATGCCCGGGAGCAGCATGACCAGGGCGGCCACACAGCGCCAGAACGGGAAGATCCTGCCGGTCAGGGCCTGACGGCGGCGAGCCCAGCGGCCCAGCCCCCAGCTCAGCAGCACCGCGAGCACCAGTGCCCAGAGCACGTAGCCGAATCCCTCTTCGAACAGGGGCTTGGGCAGATAGAAACCCCGCACGTTGAGGAAGGCGAGCCCGCCTATATCCACGCTCTGACGCGGGGAAGGCAGGGTACGCAGCACCGAGAAGTACCAGAAGAAGATCTGCAGCAGCAGCGGGATGTTGCGAAACGTCTCTATGTAGACGGCCGCTATCTTGGCCACCAGCCAGTTGCGCGACAGGCGCGCGACCCCGAGTGCGAACCCGAGCAGGGTGGCAAACAGGATGCCGAGCACGGAGACCAGCAGGGTGTTGAGCAGACCCACCACGAAGGTGCGACCGAAGGTATAGGTCTCGTCGTAGGGGATGAGGCTCTGCAAGATGCCGAAACCGGCCGTGTTGCCCAGAAAATCAAAGCCTGTGGTGATGCCACGGGTGGCCAGATTGGTCAGGGCATTGTTGACGATGTAGAACAGAAACCCGATAACCGCCGCGATGGCCAGGCACTGGAAGAGCAGCGCCCGCACCTTGGCGTCATACCACCAGCGGCCCTGTTCTTTCCTATGGTTTGATGCGTGTAACGCCATGAGGATGACTCCGACAAAGCCAGGGAAAACATGGGGGGCCAGGCCCCCCGGTGACTGTCGACTCAGCGGATGGGTGGCGCGTACATCAGACCGCCCTTGTTCCAGAGGGCATTGATGCCGCGATCAATCTTGAGGGGGGAGCCGGCACCGACGTTCCGATCGAAGGATTCACCGTAGTTGCCGACCTGTTTGACGATGTTGTAGGCCCATTTGTCATCCAGCCCCAGCACAGTCCCTTTGGGCTCTTCCAGCCCCAGCAGGCGACGGATGTCAGGGTTGGTGGACTTGAGCATCTCGTCCACGTTGGCACTGGTGACCCCGGCCTCCTCGGCATTGAGCATGGCGTTGAGGCTCCAGCGCACTACCTTGAACCACTGATCGTCACCCTGACGCACGGCTGGGCCCAGCGGCTCCTTGGAGATGACCTCCGGCAGCACCACGGCTTCCTCTGGCTTGGTGAGCTTGATCTTGAGGGCATAGAGCTGTGACTGATCCGAGGTCAGCACGTCACAGCGGCCGGCTTCGAAGCCCTTGACGGTCTGATCCGAGGTATCGAACACCACTGGGGTGTACTTCATGCCGCCATTGGCGCGGAAATAGTCGGCCAGGTTGAGCTCGGTGGTGGTGCCGGACTGGATACAGACGGCGGCACCGTCAAGCTCCTTGGCGCTCTTGACCCCGAGGGACTGCTTGACCAGGAACCCCTGCCCGTCGTAGTAGTTCACCCCGGCGAACGTGAGGCCCAGCGACCCATCCCGGGTCAGGGTCCAGGTGGTGTTGCGCGAGAGCAGATCCACTTCCCCGGACTGCAGGGCGGTAAAGCGCTCCTTGGCGGTGAGGGAGACATACTTGACCTTGCCGGCATCCCCCAGCACCGCGGCGGCCACGGCGCGGCACACGTCCACATCGAGCCCGGTCCAGGTTCCCTTGGCATCCGGGTTGGAGAACCCGGGCAGGCCGTCACCGACCCCGCACTGCACGAATCCCTTCTTCTTGACGGCATCCAGCGTACCGTCCGCCCACGCATTGGCTGCCATCAGCGACAGCGCCATCACCATACCTGCCTTGTGTATCTGCTTCATGTCACTCTTCCCTGTGGTTTGATTCGAACAGGCATCAAAATCTAGCGAGATGCCATCGTTTCCCTGCTTTTTGGCAGCTTATCCAGCCGCAGAAAAACCTGTCAATCGGTGCAATCCGGCCCAACCATGGTGCAACAGAACAAAATATCTGAACGGGGGAATATGCACTCTCAGAATCAAAAGTAGACCCTTATTTGCCAAATAGCCTGCTGCTTAAAACCCTTCTTGGCATGAGGATTATTTTTCGAAAATAAATCGGCTGCACCGCATTGGGGCAGCCATTTCTGCTGACAACTGACTCATCAGATTCGGTTTTATGCCAAAAGCACCAGAGTGAGGCAGCATGACCCCATATGGAAAAATGGCGAAAACAGGCAGGGAAAAGCAAATAAACAGGAGCTAAAAGGCGGGGAAATGGCGACCTCATCTCCCGCAGGCTGGGCTTCAGAAAACCAGGAGGTCATCCTCCCCGTGGACCATCCGCAATGTCGGTGATGACGCCGTTTTCGACGGTGACAAACTGCATGAATTCCCGCTTGCCGAAGTTGTAGGTCCAGCGCTCGGCATACTTGACCGTCACTCTCGCCCCGAAGCCGTTCTCCTCGAAGCGGGTGAGATCTTCCTTGAGCATCGGCTGGCCGCAGCGAACCAGCAGCTCTGCCGTGGTGTCTCCCTCGGTCAGCAAGGCGTTCTTGCAACGCAGGGTGCCTGCCTGCACAGGCAAGGCGGCCACCAGCAACAACCACAGAACAGGTTTCATTTTGCACTCCATTTGAACAGCATGGTTCCCAGCGAGATGCACACCAGGGCGAACACCATGACCTGACCCAGAGGGCCTGCCACCTCCTGCCATCCCGCCCCTTCCAGCATCACGGCGCGGGCTGCTTCGATGATCTGGCTGAGGGGCAGCCTGGCCGCAAGCTGCTGCAGCCAGGCGGGCGCGCCTTCCAGCGAGAACCAGACACCGGATAAAAACATCATGGGCAAGCTGATGAGATTGAGCAAACCGCTCGCCAGCTCCTCGTTCTGCAGGCGAGCGGCGATGAGCAGGCCAAGGGAGGCCATGGCCGTTCCTCCCGCCAGGGCGATCACCAGCAGCAGCCACCCCGACCCGATGAGGGGCACATCCAGCAGCCAGTAGGCCGCGCAGAAGACCAGCAGGCTCACCACCAGGGTGATCAGCACCCGTGACAGCAACTGGGCGAAGAGAAACTCCAGCGCGCCGAGCGGCGTGGCTCGCAGCCGTTTCAGCACCCCGTTCTTGCGATAACGCACGATGACAAACCCGACCCCGAACAGGCCGGAGAACATCAGGTTCATGCCGATCACCCCGGGCAGCAGCCAGTCGCCGTAGCGGATGGCGCGCCCGCTCAGGGTCTCTCTTTGCAAGGGCACCTGCACCGCCTGGCGCAGCAGATACTCGGCCATGGCCCCCTGAGGAGCGTCCGGGTTTATCCAGTAACGCCCCCCGGCGGGTGAGAGCAGCAGGTCCAGCTGATGGTGACGGACCTTGAGCTGGCCTCTCGACGCCTCGTCATAGGGGATGATCTTGAGCAGCGGCACGGCGCGCAGCGGGGCATAGGTTGCAGGCAGTTCCCCCACCACCCCGATCTGTACCAGCGGCTTGGGCGGGCCGGAGAAGATGAGGGAGAAGCCGATGACCAGCAGGAGCGGGAAAAGCAGGTTCCACACCAGGGCCGCGCGATCGCGTACGAACTCGAGGGTGCGGGCATAGAAGAGCGCCCCGATGCGCTTGAGGGATCCCTTCATCGTCCACTCCCGGGATTGCATGTCGGCAAGGCGTACCGCAACACGGGGGCCACGGTCAGACAGAACTCGGTCATCCCTCTCATGCGCCGCTCCGCAGGCTGTGGCCGGTCAGGTTCAGGAAGAGATCCTCCAGATTGGGGGAGCGCACCTGCATGCCGGTGAGCGGCACACCAAGATCCAGCAAGGCTGGCAACAGGGTCGCCACGTCGGGGCAACAGAGCTCCACCTGATCGCCGACCGGACGCAGGGGATAGCCGAGCCCAGCCAGGGCCGGGTGCCCCCCAAGGCGCACCAGCACGCCGTCGAAGTGTTGCGCCAGCAAGGCAGCCGGCGTATCCAGACTGAGCAGGTGGCCGTGATCGACGATGGCAATCAGATCGCACAGCTGCTGCGCTTCGTCCATGTAGTGGGTAGTGAGCACCACCGTCTTGCCCTGGGCCTTGATCGCCTCTATTCGCTGCCAGAAGTGGTGGCGCGCCTGGGGATCCAGTCCTGTAGTGGGCTCATCCAGAAACAGCAGTTCGGGATCCCCGAGCAGGGCCAGAGCCAGCAGCAGGCGCTGACGCTGGCCCCCCGAGAGCTTGCGACTGTCCCTGTCGATGAACTCGCCCAAGGCGCACAGATCGATGAGCAGCTCCCGTGGCAAGGGATTGGGGTAGAGGCTGGCGAACAGGCGCAGGGTATCGCGCACCGTCAGGAAATCCTGTAGCGCCGTGTGCTGGAACTGGATGCCGATGCGGGAGCGATAATCCGGGCCGCGCGGGGCGCCGTGAAACAGGATCTGGCCGCTGTCCGGGGTGAGGATCCCCTCCAGCAGCTCGATGGTCGTGGTCTTGCCCGCCCCGTTAGGGCCGAGCAGACCGAAGCAGCTGCCGGCGGGAATGGCAAAGCTGAGCCCGTCCACCGCCCTGACACCGGGGAAGTGCTTGACGAGATCGACGACCTCGATGATGGCTGCCATGGCGTGTCTCCCTCACATGGCCGGAATGGACGAGGCTCTCACTATATCCAAATCCCCGCCGAAGGCACATGGCCCGTTGGGCGGCCCAAAAACAAACGGCGACCCCAGGGTCGCCGTTTGCATCACGCCAGCCGGATCACAGGATGTCCAGCAGCTCCACTTCGAATACCAGAGCGGAGTACGGCGGGATGGAGCCGGCGCCACGGGCACCGTAGGCCAGATCCTGCGGAATGTAGAGCTTCCACTTGGAGCCAACCGGCATCATCTGCAGCGCTTCCACCCAACCGGCGATCACGCCGGTCACTGGGAACTCGGCCGGTTGGCCGCGCGCAACGGAGCTGTCGAACACACCACCGTGGGTGAAGGTACCGTGGTAGTGCACGCGCACGGACTGACCGGCAACCGGCACGGCACCATTGCCTTCGACCATGACTTCATATTGCAGACCGGAGTCGGTGGTCTTCACTTCGGCGCGCTTGGCGTTGTCGGCCAGGAAGGCTTCGCCTTCGGCGGCAGCGGCCTTGGCGGCAGCTTCCTGCTCTTCCTGCATACGGGCGGTGATGACCTGGAAGGCATCGTTGATATCGTCACGGCTGACCGCGAACTCCAGACCGTTCAGGGCATCAGCCAGACCTTGTTGCAGGGCCGGGATATCCAGACCGGCGAAGGCTTGCTGAGCCAGTTGGTCGCCCATGTTGCGGCCGATGCCGTAGCTGGCCTTCTGTTCGATAGAGTCGTATTGGGACATTGAGAGATTGCTCCGGGTCCTGATGGTAAAAGAAACGGGATGATAACAGACTTTTTCGCACCGTGCTGCCAAGACGCCCCTCAATTGCCCGTCGGTGGGAGACGCCTCACATCGGCCCCCTCATCCCCGCCCCTTCTCCCGCAAGCGGAGAAGGGAGCAAAACAGAGCACCATGCCGCCGCACGGCCTGTATCAGGCCCTGTCCAGCAGAGCCCGCACCGCCGCGACCTTGGCGCCGTCGGTGATGTTGACCCGGCCATCGTCCGAGGTGCCCATGTTGACACCATGGGGCACCATGCCGCCGCGCCAGCCCATGCCGGACATGTGCACTTCATTGACGCCGGTGAATTCGATGATGGTGCGCACGTTGTCGGCGTTGACCCCGGCCCCCGGCATCAGGCTGGCCCGTCCCGCCAGCGCCTGGTGCATGGCCTGCAGGGTTTCGAGCCCCGCCAGCGCGGTCGGCGCATGGCCGGAGCTCAGAATGCGCTCGCAACCCGCTGCGACGATCGTCTCGAGATCCAGCCGCCAGTCGGAGGAGAGATCGATGGCCCGGTGGAAGGTGACGCCGAGCGGCCCCGCCGCCTCGACCAGTTGCCGGAGCTTGCCTTCGGGTACCCGTCCATCTTCATCCAGCAGACCGACCACCACCCCTTGCAGGCCGGCGGCACGGGCGGCGGCGATATCCTGCAACATGATGTCGAACTCCCCCTCGCCAAAACAGAAATCCCCGGCACGGGGCCGGATCATGGCGTAGACGGGGATGGTGGCGTGGCGCGCCACCTGCTGCATGAAACCATAGGAGGGAGTTAGGCCACCCAGCCCCAGCGCAGAGCAGAGCTCGATGCGATCGGCGCCGGCCGCCTGGGCGGTGAACAGGGATTCGAGGTTGTCGATACAGATTTCAAGACGGGTCATGATGACTCCTTGTTCGGGGAGATCAGACCCTCTGTCCGATCTCACAGATTGAGCAGGGCTGCACCGCGCACACCGCCGGCACCACCGAATCGGGCCTCGCGGATCGCCGGCAGGGCGACACCGGGCAGCAGGTGGCCGGGCAGACGTTTGGGCAGCTCCTCATAGAGGGCTGGCAGGGCGCTCAGGCCGCCCCCCAGCACCACCACATCGGGATCAATCACCGAGATGGCGGTGGCGAGGCCGGCGGCGATGATCTCGAGCCAGCAGTCGATGGTCGAGAGGGCCGCCGCCTCACGGGCATCGGCACGGGCGACGATCTGGTGGCCGCTCACCCGTTCCCCATGAACATGGTGGTATAGCCGCTCCAGGCCCGTGCCCGACGCATAGGTTTCGAAACAGACCAGGCGCCCGCAGCCACAGCGGGGACGGGGCAAATCCGGGTATTTCATCAGGATGGTGGCGGGCAGCGGGTAATGACCTATCTCCCCAGCCAGCCAGTTGCGCCCCTGGATGAGCTTGCCCGCCAGGTAGACGGCGCCGCCGATGCCGGTGCCTATAGTGACGCCGAGGGCGCTGCCAGCACCGTCTGCGGCCCCCTGATGCACTTCCGACCAGAGGAAACAGTTGGCGTCATTGTCGACCTTGACCGGTCGGCCCAGCAGTTCGGCCAGATCCGCCCCCAGATGGCGGCCATGGATGGCGGGCAGGTTGGCCGCCACTATGCTCCCGTCGAGGCGATTGAGGATCCCCGGAAACCCGATGCCGACGACCCCTTTCATCCCGAAGCGCGCATCCGCCGCCTCGACCCGCTCGCGGATCAGCTGCTGCAACCCTTCGTAATCATTGCCGGGAGTGCTCATGCGCTCCTCGTGACAGAGATTCAAGGCGCCGTCATACACAGCGAACGCTATCTTGGTGCCGCCAATGTCAAATCCGTAGTACATGCCACACTCCCTTGCGGTGGTCCCGGCCACCTCAGTCTGTCCAGATGGGGCACATTGTATTAATTCGCAAAAAAAATAAAGTGACCGGGGGCGAAAAACGGGAGCCAGCTCAAAGCAAACGGAACATTTGTCGCTGTTGGCAAGGTTGTCCGAGGCTCATCAAGGTACGCTCCTGACCGTCGAACATGAAGCCGCGGCGCAGGTAGAATCCCTCGCCGATGTGATTGCCATCCAGCAGCCAGAGCCTGACGCACTCGCAACCGGCCCGGCGCATCTGCACCGCCACCGCCTGCCACAGCCGTTTGCCATGACCCTGACGCCAATGATCGGGATGAAGGTAGAGCGCCCGGATCCGCGCCGTCATCAAGCCTTCCTCCAAGGAGGGCTGCCAGTAGAGCAGGCCGATGACCACGTCGTCCTGACAGACCAGCATGGGAACGGGGCCGGGCTCGGCGAGCCGATGTCGCCAGATCTGCAGGTGGTCGGTCACCGCCAGCTGGGCCAGCATGTCGGCCCCCAGCACCTCCCCGTAGGCCGCCAGCCAGCTCGCCCGCTGCATCACCGTCATGGCGGCGGCATCGGCGGGACGCGCCAGGCGCAGGCTTACGCCTTGCACTGGGGAACCAGCCCTGATGCTTTCGCCTGCTGGTACAGGGGCTGCACTTCGGCCTGCTGGGCCTGCAGGTTGGCGATCCGGCTCTGGTCGCTGGGGTGGGTGGAGAGCAACTGGGGCGGTGCCTTGCCACCGGAGGCGGCGCTCATGTTCTGCCACAGGGTGACGGCTTCGGCCGGGTTGAACCCGGCGCGGGCCATCAGCTCGAGACCGAGCCGGTCCGCTTCGCTCTCCTGGGTTCTGCCATAAGGCAGGGCTATCCCCACCTGGACCCCGAGGCCCAGGGCGGCCATGGTGGCAGCACCCCCGAGGCTGTCGCTGCTGCCGATGGCGGCGTCCGCCACCGCCAGCCCGATACCGGTCAACTGATCCCGGGAGAGGCGCTCGTTGGAGTGCTGGGCCAGCACGTGGGTCAGCTCGTGACCGATGACGGTGGCGAGCTGGTCCTGATTCTTGGCGACTTTCAGCAGGCCGCTGTACACGCCTATCTTGCCGCCGGGCAGGGCGAAGGCGTTGATCTCCTTGGAGTCGAACACCACCACCTCCCAGCTGGTGATGCCATAGCTGGCAGGCACCTGGGCGGTCACCGCCTTGGCCACGCAGCCCACATAGGCATTCATCCTGGCATCCGTGCTCACCTTCTCCTGCTGCTTCATCTGGGTGAAGGAGTCGGCGCCCAGCTGGTTCATCTGCTGGGGGGAGAAGAGCAGCATCTGGTTGCGACCGGTCGGTGACTGGGCGCAGCCGGCCAGCAGGGCGCTGCACAAGGCCGTCAGGGCCAGTCTGGAGAGGGAAGATGCGCGCATGAGAGGGTCCTTTGCCGTGAAGTTGCCCTATTCTCGGAAATGCCGCCGCCCGGCGCAAGCCGGGCGCTGCGCCCTGCGACCAAAAAGATCCTGGGGCGCACCAATGAAAACGAGCCCGCATGGGGCTCGTTTTTCTGCAAGGGCTCGTTCTGTTACATGATGCCCAGCTTCTTCAGGTCGGCCTGAACCACCTTGGCCGGGACCGGCACATAACCGTCCTTGGCAACGATGGTCTGGCCCGCCTTGGAGAGCATCATCTTCACAAACTCCTGCTCCATCGGGGAGAGCGGCTTGTTCGGATGCTTGTTCACATAGACGTACAGGAAGCGCGACAGCGGGTACTTGCCGGTGATGGCGTTGTCGGAGTTCGCCTCGATGAAGGTCTTGCCATCCTTGGAGAGCGGAACGGCGCGCACCCCGGAGGTGACGTAGCCGATACCGGAGTAGCCGATACCGTTCAGGGAGGAGGAGACGGACTGTACCACGGAGGCGGAGCCCGGCTGCTCGTTCACGCCGCTCTTGAAGTCACCGTTGCACAGGGCGTGTTCCTTGAAGTAACCGTAGGTACCGGACACGGAGTTGCGACCGAACAGTTGCAGATCCTTGCCGGACCAGCTGCCGTCCAGACCCAGATCAGACCACTTGGTGGCCGCCTTGGCTTCGCCGCACTTGAGGGTGCTGGAGAAGATGGCGTCGATCTGCGACATGGTCAGCCCCTTGATGGGGTTGTCCTTGTTGACGAACACCGCCAGGGCATCGACGGCGACGCGGATGGCGGTCGGCTTGTAGCCGTAGCGCTTCTCGAATGCCTCCTCTTCACCGGCCTTCATGGCGCGGCTCATGGGGCCAAACTGGGCGACGCCCTCAGTCAGGGCAGTCGGTGCGGTGGAAGAACCGGCGGCCTGGATCTGCACGTTGACGTTGGGATACATGCGCTTAAATTCTTCGGCCCACAGGGTCATCATGTTGGCCAGGGTGTCCGAGCCGACAGAGGACAGGTTGCCCGAGATGCCGCTGGTCGGTGTGTATTCCGGCAGGTCTTTATCCACACCGGCAGCCAGAGCGCTGACAGAAAACAGGGTTGCTGCGGTGAATCCGATGACACCAGCCAGTTTGTTGAGTTTCATCCAATCTCTCCAAGTCCAAGGTTGCAGAAGGCAATCGTCAGGTTGACGTCTAAACGTGGTTGACACCCGATCGCAATGATCCGTGGGCCAGCACCACTCCTTCTCCAGTGTTACAGAAGGTCCGTTCTTTAAGACGGCGCCAGTATCTGGCCTGGCAGTGACAAATTTATGGAATTTATATGACACTTTGATGACATGGGCCGAGAGTGGCCCGGATGAAAAAAGGGCTGCGATGCAGCCCTTATCTCGTTGCTAACACATTGACACAAAATATTATTTCACCAGCACCATGCGGGCGGGAATGAGAAAGCTGAAGCGGCTGCCCGCACCGACCCGGCTCTCGATATCGAGATGGGCATCGTGATGACTCAGGGCATGCTTGACGATGGCAAGGCCGAGCCCGGACCCTCCGGTGTGGCGCGAGCGGGCCTTGTCGACCCGATAGAACCGCTCGGTGAGCCGCGCCAGATGCTCGGGGGGGATCCCCTCCCCCTCATCCTGCACCGCAAACAGCGCCATGCTCCCCTGCTTGCGCCACTCCACGGTGATCTTGCGCCCCGCCGGGGTGTAGTGGATGGCGTTGTAGACCAGGTTGGAGACGGCGCTGCGCAGTTGATCCTGATCCCCGCGCACCAGCAGATTGGGCTGGACCATGAAGACGATCTCGTGGGCCCGCTCGCCAGAGAGCGCCCGCGCCTCCTGCTCCAGCAGCCCCAGCATGGCGGGCATGTCCACCAGATGGGAGAGATCCACGGTGGGCGCCGCCTCGATGCGCGACAGGGTGAGCAGCTGGTTGACCAGATTGTCCATGCGGATCGTCTGCTCCATCATCACCTTGTGCGCCTTGGCCCACATGGCGGGGGGCGGCGGCTCCTCGGTCATCTCCAGATACCCCTTGAGCACGGTGAGGGGGGTGCGCAGCTCGTGAGAGACGTTGGAGACGAAGTGCTTGCGCGTCTTCTCCAGGCTGCGCAGCCGGGTCACGTCCCGCACCACCAGCATGGCCTGGTCCTCCGCATAGGGCATGATGCGAAATTCGAGGAACTTTTCCTCGTTGATGGGGGAGTGCATCTCGAACGGCTCGTCATACTGCCCCTTGCCCAGATAGGCGACGAAGGCGGGGTGACGGATCAGGTTGCCGATGTGCTGGCCGGCATCCTCGGGCCAGCGAAAGCCGAGCAGTTGCTCCGCCAGCCGGTTGCACCAGAGGATGCTGCCGTCGGTACGAAACACCACGGCCGCATCGGGCAGCGCCTCCGCCCCTTCCCGAAAGCGGCGGATGAGGCCCGCCAGCTCCCGGCGCCGGGCCCGGTGACGCTGCTGCAACTTGTAGATGCCGTTGAAGATGTGCTCCCAACTGCCGCTGCCGTGGGGCGGCACCAGGCTGCGATCGTGCCACAGCCAGTCCGACAGCCGCTTCTGGAAGCGGTAGTGCCAAACCAGGTGCACCACAGTGGCCACCAGCAGGCAGAGAACGAGATGATCGATTAACCAACCTACCAAGACGAAGGGGCTGTAGAAGAACGCCATTCGCCACAACTGTCGCCGCCAGGCGTAAGGTTGCAACATTAAGATCTCCTAGAGACAGCAAAGAGCCGGGTCCAATGCCCGCCGGCAGGGGCTGGCGGCACTGGCCCAGACCTAGAGACGGGTCGAGAAGCGGTAGCCGGCCCCGCGCACCGTCTGGATCAATCTGTCGTGCCCCGTCTCTTCGATGGCCTTGCGCAGGCGGCGAATGTGCACGTCCACGGTTCTGTCCTCGACATACACATTGGTACCCCAGACGTTGTTGAGCAACTGCTCGCGGCTGTAAACCCGCTCGGGGTGGGTCATGAAGAAGTGCAGCAGCTTGAATTCGGTCGGCCCCATGTCGAGGGCCTTCTCCTCGGCACTGACCCGGTGGGAAACAGGATCCAGCTTGAGCCCCTGCACCTCGATCACCTCGTCCACCGAGGTGGGAGAGACGCGGCGCATCACGGCGTGCAGGCGGGCGGTGAGCTCCTTGGGGGAGAAGGGTTTGGTGATGTAGTCGTCGGCACCGGCCTCGAGCCCGCGCACCTTGTCCTCTTCCTCGCCCCGGGCGGTCAGCATCACCACCGGGATCTGGCGAGTCATCTCATCCTGCTTGAGCTGCTTGAGGAACTGGATACCGCTGCCACCTGGCATCATCCAGTCCAGCACGATGAGTTCGGGGTAGGGTTCGCGCACCTTTGCCAGTCCATCGGCGTAATCTTCTGCTTCTACTGTTTCATATCCCTTCTGCTCAAGCACGAAGCAGAGCATTTCGCGGATCGGTGCCTCGTCCTCGACCACCAGAATTCGCTTAGCCATATCCCTTCTCTCTCCTCTGTGAAGATGGGTGCGCCAATTATTAGAACTTTCTGTGACACTTTTATGACTTTATGACGGGCGGGATGATAAACGTTTTCAGATTCAGTTGGCAGCAGCGAGTTGCAGCAGGTCCCAGCGATTGCCACTGATGTCCTCGAACACCACCACGGTACCGTAAGGTTCGAGGCGCGGCTGTTCACAAAAATGAACGCCATAGGCCTGCATCCGCTCGTAATCGCCCCAGAAGTCGTCTGTCTCGAGGAACAGGAAAACCCGACCGCCCCCCTGGCGACCGATGGCGGCGCGCTGCTCCTCGTTGGCCGCGCGGGCCAGCAGCAGGGCGGAGCCGGGAGCCCCCTTGGGAGCGACCTGCACCCAGCGTTTGCCCGGTTTGCCCGGCTCGTCGAGGGGGGTGTCTTCCAGTAGCTCGAAGCCCATTCCCCGGGTGAAGAAGGCGATGGCCTCGTCGTAATCCGCCACCAGCAGCGTCAGGGCGCCAATGTGTTGTGCCATGGCATCTCTCCTCGGATGGATGATGGGGCGCATGATAGCCCCGCCCGGCCATGGGCTCCAGCGCCGGTTCAGTCGGGCGCCACCTCCACCCGGTTGCGACCATTCTGCTTGGCCTGATAGAGCGCCTCGTCGGCCCGCTTGAGCGCCTGCTCCAGGCTATCCTTGCGCCGCTCGGCCACCCCGAAGGAGGCGGTGATCCCAAGCCCCAGCGGCCAGTGCCTGTACCCCTCCAGCGCCCCTCTCAGCCGCTCCGCCAGGGCGGCGGCCCGTCCCTCGTCGTAATGGAGACAGACCAGCACGAACTCCTCCCCGCCCCAGCGCACCAGCCGGCACAGGCTGTCGCAATGGCGCAGCAGCTCGCTCACCATGTGCTTGAGCACCTCGTCCCCCACCGGGTGGCCGTGACCGTCGTTGACCCCCTTGAAGTGATCGATGTCGATATAGATGAAGGAGAGCGGCATCTCGCCGAGCTCCCCGAGCAGCTTTTCGCCGCCGAGCCGGTTGAGGGCCCCGGTCAGGGGATCGTAGCGGGCCTCCTCCTCGGTACGCCGGTTCTGCTCGCACAGGCTCGCACTCAGGGCTTCAGCCGCGAGGCGCGCCTCCCTGGCCTTGCGCAGCCGATCGCCAAACATCAGGTTCTGGACCAGGAAGAGCAGCACGCCGTAGACAAGCCACCCCAGCAGCAGATAGCGATAGAAGTCCCCCGGCTTGCACCAGCGGCCATAGAACTCCAGCCGCTCGAGCCGCAACCGGTACTCCCCCGGCAGCATCTTGTCATCGGAGGCGATCTCGATGGCGTAGACATGGTGCAGATCCGGCCCCTGCTGGACCAGCGGAATGTCGTACTGCTGCACCCACCAGGAGCTGGGGGCGAAGACGTTCAGGGGGACATCCTGCTCGCGGCCAAAATCCCTGGCGGTGAAGAGCACTTCGTTGAACTTGTGGGAACTCTCGTCTTCCCGCGTCGAGTAGACGGGATCGTAGTTGCGCAGATAAAGGCGCCAGGCCTGTTCCCCTTGCCCTTCTACATCCAGCCTCACCCGCACCCCGGTGAAGCCGGAGAGATCCAGCCCCCGCTCGGGGTCGGTCAGGGTCAGAACCAGCTCGCAGAAAGGATAGGCATATTGGCTTCGCAGGGTGCACTGGATGGCGGGTCTGTCGCCCCCCTGACTCAGGGTGGCGACGGAGGAGCCCTTGTGGGCCCTGTCATCCTGGGCACGCACGGACAAACCGGCCTGGCTCAGGATGTCGAGCCGCCGCTCGGGTCCGAATTCGAATAACACCATGGCCAGCAGGCTCGCCGCCAGCAGGCACCAGAACAACAGCGTCGTCATGCGGGAATAGGAAGGGATCATCGGTATCACACCTGAAAAAGGGCTTTTACCCTACACCTTGAAGCGCCGGACCGCGCTGATCCAGATCCAAGGTTATTACACGCGCCGCACCGGGCGCAGACGGGTGCCGACTAACCGGCACGGGCCCCATGGGGCGCAAGCGGCATCGGCCAGCAGCCGGGAGAGAGGCGGGGGGCCTCGTCGGTCGTAAGATGGGTCATTGCGCACTCCCTGCGATGGAAACATAACGAAAAAACGTCCTTGCCACCGCAGTCTACACAAGCGCTGGACGGCGCGACACCCTTCACCCCTCCTCCCGCAGCGCCCGATAGAGGGTGGTGCGACTGATGCCGAGGCGGCGCGCCGCCTCGCTCACGTTGCCGCCGCACTCTGCCAGGGTCTGCTGCACCCGCTGCCGGCTCTGCTCGCGCAGGGTACTCCCTCCCAAAGGTGAGCTCGCTCCCCCCGCCACGGCGGGCAGATGCAGATGGGCAGGTTCAATCCAGCCCTGCCCCTCTGCCAGTACACAGGCCACCTCCAGCGCCTGTTTGAGCTGGCGCACGTTGCCGGGCAGAGGGTGAGCCAGCAACCGCTGCTCCGCCTCCCGGCTCAGTTGTAGCGCCGGGTCCATCTGGGCGAGCAGGTTCAGGATCAACCCCTGACGCTCGGGCACCGACCAGGCCCGCAGGGGTGCCAGTTGCTGGCGCCAGCCGCAGATGCGGTAGTAGAGATCTTCGCGAAAGGTGCCGGCCGCCACCATGGCCGCCAGATCCCGATGGCTGGCGCTGACCAGCCAGAAATCCACCGCCTCGGGTCTGTGGCTGCCCACCGGGGTGACGACGCGCTCCTGCAACACCCGCAGCAACCGGGTCTGGGCCTGGAGCGGCAGCTCGCCAATTTCATCCAGCATCAGGATGCCGCCGTGGGCGGCGCGCAGATAGCCCTGGCTGCCCTGGCTGCGGGCACCGCTGAAGGCCCCCCCCACATAGCCGAACAGCTCGGCCTCCACCAGCTCCGCCGGCAAGGCGCCGCAGTTGACGCACACCAGAGGCCGCTCCCGACGGCTCGAACTGGCGTGCAGGGTGCGCACCAGGTGCTCCTTGCCGCTGCCGGTCTCCCCCTCGATGAGCAATGAGATGCCGCGCTCCAGCATCTTGAGCGGCACCTGCTGCGCCTGCGATCCCCCCTCCTCAACCGCGTTCGGCAGGGGGAGCCTGGCGGCGCGCTCCCCCGCCTCCGGCACCAGCCGCAGGCCGCGGCGCTCGCGCAGCAACTGCTGGCCGTCGAAGGGGTGCTGGCCGAGCCAGAGCCGACCGGCCCGGTTGGCCCCAAGCAGCTCGCCCCCCTCCCCCAGCAGCAGGCGGGCAGACCAGAGACTCTGGGGATCGAGATCCACCAGCCAGCCCGGCTGGCGGGCCAGCAGGGCGTTTTCCAGGGTCATGGCCAGGAGGCGCACGGTGCCCAGCATGTCGCCGCCGTGGTGGGCCGCATCGGTGGAGATGTCGAGCACGCCGAGCAGTTGCCCGTCCGGCCCGAGCAGGGGGCAGGCGCTGCAACTGAGAAAACTGTGCTGGGCGAAGAAGTGCTGCGCCCCCAGCACCTGCACCTCGCTCTGCTCGGCCAGCGCGGTGCCGATGGCGTTGGTGCCCTTGCTCGCCTCCCCCCAGCGGGCGCCGCTGCGCAGGAAGATCCGCTCGGCATGGCGGGCAAACCGGTCGTCTCCGCTCACCGCGAGGATGGCCCCCTCGCCGTCACACAGCAGCAGACGACAGGGTCTGCCCGCCAGCAACTGGCCAAAGAGCGGCAGCACGAAGCGCTGGAAGCAGGCGATGAGCGTCCTGTGCTGCTCCTGGCGAGCCGACAGCTCCCCCTGGGGCAGCAAGTCCAGCTCGGCGCTCTGCTGGCGGCTCAGCCCCTGATGCAGGCAGCGCTCCCAGGAGCGCTGGATTGGGCTGGCACCGGATTGAGGCAACTCGCTCATCACACCTCCTTCTACACACTCGCGAATAGGGCCGCCTTGGGGGAGCGCCTTCATCACGTCTCCTGTTCACAAACGGCACAGTGTCACACCCGATGTTCAGAAACGGCACAGTTCGGGGGCCGCCCTGGGGGGCACTGGTTAACCAAGATACCCCTTGGCACCCCGTTTGATAACGTTTTTGCAACCTTTTTGTGTAGAGCGCCGCCCGCTGGCACGCCCCTTGCGATGACAGGAAGCAACCGGACTGCCCGCCAGGCCGGTCAGGACCACACACACATAAGGATGATGAGATGATTTATACCGCTCCCGGTCAGGCAGGTGCCCTGGTCAGCTTCAAATCCCGTTATGACAACTTCATCGGTGGCGACTGGGTGGCGCCGCGCGCCGGCCGCTATTTCGAGAACATCTCGCCGGTGGATGGCCGGGTGTTCTGCGAGGTGGCCCGCTCCGACGCCGCCGACATCGAGCTCGCCCTGGACGCGGCCCACAAGGCGTTCGCCAGCTGGAGCAAGACCAGCGTCACCGAGCGCAGCAACCTGCTGCTGCGCATCGCCGATCGCATCGAACAGAACATTGAAGTGCTCGCCGTCGCCGAGACCTGGGAGAACGGCAAGGCGGTGCGCGAGACCCTGGCCGCCGACCTGCCCCTGGTGGTGGATCACTTCCGCTACTTCGCCGGCTGCATCCGCGCCCAGGAGGGCTCCGCCGCCGAGCTGGACCAGAACACCGTCAGCTACCACTTCAAGGAGCCCATCGGCGTGGTCGGCCAGATCATCCCGTGGAACTTCCCCCTGCTGATGGCCGCCTGGAAGCTGGCCCCGGTACTGGCGGCCGGCTGCTGCAGCGTGCTCAAGCCCGCCGAGCAGACCCCGGTCACCATCATGCTGATGATGGATCTCATCAAGGACATCCTGCCCCCCGGCGTGGTCAACGTAGTCAACGGCTTCGGCGCCGAGGCGGGCCAGGCGCTCGCCACCAGCAACCGGATCCAGAAGCTGGCGTTTACCGGCTCCACCGAGGTGGGCGCCCATATCCTGCGCTGCGCCGCCGACAAGCTGATCCCCTCCACCGTGGAGCTCGGCGGCAAGTCCCCCAACATCTACTTCGCCGACGTGATGCAGCACGAGAGCAGCTACATCGACAAGGCGGTGGAAGGGATGCTGATGACCTTCTTCAACCAGGGGGAGGTGTGTACCTGCCCCTCCCGCGCCCTGGTGCAGGCCAGCATCTATGACGACTTCATGGACCGAGTGCTGGCCCGCGCCCGCACCATCGTGCAGGGCAACCCCCTCGACACCACGACCCAGGTGGGGGCCCAGGCGTCCCGCGAGCAGTTCGACAAGATCCTGAGCTACATGGAGATCGGCCGCGGCGAAGGGGCCAAGATGCTGCTGGGCGGCGGCCCGGCCAAGGTGAGCGGGCTGGAGGGGGGCTTCTACATCCAGCCCACCATCTTCTCGGGCCAGAACAAGATGCGGGTGTTCCAGGAGGAGATCTTCGGGCCGGCGCTCGGGGTTACCACCTTCAAGGACGAGGCGGATGCCCTGGCCATTGCCAACGACACCCAGTACGGGCTGGGGGCGGGCCTGTGGACCCGGGACAGCAATCTGGCCTGGCGCATGGGGCGCGGCATCCAGGCCGGCCGGGTCTGGGTCAACTGCTACCACGCCTACCCGGCCCACGCGGCCTTCGGCGGCTACAAGAAGTCGGGGATCGGTCGCGAGACCCACAAGATGATGCTGGACCACTACCAGAACACCAAGAACCTGCTGGTGAGCCACGACATCAACCCCCTCGGCTTCTTCTAAGCCCATCCCGTGATCCACAAGGGCGCCTGCGGGCGCCCTTTTTCATGCGGTTCAGGCCACGGGTTGGCCCAGTTGCTGGCGATAGCGCTGGGGGGCGCAGCCCTGTTCGCGCTGGAACATGGCGATGAAAGCCGAGGTGGAGGCGTAACCGAGGCGCCAGGCGATCTCCTGCACCGGCATCTCGCCCCGCAGCCAGTCCAGCGCCTTCACCAGCCGCAGCCGGGTGCGCCACTGGCCGAGGCTCATGCCAAGCTCCTTCTGGCAGCGCCGCGCCAGGGTGCGCTCCGTGGTGTGCAGCGCCCTGGCCCACTCCACCAGCGTGCGGTTGTCCTCCGGCGCCGCCTGCAATGCCGCCAGCAAGGGGGCCAGCAGGCGATCCCGGCTCTGGGGCAGGTAGCTCGGCTGGCAACGGGTGCGGGCCAGCTTCTCGATGAAGAGCTCACCCTGACGGGCATCCCACTCATCCTCCATGTGCCCGACCCGGCGCTGGGTGAAGTCCTCCAGCAGGGCCCGCAGTAAGGGGGTGAGGGCCAGCAGCTGGGGTTCCCGTGGCAGGCGCGGGGCCAGGGCGTGGCTCACGTAGATGGAGGTGTAATCCAGGGTCTGCTCGTTGAAGGCGGTGTGGGGCAGGTCCGCCGGCACCCAGATGAGGTAGTCCGGAGGCGCCACCAGCCGCTCTCCCCCCACCTCCACCACCATGACCCCCAGGCTGATGAGGCTGAGCTGACCCCAGGGGTGGGCGTGCTCGGCGCAGGCGTTGCCCCCCTGGATCTGGCTGTAGCGAAAGTAGAGGGGGTTGGGGTCGGCCAGCAGGCGATCCTGCTCGGCCAGGGTGAGGGTGCCCATGCAGATTGTCCCAAAGCGGTTATGACATGTCTTATTTACGCTACTTACCTAGTTCAAGACAAGGCTAGACTCTCCCCCATCGTACCAAGGAGTGCTTATGCCTTTTCTCTTCCCCCTGCTCGCCATCCTGATCTGGGCCGCCAATACCGTGGTCTCCAAGGCCGCCGCCGGCGTACTGGATCCCGCTGCCATCTCCTTCTATCGCTGGGTGATCGCCGCCCTCGCGCTCTCCCCCTTCTGCCTGCCGCAGCTCTGGCGCCGCCGGGCCGACATCCGCCCCTGGCTCGGCAAGCTGCTGGTGCTCTCCCTGCTCGGCATGGTGCTCTACCAGTGCCTCGCCTACTACGCCGCCCACAGCACCTCGGCCACCAACATGGGGGTCATCGGCTCCCTGCTGCCCCTGCTCACCCTGCTCATCGGGGCCTGCTGCTTTGGCCAGAAGCCGGGCAAGCAGGCGCTGCTCGGCATGAGCCTCTCCCTGTTCGGGGTGCTCTGGCTGCTGGGTCAGGGCAACCCCCTGGCACTGCTGCACAGCGGCATCAACCCCGGCGACGGCATGATGCTGCTGGGGGCGGCCAGCTATGCCCTCTATGGCCTGCTGATCCGCCGCTGGCAACTGCCGTTCGGCCCCTGGCTCAACCTCTACCTGCAGATCCTGCTGGCGGTGCTGCTGCTCATCCCGGTGGCCCTCTCTGCCGACTCCCTGGCCATTCCCGCCCAGGGCTGGAGCATGGTGCTGTTCGCCGGCCTCGCCTCCTCCATCTTCGCCGCCTACTGCTGGATGCGCGGCCTCGCCACCCTGGGGGCGGAGCGCACTTCGGTCTTCATGAACCTGATGCCCCTGTGCACGGCCCTCATCGCCGTCATCACCCTGGGGGAGCCCATCCACGGCTATCACCTGCTGGGGGGCGGCCTCATCCTGACCGGGGTCATGCTCTCCCAGCTCAAGCCGAGGGTACGCCGTCCTCTGCCGGAAGGGGCTTGAGCCGGCCAGCACCATGAAAGAAGGGAGCCTCGGCTCCCTTCTTGCTGCCCCCGTCAGGGCACGCCTGACCTTTTCGTCAGGGTGGCGTCTCCTCCTTAATCCCTGCCCCCCCGCCCCTTGTCATGGGCGGCGAAGGCGCTGCGGGCCGCACTGATGCCATTCATGCAGGCGGGCACTCCGGCATAGACGGCGACCTGGAGCAGGATCTCGATGATGGTCTCCCGGCTGACCCCCACATTGAGGGCGGCCCGGATATGGAACTCGAGCTGTCCGGTCGCCGTGCCCATTCCCATCAGGGTCGCCACCGTGAGCATCTCGCGGGTGCAGAGATCGATGCCGGGACGGGCGAGCACATCGGCAAAGGCAAACCCCAGCACCAGCTCGGCAAGCTCCGGTGACAGGGCATCCAGGCTGGCGGCGACCCGCGTGGGCGCCTGGGGATCGAGCCGGGCCAGCAGCGCGAACGCCCGTTCACGGCGATCCGTGTGCGAGCCGCTCATGCGTTCACCCCCTTCATCCCCTCGGCGGTATAGCGCTCCCCCGCCACCGGCAGAGTCCGGATGGCCTGTCCCAGGGCCCCGAGCTCTGCAGGGGAGAGGCGCACCGAGAGGGCACCGAGGTTATCCGCCAGGTGGGTCAGGCGCCGGGTGCCGGGGATGGGCACTATCCCCTCCCATTGCGCCAGCAGCCAGGCCAGGGCTATCTGCGCCGCCGAGCATCCCTTCTGCTGCGCCAGGGCCATGACCGCCTGCACCAGGGTGCGGTTGGTGGCGAGGTTCTCCCCCTGAAAGCGCGGCAGACCGGCCCGAAAATCCCCTTCCTCGAACACCGCCTCCTGCTGGTAACGCCCGGTCAGAAACCCGCGCCCCAGGGGGGAGTAGGCCACCAGACCAATCCCCAGCTCCCGGCAGGCGGGCAGCACCGCCGCCTCCACCTCCCGCGTCCAGAGGGAGTATTCGGTCTGCACCGCCGCCACCGGGTGCACGGCATGGGCGCGCCTCAGGGTGGCCTCGCTCACCTCGCACAGACCGATGCGGGCTATCTTGCCCTCCTGTACCAGCTGCGCCAGCCCGGCCATGGTCTCCTCGACGGGATGGGCCGGATCGAGGCGGTGCACATAGTAGAGATCGATCTGCTCGATGCCGAGGCGGCGCAGGGAGCCCTCGCAGCTCTGGCGCGCATAGCGGGCGCTGTTGTCGAGGGTACGCCTGTACTCCCCGTGCTGGCGCACGATGCCAAACTTGGTGGCGACCTTCACCTGCCCCCGCCGGGTCGCGAGAAAACGCCCGATCAGCGCCTCGTTGTGGTGGGGGCCGTACATGTCGGCGGTGTCGAGCAGGTCGATGCCCCGCTCCACCGCCTCCGCCAGCACTCGCAAGGACATCTCATCGTCCCGCGGCCCGTAGAATTCGCTCATCCCCATGCAGCCCAGCCCCAGTGCAGAGACCTGCAGATTGGCTCCCAGTGTTCGTCGTTGCATCGCATTTTCTCCCTGACAAGTTGCAGGGGAGTATGGTCTTCCGAAAATGAATGAGATATAGAGATAACTGGCAACCTATCTTCCGATTATGGAAACACTATGCACGATCCCCTGCTCTGGGACGACGCCCGCGTCTTCCTGGCCATCGCCCGCAGCGGCACCCTGAGCGGTGCCGCCCACGCCCTGCGCATGGGAGTGGCCACCGTCTCCCGGCGCCTGGACAGGCTGGAGGCGGCCCTCGGCCTGCCCCTGTTCAGCCGCCACCAGCAGGGCTATCGCCTGACCGACGACGGGGAGGCCCTGCTTGAGCGAGCCGAGGCGCTGGAACATGCGGGGCTGGCCTTTGGCGAGGCGGGGCAGTTGCAGGGACAGGTGGCCGGCACCGTGCGCCTCGCCACCGCCGAGAACCTGGCCAATCCCCTTATCATCCCCTCCCTGCCGACGCTCTTTGCCCAGCACCCCGAGCTGAGGGTGGAGCTGGTCACCGGGGTGCAGACGGTGAACCTGCACCGGCGCGATGCCGATCTCGCGGTGCGCATGGTCAAACCCGATGCCGGCCACCTCACCCTGCGGCGCCTGGGCACCCTGGGCTTTGGCCTCTACGGGACCGGCGCCTACCTGGATGCCCGCAGCCCCGGGGTGGATGCCGCCAGCTTCGATCAGGATGACTTCATCGGCTGGAACGAAACCCAGAGCCACCTGCCCGCCGCCAGATGGATGACCCGCATGCTGCGCGGCCGCCCCTGCCGGGTGGAGACCGGCACCCTGGCGGCCCAGCTCGCCGCCGCCCAGGCCGGTCTGGGGCTCGCGGTGCTGCCCCACTACCTGGCCCGCCAGACGGATCTGGTCTGCCTGCTGCCGGAGCTCGGGGTGGATCAGCCCATCTGGCTGGTGCTCCACAGCGATCTCGCCCACTCCCGGCGGGTGCGGGCCGTGGCGGATCACCTCATCGCCCTGTTCGAGCGCGCCCGCTCCGCCCTGCACCCCTTCTCGGGCGACCCCAGATAAAGGGGCCGGGTCGCATCGGGGCAAAACAAAAGGGAGCTCAAAGGCTCCCTTTTATCTGCGCAGCCTGCGCAGCATGGTGTGCGCGGCCTCTTCGGCGTTGTGCCCGCGACGGGGTCACGACTCCCGGCGCCAGTGGTAGCGCCGCTCCGGGCGGCCACGCTGGCCGTAGTTGAGCTCCACGTCCAGCCGATCTTCTGACTCCAGAAACTCCAGGTAGCGGCGGGCCGTGGTGCGACTCAGGGAGAGGCGCAGAGCCACGGTGTCGGTGGAGAAGGTGTTGTCCGGCTCCCCCGCCAGCAGATCCAGCACCTGGCGCAGGGTGATGGCGTCGATCCCCTTGGGGGTTTCCCGCGCCTCCCGCCCCTGGTTGCGCGCCTTGCCCATCAGGCGGTCCAGGTCGCTCTGGGCCAGCTCCCCCGGCTCGCACAGGCGGCGATGGAGGACCAGGATCTCCTCCAGGCTCTGCTGGATACGAAACAGCCGCAGCGGCTTGATGACGTAGTCCTGCACTCCCAGGTTGAGGGCCTGCTGTATGGTCTCCACGTCGCAGGAGGCGGTCACCATCATCACCATCACCTCCCGGTTGTGGCTGCGCAGCCGGCTCACCCACTCCAGGCCCGAGCCATCGGGCAGGGAGATGTCGACCATCAGCAAGCGGGGCTCGCTCCCCGCCATCAGGCGATCCGCCTCGGCCAGGGTGCCGGCCCGCCCCATCAGGGAGAACCCGGCCGTGGAGGAGACCAGCTCCCCCAACATGGCGCCTATCCGCTCGTCATCCTCGATAATCAGCGTGAAGATTGGCTTCATGACTTACACCAATTGGTTTTTATTCAAATAGATACCGAACAGGGTCGTCTGCTCGGCGGTGCGGCGCCATTCTATCACGCCCCCCCGCCTGGCCACCGTCTTCTTGACCAGGAAGAGGCCGACCCCGTGATCCCCGGTCTGGCGGCTGACACCGTAGTCGAACAGGTGATCCGCCAGCGCCTCGTCCACCCCCTCGCCACTGTCCTCCACCTCGATCACCAGCCGCCGCCCCAGATCATCGAGGGAGAGCAGCACCCTGGGAGCGGCGTGCTCGCGGTTCCCCCAGGCGGCGCGAATGCCGTTGTCCAGCAGGTTGCCGATGCAGGTGATGAGATCCGCCGACACCTCGGCCGGATACTCCCCGAGGGCCGACCCCGCATCCAGCACCAGCTCCACCCCCAGCTCCCGCGCCCGGCTGAACTTGCCGAGGATGAGCCCGGCCACCGGCTTGTTCTCGATGACCCGCAGCAGATCCTGCAACATGTTCTGGCAGGCTTCGTTCTCCTGCTGGATGAGGTCTACCGCCTGATCCACGTGGCCGAGCTGGAGCAGGCCGGAGAGGCTGCTGAGCTTGTTGGCGAATTCATGGGTCTGGATGCGCAGCATCTCGCCGTACTGGCGCAGGTGGGTCACCTGCATGCCCAGGCTGCCGGTGCCGTCTGGCCGGCTGAAGATGAGCATGCGCCCCGGCTCGCGACCGCTGAGCTCCTGCCAGTGGCCGACGAAGTCATCCCCCTGCACGGTGAACCTGACCGCCCCCCCTTGCTGCAACGTGGGCACGAGGCCGGGGGCCAGCTCCGCCAGGGAGCGGCCCAGCAGGGCGTGGCGCCCGGTGCCGGGCAGTCGCAACTGATAGAAGGCGGCGCTGTTGAGCATGGTGATCCTGTGCTGGTTGTCCAGGGCCACTATCCCCTCCGAGATCCCCTCCAGCACCAGATCCTGCTGGGCGAAGCGATTGGCGATGGTTTCCGGCTCCAGATCCAGCAGGGTGCGGCGCAGCAGGTGCTGCACCCAGAGCGCCAGCAGCAGGCCGCACCCCAGCACCGCTGCGATGGCGCCGACCAGCAGGGCGATCCGCTCCTGATAGGTGCCCTCAACGGTGCGCATCAGATAACCCACCGCCACCGCACCGATGGCCTGGCCATCGGGCCCCACCACGGGAGCGAAGCAGCGGATGGCGGGACCCAGGGTGCCCACGTCCCGGGAGCAGTAGCTCTCGCGCGACTGGAGCGCAGGCCAGATGTCCTCCCCCCGGAAGGTCTGGCCCACCAGCTCGGGCGAGGGGTGGCTCAGGCGCCTGGCATGTTCGTCGGTCACCACCATGTAGGCGGCATCGGTGCGGCTGCAGATCCCCTGCACATAATCCCGCAGCCCGGGATCGCTCCCCTTCTCCAGGGCCCGGACCACCCGGCTGTCCGCCGCCAGCACCCGGGCCAGATCGCTCCCCTTCTCCTTCAGGTTGTTCTCCAGCAGGTGGCGCATGAAGAGGGCGAGCAGACAGCCCAGGATCAGGATCAGCAGCAGTGACAAGCCAAGCGAGAGGGTGACTAGCTGGTGGCGCAGTTTCATCGTTCAACCTTGCAGCGGACAGGAAAGCCCAGGGTGAGGGTGTCCCCCGGCCGGGTCAATGGCCAGCCTGGCGCACCTCAAAGGTGGCCACTCTAGCGCCTCCCCCGGCCGTTGTCGGTTAGCTGGCCCGCAAAGCCATATAAAAACTTAAACACCACGGCCTGGGCAAAAAACCTGAACGTGAGCTGCATCACACTATTTACTTAGCCTGCGAAATAAATATAATGCTTCGCAAGCTAAGTAATTGAGGTGCCCGTCATGAAAAAGGATCTGGAGATGTTGCGAGAACTCTCCCTCGCCGAGCAGCTGGGGCGACTGCACCGGCTCTGGCGCACCGTGGCCGATCTCGAGCTGGCGCCTCTGGGGCTCACCCATCCCCGCTGGACCGCCCTGTGGAAACTTAGCCGCCTCGGCGGCCACCTCAGCCAGAAGACCCTGGCCGAGGCCCTGGAGATAGAGCTCCCCTCCCTGATGCGGACCCTGGGTCAGCTCGAGGAGCAGGGGCTGATCGAGCGCCATTGTTGCAGCCAGGACAAGCGGGCCCGCATCGTCACCCTGACCCCGGCGGGCAAGGCGCTGCTCGATCAGATCGAGGGCCGCATCATCGCCGTGCGCCGGGAACTGCTCACCGGCATCAGCCAGCAGGAGCTGGCCCAGTTTGAAGACATTGTGCACCGCATCTCCGCCAACGCCCTCGGCAAGATAGCCGCACAGCACGAAGAGAGAGAATAAGATGACACCGGATCAACAATTCAAGCGCTGGATAAAGTGGGCCATCGCCTGCTTCGTCCTGGTGTTTGGCTACTTTCTGCTGGCCGACATCAAGATGCCCCTGACCCCCCAGGCCATGGCCACCCGGGTCGTCACCCGGATGGCCCCCCAGGTCAGCGGCAAGGTGGTCGAGGTCGCCGTCGCCAACAACCAGCACGTCAAGCAGGGGGATCTGCTCTTCGCCCTCGACCCGGAACCCTTCCAGCTCGCCGTGGATCAGGCCAGGCTCGCCCTGGATCAGGCCAGGCAGCAGAACCGCCAGCTGGACGCGACCCTGACCGCCTATGAGGCGGAGTACAGCTCGCTGCGCACCCAGGCCGACCAGAAACAGCGGGAAGCGGCGCGCATCGACGCCCTCTACCGCCGTCACATGGTCTCTGAACAGCAGAAAGATGACGCCGACAGCGCCGCCCGCACCGCCCGTGCCAACCTGCTCGGCAGCCAGGCCCGGGTAGAGCAGGCCCGCGTCAACCGCGGCTTGCCAGGGGAAGACAACCTGCTGCTGCGCCAGGCCCGCAACCGCCTCGCCCAGGCCGAGCTCAACCTCGCCTACAGCCGGGTTCATGCGAGCCAGGACGGCATCATCACCAACTTGCAGCTCAAGCCTGGCAGCGTGGCCAATGCAGGCTCCCCCCTGCTGGCCCTGGTCTCCGAGCAGGTGGACGTGATCGCCGATTTTCGCGAGAAGAGCCTGCGCCACGTCAGCGCCGGCAGTCAGGCCCTCGTCGCCTTCGACGGCGAGCCCGGTCGCCTCTATCCTGCCCGCGTCGCCAGCCTGGATGCCGGGGTCAGCGCCGGCCAGTTTGACGCCAACGGCCAGCTTGCGAACCCCGTCGAGTCCGATCGCTGGGTGCGGGATGCCCAGCGCCTGCGCCTGCACCTGACCCTGGAGCAACTGCCCGCCCACCTGCCGGCCGGGGCCCGCGCCACGGTGCAGTTGCTGCCGGACAACACCCTGACCGGGCTGCTGGCCCGCGGCCAGATCCGTCTGCTCAGCCTGCTGCACTACATCTATTGAGATGACGACCATGAACCTGTGGCACAGACCCCTCACCCCCAACGAACTGCGCCAGTGTCTGCGCATCGCCTTTGGCTGTACCCTGGGGTTTGTGCTGTGCAAGATCTTCGGCTGGAGCAACGGGGTCTTCTTCACCGTCACCCCGGTGCTGCTGCTCGGCCTGGTGCCGGTGATGAACGGTCACGCCGCCCGCCAGCTCATCGCCTCCGCCGCCATGTGCGGTCTGGAAGTGGGGCTGCTCGGCGGCCTGTTCGGCGGCCACCCTGGGCTCATGACCCCCCTGGTCTTTTTGCTCTTCCTGTACCGTTTCGCCGCCATGTCCCGGGGCAGCCTGTTCCTGTTCGGTGCCAACGGGGTGCTCAGCCTCAGCATCATGCTGCACTTTGCCAGCTACCCCGGGATTGATCTGAACGACCTCATCTTCAGCAATCTCTGGGCCAGCGTCCTGTCGGTGCTCATCGCCTATCTGATGACGGCCCTCATTCCGGACGTGGAGGAGCGCCCCAGGCCGGCCCCCTCCCCCAAGGCGCCGCACCGGATGCGCCACGAAGCCCTGCTGGGGGCGTCCATCGCGACCCTCTCGTTCCTGGTGTTCCAGATCTTCGATCTGCGCGACTCCATGTCCGCCCAGGCCACCACCCTGCTGCTGCTCTTCCCCATGCACTGGAACGGCGCCCTGGACTATGCCCGCAAGCGGGCCATGGGCACCCTGCTGGGGGTGAGTTTCGGCATCCTGGGGCAGCTGGTGCTCTATGACTGGTCCGGCTTGCTGCTGCTGGTGACCCCGGTGCTCTGGCTCGGTGCCATGCTGTTCAGCTATGCCCATGTGAAGGAGGCGAGCGGCTCCGGAGTCGGCTTCGGTGCCCTCACCACCCTCGGCATCCTGTTCGGCCAGTACCTGACCCCGGGCAACGACCTGGTGTTCAGCGCCCTCTATCGGGTGAGCAGCATCCTCTTTGCCATCGTGGTCACCCTGCTCGCCTGCTACCTCATCCACCGGCTGCTCAATCGCTTCGAGGTGACACGGTTCGGCCACTGACCCTTTTCTGCAGCCATTGGATGGCTCCCTTTCGCCCCGCTTGCCTGCCGGGGCGTTTTTTTGCCTGCCCCACGGACCAGAGGGAGACGGACGCATCCCGACGCAGGGCTCCTGCCACGAGGTTGCAGTTGTGCCTCATCCTGTTAGGCTCAAGGCCATATGACACCGTTGTGAGGATCAAACATGAAACACGCCAAGCTCTTTCTACTGGGGGCGGGCGCCATCACCCTGCTCGGCGGCTGCGATCTGGGCAGCGGCAAGCTGGGAGTGACCGGCGGCGATCCCGTCACCTATCTGTGTGAACAGAACCAGAAAGTGCAGGTTCGCTACTTCTCCCTCTCGGACGAGAGCCTGAACTTCGTCAAGCTCTCCCTCCCCGATGGCAAGGATTACACCCTGCCCCAGGCGGTTTCCGCCTCCGGCGCCCGCTATACCGACGATCACGAGGTGGTCTGGTGGAACAAGGGCAAGGAGGGGTTCGTCGAGATGCGTGATGACGCCGGGGAGTGGCAGAGCCGCTACAACGACTGCAAGGAGCAGTGATCCGCGCCGTCATGGCACACAGCCCACACGAAACACCCCGGCCTGGCCGGGGTGTTTGTCATTTCACTTCCACTTCAAATCGGGCCACAACCCGAGCCGGAATGGCTTGCTGATTCTGCTCCGATGGCCGGTAGCGCAGCTGCGCCAGCCCGGAGATGGCGATGAGATCCAGCACGCCGGGAGGCTGGGACTCCAGTACCTCTGGGCTGAACAGCGTGCCATTGGAATCGATGAGGTAGCGAAGGGTCACATACCCCTTGACCGGCCTCTTCGCCGGCAGCCCCCCGACCGGGTTAAACCTGATGGCATCCCCCACCAGCACCCAGTATTCGGGCAGCGTTTCCCAGGTGACATCCACCGGAGGCTGATTCAGCTTGGCGGTGGGGCTGGCACAGCCCCCGAGCAGGGCCAGGGCGGCCCACAGCAACAACCCTTTCACACGCACTGACATTCCCTCTTCGTTGTATCACTCGACTCCATGAGCGACGCGCCAGTGTCAGGCAAAGGGGCTCATCCGGGAAGCCCCCATCTGGCAGGCAAAAAAAAGCCAACCCCGGAGGGCTGGCCTTGTGATCTCTCACGGCTCAGGCGCGCTTGTCGCTTACCACCAGCCAGAGGGCATGAACCATGCCGGGCAGACCGCCCAGCAGGGTCAGCACTATGTTGATGAGGAAATGGAGGCTGAAGCCTACCTGGATAAAGGCGCAGACCGGGGGGAGAAAGATGGCCAGCAGGATCTTGAGCAGATTGTTCATCGGGATTCCTCGTGTAAACAGCGCTTGGGGTTGGCCTAACCATAAACACCCAAGGCCTCAACTGCAAACCAGACAGGGGATCCGCTCTCCTCCTTTCCGCCAGGCGTTGAGGTCGTGAACCATCTGGTTGCTGCTGCCACGCCAGAGCAGACCGGGATCCGCCAGGCCCTTCTCGAACCTGCCATCCACCAGCACGTCCAGCAAGGCCACCAGCTCCCGCTGGGCCGGGCTGAGATCGGCCAGCAGATAGCCGGTCCAGCACCAGATGTCCTTGCCGGGGCACTCGGCCCGCACCCGCTTCACCAGCGCCAGCACATGCGGCACGTTGGCGGGGTGGAGCGGATCGCCGCCGGAGAGCGACAGTCCGCGCCGCTTGATGCGGCTGTCGTTGAGATCGTGAATGATGCGATCGCTCATCGCCTCATCGAACGGCTTGCCCCCATCGAGCCGCCAGGTGCTCTGGTTGTAGCAACCGGGGCACTGGTGCTCGCAACCCGACACGAACAGGGTGGCGCGGGTGCCGGGGCCGTTGATCACATCGACCGGGTAGTACTGGTGGTAGTGCATTCGAGTTCTCTGGGTTAACGGCCAACCCCCTCCCAACCTCCCCCTTCGAAAGGGGGAGGAGCTTCTTTGCCCCCCCTGCCAAGGGGAGGGCTGGGGTGGGGTCTGCTCGCTTACATATGCTTGACGCGGCGTTTGACCTCTTCCTGCTTGCCCGCGTTGAAGGGGCGCGCATCCGGGCTGCCGAGATAGCCGCACACCCGGCGGGTCACCGACACCTTGGCCGGGTCGTGGTTGCCGCAGCGCGGGCAGGTGAAGCCCTTGGAGGTGCACTCGAACTCGCCGGTGAAGCCGCAGTCGTAGCACTCGTCGATGGGGGTGTTGGTTCCGTAGTAGGGCACCTTGTCATAGCTGTAGTCCCAGACGTTCTCCAGCGCCTCCAGGTTGTGCTGGATGTTGGGGTACTCGCCGTAGCAGATGAAGCCGCCGCTGGCGATGGGCGGATAGGGCGCCTCGAAGTCCAGCTTGTCGTACGGGTTGACCTGCTTCTCCACGTCGAGGTGGAAGCTGTTGGTGTAGTAGCCCTTGTCGGTCACCCCCGCCACCACGCCAAACTCCTTGGCGTCGATGCGGCAGAAGCGGGAGCAGAGGTTCTCGCTCGGGGTGGAGTAGAGGCTGAAGCCGTAGCCGGTCTCCTCCTTCCACTCGTCGGTGGCGGCCTTGAGTCTCGCAATGATGGCGATGGCCTTCTGCTGCAGTTCGGCACTGTCAAACAGGTGCACCTGATCGCCAAACAGGGCGTTGATGGTCTCGTGTACCCCGATGTAGCCAAGGGAGATGGAGGCGCGACCGTGCTTGAAGATCTCGCTGACATTGTCGTCGGCCTTGAGGCGTACCCCGCAGGCCCCTTCCATGTAGAGGATGGGCGCGACCCGGGCCTTGACCCCGTCGAGGCGCTTGATGCGGTACATCAGTGCGGTCTTGGCTACCCGCAGAGCGGCGTCCAGCTTGTCCCAGAAGTCCGCTTCATCGCGGGATTTCAGGGCGATGCGCGGCAGGTTGAGGCTCACTACCCCTAAGTTGTTGCGCCCTTCGTGGACCAGCTCGCCGTGCTCCTCGTAGGCACCGAGGAAGGAGCGGCAACCCATGGGGGTCTTGAAGGAGCCGGTCACCTTGACCACCTGGTCGTAGTTGAGGATGTCCGGGTACATCCGCTTGGAGGCGCACTCCAGTGCCAGCTGCTTGATGTCGTAGTTGGGATCGCCCTGCTTGTGGTTGAGGCCATCCTTGATGGCGAACACCAGTTTCGGGAACACGGCGGTCTTCTTGTTCTTGCCAAGGCCGGCGATGCGGTTGCTCAAGATGGCGCGCTGGATCAGGCGTGACTGCCAGCTGTCACCCAGGCCAAAGCCGAAGGTGACGAACGGGGTCTGACCGTTGGCGGTGTGCAGGGTGTTGACCTCATATTCCAGCGACTGGAAGGCGTCGTAGCACTCCTTCTCGGTGCGGGCCATGGCGTAGGCATCCACATCGCTGATGCCCCACTCCAGCGCCACTTCCCGGTGCTTCTCCCAGCTGATGGTCACATAGGGAGCCAGCACTTCGTCAATGCGGTTGATGGTGGTGCCGCCATAGATGTGGCTCGCCACCTGGGCGATGATCTGGGCGGTCACCGCAGTGGCGGTGCTGATGGACTTGGGAGTGTCGATCTCCGCGTTGCCCATCTTGAAGCCGTGGGTCAGCATCCCCTTCAGGTCGATCAACATGCAGTTGAACATGGGGAAGAAGGGGGAGTAGTCGAGATCGTGGAAGTGCAGATCGCCGCTCTCGTGAGCCTGCACCACATCGCGGGGCAGCATGTGGCTGGTGGCGTAGTGCTTGGCGACGATGCCCGCCAGCAGGTCACGCTGGGTCGGGATCACCTTGGAATCCTTGTTGGCATTCTCGTTGAGCAGGGCCGCGTTGGTCTGCTCCACCAGGCCGCGGATCTCCTGGGCCAGGCGACCCCGGGCCTCGCGAGCCTGATCACGGTCGTGACGGTATTCGATGTAGGCACGGGCGATGGCCTTGTCGTCGGAGGCCATCAGGTGGTTCTCGACCCGGTTCTGGATCTCGTGGATGTCCACTTCTCCCCGCCCTTCCAGCTCCTGGCTGACGGCGGCGGCAATGCGCTCTGCCAGCGCCGGACTGGCCTGATTGACCGCTGCCGCCGCCCGGCTGACCGCATCGCGGATCAGTTGGCCATTGAATGGTGCACGACATCCATCGCGTTTGATCACTACCGGTTTCATCGATTTTCCCCGTATTGAAAGACCTGGTGGCCACCCTCGGCTCACCCTCGTTGAGTCCCCTTCTCCACGCCCGTCCCCGGCGCAAACAAGGTCAGCCAAGGCTTGAAACACCTGGGCTGACACTGAGAGGGTGACCACTTATGCACAGCTTTATGACACTATATATGGGTATTTTTTTTATGCTTACCCCTATATGTGGGGTCTATTAGGCACCAAAGCGGTACCCTGTTTCTTGATCCAGAACAGGTTTTGGAAGGAGTGGGGCAGTTCACGACCAGCGCCAAAAGACGCTCTTTTTGCTCACCCCAGACGGGATGCGGGCTCCCGCCCGGCAAGGGATAAAAAGAGAGGGGCACGCCTTCCGACAACAATTGACCGAGGCGCCAGAGAGCGGGAGAGCACATACTGGGGAACAGTCTGTCCCTTGCGGAAAACACACGTGACCAAGGTCTTGCTCCTGCTCTCCCTCTTCTCCCTCCCGCTGCTGGCCGCCGAGATCCTGGTGATCAGCAGCTATCACCAGAGCAACCAGTGGGATCAGAGCTACAGTGCCGGCCTCGAGCAGCACCTCGAGCAGGCGCATCACCTCGGCTATCTCTATCTGGACACCAAGCGCCGGCCCGGCCAGACCCGTGACGAACTGCTCGCCAAGGGAATGGCCGCCTACCGGACCCACCAGCCGGCGCTGGTGATCCTGGGGGATGACAACGCCATCAACGCCCTCGCCCGACCCATCGCCGCCCGGGGAACGCCCGTGGTGTTTCTCGGGATGAACGAGAATCCGCGCCCCAAGGGGCTGGTCGGCCACCCCCTGATCACCGGCGTACTGGAACGCCCCCTGCTCAAGCGCAGCATCAGCGAGATGAGTCAGTTGATGGGAGGACTGGAGCGCGCCCTGGTGCTGTTTGACGAAAGCGAGGTGTCCCGCACCGCCGTCGCCCACGAGTTCAAGGGGCGAGGCGAGCTGACGATCGGCCAGACCCGGGTCAGCAGCCGCCAGTTCACCGACTACGGACGCTGGCAGGAGGCAGTGCTCGCCAGCCGGGAAAATGGCTATCAGGCGCTCTTCCTCGGCCTCTACCACACTCTCACCGACGCTCAGGGCCAGCATGTAAGCGAGCAACAGGTGCTGGCATGGACCAGCGCCAACAGCCCGGTGCCACTGTTCTGCTTCTGGGCCTTTGCGGTGGGCAGGGGAGCCGCCATCGGCGGTCTGGTGCTCGACGGCCACAGCCAGGGAGAGAGAGCCGCCGAACTGGCCAATGCCATCCTCTCGGGCACGGCGCCCGGCGCCCTCTCCCCCGCGCCGCATCCCGCGGGGAATATCTGTTCAGCAAGAGCGAACTGGCACGCTGGCACCTGACGGCTCCCGATGCCTGGCAGGACAAGGTGAGCTACGTCGAGTGAGCCCACCAACGACAAACCCGGCCAATGGGCCGGGTTTGTCTGCTCAAACGTGCATCCTCAGGGCTGAATGGCCGCCTGCAACTCGGCTTCGGTCCAGATGGTGATCCCCAGCTCCTGGGCCTTGGCGAGCTTGGAGCCTGCCGCCTCCCCCGCCACCAGCACGTCTGTCTTGGCCGACACGGAGCCCGCCACCTTGGCCCCCAGGGCCTGCAGCGCGGCCTTGGCGTCGTTGCGGGACAAGGCGGTGAGGGTGCCCGTCAGCACGAAGGTCTTGCCGGCAAAGGGCTGATCGCTTGTCTCTTTCTTCTCGATGGCCGGCCAGTGGATACCGGCGGCCAGCAGGGCGTCGAGCACTTCGATGTTGTGGGGCTGGCGCAGAAAGTAGTAGACATGCTTGGCCACTATGTCTCCCACGTCGGCCACTTCCAGCAACTGCTCCACCGAGGCGGCGCGCAGGGCATCCAGGGTGAGGAAGTGGTTGGCGAGGTTCAAGGCGGTCGCCTCCCCTACTTCGCGGATCCCCAGGGCAAACAGGAAGCGGGGCAGGGTGGTGCTGCGGGCGGCATCGATGGCGGCCACCAGGTTGAGGGCCGATTTTTGCCCCATCCGCTCGAGACCGGCCAGCTGGATGGCGTTGAGGCTGAACAGGTCCGCCGGGGTCTTCACCAGCCCCTTGTCCACCAGTTGCTCCACTATCTTGTCGCCAAGGCCATCCACATCCATGGCGCGACGCGCCGCGAAGTGCTTGATGGCGGCCGCCCGCTGGGCCTCGCAGAAGAGACCGCCGGAACAGCGGGCCACGGCCTCCCCTTCCAGCCGCTCCACCGCCGAGCCGCACACCGGGCACTCGGTCGGGAAGAGGATCGCGCGGGCATCCGCCGGGCGCTGCGCCTCCACCACAGCCACGACCTGGGGGATCACGTCTCCGGCCCGGCGCACGATCACGGTGTCGCCGATCATGACGCCAAGGCGCGCGATCTCGTCCGCATTATGCAAGGTGGCGTTGGACACGGTGACGCCGCCGACAAACACCGGCTTGAGCTTGGCCACCGGGGTGATGGCACCGGTGCGGCCCACCTGGAACTCAACATTCTCCAGCAGGGTCATCTCCTCTTCTGCCGGGAACTTGTGGGCAGTGGCCCAGCGCGGCGCGCGGGCAACGAAACCGAGCTCCCCTTGCAGGGCGATGTCATCCACCTTGTAGACCACGCCGTCGATCTCATAGGGGAGATCCCCGCGACGCGCCAGGATATCATCGTGAAACGACTGGCAGCCGGCGGCACCCTCTTTGAGCTTCACTTCCGGGCTGAGTGGCAGCCCCCAGGCCTTGAGCTGATTGAGGCGAGCGAAGTGGGAGTTCCCCAGCTCGTCGCCACCGACTCCCACGCCGTAGGCATAGAAGCTGAGGGGGCGGCTGGCGGTGATGCGTGAATCGAGCTGGCGCAGGCTGCCGGCAGCGGCGTTGCGCGGGTTGACGAACACCTTCTCCCCCGCCGCCAGCGCATCGCGGTTCATCGCCTCGAACCCCGCCTTGGGCATGAAGACCTCCCCACGCACCTCCAGCCGCGCAGGCCACCCCTGGCCGCGCAGGGTCAGGGGAATGGCCTTGATGGTGCGCACGTTCTCCGTGATCTCCTCCCCCGTGGTGCCGTCCCCGCGAGTGGCGGCCTGCACCAGCTGGCCATCCACGTAGAGCAGGCTCACCGCCAGACCGTCGAGCTTGGGTTCGCAACAGAAGGTGAAAGTCACCTCCCGCTTGAGGCGATCACTCATGCGTTGCTCGAACGCCTGCAACTCCTCGCTGCTGAAGACGTTGTCCAGACTCAGCATGGGGATCTCGTGGCGTACCTGCTTGAAGGCGGTCAGCGGCTGGCCTCCCACCCGCACGCTCGGCGAGGCCGGGGTTTTCAGCTCGGGATGCTCGGCCTCCAGCGCAATCAGCTCGCGCATCAGACGATCGTATTCGGCGTCCGGCACCGTGGGGTTGTCCAGCACATAGTACTGATGGCCGTACTCGGTCAGCAGCTCACACAGTTGACGGTGGCGGGAGAGGATATCGCTCATGAAAAAGTCTCGAAGTGTGATGGAACATTCAGTCTGGGGCAGAAACAAAAATGCGGCACCGGGGTACCGCACTTTTCATTGTTCAAGCCCCATGGCGCATCAGTCGCGGCTGGCCTCGTAGGCCGCCAGCTCGTGACGGTAGCGGGCGATGTCGTCGTCGCTGAGGGGACTGCGCGAGGCGTCGGTCAGCATGGCATCGAGATCGCTCGCCAGCTGATCCGCGGCCTGCAACATGTGCTCGAAGGCGAAGGCGGCATTGCTGCGAAGGGGCAGTTGCATGAAGAGGGACACACCCGGGGTGCTGAACTGCTCCATGCGATAGGGGTTGAAGGTACCCGGCTTGACCATGTTGATCATGGAGAAGAGCACCTCCCCCTTGCCGCCCAGATCTTCGTGACGGTGGAAGATGTCCATCTCGCCAAACTTGAAGCCTAACGCCAGCAGGGAAGAGAGCAGGGTCGCACCTTGCAGATCGTGGCCGGGACGGGCCATCAGGTTGATGACATAGACGTCCTGCCAGATCTTCTCGACCGGGGCCGGGGCGGGTTCTGGCTCGGCTGCGTGAACCGGCTCTTCATAGGCTGGCTCGTCATCGTAAGCGGGCTCTTCATAAGCCGGCTGGGCGTAGCGGGGAGCCTGCTGGGCAACCGGTGCCGGCTCGCGTGCACCGAAGGTCGGCGCCTGGGCATAGGCCGGCTCCACCAGCGGCTCTTCGTCCAGCGGCTGCATCATGGGCTCGCGCTGCGGACGGGAACGGTGTACCGGCGTACGGCGGATCACCTGTGCAGGTTTGCGCACCGGCGCGGCAGGGGCCTCTTCAACAGGGGCGGCAACCGGCTCTTCATAGTCCTCTTCTTCCTCATACACAGGCTGAGGGGGGACAGGGCGAGCGGCAGGCTTGCGCACCACGGGAGGCGGCAGATCGGCGTCGTCATCTTCATCATCGAAGGCGGGAACGGGGGCGACACGGCGGGGTTCGGGCTGACGGGCCTCGTCGCTGCGCAGTTTGGGCTCGGCACGACGGCCACCGCTCACCACACGCACCTGACCGATGCCATCGCTGTCGAAGGCGTCGTTGTCACGCTCACGGGACTTGGACTCCATCCGACCCAGAGGTTTCTCCTTGATCGGTGCCTGACGATTCTTTCTGTTGCTCCACAACCCGTGAATGAGCAATGCCGCGATGGCAATACCGCCCAGGGCAACCAAGATGTAACGCAATTCCTGCATTAGCTGCTTCTCTTTCTAGTTTTGCTCAGCCAAAGCGACGGCTTCACCGATATCGACCGACACTATGCGCGAAACCCCGGGCTCTTGCATCGTGACGCCAACCAGCTGCTCGGCCATCTCCATGGAGACCTTATTATGACTGATGTAAACGAACTGTACTGTGCTCGACATCTCTTTGACAAGAGAACAGAAGCGACCGACGTTCACTTCATCGAGCGGTGCATCCACCTCATCCAGCAGACAAAATGGTGCTGGATTGAGTCTGAAGATGGCAAAAACCAGCGCAAGGGCGGTTAGCGCCTTCTCCCCCCCGGAAAGCAGGGCAATGGTAGCATTCTTCTTGCCCGGAGGTCTTGCCATGATGCTCACTCCGGCCTCCAAAAGATCATCCGAGGTCAGCTCAAGCCAGGCACTGCCCCCCCCGAACACTTTTGGGAACAGGGATTTTAAATCTTCGTTGACCTTATCGAAAGTGTCGCGGAAGCGTATTTGTGTTTCTTTATCAATTCTTTTAATGGCTTGGCTCAAGGTGTCGAGGGCCTGCTCCAGATCCTGGCACTGATTTTCCAGGTAGCTTGAACGGGTTTTCGCCTCCTCATACTCCTCCAGTGCCGCCAGGTTGATGGCGCCAAGCGCCTCCACCTGCGCCTCCAGCGTCTGGATCTCCTGGCGCAGCTTGCCGCGATCAGCGGCAATCAGCACAGCCTGATCGAGGTCCACCAGGCGCACGCCCAGCTCTTCGAACTGCTCGTGCAGTCCCTGCCTGCGCGTCAGGTTGCGCTCGCGCTCGAGCCGCAGGGTCGCCAGCTTCTCCTGAATTTTCACCAGTTGCTTGTGATCGGCGCTTCTGGCCTGCTCCAGCTCGGTCAGCTGACGATCCAGCTCTGCGAGCCGCTGGTGACAGGCCAGTTGCTGCGCCTCAAGATTACGCTGTTCGACCAGCAGGGGCGACAGATCCTGACTCGGAGCGGCCCCTGGCTCCTTGAGTTCCGCCAGCTCCAGACCGAGACGGGCCAGCTCCTGCTCGCGCAGCGTGATGAGCTGGCGTTGGTTCTGCTGCTCCAGTTGCAACCGCTGGCAGGCCGCCTGCTGCTGCTCCCGGCGAAGGCGCGCCTCTTCCAGCGCCCGTTCCGCCCCGCTCACCTGCTCCTGGGCGAGTAGCTGCGCCTCGGCGAGTACCTCCCCCTGCTCCTGCAGCTCGCCAAGGGCCGCTTCATCCTGCTCAAGCCGCTCCCCGGCCGACGCCAGCCGCTGCGCCTCCTCAGCCTGCTCCTTATCGAGCCGGGCCAGCTCTTCCCCCAGCTGGCCCAGGCGCTGCAAGCGCTCCTGGCGCTGCCCCTCGCGCAGACTCCAGGCTTCGCGCAGTTGCTGCCACCGCAGCTCCTGCTCGCGCAGGGTGTGCTGAGCCAGCTCATGGGCACTGTGCAGCTGGGCCCGCGCTGCATCGGCGGCGGCAAGCTGCTCGTCGAGTCTGTGCAGCGCCTCCCGACCCGCGGCCAGCTCGGTGTGCAGCCGCTCACGCTCACCGAGCAACGCCAGCGTACCGAGGGCCATGCCCTCCCCCAGATCCGCCCAGTTGGGGCCGAACCAGTCGCCGGCGGGAGTGAGCAGCGACTCACCGGCAGAGAGGCTGTGCAGGCGGGACAGCGCCTCCTCCCTGCTCTCTGCCAGCCAGATGGCATTGAGGAAAGCCGGAATGTGCTCGCCCCCCAGTTGCGCCGCCAGGGTACCGGCCCTGGCTGGCTGGGCCGGGCCAATCCAGAGTCCGGGTTGCGCCAGGTTGCACTCGTCCGCCGGGATTGCCGTGAGCCAGCGGCCGAGCACCTTGTCCAGCCCCCGGGCCCACTCGGGGGGAACCTGCAACCGATCCGCCAGGGTCGCGCCCGCCATCTGCTCCCCCAGGATCTGATCCAGGGTGGCGAGGCGCGCCTCCAGCTCGCGCAGCAGGCCCTGCTGGCGACCCTGCTCTGCCTTGAGCTCTTCATGGCGCGACACACCGGCCTGCCACGCTGCATCGGCTTCCTCATGGCGGGCGCGGGAGAGCGAGAGTTCCGCCGCCAGGGCATCGAGCGCCGGTTGCAGGTTCTCCCCCTCCCCGCCAAGGGGCCCGGCCTGTTCGTCTTCCAGCTTGAGGCGGGCAAGCCGGGTCTTGGCCTGCAGCTCCTGCAGGCCATTCACCTCGGCGCGGGTCTGGTTGAGCCGCCCCTGCAACTGGCCCAGCTGCTGCTGCCACTGCTGCTGACGCTGGCGCGCCTGCTCGAGCCGATCGCCCGCTACCGCACGCACGCTCTGCTGGTCGGTAAGCAACTGCTCACACTGCTCGAGGCGCGCCGACGCCACCTCCCCCTGCAACGTGCTGTCGCCCAGTTGCTCCAGCTGGCCGGCCAGCTGGGCCTTGAGACCGTCGATACGCTCGCCGAGGGACTGCCGCCTCGCCTGCCAGTCGCGACCGAGTTCGTTCTGGTGCAATTGCTGCTGCTCGAGGCGGGCGATGGCTTGCCCGCCGAGGAAAATCTGTTGCTGGCGGCTCGCCTGCTCGGCCTGCGCCTCCTGGCGGGCCACCGACAGGGTGACGTGACGCCCCTCGTCTGCGGTGCGCTTGGCATCGAGGGCCGCCAGCGCCTGCTCGGTCTGGGCCAGTTCGGTCTTGGCCTCGCCGAGTCGCGTCTCCAGCGCCCACAGTTCCGAGCCGATCAGCTCCGCACGAGCGGCACGTGATCGACTCTTGAGCTGCTTGTAGCGCTCCGCGGTCTCGGCCTGGGCCTTGAGATGCTCGAGGCGTGAGCCCAGTTCGCCGCGGATGTCGCCCAGGCGCTCCAGGTTCTCCTGGGTATGGCGGATACGCTGCTCGGTCTCCCGGCGCCGCTCCTTGTAGCGGGAGACCCCGGCGGCCTCTTCCATGAACAGCTTGAGATCGGCGGGGCGGGACTCCACCAGCCGGCTGACGGTGCCCTGTTCGATGATGGCGTAACTGCGCGGCCCAAGGCCGGTGCCGAGGAAGAGGTCGGTCACGTCCTTGCGGCGGCACTTCTGGCCGTTGATCTGGTAGTGGTTGGAGCCGTCGCGCAGCACTTCGCGGCGCACCGAGATCTCGGTAAAGCGGCCGAACTCGCCGGGTACCCGGTTGTGGGGATTGTCGAACACCAGCTCCACCGAGGCGCGGCCATGGGCGCTGCGGTTGATGGAGCCGTTGAAGATGACGTCGGTCATGTTCTCGCCGCGCAGATGGCGGGCGGAGCTCTCCCCCAGCACCCAGCGCACGGCGTCGATGACGTTGGATTTGCCGCAGCCGTTGGGGCCCACCACGGCGGTCATGTCGGCGTTGAGTTCGATGCGGGTCGGCTCGACAAACGACTTGAAACCGGCGAGTTTGATCAATTTCAGACGCATGGCGGCCTATGTGGGTAACGAAATAAAGAGGAGGCGGGCAGGCGACTTTACCAAATCAAAGGCTTGTTTGTAATATGCTGGCACTTTCCCCATTCACTGATGGAGCTCACATGAGCCAATCACCCCACATGGTCAAAGATTCGGTCAGCGGTGCAGACTACTTCCTGCGCGGCTTCTCCCTCATCCGCCAGCCCGGCATCCGCACCTTCGTGCTGATCCCCCTGCTGGTCAACTTCGTGCTCTTTGCCGGTGCCTTCTACGCCCTGTTGCTACAACTGGACGGCCTGTTCGCCTGGCTGCACCAGCAGATCCCGAGCTGGCTCTCCTGGCTTGATTACCTGCTCTGGCCCATCGCCCTCATCACCATACTGGTGGTCTTCTCCTTCATCTTCAGTTCGGTGGCCAACTGGATAGCGGCCCCTTTCAACGGCCTGCTGGCAGAGAAGGTGGAACAGATCCTCACCGGTAAAGCCATGAATGACACCGGCATGCTGGATGTGGTGAAAGATGTGCCCCGTACCTTCGGCCGCGAATGGACCAAGCTGAAATACTATCTGCCCAAGGCCATCGGCTGCCTGATCCTCTTCCTGATCCCGGTAGTGGGCCAGACCCTGGCACCCGTGCTCTGGTTCCTGCTCAGCGCCTGGATGATGGCGATCCAGTATGTCGATTATCCGTTCGACAACCACAAGATCGGCTTTATCACCATGCGCGACGCCCTCAAGCAGCGTCGTGGAAAGTGCCTGAGCTTCGGCGCCTTGGTGACCCTCTTCTCCGCCATCCCGGTGGTGAATCTCTTCGTGATGCCGGTGGCCATCTGTGGCGCCACCGCCATGTGGGTGGACCAATACCGCAGCGAGCAACTTGGACGCTGAACCGCGTCATCATGATCAAAAGAGGGGGCGAAAGCCCCCTTTTCATTACTTAATCTAATGCATAACCAAGATAGCTTGTCGCCCCAGCGCAGGGTTGTTAGGATGCGGGGCTTTCTCGCACCCTGGGATATCTCATGTTACATGCACTCTTCTTGCTCGGCCTGGTGGCCGAAGGGATGACTGGCGCGCTGGCAGCGGGTCGGCGACGGATGGATCTGTTTGGCGTCGTGATCATCGCCTCGGCGACGGCCATCGGTGGCGGTACCATTCGGGATGTGCTGCTGGGCCACTATCCCCTGCTCTGGGTCGAGCACCCCGAATACGTGCTGCTGGTGGCGGGCGCCGCTATGGCCGGGGTCATCTCGGCCCCGCTGATGCGCTACCTTGGCAAGCTGTTCCTGGCGCTCGATGCCCTGGGGCTCGTGGTCTTCTCCATCTTCGGGGCTGCCCGGGCGCTCGAGATGGGCCACGGGGCCGGCATCGCCTGCATCATGGCCGTGGTGACCGGCGTGTTCGGAGGGGTACTGCGGGACTTGCTGTGCCAGCGCATCCCGCTGGTGTTCAAGCGCGAGCTCTATGCCGCCGTCTCGCTGATCACCGCCGCGCTCTACTGCTTTGCGCTGCACCATGGGCTGCCCAACGACTGGGCCGCTTTCGGTGCCATCGGCATCGGCTTCGTGCTGCGGCTCCTGGCGGTACGCTTCAAGTGGGGACTGCCCACCTTCAACTATCAGTACGCCACCCATTGATCGCGCCAGTTCCTGGCCATATCGCACGGATAACGAGCAACAAAAAAGCGCCATACGGCGCTTTTTTGTTGAGCATCGGCAAGAGAGGAAAGGGTCAGTTGATCCCTTCCGAGCTGAAAAAGGTCGCCTTGTCGGCGATGAAACGCACCTTGATGTTCTTGCCTTCCCCTCCCCAGACACAGCTCGTGGTGCCGAGAGCATCGTCGCAACGCTCGGCCTTGCCGAGGATGGCACTCGCTTCGGCATAGCTCATCCCGACTTTCAGCTTGTCGTAGCTCTCGCGGTTGAGCTTGCCGCAACCAGTCAACAACAGGGCGATGAGCCCCCCGATCACAATCTGCTTCATCTTTCTCTCCTCTGGCTGGAGTCCAGAGCCTAGCAGCTTGGTCCCCCTCAATGCCAGCGGCAAAAAGACACAATCGGCACTCAACTCTTGAGGAAATCCCGGCTCACCAGCTGCGAACGGGGCCCGTGTCCAGGTGCACGAAGTTGTCGGAAGGGTAATAACCCACACCGCCCACCTTGAGGTTCAGGGCGGCCTTGCGCAGGTGTGCCAGTTGCACGCCGGGGATGCGCACGTCAACCGCCTGCCCCAGGGTGTGGTAGCTGTGCTTGGCGACGCCGCGACTCTTGCGCCGCTTCTGCTGATTGGTGACCGGGGAGCGATAACCCGAGATGAGCTGGATTTCGCCGTGGCGTCCCAGCTTGTGTTGCAGCAGAAAGAGCTGATCGAACAGCTTTCTGTCGATGTTGAACACTTCGTTGCGACGGTAGTCACGGAAAATATGGTTGAGCTCCGCCAGCCCGTCGCTCAAATAGTGGCCATCTTTCCAATAACTGGCGCGTACCCGCTCGCCGGTATTGAGGTTGAAGAAACTCAGTTCCCGTCCCGAAGTGCTGCGGCTCGCCAGCGCAGGGAACGACAGCAAGCTGGTCCCCATCAGGCAACCCGCCCCCAGCAGCAGACGGCGTCGGCTTATCTCTTGTCCCAGCATCCGTTGTCCGTCCATCTCATGGTGAAGTCACACAGGTGAATGAATTTGATACAAGGGCCGAAACTACCTGCCAGAAAAAGCGCTGTCAAACCCCATTCCCCCATGAAAAAGCCCGGCACGGGCCGGGCTTTTCACTCTGTGGCGAGGATCACAGCAAGCGGCTTTGATAGCTGACTCTGTCGAATCCGTAGATATCGTTGCGCAGTTGCTGACGTCCCTCTTCATCAATCCAGCTGCTCCAGTAGACGGTAAACACCGGGATAGGGTTGCTCAGGGGCAGCCACTTGGTCTGGGTCTCTTTCAGGATGCTGGCCACCTTGTCCGGCTGATAGCGGGAGTCCGCCAGCAGCAGCTCTGCCAGATCGTCGGCATGTTCCACCCGGATGCAACCCGAGCTGAAGGCACGGGCCCCCTGCTCGAACAGCGCCTTGCGCGGGGTGGAATGGAGATAGATGGCATCGTTGTTGGGCAGATAGAACTTGTAGCGACCCAGGGCATTGTGATCCCCCGGCTTTTGCCGCAACCGGTAAGGGAAACCGGAGGCCAGCGCATGGTGCCAGCCATCTTCGCTGAACTGCACCGGATTGCCCTCGCCGTCGATCACCTCGAACTGTTCGCGATCCAGGTAGGCAGGATCGCGCCCGAGCTTGGGCAGAATGTCCTTGCTCAGGATGGAGCGCGGCACGTGCCAGGCCGGGTTCAGCACGATGGAGCGGATCTCGCTGGCGAGGATGGGGGTTGCCCGCTGCTCCTTGCCGACGATGACCCGACTGGTGAAGACCTCGCTGCCAGACTCCACCACGCTCAGGCGGTAGTCCGGAATGTTGACCAGCACATAGCGACCGGCAAGGTGATCCACCAGATCACGGCGCCACAGGTTGCGTACCAGCAGGCTGGCGCGCACCTCGGGGCCGGTATTGAGCCAGCTGCGGGTCTGACGGCCGATGATGCCGTCGGCCGTCAGACCGTGGCGGCGCTGGAACTGCTTGATGGCCTGTTCGGTCTCGGGATCGTAGAGGCTGTCCTGGTGAGTCGGGGCACTGTCCCCCAGTTCGTTCAGGATGGAGCGGATCTGGCCGAGCTCGGTCGAGCTCTCCCCCGCCCTCAGGGTCGGCATGGAGAGGGTGGGCCAGTGCTTGGCCATGGGCATGGCCAGCAGCTTGCGCACTTCTTCGCGCACGGCGTCGTATTCCGCCACCTGTGGCCTGAGTTGCCTGACCTGCTCCAGCAGATTGTCTCCCTGGGGAGCATGGGCCAGGGGGCGGTTCAGATCCAGCTTGAGGGTCTGCATCTGTTCGCGCGCGACCAGATCCATCCCTCGCCAGGCCTGCTGGAACCGGGCCAGCTTGCCAAAGGCCTCATCATAGAGGGCACCGCGCCGATCCGCCGGGGTCTTTTGCAACTGCTGCCAGAGGCGGTAGAAATCCGGATGCAGCTGGGCCAGCACCGCTTCCTGCAACTGCTGTTCAAGCTCATGACGAGCCTGCTCGGCCACCTCGTTCTGATACCAGTCATGCTGGATGCTGGGACTGGCCACTACCGCCTGTTCCGTGCTGGCATGAACCATGCTGGCCGGCCAGCAGCCCAGCCAGATGAGATTCGCCAATGCCAACCAATACTTCTTACCCATGCTTCTTACCACGCTTGCCTCAAATCGGTTCATTTCGGCCTGTCAGGCGCGACGGTCAGGACCCCATGATGCGTGAATGCCGACGACTTTGCTAGCGGACGGAGGTGTAACGACGCCAGATGAGTTCCTGCTCCCCGCTGTCGCCGACGGCCACTATCGCCTCGTTGAACCGCGCTACGAATTCCCCGGACAGGGTCTTCTTGCTCAACATGAAAAAGGTGGGCGTCTCATGGATCGCCATGGTGTGGGGGACGACCGCGTCCGACAGCCCCTCTCTCTTCAGACCCCAGGGCGTGGCCAGACTATCCCCGAGAAAACCGTCTATCCGCCCAAGCAGCAGCTTGCGATAGTTTTGCACATCGTTGACCTCGCTCACCTGGTTGCGGTATCGCTGCAGAACCTTGGTGATTTCCGGGCCGTAATAGTAGTCCCTGGTCACACCGAGGCGATGCCCGTGGGCCAGCCAGCTCGCCAGATCCGACTCCTCACCGGTACCGGATTTGCGTACCCAGAGCGATGTCCGGCCCGGGTTGTAGGGGATGGAGAACCAGGCATAACGCGCCCTCTCATCAGCAAAATACGCCTCCATCACGATGTCCAGCCGACCCCGCTCAAGATCGTGCAACCCCCGCTTCCAGGGACGCTCCACATAGACCAGACGACAACCCAGCCGATTCGACACGGCATTGAGGTAGTCGACCGCAAATCCACGCAGTTCCCGACGTGCTCCCTCTTGCTGGTAATAGTGGTATGGGGGCCAGTCATCGAAACCGACGCGAAGAGGGGAGGAGCAGAACGATTGCGCCCACAACGGTTGGAGGGGCAGACAGCAGAGCACACACAGAGAGAAGAGTCTCATGGGTCATCCTTGACGACGGGACAGGCCATCTTAATTCTGCCTAGGTGAAATGGCGACAGATCCTGCCACAACAAAGCACAATATCAGCCGTTTGCCTGATGCGCCCCAGGTGGCGGCAGACAGGTTGGCGCCGAAAAAGCCACAATCAAGAAGAGGAAGCAAACGACCCCAAAGCCCCTTGGTAAGCAGGGTGATTGAGGGTTAATATGTGAGCAAATATATTTTTGTGATCCACTATGCTTTTTTTGCAATTGGATTAGCATATGCGCGAAATCTGCCTATCAATCTGTCGGGCGTCGAGTGAGTAATATGACCTACAAAAAGTTCGGTTTTCTGGCTGCCATCCTGGCACTGAGCGGTTTCTACCTTTATACCCTCTATCTGGCCGCTCACCCCAACGTGAGCCTGGCTTACAAGCTCTATTACCTGGAAGGCAAGACCCGTTTCTGGGAGCACAACTCCAGCATGACCTACCAGCCCGGCAACGAACTCAACCTGACCAAGCCGAGCCGCTTCCTCTCAAGCGAAGGCTGGGCCAAGAAGCCCAACGAGCAAGGCACCGAGCTGAGCGGTCAGGGCGGTCTCTATTTCGTGCTGCCCAAGCAGCAGGCCCAGCCGGAGCAGCTCACCATCCAGGCCAGGATCAACAGCCCCCAGGCTGGCGCCCTGCTCAAGGTGGCGCTGGGTCATGATTTCACCACCACGGTCAAGCTGGCCAAGGCGGGCATCAACGAGATCCGCCTCAGCCTGCCGGGCGACTCCCTGACCGCCGATCCCAAGCGTCCCAACTTCCTGGCGCTCTCCGCCCCGACACCGCTCAACGTCCAGTCCGTGCGACTGACCGTGGCTCAGTGAAGCGGAATGCCCCAAGTATCTGTTCCGTAAAATAATTCTTTCAATAAGGAAGTTCCCATGTCCCGTGCCGATTTTCGACTCTCTCTGGTCGTTCCCGTTTACAACGAGGAAGAGAGCATAGACGCCTTCATCAGCGCGATAGATACCGAACTGGCCCCGCTCAAAGACCAGCTTGAAATCGTGTTCGTCAACGATGGCAGCCGTGACCGCACCCGTGAGGTGGTCGAGCAGGCCATCGCCCGGGATCCCCGTGTGACCCTGGTCAACCTGGCCCGCAACTTCGGCAAGGAAGCGGCCATGACCGCCGGCCTGCACCAGGCCAAGGGCGACGCCATCGTCCCCATGGACGTGGACCTGCAGGATCCCCCCTCTCTCATTTTGGAGTTCGTCAAGCTGTGGCAGACCGGCGACTATGACACCGTCTACGGCATCCGGGTGGATCGCAGCGCCGACACCCCGATGAAACGCCTCACCGCCGGTGGCTTCTACCGCTTCTTCAACGCCCTCTCCACCAGCACCAAGCTGCCGGAGAACGCCGGTGACTTCCGCCTCATCGATCGCAAGGTGGTCGAGGCCATCAAGCAGTTGCCGGAGCGCAACCGCTTCATGAAGGGGCTGTTCGCCTGGGCCGGTTTTCGCGCCGTCGGCGTTCCCTACGAGCGCCCGGCCCGCCATGCCGGCGAAACCAAGTTCAACTACTGGAAGCTGTGGAACTTCGCCCTTGACGGCCTGATGAGCTTCTCCAGCTGGCCGCTGCGGGTGTGGAGCTACATCGGGGTCGGTGTCTCCTTCATCGCCTTCCTCTATATCCTCAAGATCATCACCCAGGTGCTCTTCTTCGGCATCGACGTGCCCGGTTACGCCTCCCTGATGTCGGTTATGCTGTTCCTCGGCGGCATCCAGCTGCTGTCGCTGGGCATCATCGGCGAGTACATCGGCCGCATGTTCGTCGAGGTGAAACAGCGCCCCGTCTACCTCATCGAAGGGGTCTACGGCCAGTACGCCAAGCAGGATGAAGAGCAGAAGCAGGAAGTGCCCACCACCAGCAAGAAGAGCGCTGGCAAGAAGGCCGCTGATGATCAGCAGGAGCAGGCGTCTCAATGATCTCCCGCGAGGAATTCTGGCGGCTGGTTCGCTTCGGTTTTGTCGGCGGGGGGGCCACCCTCGTCGATCTGGGTACCTCCATCGCCCTGTTTCATACCTGGCCGGCCATCTCCGAGCACCTGGTCACGACCCTGGCCTTTGCCGTGGCGTTCTGGTTCTCGTTCTTCGGCCATCGCTACATCACCTTCCAGAAACAAGGTGCCGCCAGCAAGTTCCTGCTGGTTGCCCTCCTCTCTCTGGCGGTGCGTAACCTCATCCTGAGCGGTTTGCTGTTTGCCGGACTCTCCGGCCTGTTGCCGGTGGTGATCGCCACCCTGACCGTCACCGTGCTCACCTACGTTCTCTCCCGTATCTGGGTTTTTGCCTGATGAATGATATGACCAATACCGCCCCGTCAACCGGGGCTGCACTTCCCTATCGCCCGTCACTGCGCATCAGCGGCCGCGACTGGCTGATGATTGTCGCCGCCTTCGTGCTGAGCCGGGTGGCGCTCTATGGCATGGGCTATTTCGGCGTCCAGCTCTATGGCGCCACCGACATCGGGCCGCTGCAGGCCTACTGCCAGTTCGACTGCGTCTGGTTCCAGCGCATCATCGAGAATGGCTACGACCTCTATCCGCGCTGGTTGAGCAAGGGCAATGCGGCGAACTGGGCCTTCATGCCCCTCTATCCCATGCTGGCCGGCGGTCTCTCCAGCCTGTTTGACATGGAGAGCCTCATCGGCCTGATGCTGGTGGCCAACATCGCCTTCTTCATCAGCTTGCCCCTGATGCTGCTGGTGCTGCGCCAGCTCAAGCTGGGGGACGACACCGCCCGCTTCGGGGTCTGGCTGCTGGCCTTCTCCCCCTTCTCCGCCTATTTCGTCTCCGGCTATACCGAGCCCATGTTCATGGCCTTGATGCTGGGAATGTTCCTGTTCGCCTACCGCGAACAGTGGCTCATGGTCGCCTTCCTCGGCATCTTCATCTCCGCCACCCGCAACCTGGGGGTGATGATGGTGTTCCCGGTGCTGATCCTGGCCCTGCAAGCCTACGGCTGGCGCGAGTTCTTCCGCTTCACCGAGCGGGCCTTCAAGGTGGTGTTCACCCTCTGGCTCATTCCCCTCGGCCTCTTCTCCTACATGGTCTATCTCTATCACCTCACCGGGGATGCCCTGGCCTTCAAGCATATCCAGGTGGCCTGGGGCCGCTATATGGACAGCCCCCTGGACTGGTGGCTGAGCGGCTTCGAGCTGGGGGGGCGCAAGGCCTATCTCTCCATCATGGTGATCTTCGGCTGGTGCCTGAATGGCTACCTGTTCAGCCAGAAACGCTGGGCCGAAGCGACCCTGATGTTCATCTGCTGCACCATCCCCCTGATGACCGGCCTCAACGCCATGCCCCGCTACATGTTCGGCCTCTACCCGACCCTGCTGGCCATCGTGCTGCTGGCCCATCGCTGGCCTGCCATCCGCCCTGCGGTGCTCTGCATCAGCGGCATGGTTGCCTCCTTCATCGCGGTGGCCTTCGTCAACTTCAAGTTCTTCACCGTGTGACGCCACCCCGAATGCCTACAAGCCGGTCAATTGACCGGCTTTTTTCATGGCCGCGACACCCGGTTCACACTTTTCCATTCTTGAAAACGTAACCATTTGAACTGACGTCACAAATCGGTATTTTACCGGTCCAAGCCTGCCCCAGCGCGCCCTAGAATGAGTGCCTCAACGGACCCTGCTCCTCACACTCTGCTCAAGGAATGGCTTATGCGTCTCTCTTCGCGCCCCGCTCTTCGCCCATCACCCCTGTGGCTGGCCGTGCTCGCCACACCGCTGTTCATCGGTCAGGCGATGGCCGCCCCCGAGGTCTATCTCCATGTGGATGGCAAACCGGTGGCCGAGGCGCTGACGCTGGACAAGGGCACCGTCACCCTGACCCACAGACTGGACAAGGGGAGCCACCAGATCCGCATCAGCGATGCGGGCAACAGCTGCGGCACCAGCTTCGGGCCAACCGAGGCCAAGCCCCTTCCCTTCGGCACCGCCCAGCCCATGGACAAGTGCAGCAAGGGGACAGACTTCAATCTGAGGGTGATGCTGGCGGGGGACTACGAGTTCACCTTCAACCCCGATACCCCCAGCCTCAAGGTGTTGCGGGCAACCAAAAAGAGCGAGTTCAAACGCCAGCCCCCGGAAGAGCCCTGCATCAGCTGGGATGGCGGCCCGGTCACGACATCACTCAAGGGCGTCTGGCCCGACGGCACCCGGTTGCGGGATGCCTACTCGGGACAGGAGGCCGTGGTCAATGGCGGCAAGATCACCCTGACACCGAGCAAGGAGAGCGGCGGCCTGCTGCTGCTCGAGCCGGTCAAGGCCGCCAAGCCTGCTCCCTTCAGCTGGGATCAGGCGAGCGTCTATTTTCTGCTGACCGACCGCTTCCACAACGGCGATCCCGCCAATGATCACAGCTTCGGTCGTCAGAAGGATGGTCAGGACGAAGTGGCCACCTGGCATGGCGGCGACTTCAAAGGGCTGACCGAGAAGCTCGACTACATCAAGCAACTCGGCATCAACGCCATCTGGATCACCCCCATGGTGGAGCAGGTCCACGGCTTCATCGGCGGTGGCGAACAGGGGAACTTCCCCTTCTACGCCTATCACGGCTACTGGGCGCTCGACTTCACCAAGATAGATCCCAACTACGGCGACGAAGAGAGCCTGAAAACCCTGGTGGACGAGGCCCACAAGCGCGGCATGCGGATCATCCTCGACGTGGTGATGAACCACGCAGGCTACGCCACCCTCGCCGACTTGCAGGATCTGGGGCTCACCGATCTCACCCAGAACACTGGCAAGCTGCCGAGTCGCTGGAACGAATGGCGCCCGAGCGGCGGCCTCAACTGGCATGGCTACAACCAGTTCATCGACTACCAGTCATCCCACTGGGACAAGTGGTGGGGCCCTGACTGGGTGCGGGCCGGCCTGCCCGGCTACCCGCAACCCGGCACCGACGACGTCACCGGCTCGGTGGCGGGACTGCCGGACTTCCTGACCGAATCCACCAGATCGGTGGGGCTACCACCGCTGCTCGCTGCCAAAAAAGACACCAGGGCCAAGGCCCTGCCCAACGCCACCGTGAGCGACTACCTCATTGCCTGGCACACCGACTGGGTGCGCCGCTTCGGCATCGACGGCTTCCGTGCCGACACCGTCAAACACCTGGAGCCCGCGGTCTGGGCCAGGCTCAAGCAGGCGGGCACCGACGCGCTCAAGGAGTGGAAGGCCGCCAACCCGGGCAAGGCCCTCGATGACCTTCCCTTCTACATGGTGGGCGAGGTGTGGGATCACGGGGTCGCCAAGGATTTCTGGTACCAGCACGGCTTCGATTCCCTGATCAACTTCGACTACCAGCGTGAATTCGCCCTGCCCCAGGCCCAGTGCATGGCGAGGGCAGAGCCCACCTATGCGAGTTACGCCAGCCGGATCAACCAGGATCCCGAGTTCAACGTGCTGAGCTACATCAGCTCCCACGACACCAAGCTCTTCTTCGGCGACTATCAGGACGTGGCGCTGCAACGGCGGGTGGCCAACAGCTTCATGCTGCTGCCGGGGGGCATCCAGATCTACTATGGCGACGAGTCCGGCCGGGGACTGGCCAAGGATGGCGGCGTGTTCGATCAGAGCGTGCGCTCGGACATGAACTGGCAGGAGCTGGCGAGTGGCGAGAAGGCAGAGCTGGTCAAGCACTGGCAACGGCTCGGCCAGTTCCGTGCCGCCCACCCTGCCATCGCGGCGGGCAGCCACAAGAAGATTTCCGATGTCCCCTACGGCTTCGTGCGGGAGAAAGGAGAAGACAAGGTGGTCGTGGTCTTCGCGGGTCGGCAGAAATAGCGACCTGGCCTGAATAAAAAGGGGGAGCCGATGGCTCCCCCTTTTTTGTCTTGCCGACGCCCGCATCAATCAGACTGGCGGGCCGCCTTTGGCCACTGCAACCTCGCTCTGAGCAGGGTTTCCTGCCACAGGGGCCAGGCCAGCAAGGCCTGCTGATAGACGCCAGCCTGACCGGGCAGCGAAATGCCATAGCTTGCCAGTCGATAGGCCATCACCGCATAGAAGGCATCCAGAATGCTCGCCTCGTCGAAATAGAAGGGCCCCCGCGCCTGGGACCAGAGGGTCTGCAACCGGGCCAGCTCGTCAATGACCTCCACCGGCGGTTCACTCTGGGTGGGCGCCCCCAGGAAGAAGGGCAGCAGGGTGCGGATCTGGCGAAAACCGGCGTGCAGCTCGGCGCACAGGCTGCGGGCCAGGGCCCGTTCGGCCTTGTCCACCGGATAAAGGTGACGCTCCGGGCAGCACTCGTGGAGATATTCGGCGATGGCCAGAGAGTCGTGAATACGCAGCTCACCGTCGTCGAGCCAGGGCACCAGGCCGGCGGGGGCCGTGCGCTTGAGCCGTTGCAGCTCCTTGGCATCTTCCAGATCGAAGACCTGCTCCTGCCACTTGAGCCCGCTCATGGCCAGCACCAGCGCCGTTCTCATTGCCCAGGTGGAGCCCGTGCCCACCGTCAAAACCAGGGATCCCATCGATTGCCTCCTGCATGGGTTGTTTACTGGCCATCCCGCCGGCCCCGTGGCACGACATCCGATGACCACCTCACATTTGCGTACTGGCGGGTTTGACCCACTTGGGTAGCAGTGCTAGTTTGATTTTTCAAAACAATCAGTTAGCAACAATGTGAGCTATGGACAGCCAATTTACCATCGTCATCGCAGATGACCACCCCCTGTTTCGGGGCGCCCTCTATCAAGCGGTGCACATGGCCATCGACGACGCCAGATTGCTGGAGGCTGACTCCATCGACAGCCTGAGCCACCTGCTCGATGAACATCCCGACGTCGACCTGCTGCTGCTGGATCTCAAGATGCCGGGGGCCAACGGCTTCGAGGGGTTGGCCTATCTGCGCGGACATCACCCGGATCTCCCCATCGTCGTGGTCTCGGCCTCCGAGGATCCCGCCATCATCCAGCAGGTGCTGCGCCTGGGCGCGCTCGGCTTCATTCCCAAGTCCGTCCCCATGAAAGAGCTGGTCAGCGCCCTCAATACGGTGATCGGGGGGGACAACTGGGTGCCCGAGGGGATCTCCCTCCATCCCGAGCCCAGCGAAGGGCCCGATTTCGCCACCAAGCTGGCCAGCCTCACCCCCCAGCAATACAAGGTGCTCATCATGTTGCGGGATGGCAGCCTCAACAAACAGATCGCATGGGAGCTCAACGTCTCCGAGGCGACCATCAAGGCCCATATCACCGCGATTTTCCGCAAACTAGGGGTCAAGAACCGCACCCAGGCAGTCATCGCCCTCCAGCAGATGGATATCAAGGACAGTTGAGCCCCTTGCCATCATCAGAGCCCATATCACTCCGCCTTCCGCAAACTTGGGGTCAAAAACCCCACCCAGGCGGTCATCGCCCTCCAGCAGATGGATATCAAGGACAGTTGAGCCCCTTGCCACCATCAGAGCCCATATCACTCCGCCTTCCGCAAACTCGGGGTCAAGAACCGCACCCAGGCGGTCATCGCCCTGCAGCAAATGGGCATCAAGGACGACTGAGCTCGTCCCCGGCTGGCTCGTAACAAGCCAGCCACACCCGCCTCCCAGAAGACTCTCTGGCCCCCCGCGGCAGCCGGAAACGGCCTCCCTGCACCATTTGCGGCTCGACAATTAGCACGGTCGTACTTTATGCTGCCAGCCCAGAGAGAGGAGAGCCGGATGAGCAAGGGACGTCTGACCCGCGACACCATTTTGCAGACTGCATTCGAGCAGGCGAGCCAGCAGGGGCTGGAGAGCCTCACCATAGGCTCCCTCGCAACGGCCTGCGAGATGTCAAAAAGCGGTCTGTTCGCCCACTTCCAGTCCCGTGACAACCTGCAGATCGCCGTGCTCACCCATTCCGCCGAGGTATTTCGGGAGCGGGTGATCCAGCCGGTGCGCCAACAGGGGTACGCCACCCAGCAGGAGAAACTGCTCGCCCTGTTGCAGGCCTGGCTGGCCTGGAACCAGAGTTTTGCCGGCCGCTGCATGTTCCTCGATGCCTGGACCTCCGCCCAGGAGGGTGAGGTCCAGCAGGCGGCACGCGAGCTGGTCCGTTTCTGGCTCGACTACTTGGCACGCCAGGTAGTGCAGGGGCAGGCCAGAGGGGAGTGGCGCAGCGATCTCGACCCCTGGCGCGCCGTCTATCGCCTCTATGGCCTCTATCTCGGGGATCAGGTGTTCCATGCCCTGGCGCTCAGCGAGGATCCGGCCCGCCACTTCTGGCCCGAGGTGGAACAATTGCTGACCAGCTGGCGCTGACCCGACGGGCTCTTCCTTTTAAAAACTCGCAAAAAAGCACGACCGTTCGCACACAAAAAACACAGGATGACCATGAGCAGCAAGATCTACTTCAACACACGCCGCTTCAGCCCGAGCAAGTTGCTGCTGGGCCTCGGCACCCGCCTGCATCACGTGTTGGCGCCCACCCACGCCAAGCGCACCGCCAGCAAGCTGCTGCTCACCCCGCAGCGGGCGACCCGGGGCGTCGCAGCCCCGACTGGCCTGGTCGAGCAGGCCATCCACACCAGTGAAGGGACCCTGATGAGCTACCGGCTCGGGCAGGGGCCGGTCTGGCTGCTGATGCACGGCTGGTCAGGCAGTGCCAGCCAGTTCTATCCGCTGATGAGCCACATCGCCGCCCAGGGCTATACGGCCCTCGCCTACGATCACCCCGCCCACGGCCGGAGCGAAGGGAACAGGGGTCACCTGCCCCGCTTCGTGCGCGCTTTCGACGAGATCCTCGAGCGGGTCGGCCCCGTCCAAGGCGTCATCACCCACAGCATGGGGGGTGCTGTCCCCCTCAGCAGCCGTCACCCGGCAATCGATGCGCTGCCGCTGCTGCTCATCTCCCCGGTACTCGACTACGTGCCCCAGCTCTACGGCATGGTGGCGCGCTCCGGCTACTCCATCCGGCTGTTCGATGCGGTGGTCAAGGAGATAGAACACGAATACCAGCACCCGCTCAGCACGGTTGACCCCCTTGGCCGGCTCGCCCGGCGCAGCGGCGCCGCCCTCATCGTTCACGATGAGGAAGACCGCTTCGCCCCCCACCGGGACTCCCTGCGCGCGGCCCAGGATGGCAGAACCCGACTGGTGAGCACCCGGGGGCTCGGCCATGGCCGTATTCTGGCAAGCCCTCCAGCCTTCGCCGCCTTCGATCAACTGAGCCAGACGCCCTTGGCAAACTGAAAATGAAACGGGCCGCAAAAATTGAGCGTGCGGCCCATTTTTATCCGGTATACAACGTCTTATAGTTGAATTGCGCGGTGGCAACCCGCCCTGGCGATCACGATAAGGCGCACCCTCATGGCCAGACCCAATACTGCTCTTCTGCTGACTGGTGGTGGTGCCCGCGCCGCCTATCAGGTCGGCGTACTCAAGGCGGTGGCCGAACTCTACCCCCGCAACATCGGCATCCCCTTCCCCATTTTGTGCGGCACCTCGGCGGGGGCTCTCAACATCACGGCGCTGGCGTGCTACGCCTCCTGTTTCCATCTGGGGGTGCGCAAGCTGGAGTGGGTCTGGCGACGATTCGAGACCCACCACATCTTCGACTTCCACCCTTGCCAACTGCTGTGGCGCACCCTCTATCAGGGCTCGGCCGGCCTCATCACCCCCCAGAGCAACCGAGCCTTTCACCTGTTTGACAACGCCCCCCTGCGCCGTCTGCTGGATCAGCTCATCGACTATCACCGCATCGATGACAACATCCTCTACGGCAGCCTGGAGGCCATCGCCATCACGGCCTCCGACTACGATGACGGCCTCTCCACCACCTTCTTCCAGGGGCGGGCCGAACATCAGCCCTGGGAGCGCGCCAGACGACGTGGCCTGCGTACCCTGCTCACCTCGGATCATCTGCTGGCCTCATCGGCGCTGCCCTTTGTCTTTCCCGCCACCTCCATCGGCGATCGCGTCTACGGGGATGGCTCCATCCACCAGTTGAGCCCGCTCAGCCCCGCCATCCACCTGGGGGCGGAGCGGATCCTGCTGGTGACCCTGGACTCCCCTCACAGGGAAAACCCGACTCCCCGCCAGGGGCACCTGACCAGCTCCAACATCGCGAGCCATCTGCTCAACACCGTTTTCTCCGACACCCTCAATTCGGATCTGGAGCGGCTCGGGCGCATCAACCAGACCCTTTCCCTTATTCCGGCACGGGAGCGCAGTCGACTGAAACTGCGCCAGGTGGAGACCTGCGTGATCCGCCCCAGCCAGGATCTCGACCTCATCGCCCTCGAATACCTCCCACGGTTGCCGACCCAGCTGCGCCGTCTGCTGCGAGTGCTCGGGGTCAACGGCGAAGAGAGCAGCAGCCTGGCCAGCTTCCTGATGTTTGACCCCGGCTATTGCCAGCGGCTCATCAAGCTGGGATACCAGGACGCGCTGGATCACCGCCAGCGCATCGAGGCCTTCCTCGACCTGCCGGGCAGCGGGAGGCAGGAGCAGTTTCGCGAAGAGGCCTGAGGGGCCTTATCCCATGGCAAGGAGATCCTAGCGTCCCTCCAGCAGGCGCTGCTCGGCCTGTTCCATGGCCACGGCCGTGCCGAAGAGCACCAGGGTATCTCCCGCCGCCAGCACCAGCTCGCGCCTGGGATCCAGGCTGCGCTCCCCGCGATGAATCGCCTTGATGCGCACCTCTCCCAGGGCGAGATCCCGTACCCTGTGTCCCACCGCCCAGGCCTGGTCGTGCAGCAGTACGGGATGCAGCCGCTCGAGCTGTTGATCCGTCTCCAGATTGCCCGCACTCTTGCCGCCCCAGTAGAAACCGTGCAGAAAGCGATACTGGCTGCTGCGCTCGTGCTCCATGCGCCGGATCACCCGGCCGATGGGAATGTCGCAGTTGAGCAGCAGGTGGGAGACCAGCATCAGGGCTCCCTCCTGGGATTCGGGGATCACCTCGAAGGCGCCGGCCTGCTTGTAGTGTTCAAGGAAACTGTCATCCCGGGTACGCACCAGCACCTTGATCTCCCCCGCCAGCTCCCGGATCAGCGTCAGCATGGCATCGACCCGCTTTTGATCGTCGAAGGTGATGATCACCAGCCGCGCCCGCAACAGACCGGCCGCCAGCAGGATGTCGCGCCGGCTGGCATCGCCGAACGCCACCTGCTCCCCCGCCAGCTTGGCCTCACTCACCCGCTCGGGATCGAGATCCAGGGCCAGGAAAGGTATCTCTTCGAGCTTGAGAAAGCGGGCACAGGTTTGGCCGGTGCGTCCGAACCCGGCGATGATGACGTGCTGGTGTTTGCTCAGGCCCGACTGGGCCACCTCGGCGCGAGAGAGCAGGGCACTGTCGGTGAGGGAGTGGGCAAGCCCCAGCGCCCGCAACACCAGCCAGGGGGTGAGGGCGATGGAGATGACACCGATGCCGATGAGCAGAGAGACTAGCTGGTGATCCAGCAAGCCGTGATGACTCGCCAGCGCCAGCAGCACAAAACCGAACTCCCCGACCTGGCTCAACATGATGCCAGCGGCCATGGCGTCGCGCTTGCGCTCCCCCATCAGGCGGCCCGCCAGCAATATCAGCAGCGACTTGCACAGGATGAGCCCCGTCACACAGGCCAGCACCTGCCACCAGGCGCCCGCCACCAGCGCCCAGTCCATGGTCATGCCGATGGTAATGAAGAAGAGCCCCATCAACACGTCGCGAAACGGCTTGATGTCCACTTCGAGCTGATGACGATAGTGGGACTCCCCCAGCATCATGCCCGCCAGAAAGGCACCGAGCGCCATGGAGAGCCCCATCCACTGGGTCAGGGAGGCCGCCAGCAATGCAACCAGCAGGGCACTCAGTACGAAGAGTTCGTCTGAACGTGCGCGCGCCACCTCGAAAAACAGCATGGGCAGCAGCCACTTCCCCACCGCCAGCAGCACGGAGAGCGCAAACAACCCCTTGAGGGAGGCCCAGGCGACCTCCGCCAGCAGGGCGCTGCCCTGCACCTCGGGCTGGGCCAGGATGGGGATCATCACCAGCAGGGGCACCACGGCAAGATCCTGGAACAGCAGCACGCTCACCCCGAGCTGGGCTCGCCGGGTATGGAGCTGCTTGAGCTCTCCGAGCTGCTTGATCACCACGGCGGTGGAGGAGAGCGCCAGGGTGCCTGACACCACCAGCGCCTGGGCCAGGCTCAGCCCCCACCACCAGCCGAGCCCGAAAAACAGCAGTGAGGTGAGCAGCACCTGCAGGCTGCCGACCCCCAACACCAGCTTGCGCATGGCGAGCAGACGCGGCAGCGAGAATTCGAGACCCAGGGAGAACATCAGGAACACGATGCCAAGCTCTCCTATGGTCTGCATCATGGCCTGACCCGTGACGATGGCCACGCCATGGGGGCCGAGCAGCATGCCGGCAAGCAGATAGGCAAGGATCACCGGCTGGCCGAGGCGCCGGAAAATGGCCACCAGCACAACGGCGAAGATCAGCAGGATCAACACATCGGCGTACACCCATCCCTCTCCTTCATCTGCCCGGCGCCCTCTTCCCTGACACAGCAAGCACAGCGCCCGCTCCCCATATGGCACGCCACTCGCTCAGCGGCAGGGATTTCCCCTTCCGTTTCATCCCGTTAAGCCTAGCCAGCCCCCTTGTTTTTCATCGGACATATTTTAGGCACAGGGCTTGCAAGAGCCTGCGCAATGAATGGAGAGGTGTAAGGGCTGTAACGTGGAAAACACATCGTCATTGAACGGCTTCGGACATGGCATAGAGCAGTGGGTACAGCAGATGGAGCGGCTTGCGCCCTTGACCGGGCAGGACCGCTATCAGCAGATAGAGCAGTTGCTGGGGCAACGGGATCTTGACGCCCTGCTGGCAATCTTTGCCGAGCGGGTGGCAAACATTGTCCGGATCCACTCGCTCCAGTTCGACTGTGGCCAGCCCCATCCCCTCATCTCGCACCCGCCCCAGGCCAGGCTGACCCTGCATGCCTATCGCTTCGAGCTGCGGGGACGACACGAGCAGTTGCTCGGCCAGTTGCACTACGAGCTGGAGCACCCCCTGAGCGACGGCCAGAGGCGGTTGCTTGAGCAATATCATCAGCTGTTCAGTCTCACCCTGCCCCTCTATCTGCGGCTGGATCGGCTGGAACAGCAGGTGCGGCTCGACCACCTGACCGGGCTTGGCAATCGCGCCTACTTCGATGAGGCCATCGGCCGGGCGGTAGAGCAACACAGCCGGGAACCCCACGGCCTGGTGTTGGTGCTGCTGGATCTCGACAGATTCAAGCAGGTCAATGACACCTGGGGCCACCCGGTGGGCGACCTGGTGCTAAGCCGCTTCGCCCAGTTGCTGCAGGGGTGCATTCGCGGGACGGATCAGGCGTTTCGCCTCGGCGGTGACGAGTTTGCCCTGCTGCTGCAACCCGCGGACCCCGAGGCCTGGCGCCCGGTCTGGCTGCGGTTGCAACATGTGCTCCACAGCCACAAGGAGCTCAGCGCCTTCTCTGTGGGGTGCAGCCTGGGAGCCGCCAGCTGGCAGTCGGGCATGGATGTGCAGCGCCTCTACGAGACGGCCGATACTCATCTTTACGCCCGCAAGAAAGCCGGGGGCTCCGGCCTGCCCGAATAGGGCATCACCCTTCACCTCCCGGCCCCCTGTCACTCTGCGATGTCAATCCGCATCCGGGGTGACGGGGGGCCGCCACTCCCACGCCACCCCCTCTTCTGGCGCCAGAAATCCGTCGCAGACAAAGAGCCCGGCCACCAGTGCCACCTGTTCACCATAGTAGAGGATGGGAATGCGCCCCCGCTGCCAGGAGGGCACCCCGTACTCTTGCAGCAGCTTCTTGAGCCGCCGGCTGCCCACCCGCCCCACCGGTTTCAGCATGACGCCAGGGGCGACCTGAAAACGCACCGAGAGCGGCTCGTCCCCCCTCGGTGTCCGCAACCCTTCGCCATCCGTTCTCCAGAGCCTGAACTGCCCGAGCCCGTCCGGCAGGGTGAGCGTCTCTTCCATCCGGATGGGCAGCACCTCCTCGCGGGGGGCGAGATCCGGCGCCACCAGGTACAGGCGCCCCTGATAGCGGCGGCACGCCAACCCTTGCAGGCTCAGCCTGGGGTTGGCGTCATCGCGCGCCAGCGCCACCTCCTGCCACAGCAGGCCCAGCAGCTCGCGGGAGGGCATCTCTCCCCCCTGGCGGCGGATCCAGTGGCGCAGCAGGTTGTTGCGCCGCACGGGGGAGAGGGAGAGGAGTCCGTCAATGCGCAGCCCTTCTCCCTCACCCACCGCCTGCCAGTCCGCCTCGGCCAGCTCGCTGATGAGCGCCTCCTGCTCGGCGCACAGGGCCATGGTGCGCGCCGTCGTCCGGGCCATGGCGGGCCAGCGGTCCTTGAGCAGGGGGATGATCTGCTGGCGCAGGAAGTTGCGGTCATAGCTTGGGTCCTCGTTGCTCTCATCCTCAACCCAGCCATAAGGAAGTGACTGCGCGGCTTCCGCCAGCTCGGCCCGGCTCATGTCGAGCAAGGGGCGCAACAGATGGCCTGCGGCAAAAGGCTGGCTCGCCACCATGCCCGCCAGTCCGCGCAGACCGGCACCCCGCTTGAGCGCCAGCAGCAGGGTCTCCAGCTGATCATCCTGATGGTGAGCGGTGAGCAGCCACTCCCCTTCCCCCAGGTGGGCGGCGAGTCGCTCATAACGCGCCGCCCGCGCCTGGGCCTCCAGGCTCTCCCCGTTGCCCCGACAGAGCTGCACCCGCTCCACGATGAGGGGCACCGCCAGTTGCTGGCACACCCCTTCGCAGTGAGTCACCCAGTCGTCGGCATGTGGGCTCAGGCCGTGATGAACGTGCAGGGCATTCAGGGCGAGGCGGTGGGCGCGGGCAAAACGGGCCGCCAGCACCAGCAAGACGGTGGAATCGAGCCCGCCGCTGAAAGCCACCAGCAGACCGCGGGAACCTTCCGGCGCGGGCAGGGTCTGACAAAAACGAGAATAAATACGAGAAATCATAGGCTTCCCCAATACGACCAGGCCGATCTTAGCAGAGTCGGGCTTATCAAGCGCTAACCCGGCTGCTAGAGTGAATCGCTCCCTGCGTGGGCAAGGAAGCCATATAACCCGAATTGGAATAAAACCATAATGAACAACAAGAAACACATCCTGGCCACCCTCGTCGGGCTGGCCCTGCTGGCCGGTTGCAGTCAGGCACCGAGCCAACCGGACAAACACTCCGGCCTTGCGCTGGCCAACATGGACACCAGCGTCAAGCCTGGTGACGACTTCTTCCGCTACGTGAACGGCCACTGGCTCGCCACGGCCAAGATCCCCGATGACAGGCCCGCCGACGGCGCCTTCTACCTGCTGCGGGACAAATCCCTGGCGGACGTGCGGGTGCTGGTGGAGGGGCTGGATGGCAAAGCCGCCGCCGGCACCCCTGCCCAGCAGATCCACGACCTCTACCAGAGCTATCTGGATCAGGCCGCCCGCAACGCCAAGGGCACCACGCCCCTGCTGCCGATGCTGAGCGAGATAGAGCAGATCAGCACGCCGCAGGATCTCGCCCGGGCCTTCGCCCAGAGCGCCCGCACCGGTGGCGGCTCCCCCTTCGGTTTCTGGATTGACGCCGACGCCAAGGCCCCTGACAGCTATGCCGTCTACCTCTACCAGGCCGGCCTCGGCCTGCCGGATCGGGACTACTACCTCAAGCGCGACCCCAACAGCCAGGCGCTGCTGCACAAGTACGAGCAACACATCGCCGCCATGCTGGCCCGCTTCGGTGAGACGGATGCCCAGGCCAAGGCGAAACGCATCCTGGCCCTCGAGACCAGGCTCGCCCAGATCCAGTGGGACAACGTGGCCCTGCGAGACAGAGAGAAGAACTACAACAAGGGACCGGTGAGCGAGCTGGGGCGCCTCGCCCCCGCCATCGACTGGGACACCTACCTGGCCCAGGCCGGTCTTGCGGGGCAACAGAGCCTGGTCATCGGCCAGCCCACCTACCTATCGGCCCTGAACGAGGTGATGCAGCAGACCCCGGTCGCTGACTGGCAGGCCTACCTCAAGTGGCAGCTCATCACCGATTACGCCCCCTACCTCGACAGCCAGACCGATGCCCAGAATTTTGCCTTCTTCGGCACCGCCCTGAGCGGCACGCCCAAGCAGCGCGCCCCCTGGGAGCGGGCCCTCGGGGTGCTGGACAACAACCTGGGGGAGGCGGTGGGCAAGCTCTATGTCGAGCGCTACTTCCCGCCAGCGGCCAAGGCCCGTATGGAGCAGCTGGTGGAGAACCTGCGCACCGCCTACGGCCAGAGCATCCAGGAGCTGGACTGGATGTCCCCGGCCACCAAGACCCAGGCCCTCGAGAAGCTCGCCAAGTTCAGACCCAAGATCGGCTACCCGGACAAGTGGAAGGACTACAGCGCCATCACCATTCGCCCCGACGATCTGGTGGGCAACCTGCAGCGGGCCCGCGCCTTCGAATACGCCGACAGCCTGGCTCGCCTCGGCAAGCCGGTCGATCGGGACGAGTGGCACATGTCGCCCCAGACGGTGAACGCCTACTACAACCCGAGCAACAACGAGATCGTCTTCCCGGCCGCCATTTTGCAGCCCCCCTTCTTCGACATGACGGCGGACGATGCGGTCAACTACGGCGCCATCGGCGGGGTGATCGGCCACGAGATGGGCCACGGTTTTGATGATCAGGGGGCCAAATCCGACGGTGACGGCGTGATGCGCGACTGGTGGACGCCGGCGGATCTCAAGGAGTTTCGCTTCCGCACCAGCCGGCTGGTGGCCCAGTACAACCGCTTCGAGCCCATCAAGGGCCAGTACGTCAACGGCCAGTTTACCCTGGGGGAGAACATCGGCGATCTCGGCGGCCTCACCATCGCCCACAAGGCCTACCTGCTCTCCCTAGATGGCAAGGAGGCCCCGGTGCTGGACGGTTTTACCGGCGAGCAGCGCTTCTTCCTCGGCTGGGCCCAGGTGTGGAAGGGCATGTATCGCCCCGAGCTGATGCAGATGCTGCTCGCCTCGGATCCCCACTCGCCGCCGGAATACCGGGTCAACGGCGTGGTACCGAACATCCCCGCCTTCTATGAGGCGTTCAAGATCCAGCCCGGCGACAAGCTCTATCTGGACCCGGCCAAACGGGTCAAGATATGGTGATGACAACCCGGGCAGGGGGCGGCCGACCAGCGGCCCCCTGCCCGCTTCCGACGTGGCAGGGAAGCGTCCCCTGCCCGTCACAGACACACAAGCAGCAACAAGGGTCCTCTCCATGAAAGCCTTATTCCTTACTCTCGGCCTGCTCACCCTGCCCCTCGCCAGCCAGGCGGCGGACGGCTTCTTCAAGCAGATGACGCTCCCCTCCGGCCAGGTGGTGACCGTCAGCGAAGGGCGCGGCGAGCCCGCCTCCACCGGCAGCTACGACGTGCGCCTCTACTCCGGTGCCAACCCGCAGTTTCCGCTGGATCAGTTCATCGACGGCAAGGTGCTGCCGCGCGATGGCAGTATCAAGGAGATCAAGCTGCTGGATCTCAACGGCGACAAGCAGCCTGAAGTCATCGTCGTGGTGGAGAGCGCCGGCAGCGGCAGCTACCTGAGCGCCGACGCCCTCACTATCAATCCCCAGGAGGGGCTGGAGAGCTTCAACCACGTGGAGGGGCTGGCCCCCAGTGACGATGTGATTGAGGCCCTCAAGACCCCCCGCGACTGACCCCCCACGCCCCGTATCACGGGGCGTTTTTTTACCCCGCGCCTCCCGATGCGGTGCCCACGGCCCCCCACAGGGCGGATGGACGACTGTTTTTTTCTGTGCCTATAATCGCCGCACCGTGCCATAACGAAACACAAGGAGGTAAAAAATGGTTATCCAAGCGTGTCCGATGTTCTCGGCTCGCCTGTTCGGCACATTCAAGTGCTCTTGCCTGCATACCATCGCGCTGCGATAGCGGGTTCGAGCAAAGCCGACTCCCTTCCATACCGAGACCTTTCTCGACTCTGCCGTTGTCGCCAGCGCTCCTGATGACAGGGATTTCCCATCCCGCGATTTAAGAGAGCAAGAGCATGACAACCCTGATGAGTACCCATTCCCTGCAGATGAGTGCGGGGCACCTTCCCTTATTTGATCACCTCGAACTCGGCATTCGCGCAGGCGACCGACTCGGCCTGATTGGCGCCAACGGCTGCGGCAAGAGCACATTGCTCGCGCTGCTGGCGGGCGAGCGCACGCCCCAGGCCGGCCGGGTCGTGCAGGCCGCCGCCTGCCGCTGCGAGTTCGTGGCCCAGCAACTGCCCGCCGGGCTTTCCACCCTCAGCACCCGCGCCGTGCTGCTGGATGCCCTGGGCAACGACCCCGCTGCCGAATGGCAGGTGGACAAGCTGCTGGCCGAACTGCAGCTGGAGGCCCAGGCCACGTTTCCGGTCAGTGCACTGAGCGGTGGCCAGCACAGCCGGCTGCAGATAGGCCGCGCCCTGCTGCGCCAACCCAACCTGCTGCTGCTCGATGAGCCCAGCAACCACCTGGACTTGCCCGCCCTGCTCTGGCTCGAGCAGTTTCTGCTGGGCTGGCGCGGCGCCTTCGTGCTGGTCTCCCACGACGCTCGCCTGCTGGACCGCGTCACGGATCAGACCCTGATCCTGCGAGACGGCCAGTTGCACCGCTTCGCCCTGCCCTGCAGCCAGGCCAGGGCGGCGCTGGCTGCCGAGGATGAGCAGGCCCGCCTGCGCCGGGCGGACGAGCAAAAGGAGATAGACCGCCTGAGCGCCAGCAGCAAGCGCCTCGCCATCTGGGGGCGGGAGCATGACAACGAGAAGCTGGTGCGCCAGGCCAAGTCCATGGAAAAACGCATCGCCCGCCTGCAGGAGGAGCAGAGCCAGGTGGCGGCGCTGGCCCCCTGGCGGCTCGAGCTGCGCGGAGTGAGCCTGCCCGCCGACACCCTGCTGCGACTGGAGGCCCTCGACGTATCGCCGGCACCGGCACTGCCGCCGCTGCTGCGTGCCGAGGGACTCTGGCTGCGGGCAGGGGACAGGGTCGCCCTGCTCGGTGCCAACGGCACCGGCAAGTCCTCCCTGCTGCGCCAGTGCTGGCGCGAACTGACTGACCTGAGTCCGCAGGCGGGCTGGTACTGCCACCCCGGCGCGAGCATCGCCTATTACGATCAGTCCCTGCAGCAGCTGGCTGACGACGCCACCCTGAGCGACGCGCTGTACCCCCTGGCCCCTCTGCCTGAGGTGACGCGGCGACAGGCGCTGATCCGGGCGGGCTTCCCCTATGCCCGCCACGGCCAGCAGGTGCACACCCTGAGCGGGGGCGAGCGGGCACGGCTGCTGTTTCTCGCCCTGTCCCTCGGCAGCCACCACATGCTCTGGCTCGACGAACCCACCAACCACCTGGATCTGGCGGGCAAGGAGGAGCTGGCCGAGGCGATTGCCGCCTTCCCGGGGGGCGTGCTGCTGGTCTCCCACGACCGGGAGCTGATCGAGCGCAGTTGCAACCGCTTCTGGCTGATACAGGACGGGCGCATCCAGGAGGCTCACAGTGCCGAGCGGGCCTATGCCGAGCTACTGGGCGATGCCCCCTTGCCGCAGGCGGGCAGCCCGGCTCAATCAGGTGACCCGCAGACCGCGGCCGCCACGGGGGATGACGAAGAGGCGCTGCTGGCGCGCTGGTATGAGCTCGATGCCCTGCTCGCCGCCGATCTGGCCCGCAAGCCCAGGCACCAGACCCCGCGCCTGCAGCAGCAGTGGCGTGACGAGCTGGCGCGCCTGGCCGAGCGCCTCGGCTTTGCCTGACGCCAGCCCGGATCATCCATCTCTTGTTACGCAACACACGCGGCCAGCCACGGCTGGCCGCAAGGAGTCATCATGACATCAGCACCACCCCACATCAGGCTGGATCCCGTCACCGACACCGACCTGCCTCACATCTATCGCGGCCTCTCCGATCCCCGGGTCGTCGCCTACTACGGCGTCAGCTACGACAGCCTGGCGGCATGCCGGGCACAGATGGATTGGTATGCCGAGCTGACCCGCACCGGCCGTGGCGCCTGGCACCTCATTCGCGACCGGCACACGGGCGAACCGCTGGGGGCCATCGGCTACAACGATGCCGACCCGACTCACCGGTGTGCCGAGCTGGGCTACTGGCTCTATCCCGAACACTGGGGCAAGGGGGTGATGAGCGCGGCGCTGCAACTCTGGCTGCCGCTCACTTACCGCACCACCGACCTGCACCGGCTGCTGGCAGTGGTGGAGGAGCCCAACCGCCCCTCCGCCCGCCTGCTGGAGAGGGCCGGTTTTCACTACGAGGGCACGGCGCGGGAGTGCGAGCGCAAGGGGGATGGCTTCATCTCCCTGCGCCACTACGCCATCTTGCGCAGCGACCTGCCCGCCAGCCTGTGACCAGCAACAAAAAGCCCCGCACTGCGGGGCTTTTTTCGGGAGTTACTTGATGGCGCAGACACCCTCATCGGACGCCGAGCGGCGGCGTCTGCGCCGCCACAGGGAGAAGCCGCCATACCCCAGACTGAGCACGACGGCATAGAGCACCTGGGTGGCGAGGGCCAGCAGCACCAGGGTGCAGAGCAGCACGCTGAGGCCCGCCAACCCCTTGCCGGTCCCCGACAGCAAGCGCCAGCCGGCCGCCATGCAGAGCAGATAGACCAGCACGAAGTTGCCGTTGGCGTAGCGGATCAGCGCATCGAGGGGCAGACGCAGCCAGAGGATCAGGGTGATGGAGACGAAACAGATGGCGAGCACCCAGGCAAGGGCATGCAGGGGAGCGCCCCGGGCCGAGAGGCGAGAGAGGGAGACCGGCAGTTTACCCTCCCGCGCCATGCTCCAGATAAGGCGCGCAAAACCTTGCAGGTAGATGTTGATGCTGGCGAAGCAGGAGAGATAGCCCAGCACCGCCACCAGCCACTTGGCGGTGGGGCCGAACAGCAGGGAGAGCAGGGCCGGAATGGCGGTGGCATTGGTCGCCTCGTCCCCGTAGAGGTCATATTTGAGCACCACCAGGGAGTGCACCCAGTAAATGAGCCCCGCCAGCAGCACGCCCCCCAACAGGGCAAGGGGGTAGTCCCGCTCTGGCCGCTTGAACTCCTCCCCCATGTGGGCGAAGGCCTCGAGCCCCACGAAACACCAGAACATCACCGCCAGCGCCGATCCCATGGCGGGCCACTCGCTCGCCGTTGGCAGAGGCTGGGCGGCATCGCGCCAGCTGAGATCCCCCTTGAACCAGATGAGCAGGGTGAGCCCCAGAATGGCCAGGGCGATCAGCAGTTGCAGGTTGCCGGAGGAGCGCGCTCCCCGCAGCCCCAGCAGAAAGACCCCGAGCAGGGTGAGCAGCTGGATACCCCAGAGGGTCCACTCCCCCATGTCGAACAGGGCGTGCCAGAAACCGGCGGCGATGGTGAGGGCGGCAGGCAGGCCCACCGGCAGCACCGCCAGAAACAGGAAAGCGGAGAAGCGCTCGGCGCCGTTGCCAAAGGCCAGGCCAATCAGATGGGGGGCGCCACCCGCGTGGGGATAACGCCGCCCAAGGCGGGCGAAGGTAAAGGCGATGGGCAGCACCAGGGCAATCAGCAGCAGCCAGGCCCACAGCGACGCCCCTCCCGCCAGCGAGGCGGCGGTGGCCGGTACCACGAAGATCCCGGTACCGAGCAGGGAGGTGGCGAGCAGCCCCATCCCCTGCCAGAGCCCGAGATCCTTTTTCAACCCAGACATATCCTGTTGTCCCGTCTAGAAAAACATCCCGCCATGTTAGGCCGCCACCACCGCTTTGTTAAGCATTTGTGCCCATAAAAAAACCGCCCCGGGGGGCGGCTTTCTCACAGGGATGAACGCTGTCATCAGGCAATCAGCTTGTAGATGATGCCGGACATGGCGATGAGGCCGATGAGGGTGACGAAGCCGTTGCTGAGGTTGCCGGCATATTTGCGCATGGCCGGTACCTTGGCGATGGCGTACATCGGCATCAGGAAGAGCAGCATGGCGATGATGGGGCCGCCCAGATCTTCAATCATGCCGAGGATGCTCGGGTTGATGGTGGCCACGGCCCAGGTGGTCAGGATCATGAAGACCGCGGTCACCTTGTTCAGTTGCTTGACGTCGACGTTCTTGCCCTTCTCGCGCAGGGACTTGGCCATCAGGCCGTTCATGCCCTCTTGCGCACCCAGGTAGTGACCCAGGAAGGACTTGCTGATGGCAACCATGGCGATGAGCGGTGCCACGGTGGCGATCACCGGGTTGTCGAAGTGGTTGGCCAAGTAGGAGAGGATGGAGATGTTCTGCTCCTTGGCCGCCGCCAGGTCAGCCGGGGAGAGGCTCAGCACGCAGCTGAACACGAAGAACATCACCGTCATCACCATCATGACGTGGGCGCCCAGCAGGATGTTGCTGCACTTCTTCTCGGCGTTGGCGCCGTAGCGGCCTTTGTTGTCCACCGCGAAGGAGGAGATGATCGGGGAGTGGTTGAAGGAGAACACCATCACCGGGATGGCCAGCCACAGGGTCTTGATGAAGTCGCCGTTGAAGGCCTCACCCAGCGCCGGGGCTTCGGTGATGATGGCACCGTTCCAGTGCGGGATCAGGTAGAGCGCCAGGCCCATCAGAGTGACCACGAACGGGAAGACCAGCACGCTCATCGCCTTGACGATGACCTGGCCGCCCAGGCGAACGATCGCCATCAGACCCAGGATCAGCACCAGGGAGAGGATGGCACGGGGAGGTGCCGTCATGCCCAGCTGGTGCACCATCAGGCTCTCGACGGTGTTGGTAATGGCCACGGAGTACATCAGCAGGATGGGGTAGATGGCGAAGAAGTAGAGCAGGGTGATGAACTTGCCTGCGGTCTTGCCGAAGTGCTCTTCCACCACCTCGGTGATGTCGCCGTCACGGGTGGAGCCGGACAGCACGAAGCGGGTCAATCCACGGTGGGCGAAGAAGGTCAGCGGCAGGGCCAGGATCAGCATGGCGACCAGCGGCCACAGGCCACCGACACCGGCATTGATCGGCAGGAAGAGGACACCGGCGCCGATGGCGGTACCGTACAGACCCAGCATCCAGACCACGTCGGCCTTGTTGATGCCACGGGAGGAGGCTTTGCTCAAGCTGCCTTCAACTGCAATGTTCATGTCAGACATAGGGGTGTTCCTGTCATCAAGGAAAGTGGGATCTTAACTTGTCAGTGGGCCTGGGCCCGGTTCCTTTCCCTGGAACTCCAGCTATTCGTCCTGTTTGTTCCTCCGCCCCGGCCATCCGGCCGCCACTCCCTGTGGCAACCTGATTGCAACAAACACGGGCGGGGAGTCGTAATACAGAGGGGATCGTGCTCGCTCGTTAACAACGGGATAACGCTCACCTCATCCGATGAGATGACTCTAGTTAAAAGGCCCTATTAATCACAGCGTTTTTTTGAATTAATCAACCAAAGTTTGATTGGAATCGCCTTTCCGTCGCTTCAGATCACACTTGAATCGCCATATTGCGATTTTTTTTTAACATATAAACTTTTTGGTGTGATCCACCTCACCCTTGAAACGCGCAACAATTTCGTCACAACCCCCTCGTTGCCCCCGATTGTCTCCCGTCGCCCCATGGCGTACCCTTTGTGTCCGCCCCTTTTCTGCGTACCGACCATGACCCTCTCCCGCACCGATCTCGCCGAGCTGGCCGTGTTTGCCGCCGTCGCCCGTCACCGCAGTTTCAGCAAGGCCGCCCTCGAGCTCGGGGTCTCCGCCTCGGCCCTGAGTCATGCCCTCAAAGGGCTGGAGAGTCGCCTGGCCGTCAGGCTGCTCAATCGCAGCACCCGGGCCGTGGTGCCGACCGAAGCGGGCGAACGGCTGCTGGCCCAGGTGCTGCCAACCCTGGGGCAGCTGGAGGCGGCGCTGGCGGAGCTGACGCGCCACGCGGGCGAACCCGTGGGCAGGCTCAGGCTCTGTGCCCCCCGAGCCGCCATCCAGGAGGTGCTGGCCCCGGTACTCATCGACTATCTGGTGCGCTACCCGCGCATGCAGGTGGAGGTGGAGGAGCTGGAGCTGATGCCCCGCCTCATCGAGGATGGCTACGACGCCGCCCTCTTCTACGGCGACCTGCTGCCCCAGGAGATGATCTCGGTTCCCCTGGGCCCGCAGCAGCGCTATCTGGTGGTGGGCTCCCCCGACTATCTGGCACGGCGTGGCACCCCTCGCCACCCCTCGGATCTGCGCCAGCACGACTGCATCGGCTACCGGCTCACTCCCCATCACCACTATCGCTGGGCCTTTGCCGCCGAGGGGGAACTGCTGGAGATCGAAGTGACGGGCCCGCTCACCACCAGCACGCCCGCGCTCTACCTGGGGGCGGCCGAGGCGGGGCTCGGGCTCGCCTACTGCCATGAAGGGGAGGTGTTCGACGCCCTGGCATCGGGGCGGCTGGTGAGCGTACTGGATGACTGGAGCCCCAGCTTTGCCGGGTTCAACCTCTTCTATCCGGGCCGGCACCAGCTGGGGCAAGGGCTGCGAGCCCTGATCGACATGCTGAAGGAGTATCACAAGATCCGTTGATTGATGAGATGTATTCAGCAATCCATCAAATGAAAGCCTGATTATAAATTAAACCATAAGAAACTAGACTGTCTGCTCGATTCCGGCCCTTTTCCCGAGTACAGATATGTCCGCCTACTTCCGTCTGCGTCAACGGGCCATGGCCCGCCGTTTCTGGGGCTATGCCCTCCCCTCCGTCATGGCCATGCTGGTCTCCGGCGCCTACTACCTGGTGGATGGCATCTTCGTCGGCCACTACGTGGGGGCCGCCGGCCTTGCCGGCATCAACCTGGTCTATCCGGTCATCATGGTGCTCATCGGCCTCGCTGCCATGATCGCCATGGGGGCCGCCACCGCCATCTCCTTCCACCAGGGCGCCAGGAACCTCGCTCTGGCCCGCCAGGCTCTGGTCAGCGCCCTCTGGCTGCTGCTGATCCTGGGCACGGTAGCGCCGCTGCTGCTGCACCACTGGCACACCGATATCCTGCAGGCCCTGGGAATGGCCCCCGGCACCGACACCTGGCAGCAGGCCAGCGACTACCTCACCTGGATTGGCAGTGGCACCCTGCTGCTCGCCAGCAACCTGGCGGTGCCCTACCTGCTTCGCAACGACGGCCGCCCTCGCCTCGCCATGGTACTGGTGAGCGGCGGCGCCCTCCTCAACATCCTGCTCAACTACATCATGGTGGGCCGGCTCGGGCTCGGCCTCACCGGCACGGCCCAGGCCACCCTCCTCTCGGAGGCCATGGTCAGCCTGCTCGGCCTGGGGTACTTCTTCACCCGCCACGCCCGGTTGCGGCTGACCTGGCGCCAGCTGGTGCCACGCTTCCCGGCCATGCCCGGCCTGCTCTTCACCGGGCTGCCGAGCCTCATCGCCCAGTTCAACCTGGGGCTGCTGTTGCTGCTGCACAACAGCCAGCTGATGGTGCACGGTACGGTCAAGGATCTGGCGGGCTTCACCGTGGCGGGATACACGGAGGCAGTCTTCATCGTCATCCTGCAGGGACTGGCGTTTGGCATCCAGCCCCTGGTGAGCCAGGCAGCCGGGGCCGGGCGCCATCGCGACCTCCAGTTCCTGATGGCGATGGGGCTCAAGATCACCCTGGTCTATGGCCTGGGGGTCTGGCTGATTGTCCAGCTGCTGCCGCAGCCGGTCGCCATGCTCTACACCGGTGATCAGGACGCAGAGCTGCTCGCCGCCGCCATCAGCAGCCTGACCCTCAACCTCGCTGCCCTGCCCCTGGAGGGGATCGTCATGTTCGGCATCGTGCTGTTGCAGGCCATGGCCCGCACCCGCCAGGCCCTCGTCATCTCCGTGGCCAAGACGGTGCTGCTACTGCCCCTCATCTTCCTGCTGCCCCTCTGGTGGGGGCGAGACGGGGTCTTGATGGCACAGCCCGCCACCGTGCTGCTGCTGACGCCCCCCCTGTGCTGGCTGCTGTGGCGGGAGTGGCGGGCCCTGAGCCCTGCCGGAGGGCGTGCTTCCGCCCCCATGCACCGGGCGCTGACCGCCCCCTGAGGCCCGCCCCGGCGTCCCCCCACAAACGTCGCCCATAAAAAAAGTCCCCGCATGCGGGGACTTTTTATTGGAAGCGGCAGATCAGCAGTAGCCGTAACCCAGCAGGCGCTGGTAGCGCTGCTCCAGCAGTTGCTCGCTGTCGAGGGGGCGCAGGGCATCCAGATCCTGCTTGATGCGCGCTTTCAGGTGCTTGGCCATCTTCTCCACGTCGCGGTGGGCACCGCCGAGGGGCTCCTCGACGATGTTGTCGATGAGCTTCAGCTCCTTCAGGCGCTGGGCGGTGATGCCCATGGCATCCGCCGCCACCGAGGCCTTCTCGGCGCTCTTCCAGAGGATGGAGGCGCACCCTTCCGGGGAGATGACGGAGTAGGTGGAGTACTGCAGCATGTTGACCCGATCGCCCACGCCGATGGCGAGAGCGCCGCCGGAGCCGCCTTCACCGATCACGGTGCAGACCACCGGCACGGTCAGGCCGGCCATGACTTTCAGGTTGCGGGCGATGGCTTCGGACTGGCCACGCTCCTCGGCACCGACGCCGGGGTAGGCACCCGGGGTGTCGATGAAGGTGATGATCGGCATCTTGAAGCGCTCGGCCATCTCCATCAGGCGCAGGGCCTTGCGGTACCCTTCCGGACGCGGCATGCCGAAGTTGCGCTTGATCTTCTCCTTGGTCTCGCGACCCTTCTGGTGACCGATGATCATCACGGGCTCGCCGTCGAGACGGGCGATGCCGCCGACGATGGCCTTGTCATCGGCATAGGCGCGATCCCCGGCCAGCTCGTCGAAATCGGTGAAGATCTGCTCGATGTAGTCGAGGGTGTAGGGGCGCTGGGGATGACGTGCCATCTGGGATACCTGCCAGGCCCCCAGATCGCCGAAGATCTTCTTGGTCAGCTCTTCGTTTTTCTTCTCCAGCCGGCGAATGTCTTCGCTGAGATCCACGGCACTGTTGTGCTCGCTCACATGGCGCAGTTCATCGATCTGTGCCTGCAACTCGGCGATCGGCTGTTCAAAATCCAGAAAAAGACTCATAGGGACAATAGATCCTCTAATCAAAAACCAATTCAACCCGCTCTCGTCCAAGCAGGACTCGCAAGTCATCTATCAGTTGATCGGTGGGCGTCACCCGCCACTCGGTACCGAGCGTCAATCGCACCCGGGAACCGGGGCGACGATAGTTTACCTGAACCGGACAGACTCCGGCACGGGCGGGCTCCAAAATCTCGCACAAACGCGGGAAAAAGCGCTCGTCAATGCGTTGTTCATCGAGGGAGATGCGGATTGCCCTGGCAAAACGCTCCCTCGCATCGTTGATATCCAGCAACTCGCGGGCCGACATTTTAAGGCCACCGGAGAAGTCATCAAAGCTGACCTGTCCAGAAACCACTAAAATACGGTCTTTTTGCATCAATTCTTCGTATTTTTCCAGCGCTTCACTGAAAAGGGTCACATCCAGACGGCCGGATCTGTCGTCCAGGGTGAAGATCCCCATCTTGTTGCCGCGCTTGGTCACCATGCTGCGCGCCGCGATCACCAACCCCGCCGCCGTGGTCACCGTATCCCGGGAGGTGGGATGCAGATCGCACAGTCGGCCCGAGGTGTAGCGCCGCAGCTCGCTGCTGTACTGGTTGATGGGGTGACCGGTGAGGTAGAGCCCCAGGGTCTCGCGCTCCCCTTCCAGCCACACCTTGTCGGGCCAGTGCGGCACGTTGGCGAACGCCTTCTTGACGTCGTCGATCTCCTCCGTGAGCACGCCGAACATGTCGACCTGCCCCACCGCCTGGGCCTTGGCGTGCTGCTCGGCGGCGCGCATCGCCTCCTCCAGGGTCGCCATCAGGGCGGCGCGGTGGGGGCCGAGCCTGTCCATGGCGCCGGAGAGGATGAGCTTCTCCATCACCCGCTTGTTGAGCTTCTTGATGTCGACCCGGTTGCAGAAATCGAACAGGTCGCGGAATGGACCGTCCCGATCCCGCGCGTCCAGGATCGCCTCGATGGGCCCTTCCCCTACCCCCTTCACCGCGCCGATGCCGTAGACGATGTGGCCGTCCTCGTTGACGCTGAAGCGGTAGCGGCCGGTGTTGACGTCCGGCGGGATCACGGTCAGCCCCATGCGCTGACACTCGTCCACCAGGGTCACTATCTTGTCAGTGTTGTCCATGTCCGCGGTCATCACCGCCGCCATGAACTCCGCCGGGAAGTGGGTCTTGAGCCAGAGGGTCTGGTAGGAGACCAGCGCATAGGCAGCGGAGTGGGACTTGTTGAAGCCGTAGCCCGCAAACTTCTCCACCAGATCGAAGATCTTCATCGCCAGTTCGCCGTCGACGCCGTTCTTGACCGCCCCCTCCTCGAAGCCCGCCCGCTGCTTGGCCATCTCTTCGGGTTTTTTCTTGCCCATGGCCCGGCGCAGCATGTCCGCGCCACCCAGGGTATACCCCGCCAGGGTCTGGGCGATCTGCATCACCTGCTCCTGGTAGAGGATGATGCCGTAGGTGGGCTCGAGTATGGGTTTGAGGCTTTCGTGCTGCCACTTCTCGTCCGGGTATGAGATGGCCTCCTTGCCGTGCTTGCGCTCGATGAAGTTGTCCACCATGCCCGACTGAAGCGGGCCCGGACGGAACAGGGCCACCAGCGCGATCATGTCTTCGAAGCAGTCGGGCTGCAGCCGCTTGATGAGGTCCTTCATGCCGCGGGATTCGAGCTGGAACACCGCCGTGGTCTCGAAGCGCTGCAAGAGGGCGAACGACTTCTTGTCGTCGATGGGGATGGCGGCGATGTCCACCGGCGGCTTGCCCTCTTTGGCAAGACGGGGGTTTATCATGCCAAGGGCCCAATCGATGATGGTGAGGGTGCGCAGCCCCAGGAAGTCGAACTTCACCAGGCCCGCGTACTCCACGTCGTTCTTGTCGAACTGGGTGACCGGGTGATGCCCTTCGTCGTCGCAATAGAGCGGCGCGAAGTCGGTGATCTTGGTGGGCGCGATCACCACGCCACCGGCGTGCTTGCCGGCGTTGCGCACCACCCCTTCCAGGCGGCGGGCCATGTCGATGAGGTCCTTGACCTCCTCGTCCTGCTCGTAGAGCTCCGGCAACTTGGGCTCGGCTTCGAACGCCTTGGCCAGGGTCATGCCCGGATCCGGCGGGATCAGCTTGGAGATGCGATCCACGAAACCGTAGGCGTGGCCCAGTACCCGGCCGACGTCCCGCACCACCGCCTTGGCTGCCATGCTGCCGAAGGTGATGATCTGGGATACCGCCTCCCGGCCATACATCTCGGAGACGTGATCGATCACCTCGTCGCGCCTGTCCATGCAGAAGTCGACGTCGAAGTCGGGCATGGAGACCCGCTCGGGGTTCAGGAAACGTTCGAACAGCAGGTCAAATTCCAGCGGATCGAGATCGGTGATCTTGAGGGCATAGGCCACCAGCGACCCCGCCCCCGAGCCCCGGCCCGGACCGACGGGGATGCCGTTGTCCTTGGACCACTGGATAAACTCCATCACGATGAGGAAGTAACCCGGGAAGCCCATCTGGTTGATCACTTTGAGCTCGATGTCGAGACGCTCGTCATACTCGGGACGACGCTCGGCCCGCACCGCCGGATCCGGGAACAGGAATTCGAGCCGCTCCTCCAGCCCTTCCTTCGACTTCATGACCAGGAAGTCCTCGGTGGTCATGTCGCCGGTGGGGAAATTGGGCAGGAAATACTCGCCAAGGCGCACCGTCACGTTGCAGCGCTTGGCGATTTCCACCGTGTTTTCCAGGGCTTCCGGGATGTCGGCAAACAGCTCCGCCATCTCCTCCTGACTGCGCAGGTACTGCTGGGGGCTGTAGCGGCGCGGTCGGCGCTTGTCCATCAGGGTGTAGCCGTCGTGGATGGCGACCCGGATCTCGTGGGCATCGAAGTCATCGGCGGTGAGGAACACCACCTCGTTGGTGGCCACCACCGGCAGCTCGAACTCGGTGGCAATGGCCACCGCCATGTGGAGGTAGACCTCCTCGTCCGGGCGGCCGGTACGCAGCAGCTCCAGGTAGTAGGCATCCGGGAAGTGGGTCTGGTAGAAGGCGAGGCAATGCTCCACCATCTGGCGGTTGCCCTTGAGCAGGAACTTGCCCACATCCCCCTCGCGCCCGCCGGAGAGGACGATCACCCCCTTGGCATGTTCGCCAAGCCAGGCCTTGTCGATGACGGGGCGCCCCTGCACATGACCGCGCTGATAGCCACGGGAGATGAGCAGGGTGATGTTCTGGTAGCCGTCGTTGTCCATGGCGAGCAGGGTGAGGCGAAACTGCTCGTCCCCAAGCTCGTCGCTCTGCACCCAGAAATCCGCCCCGACCAGGGGCTTGATCCCCTTGCCGTGGGCAGAGCCGTAGAAGCGCACCAGGCCGCACATGTTCATCTGGTCGGTCAGGGCCAGGGCCGGCATGTTGTTGGCGGCGGCAGCGGAGACGATGGGACCGATCTTCTGCAGGCCGTCGACCATGGAGAAGTCGGAGTGCACCCTCAGGTGGATGAAACGGGGATCAGCCATGGTCACGCCCTCTCATTGCGCAAGCAGAAATCGTTCAGACAGATCGGCATCGGTTATTCGATCCCCAGGGCGCGGCGCACCGGCTTGAAGCTCTGACGGTATTCGGGCAGCGGGCCCCGTTCGGCCAGAATGGCGAGGTGCTCCGCCGTCGGGTAGCCCTTGTGGCGGGCGAAACCGTACTCGGGATGGCGGCTGTCCAGCTCGGTCATCTCGGCGTCCCGGGTCACCTTGGCGAGGATGGAGGCAGCGCTGATGGCGGCCACCAGGCTGTCCCCCTTGACCACGGCGCGGGCCTCCATCGGCAATCTGGGGCAGCGGTTGCCGTCGATGAAGACCAGCTCGGGCGTCACCTTGAGCCCCGCCACGGCGCGCTGCATCGCCAGCATGGTGGCGTGCAGGATGTTGAGCTCGTCGATTTCCGCCGGGCTGGCGCGGCCGATGGCATAGGCCAGCGCCTTCTCCCGGATCTCATCGAACAGGGCGAGCCGCTTCTTCTCGGAGAGCTTCTTGGAATCGGCGAGGCCAAGGATGGGATTGGCAGGATCCAGGATCACCGCGGCGGTGACCACGTCACCCACCAGGGGGCCGCGACCCACCTCGTCCACCCCGGCAATCAGCTTGTCTTCGGGAATATCGATCGTCATCTCATAGCCTTGAATCAAAACCGGCCCCGCAGGGCCAGTATCAGCACAACATCACGCCTGACACACAGGCAGAGCCCACTAGCGTTCCAGCAGCGCGGCAACCGCTTCCGCTGCCTGCACATCCGCATTGCAGCGGATCTTCTCGTGCAACCGGGTGAAGGTGGCGATGAGCTCGCTGTTGTCATGGTCCAGCAGCTTGCTCACCTCTTCCACCAGGTTGGCCGGGGTGCACTCGTGCTGGATGAGCTCGGGCACCAGCATCTTGTCCGCCAGCAGGTTCGGCAGGGAGACATAATCCGTCTTCACCAGCCACTGGGCCAGCAAGTAGCTGAAGGGTTTGAGCTTGTAACCGACCACCATGGGCTTTTTCACCAGCATGGCCTCGAGGGCCGCGGTGCCGGAGGCGAGCATCACCACGTCGGCGGCAATCATGGCCTCGCGGCCCTGGCCGTCCAGCAGCACCATGTCGAGCTCCGGGGCCACCTCGGCCTTGATGGCGAGGAACTGCTCGCGCCGTTTCTGGTTGACCAGAGGCACGATGAAACCGAGATCCGGGTTGTGCACCGTCAGGTGCTTGCACGCCTCGAGGAAGACCGGCGCCATGAAGCCCACTTCCGCCGTGCGACTCCCCGGCAGCACCGCCAGCCAGCGACGGGCGGGATCGATGCCGAGGGCCTCGCGCACCGCCCCTTGATCCGGCACCAGCGGGATGTCGTCCGCCATGGTGTGGCCGACGAAGCGACAGGGGGCATCGAAACGGTCGTAGAAGGCTTTCTCGAACGGCAGGAAGGCGAGCACCATGTCGGTGGCGGCCTTGATCTTGTGAATGCGGCCCTGACGCCAGGCCCAGACGGAGGGGCTGACATAGTGGACCGTCTTGATACCGGCGCGGCGCAGTTTCAGCTCCACCCCGATATTGAAATCCGGTGCATCCACACCGACGAAGATGTCGGGGGGATTGGCGATGAAGTGGCGCAGCAGTTCGCGGCGCACCTGGAGGATGCGGGGCAGACGGCCCAGCACCTCGGTGATGCCCATGACGGAGAGCTCCTCCATCTCGAACAGCGCCTTCACGCCGAGAGCCTGCATCCGCGGCCCGGCGATCCCTTCGAACTGCGCATCCGGGTAGCGGGCTTGCAGTTCGCGCACCAGCCCTGCGGCCAGGATGTCGCCGGAGGTCTCTCCGGCGACGATGCCGATGCGAATGGGATCAGGCACGGATGATCCCGCGCTCGTTGTCCTTGAGGAAATCCACATAGAGCTGGATGGCCGGTTCGCTCTGGGCCATCTCGCTCAGCACGGGCAACACCTCTTCAATGGTCTTGCCGGAGCGGAAGATCTCCTTGTAGGCGCGCTTGACGGCAGAGATCGCCTCGGCGCTGAAGCCACGACGACGCAGGCCTTCGGAGTTGACCCCGAACGGCTTGGCGTAGTTGCCGGCGGCCATCACGTAGGGCGGCACGTCCTTGTTCAGGGCAGCGCAGCCGCCGACGAAGGCGTGGGAGCCGACGCGGCCGAACTGGTGAATGGCAGACAGACCGCCGAAGATCACGAAGTCACCGATGTGCACATGGCCCGCCAGGGTGGCGTTGTTGGCGAAGATGCAGTTGTCACCGATGACGCAGTCGTGGGCCACGTGAACGTTGACCATGAACAGGTTGCCGCTACCCACCTTGGTCAGGCTCTGGTCCTGGGTGGTACCGCGGTGCACGGTGCAGTTCTCGCGAAACACGTTGTTGTCGCCGATCTCGAGGAAGGTGCGCTCGCCGGCGTACTTCTTGTCCTGGCAATCCTCACCGATGGAGGTGTGCTGGAAGATCTTGTTGCCGCGACCGATCTTGGTCGGGCCCTTGATCACCACGTGGGAGCTCACCCAGGTGTTGTCACCGATTTCCACCTCGGCGCCGATGACGGTGAAGGGGCCGATTTCAACCCCTTTGCCGATGACGGCAGACTCATGGACGATGGCGGTGTCGTGGATGATGGCAGTCTGATCGATCACGGTTATACCTCGCGCTTGGCGCACATCAGTTCGGCAGTACAGACCACTTCACCGTCGACGGTGGCGACACCGGTGAACTTGGCGATGCCGCGACGCTCCTTCAGGAACTCCACATCCAGCACCAGCTGATCGCCGGGGCCCACCGGGCGCTTGAAGCGGGCATTGTCGATGGAGGCAAAGTAGTAGAGCTCGTTGGGTGACGGCTTGCCCACCATGGTGAAGGCCAGGATACCGGTGGCCTGGGCCATGGCTTCCAGGATCAGCACGCCGGGGAAGACCGGCTTGGCCGGGAAGTGGCCCTGGAAGATCGGCTCGTTGAACGAGACGTTCTTGATGGCGCGCAGGGTCTTGCGCTCATCGCTGATCTCGTAGTTTTCCACCTTGTCCACCATCAGGAACGGATAACGGTGGGGCAGCAGATCCATGATTTCCTGGATGCCCAGGCTCTTCTTTTCAGTAGTCAAAACAGTACCCTATACCAATCGTGATTATTCTTGATCCAGCTTTTTCTCAAGCTTGCTCAACCGCTTGTGCATCTCTTCGATACGCATCACCCGGGCGGCGGTCTTGCGCCACTCTTTATTGGTTTGCAGGGGGATGCCGGAAGAGTAGATACCGGGCTCGGTGATGGGACGCATCACCATGGCCATGCCGGTGACGGTGGCCTGGTCGCAGATCTCCATGTGCCCGTTAAAGACGGAGGCACCACCAATGATACAGTATTTGCCGACCTTGAGACTACCGGCCATCACGGTGGAGCCCGCCACGGCAGTGCCGTAGCCGATCTCGACGTTGTGGGCGATCTGGCACTGGTTGTCGATGATGACGTTGTCAGCGATGCGGGTATCTTCCAGCGCACCGCGGTCGATGGTGGTGCAGGCACCGATCTCGACCCGGTTGCCGATGGTCACGCCACCAAGCTGGGGGATCTTGATCCACTCGCCGCGCTCGTTGGCATAACCGAAACCGTCTGCCCCGATCACGGTGCCGGCCTGTACCAGACAGTCCGTGCCCAGGGTCACGTTGTGATAGAGGGTGACGTTGGCCCACAACCGGGAGCGCGCTCCCAGTCGGGTATCCTTGCCAACGAAACAGCCCGGGCCGATGCGCACATCGTCACCCAGCACGACGCCGGATTCGATCACCGCATTGGCACCGATGGCCACTCTCTCGCCCAGTTGCACGTCAGCCGCGATGACGGCGCTCGGATGGATATCCATGGCCGGCTGCGGGGTGGTGTCCAGCAGTTGGGCAACCCGTGCAAAGCCCACGTAGGGGTCCTTGAGCACCAGGGCGTTGGTGGGGCAAAACGGCAGGTCTGCCTCGGTGATGAGCACGGCAGTGGCCTTGCTCTGCTCCAGAAAATGCCGGTACTTCTTGTTGGACAGGAAGGCTATCTCCCCCTCCCCGGCTTTTTCCAGTGTCGCGACCTTGCGAATTTCCCGGGTCCCATCCCCATGGACCTCGGCCCCCAGTTGCTGGGCCAGCTGTGCGAGAGTGAATGCCATCAATTAGTTGCTCTTGCTAACCTGAGAAATAACCTGGCCGGAGATGTCCAGCTTGCTGGCTGCATACGGGGCGGCGTTGCGCTCCAGCACCAGATCGTAGCCATTGCTCTTGGCGATGGCGTCAATGGCAGCCTGCACCTTGGTCAGGATCTTGTTGCGCTCTTCGGACTGACGGCGACCGTTGTCCTGTTCAAACGCCTGACGCTTCTGGTTGAATTCCATCTGCAGCTTGGCCAGCTTCTCCTGGCTCTGCTTCTTCTGCTCGGCGCTCATGAAGGCTTCGTCCTTCTTGAACTTCTCGACCAGTGCCTGACCGTCAGACTCCAGCTTCTGCAGTTCACGCATGCGCGGCTCGAACTCACCCTTCAGCTTCTTGGCAACGGCTTCACGCTGGGGCAGCTTTTGGAAGACTTCGCCCATGTCGACCACGGCAATCTTGGTCTCAGCGAAGGCAGAACCCATGCCGGCAGCCATCAGTGCAAAGCTCAAACCAGCTACTTTCAACGCTTTATTCACACTTACTCCTTGGTCCCTCGGTCGAGGGCTACCTGATTTACCTGATTGTGCAAGCGATCCACGAGATCGTCTTGTTACCTGGTGAGGCACGCAAACGCGCGACCCATCATGCTTCCCCCCGCCATGGCGGGGGGGCGTCCGCTCCCCTTAGAAGGTACGGCCGATGTTGAAGGAGAAGACTTCGGTGTCGTCCCCTTCGTATTTCTTGATTGGTCTTGCCAGCACGAACACCAGCGGGCCCATGGGAGAGAGCCACTGCAGCGACAGGCCGGTCGACATCCGGATGTTGCTCGGGTCGGAGTAGTCCATCAGATAGTTGCAACCACTGAAGCAACGGTTCTGATACTGGCTGTAGTCGAAGTGGGTATCCCACACGGAACCAGCGTCGATGAAGAAGCTGGTCCGCAACTGGGGCTGATAGGTCTCGGAGGCAAAGGGCGTCGGCACGATCATTTCCAGCGAGGCCACCGCCAGGGCGTTGCCCCCGACCGAGCTGTCGGTGCCCTGGATGACGTCGTTGCCGCCTAGGTTGTAGTAGTAGAGCGCCTTCGGACCCACGGTGTTGCTCTTGAAGCCACGCAGGGTGTCGAAGCCACCGGCGTAGTAGTTCTCGAAGAACGGCAGGACGTGCTCGTAATCGCCATTGGTGCCGTAGCCATCGCCGTAGGAGGCACGGGCCTTGGCCAGCATGACCCATTTGTGATCGGCATCAAACGGGAAGTAGTGGGCATCTTCTGCGTTGAGCTTGAAGTACTGCAGATCCATGCCGGGCACCGTCACCTTGGCGTTCACCCGCTGGCGGTCACCGGAGGTCGGGAACTGACCCTTGTTGAGGGTGGAGCGGGTCCAGCCGGCGGTGACGTCCACGGTGTTGAACACCATGCGGTTGTCGCCATCCAGATTGCCGTTGTAGACCTTCCAGAACTCGTCCACCTGTACATAGGGGTTGGGCTGGGACAGTTTGTTGTTCTCGTAGCCCAGGCTGAAGTCGAGACGGTTGTTCTCGTTGACCGGGAAGCCGCTGGAGAGACGGAAACCGACGGTGGTGTTCTCGTAGTCCACGATGTTGGCATCGGCCGCACTGAACTTGTTGTAGTAGAGACGGCCGCCCAGGCTCACCCCGTCCACGGTGAAGTAGGGGTCGTTATAGCTCAGGTCGACGCTCTTGGAGTAGTCGTTGGTGCTGGCGTTGATGCCGATCTTCTTGCCGGTCCCCATGAAGTTGTCCTGCTGCAGACCCGCCTGCAGGCTCAGACCCGACTCGGTGCCGTAGCCGATACCGGCGTTGATGGACCCCGCCGGCTGCTCCTTGACCTTGAAGTCCAGATCGACCTGGTCATCGCTGCCCGGCACCCGCTTGGTGTCCACTTCCGCGGTCTCGAAGAAGCCGAGGCGGTTCAGACGGGTCTTGGACTGCTCGACGTTGTCGGAGGAGAGCCAGGTACCCTCCATCTGGCGCATCTCGCGACGCAGCACTTCGTCCTTGGTGGTGACGTTGCCGCTGAAGTTGATGTTGCGCACATAGACCCGGGGACCCGGCTCCACGTTGACGATGAGCTCCACTTCCTTGGTCTGGTCGTTGATCTGGGGGAAGGTGACCACTTTCGGATAGGCATAGCCGTAACGGCCGAGGAACTTGGAGAGCACCTCTTCGGTATGGGTCACCTGGCTGGCGGAGTAGACGCTGCCCGCCTCGATGGGGATGAGGCCCTTCATTTCGCCGCCGCGGTCGATGAGGTCGCCCTTGAGCTGGATACCGGAAACCTTGTACTGCTCCCCTTCCTTGACGTTGAGGGTGACGTAAACGCCCTTCTTGTCCGGGGTCATGGAGACCTGGGTGGACTCCTGGGTGAAGCGGATGTAGCCGCGGTCCATGTAGTAGGAGCGCAGCACTTCGATGTCACCGGCCAGCTTCTGCTTCTGGTAGCGCTGATCGCCGGTGAAGTTCCACCAGGGCACATCGTCCTTGAGGGAGAGCTGGGCCAGCAGCTTCTCTTCCGGGAAAACGTTGTTGCCGACGATGTTGATCTGCTGGATCTTGGCCGCTTCCCCTTCCACGAAGGTGAACTTGAGGTCGACCCGGTTGCGCGGCAGCGGGGTGACGATGGCCTTGACCTTGGCGGAGTACTTGCCCACGCCGTAGTAGAAATCTTCCAGCCCTTTCTCGAGGGAGCTCAGCACGGTGCGATCCAGCGGATCACCCACGCGGATCCCGGAGGATTCCAGGCTCTGGGTCAGTTGCTCTTCCTTGATGTCCTTGTTGCCGGAGAACTCGATGCTGGAGATGGTCGGGCGCTCCTTGACCACCACTTGCAGCACCTGACCGTCGCGATAGACCTTGACGTCCTCGAAGTTGCCGGAGGCATAGAGCTTCTTGATGGCGTTCGCCAGGGACACGGAGTCGACGGAATCACCGACCCGCACCGGCAGATTCAACAGGGCGGCACCCAGGGTCACCCGCTGCAGGCCCTCGACCTGAATGTCTTGCACCACAAAAGAGGCCGGGGCAGCCTGAGCCAGGAAGCTGGCCCCCAGCAGGCAACTCAACACCAATGCTTTTTTAACAGCCATTTTGTTCTTATGTGTCCTTGTTGATGCTCTGGCCTCAGAGGCGAGCGAAATCATTAAACAGCGCAATGCCCATCAGTAACATCAGAATGGCGGCGCCTATCCTGAACCCAACTTCCTGAATTTTTTCCGATACCGGCTTGCCGGTGATCGCCTCGATGAGGAAATAGACCAGATGGCCACCATCGAGCACCGGCAGGGGGAACAGGTTGATGATCCCCAGGTTGACGCTGATGAGCGCCAGGAATCCGAGGAAATAGACCAACCCGTAATCGGCGCTGCTGCCGGCCCCCTTGGCGATGGAGATGGGGCCGCTCAGGTTGTCCAAAGAGACGATGCCACCGATCAGCTTGCCTATCATGTCGAAGGTCAGGGTGATCAGGCTCCAGGTCTTCTGGACCCCATGCCACAGGGCTTGCAAAGGCCCATACTGTAACAGAGTTCGATACTCATCCGGTAATGGAACCAGTTGCGGCGACAAGCCCACAAAACCGACCAGCTGGCCCTTCACTTTCTTCCCGTCCGGGGTCAGGGTCAGGGTCATCTCGCTGCCCCCGCGCTCCACCGTCACCTGCAGCGGCTGCGCCGGTGACTGCTGGACACGCTCGACAAACTGGGCCCATTCGGTGATGGCCTCTCCATCGACCCCCTTGATGCGATCCCCTACCTGAAGGCCGGCCTTCTCGCTGGCGCTCGATGGCACCACGGCCTCCACCACGGGCAACACCTTGCCACCGAGGGGCACTATCCCGAGGCTCCCGATGGGGGACTCTTTGTCCGGATCGAATTTCCAGCTTGCCAGCTGCAGGGTCTTGTCCACTGCATAGCTGGTGTTAGCCGCCTTGAGCTTGAGCTGGACCGAGTCATCACCAAGGTGGCTGATGAGGGCGTAGGTGACGCTCTCCCAGTCACCGGTCTCCTCGCCGCCGACGCCGACGATCTCCATGCCTGGCAGGATGCCGGCCTCTGCCACGATGGAGGCGGGACGCACCTCGCCCACCACGGGTTTGACGCTCGGCACCCCTATCATGAACATCAGCCAGAAGGCGAACAGGGCGAACACGAAGTTTGCCATGGGGCCGGCCGCGACGATGGCCATCCGGGCCCAGACGCTCTTGTGGTTGAAGGCCTGCGCCTCCTCCCCCGGTTTGAGTTCATCGACCCGGCCATCCAGCATCTTGACGTAACCGCCAAGGGGGATCAGGGCCAGCACGTATTCGGTGCCATCCTTGCCAAGGCGACGCCAGATGGCCTTGCCAAAGCCGATGGAGAAGCGCTCCACCTTGACGCCGCAACGACGAGCCACCCAGAAGTGGCCAAATTCATGCACCGCCACCAGCAGCCCGAGGGCCACGATGAAGGCGCCGATATTCCACAGAACCCCGCCCATCAGCCGCGTACCTCGCGGTCATGTCCAGTCCTGCGCTCGAGAGCATGGAGAGGGGCTGGCTGCCACCACAGTCCGTTCATACGGCAAGCTCCTTTATCAGTTGCTGGGCACGGGCTCGGGCCGTACCGTCCAGGGCGATGAGATCCGCCAGAGAGCCGGCAGCACTGCTGCCCAGCTCGGCCATGACGGATTCGTTGACTCTGGCAATATCCATAAATCCGATCCGCTCTGCAAGAAAAGCCGCGACGGCCTCCTCGTTGGCGGCATTGAGGGAGGTGGTCGCCCCCTGCCCCTGCTGGCACGCGCTCATGGCCAGCGCCAGACAGGGATAGCGCTCATAGTCGGGCCGGATAAAGCTGAACTCTCCGACACTGAAGAAATCCAAAGGTTCCACACCGGACTCGATCCGTTCCGGATAGGCCAGAGCGTGGGCAATGGGGGTGCACATGTCCGGGTTGCCGAGCTGGGCCAGCACGGAGCCATCCTTGTACTGCACCATGGAGTGAATGACGGACTGGGGGTGAATCACCACCTGGATCTGCTCGGGGGCCGCATTGAACAGCCAGCGCGCCTCGATGTACTCCAGCCCCTTGTTCATCATGGTGGCGGAGTCCACCGAGATCTTGGCCCCCATGGACCAGTTGGGATGGGCAATGGCTTGCGCCGGGGTGACATGGTGCAGTTCACCCACATCGGCATAGCGGAAAGGTCCGCCGGAGCCGGTCAGCAGGATCTTGCTGATCCCCACCCCGGCCAGATCGCAGAAACCGGGCTGGCGCTGCACGTCGACCGGCAGGCACTGGAAGATGGCGTTGTGTTCGCTGTCGATGGGTAGCAGCTCGGCGCCGTGCTCGCGCACCGCCTCCATGAAGAAGGCGCCGGACATCACCAGCGCCTCCTTGTTGGCCAGCAGAATGCGCTTGCCGGCGCGCACGGCAGCCATGGTGGGTGCCAGACCCGCCGCACCGACAATGGCCGCCATCACGCTGTGGGCCTCGGGGTGAGCAGCCACGTCGCACAGGGCTGCCTGACCGGACAACACCCGGGTGGTGCTGCCGTGAGCCTTGAGCCGACCCGCCAGATCGCTGGCGGCGCCTTCGTCCATCATGACGGCGAACCGGGGGGAGAATTCGAGACAGTCGCGCAGCATGGCGTCCACGCTGCGGGCAGCGGTCAGCGCCAGCACCTGCCAGCGCCCGGGGTTGTGGCGCAGTACCTTGAGGGTGCTCTGACCGATGGAGCCTGACGCTCCCAGGATCACCAGGTTTTGCATCAAGACTCCTGATTGGGTAACAGACTGATGGAGCGGGACGCTCCCGGGATCATCAGTGCGCGAAACATCAAAACTCCGGACCGAGCAACAGGTAGCTGAGCAGGAAGACGGGCAGCGCCGCCGTCAGGCTGTCGATGCGATCGAGAATGCCCCCATGGCCCGGCAACAGGGTGCCGGAATCCTTGATGCCGGCTTCCCGCTTGAACATGCTCTCGGCCAGATCGCCGAGCACGGAGGCCAGCACCGCCAGCAGGGAACAGAGCAGCACGGTGCCCATCTTGGCAGGCACGAAGCCCATGAACCAGGTCACGCCGATGGCCAGCAGGCTGGCGGTAAACAGCCCACCCAGCATGCCTTCGATGGTTTTCCCCGGGCTCACGGCCGGCGCCAGCTTGTGTTTGCCGAACGCCTTGCCGAAAAAATACGCGCCAGAATCTGCCGCCCAGACCAGTCCCATCACGAACAGCAGGATCCAGGCCCCCATCATGGGGTCGTGGTAGAAGTTGTAACCGCGAATGGCCACCAGGGACCAGAAGAAGGGAACCAGGGTCACCAGACCGAACAGGGATTTGAGCCAGATGGATTCACGCCACAGCCTGGCGCTTTGCGGGTAGCGCAGCACCAGCAGCAGCCCCAGCAGCCACCAGCTGACGGCGGTCCAGAGCACGCCCATCACCAGCGGATGCAGTTGGGGGATCCAGAGTTGCTCCACGGGCACCCAGAAGAGGCTGGCCCCCAGCAGCAAACAGAACACCAGCGGCAACCACTGTTGCGGCTGGGCAGTGACGAAGGCACTCCACTCACGGCTGGCCAGCAGAAAGACCAGGGCGGCGAGCAGGGCAAAGAATTTCAACGGCAGAAAAAACAGCGCCCCCAACACCAGGGGAACTAACAGTAATGCGGTAATAATTCGTTGTTTTAGCAAAAGAAACCTCTCTCTTGGGAGCGGGGTTTAGCCGGTCTGTTGCGCGGCGATCAATTCCCGGATCTGTTCACCCGTACACCCGAAGCGACGCTCGCGAGCAACGAAGGAGGCAACTGCCCCACTGAACTCGGCCTCGTCAAAATCGGGCCACAGGACCGGGGTAAAATAGAGTTCGGCATAGGCGAGCTGCCACAGGACAAAGTTGCTGATGCGATGATCCCCGCCGGTGCGGATCAACAGATCCACGGGGGGCAGATCAGCCATGCAGACATGACGACCCAATGCCGCCTCGTCGACCGCCTCGGCATCCAGTTCACCCGCCGCCACGGCGCGTGCCAGGGTCCGGGCCGCCTGGGCGATGTCCCACTGACCGCCATAGTTGGCGGCGATATTGAGGGTCAATCCCTGATTGTTGGCGGTCAGGGCCTCGGCCTTGGCGATCTTGGCCTGCAGCCGCTCGCTGAAGCGGGCAGTGTCGCCAATCACCCGAAGGCGAATGCCGTTGCTGTGCAACTTGCTCACCTCGCGACCCAGCACCGTCATGAACAACTCCATCAGGGCGTTGACTTCCCCTTCCGGACGGCGCCAGTTCTCGCTGGAAAACGCAAACAGGGTCAGCGCCTCCATCTTGGCGCGGGCGGCAAAGGCCACGGCCTCACGCACGGATTTCACGCCCGCCTTGTGCCCGGAAACCCGCATCTTGCCGCGGTTCTGGGCCCAGCGACCATTGCCATCCATGATGATGGCGACGTGACGGGGCAAGGACGAGCTGGCGCTATCGCCTAGCGCTGCCAAAAGCGACATTCATTTCTCCCACAAAGACAAAAGCGCCGTGCAGGGGCACTACACGGCGCTCGTAATATACCTGTCGGAGGCTTAGATTTCCATTAGCTCCTTTTCCTTCACAACCAGGGCGTCATCCACCAGCTTGATGAAGGTATCGGTCAGCTTCTGGATCTCTTCCTGGGCGCGACGGTCGTCGTCTTCGGAGATCTCTTTCTCTTTCAGCAGGGCTTTCAGATCGGCGTTGGCATCGCGACGGATGTTGCGAATGGCAACCCGGGCACCTTCGGCTTCGGCACGGACGATCTTGGTCAGATCACGGCGACGCTCTTCGGTCAGCGGCGGCAGCGGCACGCGCAGAGTCTGGCCGTTGCTGGACGGGTTCAGGCCCAGATCGGAGGTCAGGATGGCTTTTTCCACCGCCTGGATCATGGAGCGATCGAAGATGGAGATGGAGAGAGTACGGGCATCTTCTGCCACCACGTTGGCCAACTGCTTCAGAGGAGTGGCAGCACCGTAATACTCCACCTGGATGCCGTCGAGCAGGCTCGGGTGAGCACGGCCGGTACGGATCTTGGACATCTGGGTCTTCAGCGACTCTACGCTTTTGCCCATGCGGTCCTTGGCGTCGTTTTTAATCTCGTTGATCACAGTGGTTTTCCTTTTGGCGAACGAGCCGACGGGCGGCTCGTATCTATCTTGTTGACTGGCGTAATGGACAAGCGAGCCTGGGGCTCACACTTGCCTTACTTGCTGGCCTGATGGATCAGGGTACCTTCCGGCTCACCCATGATCACGCGGCGCAGCGCGCCCGGTTTGTTCATGTTGAACACCCGGATCGGCAGATCGTGGTCGCGGGCCAGGGTAAAAGCAGCAAGATCCATCACTTTGAGTTCTTTTTCAAGAACTTCATCATAACTCAGTTCCTGATAGAGCACGGCATCCGGGTTCTTGACCGGGTCATCGGTGAACACGCCATCGACCTTGGTGGCTTTCAGCACGACGTCGGCTTCGATCTCGATACCGCGCAGGCAGGCTGCCGAGTCGGTGGTAAAGAAGGGGTTGCCGGTACCGGCAGAGAAGATCACCACCTTGCCGGCACGCAGCTGGCTGATTGCTTCGGCCCAGCTGTAGGAGTCGCAGACCCCTTGCAGGGAGATGGCCGACATCAGGCGGGCATTCACATAAGCACGATGCAGGGCATCACGCATGGCCAGGCCGTTCATGACGGTCGCCAGCATGCCCATGTGGTCACCCACCACGCGATTCATGCCTGCCTTGGCAAGGCCGGCACCACGGAACAGGTTGCCGCCACCGATGACCAGACCGACCTGAACACCCAGCTCAACCAGCTCTTTGATCTCTTGGGCCATCCGTTCCAGCACCGCCGGATCAATGCCGAAACCCTCGGATCCTTGCAGGGCTTCACCACTCAACTTCAGAAGAACACGTCTGTATGCAGGCTTGGGATTGGTACTCATGTCACTGATTCCTGGTCATATAAAGACCGCGACATAAGTCGCGGTCTGGGGAAACGGAAAAACCGGTTCGATTAGGCCTTCTGAGCGGCCGCGATCTGGGCTGCTACTTCAGCAGCGAAGTCAGTCTCTTGCTTCTCGATGCCTTCGCCCACTTCGAAACGGGTGAAGGAAACAACGTCAGCGCCTTCTTTCTTCAGCAGCTCGGCAACGGTCATGGAAGGATCTTTCACGAACGGTTGACCAGTCAGGGAAACCTCACCGGTGAACTTCTTCATGCGGCCTTCAACCATCTTCTCGGCGATCTCTTTCGGCTTGCCGGAGTTGATGGCGATGTCGATCTGGATTTCGCGCTCTTTGGCAACGACTTCGGCAGACACGTCTTCCGGTTTGACGAATTGCGGGCTGTTGGCAGCAACGTGCATGGCCAGATCTTTGGCCAGCTCGTCGGTACCGCCAACCAGCTTGGTGATAACACCGATGCGGGAGCCGTGAACGTAGGTGCCCAGGTTGTCACCTTCAACCAGCATCACGCGACGCAGGTTCATGTTCTCACCGATCTTGGCGATCAGGTTGGTGATGGTCAGCTCGACGGACTCGCCGTTGCCGAAGTCGGCGGCTTTCAGCGCGTCAACGTCAGCGATTTTCTGGGTAGCAGCGATCTCGACGATCTTCTGACCCATGGCCAGGAAACCGGCATCCTTGGAAACGAAGTCAGTCTCACAGTTCAGCTCGATCATGACGGCAACGTTGCCTTCGGTACGGGCGAAGATCACACCTTCAGCGGCGATACGGCCAGCTTTCTTGGCGGCCTTGGCCTGACCGGATTTACGCATGTTCTCGATAGCCAGCTCGATATCACCGTTGGCTTCTTCCAGCGCTTTTTTGCAATCCATCATGCCAGCGGCGGTGCGCTCGCGCAGTTCTTTTACCAGGGCGGCAGAAATGTTTGCCATGTCCAGTATCCTCGGTCTTGAATTGACAAGAAACAGGGGCCACAAGGGCCCCTGCTAACCAATTACATCAGCTTGGTTAATAAGGGCTTTTCAGTCCTTATCAATTACTCAGCTTCAACGAAGCCATCTTGTTCGGCTTGAACAACGATGTCCTGCTCGCGGGCTTCCAGAACGGTGTCAGCAGCAGCGTTCAGGTACAGCTGTACGGCACGGATAGCGTCGTCGTTACCCGGGATGACATAGTCAACGCCGTCCGGGTTGGAGTTGGTATCAACGATGGAAACTACCGGGATACCCAGGTTGTTGGCTTCTTTGATAGCGATGTGCTCGTGGTCGGCATCGACAACGAACAGAACGTCAGGCAGGCCGCCCATGTTCTTGATACCACCCAGGCTCTTCTCCAGCTTTTCCATTTCGCGAGTACGCATCAGCGCCTCTTTCTTGGTCAGCTTGTCGAAGGTACCGTCTTCGCTCTGGGTTTCCAGATCTTTCAGGCGCTTGATGGACTGACGAACGGTTTTCCAGTTGGTCAGCATGCCGCCCAGCCAGCGGTGGTTAACATAGAACTGGTCGCAACGCTCAGCGGCTTCTTTGACGGCTTCAGACGCGGCACGCTTGGTACCTACGAACAGTACCTTGCCTTTCTTGGCAGCTACGGAGCTGATGAAGTTCATGGCATCGTCAAACATCGGAACGGTTTTTTCCAGGTTGATGATGTGAACTTTGCTGCGGGCGCCGAAGATGTAGGACTTCATTTTCGGGTTCCAGTAACGAGTCTGGTGACCGAAGTGAACGCCGGCTTGCAGCATGTCGCGCATAGAAACTTTAGCCATTTTATACCTCTGTATTGGGGTTAGGCCTCCACACATCCCATATAACCGACCCGTTAAGGCACCCCGGCATATGTGTCGATGTGTGTGTGTTGTTGAGTAAGGGTGATGGCATGAGGACACGAGTTCCCCATTCCGGCGCGCTTTATACCATAACTTTGGTCATGACACCACCAGCCCGGGTGCTAAAAATGGATCCCGGACCATGGTGCGACCGCCTGATGACGTTGCGATGACGATCACACTGGAAGTAAACGGGGGTTGGGGATAAAATTTCGCCCTGATTGCAAACGCATCTATTTTTCATTACCTGGTTGTTGGGCATCGGCAGGATGCGCAATCAGGCCCCAAGAGAGATCCCATGTCCATTAAAATCAAGACACCGGAAGAGATTGAAAAAATGCGTGTCGCCGGCCAGCTGGCCGCCGACGTGCTGGTCATGATCGCCCCCCACGTCAAGGCGGGCGTCACCACAGACGAACTGAATACCCTCTGCCACGACTACATCGTCGACGTGCAGCAGGCCATCCCCGCGCCGCTCAATTACCACGGCTTCCCCAAGTCCATCTGTACTTCGGTGAACGATGTCATCTGCCATGGCATCCCGAACCACAAGAAACTGCGGGAAGGGGACATCATCAATCTGGACATCACCGTCATCAAGGATGGTTATCACGGCGATACCTCCGCCATGTTCATCGTGGGCCAGACCACCCCCCTGCGTCGCCAGCTCTGCAAGGTGGCCCAGGATAGCCTCTATGCCGCCATCAAGCGGGTGCGCCCGGGCATGTGCATCACCGAGATCGGCGCCGTCATCCAGCCCATCGTCGAGCAGGCAGGCTTCTCCGTGGTACGCGACTACTGCGGCCATGGCATCGGTGCCGAGTTCCACGAAGAGCCGCAGATCCTCCACTACCGCAACGGCGGCAAGCTGGAGCTGAAAGCGGGCATGTGCTTCACCATCGAGCCCATGGTCAACAGCAAGAAGTACCACTGCAAGGTCAATCCGAAGGATGGCTGGACCGTGACCACCAAGGACGGCGGCGACTCCGCCCAGTGGGAGCACACCCTGCTGGTGACCGAGGATGGCTGCGAGGTCCTGACCCTGCGCCCCGACGACACTATCGAGCGTTTTATCCGCCACGTTTGACATTCAACCCCGGCCGCGCGCCGGGGTTGCTCTTTACCCGGCCCGACCGAGAGTGTGACATGCCATGGATGCCAGCCTGCTTTCTCCCCATCTGCTCCCAGACGATCAGCTCACCCGTGACAACTGCAAGGAGTACCTGAGCCGCTTTCTCGCCTGGCTGCATGAGCGCTTCGACGCCGGTGACAACATCATCGAACTGGTGGCCACCCGCTCCGAATACATGGACGCGCTGCTGACCAGGCTCTGGCACAAGTTCGGCTTCGACAGGACCGAGCTCACCCTGATCGCGGTAGGCGGCTATGGCCGCGGCGAACTCCATCCCCACTCCGATATCGACCTGCTGATCCTCTACGAAGGAGATGAACTGGACGAGGTGCTGGGGCTTCGCATCGGCGAGTTCATCACCCTCTTGTGGGATCTCAAGCTGGAAGTGGGGCAGTCGGTGCGCAACGTGGCCGAGTGCATCGAGCAGGGCCGCAACGACATCACGGTTGCCACCAACCTCATCGAGGCCCGTTACATCACGGGTCGCCTGGCGGGATTCGAACAGTTGCAGGCGGCCACCCAGCCCCAGCACTTCTGGCCGAGCGAAGCCTTCTTTCGTGCCAAACGCGAAGAGCAGGCTCTGCGCCACCAGCAGTTTCTCGGCACCGCCTACAAGCTGGAGCCGGATCTCAAGAACAATCCCGGGGGCCTTCGCGACATCCAGACCCTGGCCTGGGTCGCCCGCCGCCACTTCGGCGCCACCACCCTGTTCGAGATGACCAGCCACGGTTTTCTCAACCGGGCCGAGTACCGGGAGCTGCTCGACTGCCAGAACTTCCTGTGGAAGGTGCGCTTCGCCCTGCACATGGCCATCAACAAGGGGGATAACCGCCTCTTGTTCGACCGCCAGCGCACCGTGGCCCAGATGCTGGGGTTCGAGGGGGAGGGAAACGGCCCGGTCGAGCAGATGATGAAGCGCTTCTACCAGACGGTGCGACGGGTGGCCGAACTCAACGAGATGCTGCTGCAACTCTTTGACGAGGCCATTCTTGGCAACACCGCCATGGACGTGCGCCGCATCAGCGACGAATTCCAGCTGCGCGGCCGCCTCATCGATGCGGTGGACTCCGAGCTGTTCGGCCGGGATCCTGCCGCCATCCTGCGACTCTTCTACCAGATAGCCCAGCACCCGGAGATTGCCGGCATCCACTCCGCCACCTTGCGCCAGTTGCGCGAGGCCAGACGCACCCTCAACTGCTGGCTGCAAGATCTACCCGAGTGCCGCCGTCTCTTCATGGCGCTCCTGCGCCACCCCAACGGCATCGGCCAGCCGCTCACCCTGATGCACAAGTACGGGATCCTCGCGGCCTACCTGCCCCAGTGGAACCTCATCGTCGGCCAGATGCAGTTCGACATGTTCCACGCCTACACGGTGGACGAACATACCCACAGGCTGCTGCAGAACATCCATCGCTTCCCGAATCCGGCCAGCCGCCAGACTCACCCGCTCTGCCACGAGGTGTTCACCCAGTTGCGCAAGCCCGAGCTGCTCAGCATCGCCGCCCTCTTCCACGACATCGCCAAGGGCAGGCGCGGCGATCACTCCGAACTCGGGGCCGTGGATGCGCTGGAGTTCTGCCAGTTGCACGGGCTGGATCGCTACGAGAGCCGACTGGTCGCCTGGCTGGTGCGCCACCATTTGCTGATGTCGGTCACCGCCCAGCGCCGCGACATCTACGACCCGGATGTGGTCACCGACTTCGCCCAAAAGGTGCGGGATGAATTGCACCTCGACCTGCTCTATTGCCTGACCGTGGCCGACATCTGTGCCACCAACGACAGTCTGTGGAACGACTGGAAGGGCACCCTGCTGCGCGAACTCTACTTCGCCACCCAGAAGGCCCTGCGCCAGGGGTTGGAAAACCCGCCGGACATGCGCCTCAAGATCCGTGAAAACCAGCGTCAGGCCAGGCAGATCCTGACCCAGCGCGAGGTGCCACAGGAGGCGGTCACCGCCCTCTGGAACGACTTCAAGGCCGATTACTTCCTGCGCCACAGCCCGGAGCAGATCGCCTGGCACTGCCGCAAGATCATCGCCCACGGTGACAACCCGGCCCCCCTGGTGCTCATCGGCAAGCATCCCATACGGGGCGGTAGCGAGGTGTTCATCTATTGTCGCGATACCCCCAACCTCTTTGCCACTGTGGCCTCGGCGCTGGATCAGAAGAACCTCAGCATCCACGACGCCCAGATCATGAACTCGCGCAACGACTACGTGCTCGACACCTTCATCGTGCTGGAGCCAAACGGCGAGCCAATCAGCCCCAATCGTACCGCCACCATCAAGAAGGCGCTGGAGAAAGCCCTTCAGGAGCCGGGCAAACTGGTACTGCGCAGCAAACCCCTGTCCAGACGCCACCGCCAGTTCAGCGTGCCGACCAGGGTGGTCTTCCTGCCTCACAAGGGGGAAAACCGCCACACCCTGCTGGAGCTGACGGCCCTGGATACCCCGGGCCTGCTGGCCCGTATCGGTGCCGTGTTCCAGCAGTGCGGCCTCTCCCTCCATGCCGCCAAGATCACCACCATCGGTGAGCGAGTGGAGGATTTCTTCAGCCTCACCACCCTGGCCGGAGAGCCGCTGAACCCGGAGGAGCAGCAGGCCCTCGAGGAGAGGCTGGTCAATCAGCTCAACCCCCAGGAACAGGTTGGCGAGAGTGCCTGACACGCTCGGATGAAGCCTCGAAAGAGGCTTTTTGACGTATTGATTCCTCAATCAGAACAAATGGTTGGACCACTCAAGTACAATAAATCGCCATGATTCTGAAGAAATCGGCGAGAGCCCTTAAAAACGATTGGAAAAGTGTGATACAACAAACAGAATTTTATAAAGGAAACCTGTCATGACCCAGTTGCAACAGACCATCGAAGCGGCCTTCGAGCGCCGTGACTCCATCACCCCCGGCTCCGTCGATGCCGCCACCAAGGCCGCCATTCTGGAAGCCATCGACCTGCTGGACTCCGGCAAAGCACGGGTTGCCGAGAAGATTGCCGGCGAGTGGGTCGTCCACCAGTGGCTGAAGAAGGCCGTGCTGCTCTCCTTCCGCATCAACGACAACGGCATCATCAAGGGCGACGATGCCCAGTACTACGACAAGGTTCCCCTGAAGTTCTCCAACTACACCGAAGAGCAGTTCAAGGCTGCCGGTGTACGCGTCGTGCCGCCCGCAACCGCGCGCAAAGGCTCCTTCATCGCCCCGAACACAGTGCTGATGCCCTCCTACGTCAACATCGGCGCCTTCGTCGATGAAGGCACCATGGTCGACACCTGGGCCACCGTGGGCTCCTGCGCCCAGATCGGCAAGAACGTGCACCTCTCCGGCGGCGTCGGCATCGGCGGCGTACTGGAGCCACTGCAGGCCAACCCGACCATCATCGAAGACAACTGCTTCATCGGTGCCCGTTCCGAAGTGGTGGAAGGGGTGATCGTCGAGGAAGGCTCCGTCATCTCCATGGGGGTCTTCATCGGCCAGTCCACCCGCATCTATGACCGCGAAACCGGTGAAATCCACTACGGCCGCGTCCCGGCCGGCTCCGTGGTCGTTTCCGGCTCCCTGCCCTCCAAGTGCGGCAAGTACAGCCTCTACGCCGCCGTCATCGTCAAGAAGGTGGATGCCAAGACCCGCGCCAAGGTCGGCATCAACGCCCTGCTGCGCTCCATCGACGAGTAATCCACGCCGATGTCATCAAGGGCACCTCTGGTGCCCTTTTTCATGCCCGCTCTCATGGGCGGGCGCCAACTCCCCTGCCCCACCATCACTGCCCCCCATGAGACGACACCGCTTATGGCAGTGCTGACAAGGCGTTCACCCCTCCCCCTTTGCTCGTTGATTAAAGAAGACCTTTTTGACACCAATTTGAATTTGGCGCGCCTGTCACAGGCAAGGCGTCCGGACTCGGGTAAGATAGAGGGGTCAGGATCGTTTCAAACCAAGGAAGCCCGATGTACGAGAATCTCAAGAGCCTGGGGATCCAGGAACCCACCTCGGTGGACAGCTACACCCTGCGCCAGGAAGCCAACCACGACATCCTCAAGATCTATTTCAAGAAGCAGAAGGGTGAATTCTTCGCCAAGAGCGTCAAATTCAAATACCCCCGCCAGCGCAAGACCATGCTGGTCGACTCGGGGACCCATGAGTACAAGGATGTCACCGAGATCAACGCCAACCTCAAATACGTGGTGGATGAGTTGGACAATCTGACCCAGGGCGGCCAGCCTTCCGCCGATCCGGACATCAAGCAGAAGATACTGCGCGACTTGCGTCATCTGGAAAAGGTGGTGCAGAACAAGATCAGCGAGATAGAACGGGATCTCGAAAAGCTTTAAGCCGGTCTGATGCAGCAAAGGCGCCCAGGGGCGCCTTTTTCATTGGATAACACCATGCTGGCGCCGTCAGGAAAGTCCCCGCACATGTCCCGCCACCAAACGCAACCCAGCAAAAAGGGAGGCTTGCGCCTCCCTTTTCGGAACTCGGATATCGGAGCGACAATCAGTTGCTCTTCATCCAGATGTCCATTTCAGTTTTCAGGTTGTCGGACTTGGTGCCGAAGATGGCTTGTACACCGGAACCAGCCACCACCACACCGGCGGCACCCAGCTTCTTCAGACCAGCCTGGTCAACCTTGGCCACATCCTTCACACCGACACGCAGACGGGTGATGCAGGCGTCCAGAGAGGCGATGTTCTCTTTGCCACCGAAGGCGGAGACCAGTGCAGCAGACATCTCGTCCTTGCTTTGACCGGCAGAGGACTCTTGAGCGGCTTCGTCTTCACGACCCGGAGTTTTCAGGTTCATGGCACGGATGACCACGGTGAAGACCACGTAGTAGATGACCGCGTAGACCAGACCCAGACCCACCAGCAGCAGCATGTTGTCGGCACGCGGGGATTGCACCACGAAGTCGATGAAGCCGTTGGAGAAGGTGTGACCGTGAACGACACCCAGCATGTTGGTCAGGACATAGGCCAGACCGGCCAGCAGGGCGTGGATGGCGTACAGTACCGGGGCCACGAACAGGAAGGAGAATTCGATAGGCTCGGTGATACCGGTCAGGAAGGAGGTCAGGGCAGCAGAAGCCATGATACCTACGATCTTGGCGCGGTTTTCCGGCTTGGCGGAGTGCGCAATGGCAAACGCGGCAGCAGGCAGACCGAACATCTTGAACAGGTAGCCACCCGCCAGTTGACCGAAGCCGTTACCGGCAGCACGGGAAGCGTCATCAGCAGTCAGGAAGCAGGTCATGATGCCGTGTACGGTTTCACCGGCGGCGTTGACGCAGGTACCAGCCTGATAGAAGAACGGCACGTTCCAGATGTGGTGCAGACCGAACGGGATCAGGGAGCGCTCAACCACGCCGTAGATACCGAAGGCCAGGACCGGGTTCTGGTTGGCAGCCCAGTCGGAGAAGGCACCGATGGCACCACCGATCGGCGGCCAGATGAAGGAGAGCACGACACCCAGACCGATGGAAACAAAACCGGTGATGATGGGCACGGCGCGCTTGCCAGCGAAGAAGCCGAGGTACTCTGGCAGCTGGATCTTGTAGAAGCGGTTGAACGCCCAGGCAGCCACGCCACCGGCGAGGATACCACCCAGCACACCGGTATCGATCTTCTCGACACCCATCACAGGCGCCATCACAGTCAGGGTGGCGGTCATGATGCCGTAGCCGACGATGGCGGACAGGCCGGAAACACCGTCGTTATTGGTGAAGCCAAGGGCGACGCCCACGGCGAACAGCAGAGCCATCTGGCCGAATACGGAACCACCGGCCTGCTCCATCAGTTGGGAGACGATTTCCGGCAACCAGCTGAAGTGGGCAGCACCCACCCCCAGCAGAATACCTGCAACGGGCAAGACCGATACGGGCAGCATCAGCGCCTTACCGACCTTTTGCAGATTAGAGAAAGCATTTTTTAACATGTGTGCGCTCCTGAATGGATTTTTTTCCGACAACGACTCAGGGCAGTTTATTGATGACGATGTGCTTCATCCGTCACTGCGCCAAGTGCGTTTTCCGGGTTGCTTATTTTGACCAGCAGAATATAACCCAGCGGGGGTGGAAATGCCTCTGTCGGAAACAAGGGAATAATAAATTTGGAGGAGAGATCACAAGATAATAAATAAGCAGAGAGGGGACTGTCTTGAATATTATTTCGTATTGTTATAGCTTCACCGCAAAAAGAAATAAATCACTTCAAAACAAATCACAAAGAAACCAAACAATACCCAACGATACTCACTGTAACTGAATGTAACTTATTGCGGATTTATATTATCCAGTCTACCGATTAAAAAGGCCTCCAACAAGGGAGGCCTCCAATAAATATCGATTTTAATAAACCGAGATATTTAATTCTTCTGTGAACGTTTCACTGCATCAATAAAGACCGATTTCGCCTTGGTTGAACCGGCACGCTCGGCTTCATTCACGAGTTGCATCGCCTTGTCGATGTCACCGGCCTTCACCGCTTTCTCGATCTGGGCGTTGTAGAAGCTCTCGGTCTCGCTCAGCATGGCGGGAGCCGGTTTGCTCGGCGCTGCGGCAACGGCTGCCGTGGTGGCCGCCGTCGCAGCCACGGCAGTGGTAGCAGGCTTGGCCTGGCTCATCGCCACCTTGTCGGCGTATTCAGGCTTGAACACGGCTTCCAGGCCTTGTCCCTTGGCCATGTCCGTGACCTTTATCTGTACCAGACCCCAGGGCGAATGGGGGATCACGGGGTCCTTGATATCCGGCTCGACCGTGCCGTTGGCACGGGCAAAGGCCTTCGCGGGGTGCAAGATGGTGGTGCTGCCCGCCGTCTCGTTGGCCGGCGCATAGACCACCATATAGGTTTCAGTGGCGGGATTGCCCGGCATGCTGCGGTCCACAAACACACGCCCCTCAATCCTGTCGTTGTCGAGCAGGTGGGCTGGTTGATAGGCAAAGACCGACTCACCCAGCACGCGAGTCACCTTGAACTGGGCATCCAGCATGATCACCTTGGGAACCAGGACCGTCTTGCTGACCTGGGAGGCCAGGGTGATGGCCAGATTGCCGGTATTGGCCGGCAGACGATAGGCGGCAAAATAGCTCATGCCCTCGTCAAACTGATAACTGGGCTGCTTGCCGTCGATGGCCAGCAGCGTCTCGCCTTCCGGCAGGGAGACATAATTGAATTCGTTGAACCCTGTGCAACAACTGGTTGCCTGGGAGAGCGCCTGCTTGGCCTGATCGGCATTACTCAGAATGGAGGCGTGCTCCTGCACGGGCACCACCATGCTACCGGAACAACCGGCCAGCAGCGCGGTAACCATGGCCGCGATAGACATCTTTACCAGTTTCATTCTTCTTATCTCCATAACCCGGTTGCCACATCATGCGAAACAAAACTGCCCCCATAAGGGGGCAGTGACTAACTTAACTGAAGATATTGCTTACCACCAGGCTTCTGCTTGTACGCCAACCTGATAGGTGTCTTTGGAGGTGTTGCCTTCAAAGGCGTTCTGGTCTTCGGTGTTCTTCAGGTAGGTGGCGAACACGCGGATTTCCGGACGGGCCCAGAAGCTGGAGCCGGCAGACCAGGCCTGAGCCAGGGTCAGCTTGTAAGCGCCATCTTTGTCGGTGGTACCGGAAGTGGACTTGTTCTTGTCCTGGAAGTAGCCGCCTTCGAAGATGGTCTTGTTGAAGTCATCCCACTTGTACATCGGGCGAGCGACGACAGACATGGTTTCGTACTTGTCGTTGCCGTTCCACATCTCGTTGCCTACCCCGTAGACCAGCTGGTGACCCATCTCCCAGGAGTTGCCCATCGGGATGACGCCCCAGTTGATGATACGGTAGCCATCGGCACCGGCTTTGGCTTCGGCACCATACCAGGAACCGTCACCGTAGAAGGCCATGGTCTTGGAGTAGCCTTCGGTACCGTACTGCAGCACGGTCTTGTTGAAGCCACCGAAGATGCCTTGGGTCAGTTCGGCAGTCAGCATGACGCCGTTCTTCATGTTGTCGTTCTTCAGATCTTTCTGGGCGTCGGTCTCATTGACCAGGGCATACATGGCGCCCACTTCCAGAGAGCCGTCCTGCCACAGCGGGATGCCGGCATAACGCACATCCAGGGTGTTGACGTTCAGATCTTCGTTCTTCTGGTAAACCGGATCGCCGTTGCCATCTACACCGGTCTGGGTGTACTGACCGAAGACATCACCCGCGCTGCGGTCGTTGCGGACCCAGGCCAGGGAGAGCTTGCCAGGACCAGCCTGGATGCCTTCGATACCGGCGCCGGCACCGGAGATGTTCCAGTAGTAGAAGTCAGAGATGTGGATGTCGTGACGTTGGTAGTAACGCTTACCGGCCCACAGGGTGGCTTCCGGCGCGAAGCCCAGCAGCCCTTTGGCTTGCACGTTGAACTGACGCAGGGCGAAGTCGGAGTCGCCGTTGCACTGCTTGGCATCGAAGTTACAGACGGTGCCGGTACCTTCCCAGTCGTTGGAGCCGTTGGACGCCATGGCGAACATGGAATCTACGTAGAAAGTCTTGCCATCTTTGTTGAAGACTTCCTGACCCAGCTGAACTTCGCCGTAGGTATCATTTTCGTTACCCAGACGACCAACCTTGTTGACGTTGTATTTGACCATGTCCCCGTCACCGGAAACACCGACACCTGAACGGAAGTAGCCGTGGAAATCAACGGCGAAGGCGGCTTGGGAAGCCAGGGCTGCGGTTACTGCTGCAGCGATCGGAAGCCACTTTGCTTTCATTTTCATTTTCCTTATTCCCGCTGAGAGGAGTGTGATCCTGATATTCAAGTTCTTATCACCGGAAAAACGTTTTGGTGATAACCGGGGTCGATTATATGTACCCAAATTCCCTGCAAACATGAGCTGATTCACAAAACGATGACAAATCACACGCCATCGACAACCACAGCAACAACAGGTCAATAAATTTGCATTTGCTGGCACTAATCACCCATTAAAAGCACAAAAAGAAAAAAAATAACCAAAGAAAGCGCTTTCAAATATTAATTCGCGACGAGAGTTAAGTGATAAATCCGTGTCGCAGTAGCAAAAACATGACTGAAATCGCTTTCAATGCGGAACTTTTAATTTTTCAATTTGTCGTGGGTGATGATGAATATGGCCAACCGGTTATCATCATTGGCGAGAAAAATAACCAGACGAAAGAGAGGATATATTTGGGGGCTGAGGCGTGACGCCCCAAAAATAAAACACCCCCGTCAGCACACTCACGGAGGTGAATTTATTCTCGGGGAGAAGGGTCTGACTACAGTCTATTTTCCCAGGTTTTCAACCAGGCCAGCGCCGCCACTTCAGGCTCATCTTCTACCGTCGCATCGATTTCCAGGTGCACAACCAGTGGCTCGGCAGCCAGCTCCTGCAACAGGGCATCCAGCGTTCGCCCCGCTCCGCAGAAGTGTTCATAGCTGCTGTCTCCCATGGCGATGAGGGCATAGCGCCATCCCTTCATATAAGGAGCACGATCGGCCAGGGCACTGGCAAAGGGCTGCAAATTGGGCGGTATATCCCCCTGCCCCGTGGTGGCGGTCACGATGAGCAGAAAGCGGGAGGCATCGATGTCGGTCAGCGCCGCGTCATCGAAGATCTGGCAGACATGGCCATTGGCTTGCAGGTGGTCACAGAGGGTCTCGGCCACCAGCATGGCAGAGCCGTAGACGGTGCCGACCAGGATGTCGATCTCGGCCATCAGCGACTCCTCAGGGACAAACAATGGGCCCGGCAAGACCGGGATGGGTAGGAAGAGCCCCCCTGAACGGGCGGGGGGCACGCGATTGCGCAGGCGATATCTCGTTGAGCCATAAGTCATTCCTCTGACGTACCTGGGCTACAGCATGCCACAGCCCGGTCAGAGGCAACAGATGGAAAGAGGCTCAGGCGCCGTAGTCTTGCTCGCTGGCAGGCCAGCCCAGACGGGCGAACAGACCCAGCACCTCGGGGCCCAGGGGCGCCTGGATCCGCATCGGCACCTTGAGCACCGGATGCTCGAAGCTCAGACGGTGCGCGATCAGCAGCAGGCGGTCGCACCCGTAATGCTCGCGAAAGAAGCGGTTGTGCCGGCCATCCCCGTGGGTGGTATCACCAACGATGGGGTGGAACAGGTGATCCAGATGGCGGCGCAGCTGGTGCTTGCGCCCCGTCTTGGGAAAGAGGCGGACCAGGCTGTAGCGACTGGTGGGATGCTTCTTGGAGACGGCGAAGGGCAGCTCGACCTGATGCAGACGACGAAACGCGGTCACCGCCTCCTGGGCGGGGCGATCCGGGTCGCTGAAGGCATCGGCAATCTTGTCCAGCTGCTCCTTGAGCGGATAGTCGATGAGCCCCTCTTCGGGGGCCCATCCCCGCACCAGTGCCAGATACTCCTTGTGGACCTGACGGGCAGCAAAGGCCTCGGTCAGGATACGGGCCACGGCAGGATCGAGAGCAAACAGCAGCACACCCGAAGTGGGCCTGTCCAGTCGGTGCACGGGGTAGACATGACGACCCCCGATCAGATCCCGGGTCATCTGCATGGCGAAACGGGTCTCGGCCTTGTCGAGCCAACTGCGGTGCACCAGGAGACCGGACGGTTTGTTCACCGCCACCAGCCAGTCATCCTGATAGAGCAGAGTCGGCTGCAAGGCATCCGCTGTCCGGGTCTGCTCGTCCATCATTGTTCGACCACTTTGCCGGAGAGCAGCAGATCGAAACGGGCGATCAGACGAAGCAGGGCCTCGACCTCCGCCAGCTCCTCTTTATAGACCTCACTCGCCATGGGATAGAGGGAGACGCTGGTCGGCAGCGGAGCCTGCAGCAGCACCAGCTGCTCCATGCGCGGGATCAGCACGAACTGCAGCCACTGATCGAAACTCAGGGTATCGACACAGAACGGCAGCTCGCTTGCCAGCGCCTCGCTCCCCGGATGGTCGGCTTGCCAGCGTTCCAGACGTTGCAACTCGGCAGTCAGCTCTCCCAGCAGACCGGCAACCAGCAGATATTGATTCATCTCGCTCACTTCCTCATCGCGGGCCCGGTCTGCGACGGGGCCCCACTCAATACGGCCATCAAAAAGGGGCGCTACTATACACCGACCCCGCAATGGCTGCCATGTTGCCGTCACCTTCATACCCTGCATCACCGCCTCTGGCTATCTGGTGCAGCCCCCTTATAATCGCCCGCATTATCTTCAAGCGGGATCTCTTCATGTCTTCCATCAACACCCTGACCGAGTTTCTGACCCAGGCCGATACCCAGTTCCAGCTGTTCGATCTGGGCCGCCAGGTGCGCCCGCTCCCCAGCGACCTCTTCGTGCGCATCGAGCAGCAGCAGGAGCCCTACCCCTGGCCGTTGCAGCAGCACGCCTGGCTCGGCGTGCACTTCTTCCAGCCCACCGAATCCAGGCACTACCTCTGGTTCCTCAAGTTCGCCCTCGATGAGCGCGGCCTGCTCATCTCCAGCGGCCCCAAGCATTTCATGGATCAGGTGGTAGAGACTCTGGGCTACAAGCTCACCGGTGAACTGGACGAAGAGAAGGCCCAGCGTCTGGCGGACAACCCCTACACCTTCCGTCCGGCCGAGGCCAAGATGGCCAGTGTGCATGCCAAGCTGGCCCGCCAGCTGGAACAAGCCCCTTCCGCTTACTACGAGGCCCTCTGCCACTATCTGGCGGCGCCGGGGGAAGAGGGGTGGCAGGCCCTGGGACTGCAAGGGTTTGCAGATCTCGCGGAGCGGCTGCAGGTTGAACGCAACCTGGCACTGGTCTGCAAGGCCTTGCCCGTGCTGCCGCAGGCCCCCCTTTACGCCCTGTGCCAAAGCCTGGAGAACGCCCCCCTGCCCCCTGCCCTGCAAGGCGCATTGCTGGAGCGCATCGGCAAGGAGCAGGAGTGCGCCGAGCCTGACCCCGAAACCCTGGCCTATCTGTGCCGGGCACTGGCCTCCTGCCCGGGCAACGGACTGCGCACCAACAAGCTGCTGACCCTGCTGCAAACCCGGCCAAGCCCCTCCCTGCTCCTCGCCATCGCTGGCCGCCTCTGGCCCGATCTGAAACACCCCGAACTGCTCGGCCTGTTTCTGGAGCAGCTCGCCCTGCAACCCACCCAGTTCTTCAACCAGGTATTTGCCGAGCTCGTCACGCTACCGGCCTTGCGCAATGATATGCTGGCAAAACTGCGTGACCCCGAACGCAGCGAGGCCCTGGGTCTGGCCATCGGTCGCCTGTTCGCTTCCACCTAGGCCCGACACAACGGCCCTGTTGCCTGAGGTGAACAGGGCCCCACACACATCACAGAAGGAACCCGCTGATGGGAGAAATGCTTGGGATCTTGCTGCTCGGCCTCGTTGGCTGGGCCTTCTGGCAACAGCGCCGCCAAGCGGAGCTGGCCTGGCAATACATGCGCCGCTACTGCCAGCACCACGACCTGCAACTGCTGTCGCTGGCGCGGACACACCGCGCCCTGGGGCACAAGCCCCTGCGCCTGCTCACCTACTACCAATTCGAGTTCTCCAGCGACGGAGAGAGCCATTATCAGGGACAGCTCTGCATGCAGGGGCTGCATGTCGCCGGTGTCGAGCTGCCACCCCATCGTCTCCCCTCCTAGATTTGAGAGCACGGGGGCTGGCTATACTCTTCCACAGCCCCCTACCAAGGAGTACCGAGATGGAATTGCTCACCCATGACATGGCCGCCCTGTTTGCCCAGCTGGGGCTGGCCAGTGACGACATCAGCCAGCAGCGTTTTATCCGCGACCATCCCATCGATCGCCATACCCAGTTGCCCGACGCGCCGTTCTGGACTCCTTCCCAGGCAGGCTTTCTGCGCGATGCCCTCAGCCACGACGCCGACTGGGCGGAAGCCATCGACCAGCTGGATGTGATGCTGCGCCAGGGGACCTGATCCCCCCACTCCCGGCGGCCAGCGTTGGGTCGACGCGGAGCCGCCAATCCCCTCCCTCTCGCCACCCACGCCCTTCGCTCCGCTTTCCTGATGGACAGGCTTTGATTAAGCTCTGTGCCACTATCCACCCGCAGCAAGACGGCCGTGCAGGAGCCAAGATGTCAGCCCAAGAGATCATCCAGATAGCCAACGAACTCAGTGCCAGGGGGATCACCCCCTCTACCGCCATGGTCAAGGCCCGCCTCAGCCATCCCGTGCCCATGGCCGAGCTGCTCAAGGTGTTGAGCCAGTGGAAACAACAACCCCAGCCCGCGTCGACAGCGCCCGCCCCCGCCAGTGCCCCCGAGGCATCCCCCTTGGCCAAGGAAAGCGTCACTCTTCAGCAACTGAGCGAACAGCTCGCCCGGCTGGAGCAGAAGGTCGATCACCTCACCGACCTGCTGCTCAACCAGAAGCCGGATTGACCCATCGCCATGTATATCCTCGAACTCACCTTTGAGTGCTACCGCGATACCTCCCTCGGGGAGGCAGAGCGGGCCATCGTCCACTACCTCGACATGTTGCGCTATCAGGGGCAGATCCTGGGGCGGGAGTTTCCCACCAGCATGCACGAAGGCTATTTCGTCAGTCGGGTGGTCTGCCCGGAGCAGGACAGCCTGCACCCTGACAACCAGAGCGAGCTGGTCGCCCTTGCCGAGCAAGGTCTGCACCAGGCGGGCCTGCTCGCCCCCAAACTCCACCTGCAAGGGGCGGATCTGCTCTCGGACAGCACGGACCCGTGCGCAGAGCAGGGGGAGCGTCCCAGCTGGATGCTGCTCTACACCAGCTTCCTGCACAGTTGCTCTCCCCTGCGCTGTGGCGATCACTTCGCCCCCATCCCGCTCTATCGGCTGCCCGCCGTCGCCAACGGTGACCACAAGCAGATCATCAAGTGGCAGGAAGATTGGGAGGCCTGCGATCAGTTGCAGATGAACGGCTCCATCGCCGAGCACGCCGCCCTGCACGAAATCGGCGAGGTGGGCAGCCGCCTTCATCGCCGGGGCAGCGATCTCGCCAGACGGCTGGAGCTCCTGAGCGGCATTCCCACCTATTACTATCTCTACCGGGTAGGCGGCCTGAGCGCCGCCGAAGAGCGGGCTCGCCCCTGCCCTGGCTGTGGTGGCCCATGGGCGCTGGCCGCCCCCCTACACGAGATCTTCGACTTCAGGTGCGAGCCTTGCAGGCTGGTGTCCAACCTCTCCTGGGACTTCAAGGAGTAGGAGCCTACCGCGCACAATGGCGCAATAAAATGGCGCAATAAAAAGAGAGGGCCTTGCCAGGTGGCAAGGCCCTCTCTTTTGGGGCATCACTGGGGCAAGGTTTCCAGTCGCGCCAGAAAGGCCGGCAACGAGGGAGCCAGCGTCAGGCGCCGCCCGGAGTCCAGCCACTCCAGCCACACCTGGCCGCTCTCGTTATCGAGGGAGACCAGCGTCATCTCGTTGCGGGTCGTGGCAATGAAGAGTGAAGGGGATCGCTTCAACTTGCGCAGCATCAGCAGGTGGCCGATGAGGTTCTCCTTGAGCAGATCCAGATCGGCGTCGTTCCACGGCAGGATGAGTTCGATGCGCAGCCCCTTGAAAGAGCAGGGCAGAGGGCGGCTGAACCAGTGGCCAAACAGGGCGATGGCGCTGGGATGCAGGGTCAGTTCCAGGGCGTTCGCCATGGCCGTGAAGTCGGCTGCCTGCTCCCGCTGGAACGGACGCCAGGCTACCCGCCCCTCCCTGGGTTCATCCAGCTCGCAAGGAGAGCGCCAGTCGGCCTCCCAGTCGCACAGGGGCAGCCCCCGCCTTCCTTCGCCATCGCGCTGCCAGCGTAAAAAGAACTGCTCCAGGGCAGACAGGACTTGATCCGACATCGATATTCCCCACAATAGCGGCCTCTGATGGCCGCAAGTACCTGATCGAAAAATCGGGCCATTGCACCATCAAACCCCTTATCAGACAAGCGTGAGCAAACCAGCATGAGCAAACAAGAGAGATACGCCGGCGCCAGTGCGCTGCAAGGCCTGAGCCTGGGGCAGCAGTCCGCCTACATCAGCCAGTACACCCCGAGTCTGCTGCAGCCCGTGCCACGCAGCCTGAACCGCGACGATCTTGGCCTGAGAGGTGAACTGCCGTTCCAGGGGTGCGACGTCTGGACCCTGTATGAACTCTCCTGGCTCAATGCCAAAGGCAAGCCCGTGGTTGCCATCGGGGAGGTCTTTGTGCCTGCTACCAGCCCGAATCTCATCGAGTCCAAGTCGTTCAAGCTTTACCTGAACTCCTTCAACCAGACCCGCTGCGACTCTCTGGAGGCAGTGCAAGCGCTGCTGGTTCAGGACCTGAGTGGCTGCGCTGGTGCCCCGGTGAGCGTCACCCTCTTCATCCTCGACCAGGCCCCCCACCAGATAGCCCAGCTGCCCGGTGAGTGCATCGACAACCTGGATATCGAGGTGGACGGCTACGAGTTTGACGAAACCCTGCTGCAAGGGGCCGCCGGTCGCGAGATCGTGGAGGAGACCCTGCACAGCCACCTGCTCAAGTCCAACTGCCTGGTGACCAGCCAGCCGGACTGGGGATCCGTGGTGATCCACTATCGCGGCCCGCGTCTCGACCGGGAGAAGCTGTTGCGCTACCTCATCTCGTTCCGCCAGCACAACGAGTTCCACGAGCAGTGCATCGAGCGCATCTTTACCGATCTCAAGCACTTCTGCGCCCCGGAAAAACTGACCGTCCATGCCCGTTACACCCGCCGCGGCGGCCTGGACATCAACCCCTTCCGCAGCGACTGGGAGCCGGTTCCGGCGAACCTGCGCCTCATTCGCCAGTAATCACCGGCGCCGCCATCCTGCGGGCTGCGGCCCGCTGCGCATCACCTCAGTAAACTCTGGACGGGCGGGGGTGGGCTTGGATAACATGCCTGCACCTCCGTGCCGTTCTTAATCCAATGAATCAACTGTTTTTTCTGGCAATGATGATGTCCTCCCTGTCGGCTCCTGATCTGGATCTGGCCAAGGAGCAGTTGTCCATCGACCTGCAGCAGGCCCAGACCCTGGTGCTGACCGATCCCGCCAGATGTGCCCAGATTGCCACCTCCTTCCTCGAACGAACGGCCAACAATCCCAAGCAGATCATCAGCAACCGTCAGGAATACGGCTATCGCGAGCCGATGCTGAACTACGGTACCGCCACCCAGACCACGGGCGCCTATCTGCTCAAGGGGGAGTGTCTGCAGCAGCTAGGGCAGTTCGCCCAGGCACAGGAGTCCTTTGAGCAGGGCATCGCCATGGCCGAGAAAGAGCAGCAGTTCGAGCTGCAGGCCCATGGGCTCTATCTGCTGGTTAGAAGCCGCAACCTGCAACAGCATACCCATGGCGCCGCGGCCCCCCTGCTCGACAAACTCGACAAACTGCTGGCCAATCCCGACCTCAAGGAGAGCCAGTTGCAGGTCTACAGCCGCTTGCTGCGCGTCAACGCCAGCGTAGAGGAGCGGCAATTCGATCTCGCCAAACAGCAGCTGGCCGAGACCCGCAAATGGGCGGATCACGCCAAACACCCTCTGGCCAGGGCCTGGACCAGCGCCGTGGGCGGGGATCTCTATCAGGCTCTGGGTCAGCCCCAGCTTGCACTGGGGGAGTACATCGAAGCACAACAGCAAGCCAAGCCCCTGCAGGATCCCCTCTTCCTCGGCCTGCTCTCGAACCAGATGGTCAGCCTCTATCAGGAAGAGCAGGAGCCACAAAAAGCGCTGCAATACGCCAGCGAGGCGGCCAACTATTTTCATGCCCTCGGCAATCCTTCCATGCTGAGCGACGCCCTGATCGTGCTCGCCCGCCTCAACCGGGATCAGGGCGAGATGAACATGGCGCTGGTCTATTTCTTCAATGCCCTCGACCTGCTGGACGAGAGCAGCAACCGTACCCGCATCGCCCATCTCAAGTTCGAGATAGGCAAGACCTACCTGCAGACCGGCAACCTCAACCTGGCGCGAAACTACCTGAACGCCGCACGCCAGTCCCATGAGCTGGGGGATGACAAGGAGTCGCTCATTGACACCCTGCTGTTGCTGGGAGAGCTGCACCTCAAGCAGCAGGAGGCGGGCATCGCCATCCTGCAGTTGGAGAACGCTCTCACCCTGGCCAACCGGATTGGGGACATCCGGCGCCAATTCGAGATCTTCCGCCTGCTCTCCGTCGCCTATGAGCAGAAGGGTTACCTCCAGCAGGCCCTGGAGAGCTACAAGAATTACCACCAGCGCAGCGAACTGGTTCGCCAGCAACAGCTGGCGCTGGAGCAGGAGGCGGTGCGCGACAACTACGCCCAGGTGGAGCGGGTGCAACAGGTCAAGGAGCTGGAACAGCAACTCGACGCCAGCCAGCACCAGCAGGAGCGATACCTCTGGACCAGCGTCAGCACCGGGCTGCTGCTGGCACTCTTCATCTATCTGTTCTTCACCCTCTGGCTGAAACTGCGGGTCGCGCGCCTTCATGCCAAACAGCTGGGAGAAGCCCTGCTGGTAGAGCCGCGCAGCGGCCTGGCCAACTGGCAGCGACTGATGAGCCGCTGGCCGCGGGAGATGGCCAAGCGCCAGCAGAAATCCGAGCGCTGGTACCTGAGCGAACGCCCCACCAGCGAATTTGACGACAAGCTGCACTACCTGCTGTTCCGGGTTCCCTTCCTGATCAACAGCCTGGAGCAACACGGCTATCAGGTCAGCCGCGAGATAGAGCAGGCCTTCGGCCGTTACGTCAACGAACTGACCCCGCAGGATGGCCGCATCTACGACCTGCGCGAAGGCCACCTGCTCTATGTGGTGCCCCAGCGCCACGTGGCCCAGTTGCATCAGCTGGCCCAGACCCTGCTCGACACCCTGGCAGCCTTCCCCTGCGAGCACCCGCTGGACAGGCGCATCAGCCTCGGCATCGTCAGTCATCCCTTCCTGCCCAAGGCGGCCATGGCCCTCGATCACCACGGCCTGTTCGATCTCTGCTACCTGGCCCTCTCGGGAGCCATTCAGCTCAGCGAAAAATACCAGCAGAGCGTCTGGCTTGAGCTGGCCGCCATCGATTGCCAGCAGGCCGCATTTTTTAACGGAGATGTGTGGCAATGCTGCTTGATGGCAATTGACAAGGGACTGGTAAAAGTAAATTCTTCTCATGAAAAGCAATGGGTTAACTGGCTTGCGCTTTCACGGACGAAGGTTGCGGACAATCCGTGACAAAAAGGTACTCAACGGGGTCTTTGATTGGCTTTCTGTTGCTGGACGAAACAAAAACGATAATGACAACAGGGCGACCTGAAGAATGAATGATATGGCTGCCGTAACAGGACAACTGGCAAGACTCAGGGAATCCCTCCAGCAGAAACAGCAGGAGCTTGACGGCATGGCAAGCTTCTCCGATGCCGAACGCACCCGCAGTATCCAGTTCATCGGCAAGTTGATGCAAGCCTGTCGCGGCCACGATCGCGAGCTCGACAACCGGCTCGCCAAGCTCAAGCAGAAACTTGAAGGCAACCCTCCTCTTACCTCCATCGATGCCGATCTGAACGCCATCGAGAAGCTGTTGCAGCAGCACAGCCACACCATGGAAGAGTCCATCAGCCTGACCCGGGCAGCCATCGATCTCGGCAGCAAACAGCTCAAAACCATCAAAGGGTTTCCGGAAGATACCCGCCGCGCCCTCAAGGAGTTTCTCGCCAGCCCGGAGAGTTACGGCATCGGCGATCACCAGAAGAAGGTGATCCGGCTGCTGGAGTTCTACCAGCAGGCGATCAAGATCCAGCTGCTGCCGCGCAAGCCGCTGATCCCCCCTTCGGCGGAGATCCCCACCGAGCTCTCCAGCCCGGCCCCTACCGACTCCTTTGACGTCAAGGCACATGCCCAGATTTCAGACGAGTTGCAGCGTCTCATCACCGAGCTCGACTTTGCCGGCGCCGTGGGCGAGAGCCTCGCAGACATCCGCCGCCAGTTGCTCGGGGGCATCACCCCTGCCCTGCTGGCCGAAGTCTGCCTGCAGATCATCGAGCTCATCATCGAGGGTACCCGGGAAGAGCGCAAAGCCTCCCAGGCGTTTCTCAGCACCCTGAACGAGAGTCTCTCCTCGGTCCATTACAGCTTTACCGAATCCCTGGATGAAGGGCGGGCGCTGCAAAATGCCGCCCATCTCAGCGGACAGGCGCTGGAGCGGGAACTCGCCGCCATCGATCGCGCCATGGCAGCCCATGACTCGCCACAGATACTCAGGGGCGCCATTTCTGGGCATCTGGACACCATCCGCCGGCTGCAGCAAGAGCGGGAGGAGATGGCCAACCGCGAGCGCCACCTGCTCACCCACCTCTCCAACATGGAAGCCAAGCTCAGGTTGATGAAGGACGAGACCGCCGAGTACAAGAAGCGGCTCACCATCCAGAAACACAAGCTCTTCCTCGACAGCCTGACCCAGGTACACAACCGGGCGGCCCTGGACGAGCGGCTCGAGCTCGAATACAAACGCTGGTTACGCTATGGCACCCCCCTGTGCCTGGCCATCATCGACATCGACCACTTCAAGCACATCAATGACAACTACGGCCACATGGCCGGCGACAAGGCATTGAAGGTGGTTGCCAAGGCCCTGCAGAACGCCTTGCGCGACACCGACTTCATCGCCCGCTTTGGCGGTGAGGAGTTCGTGGTCTTGCTGCCGAACATCAATCCGGACAAGTACCAGAAGCCGCTGGAGAACCTGCGTCAGACCATCAAGAGCATCCCGTTCCGCTTTCGCGATGCCAGGGTCGAGATCACCATCTCCATCGGTGCCACCCTGTTTCGGACCGGCGACCATACCACGGATGCGTTCGAGCGTGCCGACAAGGCGCTTTACAGTTCCAAGCACTCCGGCCGGGATCAGGTCAATCTCGCCTGAATCCGCTTTGAGGAGCGGCTAAAAAAGCGGCAAACGCACAGTCCCCCTATTCCCCTGCCCACCCCCTTGCCTCTACTATCGAACCCGAGGGATGCCAAAGCATCCCGTTTTCTCCCCAGGGAAAGCACAACGATAACAAGCGAGTGAAAGGGGAAATTATGATTACACACATCAATCCCGTGGGCAGCATGGACCTGCTGTCCCAGCTCGAGGTGGATCGCCTCAAGCAGACGGCCTCCAGCGATATCTATCAACTGTTTCGCAACTGCTCGCTGGCGGTCCTCAACTCCGGCAGCCATACCGACAGTTCCAAAGAGATACTGGAACGTTTCAAATCCTTCGATATTCACGTGATCCGGCGCGAGCGCGGGGTCAAGCTCGAGCTGTTCAACGCCCCCGAGCACGCCTTCGTCGACGGCGAGATCATCCGCGGCATCCAGGAGCACCTGTTCTCCGTGCTGCGGGACATTCTCTATGTGTCGACCCAGCTCGAGTCCAATCGTCTGGTCAACCTGACCAGCTCCACCCATATCTCCAACGTGGTGTTCGCCATCCTGCGCAACGCCAAGGCGATCCTGCCCGGCGCCGATCCCAACCTGGTGGTCTGCTGGGGCGGCCACTCCATCAACGAGGTGGAATACCAGTACACCCGGGCAGTGGGTAGCGAGCTGGGTCTGCGCGAGCTCAACATCTGTACCGGCTGCGGTCCGGGCGCCATGGAGGGCCCCATGAAAGGGGCCGCCGTCGGCCACGCCAAGCAGCGGGTGCGCAACGGCCGTTACATCGGTCTCACCGAGCCTTCCATCATCGCCGCCGAACCGCCGAACCCCATCGTCAACGAGCTGGTGATCCTGCCGGACATCGAGAAGCGGCTGGAAGCCTTCGTGCGTCTGGGTCACGGCATCATCATCTTCCCGGGCGGGGTCGGAACTGCCGAGGAGCTGCTCTACCTGCTCGGCATCATGATGCACCCGGCCAACGATCGCCAACCCATCCCCATCGTGCTGACCGGCCCGAAAGAGAGTGCTGACTACTTCCGCGCCATCGACGACTTCGTCAAGGCGACCCTGGGGGAAGCCGCCACCAGTCTCTACCGGATCATCATCGGCGATGCGCCCGAGGTGGCCCGCGTGATGAAGGAGGCGATGCCGAAGATCCGCGAATACCGCAAGTCGGTGGGAGATGCCTACTCCTTCAACTGGTCCCTGCGGATCGAGCCCGAGTTCCAGCTGCCGTTCGAGCCGGATCACGCCAGCATGGCCAGCCTGGATCTGCATCGCAACCAGCCGCCCCAGCTGCTGGCAGCCAACCTGCGCCGCGCCTTCTCCGGCATCGTCGCAGGCAACGTCAAGGAAGGGGGCATCAGGGCCATCGAGAAGAAGGGTCCCTTCAAGCTGCACGGCGACAAGGAGCTGATGCACCTGATGGACAGGTTGCTGGAGAGCTTCGTCAAGCAGCAGCGCATGAAGCTGCCGGGCAGCCAGTACGTTCCCTGCTACGAGATAGTCAAATAACCGGGACACCACAATGCACCGGAGGGGCCCATGGGCCCCTCTTTCATTGACTGGTCTTCTACGGGGTTAGCAGGAGACGCCACCATTGTTACAATGGCACTCCCCGACGCCCGGAGTGCCCCATGCCACACCTGCTCATCATCGATGCCCTCAACCTCATCCGCCGACTGCACGCGGTGCAGAGCCAGCAGGGACTGACCCCGGCCCAGGCCCTGCTCGCCACCCGAGCCAACCTCATCAACACCTGCAAGAAGCTCCTGGCAGCCAGCGAGCCGACCCACGCCATCGCGGTCTTTGACGGTGAGGTCCACAGCTGGCGCAAGACGCTCTATACCCCCTACAAGGAGGGCCGCACCCCCATGCCGGATGAGCTGAGGGAAGGGCTTGCCGACCTGCAGGACGCCTTCTGGGAGTGCGGTGTGGATGCCCTGCTCTCCCAGACCGACGAGGCGGACGATCTCATCGCCACCCTGGCAAGCGGCATTGCCCAGCACGGCGCCAGCGCCACCATCATCTCCACCGACAAGGGGTTCTGCCAGCTCATCTGCCCGCAGATCCGGGTGCGGGATTACTTCAACAAACGCTGGCTGGATGCCGCCTTCGTCCAGCAGCAGTACGGCGTTACACCGACCCAGCTTGTGGACTTCTGGGCCCTGACCGGTATCAGCGGCTCCAACATCAAGGGGGTGCCCGGCATTGGCCCCAAGACCGCCACCCAGTTGCTGCAGCAATACGGGGACCTGGCTGCCATGCTGGAGGCCTGTGAGCGGGAGGAGGCCACCAGACCCCTGCTCAAGCTGCGCCAGCACCGGGAAGAGGCCCTGCTGGCCCAACGCCTGGTCCGGCTGCAGCACGATATCCCGCTCGGGTTCAACCTGCGGGAGATCCGCTACCCTCCCGTCCCTGATGCCGGGGCGTGATCCCCAGCACACCATTTCCCAAGACAGGCCGTACCTGTTGACATAAATGGGTAAAATGTAAAGAAACATGGAGGATGTGGTGCAAAAATGGTATAAAGCCGACGAATCCTCCCCCTCTGTTCCCTAGAAGTGGATACGCCTCATGTCAAAAAGAAAGATTACCGTCATCCCGGGCGACGGCATCGGCCCCAGCATCATCGAATCCGCCATCCAGATCCTGGCCCACGCGGGTTGTGACTTCGACTACGAATACGCAGACGCCGGTCTGGTAGCCCTGGAAAAACATGGCGAGCTGCTGCCCCAGGCCACCCTCGACCTGATCGAGAAGAACAAGGTCAGCCTGAAAGGCCCGCTCACCACTCCGGTCGGCGGCGGCTTCACCTCCATCAACGTCTCCCTGCGCAAGAAGTTCAATCTCTACGCCAACGTGCGCCCCGTCCTCTCCTTCAAGGGCACCAAGAGCCGTTACGACAACATCGACATCATCACGGTGCGCGAGAACACCGAAGGCATGTACTCCGGTGCTGGCCAGAAGCGCAGCGATGACAACCAGAGCGCCGAGGCGATGAGCATCATCACCCGGGAAGGGGCCGAGCGCATCGTCACCTTCGCCTTCGAGCTGGCGCGCCAGGAAGGACGCAAGAAGGTCACCATCATCCACAAGGCCAACATCCTCAAGTCCACCTCCGGCCTGTTCCTGGAAGTGGCCCGTCAGGTCGCGGCCCGCTACCCGGACATCCAGAACGAGGAGATGATCGTCGACGCCGCCTGCATGAACCTGGTGATGTACCCGGAGCGCTTCGATGTGATGGTCACCACCAACCTGTTCGGCGACATTCTCTCGGATCTCTGTGCCGGTCTGGTGGGGGGGCTGGGCATGGCGCCAGGCGCCAACATCGGTGAAGGGGCCGCCATCTTCGAAGCGGTACATGGCTCTGCGCCGGACATCGCCGGCAAGAACATCGCCAATCCCACCTCGGTGATCCTCGCCTCCATCCAGATGCTGGAGTATCTCGGCATGCAGGACAAGGCGGAGCGCATTCGCGAGGCCGTGCGGACGACCATCGAGTCCGGCGATCGGGTGACCCGTGACCTGGGGGGCACAGCGTCCACCAGCGAATTCACCCAGGCCATCATCGACCGTCTATAAATAGAATCCAACCATATGATTTTAAAAGGGAGCTTCGGCTCCCTTTGTTTTATGCCAACGCCTCCCTACCTCCCTCGCCAGATGAATACTATGTTGATATGAGGGATAAGGAGATCCACCATGCGTGCTACTTTCATCTTGCTGATTGTCAGCAGCAGTGCCACGGCATTAGACAGGCCAGTCGACAATGCCTGGTTGACGCCGCCTCCCCAGCACGAGGCGCCAGCCAAGCAGACCTGGCAATCCACCCTGGATACCAACGATCTGCTCAAACAGCCCAAGCCGCTCTCCCTGGGGGTGGATATCACCACCGACAGCAACGGTAATCGGCAGATCACCCCCTATCAGAAACTGAACCTCACGGCAGAGAAGAGCGTCAGCCTCTCCTTCGAAAAGCAAAAGCCCAGGATCAAGTTCAACGCTGGCGGCATCAACACCTCGGTCAAGCTTCGCGGGGATGGCGTCAAGATGCAGTTCAACCCCAGTGACAAGACCATTCCCCTGCAAATTGAGCTGAAGATCACCGACGACGAGTCCATGATGCGTCTGGACTACCGCTTCTGATGACCCAGACACAAAAAAACCGGACGTCACCGTCCGGTTTTTTCATGCCCTGTTCCCGATGCTGCTTCAGGACTTGGGGGACAGCTTGGAGACCCAGAACTTGTTGTAGACGTGCACCGTGATCTCTTCGCGATCGTGATAGAGCTGTTTGGCCTGAATAATGAAACCGCCGTCGATGTCGGCCAGCAGTCCGCGCAGCACCTCGATGTTGTGCACCGCCTCGGCGTAGCGCTTCTTCATCGGCAGCTTGAGGTTGAACATGGCTTCCTGACAGTCGTTCTCCCTGAACCAGTCGGCCACCATGTGGGTCACTCGCGCCGGCTTGTCCACCATGTCGCACACCAGCCAGTAGGTATTCTTCTTGCTCGGCCGCCACACGAAACCATCGTCACGGATGTGCTTCACCTGACCTGTGTCCATCAGGGATTGGGCCATCATGCCGTTGTCCACCGCCGTCACCATCATGCCGCGACGCACCAGCTGATAGGTCCAGCCACCCGGGCAGGCGCCAAGATCCACGGCCTTCAGGCCGGAGCACAGGCGCAAGTCCCACTCTTCCTTCGGCACGAAGACGTAGAACGCCTCTTCCAGCTTGAGGCTGGAGCGGCTCGGGGCATCGGCCGGGAATCGCAGGCGCGGGATCCCCATGTGGAAGGCAGAGTTGTTGAAGGAGTAGGAGTACCCCAGCATCAGGTGGTCATTGGCCAGGAAGAAGGCGTGGAACACGGGACGGTTCGGGGTCTCCTTCTTGGTCAGGATCTCGTTGCTGCGCAGCGCCTGGCGAAGCGGCACGGTGAACTTGCGGCAAAAGGCGGAGAGCTCCTTCGCCTCGTTGGTATCGGCCGTCTCCACCCGCAGATCACCGCAAATGGCGTAACCGCTCGCCGCCTCCAAGATAGGAGAGACCCGATCGCTTATTTCCAGATCTTTCAGCTCGTGGGTCACCACCAGCATCTGGCGAATGAAGATGAGCTCGCGGAATGGCAGCTTGCGCGCCAGCAGATCGGCCTGCTCCTCGTCATACAACTCGAAGATCACATAGCCGCTGTCGTCCTTGACCCGGGCAAAGCCGTAGCACTGCATGTTGCCGGCACGCTCGGTGATCTCTGCCGCCGCCTCTTTCTCAAAACCCGGGCGGCAATAAAGCAGCAGATTATTCATTCTTTCCTCCAAGACGACAGCCGGCCCACATCAGAGCCGCCCATCCCAACATAAAACAGAGGCCACCGGCCGGGGTGATGAGCCCCAGCCCCTTGCTGCCAAGCAGCACCATGGCGTAAATACTGCCGGAGAATCCCAGGATCCCCAGCACAAAGACGGCGCCCGCGAAGGTGATCACCTTACCGCGCACGCCGCACAGCCCCAGCACCAGCAGGGCCAGGGCGTGGAAAAACTGGTATTGCACGGCGGTGTTGAACGCCGCCAGCAACGAAGGAGCGATGCCGGTCGCCGCCAGCCCATGAGCGCCGTAGGCCCCGAGCATGGTGGCCGTCAGGCCGAAGAAGCCCGCCAGCACCAGCCAATGTCGTTGGATCTGCATCTTCTCTCCTTGCACGCTTCTTCTCTCGACCCGCTCGAGATGGTCAGGAGCGGCCCACCGCCGCGATAAAATCCTTGATCCGCTCCGCAGCCAGTCGCAGGTTCTCCTGCTCGCTCATGCCGCTCGCCTTTCTCGGTTTGAAACCATGATCCCCGTCGGTCAGCCAGTGGACCGATACGGCGGGTGAGAAGGGGAAATCGGCCAGCTCGGCGCGAGAACCGAAGGTATCGCGCTCCCCCTGCAGCAGCAGCGTGGGCGTCGTGATCAGCTTGAGCACCTCGCCCCGCCATGCGTCGGGCTTGGCCGGGGGGTGGAAAGGATACCCGAGAACGATCAATCCTGCAGCATCCATCTCGTCGTCCCCCTCGCAAAACAGCTCGGCCGCCATCCTCCCCCCCATGGACTTGCCCGCCAGAAACAGCCGGGGATGGGCAAACTGACGCACCATCTCGCGCCAGTGAGCCAGCAGCACGGGTTGTCTGTCCGGCGGCCTGCGTTTGCCGTCCTGAGCCCGTTTGGTCATGTAGGGGAAGTTGAAGCGCACTACCTCGATATCCGGCCCCGCCAGCAGTCGCGACAACTCGGCCAGGAAGCTGTGCTCCATGCCCGCCCCCGCGCCGTGGGCCAGCAGAATGCGAACGGGGGCGTCACTCGCCCCCTCTCTTGTCAGGTCAGTCACCAGGTCAACTCCTCAGGCATCGGCAAGGCGGGCACGCCTGCGGGCCTCTTCCTGCTCCACCAGTTCCAGCATCCAGTCGCGAAAAGCCACTATCTTGCCCTGATCGGACTGCTGCTCCTGACACACCAGATAGAAAGCGTTCTTGCTCACCAGCACCTGTTCGAACGGGCAGATGAGACGACCCGCCTCTATCTCCGGCTGGGCCAGCACGCTGTGGCCGAGCGCCACCCCCTGACCGTGGATCGCCGCCTGGATCACCATGGTGGAGTGGCTGAAGATGGGCCCCTGATTCACATTGGGCGCGTCGATGTCGAGCTGGCGGAACCAGGCCTTCCAGTCGCGCCGGGAGGTATCGTGCAGCAGGGTGTGACGGGTCAGATCGTCCGGGGTGCGCAGGGGCTTGGGGCCGGTCAGCAACAGGGGCGAGCAGACCGGGATCAGGTACTCGGTGTGCAGCTTGTCCGAACGAAGACCCGGCCAGTTGCCGCGGCCGTAGTAGATGGCCACGTCCACGTCGTCGGTGAGGGAGCCCTCGTCCATGTCCACCGCCTTGATCCGCACATCGATGTCCGGGTGGCGTTCGCTGAACTTGACCAGGCGGGGCACCAGCCACTGGATGGCGAAGCTCGGCTGCAGGGAGACGGTGAGCGCCCCCTTGGCGCTGCGGGCCAGCAGCTTGTCGGTCGCCTCGGAGATGGAGGCAAAGATGTCCTTGATATCGAGGAAGTAGCTCTGCCCCTCCTCGGTCAGTAGCAGGGAGCGATTCTTGCGGCGAAACAGCTTGATGCCGAGATACTCCTCCAGCGCCTTGATCTGGTGGCTGATGGCTGCCTGGGTCACGAACAGCTCTTCTGCTGCGCGGGTAAAGCTCAAGTGACGAGCCGCGGCTTCAAACGCTTTCAGTGCATTGAGCGGAGGTAAACGACGAGACATGGAATCGGCCGACGATGAATTTTTCTAATGGGGCGCATTATAAATTGTCGGTTGCGGGTCGACCAGTGAATAAACATAATTCGCCACGCAATTCGTTGTCATATGGCTCACACCTTCTCTTCCATGTTGGTTTACATGTGGTTTTTGTGAGTGAGTCGACAGTGATTGTGGTGTTGTGTTTCTTCCTCTGCGGGAAGAAGGGCTAAATCAGGTCGATTTAACCCAGTCTGTCATCTGAATGTGTTTGGCGCCTCCGGTTGGATGGCGCCTTTTTTCTTATCCTCCCCTACACCCGGAACTGGCCCACCAGTTGCTGCTGCTTGTCCGCCAGTTGCGACAGCTCGCGCCCGTTGTCGGCGGAGGTCGCCGCTTCCGCCCGAATGGTATGGCTCACATCGCGAATGTTGCTGACGTTGCGATTGATCTCGTCCGCCACTCCGCTCTGCTCCTGCGCGGCCCTCGCGATCTGCTCGTTCATCTGGTGGATGGTGCCGACAGCCTGGATGATCTGCTCCAGCACGCTGACCGACAGCTCCACCTTGGTGAGGGTCAGATCCGCCTGGTGATGGCCGGTCAGGATCGCCTTCACCACCGCCTCCGTCCCCGACTGCAACTGACCGATGAGGTTCTGGATCTCGACGATGGCGTTCTGGGTTCGGCCCGCCAGGTTGCGCACCTCGTCGGCGACCACCGCAAAACCGCGCCCCTGCTCACCTGCTCGGGCCGCCTCGATGGCCGCGTTCAGGGCCAGCAGGTTGGTCTGCTCGGCAATCCCCTGGATCACCACCAGGATGTCGTTGATGTTGTCGCTGTTGGCGGAGAGGTGCTCCACCACTGGTTTGGCGTCGCTTATCACCGTCATCAGTCTGGACATGGCCTCCTGGGTCTGCGCCACCACGGACTTACCCTCCTGGGCCGCCGTGTCGGCCTCATCGGCCGCCGCCACCGCCGCATTGGCATTGCCGGCGACCTGCAGGGCGGTGGCGCTCAACTCTTCAAACGCGGTCGCCACCAGATCCACCTCCTGATACTGGGACTGCATGCCGGCACTGGTACGGGCTGCCCCTTGCGCCGCCAGGGCCGCACTGGCCCGGGTGCCCGCAACGGTGTCGATCACCTGGCTGATGGTGGATTGCAGCTTGTCCAGGAAGTTGTTGAACCACTTGGCCAGCTCGCCTATCTCGTCATCCCTGCGCAGATCGATGCGCTGAGTGAGATCCCCCTCCCCGCTGGCGATGTCCTTAAGGCGTGCCACCACGGCGCGGATGGGCGCCACGATGCGCTGGGCCATCAGCCAGATGCAGAGCAGGGCGAGCGCCGAAATCCCGCCACCTATGGTGAGCTGGGTTGCCACGCTGCGCTGGGCCTGATCCTCAAGCTCCCCTTGCAGTTGCAGGGCCGAGGCGAGCACCACGGCGCGGGGCAGCTCGATATAGATGCCCCACTTGCGATCCGTACCGCGCATGCTGACCGGCACGAAGGTCTGCAACAGTGCGCCATCCGGGCTCCAGCGCGTCACCACATCTCCCTTGGTCAGCCACCCCTTGAGATCCTGCGCCAGCCCTTGCTGCTCCAGCAGATTGCCAAGGGCGACCGGGAACCCTTCCACGCCGGCCACCCGCCCTTCACTGCTGAGCAGAAGCACCTTGCCCTGCCCCTTGTAGAGGGTCCGGCCCATCTCTTCCACCAGGCTCTGCAGGGTCCCCAGGGAGATGTCGACCCCCACCATGCCCAGCAGGGAGCCCTGGTCCAGCAGCGGCACGGTTACCGAGGTCATCAACACCTGCTCGGTCCCCACCTCGTCCACATAGGGTTCGAGCAGACAGAGCGCCTTGCTGCGGATGCTGCAACTGTACCAGTCGTTCTCAAGGCCGCCGTGTCCGGAGGGCTTGTCGTTGGCCAGCATCGCCTCGTCCATCACCTCCAGGTTGACCTTGCCGTCGACCCTGGCCCAATAGCTGGAAAAACGCCCCTTGTCGTTGGCGCCGAGCGCCGTCGACCCCTGATAGTTGTCATCCTCCCCGTCGAGCTGGTTGGGTTCGAATACCGCATAGACACCGAGCAGGTTCGCTGACGACTCTGCAGCATCCTGCAACTGCTGGTTGACGGCATTGCGCAGCGCCTCGGAGTGAACGAAGTTGTCGGCCGCGTTCTTGCGCTGGAACAAGATGCCCTCGGCAAGCAGGGTCGCCCTGAAGTAAGCCTCATCGAGGTAGCTGGTCACCCGGGCTGCCTGGGTCGCCCCCATGGCCTGCATCCAGTTTTCTGCCGCGTGCTGCCCCTCCAGGGTGGTGGAGGTGAGCACCTGCTCCTGCATGCGGGCCGCGTTGAAAAGAGAAGAAGCCACCAGCGCGACGGCACTGGCCAGCAGACAGCAACCGGCGATCAGGGTGATCCGTCCCTGAACAGAAAGAGAACTCATGCCACTATTTCCTAACGTCTACAGATGTGAACACTGTATCGGTTTTGGATACAAAAACTTAACTAAATCAGCAGAGATCCAGGCTTAATTGATTGATTTCACCCGCTCCGGGCAAACCAACGACCAGACCGAGCAGGCGAATGGGTTTTCCTTGAGCCCGTTGCAGTCCCTCGTGCAGCAGATCGTGGAAGCGGGCCGCCTGATAACTCCCCTTGCGATAGACGGTGGTCTGGTGAAAATCGGCAAACTTCAGCTTGATCCCCTGTCCCATCAGCATCTCCGCAGGGCAGGCCTTGGCAAAACGCAGCTCCAGCTCGGGAATGAGCCGGCTAAGCACCTGCCAGCAGGCGTCCTCGTCCAGCACGTCGCTGGCGAGCGTCGTCTCTACGCCGATGCTCTTGCGCACCCGCCTGGCCTGCACCGGCTGATCGTCATGCCCCCAGATGCGGCCGGCCAGCATCTCCCCGAGCTTGCCGAAACGGGCGATCAGCTCCTCGTTGCCGAGCTGACGGGCATCTTCGCACGAATACAGCCCGAGGGACTCCAGCCGCTCTGCCGTCTTGCGGCCGATGCCGGGCAACTTGCCAAGGGGGAGCTGGCGCACGAACTCGTCCACCTCCTGGGGGCGGATGACGAACAGGCCGTCAGGCTTGCGCTGCTCGGAGGCGAGCTTGGCCAGAAACTTGTTCGGCGCCACACCGGCCGAGGCAGTCAACCCAAGCTCGACGCTGATGGCGGCACGGATCTCCGCCGCCATCATGGTGGCGCTGCCACCGCAGCGGGGACTCTGGGTCACGTCGAGATAGGCTTCATCGAGGGAGAGCGGCTCCACCTGCTCGGTGTAGCGCAGGAAGATGGCGCGCAACTGGCGCGAAGTTTCTTTGTAGACGGCCATCCGCCCGGGGATCAGCACCAATGGCGGACAAAGCTTTCTGGCCAGGGCGCTCGGCATGGCGGAGCGCACCCCGAAGCGGCGCGCCACGTAGTTGCAGGTGGAGATGACCCCGCGTCGGTCGGCGGCGCCACCAATGGCGAGCGGCACCTCCCTGAGGGCCGGGTTGTCCCGCATCTCCACCGCGGCGAAGAAGCAGTCCATGTCGATGTGAATGATCTTGCGCATGGCCGTGTCTGTTGCTGTGTCGACAGCCTCCCGAACAGATCATAGGGATAGACCCTGGGCATCCGGCGAGGAGACATGTCGAACGCCAAAAATACTGTATGGATAACCAGTTTTACGTTCCATGCTACCCCAAGCCTGTCATTTCTGCCAGTCTGCGCGCGGGCGCGGCGGCATAGACTCTCAAGGCCACATCCACACGAGACTCAAGGAGGAGAAGCATGAGCATCATCCGGGCGGGGCTCTGCCTGCTGCTGTTGCCGCTAGCGACCATGGCCAAGGATCACCCGACAGCCGAATGCAGCTGGCTATACAAGCGCATCGAGATACTGGAAACCGCCATCAGGCAGGGGGATGAACTGGGCACCAGGGAGGAGCTGGCAAAGCGAAAGAAAGAGTTCAAGGCAAAGGCATGCAGCCAATATGACTACTGACCCCATGCCACATAAAAAACGAGCCGACCCAGGGGTCGGCTCGTTTCGTTGCAAGGCTGCCTTCAGAGCGATATCCGCCGTTAGATGATGCGGTTGTCCACCAGCATCTTGCGACGGGCCTCTTCCTTGGCCATCTTCTTCTTGCGGTTGTCACAAGGCTCGGGGCAGTCGCACTCCTTCTCGATCCCGATGGAACCCAGGCCGCCACAGGAGCCGGAGATGGACTTGCGCTGGAAAATGTAGCCGATGGCCATGGCCACCACGACCATCAGAAACACCCCGAAGGTGATCAGAAAGATCTGCATGTAGTTACCCCTTACTTCTTGACCAGATATGGTTTGAAGGCATCCGAATAGGCCTCTTCGAACCCGTCATCCGTCTTGGTGATGGTGAAGATGGCCAGTCCCCGTTCCTTGGCATAGGCCAGGCTCTTCTCCGGCCCCATGACCATGAACACGGTCGCCAACCCGTCTGCAGTCATGCAGGAGGGGTGGATGACGGTCACCGACACCAGGCGGTGCTGGATGGGCTTGCCCGTCAGCGGATCCATGGTGTGGGAGAAGCGCTTGCCGTCCAGCTCGTAATAGTTGCGGTACTCGCCCGAGGTGGCCACCCCGTTGTCACCGGGCAGGATCACCTCCTGTACGGAACCGGCATTGACGGTCGGCTTCTCGATGGCGACACGCCAGGGATGCCCCTTGCCGTTGACGCCGTTGATGCGCAGCTCGCCGCCGATCTCCACCAGATAGTTGCGCGCCCCCTGGGACTCCAGGTACTCGGCCACCTTGTCCACGCCAAACCCCTTGGCAATGGCGGAGAGATCCACGTAGAGGTCCGGGATGTCCTTTTGCAGGGTATCGGCATCGGCAGAGGTTATCACATGCAGATTGCCAAGGCCCGTCTTCTGCCGGGTCTGGGCGATCAGCTCGTCGGACGGCACCTTGGTCGGTCTGGCATCCGGCCCAAAGCCCCACAGATTGACCAGAGGACCGACGGTGACGTCCAGCGCCCCGCGGCTCTCGCGGCCAATGTGAATGGCCTCGGTCACCACCCGCGCGGTATCGCGGGAAACCACCACAGGGGTATTGCTCTTGTGCTGGTTGAAGCGTGACAGCTCGGAATCCGGGCGATAGGTCGACATCTGATCGTTGACCCGCTCCAGCAAGACATCGACCTCGGCTTGCAGCCTGGCGGCATCCTGAACAGCGCTATCTGCCACCTTGATGGAGTAGTAGGTACCCATGGTGCTGCCGGTGATGTGGATCTCCGGCTTCGACTGGACCGTTTCCTGACCGCACCCAGTCAAGAAAAAGGCTAGCCCGAAGGCTAGCCAGGTCTTTACAACGCTGTGCATGGATTAACCACCGAAGTCATCCAGCAGGATGTTCTCGTCTTCAACACCGAGGTTTTTCAGCATGTTGATGACGGCGGCGTTCATCACGGGAGGCCCGCACATGTAGAACTCGCAATCCTCAGGCGCCTCGTGGTTCTTGAGGTAGTTCTCGAACAACACGTTGTGGATGAAGCCGGTGTAGCCATCCCAGTTGTCTTCCGGTTGCGGATCGGACAGGGCGACGTGCCACTGGAAGTTGTCGTTCTCGGCCTGCAGCATGTCGAAGTCTTCGACATAGAACATCTCGCGCTTGGAACGGGCACCGTACCAGAAGCTCATCTTGCGCTTGGTCTTCAGACGGCGCAGCTGGTCGAAGATGTGGGAGCGCATCGGCGCCATACCCGCACCACCACCGACGAACACCATTTCGGCGTCGGTGTCCTTGGCGAAGAACTCGCCGAACGGACCGGAGATGGTCACCTTGTCACCAGCCTTCAGGCTGAAGATGTAGGAAGACATCTGGCCGGGAGGGGCAGTCCAGTTGCTGGGCGGCGGGGTTGCGATCCGCACGTTCAGCATGATGATGCCGAACTCTTCCGGATAGTTCGCCATGGAGTAGGCACGGATGATCGGCTCGTTGACCTTGGACTCCAGCTCGAAGATCTTGAAGCGATCCCAGTCGCCACGATACTCCTCGGGAATATCGAAGTTCTTGTACTGCACGTGGTGAGCAGGCGCTTCGATCTGGATATAACCACCGGCGCGGAACGGCACGCTCTCGCCATCGGGGATCTGCAACTTGAGCTCCTTGATGAAGGTGGCCTTGTTGTCATTGGAGATGACGGTACAGTCCCACTTCTTCACGCCGAAGATCTCTTCCGGCAGCTCGATGTCCATGTCGGAACGGACGGTGACCTGACAGGCCAGACGCTCCCCATGACGGGCTTCGCCCTTGCTGATGTGATCCAGCTCGGTCGGCAGGATGTCGCCGCCGCCGGATTTCACACGCACCTTGCACTGACCACAGGAGCCACCGCCGCCACAGGCGGAGGAGACGAAGATACCACTGCCGGCGAGCACGCCAAGCAGCTTGCCACCCGCCGGGCTGGTTACAGCCTTGGCCGGGTCGCCGTTGATGCTGATTGTCACGTCACCGGCGGTCACCAGCTTGGACTTGGCGAACAGAATGACTGCCACCAAGGCCAGCAGGATCACGGTGAACATGACCACACCCAGAATAATTTCCATCTATATTTCCTTTCCGATTACAGGGAAATACCAGAGAAGGACATGAAGCCCAGCGCCATCAGACCCGCGGTGATGAAGGTGATGCCGAGGCCGCGCAGGCCTTCCGGAACATCGGAATATTTCATCTTCTCGCGGATCCCTGCCATCGCGACGATAGCCAGCATCCAGCCTGCACCCGAACCCACGCCATAGACCACGGACTCAACGAAGTTGTAGTCACGCTGCACCATGAAGGAGACGCCGCCGAAGATGGCGCAGTTCACGGTGATGAGCGGCAGGAAGATACCGAGGGCGTTGTAGAGGGCCGGGAAATACTTGTCCAGCGCCATCTCCAGGATCTGCACCAGGGCCGCGATCACCCCGATGAAGGTGATGAAGCTCAGGAAGCTCAGATCCAGACCGGATACCAGGGCACCGTCTTTGAGCACGTAGTTGTAGATCAGGTTGTTGGCCGGGACGGCAACGGTCTGAACCACGATAACGGCAATCCCCAGGCCCATGGCGGTCTTGACCTTCTTGGACACCGCCAGGAAGGTACACATCCCCAGGAAGAAGGAGAGCGCCAGGTTCTCGATGAAGATCGAGCGAATCAACAGACTGATATAGTGTTCCATACCTTAATCCTTCGCCTCCACCTGCTTGGGATCCTTGGTGCGCACGCCCCAGATGATCAGACCAATGATGAAGAACGCACTCGGCGGCAGCAGCAGCAGGCCGTTGGGCACATACCAGCCACCATTGTTCACCAGCGGCAGCAGCTCGATGCCGAACCAGGTGCCGGAACCCAGGATCTCGCGCACGGTGGCCACGGTCAGCAGCACGGCGCCATAACCCAGACCGTTGCCGATACCGTCCAGGAAGGAGGGCAGCGGGGCACTCTTCATGGCGTAGGCTTCGGCACGACCCATCACGATACAGTTGGTGATGATGAGGCCGACGAACACCGACAGTTGCTTGGAGATGTCATAGGCATACGCCTTGAGCACCTGGTCAACCACGATAACCAGCGAGGCAATCACCGCCATCTGGGCGATGATCCGCACGCTGTTCGGGATCTGGTTGCGGATCAGGGAGATGAACAGGTTGGAGAAGGCGGTGACCGCGGTAACGGCCAGCGTCATCACGAACGCCGTCTTCATCTGGCTGGTAACGGCCAGCGCGGAACAGACACCCAGCACCTGCAGTGCGATGGGGTTGTTGCCGAGCACAGGCGTCAACAGCAACTTTTTCATTTCGCTCTTGTCAGCCATTGTTGATTTCTCCTGCACGTACCTTGGCCAGGAAGGGACCGAAGCCCTTGGGGCCCATCCAGAAGTCGAAGGTGTGCTGTACACCATTACCGGTCAGGGTTGCACCAGACAGGCCGTCGATTTCATGCTCGGAACCAGCCGGAGCATGGCCCTTGATCACACGCAGCGCAGGCTGACCGTTCTGGTCGAACAGCTTCTTGCCGACGAACAGCTCGCGCCAGGCCGGATTCTCGATCTCGCCACCCAGACCCGGGGTTTCACCGTGGTCATAGTAGGTGATGCCCTTGATGGTCTGACCGTCGGCCGCGACCGCTACGAAGGCATACATGGTGGACCACAGACCCTGGCCGTAGATCGGCAGGATGATGTTGTCGACCTTGCCTTCGGCATCTTTGGCGAAGAACACCGGGATCAGTTTGGAGATTTGACGCAGACCGGCCTTGTCGTCGGCCGGGGCCAGACGGATGCTCTTGGCCGGGTCCTTGGCGGCAACCTTGGTGTCGAAGTTGTCGGCATCGCCGTCAACGAACTCACCAGTGGTCAGATCCACCAGACGCGCTTCAATCTTGTCGCCATAGAGCTGGGCCAGGTCACGCTTGGCCACGGCGCTGATGTCGACGCCGGCGACGGACAGGATGTTGCTTTGCTTGTCCAGTGCCTTGTTTTCCAGCTGGGCCGGACGCAGACCCACGGCAGCCACGGAGACCACGATGGAGCAGACCAGACACAGACCGGTCACTACGGCGAGGGTGCCGGTAGTAGAGTCTTTATTAAACGCCACGTGCGATCCTCCGCTTGATGTTCGCCTGTGCCACGAAATGGTCAAACAAGGGGGCAAACAGGTTGGCGAACAGAATGGCCAGCATCATGCCTTCCGGGAAGGCAGGGTTCACTACCCGGATCAGCACCACCATCACGCCGATCAGGGCGCCATACCACCACTTGCCCTTGTTGGTGAAGGCAGCGGAAACGGGGTCGGTCGCCATGAAGGCCATGCCGAACGCGAAGCCACCCAGCACCAGGTGCCAGTGCCACGGCATGCTGAACATGGGGTTGGTATCGGAACCGATGACGTTGAACAGCAGGGAGGTCGCGACCATGCCGACCATGACGCCGGCGATGATGCGCCAGGAGGCGATGCGCATGTAGACGATCATGGCTGCACCGATGAGGATCATCAGGGTGGAAACTTCACCGATGGAACCGGGCAGGTTGCCAAGGAAGGCGTCCATCCAGCTGATGGCTTCACCGGTGGCACCGTTGATCAGCGCCATTTGGCCGCCCTGGGCCCACTGGCTCAGTGCGGTTGCGCCGGAGAAGCCGTCAACGGCAACCCAGACCGCATCACCGGAGATTTGACCCGGGTAGGCGAAGAACAGGAAGGCACGACCCGCCAGCGCCGGGTTCAGGAAGTTTTTGCCGGTACCACCGAACACTTCCTTGGCCAGCACCACACCGAAGGTGATACCCAGGGCAGCTTGCCACAGGGGCAGCTCGGGCGGCACGATCAGGGCGAACAGGATGGAGGTCACGAAGAAGCCTTCGTTGATCTCGTGCTTGCGCACCATGGCGAACAACACTTCCCAGAAACCACCGACGATGAAGACGGTGATGTAGATCGGGAAGAAGTGCGCCGCACCGATCAGCATCTTGCTGCCGATGCCGGCGACGGCCGGATCCAGCGAGGCACCGAACAAGGTGGCCAGGGCGTATTGCCAGGAATCGGCACCGGCCGCGCTGCCCATATGGGCGATGGCGGCGATGGACTGGTTGCCGACGTTGTACATGCCCCAGAACATGGCCGGGAACACAGCCAGCCACACCATGATCATCATGCGCTTCAGATCGATCGCATCACGGACGTGGGCGGCATTGCGGGTCACGGAACCCGGGGTATAAAACAGGGTGTACGCCGCTTCGAACAAGGCATAGTACTTTGCGTACTTGCCACCCGGCTCGAAGTGATGTTCCATATTTTCAAGAAGTTGCTTGAAACTCATCGCTTAACCTTCCAGTTCGATCTTGGTCAGGCACTCACGCAAGACGGGGCCGTACTCTGTCTTGCCGGGGCAGACGAAGGTACAGAGCGCCAAATCTTCCTCATCCAGCTCCAGGCAGCCGAGCGCCTGCGCGCTGTCGGTATCACCGGAGATCAGATCCCGCAGCAGCAGGGTCGGCAGGATGTCGAGCGGCATCACACGTTCATAGTTGCCGATAGGCACCATGGAGCGATCACTACCGTTGGTGGTGGTAGTGAAGTTGATGAGTTTGCCCTTCATCAGGTGAGAGAGGGTGGTACGGGTGATGGAGAACTTGTTGGCACTGGGTTTGACCCAGCCCATGAACTCTTTCTCACGGCCTTCGCCCAGCACGCTCACCTGGTTGTGGAAGCGACCCAGGTAGTCATGGACCCCTTCGGCCTTGGCACCGCTCAGCAGGGAACCGGAGATGATGCGGTTTTCGTCCGCACGCAGCTCGTTGTTGGTCAGCTGGCTGAGGCTGGCACCCAGACGGGTACGCAGCAGACGCGGCTTGATGACGTTCGGGCCAGCCAGGGCGATCACCTTGTCGGTGAAGATCTGGCCGGTGGTGAACAGCTTGCCGTAAGCGATCACGTCCTGATAGTTGATGTGCCACTGCACCTTGTTGGCACCGACCGGATCCAGGAAGTGGATGTGGGTGCCCGGCAGACCGGCTGGATGCGGACCGACGAACACGGCTTCCTTGACCTGGGCCAGGGAGGAGTGCGGCAGGCTGGCTTCGCCCTTGCAGACGTGGACGGTACCATCGGTCAGGCGGGTCAGCACGGCCAGACCGTCGAGGAAGGCCTGGGCCTGTTCCTTGATGATCAGCTCCGCACTGGCGGCCAGCGGGTTGGTGTCCATGGCGGTGACGAAGATGGCGCGCGGGGTGGAACCCACGGCAGGCACCTTGCTGAACGGGCGGGTACGCAGCGCGGTCCATTGGCCTGATGCGACCAGGATCTCCTGCACCTTGCTGCGCTCGAGCTGTGCCAGCTCGGCGGAGGCAAAATGCTCAAAGGTCACCTGCTCGTCGGACCCATCGATGTCGATGACGACGGACTGGAGAACACGCTTGGCACCACGGTTGATCTCAGAAACCACACCGGTGGCAGGGGCCGTGAATTTAACGCCGGGATTCTTCTTATCTTCGAAGAGCTCCTGACCTTTAATGACGCGATCACCTACTTTGACAAACATAGTAGGACGCATCCCCACGAACTCTTCGCCGAGTGTAGCAACACGGGTGATGGCCGGGCCATCGTAGATTACTTGCTCCGGAGCACCCAGCACGGGGATGTCCAGTCCTCTTTTAATTGTAATCATACTCACTTGCACTACCGTTAAGGGAAGACAGGTTGGTTAGCGCCGAGAAATACATCACGACGAGTTGTTGAATGAGCCCGTCAACATCGCGGAAAGCTGTCGAAGAAATAAACAAATCAGCAACATACAGGATCATTCAAAAGCGCCTGAGTTTACCACCTTAGGCGAGTTAGCCGCCACGCCAAATGGGGAAAATCCCCGCCCTATCACAAAATTAACCTTCACTGAATATTTCGCGCACGTCCTTGCAAACCGTGGTTTTAAAGGACTTTTCGCAAAACTAACCATATAGAGGTATTTTTCAGGCGCAAGGAAAAGGATTAGAAAAAATAATGCTACACCCCTCATCCCTGGCGGCACACCATTCGTGATAGCGCTGTTAATGGCCCGAGGAAGGCGCCATCAGAAGGTCCAACGGCTCACGCAAAGGGGGATTTGCTGACGCAACCCGGCGTCTTTGGCGCCTGCTCCCTGGCCTGCCACTCGGATTCGGTATAGGTATGCAGCGCCAATGCATGAATGGCTCCCGCCAGCTCGTCGGCCAGCACCCCGTTCACCTGACGATGGCGACCCAGTAAACGCTGTCCCTCAAACGCCTGGCTCACCACGACTACCTTGAAGTGGCTTTCGGAGCCCGGTGCCACCCTGTGCATGTAGCTCTCATTGATCACTTCCAGGTGGCTCGGGGAGAGCGCGGCGGCCAGCTTGGCCTCTATCTGTTGTTGCATGCTCACGGTAAGGACTCCTCGTTGAATATCCGGCCATTGTAGCCAGGGTTGTGCGCCCGATGCATCAGGTACGAAGGATCCGCTCGCTCTCGCCGCACCGGACTGGTGAATTTCTCCGCCGCCGCTAGAATAGCGCCACTTTCACCGCTGCCGGGCAACACTGGGCAGACGGTCGCCATTCATCAATCACACGTTGGACTCTTGCCTATGCAAACCCTGCTCGACACGGCCCACTGCCGCCTGACCCTGTATCGTTACCCGCGGCAGAGCCAGGATCCCCTGCAGGCCTGGGATGCGGCGGACGAGTACCTGATAAGCCACCTTGCCGAATCGCAGCAGGCACCTGACGGCCCCGTCATCATCATGAACGACGGCTTCGGTGCCCTGGCAGGCTACCTGCATGCCCACGCCCCCGTCTGCGTGACAGACTCCCACATCAGCGAGCGGGCCACCCTGGCCAACCTGGCGGAAAACGGGCTGGCTCCCCACGCCATCACCCTGCAGGATGCGCTGGCCCCCCTGCCCGATGCCCCCGCCCTGGTGGTGATCAAGGTCTCCAAGTATCAGGCGCTGCTGGAGCAGCAACTGCTTGCCCTGCGCGGGGTCGTGACCCCTGCGACCCGCATCATTGCTGCCGGCAAGGCCAAGGACATCCACACCTCCACCCTCAAGCTGTTCGAAAAGTATCTGGGGGAGACCCGCACCTCGCTCGCCTGGAAGAAGGCACGCCTCATTCATTGCACCCCGGCCGCCGAGCGCCCGTCCCTGACCAGTCCCTTCCCGACCGTCTGGCCGCTGGAAGGCACCGACATGCTCATCCACAACCATGCCAACGTGTTCTCGCGCACCAGCCTGGATATCGGCGCCCGCTTCATGCTGGACAACCTGCCCATCCACAGTGCCCGCAGAGTGATCGATCTGGGATGTGGCAACGGCGTGCTCGGGCTCTCCCTGCTCGCGCGCGACAGCGAGGTGGAGGTGACCTTCATCGACGAATCCCGGATGGCGGTGGCGTCCGCACAGCTCAACGTCGAGCACAACCTGCCCGATGCCCTGCCCCGTGCTCACTTCATGGTCAACAACTGTCTCGATGACGTTCCCGTCGGGGCAGCGGACAGGATCCTCTGCAATCCCCCCTTCCATCAGTTGCAGGCGATCACTGATCACATCGCCTGGCAGATGTTCAGCGACGCCCACCGGGTGTTGCCTCAGGGGGGCGAACTCTGGATAGTAGGCAACCGTCATCTGGACTATCACAACAAACTCAAGCGCCTGTTTGGCAACGCACAAGTCGTTGCGTCGAACAGCAAATTCGTTATTTTGAAAGCCATCAAACGCTAAAGATAAAGCTAAAGGAAACCCATGATGAAAAAGTCACTCTTGCTGCTGGCCGCTCTGGTATTGGGCGGTTGTGCTACTCACTGGCCCGAGAGCGCCCTGCTCAACCCGCAAGTCATCCCCTCCAACCAGCAGTACTACTCCGGCAACCGCATCACCATGGAAGGGGTGGACAAGCGTGAAGCCGCCTATGTCTTCTCCATCAAGAAGAAAGAGAAGGCCCCTGTGCTGGTGAACAGCAGTCAGCCTCTCAACAGCCTGCTGGCTGAAAAACTGGCGGAAGGGCTGCGCAGCCAGGGCCTGGAAGTGGGCAACAGCGGCACCACCAACCTGACGCTGGCCATCTCCACTGCCGCCGTCACCGTGGAAGAGAAGACCTTCACCTATGTCACCAAGTCCCGCGTCAGCCTGCAGGTGATTGCCGACTTCCAGGGCAGCAAGCTGACCAAGCAGTTCAACATGTCCTCCAGCAAAGAGAGCCCGGGCGAGCCGAGCATGGCCGATCTGGAATCCACCCTGAACCAGCAACTGGGCAGCGTGCTGCAGCAGATCATGGCCGACGAGGCGCTGCGCGGTTATCTCAAGGGCCAGCCGAGCTGAGCGAGGACATATAAATGAAGAAACTCTGGTTACTGGTCACCCTGATCGCCCCCCTGGCTTTTGCCGGTCAAAAAGTCCAGATGGAGACCAACCATGGCACCATCGTCGTGGAGCTGGCCCCCAAACAGGCGCCCCAGACCGTGAAGAACTTCCTGCGCTACGTGGCAGACGGCAGCTATGACGGTAGCCTGTTCCACCGGGTGATCCAGAACTTCGTGGTACAGGGTGGGGGCTACAACCAGCAGTTCCAGCCCCTGCCGACATTCGATCCCGTGGTCAACGAGTCCAGAGGCGGCCTGCCCAACAAGCGCGGCACCATCGCCATGGCCCGCACCCAGGCGGTCGACAGCGCCACTCGCCAGTTCTATTTCAATCTGGTGGACAACGACAACCTCAACGCCAATGCCGGCGCCGGTTACACCGTGTTCGGCCAGGTCGTGAAGGGGATGGAGGTGCTGGACAAACTGGCCCAGGTCCAGACCGGCTACAGCTCCATCCTGCGTGCCAACGACGTCCCCACCAGCCCCATCATCCTGAAGAAAGTGGTGCTGCTCGCGGACAAATAACGCGGCCCGGATCACATTCCACCGCGTCCCTGAACGGGTCACCAATCTCTTTTTCTATACTCTGCTCCCCGATGTGTGCCACGCATCGGGGAGCAGAACCAGAAGGAGGAGCCGGTGACCTGTCATGATTACATAGCCCAACACGCCGGCCCGCTGGCCCAGGCGGTTCGCCATTTTCTGGCACGCAAGATTCCCTACCAGCAGCTGGAGGACTTGAGCTGGCAGCTCCTCTCCCATTGGCAGGCGCTCTGTGTGATCCCCATGGACAAAACCCCCGCCAACGCACAGGAAGGGGTGTTCTGGCATCTGCTTCACAGCCTGCACCTGTGGGATGAGCAGCACCTCCTCTGTGATGACGCGCTGCGCCTGCAACTCATGGCCTGCGCCAATTTTCTCGCCGACGAGGGCCCCTGCCCGCACCACTGCATCGGCTCGCGCCCCTGAAACCTGCCGCCCGCCACTCGGCTTGCCTTGGCTACGCCTGCCGAACCTGACAAAATGACCCCCTTTTCCCAGAGGAGTCAGGCTGTTGAACAATCTCCGCCCGCCCAGTCACACACCGGGCCGCGCCACCCGCTGGCGAGATGCCCTCGCCGTCTATCTGGAAGCGCGGGTACTCATCCTGTTTGCCATGGGATTTTCCTCCGGCCTGCCCTTGCTGCTGGTCTTTGGCACCCTCTCGTTCTGGCTGCGCGAGGCGGATGTCAGCCTGACCGACATCGGTTACATGAGCTGGGTAGCGCTGGCCTACGGTTTCAAGTGGCTGTGGTCGCCCCTGGTGGATCGGCTGCCCCTGCCCCTGCTGTCACGGCTGCTTGGGCGGCGACGCAGCTGGATGCTGTTCTCCCAGGTGCTGATCGCCCTCTCACTGGTGGGGATGGCCTATTGCGATCCCAAGACCCAGCTCGCCCAGCTGGCCCTCTTCGCCCTGCTGGTTGCCTTCTCCTCTGCCACCCAGGACATCGTCATCGACGCCTATCGCATCGAATCTGCTCCCGAGCGGCTGCAGGCGGCCATGGCCGCGTCCTATATGACGGGGTATCGACTCGCCATGATCATGGCGGGAGCGGGGGCACTGGCGCTGGCGGCCTGGCTCGGCAGCAACAGCGGCTATGACTATCGCGGCTGGCAGCTCACCTATCTGCTGATGGGAGGGCTGATGTCTCTTGGCATCCTCACCACCCTGATGAGTCACGAGCCGCAGATCGATCTCAAGAGTCAGGACGAGCAGCAGATGGCGCGCAAGGCCACCCTGCTGGCACGGGGTTGGTCCCCCACGCTGGCCGGGCTGGGGGCCTGGACCTACGAGGCGCTCTGGTGCCCCTTCGCCGACTTCTTCCGCCGCTACGGCTCCTCGGCCCTGCTGATCCTCGGGCTTATCGCCTGCTATCGCATCTCGGACGTGGTGATGGGGGTGATGTCCAACAGCTTCTATGTGGATCTGCAGTTCAGCAAGACGGAAGTGGCCACCATCACCAAGGTCTATGGCGTCATCATGACGCTGGTGGGAGCCGCGCTCGGAGGCGTGCTGGTGATGCGCTTTGGCACCCTGCGCATCCTGTTCCTCGGCGCCGTGCTGACCGCCAGCACCAACCTGCTGTTCGCTCTCCTCAACGAAGTGGGCCACAACCTGGAGCTGCTGACCCTGATCATCTCGCTGGACAACCTCAGCGCCGGCATAGCGACGGCTGCGTTTGTGACCTATCTCTCAAGTCTTACCAACGTCGCCTTCTCCGCCACCCAGTACGCCCTGTTCAGCTCCATCATGCTGTTGCTGCCCAAGTTGCTGGCGGGCTTTTCCGGTCGGGTAGTGGAGCAGATCGGCTACAGCCACTTCTTCATCGGCACCAGTCTGCTCGGCATTCCGGTGATGATCCTGATCATCATGGTTGCCAAACGAGGCAGCACCTTGTCACCACAAACGCACAAATAGCAAGCGTTTGCGCATTTTAGGGGGTGATTAGATTCACAAATCCTGACAAAGTTCCCTGGTGCTTGTTTATCCGCTGAATTTATTTGGCTAGAATCCCTCCCGCTCCTTGTGGGCAGGCTACGGAAAACCTCAACTAACGCACAAGAGACCAATAAAATGGCCAAATTTACCAAGACTCTGATCGCTGCCGGTCTGCTGGCTGCCTCCGCCACTCCGGCCTTCGCTGCCGACTACAGCGGCGACATCCACAAGAACGACTACAAGTGGTTCCAGTTCAACGTGATGCACACCATCGACCAGCTGCCCTACGCTGAGTCCGAAGGTGGTTACAACGATACCTACTTCGAAATGGAGTTTGGTGGCCGTTCCGGTATCTTCGATCTGTACGGTTACGTCGACGTATTCGACATCTTCCAGAACCGTCACGACGACAAGCACAACCAGGACAACCTGTTCATCAAATTTGCACCGCGCATCTCCATCGATGCCATGACCGGCAAAGATCTCTCCTTCGGCCCGGTGCAGGAAGTCTACATCGCCAACCTGATCAACGTCGGTGGTCCGGATGGTCTGTTTGAAGCCATGACCGGTCTGGGTGCAGACGTCATGGTGCCCTGGTTCGGCAAAATGGGCATGAACCTGTATGCCCGTCACGTCAATGAAGGCGGTGGCGAGCAGGGCTGGAACGGCTATCAGTTCTCCATGAACTGGTTCAAGCCTTTCTACACCTTCTCCAACGGCAGCTTCGTAGCCTATCAGGGTTACCTGGATCACCTGTTTGATGCCAAGGACACTTCCACCGACGGTACCGCCATGTTCAACGGCCTGTACTGGCACTCCGACCGCTACGCCGTCGGTTACGGTCTGAAGTACTTCAACGACATCTATGGCATCCAGAACGGTTCCTACGGTCTGAAGACCACTGGTTTCGGCCACTACTTCTCCGTGACCTACAAGTTCTAATCGAACTCGTCACACGGACACAAAAACCGGAGCAGCTGCTCCGGTTTTTTTATGCCCTCATGCTGGCAGTAGGGGGAGAGCCGCGCCCTCCCCGTTCGCCATCAGTCGCGGAAGTTCTGGAACTGCATCGGCTGGCCCAGTTCGGCGCCACGCACCAGGGCCATGGTCTCTTGCAGATCGTCGCGCTTCTTGCCGATGACCCGCACCTCGTCGCCCTGGATGGCAGCCTGCACCTTGATCTTGGAATCCTTGATGAGCTTCACCAGCTTCTTGGCCACTTCCTTGTCGATCCCCTGCTTGAACTTCACGGTCAGGTGGAAACGCTTGCCGGAGTGGACGCTGTCACCCACATCCATGGAACTGTTCTCGATCTGGCGCTTGAGCAGGGCGCCGCGCAGGATCTCGACCATCTGCTTGAGCTGGAAATCGGCGTCGGCTTCCAGCTTCACTTCTTCCTTGTTCAATTCGAAGCTGGCTTCCACACCACGAAAATCGAAACGGGTCGCCAGTTCACGGTTGGCGTTATCAACGGCGTTCAACACCTCGTTCATTTTGACTTCAGAGACAATATCGAATGACGGCATAGCCGGGCTCCTCATGCTGTACTTCAGGTTGTGCTGACAGGTGGGCAAATCTACCAGAAAACGGGCAAATTTGCTGATTTCGATGGGATTGCTCTGCTAGAATCCCCTGCGCACAGGAATGGTGAGACCCGTTAGAACCCGTCCAGGAGCGGTCGCGAGAGGTCCGACACTCGGTGAAGTGCAGCCCAGGAACCCGTATGGTCATGCATACATGAGGCTCCCTGGCTGCGCATGAGCCTTGAGCACGACCCGACAGCCAGCTCATGCACCGGTTCCAGGTATTCACCAAGCGACATCTTCCCTTATCCCGGGTTGGCGGTTGACAGGATGGCAGCCCTTCCCATGATCGAGCCTCTTCATGCCAAGCGGATTACGCGACAACAACCTGAAAACACGCCGTCACCCTGTCTCTCCCGAGTGGACCTTGCTGGGCTGCGGCGCCCTGGGTGGCGTCTTCGCCTCCCTGTTGACCCAAAGCGGCCAAGCAACCCGCCTCCTGCTGCGCGAGCGCCATCGTGCCACCTTGCACCCCGGCGTCGACTTTACCTCCCTTGAGGGGCATACCCAGCTCCTGGCCATCGAACGCGCCTTCATCGACAAGCCGGGCAGCATCAAACGCCTGCTGGTCATGACCAAGGCGGGGCAGGTGATATCGGCCCTCACTCCCCTGGTCGGGCAACTGGCGGCAGGGGTGCCCATCGTGCTGCTGCACAACGGCATGGGGATCGCCGATCAGGTGGTCGCACTCTTCCCAGACAACCCCGTGATCGCCGGCGTCACCAGCCATGGCGCCATGCAGAGCGGCCACTTCGTGTTCCGCCACACCGGCAAGGGGGAGACCTGGCTGGGCCCTGTCAACGAAGCGGCCCGTGCCCATGCCCACCTCGCCGACGAGCTGGCCAGCGCCCTGGGTCAGGCCGGCTGGGATGAGCAGATCCTGACACGCCAGTGGCAGAAACTCGCCGTCAACTGCGCCATCAATCCCCTCACCGCGCTCTACAAGCTCAAGAACGGCGAATTGGCCAGTCCGCGTTTTGCCGATGCCCTGCAGCAAATCTGCGTGGAAGTGGCTGACGTCATGCGGGCCGAAGGTCAGCCTACCGGCAGCGAAGAGCTGTTGCGCCGTGTCATGATGGTGGTGGAGCTCACCGCCGACAATTACTCTTCCATGTATCAAGACATGGAACAGGGCCGCGAGACCGAGATCGAAGCCATCACCGGCTTCCTGCTGGGCAAGGCCGCCCTTCACGGTATCGCGGTGCCGGTCAATCAGGGCCTCTATCAGGCCGTCAAAGAGAAGCACTGAGCAGAGCTGGCAAGCAAGGAGTGCAGGATGAGCGTACTGGTACTGGTGGCCCCCGGGTCGGAAGAGATAGAGACGGTTGCCATCGTCGATACCCTGGTTCGGGGTGGTATCGATGTGGTGCTGGCCTCCTGCTGCCCCACTGGAGCGCGCCAGATCCGCGCCTCTCGCGGGGTGCAACTGGTGGCGGATTGCCATCTCGACGAGCTGACCACCCGTGACTTCGATGCCATGGTCGTGCCGGGCGGTCTGCCCGGCAGCGAAGTGATCCGCGACACCCCCCTCGCCATCGACCTGCTACGGGAGCAGGCAGGCCTCGGCCGCTGGCGCGCCGCCATCTGTGCCGCACCCGCCGTGGTACTCCACCATCACGGCTTGCTGGGGGATGCGAGCACCACCTGCCACCCGGGCTTTCAGGCCCGTCTGCCCGCGACACAATTGAGCACGGCAAGGGTAGTGACCGATGAAGCCCATCGCCTGATCACCAGCCAGGGCCCGGGTACCGCCATCGAGTTCGCCCTAGAGATAGTGCGGGTGCTGCGCGGCGACGAAGCCGCCCGCGCGGTCGCAGGCCCCATGGTGCTGCCCCCCTCGCTATCGCCATAACCACATCGGGCACTCCGATGAAAGCGACAGAGCCCCCTTGCCAGTGGCAAGGGGGCTCTGCTTTGGAGGCTCAGACAGTATGGAGATGGTCCTCACCTGACAGGTAGACTATAAAAGTCAGGTCATTGGATGACCTTTAATATATTTTATTTCGGCACATCGAATCTGCCCTTTTATCAGTTCAACAATTTTTTCAAAATCTTCAGATTTACAATATAAATTATCGCTATATGAAATTTTAAATGGCGTTGATTCAAACCTTAATGCTTTCTTTTTATTGGAGATGATTAACGTATAGTCCCAATCTTTTTTAAACATGGTTTCATGCTCTGTTACTTCACTTTTAAAGTCAGTGAAAAATATCGCAAGGAGTGCCATCCCACCAGCCCCCACCAGAGAAAATGGTCCCAATACAGCCACTGCAAATACACAGACCACCACGCCAAGCCAAGCCAAGCCACACCAAACCAAACCAAACCAACCCAAACCAAACCAAACCACGGACTATCGTATAAGCTACTTCTGGAATAACATCCTGATAAGTGACAATAACGCCTTCTGTTGTAAGACGGTAATGATAGTTTTTATCTGCCATCACTAAATAACGAAAATAAGGGATCATTGCTATAGCAACACCGAATGCTAGATAAGCAAACCCCCAATCAACATCACCTGTAAGTAATACACAACCTACAGCAAATAACGTCATAACTGCAGTGACTAGAAAAATAATAAGCCAAGCAAATGGTGTAGAAACCCGAATATTCCACTCCTGAAGAATTGGGGCCTCACGCACTTTTTTTTGATTGGCATCGAGAATACGTTGTTGCTCTTCCTGTGGTAATAGACGAAAAGGAATCTCCTGCTCATTCACATCAACTTCCTCGTTTGACTTATCCATTATTTATTCCCTTGCTTGCCGACCACCAACGCGGGCATTGTACCCAGATCGCCGCTGCAGCTATTCAATGTCACAGGGCCGCCACTACTACTGTTGCCCTTGAAAATAAACTCCCGCTGAACCATGCCCCAGAGATACCCCAGTTCCAGTTTGATGGCCGAATTGGTATCCACTCCCAGCGGCAGGGAATAGACCATGTCCTCCCAGCTCCCGCGATATGTCTCCAGCGTTCTGGGTTGCATGGCGGTCTGATAGCTGGCCAAGTCCTCTTTAGTGTGTACCGGCACCATTTGACCGACCAGAGCCAGAGGTTGGCCGATAACGCTTAGCCCAATGGTCAACCCCCGTAAGAGGTTAGCCACCAAGTGTTGAACTTTTATCAACCAGAAAGATGGCTTGCCCCTGATGGATTACAACGGTAGAAATTTCATTACGTAAAAATTGACGACCCGCTCTATTTAACAGAACAAAAAATAAGTCACTGAGGTTGTTTCGTTAAATGCCAGGGTGACCTTTTATATACTTCACGCTCTCAATGAAAATCTGAGATCTTATTAAGTTAGTAATAAGTTCCATATCCTCGACTCTACAATAAACTATACGACTGAACGCTGACTTAAACGGTACAGATTCAAACCGCAAAGCTCTATGTCTCTTCGAGATGGTAAAGACGTGTGGCCATTTTTTGTTAAATAGAGTGAATTCCTCACAGACTTCACTCTTAAAGTCAGTGAAAAATACAGCAAAGAGAGCCATGCCACCTGCACCAACCAGTGCTAATGGCCCCAATACAGCCACCGCCATCACGCAAACCACCACCCCAAACCAAGCCAAGCCACGCACTATGGTATAGGCCACTTCAGGAATGGCATCATGATAAGTGACTATTAAGCCTTCTGTCGTCATCCGGTAATGGTAGTTTCTATCCGCCATCACCAAGTAACGTAAATAGAGTGTCATCACTATCGACATTCCGACCATCATATAAACAAAAGTCCAATCATTATCCCCAGCAAACCATACCGCTGCACCTCCAAATAGCATCATAGAGCCAACGACTATTAATATCATTGGCCATGCAAATGCTGTAGATACCCGGATATCCCATTCATGAAGAGTTTGTGCCTCACGAACCCTTTTCTGATTGGCATCTATTATGCATTGTTGCTCTTCCTGCGGTAGCTGCTGGAAAGGAGTCTCCTGCTCATTGCCCTCAATAACTTCGTTTTTCTTTTCCATCATTTATTCCCTTACTTGCCGATTACCCGCGCCAAAAACACCATGGCGGCGATCCAATGTGACAGGACCGATACTAAGGTTGAGCCAAGAGCAATAAACATGAAAGTCTCTCAAAATGATTCTTTTAGCTCATCCAGCGTTCTTGGTACGCCTACATCCAGAGAACTGTGAGGAGCTCTATTTAATGACAATATAGTTTTAAATTCCCTATACTCCCGGCAATTTAATATTGGCAACAAGGATGCCAATATTTTTTTCAATTCGTTTTTATAGCAGTAAAAATTTGCAA